>Ga0209751_10000010_pt1 | contig 217234 bp, 282 predicted proteins | sample RifCSP13_1_FD_184019 | JGI IMG/M metagenome (GOLD analysis project Ga0209751, IMG submission 184019) | Soil microbial communities from Rifle, Colorado - Rifle CSP2_sed 13_1 (SPAdes) (version 2) | ecosystem: Environmental > Terrestrial > Deep subsurface > Rock core/Sediment | place: Rifle...
CCGGCGGCTGTCCGCAAGTTTCAAAAAAGGCGGATCTGACGCGCTTTCCGCGGAGGCGCCCTACGTTCCTCAGGGTAAAGGCGCGGAAAGCGCTACCTCCCGACCTCCTTCCAATTCTTACTGGCTGCGGGGCTTGGATTCGGACCAAGATAAACAGATCCAAAGTCTGCTGGCCTACCATTAGCCGACCCCGCAATCTCTCAATTTTACCCCAAATCAACCAACTGATGCTACAATTCGTCATCTGTGCCTAGAGAAATAGACCAAGAACGTTTCATGGACTATTACGACAAAAACGTCGGGAAAGTGTACGGATACGCCTACGAGGGAGCGGTCAAATCCCACTACCACCGGGCATTAACAAACTTGCAAAAGAAAATGAGATGAAAGTCGAAAAACGCACGTGTCCACTAACTGAGACCGGCTGTATTTACTCAAATGCCTCGGCAGCGATCTCGATCCTCTCTGCATTCAAAGCTGTGAACGGCTGGCAGCCTGGTTAAATCGCATATCCAAAAACGACACCGAAGAATTTTCAGCCTGGAAAATGGCCCTGACGAGTACCAGCTTATCGCTAGGTATTCCCACCGACGTCCTACGCCGCGAAATCCGCGCCGCCGGCCGCGACTACCGCGTTAAATTCCCCGATTTTTAAGCGTAAATAATCTCTCCCTGCGCACTCACTCCTTTTATCCTCCCCAACCCATGCTCTATTCTCAATTTGTTGCACCTCACCCCCCCAAAGTTAAAGCCTTCCCCACAAGCATCCGGCCTCTTCGGGACACTGCAACCAATTTCTGAGTTAAACACACACTTACCCTTCAAATAAAAAAAATCTCCTGAACCCCCCAGCTGATACACTCCGTCTTGTAAAGACCGCACCTCAGCCGCAAACTCTATTTGTTTCACATCTCCAAAAACCGGCCCTTGCCCACAAAAAAATAGATTACTACAGCACAAATCCGGACACCCGGATTCATGACACAAATTTCTCTCAATCATTTTGTGCCCCCGGACGGAATCGAACTGTCATCTTGTCCTTAGAAGGGACCTGCTCTGTCCATTGAGCTACGGGGGCGACACCCCCAATTTTACCCTTCTCTTTGTCCTTGCGCATCCCCAAAGCCTTCTGCTGGCTGTACTTGACCCTTTCTGTTCCTAACCAACCCAAACATTGTCAATGCAGCCGCGACGGCCACACCAACCGGCACCCAAGGGCTAACATCCTTGTTTTTACTCCCATCACTTCCGCCTTTAGGCTCAGTCGTCGCAGCCGGCAGTTGCACCTTCATGAGAGCAGTCTGAGTGCCCAAAATGACCACCTCATTTTCGGCAGCTACCGCCATTCTTCTCAAACTTTCAGCCTGGTCAGCTTCTGAAGTAGCAATACCACTCTGTATCGCAATCAAGGCTGGGTCTGCAGGGCAACACTGATAATCCTCACAATTGAAAACTACCTCCTCGCCACCAGGAAGCTGATTACCTCTGTCAACCACCAATGTATTTGAGAGAACCTGAGTAGTACCCGGAGCTACGGTCAAAATAGCCTCTTGTGTCGTTCTCTTTTCTTCAGTTGGCGCCACCGTTGCCGACTCCACAGGAGTAGCGGTTTTTCGGGGAGTGGGAGTAAATACTTGGGTTAGCCATGCTGTGGCTGTACTAAAAACAGTCGCAAGTGGGGTAGGAGGAATTTCAGTACTGATCGCAGTAGGTGCAATAGTGCTGGAAGCTCCGGGTGTCCCACTCGCTGCTGTAGTGGCCGCGGGCTCTGGTGTATTTGAGGCGGGGGGTAATTCTGGTGTTTCAGTAGGAGGAGCGGGCGTTTCAGTACAATCAGGCTCTCCATGAAAACAACCATTGGGATTAGGGTCACTGGGAGGACAACCCCCACCTTTCTCATCTCCCATTCCAGGAGTAGCAAGAGGATCAACCTCGCACGAATCGGTAGGCTTGCCCCCTCCATTCACACCTTGTTCCGCATAAGCAGCGCCAGCCGCCAAGGCCGCAACTCCCACTACCGCCAACGCAATCGTCGCATATTGCCACACTTTACCGACTCCATTCTCAGGCTTACTAGATCCCGCATCTTTTCTCACTACAAACCCATCCACACTATCAACTCCCGAAACTGGACCATTCTCAACTCTCACCAGCGGATCGATTGTTTGCCTGTAAAACCCATCCCAACCACCTTCTCCAAATTTTGCTTGAACAGCCGCATCTATCACAATTCCCACTTCTCCTCGGCGCAAAGCTTTTTTTTCATCAAGGGTCATCTGCTCCACATGTTTTCCCAACATTCTGGCAGCTTCCTCCTCACCCGCTACCCAATAATTCATCTGTTGGTTCACATCTTCTCCGGCCTTCTCCGCCGCATACGCAGCCAGCTTCAAATTAACCTGTGCCAATCCCCGAGCTAATTTTCCCTCCACAATTCTTTTTCCAACGCCATTTGTTCCGCTAGCTTCAACCAACTGTTTCAATACCGGTGCCCAAGGAGAAACATTTCCGTCCTTTATCCCATAAATCAATTCTGAGGTCGGGGTCACGCCAACAGCCAAAGCGGCCTCAGAGTTACTTATTGCCTCACGCAAGCTTGCCATATCCGCGTATTTTAAACCATCCCGGCAACTTTGTCAATACTACAGGCTCACAGAGAAATTGGGTCTATTGGGGTTGGGAAGTAGGGGATTGGGAGTACGCTCGCCAAATTCTAGCTTTCTTTTTCAGCTCTTCCAACCATGCCCCTATTGCTGCTTGCATTTTCTGATCCCGTAAAGCTTGATTTGCCTGCTCCAGCTTTGCTTCAGCTGTCATGTCCTTGGAAAAATACGCCGCGTTATCTTTAACATATTTCTCCGCCTCGTCAGACGCGATCCCGATCTTATCAGCCAGGGCCTTTTCTACTTGTAGCTGCAGTTTAATCTGATCGCGTAGTTCAGCTAGCGTCATCTGCCTAGTCGTAAGCGCTGCCTCCAAAGTCTGCCCTTCTGGTAAGCTTTTTTTGATCTCCTCAATTTTGGCCTCAATTTCCGAATCACCAGCTCGAACTTTCAATCTGGAAATCTCCTGCTTTACCAAGGCCTTTGTAATCAGCCCTTCCGCCACCATCTCACCTTGCTGTTTGTACAAAGCCCGGTCAACTTCATACCGCAGTACCGGTCGGCCGTTTACCATAGCAACCACCGGCCAACTCGCAGTCTTCCACCAAAAATACACTACAACAGCAATTAATCCACCCACCACCCACCACTTTCCTCCAACCTGTCCTCTATTCTCCCCAACCGGCAACTCACTCACCGATTGCTCAACTGGTAACTGATAACTATCAACTTTTCTCCTCGGCACATGCCCATGATATCATAAGCCAAGACCGTTTCAATGACCAAACTTGTCCCTCATAACTACTATCAAACCGCAGCCATCGTCCCCGGCCACGTCCTCCATCCCCAAAACCAAATCTGGATCCAATCCCACGATTTTTCTCTGGATCGCAGCACTCGCATTTTATATCTGGGCACTGCCGGTCAGTTGAGAATCTCGGGTACCACCGACTCCACTCACCCTCTGTTCGAAATCCTCTGGGACCGCCGCCGCGATACCTGGGGTAAACTTATGTCGCTAATCAGCCGCTTTCGACCCCATCATGACATATCTCCCCACACACTTATTTTTGAAATCATCCGCCCTGACCAGAACTTACCCATCTCCCCCGGAGACCTTATCGCCATCACCCCCGACTACCTCCCTGATCTTGCCCCAGTAGCGCTAACCCCCCATACAACCCCGCCTTCTCCCCCAAGCTCCTCCTGACAAGCATCGGCACCCAGGGATACACTTTTAGTCTAGAGGATACTTCCTCTATCATTTTTTCCCAGGGAATACTTCTGATTACCGACCCTCCCATCACCACAATATGAGGCGACCACAATAAAATCGTATTCACGACTCCTACCGCCAGATGCCGAGCTACCTCTTCCCATACCGCAGCGTCAGTAATATCCTCCGCTCTCTTGCCATATTTTTTCTCAAGACTCCGCCCTCCCACTAATTCTTCCAAGGTGCTTTCTCCGATATACTGGTGGCCCGGCTCAAACCCTAAGTTGTTTTCATCAATCTTACCATTAACAATTCTTGCTCCTCCCACTCCCGTCCCCACCGCCAAATACGCCACTATTTGTTTGTTCTTTCCAGCCCCGTATACCGCCTCACCCAACGCCCCCAACGCCGCATCGTTTTCCAGCCTCACTTCCACCCCCCACATCGCTTGCAATTTTTCTTTAATTGGAAAATCCACCCAAGAAGTCAAATTTGGTGAACCCAGAATTTTGGATTTCTCCGCATTCCACACTCCCGCCACTCCTCCCGCCACCGCCGTAATTTTCTCCTCGCCAACCATTCTTTTAGCCATATCTACGAGCGTCAGCATTCCCTCCTCCGGATTAACAGGCGTCACCACATCGGTCACCTGCACCAGCTCGCCCCCGTCAGCCGAAACCCCCACTCTCATGTGGCTCCCCCCCACATCAAACACCACTTTCATATTCAAATTCTCATTCGGCGGCTAATCCAAACTCCTCAAGATTAGATAATGTTTTTTTCACCGCCGCCAGGAAAAGATCAAAATCTCCCAAATCATCTTTTATTAGGCCGTACAATTCATCCGCCGTGATTTCCGCGTAAAAATGCACTAGTCTATTGCGATACTTGGCCATCTCCACCAACCTAGTTTGGGCAAACTCCTTCGGCACCAAACCTTTTTCTCCCATCTGCACGGCAATCTCTTTATACTGAGTAGCTACACCCCCCGGCAACCTGGAAAGTAAGTGGGTGCTGATATTAAACACTCCCTCCAATGCCCGGTGTAAATGAAACTGGGCCAACTTCCAGCCGGGCCCCTCGGTAAACTCCTCCAGGGGTTGTTTTGCCAACTCCGAAAGTTCCGCCACCTCCGCCTCAACTCCTCCCACCCGCTTATTCACCACATCTCTATCTACCAACAATTTAGTCATAGCGGTATGCGATCCATCGTCGCCTTTTGAAAAATATATCTGTGGGGAGCAAAATCAGCGTAATCCAGCATCAGCCGCTGCTTAAAATCGGCAAACACATTTGGCGACTCCTGGAAAAGCACCACCCCGTATTTGGCCACATGCTTTTGCAATTCCAACGGTGCTTCCCGCAAAAAGACAATGTCGATATCCACCAGCTGGTTTATTTTGGCCGTCATTATGTCATAAACCGCGTCGTAGGCCACCTTCGACTTCGACCCAATCACCGCCACATCCCAATCTCCGCCTTCCCGGGCTATCCCTAAAGCCTGTGAGCCGAACAAAATCACAGCCTTCACTCCCACCGCTTTCAATGGCTCAATATCTCTTCCATCCAACACAATTCGCCCCATACGCTATAATATATACCAACATGAACCAAAAGAATACCGGTGGTTGGGGAAGTATAATGTGCTGATAGATCCAGTCAGATTTGAAATGGCAATTAAGGAAACTGTTTTTAAGCCAACTTCTCTTGTGAACGAATTTTTAAGGAGGGTAGAGAAAAATGAGTTTGCGCCTGCGATAAATATGAGTTGATGGGTGGGGTGCTAGCCTGTAATATTGCCATCCTTGAAATGAAGTAGTATAATATACCAAGATAAAAGCCTGCTCTTTGACAATTTAAAAAGTAGTTGGAAATGAGGGTCGTGTACCTGTTTAGTCTCGATGGCGAGAATCGCCATTTGGCCTAAGGAGATACAAGAAACACATGACAACTACGTCTGCATCACCCTTATTTACGTTTACCGTTATCGAGCTTATTAATACTTAATTCCCGCCCCGAGGCGGGATTTTTTAAAAACATGGCAGTAGATAGACAGCCGCAAAAAGGACGGCAGCCGGCTAATTTAGAAGTTTGGGTAGGAACTGGCCTCCTCGTCACGGCCGTGGGTTTGTATGCTTGGTATCAAAGCTTGCAAGCAAGTGGCTTACCCAACAAAATCGAATTTCCCGCCATACCCGAGAAACCAACGGCCACGGTGCCTGCTCCGGTCGAGCCGGAATTTACAGCCACCTTACCCCCAACCGCTACTCAAACCCGTCTTCCCACCGCGTCCCTCGCTCCCATCCTTACCCCCATCCCCACAGATCGCCCCCCAAAGCCAGGTGAAACCCGTCCCCAGGATACAGGCAAGTTCACCGGCCAAATGCAAGTCTGGCTCAATCCAGAATACGATCACTACGGGTTTATTGATCCAGCCCAAGACATGCAAAAAGCTGTCCAGGACTGGCTGCTGGAATCCCTGGTAGAAGGAGGCACGTATCAAAGCAAAGAACAAGCTCTAGCAGATCTGATAGCCCGAAATGGCCAACTGCCCCCAAATCTTAAATGCCCAACCGTCGCTCCCAACGAATACACCCAGTGGATCTCATGTCCACCGAGCGCACACATCAGGGAAATTGAACTCAGACTCGAAACTCGAGGGAACAACCCCGATAAGGTAATTCCCGCAAACCCGGGTAATGAAGCTGGTGGATTAGGACTGGCCTTTGGCCCGGACGGTCACCTAATCGTTTACTACGCCTCCTTCCTACCGAAATTGGAAGTCATCGCAGCCATGAAAAAATACCCCACCTATCCCCGTGCCTTCGAAGAATCAGCAGAACTCATGATAAAAGGTTCATCGTATCTATTAAGTTTCCAAGGCAAATCCAGTGCGGCCACTAAAGCGGTCATCTTGCTAAATAAGTCTTACGCCGAGGCCAGGCGGGTACAAGTCTTCTCTCTCGACCAAGCAGTAATAGACCCCCAGCTCTCCAACAATTGACTCTTCCCCTCAAATCCAATAGCATAGACTTGTGAAGTCCAAAAAGCTTTCCCTTCTCCTTCTTGTTCTCTTACTAGTACTAATTGCTGTCGCATTTAAATTCTCGAGTTATTGGTACAGTGTGGAAGTTATTTCAGATATACCCAGTAAACAGGCAGTCATCGCCAACAAGGTACAATTGAAAGCCGTACTCAAGGAAATTTCTTTTTGGGACACTAAGGTCGGAGTTCCCACAGGTAAAGCGGGAGACATACTTTGGCACCGCCCCTGGGCCCTAAAAATAGTCCTTGCCCCATACCTTGACACTAATTACAACCTATACCTAAAACAAAACGGAGAGCGTCTCTCCTCAATCGATGCCAGTTTCGACAAATGGGGCCGGTTAACGCTCAAAATCTGGCTATCAGAAGACTTGTTAAATAACGATTCGATAGATCAAATTTTTTCCCAACGTGTCATTTCCGGCCTCTTCGCTCTTCGCAACTGGGGCTCTGTTCCCATAGAACAGAGCCTTCGAAACCTACAACCCTGGAACGACAGAATACTCAATAAACAAGAGCTTAATTTATTTGACATCAAATGAACCGAATCAAGCTTACGATTTTAGCACTATCTACAGTTGGGATAGTTGTAGTCGCAGCCACTTCCCCATCCCCAACAGTCGCCGACGTCTGCACCGGAACCTCAGAGTGCATGTGCAGCGGATCAGCATTAGCTTGCCGTAATGGCCCTAAAGCCGGTCAAGATTGTAACTCATCCTCTGACTGCGAAGGATATGACTGCCAGCCCTCCCCCGTTTGCTATACAGATACCAAGCAAACCGGGTGGTGCAGCGCCGGTTCTTGCACCCCGACTGTCAACTGCTCCGGCTGCACAGACGGAGTCTGCTCCAGCAATAGTTGCCAGTGGATACCACCCACCCCGACACCGCCTGCCAGTTGTGGCACCTGTTCAGACAACGGCAACTGCGGGAACACTTGTTCCGGGGATGCCTGCGGATGGTGCTCCAACGACAGCAGCATCGCCTGCAGTTGGGGTACTGTGGATTGTGGAGGAGGAGGCGAAACCTGTCCACCAGTTCCCCCATCCAATCTGACCAATTCCTGCCAGTCCAATAACACCATCGCTCATCTATCTTGGACATGGGGAGACTCGCAAACTACCAGAATCAGAATAGACGATACTGAAAACGCGGCGGCTTGGAACGGGTCGTGTAGTACCTTTACTACCGACGATTATTGCGACAACAACGTCTGGGGCAGCAATATCCTGGACTACCCAATCGCCCCCGGTCACAAATACTCCTGGTACATGGGAGGCCGCACATCCGGATGCGGAACTGTCTACACACCCGCCCAGACTTTTATCTGTGCCAATCCCTCCCCATGCGGATTGCTAAATGACAGCCAGAGCGGATACGAGCTAGGTGAAGGGATGGGCGTGTGGAAAGGAGGAGGGGCGGGAACGATTGGCGATGGGAGAAGCGTTATTCAGGTCAACAGTGGGTATGGAGCCGACAGAATAGTGCTAAATGGCGAAATAACAAATTCGACTGTGTATACAAACGTATATCAAGCTCCGGCTTCAAACCAGCAAGTGCGTTTTACTGGCTATTACTACGTGCAGCAAGACCTGGACCCGGCATTGGTATCTATGTCAGCGTATGTAAATTTCTGGGATGCGGCCAATAACCAGGTTCCTGGTGCATGGCGGTCGGTAGCGTTGGACAAATCCGTGGGAGGTTGGAAACCGCAGTTTACCGTGGATGCGCCATATATCTCTGGGGTGGCTAGAGTTGAGGTAGGAATTAACATGATAGGGGCGGCAGGGGCTGGCCTGGGAGTGTACATTGACAATCTGTGTATGAACTTTATCACTCCGACCCCAGTCCCAACATCGACACCGATACCCACTCCTACTCCTTTTATAAACATTTACTCCCGCAATCCCGGGGGAACATTAGTCAATGTGTGGGGAATGGCCCCCAGCTACAATTGTGCAATTTGGCCTGTCTGTTTCAGTACCATATCCACAAACACCTCGACCGTAACCGGATACGCCCCGGGCGGGAACCTGGACAAAGGCGGTGGAATTGCTCTTTATTCCAACCAAATCCTCCTTGGCATCACCCCAGTTCCAGCCGGCGGGTACTTTACCCAAAGAACCAATGTTCTAGCGGGGCAACCTCAGCCAAGTTATAACTGGCCATGGCAAAACTACTGGTGGAGCGGGTTTACCACCGGCGGGCGCAGTCTTACTTTTATAGTGACCACTCCCACCCCCATCCCTACATTGACCCCGTGCCAGGTAACGACCAGCCCAGCGGTGTTGAATCTAACAGTAGGTGGATCGACGGGAACGGTTTCGGCAATCGTGTCCTCGGGTTTAGGATCGGCAACTATTAACTCAATGGCATTTGGGTCATACAACAATTCCTTGGCTTTAGTGAGCCCGACTTCGGACACGACGTCGCCGCATCAGACGTCAGTGACGGCTGTAGCTGCCGGATCCACGGCGGTATGGGGAACAGCTACCCTCTCTGACGGGAGGACGTGTCAATCCACAGGGACGACTGACACCGACGTCGTAGTGAGTAATCCAACGCCGACTACAGCCCCAACACCGACAACCATTATTACTCCTACTTCCTTACCCACCCCCACATCTGCGCCAACCCCCTTACCTACCCCCTACTGCAACATCGACGTTAGCCCACTGTCCTGCACCTTGTCTGTCCCACAAACCTGCGGCATAACGGCAAATGTAAGTTTGTTCAATGGAGCTACTCCCTCTCAAGTCAGATTCGGATCGTATAACACGTCCATAGCAGTAGTTACCCCGGCAGCAGACCCATCTTCGCCTTACCAGACAACAGCTACGGCGGTTTCTCCAGGGAATACTGCCGTCTGGGCCACAACCGATTTAGTTGGTGGACAAACCTGCTCAGTAACCGGAGCCACCGATACAGATATCTTTGTTTCCACTCCCACTCCCATCCCACCCACACCCACCACCGTCCCCACCTGCAATACCACTCTCCAGCCAAATCCCCTAAATATAACTTTAAACTCATCTGCCGTGGTCACGGGATATCCTGTGCCCACCGCCGGATTGGTCAATTACGTGGCGTTTTATTCAGCCAACTCCAGTATCGCCGCCGTGGCTACTCCCACCGGCGACCCCACCTCTCCCTACTCCAGGGCTATTCTAGGCAGAAATATAGGTACCACAAACCTTTACGCCCAGTGTTACATGGGCACGACTCCATATCCCACTAGCCTGCCGGTCACAGTTAATGTAGCGTGCCCATCCTTGGTCACTCCAGTCATCAGCTCCATTGCCGCTCCCGCCTGCGGAGTAACATCTGCGACCGTCAATTGGAACGTCATCTCCGGGGCTAACCAGTATGAGATCCAAAGATACAGCCTAGCTACAGGTTTGTGGTCAGGATCGACCCCCATTCTCACCCCCACTCCCCGGTGGACCGACACTAGTGTGGCTTGTAATTTGGGATACCAGTACCGGGTGCGGGCAATAACTGCCGGGGGAGCCACTTCGTGTTTGTCTCCCTGGTCGGCCGCATCCAACCAAATAACCGGCAAATGCGTGCCAACGGCTCCCTCGGGCATGACATTTACCGATAATTTCGACGGATCGGCTAATATCTCCTGGCTGGACGATCCCGATCCTACTCCCGGTTCAGGTGTACCCGCCTGGTTTCCTAACGAAACCGCATACAATATAAGTAGGTCTCCTCTGGCTTTTCCCTCTCCTACTCCGGGGACAGTGGTGTTACCTGCCGAATCGACCTCCTTTACCGATTACTCCTGCGGCCAGACTCTGACTTACTCGGTCACCCGAGGCAATGAATGTGGATTAAGTCCGGCCGGGTCAGTTTCTGGTGTGTGCCAGACGACTTTTTTCCAGACCCAGGGCGGGGACATGATGTGCCTAAATGGAGCAGTAGGCGCGAGCCTACCGTTAACTGTTCCAGCCACATACCTCAGTCTTCCCGGAGTCGGCCCAACACCGGGTGCAGGGGATACCTATACGTTGGACGGAGTCCTAATTTGTCAAAACAGTAATATCGAAAACGGCACCTGGAGTAACACAAACTGGACGGCTATTGGCACAGTCACATATCCGGGATATGCCTCATCCACTCTGACTTCGGTTTACAGCTATGCCAGTATCAAAAGCCGGATTCTGGATGTGGCCACACCCCAGAACTACCCCGGAGGTAGCCTGAATGCGGCATTTGATTTAGGTAGCACCCAGAAAATCGACGGGGTGGCCTACTTTAACGGCGGGGCAGGCCCGGCTTTAACAATTCCAACTTCGAGCGTCACCGCCAGCCAAAAAATTGTCGTGGTTTCAGACTTCCCGGTGACCATCACCGGAAGTATCACCGTGGAACCGGGAGGACTGGTGGTAATTATTTCCCAGGGTAATATCGATGTCGCTTCCGGAGTGGGGGTAGCAGCTAGTGACCCCAGAGCCAGGACTCCGGACTTGAGTGGGTTATTCGTAGCCGGGGGACAATTCAGAACCGGAGTAGGCGCAAATACATTGCACATCAAGGGCGTGGTGGTGGGCTTAGGTGGAGTGCTTTTGGAGCGGGATGTCTTTTCTAACCAGTATCCAGCCGAGTTTTTTGCCTACGACCCAGAACAAGTTTATCGCCTTCCCATTCTTCTCCGGCGTAAAAATCTAATCGAACAGCCTCTAATTCCTTAATCTCCGGCGCTTTTTAATTTTCCCCATTGATTTAAGTTTACACACGTCACATTATTATCTAGTGGCCAAACGAATTCTCATGTTGGGCTGGGAACTGCCACCCCACAACAGTGGGGGACTGGGCACCGCCTGTCTCGGCCTGAGCAGGGCCCTAACAAGACAAGGCCAACAAATACTGTTTGTCCTACCACACAAACTCCCCGTCTCGGATACTCCTTTTCCCGTCCTTTTTGCCGATGACCAAACTTTATCCGATACACCACTTTCTCCCTATCTTATTGCCAGTTCTGGCGGTGGTTTTGCTAGTCTCATAGCCCAAGTTCTAGCCTACGCTCAAAACGCGAAGACTTTGGCCAAAAAGCTCCAGTTCGACCTCATCCACGCGCACGACTGGCTCTGCATTCCAGCGGGCCTTGCTATCAAAGACGCGACCGGTAAACCCCTCATTATCCACGTCCACGCCACGGAGTTCGATAGAACCGGCGGAGACAATATTAATCCCGCCGTATTCCACATCGAACGCGAGGGATTTAATAAAGCCGACCTGGTCATAACTGTGAGCTCACGCACCAAAGACATCCTAGTTTCCAAGTATGGCATCACTCCGGACAAAATTAAGGTCGTCCACAACGGCATCGACGCTGGTGATTATCCCAAAGTAGCAGGACCCATCACCTTCCTTCACTCAGTCAAGGCGGCAGGCTTCAAGATCGTCCTTTTTGTCGGCCGCTTAACCTTGCAAAAAGGCCCCGACTATTTCATCAAAGCAGCCCACAAGGTTCTCCAGCATTTTAATCGCGTCTATTTCGTCCTTGCCGGTTCCGGAGAAATGGAACACCAGGTCATCGACCTTGTAGCAAAGCTTGGCATCTCCGACCACGTCCTCTTCCCCGGTTTCCTGCGCGGTGAACAGCTGACTCAGCTCTACAAAAGCGCGGATCTATTCATCCTTCCCTCAGTCTCTGAGCCCTTCGGTCTCGTACCTTTAGAATCCGTCATCAATGGCACCCCGGTTCTTATCTCCAAACAATCCGGCGTGTCCGAAGTCCTCTCCCATGCTCTCAAGGTCGATTTCTGGGACACGGACGAAATGGCCAACCAAATTTTAGCCGTCTTAAATTATTCTTCCCTCCCCCAAACCCTAATCACGGAAAGCTCACAGGAAGTTCAAAAACTCTCCTGGTCCTCCGCAGCAGATAAAGTCACCAACGTTTACAACCAACTATGAAAATTATTTGTAAATTGAAAATTGTAATTTAAAAATTTGTAACATGCCTGCTCTCTGCCTCTACTTTCAAGTCCACCAACCCCTCCGGTTAAAAAAATACCGGATGTTCGACATCGGCCACGACCATCAGTACTTCAACGACTCCTCGGACTCAAACCGCAACAATCTCAAAATTCTCTCCAAGGTGGCCGCCAAAAGCTACCTGCCCACCAACGCCATCCTAGCCAAGATCCTCAAAAATTATCCCCAATTCAAAGTCAGTTTTTCTTTTTCTGGAGTTTTTTTAGAGCAACTGGAAACCCATCTTCCCCACGTTCTCGAATCATTCCAAAGTCTTGTCAATACCGGTCGGGTCGAAATCCTATCCGAGACTTATTATCACTCTCTCTCGTTTCTGTATTCTCCGGAAGAGTTCGCCTCTCAAATCAAACTCCACCAAGCCAAAGTCAAGAAACTCTTCCGGGCCCATCCCCAAGTCTTCAGAAACACCGAGTTAATTTACAACAACGATCTAGCCAAGTATGTCGAAAGTTTGGGCTTTAAAGGTATTCTAGCCGAAGGCGTAGACCACATCTTAGGTTGGCGCAGCCCGAATTTTGTCTACCAGCCCCACGGAACAAAGGCCATCAAACTCCTCCTCAAAAATTACAGGCTTAGTGATGATATCGCTTTCCGTTTTTCTTCACATGACTGGCCAGAATATCCGCTAACAGCACCCAAATTCGCATCCTGGATCAATGGCGTCAACGGCAGCGGCGAAGTCGTCAATCTTTTTATGGACTACGAGACATTCGGCGAGCACCAATGGGCCGATACCGGCATTTTCGATTTTCTAGCCAGCTTTCCCGGTCAGATCCTCAAACACCCGGACAACTCATTTGTCACGCCTTCCGAAGCCATCGACACATACCCAATTCGCGACACTCTGGACATTCCAAATTTTATTTCCTGGGCGGACGTGGAACGCGACCTCTCCGCCTGGCTAGGCAATCCCATGCAGCACGATGCCCTCCATCATCTATATTCACTAGAATCCCAAGTCCTACGCACTAAGGATTATTCACTAATCGACGATTGGCGAAAACTTCAAATCTCGGATCATTTTTATTATATGTGTACAAAGTGGTTTTCTGACGGCGACGTCCACAAATATTTCAATCCCCACGATACCCCCTACGAAGCCTTCATCTCATTTATGAACGCCCTGCAAGATTTAAAACTGAGAATTAGTCAGTCAACCTCAAGCAACATCACCATTTAGATCAATTGGAAATTTTTCATGGCTCGTTTTATCAATTTAGGTAACGGAGAAATGCTTATCGGCCTGGACAACCACGGCCAGGTTCGCGATCTTTATTTTCCCTACGTCGGCCTGGAAAACCATGTGGACGGCCACTACGTCCACAAAATCGGCGTTTGGGTGGACAACCGCTTCAGCTGGCTAGACGACGGCCACTGGCACGTCACCATCAACTATCTCAAAGACACCATGGCCAGCTACCTAGTCGCAGTTCACGCCGACCTCCAGGTACAGTTAGACTTCACCGACACGGTATATAACGAAAAAAACATCTTTTTGCGAAAAGTTGTCCTCAAAAATCTTTCCGACCAAAACCGGACCATCAAACTCTTCTTCCACCAACAATTCGAAATTTACCAGGCCCGCCGGGGTGACACCGCTTATTTCGACCCCCAAACCCAAACTGTCATCCACTACAAGGGCCGCCGGGTATTTCTCATAAACGCCATCCACGGGGATCGAAGCTTCGACGACTATTCCGTAGGACTATTCAACATCGAAGGCCACGAAGGCACACACAAAGACGCCGAAGATGGGACTCTTTCCCAAAATCCCATAGAGCACGGCATGGTAGATTCGGTCATTGGCATCACCTGCCACTTGCGTCCCCACCAATCGGACAATATTTATTACTGGCTAGCGGCCTCGAAACAATTCCAGGAAGTTTTTGATCTCAACAGTTATGTTTTGTCCAAAACACCCCAATATCTCATCAAGTCCGCCCAGGACTTCTGGAAGGCCTGGGTCAACCGCCAGCGCTTCAATTTCAACCACCTCTCACCCCATCTGGTAGACCTGTTCAAAAAATCTCTTTTTGTCATCCGCTCCCATACCGACAACCGAGGGGCCGTCATCGCCTCGGGGGATTCGGATCTTCTCAAATACGGCCGGGACACCTATTCCTACGTCTGGCCTCGTGACGCCGCCTACTGCACTCTAACCATGATTTTAGCCGGCGAACTCAACTCCGCTCGCAGATTTTTCGAATACGCCAACTCCATTTTGTCCCCCGACGGCTATTTTATGCACAAATATCGCTCCGACCAATCCTTAGGCAGTTCTTGGCACCCCTGGGTCAGAGGAGGTCACGCCCAGTTGCCAATCCAAGAAGACGAGACCGCTCTCGTCATCTATGCCCTCTGGCAATATTATCTTCGTTCCCTGGATTTGGAATTTATCGAAACTGTTTACAACTCCCTCATCAAAAAGGCCTCGGATTTTCTAGTGGCTTACCGCGACCCCCACACCGGCTTACCCAAAGAAAGCTACGACTTGTGGGAAGAGCGGTATGGCGTTTTTACCTACACCGCCGCCGTAACTTACGCGGCTCTAATTTGCGCCGCCAAATTTGCCAAACTCTTAGGGAAAACCGAAGCCGAACGCAAATATGAAGACGCCGCCACCGAAATCAAATCGGCAACACTTAAGTATCTATTCAGTCCCGACACCGGGTTATTTTTCAAAAGTCTGTCCGGTACCGAGACCAACCACCCAGTTTCCGATCCCACTCCAGATATGTCTACAGCCTATGCCATTTTCAGATTCGGCCTGCTAGAAAAAGACGACCCCCGCCTGCACCCCGCTTTTACGGGAGTAGTAGATCAGCTCACTCTTCCCACATCGGTAGGTGGCCTGGCTAGATATCAAGGGGATATGTATTTCCGCTCCTCCGATAATATCCCCGGCAACCCCTGGGTAATTACCTCCCTTTGGCTGGCTCAATATCATCTCTTCCGAGCCAAATCAGAAGCCGATCTCGAGCCCGTCAAAAATTGGCTGGAATGGACCGCAAAGTCGGCCCTTCCCACCGGTATTCTACCCGAACAGCTTCATTCCCAAACCGGAAGTCCCTTGTCAGCCACCCCTCTAGCCTGGTCTCACGCCGAATTCGTTACCACCATTATTCAATATTTAGAAAAACTCGAATCCCTGGGCATCTCCCCCTCCCGCCTCCCCCAAAAATAACTCTATTCCTCTATCCCCATCGCCCTATCAATTACCGGAAACAACCCAAACTCTCCCAAGGCCATCACCCCGGCTAAACCCAAACCCAAAAACCCAGCATTCCACAAATGCCGAGTATCCAACCCCACCTGCCTCCCTTCAACATAACCTTTCAATTGTCTAGTCGCCCACAAGTATTTACTCACTTTAGTCAGCTCGACCGGTATCCTCATTGTCCCAACATGAACATCAAAAAACTTCAAAAACTTTCCTCCAGCCCTCTCACATTCCACCTGCACATCTTTCACCAATGGCCTAATTTCATCCCACCTCTCAATGTTGTCTCCTTTCTGGTCAAGGGCCGCATTGACCACTTTCTGAACACCGAGAACATGGTTTCCAACATCCACAGGGTCTACACCAAATTGGCGACGAAAAGCCTCTTCATCTTCCACATCCATTCCTTTTATCACATTCGCTGAATTTTCTTGAATATCTCCCAGAAGTGCCTTGTTACTTGTAGCTGTGAGATTTTGCAACCATCTGACAGCCGGGTATGCTCCGGCTGCTGCCGCCAACTTAAGAAATGTTCGTCTTTTCATATGGCTACTCGCCTTAAAGACAGGCAAATGATCAATCCCGCTTAACCATTCATCAAATTCTTCATAAAGCGCGTAAGCACCACCAACCAATCCATATCCTAAGCCCGCCAATATATTTTGTGTCCCAGCGTCCTGCTCGTGACCTGTATAACTTATGCTCCCCGTTCCTCTTTCCAAATCATAAGCCTCCGACCCATTCGCCGCCAAGTCATTAACTTTTCTCCCAAACCCATCCCCAAACTCTCTCCAATTTTTCAACGAATCATGATGCAACCCCTCCTCTTTCAACTCTCTTGGCTCATCCCAATACCAAACCGTCTTAAATCTCACTTCCGGTTTATTGTCCACAATAACAATGTATGTTTCGGTTTTGCTTTTATAATATTTACTTTTCCATTTCTCTTCCAAACTAGAAACAGCCGGTGTCAACACGCCTATCACCTCACCTAAACGATCGACTGAGCCCATTAGCTTTTCAAAATTTGGCGATCCTTTTACTCTCGGAGCATTCATCTCGTACCACACCAATCTGTCCCGGCTTCCCTGATAAGCCAGGAGTAACATCAATGCCACTGCCGCCGCCTCACCACCTATTTCAACCGCATTGTCAATCGCTTTTCCCTCAGGGGATCTCCCCGGGCCAGACACCAAGTCCCTCATCCACTTTCCAGTAATAAAATCCCTTCTGTTCATAACTACAGCCCATAGCATACTCATTCTGCTAAAATTGTCAACCGACCCTACTCACTTCCACTCCACGCCCGCAGAAAAACCGAAAAAAGTCCCTCATAGCTCCACCTTTACATCCCAAGCCTATAATATAAAATGGTCACATGGACAGAAAATTATTTCGGATAGTCATTAACAAAGAGGATCCCTACTCTGATCCCGCCTGCGAATTGGCTGAACATTTCTTCCTAGATCATTTACTTCACTTGATCGCAACCGGACAGCCAATGCAGCTAGCCCAGGGACTTATCCTCGCTCTGTCTGAATGGGAAGGAGAATGCACCTACTTCACCAAGTCAGCCGGCGTCCAATCGGCCCTTATTGTTCAAGGAAAAGGGGCTGGCTGCATCGCCTGGAGAGACAAAATACTCAGAATCCTCCACTCCAATCCCGTTATCCACGTTGTCAGCCTCACCAAATTTGAAGAGATTTCCCGCCGGGCAAACATAGACATCCACGATCAAAATAATTACATTCAACTCTTAGCCGCCCTCTTAAAAGCTCTACGCATCAGCCCAGACTTAACCACTATGGAAAGAAACTGCGATAATTTTACCAAAGAGCATGGCCACCTCTACCCACCTCTCAGCTATCCAGACACATTCAAAACTCTATATAAACCCATCTATCAGTAATTTTTATTCTCCTTCAGAATAAACTCCGTCAGTCTTGGGAAAATCTCGCTCGATTAATTCCACATCCGGAATAGTACAATGTCCGTCGATCGGGCCCGGAGTAGGGGACAGAACCGGCCGGATCACGTTCGGCCGCAATTTTTTATAGCCCTCATTGTAATTCTGGTTATGCCTGGTATACACCTGGTCAAAATCAACCCCCATTTTTCCACATATCTCGTCCATCCATTTACAAAAAACTATATTCCAAGCGTAATACACCAAATCTAGAAGTTTAGCGGCTTCAGAATTTTCCGAACTGCCATAAATTTCAATTTTCAAACCCAACTTTTTAAAATGTGCCTTGGCCAAAACCAATGATTTTTTATTAACAGGCCCGATAATTTTCCTGAACCGTAGCTTTATTGATTCATATAAATGGGGATGCACTCCAATTACGGGAGAGTGAACAATAGGCAATCCGACTTTCTCATAAATCTCCCGCGTCGCCCCCACCGAGCATGAGCTGTTTATGACAGTTAACTTCGGCCTCAACTCCCTGATATTTTTTACCACCACTCGGACAAAATCAGCTTTTACCTTTTCCGGAATGTTTACATGCAAATAATCGATTTGTTTTTCCGAAATCTCGTCATATTTCAACTCTCTGACCAACACTTTATATCCCGCCTCCCGGCAAATCCTACCCACCGCCCGACCAACTTCCCCCTTCCCCAATATTCCCACAACCTCACTCGCGCCGACCATAGACCATCATTTTACACCACACACCTCAAGCGGCCCCGGATACGGGGCCGCCATTCAGTCTAGATCTTTACCTACTATACCCACCTCTCCTATCTCCCCTGTCACCTCCACGGTTAAATCCTCCGGAAGGTCTGCTGTCCTCTGTCTTGGGTCTGGCTATATTCACGGCCAGTTTTCTGCCATCCAACTCATAACCGTTAAACTTCTGGATAGCCGCATTGGCTTCCCCATCGGAACTCATCTCCACAAATCCAAATCCTTTAGACCTGTTGGTGTCTCTGTCAACAATGATAGTCGCAGACACCACTGTTCCCGCTTGGGAAAAAAGGGATTTTAAAGCGTCTTCCGTGGTTTCCCACGACAATCCGCCTACAAATAATCTAGACATTTTACTTATTCACCTCAATTCGTTAGTAAGCTCTGCACCCGCTCCAACCTAAACTCTTTCGCGAAGTATCAGTAACTCTAGCCCCCTTTATATCACACCCCTGCAACATAATCAATGGGCATTGATTATTAATCCAATTCAGCATAAACTAGACCTGTAGATGAAAAAATCGCTCTTCACCTCCCTCCTATTTGTACTTCTGGCTACCTGGCCTTCTTCGGCTCTGGCTAATTCTGAAGGATTTAGTTTTACAGCCATTAGTGATTACCAGTCAACCAGCGATACTTCGGCAGTTCTAGCCAAAATTTCCCAAGCGGGGGCCGATTTTCACTTGGCAACAGGCGATTTCAGCTATGGCACTCTCTCACCCGAATCCGCCTGGTGTGATTACGTAAAAAGTTTCGTGGGCAGCACTTACCCATTTGAACTATTGTCAGGTAATCACGATTCCGATGGAGGAGAAGCCAATATCGACGCCTTCGCTGCCTGTCTGCCTGATCGCATCGGCGGTCTCGTTGGCGAGTATGGTAAAGAGTATTACTTCGACTACCAAAATCTTGCCCGGTTCATTTTATTCTCACCGGACCTGACTTTCGCGGGAGACTACTACGACTATAGCTCTGGCACCAGCCACTTCGATTGGCTGTCAAACGCAATTGATTCGGCCCGTAACCAGAACATTCCTTGGATAATTGTCGCCATGCACAAGCCCTGCCTGAATGCCGAAAATTCAGTCTGTCTCATTGGTCCCGACTTGGAAAATCTTTTAATCAGCAAAAAAGTCGACCTTGTCCTGCAAGCCCACAATCACAACTACCAAAGATCAAAACAGCTCATAAACGGCACCACATCCTGTCCCTCCGTCACCCCCGGCAGCTACAACAGCGACTGCGTCAATCAAACTGGCTTTACCGACGCTTACGCCAAAGGGTCCGGCCCGGTTTTTGTCATCGCCGGCACCGGCGGGAGAAACTTAAGTAACATCAACTTTTCCGACCCGGAAATTTCTTATTTTACAAGACTCATGGGCGCAAATCTTTACCCCACATTCGGCTTTCTAAAGTTCGACGTCAGTGACACTGCAATCTCGGGCCAATTTGTAGGCGTCGGATCGCCACCAGCTTTCTCAGATGCCTTTTCCATTACCTCGGACATAAATTCCGTCCAAAATCTAAGCCTGGTCTCCAAAGGCGACGGTTGGAAATATCTTGACAACGGCACCAAACCCGGATCCAGTTGGAAACAATCCTCATTCGACGATTCCGCCTGGAAAGAGGGGATCGCTCAATTTGGTTACGGTGACGGCGACGAAAAAACTGTCATTAGTTACGGACCTGACTCGGCAAACAAATATGTCACCACCTACTTTAGGAAAAACTTCTGGATCGATGATCCCGCCCGAGTAATCTCCCTAAAATTAGGTGTCCTCAGGGATGATGGCGCCGTCGTCTATCTCAACAATTCCGAGATTTACCGTACCAACATGCCCGGTGGGATCATATACAACTCGACTCTCGCCTCTTCCCTAATCGGCGGCACATATGAGACTACTTATTATTCCATCACTCTAAGTCCGGCCTTCTTAGTACCCGGCAATAACCAAATCGCCGTCGAAGTACACCAGGGTACAAGAGATAGTATCGACCTCAGTTTCGATTTTTATCTAGATGCGACCGCCGTCTCCAATTCACCCTCACCCACCCCGACTCCCATCTCTACGCCTACTCCCATCCCGACACCCTCATTGGAGCCCACACCAACTCCCACACCAGAACCTGACCCAACTCCCACCCCCGCACCCACATCCACCCCCACACCCACTCCCACAACCTCACCCGTTCCTTCAAACACCACCCTGGTCCAAAAAGAATCAGCCTGGAACTATCTTGACGATGGTTCAAACCGCGGTAGCTCATGGAGGCATTTGGGTTTTAACGACAGTTCCTGGAAACAGGGTGTAGCCCAATTTGGTTACGGTGACGGCGACGAAGCCACCATAGTAAGTTACGGTTCAAATTCGGCAAATAAGTACATAACCACTTATTTCAGAAAATACTTCGAGGTAGCGAACCCCGAGAGTCTCACCAGTCTCACCATCAATATTCTCAAAGATGACGGAGCCGTAGTTTATATAAACGGAAGTCAAGTCAGAATCACCAATATGCCTCCAGGCCCTATCGACTGGAAAACACTGGCCGCTACCAGTCTAGGCACACCGGAAGAATCTACATTCAATTCCAAAACCATTTCCCCCCAATCCATTTTAGTTAGCGGCACAAACGTAATCGCCGTAGAGGTTCATCAGGCCTCGGCAACAAGTGCAGATATGAGCTTCGACCTCGAGCTAATAGGCAACAACTAACCAAAAATAAAAATCTCCTGCCGGTTTGAACTTTCTCTCATGTTTTTAATATTCTTATTCACTATTTTTTCGATGTTCATTCGCGGTTACCAGTATGGCCAGGGCAACCAAATCCATTATCTAATTTACGCCAATTATCAAAAAAGTCCCTCCCTTTACCCCAGAGATTATCTGCTAGCCACACATAAGTTATCTCCCACTCTATTTCCCAGTTTTGTCAATTTCACCACCCAACTAACCCACTCCCAAGAACTGTCAGCCTTAGGCATTTACGTTATAACCCTCTTCGCATTCTATCGGGTCATTTTCAAAATCGGACAGGCTTTAGGTTTCGACAAAAAGACTATTTGGTTATCGTTATTTTTATTCATTTACCCATTTCCGGTAGCCCAAAGCAGCATCAACACTGTCGAAGCTTCTCTAATGCCCAGATTCTTAGGCGACGTTTTCTTACTGATCTCTGTTTACCTCCTACTCAAAAAAAGGTTTCGTCTCTCGATCTTGCCCGCCGTAATCGGCTTTCTCTTCCACCCCCTAACTCTCATCCCGTACCCACTTATTCTAGGGATACTCACGCTAACCGGTTACTTCAAACCACCAAAAATATTATATTGGCTCTTCGGGATTTCTCTACTATCACTTCCCTGGGCAATCAGCTACTATTTATCTCAATCTTCAAATCCCTTCTTTGTCGATCCCGCTTGGCGCGAAATACTAGTCTCCCGCATGCCTTATATATTTGCCCGAACGTGGTCATGGAAATGGCAAGTGGCCACTGCCCTAATTCCTCTTTTCTTTATTTACCTCAAAAAAATCCATCCCGTAGCCGTCACCGCCGTTTTCACTTCTTACTTATTATTTCTGATAAACATCATTTCGGATCTGTTATCAATTCATTTAGGCTTAGAGCTTCAACTCACACGAAACCTATATTTGGTTTTTATCTTTCTCATTCTTTATACCGCCAAAACCTTAACTTCAAGGATCAACAAAAAATTACTTACATCAGTAGTAATTGTTTTATCAATCGCGTCAATTCTGCTAACTCTAAAAAACAAATCGGATGAAAAGAGCTATGCTTACACGCCCCCAGCCGGTTATGTAAATTCGGCCCTCTGGGCCAAAACTAATACCCCAACAGATAGTCTATTTCTCGTCCCTCCGGAAATTTCTGGGTTTCGTTTCTTTAGCCAGCGTTCGGTCGTAGTCGAGCGCAAGGAAGGCGGCGATTCCCTCTATTCGCGAAAACTCGCCCTTGAGTGGGCCAAAAGACAACAGCGTCTTACAGACTACTACAATCTAGACAGTAAAAAAATTAACAAACTCATAACAGAATACGGCATAAACTACATCATAACGACCCAAATCATGCCCTACCCAACAATTTACTCATCCACAGACTGGAAGGTTTATAATGTCAAAGAGAAAGATGATTAGCCTGAAAAAACTTACTCAGCCGATAAAAGCCCTATACGTCTCGACATATATTCCCAGAAAGTGCGGTATAGCGACATTTACTAAAGATCTGACCAACGCCATCAATCTCCTAAACCCGCTGGCCCTGGCTCAGATCGCTGCCATGGACAATAAAATCACCGAGATTTTAAGGTACCCACATGAAGTCAGATTCAGGATAGGTCAGGAAGTAAAAGACGATTACGACGAGGTGGTCAAATATGTAAACGAGACCGGGGAAGTAGACATAGTAGTCATCCAGCATGAATTCGGCATTTTTGGAGGGGAGAGCGGAAATCTAATTTTAGAATTTATGGAAAAGCTCCAAAAACCGGTGATAGCTACCTTGCACACCGTTTTGGAAAAGCCGACGCCGAAAATGAAAGAAATAATAAGGCGCATAGGCCATAAAGCCAATTACTTGATAGTTATGCTGGAGACAGCCAGAGAAATGTTGGTCAATAAGTACAAAGTTGACCGACGTAAAGTAGTGGTCATTCCCCATGGAGTACCGGACTTTCCCAGATTTACAAATGGAAAAAAGAAACTCGGTCTCTATGGAAAGGTCGTCATGACCAGCGCCAATTTGGTCAGTTCTTCCAAAGGTATTGAGTACGTAATTGCCGCCATGCCTGAAATTATCAAGGAAATTCCCGAAATTGTGTATTTAGTGGTCGGAGAAACTCACCCGGTAGTCAAACTAACCGAGGGAGAAAAGTACCGCCACAAACTCAAAAAAATGGCCAAAGATCTGAATCTGGGCCGACACGTCAGATTCGTAAACAAGTACTTACCACTCCAAACACTAATCAAATATGTGGCTGCAAGCGATTTATATATCACTCCCTACTTGGACCCGCAGCAAGCAGCATCGGGTTCATTAGCCTACGCCATAGGAGCAGGCAAAGCCTGTATCTCCACCCCCTATTTGTACGCCCGGGAAATGTTTGACTTAGGTTGCGGTAAGCTGGTTCCATTTGCAGATAGCGAAGCCATCGCCCGGACAGTAATAGAAACGTGGAAGGATAAACAAAGCCGAGTCGAATGCGAAGGGAAAGCTTATGACCTAGGCCGGACAATGACCTGGTATTATGTTGGCCACCAGTACTATCACTTAATGCAACATGCCCTCAATAAACCTTGATCTGACCTTGTCGTACATTCGCAAAATGACCGACAAGACGGGCATATTAGAGCATGCTAAGTTGGGTAAACCAGACATTGCGGAGGGTTACACCACGGACGACAACGCTCGGGCATATCAGGTGATGTTGAAATTAGGACAACCTCGCAAGATTTATCTGGATTTCTTACGCAGGGCAGCAAATGTTAGTGGATTTCATAACGAAATGGACATACTTGGACAGTGGGTAGACAAGCCTGGATTGGGGGAATGGTTTGGGCGAGCAGTGGTGGCAGCAGGTCGGGGAATCAAGTCCGGCGACCGCAATGAAAAAATGGTGTGTCGGCAAATTTGGGATGCAGCCAAATCGCAGTTTGACAAAGTCACTTCGCCCAGGACAATTGCACAGTTAGCAATAGCCGGGGTACCACATATGACGGATAAACTAGTCGCCGCCTGGAAAAAATATCGGTCTGATGACTGGGAATGGTTTGAGCCGGGTTTATATTACGATAATGGCCGTTTACCTCATGCTTTGTTTATAACCGGTTATGAGGAAGTTGGACGAAAAACCCTCGACTGGTTAATCGACAAATTGTGGAGTAAACAAAAAAACTGTTTCAGTTTTGTCGGCCAGACCGGATGGTGGAAAAAAGGCGAAGCAAAAGCCGAATTTGATCAACAGCCGGTAGAAGCAGGCAGCATTGTGGAAGCCTGTGCGGTAGCCTATTCTACCACCAAAGACAAAAAGTACTTAGACTGGGCACACAAAGCCTGGCAGTGGTATTCCGGACGCAACATTATAGGTGAGAAGCTTATCGACAGCCGAACCGGAGGTATAAGAGACGGCTTTAGTCCACAAGGCTGCAGTTTAAACGAGGGAGCTGAAGCAGTGCTAAGCTTTGTTATAGCTCATATTGCATTAGAAGAAGTGACCAGCTAATCTAAAAACAATGAAGCTAATCAGACACGAAAATCCAATTCTGACATCAACGGGAAAACCTTGGGAAAACAAAGCAGTATTCAACCCTGCGGCCTCCCAATGGCGCGGAAATATCCACCTTGTGTACCGGGCCCAGGGAGAAGATGGAGTATCTAGGTTGGGAATAGTAAAATTAAGTTCACCAACAGAAATCGCAGAGAGGAAACCTGAACCTGTTTTCGAACCGGATCCGGACAGTGAATACGAAAGTATGGGAGTGGAAGATCCGCGCGTCACCCGAATCGATAACGAATACTTCATGCTGTATGTTGCGGCTTCAAAATACCCGACTTTAATGGCTATTCCAGCTCATCCCAGAGGGTCAGACTGGCGGGTCCGGGTAAGTTTATCTAAAACGTCAGACTTTTCCAGTTGGTCCAGATATGGAGTGATCATCAGCCATATCGACAGCAAAGATGCAGCCCTGTTCCCCGAAAAGATCGATGGAAATTTTTGCCTTCTACATCGAGTCCTCCCCCACGTCCGGATTTCCATATCCACCGACGGCCGCAGGTATAAAGAGAGAGGGCCGGTATTTGGGCCCAGGGAAAATATGTGGGATGAGGTCAAAGTTGGAGTAGGAGCCCCGCCAATCAGATGCCCTTATGGCTGGGTTTTGTTTTATCACGGCGTGGATAGAAACAAAGTTTACCGCCTAGGTGTTGCGCTATTAGATCTGCATGATCCAAGCTTAGTAATAGGGCGAACGGCAGAGCCGGTCCTAGAACCAGAAACGTCATGGGAAAAACAGGGACGGGTAAATAATGTCGTTTTTACTTGCGGCGTCATCGAAGACGACGGCAACTACTGGGTCTATTACGGAGGAGCCGACACCGTTATAGGAGTAGCCAGTATTACAAAAAAAGAGGTGTGGGATTGGGCCAAAGACGAATTGTCCAAATCCCGCTACCACGAATTCGACCAGATCGGCAAAGTCGAAACCGAAGAAACCGAAGAGAGAAGGAAATAACATCCGCTATCCCTTCTGATTTCTACCCAACCTTGCCATCAATCCATGAACGAACCTGGTCACGTCGCCAATCCCAAACACATTCAGAACAACGATATTTTCCCACATCACCTCCAATCCGCTCCTTATCCCATCAATTGCCTCCTTCACGTATCAAGAATAGCATAAGAACAAACGATCTGGGTGGTTGACGGGTGCTGCCCCCGCGACCTCTAGGTCCACAACCTAGCGTTCTACTGTTGAACTACAACCACCACCTATACCAATTTTACTACACTCTAACCCAGTCCTCTCTACCGCTCGGATCTCTTTAGCCCGGCCCCCTTCAGCTTGCCTGCAAACTCAGGACTCGTCAAGGCAATTTTATCCAAATCTATTCTCCCATCTCCACCTACAAATCTAGCCACCGACACCCGGCGCCCCTTTCTGTGCAAATACGGATCCTCCAATGTGGCATCGCCCCAATAAATTGCCATATCCAATAAAGCCCTGGACACATTCAAAGCCTTTACTGATACCATCCGACCTTGAAACTCGACTTCCGACATAAAGCTATTATAGCACCAGGACTACAACCACCACACCCTCTGTAATTTTACACTATATAGAGTTATACTCCCAGCCGTGGCCAGTCACAAAGACACAGAACGTCTCTTCAACGAGATGTATCCTTATGCCTACCGTTATGCTCGATCTTTGATAGGGAGAGATGCTTTTTTTGCCGACGATTTAGTCGCCGAAATTATGCTCGAACTACTTGTCTCCGAATTCATCTACACCACCGATCCCCAAGCCAGAGCCCTCCTTGGAATGAAAGTCCGATCTAGATGGGCCGATTATTTAAGAAGATCAGCTTACAGACACGCTTCTTCTCTCTCGCTAGACGACCTAGAAAACCAACTTACCGCCCCCTCACCTGAGCGAGTAATAGAAGAGCGTGATCAAACAAACCGCCTCCATGAAGCTATATCAAAACTTCCACCTAGACAGCAACTGGCCATCAACCTCAGGTATTTTCAGTCAGAACCTGTCCCAATCGAACAAATTGCCCAGATACTCGATACCACCCCAGGTGGGGTTAAATCTAGTCTCCACAAAGCCAAAGCGAGCCTCAAATGTTAAAATTTACCTACTGCCCTCGTAGCTCAACGGAAGCGCCTTCGGCTAATCCATTGGCTACTTGGCTCATTTCATTCGCCCTCGTAGCTCAACGGATAGAGTAACTGTCTTCGGAACAGTTGATAGAGGTTCGATTCCTCTCGGGGGCACAAGTGAAAAAAATTATCCTGTCCGCCGCTATAATTATCCCTCTAGTTTGGCTAGTCAACTTCTACTGGCAAAATCTCCGCGGTCTCAAGCCTGCAATTTTACCGGCACCAGCTATTCCTACCTCAACACAATCTCCGGGTATAAATTCCACCGGCCTGCCTCTGAGCCTGCCAAAAGGTTTCTCGATTTCTATTTTTGCCTCCGATTTAGGCAACCCTCGCGACCTTGAATTTGATCCAACAGGAAACTTACTAGTTAGCATTCCCAGTAGGGGACAAGTGGTACTTCTACCCGACAAAAAAATTATTGTCTCTGGCCTCAACCGGCCCCACGGACTAGCTTATACAAATGGACATCTCTACATCGCCGAAGAAGACAAGGTGACAATCGACGGCAAAAAAATCTTGGATTTACCGGAAGGGGGAAACCATGTCACCCGCTCACTCTTGGTCAAAGACAATCAGCTATACATCTCAATTGGGTCAAGTTGCAATGTTTGTCATGAACCAGATCCTCACCGTGCCGCCATCTACGTCTCAAACTTAGACGGTTCAAGTTTTCGCTCCTTCGCTACTGGATTACGAAATTCAGTCTTCATGACTCTTGATTCTCAAAAAAATATCTGGGCCACGGACATGGGTCGCGATCTAATCGGCAACGACACCCCCCCCGACGAAATCAATATTATTGGGGAGGGGAATTATGGCTGGCCCATCTGCTACGGCCAAAACATTCACGACACCAACTTCGACAAAAACACCTACATCAGAAATCCTTGCCAAGAGCCGCTCGAGAAACCCAGCTTTATCGACCTCCCCGCCCACTCCGCTCCCTTGGGACTAGCTTTTATCCCCGACAGCTGGCCTCAAAATTATCGAGGCAAACTTTTAGTCGCGTACCACGGTTCCTGGAACAGAAACCCGCCCACCGGCTACAAAATAGTCATCATCGATCCGAAAACTAAACAAATTACAGACTTTATCACCGGCTTCGAGCCAAAGGCCGACCAGCCTCTGGCTGGGGCTTTAGGCCGTCCAGTTGATCTCATCTTCGACTCTTCTGGGAATTTATATGTCTCCGACGACAAGAAGGGGGTCGTCTACCAAGTCATTCCCCCGACTCCAGAGCCTTAATTTCCGGCAAAGCCCGTCCAGTTACCCCCTGCAATTCCCCATACATCCCGGCCGTACTATCCATTATCTTTCGGATTTCTTTTTCCTGTCTAGCCCACTTCAAGCCAAACCACCTCTTTTCCTTTTCCAAATCTTCATTTAAGTTATTAAACGCTTCCACAATGCTTTCCACTCTGTGTCCAAATTCCAAACTATTTACATATTCATAAACTTCCTCAGCCTTTTCCTTCTTACCCTCATTTTGCCGGTTTTGTTTAAATACCTCCCAAAAATTCTTCCGCAACGCCCAAGCCAACCCCACCATACTCACCCGACCAGTCACCCACACTCCCTTATAAAATCCAAAAGTGCCAATCTCCCGTGGTAATTCCACCGACACCAGAACTGCCTCGTTGGCATTCAGCCGCCGCATGTCCTCACGCAGTTTGTCAATCCATCCCTCACTCCACTTGGCGTTTTTACTTTCCCACAAAACTACCCCCGTCCTTTTGCCAGTCTTTTCAAACACTTCCTGTACTACGTCCGCCCCCCGCATCCCTTTAGCCACTTCGGAAATCTTGTCATTGGGAAACTCCCGTTTCAGCATTTGCTCCAACTCCAACTCCAACACCTCTCCCTGTGTTTGCTGTGATCCTTGTTGCAGCTTATGCTTCAATTCGTCATTGACTTTAAGCGCGTCCGTCAGCTGTTTTTGCAACTCCAAAACTTTAAGATTCTGCTCTTCTTCTGCTTTCTTTTTCGCTTCCAATCTCATTTTATCCTCGACTTGCGATAGTTTTTTCTCCATTTCCAAACTCCGCTCTTCGTCCTTTCGCTTCAACTCCCTCAAATCTTTTTCTTTTTGCGCCAACTCATCAATATATTTCTTGCTTCTTATTCTCATTTCTGCTTCATATTTCATCCTCTCCGTCTGCTTAATTTTCTCCATCATCTCGTGCGACAAGGCTTCCGAAATCTCCACTTCCTTTCCGCAATTCGGGCACACCACCGTATCAATCATGATGTTAGAATTGTAACATGGGAATTTTAGCTTTAATTGGATCGGGAGAATTTACCCCTGCCGGCAACGAGGTTGATAAATTCCTGATTTCTCAGACCAAAAATCCCAAAATCGCCATTCTTCCCACCGCCGCCGGCCTCGAGCCCGACTTCCAAAAATGGATAAACGACGGCATAGCTCATTTCAAAAAACTCGGGGCCACCGCCACCGGCATCCACCTACTCAATCGCAAGGATGCTATGAACAATGAACTAAGTAACCATCTAACCAATTTTAATTTTTTCTATTTCTCAGGCGGCGATCCCGGCCATCTGTTAGACACCCTCAAAGGTTCTCCCGCCTGGAAAGTAATATTAAATAAGTTCAAATCCGGGGCCACTCTGGCAGCAGCTTCAGCCGGTGCCATGGTCATAGGTAATTCAGTTTGGGCTCGGGTTTACGCCTTTGACAAAAAAGGGGAAGTCCTACCCTGGGAACCGGGTCTAAATCTAGTCAACTTCGGTCTAATTCCCCATTTCAACGAAATCCCCCATTATTTCAACCCGGAACAAATCGAGCTTGTCAAAAAAAACCTACCCAAAATTGGAAAAATTATCGGCATCGACGAAAATACCGCTTATGTTAAAATAAAAAAATCCTGGCGCATCCTGGGCGCCGGCTCAATCCACAACGCCCGCACCACTCTCTAAATGACTAAAACTGCTTGGATCATAACTTCTCTAATTTTAGTAGCCGTCCTCACCGGGTCTTATTTCTGGCTTTCCAAACCCGCCCCCGATACTATACAATCACTTCCCAACCCCACACCCATGCTTGACCCCACTCCTCAACCCACATCCGGCCCACCCGCCATGCAAATCGACGCCCAAAAGTCCTACACAGCCGTTCTCCAAACTTCCACCGGCCCAATTATCATCTCCTTAAATGCCAAAGATACACCCATCACTGTCAATAATTTTATTTCCCTCGCCCGCAAAAACTTCTACGACAAAACCATCTTTCACCGAGTGATCAAGGGCTTTATGATCCAGGGCGGCGATCCCAACGGTGATGGGAGTGGGGGACCGGGCTACAAATTTGCCGACGAGCCCATAACGGGCGAATATTCCCGCGGCACCGTCGCCATGGCCAACTCCGGTCCCAACACCAATGGCTCCCAGTTTTTCATCATGCACGCCGACTATCCTCTGCCCAAAAACTATGTCATTTTCGGGAAAGTAACTGCAGGCCTCGAAGTCGTCGACAAAATCGCCACCGCCGAGGTTTCAGCCAACCGCTTCGGAGAAAATTCCCAACCAGTCTCTCCCGTCTCCATCACTTCCGTCCAAATCAACGAAGAAAAAATTTAACCAACACTACTCCCGCCGCAAATCCACCCACGTGGGCCATATAGGCAATCCCGCCCCCGTCCACACCTAAAGAGCCTAACGATCCAAACACCTGAAATATTATCCAATAAATTAGCATCGTCCAGGCCGGAAGCGTCAACTCTTCGAACCAAAACCCCCACGGAATCAAAACGTCAATTCTGTGCCGCGGAAACAACACCAGATATCCCCCCATCAATCCTGCGATCGCTCCGGAAGCCCCAAGCATGGGTATGGTAGAGGATGGATCCGCCCATATTTGCGCCACCGACCCCGCCACCCCGCTCACCAAATAGTAAATCAAATAACCAATATGACCCAGTCTGTCTTCCAAATTATCTCCAAAAATATGTAAGAAAAGCATGTTTCCCAATACGTGGGCGATTCCTCCATGCAAAAACATCGATGTCAGAAGAGTTACCAATCCCATCCCACTCATAATACTCGCCGGCCTCACCGACCACGTTTCCACAAATTCCTCCAGCCCAGATGGTGACATTCCCCACATCTGGAAAAAGACCCACAAATTAATACCGATAAGCAGGTATGTTACTACCGGCCATGTCAGACTCTTGTTATGGTCCCTCAAAGGAATCATCTAAAAGATCTACCCCCACCTCGGGGACTTCTGTTGTCTCGGCGATAATCGCCTCTTCCGCCACCGCCGCCACTTGGCCTACGGGAAAAGTTATTGTCCCGCGGGGCCTGGGGCCTGGCTTCATTAATCGCGATTGTCCGTCCATCCAGATTTTGACCATTTAGTTTGGCGATTGCCGCCTGAGCCTCCTCGTCCGAACTCATCTCCACAAATCCAAATCCCTTGGATCTACCGGAAAATTTATCAGAGATAACTGTCGCCGATACCACCGTTCCTGCTTGGGCAAAAAAATTGCGCAAGGAATCATCTGTCGTATCCCAAGAAAGCCCTCCTACAAAAAGTTTAGCTGCCACCTATATCTTCACCCCCAGTTCCATACTCCCATCATTATATCAGACCAAGCCCTGAGCGGGTGAAGGGAATCGGACCCTCGTCACCAGTTTGGAAAACTGGCGCTCTACCATTGAGCTACACCCGCACTGTATCTATTTTATCAAAAGATCCGCGAATTTAGCTCTCAGCTTGGCCAGTTTGGGGTTAATCACTACCTGGCAATAGGGTTTACCTTCATTTCTCTCGTAAAAATTTCGGTGATATTCTTCAGCCTCATAAAACTTTTCCAATCTCTTAACTTCTGTCACGATAGGGGAGTCAAAACTAGACCTTAATCTCTTAATCACTTCAGATATCTTTTCTCTTTGTTTATCATCTGCAAATAAAATTATCGATCGGTATTGGCTGCCCACGTCCGCCCCCTGCCTATTCATAGTAGTCGGATCATGCGTGGCAAAAAACACTTCCAGTATCGTCTCCAACCCGATCTGATCAGGGTCAAAGACGACTCTTATCACTTCCGCGTGTCCCGTTTGGCCTGTACTCACCTGCTCATAATCAGGGTTTTGGATATTTCCCCCCGCATATCCCGACATTACCGATATTACCCCTCGCAGCCGCTTCATAACGGTCTCCGTGCACCAAAAACACCCACCCCCCAGAACAATTGCTTCAGTCATAAACAAAGGGCGCGCAGATACTCCAGCAAAAACCGCCCGCAGCCGGACGCCGGCAAACGCCAGGCAGTCGAGGACGGATTTTTGCGAGTATCGAGCGCATTGTTTATGCTTTAAATCTCAAACTAATCGAGTTCACGCAATGTCTAGTGTTCGTATCCGTAAACCTTTCGCCCACAAACACATGCCCCAAATGGGCTCCGCACTTGGCACACTGAATTTCCGTTCTCATTCCGTCTTCATCCGGAAGTTGTTTAACTGCGCCCGGAATAAATTTATCAAATGCCGGCCAGCCGCAATGCGCCTCAAACTTATCCTCAGACCTAAAAAGTGGGGAGCCACACCTTCTACATACAAACACCCCCTTTTGCCAAAAATCATCATACTCTCCCGTCCCCGGCGCCTCCGTCCCCTTGTGAACAATGACCCTCTCCTCTTCCGGTGTAAGCTCATTGAGTTTCATGGTCATCACACTCAGTACCTAATCCTCCGACGCAATTCTCCGTCGGCGGCTTTCCCCGCTCGGGACAAGTTTCCGAATAAATACACGCTTTATCGGTAACCACCCCGTCCCCAAAAACTATTCTATCCAAATCGGCCGGCACGTAATCCCTCCAATCATCAACCAACTTGTCATTCACCTTGGGGATCAAGTCCAATTTCAATCCCAACGAGTCAATGAATACCCCCAAAGTCGCCCCCTTTTGATGAATATGCGCTACTTCACCGTTATTGTCGTGGAAATGCACCGCCGGATGTTTCTCTTGGTACTTATCCGCCGAAAAATCGAGTTTCTTCCCATCCACATAAACCGCTATGTCAAAATGCATATGCACTGTTTCCGGCTCGGGCAGACTAGCCACCTCTCCTTCGATTATTGCCTTAAATTTCTCATAACTTCCCGGCAAACCAATCTTTTCGCCGTTTAGAAAAAACGACGGCGTCCCCGTCACCCCCAAATCAATTCCCGAGTTTTGATCTTTTCTGACTTTTTCCTCAATCGACTTCTCACCCAAATCTTCCTTCCACTTAGTCACGTCTAACCCGATCCTAGAAGCATACCCGTCGAATTTTCCAGATTCAGTCCACTCCTTTTGATTTTCAAACAACACGTCATGCATCTCCCAAAACTTTCCCTGGCGTCCCGCCGCCTCGGCCGCCTCAGCCGCATCCCAGGCATTGGCATGAATCGTAGTCAGCGGAAACTGCCGCCACACCACCCGCAATCTGTCAGGAAATTCTTTCTCCAGCTGAAGTAATACCTGATAATACGCCCCGCAAGCCGGACACTGAAAATCCCCGTACTCAACCAGGGTAACCGGCGCCTCCCTCTTCCCCCTCACCCAATCACTCTCAGTGATTTCAATTGAATCTTGAATTTTAAGTTTTGAATCTTGTGTCGACGGTTTAGTCGACGTCATTTTCCACAACCCAACTCCCAGACCAATCACAACCAAAACCCCGATCAACCAATTCTTCATAACTCAGGGAATTATAACAGGCACCACTTTCCTTATCTTCATCGTCGCTACCCTGTTCACTTCCAACCCAAATACCTCTTGCAATAACCTCGGCAGCACCGTGGCATTCGCCGTATGGAAATATTTATTGGCATACAAGCGCAACATCATCTCCTCCTCAGTCTCAGTTCCACCCCCCACCCCCACGGCATACAAACTTACTTTCTGGCCCCGAACTCCCAGGTAACCGGTATTTTTACTGTCCGCGTCATCAGCGGCCGTACACTTTAGCATCTCCAAGGCAGCCGGCCTACAACCCGCCCCCGTACAAAGTACGCTTGGTGGACATGGGTCGTAAGGAATTCTGGAATTAGTCTGTTCTCCAGATACCAACACCACCGCCTGGGCCATTCCCTCTCCCGCCGAATCTTTTAGGCTCTCCAGAGAAAAAGACAAGCCCGAGCCCAGGCTCACCTCACCTGGCTCTCCCGAAAGACTCTGGCAAGCCGGACTGCTAGCTGTATCTTGTCTCAGGCCATCGTGCACCGCATCTTTAACCGCATTCATATCGTAAGTCGGTTCAATAAGCCACGCCGCACCCACGCGAAATACAGCAACGCCCAATTTAAACCGGGCATTCACCGGCCGAGAGATTACCGAGTTGATAAATTGCAGCGTCCCGTTTTTCTCCTCCACAATCCGCTTCCCGCAACCGGTCACGCACGTTGGATCAGCCTGCTCATCCATCCGAGCTGAACAGTCCAGTGCTAATACCACCTGAGCCTCCACTGGAAGTGTCTGTACTTCCCGCACCCCCCGGCTCATTTCCAAGCGGGTCATTGCGTATTCCCTATCTGCCGTCACCAATAGCTTTTGCCCCATTCCCTCGGTTACCCCCTCTACCGTAAGTGTCGTTCCATCATCAAGAGTTTTAGAAGTACTAAACGGAAACGCGAACGCCTGCGGATATCCCCCTAAAAATTTAGCCACAATGTCATAAACAGCCGACTCGGCTTTATACCCCGATACCACCCGGTCAGCTCCCGACTGACCCCGATATACCGCCAAAAGAAATTGCGATTGCATCACCGCCACCAAAAAAATGCCTATAAACATGACCACAAATACAGTAAGTAGTGTAGATATGCCCTGTTTCATAAGTCCGTCTCAATAGTTGTTTTGCGTCTGGAAACTACCAGTTTAATTTCATCCTTCACCTGTGGCAGTACCCGGCTCTCAATTTTCAGGCCCACGATCAAACTCGGATAGTCCTCAAGGGCAGAGTAATTCTCGATCCCCATTTCTGTTACCACCACATTTTCACCCAATAGACTCACTCCGTTCTTCAAAAATCTATCACCGCTTTTCTCATACACCACGTCTCCCACCTGTAACCTATTGTTATCCCAAGCCAGAATTCCCTCCCGCCACTTGACTATGTTTGATATGTCACTCGTCACATCGTCACGTGCCTGTTCCAAAGTCTGTTGGTGGCGGTTTTTTGTCCCCACTGTTAGTAGCGATACAGTCAAACCGGATACTACTACAAATATCAAGCCAGAAAGCCCAATCACCACCACCAATTCCACCAGTGTAAATCCTCTTCTAGTCATATTTTTGCCACCACCCAACTGGTAGTTAACTGGCGCGTCTGCCCGCTTTCACTCCAAATCACGGTCTCGGTCACCAATCTACTATATTCATCGATACTTTCTCCATTACCGCAATTGGGCCTTATATCGCCCGTCCGTGGATTCCGGCAAATATTACTTATCTCCAGCCGTCTGGTAAACCTGGTCTCGAGAGCTGTCTCTTCCCCCGAGATAAGCGTCCAATGTTTTGTACCCGGCCCCACAACCACCACCGGGTGATACACCCCTTCTTCCCAACCCGACCACCCGCTCAAAAATACGTTATACGTCGCCTCCATGCCTTCCTGTAATATTGCAGCCGCAACCGCCGCATGTTTCAATTGGTGCGACCTTTTAACCAAAGTCACAATCGCCGGGAAAAACACCGCCGACACCATCCCCAATATTACTAACGAGATCACAATCTCTAAAAGCAACGCCCCTTTTCTCATCATCTCTGTGCCTCCACTACCCCCGTTTCCAAAATGTTCACCCTCACCGCCCGACCATTAGAACTCCTAATTTTAATCTCCCTTTTATCTGTCAGCGCTCCCGTCCCCTGAGCAAATATTATCAACCCAAAATTATCTTCAAACACGCTGGGGCTTCCCAACTTGTAGCCGGCTCTAACTTCCACGGTCTCCCCGAAAGCGATTAAAGAATAACTATTTACCCCCTCATATCTTACTCCCCACGCCCGGTCATCCTTCTCTTCTCTGGCAAAAATGTGGGCTTGGCGGATAACCGTAGCAAATTTTTCCGCCGAAGCAACCATCGCCTGATTCAGTCTCACTCCTACCAAAACAGACATTCCTCCGGAGACCAACACCGCCAATACGGAAAGCAACAATAGAACTTCCACCAATGTCAGGGCAGGTATTTTTCGCATTATGTTTACCTCACTATCAAATTTGCCTTCCCCACCACGATCGGCAAGTCCGGCAATTTAGTATCAATGGAAGCTGGATCCAAACCCACTTCGAATTTCCCTCTTTTCAAAGCCACGACCGTAACTTTACCCAAACTCACTCGCCCGGAAAATGCCTGCATATAAGACACGTTGTCGGGAGATATCTCAACTTCCCCGGAGCCAACCACTCGCACCACCACCTGAGGCACCAACCGATTCGGTTCTCCATACTCAGCCAAAACAGTAAATTCCACTGGCACACCAACATCAGTTATCACTTCAGCTGGCTCCAACCATATTGAAAGCTCAAGTTGCGTGCTGGCGCCGATCAAAAACAGCACTTTATCCCGGTTCAATGCCCCAAACAAAACAACCGGCAACACCGCCGCCACTATCAATAACGACACAACCCCCTCCCATCTCTTCACCCTCCCAATATACCAAATTCGTGTAGAATATTACTAATAATGTTTAGCTCCAACGTCCTAGCTGGCATTCTCATCATCTTTTTCGCCGGCGCCATCGCCTATCGTTCTTCATTCCTCCACAACAAACACTTATTCCATATGTCCTTACTTCAAATTGTTTACCTCATTGTCATTCCAGGAACTGTCTTTCTCCTTCTCTACACTTACATGCAACAAATCGTCGAGCAACCTCCTGCACCTACCACTTTTATTTCCGATTCCATCCTGGTCAAAGCCACCCTTCTCTCCATGCTACTAGCTTACGGCGGTGCAGCCATCCATTCAGTCGCCAAGATGCTGGCAGAATCAGATCTCCGCTGGGACGAATCAGAAGTCGGTCAACTTAATCGATACTTTCACATGAACTTCTCCCATAATCTTATTCTGATGGGCACATTTTTTATCATGTCTGGGCTCGTTCTTCTAGAGCTTAACCACGTTCCGGATTTTAACTACGCTTCCTGGACCGGACCGATACTTACGGGCATTGGTATTGGCGCTCTAGCTTTCATTGCCATGTACCGCTACACTCACTCCAAGGACCAGTACGTCGGTCGCTGGGCGGATCTCAAGGCCACGTTTCTAGCCTGCTGGCTGGCTCTGGCTCTGATTTTCCAAAGCATCCGTCACACCAACCCCTCTTTTCGCCAATACCAGCTCCTTCTTCCCATGCTCTTGGGGCTATCAACGGTCGCCCTTCTCAACCTATTATTGGTCGCCCGCCGCGTCAAACGCACCGGATCCCTGCGCCTCAAACCCGAAAAAGGATCCCAAATATCTACTTAACCAACCTGATAGTCCGCACTGTATCCTCGTAGGCCTCGCCATTAGCAGTAATCAAAAACGCCCGGCCGCTCCCCGCATCGCACATTCCCCACGTTGTCGGAAACTGAGAATAACTGATCCCAACTAAAAACAAGCAAGACCGGCCGCCATACAAGTATTCTTTCTCGGTATAACCCGCCATTCGCTCCTCTGCTATAGGAACTCCCCCCATTGACTCGTATATAAACCTATGGCGTGACCCACCATCATACGGCAGCAACCGGACTACAATATGCGACCGCAAGATTACGTTCGGGTCATTGGGGGTCAACTCAATATCCACTCCCCGAACGGTGCTCGCCGATGAAACTTTCGGGTTATACCCCACCTCAAGTGTTCCGGCAGCATCAGTCATAGTCAGCCAACCACTGGGCAAGTAATAAGTAAGTCTCTTGACATTTTTCGCCGGAGCTAGAGTCGGCTCCGCCTGTAACCTCGAAAACTTCAAAGTTGAAAGAATTTGCTCAAACAACTTTCGACCTCCCCCAATATCGACAGCTTTTAGCTCCAGAGTATATATAGCCTTTGCGTCAACCGAGAAAAAAACGGCTGAGTTTACGTCCTCACTCCCAGCCCGAGGAAGCGGTTGCCTACCTTCCTGACCATCTGCCGTTACCGCACCAACTTTGTAAGGCATGCCCACAAATTCATCTATGGTCGCATAAGGTTTGCCTGTCACCTGGTTATAATTCCCAATGCTCGAAAATGAAAAAATGTATTTATCTTCCGGATCATCAAATTCCTGAGTAAAACCGCTTCCTTGGACAAGAACAGGCTTTTCTATCCAATTCGGCGGATACTCAAAAGCGATACCTCCGTTCTTGTAAGTTTTCCAAATAGTAGTGGGGTTCGATTCAGAAACAGTTGATACAGAACCAGGTCGGTTTTGTCTTATACCCAAATAATAGCCGACTAATCCAAAAACTAGCGAGCAAAAAATGGCCACCGCACCTATCACCAATTTGGTCGGAGACCAGGGAATTGAACCCTGCACCTCTCGGTCCCAAACCGAGCGTTCTACCGATGAACTAGTCTCCGCCACTCCCATATTTTACTCCTTCACCTCCCCGGAATCACCAGCGGCACCCCTTGCCACAGTACTTTCTGCCCATTCAGCACAAAAACCGCCTCCCCACCCTGCCCCACGTCGCTCAGCACAAATGTATGCCCGATTCTTGGTTCCACCTTGCCCAAGGCAAAGACCAAAGTGCTCTTATTCAAACCAGACGGCTTATACTCCATATAAGCCACCGCCGGCCGCGACAACGTCAGATAAATTACCAGCTCACCGGCCGTAGTTTGGTTTATCTCCACCGCCACGATACTCAGCTCCTCCGCCGCAATGTTTCTGAAACTGGTTCTTTCCAAAATCAACCTTACCCCCAGGGGCAGAGAGATCAACAATGCTGCAATTGTCAGTAATGCTCTCGCATCTCGCAATTTATCCCTAAATACCCACAAAAACGCTCCCACCCCCGCCACAATCACCCCAATAAATAACCCCAACCCCACATTTACCCAACCCAAACTTGCTTTAACAATCTCATCCGTCGGCCTCATACTCCACTTTTCATAATACACACTCCACAGCACGCAAGCAACCGTTTCACTTGTGCAGCAGGCAGGAGTCGAACCTGCATGGCCTGTTCTTCAGACAGGTGCCTTGACCACCTTGGCTACCGCTGCGGGAAACAAAATTATACTAATTAATGTGCCGGGAAGAGGACTCGAACCTCCACGCCATTGCTGACACATGCCCCTCAAGCATGCCTGTCTACCAGTTTCAGCATCCCGGCTTACCTGTCAATTATACCCCAAGACAAATCAAATCATCCCTAATACAAATGATAAAATACAACCAGAGCGGCGATGGCGAAATGGCAGACGCGCTGGCTTCAGGAGCCAGTGTCCGCAAGGACGTGTGGGTTCAACTCCCTCTCGCCGCACAAAAAATCTGGAGCCATGGCTCAGTTGGTAGAGCGTCTCTTTTACACAGAGAAGGTCACAGGTTCGAGTCCTGTTGGCTCCACCTAAAAAAAGCCGGGGTGGTGGAATGGTAGACACAGAGGCCTTAAGAGCCTCCGGATGAATAGTCCGTAAGGGTTCGACTCCCTTCCCCGGCACAAATGAATCTCCTGCGCAACAGTGAACCGGTTAGTAGCCTCACGGCTTTTATCGGATTTCTTCTTTCGATTGCTGGACTCGTGCTCCTGGTCGTCTTTGCTGCCCACTACGGTCAGACTCGTCACGTTGTTGGATTCTCTATTTTTGGTTCAGGGCTTATCCTCCTTTATCTCATCAGCACCATTTATCATCTCATTCCGAAAACGCATTGGGCCAAAGAAATTTTTCGAATCATCGACCACTCAATGATTTATATTTTCATCGCCAGTACATACACGCCAATCCTGTTGGTCCTGCCACAAAGAGGATGGGGATGGAGCCTCTTTAGCGTTGTCTGGGGCTTGGCGATTATCGGAATCGCGCTCAAGATCGCCGTCAAGAACGAGAAAGCCTGGCTCATCCCTCTCCCCTATGTGGCTCTAGGGTGGCTCGGGATCATTGCCTTACCGGTCCTTATCAAATCGTTGCCACTGGGCGGCCTCTGGTGGCTCATGTGGGGAGGCACCCTATACACCCTGGGGGTCATACCTTTCATTCTAGGTCGGGTTTTACCCCAGAAGAGCTGGTTTGGAATGCACGAACTGTTTCATCTTTTTGTCATCGCCGCCAGTTTTTCCCATTTCTGGCTCATGTTTAAATACGTGCTCTATATATGAACAAAAACCACCAAGACACACATATTTGGTAAAATCAAAAAGGAAGAAAATTCGCGGCTATGGTTCAATGGTAGAACTTCTCCTTGCCAAGGAGATGACACGGGTTCGATTCCCGTTAGCCGCTCAAATAATATGTCAAAACCATTTCTCCTGATTTCTTTTTTTACACTCACTCCAGTGGTCCTTATAACCAGCGCCTACATTCTCTACACCCAGCCCTTCTCCACCCCTCCCCAAGTTCTCTCCCTGTCAACCCAAAATCCCGCCGTTATTGCTACCTCTACCGACCCTGCTCCGTCCACCTTCGCCAGTTTCTCCGTCCGTGATGCCCGTCCAGTAATTATCAGACGGTATTTACACGAGTACGACTCCCCACTAGAACCTCACTCCGAATACCTGGTAGAAATCTCGGACAAATATCTTCTTGATTACAGACTACTGGTAGCTATTGCCCAACAAGAATCCAATCTGTGTAAAAAAATTCCCGCCGACTCCCATAATTGCTGGGGTTTTGGCATATACGGCGACAAAGTTACCCGCTTCGATAACTATCCCCAAGCCATCGAAACCGTAGCCAGCACTCTCAAAAAAAATTACATCGACCATGGCTTAAATACACCCGAAGAAATAATGGCCAAATATACCCCGCCGTCGGTGGAGAAAGGTGGTCCATGGGCCAAGGCCATTTCCCAATTCCTCTCCGACCTCCAGTAACATGACCCACTACGACGACCCCCGCTTCTCCTACCCCAAATACTGGTTAAGCAGGCAGTACGAGCACCAATCAGAAGTCACCGCTATTAGTAAACTCCTCAAATCTCTACGCTTCAACAAAGTTTACGACCTAGGTGGAGGATACGGCCGCCTGATACCCACTTTATCCCAATTTTCCCACCACATTACTTTAGTCGAGCCATCAGCCAAGCAAAGACAAGTCGCCCGCCGGTTTCTCAAGGGTCAGCCAAACTTAAATATCACCTCTGGCAACATCCAGCGCACCACCCTCCCCCGGACAAGCGCAGACCTAGTAGTTCTTGTTCGCGTCCTCCACCACTTGCCAAATCCTACTCCCGCCCTGTTAGAAATCCACCGACTACTAAAACCCGGGGGCCACCTCCTTCTAGAATTTGCCAACTCCTACCACTTCATGTCCAGAGTAAAAAGCCTGATTACCGGTCTTCCTGTTTCCACTGCCCCAATCGAAAAAAGGAGTCTAGCCAATATCCGCCGCCACACTATCCCCTTCGTCAACCATTATCCCCAGTCCATCCTCAATACCTTAAGCCTTTGCAATTTCAAGCCTTTGAGACTTTTATCCGTCTCCAACTTCCGCTCTCCAACGGTCAAACGGTTCATTCCCCCACCCATTCTCAATTATCTAGAATCCATATCCCAGAGTCCGCTAGCCAAAGTCTATTTCGGGCCCAGTATCTTCATCTTATGCAAGCGGGTTGACAAGCAGTCCACCCCATAGTACAATTCATCCACATTCTGCGGCTGAGTCGAAAGGCCTGGCGGCAGAATTTTATCAAAAAGCCTCGGCATCGGGCAGGAGCCGGGGTTTTTTGGTTGCACCAAAGGCAATGCTAAAATAACCTCACGCCTCCGTGGCGGAATTGGTATACGCGCAGGTTTTAGGAACCTGTGGGGTAACCCTTAGAGGTTCGAGTCCTCTCGGAGGCACATCTATGCCCTTTCTTTTTGCCATCATCCTCACTCTTCTTTCCCTCCAGTTCACTTACCGCATCCCTCTTCTCTCGCCCGCATACTCTCTGACCAAACCGGCATCAATTCCTCAACCCACCCCCCGAGAATTCTCCTATGTTTACCCAAACACCGATCCCTGGGGTCAGATTAAAAAAGTCAGCGACCACACCTACACCATCCGTGTTGAAAATGATGCCCAAATGACAACTGCCGATGAATTATTATCTGCCATAAACAACCTGCGCCAGAGTGTCGGCTCCCAGCCCCTAAAAACCGATCCCCGCCTTTGCGACTATACCCAAAGCCGGGCCCAACATTTCGAAAAAATTGAAGGCACCGATGCCCACGCTGGATTCCAGGACTTTCTAGAAAACGAAGATGGGTTTATCAAACTGGGTTACGGTAGGCTGGGGGAAAACTCTTCTTATGGCTTTATTCTCACCGGTGTCCACTTGGTAGAGTGGGTATATATGAGCTCGCCCGAACACAACGCCAACCAATTGGACCCCGCCTGGGATCACGGCTGCGCAGGTGTAGCAGGTATCTCCACCAACATCCTCTTCGCAACAGCCCCACTTTAATTGCACCTCCGCCATACATAGCCTATAATTAGCATGTGTATCCTGAGATGCCTGACTACTTGATCATCGACCCGAACAAAAAAAGGTCGTGGGAAAGATATCTGGCCAACAAAAGGCCATACGAAGCTCTCCGTACATTCCTCTGGGCATCTGCCATCACTTTGAGCCTCGCCACCTTCGCCTATTCTGTCACTCGCATGGAAGAAAGCTATTTATGGCTCTGCCCAAATATTCTCATTCTTCCGATGTATTGGGCTGCATCTCTTAAAGTCAACAAAGTTATCGGCGACAAAATTACCGAAATCAGGTACAGGGACTATCAATTTCCCCTCGAAATTCTCGAAAGGCAAACCGAGGCCAATAAATCCCAACCCAAATGAAAAACCCGTCATCTTGCGACAACGGGTTTTTCGGGAACACCATTGCTGAGGTTCCCACTATCTTGCGATAGCATACATATTATACCATATTCATCGATCACCTGCAAACCGATAGTATTTATCCCCTAAATACCCCGTCACCTCGGGCCGAACTAATTCGGTACCCAGTAGTGTCGCCGGATACAGCGTAAACAAGCCAAATTTTTGATTAACCTTATCTGTCGCATCAAGTAGTTGCCGCCTGTTATTAAACATTAAACATTGAGTATTAAACATTAAGTTACTAATCCACACTCCCGCTTGCCTTATATTCACTATCGGATTTTTCTCATACTCCCTATTTAACAAATCAAAAATAACTAGCGGATCGCTTGTCGGAGCTTCGACGGTCTTCCTGGCCCAGAAAGAATCCAGCGATAGGCAAAACGTCCTCCCCGCCATCCCCATCTCTCGGAGCTTCGCTGCCGCCTCCTCTACCAAATTTCTAATTAACTTTGTGACTTGGGATTTGTGGCTTGTGGCTTGAAACGTAGTGTATGTTCGGGACACCGACTTCGCCGGCTCCAAATCATCAATCGTCGTCAGTTCATCATTACTTCGCAGCCAAACCAACTCCCAAATCTCTCGGGGCAAGTCCAATTTCCGGGCCTGCCCAAGTGTATAAGCCCCTCGAGAGTTTAGGTATTTTGTTCTTGAATATCCTATTCCGCACACCTCCGATACCGCTACACATTTCGTCTCATCCAAATAGTTATCCGGTGTCAAAAAGGTCAATCCATCCGGCTTGTTCATTTCGGAGGCCAGTTTGGCCAATAATTTGGTAAATGAGACCCCGATCGAACACTTCATCCATTCTCCCAACTCCTCTCTCACCCGGGATTTTATCTCCAGTGCCATTTGATACATCCCGCCGCCAAAAAATTTTTGCGTCTCCGTCACATCTATAAAACATTCATCTATCGAGAACGCTTCCAAAGTGGGGGAGTAATCAGCCAAAATTTTTATCATCCGGTTCGTCAATGCAAAATATTTATCCATATCCGACGGCACAAAAATAATCCAAGGGCACATTTTCTTCGCTTCCCAGGTCGTACACCCTGTTCTCACTCCAAACTTTTTGGCCTCGACAGAAGCGGCAATCACACACCCGCGGCCTTCAGCCTTAATTATTCCCACCGGCCTACCCCGGTAAATAGGATTCGCCTGCTGCTCCGCCGTCGCGAAGTAGCTATTCATATCCAAATGTAATATCGTTTTCATATCGGTTCCCCCTCTTAGATTAAGAGGGGGTTATAGGTTGGAAATTGGTAATTGAAAACTGAAAATTCTGCGTGTCTAAAGAAAGTTCAGCTATCATGCCGTCAGTAGTCACGTTAAAACAGATGTATCTCCTCCCTCCGTCCTTTCTTTCAAAAACCATCGGCACTCTTTTTACTTGATACTCTCTCCCTCTCCACCCAAACCACCGCGGCGTTACTTTCCCCAGCGCAAACTCCACCCCCACCACAATTCTTTCATTAACGGTCTCCATCAACTCATTTGTAACCGAACAAAAGACGAAAGTCAAGAAGTAATCGTGGGTTTTTCCCAAACCCCCCGTCTAATAATTACATGGAAATCTCCCGCTATTGGCGCCTACAAAAAGCCCGCTACGGCCTGGTAGGCGAGGTTTGCACTCACTGCAAAAAGAAAATCTTTCCCCCCCGCGACGTCTGTCCCACTTGCGCAGCCGAAGCCAAAACCCCATACCAATTTTCCGGCAAAGGCAAAATATATTCTCACACTACCATCTACGACGCTCCCGAAGGGTTCGAAAATCATGTTCCTTACACTGTAGCCCACATAAAACTCGAGGAAGGTCCCATCATCACGGCCCAGCTCACGGATATAGACAGGAAATATAAACGGAAAGGAGACGCGCTGGTCTTAATCGGCCTAGTAGATGTCTTTGGGAAAAAAGTCGACATCGGCACACCCGTAGAAATGGTCACCCGATTTATCAAAGAAGATGGGGGCAGTAAAGGCATGCTCGTCTACGGATACAAATTTCGGCCAGTACTTGCAACAGAGTAAGACCCGTAGTAACATCGGCGCCAGATGACCCGGAGAAAATTAATAATAGGTGCTGCCGTTATTCTAGCCGCAATACTAGTTACCAGAAACATCAAAAACCTTAGTCTACCTAGCGGTAACCTCATCCAAAACGACCTTCCCTCATCCTCCCTCTCTGTTTCCCCAGAACCTCTCAAAGACCGTCCCCAAGTCGAAATCTCCACCCCCAAAGGCGTCTTTGTGATCGAACTCCGACCGGATCTGGCCCCCAAAACCATCACCAACTTTTTGTCCAAATGGGTAAACGGCTACTGCGACGGCAAAACTTTTCATCGGATAGAAGACTGGGTTGTCCAGGGCTGTGACCCCAAAGGTGACGGCACCGGTGGCGCCGACTCCCTGCCTACCGAAACTTCCGATACGTCTTTTACTGCCGGTTCTTTGGGTGTTGCCCGCAAGCCCTATCCCAAAACCGTCTCCAACGATTCCCAGTTTTTCATTACCAAGAAAGACTCTCTGTTCCTAAATGGCGACTACACCTACTTCGGCCGAGTCCTGTCCGGCATGGACGTTATAGAAAAACTCTCAGCTGGGGATAAAATAATCTCTACTACGATCCTCTCCAAGTAACAATGAATCAAGTAACCCGTCTGGACAACGGCACCATCGAATTGATTTTTTCTATTCCTTGGTCGGATATCCAAGCCGCCCGCGAAAAAGAAATTGTCAAGGCAGTAGAAGAGACAGAAATTTCAGGGTTCAGAAAAGGCAAGGCTCCGCGCGATATTGTTGAACCAAAACTGGACACAAACAAGCTCTTAACTGCCGCCCTCCAATCCCTCCTCCCGACGGCCTACCAGGCCATAGCAAACGCCCACAAACTCAAGCCGGTCCTCTACCCCCACATCAAAATCACCAAGGGCCAGCCCAACGAAGATTGGGAGTTCATAGCTACCACCTGCGAGGCCCCCCAGGTCAAACTGCCCCCGGACTACAAATCGGCCATAAAAAACCTAGAAATTAAAAACGCTAATCAAAAACTAACCGCCATCGTCGATTACCTGCGCCAACACTCTACACTCCAAATTCCCCATCTCCTAATCGAGGAAGAATCCAACCACAGGTTAGGGCACCTAGCCGAAAATCTGGCCCAGCTATCTCTGGACCTTCCCCGCTACCTCCAATCCAAAAAAATGACCACCGAAGACCTCCGGGCCCAAACGGCCTCCCAGGCCAAAATAGATTTGGAAATCGAGTTTATCCTTGAAACGGTACGTAACGGAGAACAGCTCCCAGATCGCAAAAAAACTCTTGATTTTTTAGCCTCTTTGGTATAACATCAGTTTATGCAAGTATCCCATAGTGTAAAGTCCAAGAGACCAGCTCCGGTCAACTTCCTGGAAGCTCTACGCGATTTAGGCTCAGATCTCAAATCCGAGGCCAAAATCCAGGTCAAAAAGATCGTCATCAGCGACCTTCCCGAGGCCATTGGTCTTACTCCCGCCTCAGGCACGCTCCAGCCTAACGAACAAATCTCAGTGGCCCAACTTCAGCAAGCAGAAAACCAAGGCGAAAAGAAAGCCGAAGCCCGCTTCCAGATGCGACTCCAGCAAATCAAGGCAGAGGAACAATCCTACCGCCAGAGGCAAGAAACTCAAATCCGCCAGACCATCCAGGCTATCCAGTCCGAAATCAAGTCCCTGGTCAAATCCGCAGGCGGTCTAGCTCATGAAGTCGAAATTGCTGCCTCCCAGGCTCCGGCCAATCCCGGCGTCTATCACGTTACGTTCTTCCACCAGCTCAAGGCCCTAATCGTCACCCTCAGGCGCAAGGTCGAGGATTCCCGCCACTGGCTGGCCACCACCAATTCCAGAGCTCAAAAGCGCTCCTACTACTGGGGTCAGGTCGGCAAATCCGGCACCAAGTACATGCTCAGCTCCGAGCGGTATATGGTAACATCTACTGGTTAATATCTCTTCTTAAAATCACGCAATAATCACGCAATAAATCGCGCAGGCGTCGTTCCTCACACTTTAGATATAACATAATACGTCGCCGGACCAGCCCCTTGCTTAGAAAGTACACCAATATCCTCCAATCGCTTCAGTTTAAACTGCGCCGTCCGTTTGGGAACCCGCAAAATATCCTCGGCATCAGAAGAGGTAACTCTCCCTACCGTCACCACAAAATCCACGATTCTCAATTCGTCCTCATCTAATATCTGTTGGGTCAAGCCCTTCTCTCCCACCACTTTCAAAGTTAGTATTTGCTCTTTCACCCGCAACACCTCGTCCCAAAACCCCCCCACAAAATACTCCAGCCAATCTGTTAAGTCCGCCCCCTGACGAGCGACATAAGTTTCCCCCGTTTGCAATGCCTGGTAATACCTACGTCTATCCCGGTTATAAAAATCCTCCAACACTAATACTTTTTTGAAATCCCAACCAGACTGATACAAATGCAAAAGTGTCATTAGCCGACCGGTTCGCCCGTTACCATCCGTAAATGGGTGAATACTCTCAAATTGATAGTGAAACAAACCCGCTCGAATTACCGGATGAATCTCCCCCGGATTTCTGATCCAATCCAAAAGTTCATCTACCAATACTTCCACATGCAAGGCAGTGGGGGGGGTGTAGGCCAGCTCCTCTCCCCCTTTGGGCAAAGTATTAACTATATACACCGGTCCGGATCTAAATCTTCCAGTTTTCTGTAAGTCAACTAGTCCCGAAATCACAGTTTTATGTATTTCCAATACTTCTGCCGTTCCAAAAGTCCTTTTTTCTCCAGAAATCCGGTCAATCTTCCCCAATGCCTCCAAATAATTCTGGACCTCCCGCACCTGATCTACATCTGCCTTCACTTTATTCCCCTGAGCCACTTCCCCAACCTGGTACTCATCCAGTTCATTTCCCTCAATCGAAGTGGAGGTATGCGCCATTTTGACTATGGCCGTCCGGCGCAAAAAAGCTTCCCGGGCTGGCAGCAGCCGGGACGACTCCACCATAGCCCTAATCTCTGCTATATCCGATAGCCACTTGGCCACCTTATCCGTAATTCTGTATCTGGGTGTAAACACTTATCTCTCAAGTATATCACGCCATAATCACGCAACATATCGCGCAAGCGTGGCGGGCAAGTCTTGACACAAACTCCCCCAATAAGAGTATAATCACCCCAATGTATCCGACCCAAGCGTTTACTTTTTTCTTTTTTACCTCGCAATTGCGGGGAGCTTTGGGTAATCTTTAACTAACCAAAATATTATTAAACCCAAAACCCCGCAACCAGCGGGGTTTTTTAGTTGTCCGAAAGGAGGTGAAAACCATGACCAAATTAGAAAAAGTTACCTACAAAGGATCCACTTATCTCGTAGCTCCTGCAAATGGAGCCGAAAAGTTATCCAAAGAAGCCATTCTTGGTGTCGGAGTCGCCAGGGAAGAGGAGCTCAAAGCACAGGCACAAGCCAACAATGGTCGTACTGACCATGAACAGGTTTTGTCCATTCACGCCAATCAATAATTATTTGAACCAGATTGGCACCCGACAAAAGGAGGTGATCAATAAAAATGTGCGAAATAGTAATTACATCAGAAGAGCGGACCAGGTTGGGCATGACCGCGGATGCAACTCCCACCGAGCGTGCCCCACAGTTAGAAAAACCCACCCTCAACCCGCTCCAAAAACTACTTGCCCAGCTTAATCCTATCTGTTTCATATTTGGAATCGTGAGGAAAGACGAGTGGAAGCCTGATGGGAGGAATCTGATCTAATCTTCTGCTAAAATAGCCCATATAGGGCACTTAGCTCAGGAGTAGAGCATTGCATTGACATTGCAAGGGTCGGGGGTGCAAAGCCTCCAGTGCCCACCATGCATTTAGGTGGTCACGTCTCTATAGCCGGTAGCTTTGACAAGTGCATAGATAGAATAGCCGAAATTGGTGGCAACTGTCTTATGACTTTCGCCTCCTCCCCCCGCTCACTCCAATTCAAAAACATCGATCCCAAACTCATTCAAAAATACCTGGATAAAAAGGACGAATCAGGAATCGGTCCTCATTTCTTCCATGGAGTCTATCTGGTCAATCTAGCCTCAAAAAGCAAGTCGTACCTAAAAGCCAGTATCAATTCTCTCATCTTCTATCAACAACTAGCTGGAGAAATAAATGCCGTGGGAACTATTTTCCACATCGGCAGCCACATGGGAGAAGGCTTGGAAAAAACCATCGACCAAGTTGTTGCCGCCATTAACTTTACTCTGGATAGCAGCCCCAAGGGTGTCAGACTCATTTTAGAAAACGCAGCTGGCCAAGGTGGCGCTATTGGGGAAAAATTTGAGGATTTAGCTCAAATAATCAGTAGAGTAGGGGATAAATCCAAAATCGGTGTCTGCCTGGATACCCAACACTGTTTCGCAGCCGGTTACACTCTCGACACTGTTCTCGAAAAATTCGATCGAATCATAGGTCTAAAACGGCTCTCGGTCATTCATCTCAACGATTCTAAAACCGAGTTTGGATCCAAAATTGATCGTCACGAAAACATTGGTCTTGGAAAAATAGGCGAAGTCAGCCTGGCAAAATTTGCGAGTGACGCAAGACTAAAAACTATCCCGTTTATTCTTGAGGTTCCCGGGGATGGAAACGGCCCCAGAAAACAAGACATCGACACCTTGAAATCCATGCTATCATGAACCCATGGCCCCATCATTAAACAAAGACGATATCAATCTCCTTAAAGGTGTGTTTGCAACCAAAATCGATTTATCCGCCATGGAAAAACGCCAGGATCAGAAATTTGTCACTAAAACAGATCTAGGTGGCCTGTGGCAAAAAGTAGAACGCAAATTCGAACAACTCGAGGGAATACTCGTCAAATCTTTCCAAGAAACCGAAGGCCGACTTCAGCTTCTAGAAAAAGAGGTTGGCATTCCTAGCCATAACTGATATAATAAAGACAGTAAAGAAAATTTAATTTGGCGCTCGCATGAGACTTAACCAACCTCAAAGCCAAACAAATTTAATCAAGCCACCTAGTAACTCGTTGGAACCCCGGGACGAGTGAAAGAGTGGCTCATTTTGTATATGCCTGATCAAAATCTCGACAACCTCAGACACTCAGCGGCTCATTTATTAGCCGCCGCCGTTATGGAGCTTTATCCCAAGGCTCTTCGCACCATCGGTCCAGCTATCGAAAACGGTTTCTACTACGACTTCGACAATTTGAAAATTTCTGAAGCAGATTTTCCTGCCATCGAAGCCAAAATGCACCAACTATCCCCAACCTGGAAATCTTTCGAACGAATAGAGACCGCTCCCGAAGATGCCAAAAAGAAATTTAGTGATAATCCCTACAAACTCGAACTGATTAACGAATTCACCGATCAGCCTATCACAATCTATAAATCCGGCAGCTTCGAGGACCTCTGTCGCGGCGGCCATATAGACTTAGTATCTCAATCTCTTAATCACTTCAAACTTCTCTCAATTGCTGGTGCCTACTGGCGCGGTGACGAAAAAAACAAAATGCTCACCCGTATCTACGGCACGATTTTCCCAACCAAGGACGAGCTGGATAAATATCTCTGGCAGCAGGAAGAAGCCAAAAAACGCGACCACCGCAAGATTGGCATCCAGCTAGGACTCTGGACATTTTCCGATTATGTCGGGGGCGGATTACCTCTATTTACACCAAAAGGGGCTCTCATTCGCCAGCTCATTAACGAGTTTGTCGAGGAGCTGCAAAGTAAACAAGATATCACCCAAGTCTGGACTCCTCAAATCGCCAAGGCCGAACTTTTTAAAATATCAGGTCACTACGACAAATACCGCGAAAATTTATTCTCGGTCCGTTCCAATTACTCCAATGAGGAGTTCTTCCTAAAACCCATGAATTGTCCACAACATACCCAAATTTATGCCTCACAATCCAGAAGTTATCGCGATCTGCCCATCAGATTAGCCGACTTTGCCATGCTCTATCGCGACGAAAAACCCGGTGAACTAATTGGACTCACTCGTACCAGATCTTTTTCCCAAGACGACTGTCACATCTTTTGCCGACCTGACCAAGTTGAAGAAGAAATGAACAAAGCCTTGGACATGACTAAACAAATTATGGAAACATACGGATTTAAATATAAGTACCGTCTGTCGCTTCATGATCCCCAGCATCCCGAAAAGTATCTAGGTGATGCCGAAACATGGGCCAAATCAGAAAAACTCTCCGAAAAAATTCTCGAAGACCGGGGCATGGAGTATTTTCCGGGAGTAGGGGAAGCCGCTTTCTATGCACCCAAGCTCGACCTCATCGCCACTGATTCGCTCGGCCGGGAGTGGCAACTTTCCACACTCCAAATAGATTTCTTCATGCCTCAAAGATTTGGTCTATCATATATCGACGAAAAAGGTCAAAAACAAACCCCGGTTATGCTCCACCGGGCCATCTCAGGATCACCAGAACGGCTTATGGCCATCCTTATCGAACATTACGCAGGCGCCTTTCCCACCTGGCTAGCGCCAATTCAAGTCGTCGTCCTCCCCATTTCCGACAAACATCTCGACTACGCCAAAAAAGTTGAGGCCGAACTCAAATCCCAAAATATCCGCGTCGAGCTCAACGATAAATCTGAGCCTTTAAATGCCCGGGTCAGAGACGCTGAAATGCAAAAAATCTCCTATATTTTGGTCGTCGGCGACCGCGAATCCGAGGCCAAATCGGTTTCCGTCCGCCGCCACAGCTCCAAAGAGTCCCAATCCCTATCTCTATCTCAATTCTCTAGCTCTATCTCCGAGGAAATCTCCTCTAGAACAAGTACCACTACCACTACCACTACCACTCCCAACGTCTAACCCAGATCCGCTAAAAGATCAGTGGCCCAAAAGAAAGCAACCCAAATTACAGGCTGACGAAGACTCCCCCGGCCATTGCCAAACTTGGTATACTAAAACCATGTCAGCAAAAAAGATTACTATGCAAGATGTCTTCAAAAATCCTCGCTACCGGGGAAAACACGTTATATTGGCCGCGGGTAAGGTTTTCACTGCCAATACTGGTAGTGGTGCCGCCGAAATACTCAGAAAAGTTCGCAAACAATACCCCAACGTCACTCCACAAGTCGCATACCTCCCCAAAGCCCACTCCCTAATACTATAGATTTAGAGATTTCACTCGAGAAAGATTGCTTAAAAGACGCCACTGTTGGAGTAGGGGGAGAACAGCCTATTTATCTCCTAAAAGACAGGATTACAACAAAAATCGGAAATTTCAACCGTGACGCTCCACTGGCTTTCTTTGCCAGCGACGAGATCCCCCCATTATTGGGTAGACTTGGGTTTTTGGAAACTTTCGACGTGGAGTTTCTCAAATCCCTCAACGTTGTCTTTAAAGAGTAGTATTGATATAATCTACAAGTCTTGAGTACGGCCCAATTCAAAATCAACCATCAAATCAAAGCCAGCCAGGTTCGCCTTTTGCGCGAAGATGGAACTCAAATTGGAGTAGTACCACTAACAGAAGCACTTTCCCAAGCCCAATCCGCAGGAGTCGACGCGGTGGAAATCGCCCCCAACGCGGTCCCGCCGGTAGTCAAAATCATCGACTACAAAAAATACTTGTACCAGCTAGCCAAAAAGGACCAAGCCGCCAAGGCCGCTCAAAAAAAAGTCGATCTCAAAGAAATTCGTCTCACGCCATTCATGGCCGAAAACGATTTTTCAATTAAAATTGACCGGGCCCGGGAATTTTTGACCGAAGGGCACAAACTACGCCTCACTATCAAATTCGTCGGCCGTCAGCTCACGCACAAAGAGTTCGGCCCGCAAATGTTGGACAAAGCTCTACTAGCTCTGGCTGATCTTGCCACCATAGATCAAGCCGGCAAGTGGATGGGCAAACAATATATCGCTACCTTTACACCCATTAAAAAGAAATGAAACAAAAAACCAAAAAATCAGCTGCCCGCCGTTTTAAAATCACCGGATCGGGCAAGGTCCTGCGTCGGGTAGCATTCGGCCGCCATTTGCGCCGTTCTAAATCTGCCGCTCAAAAACGCCGTTACTCAAGTCACCACTTAGTCACCGGCCCCAGGGCCCGTAAAATAAAAAGGTTATTAGCCCTCGCATAGATTATGAGAGTCAAATCACCCCGTCTTCAAAGACACAAAAAAATCCTGAAGTTAGCCCGTGGTTACCGAATGACTCGTCATCGGCTATACAAGGTCGCCCACGAGGCAGTCCGCCACGCCGGTCAATACGCCTTCGCCGGTCGTCGCCTTCGCCGCCGAGATCTGCGCCGCACGTGGATTGTCCGCATCAACTCCGCCCTAAGTACCATGGGCATTAAATACTCCAAATTTATTCCCGCCCTAAAAAAAGCCAACATCGATATCGACCGCAAAATCCTCTCCGACCTGGCCACCCGCCAACCACAAACCTTCGCATCCATCGTCAAATCCGCCGGCCTCACCATCTACAAATAAGATATAATTTCCCAAGAATGCGGGAAAAACTTCTCAATCTCAAAAACGAGGCGCTGGCCCAAATCATCCAGGCAACCGATCCCGAAGAACTGGAAAGGCTGCGCGCCCACTACTTAGGTAAATCCGGAGTTCTCAATCAAATTTCAAAAGAATTTAAGAGTTTGTTCGATGAGGAAAAAACCGAAACCGGCCGACTCTTCAATGAAATCAAATCGGCAATCAGCCAGGCTCTCCAACCCAAACTGGAAAACTGGAAAACTGGAAAACTGGAAAACTTAGACATCACACTACCAGGAATTAGGCCTCCCCAAGGACACTTACATCCTGTCACCAGTGCCATCGAAGAAATTTCCAGTATTTTCGAAAAAATCGGCTTTATCAGAGTGCGCTATCCTGAAGTCGACTGGGACTGGTATGCATTCGAAAGTCTGAATATGCCGGCTAGTCATCCAGCCCGTGATGACTGGGAAACTTTTATAGTTGATGCGCCAGAACACCCAAAACTGGGGAAGATCGTTCTCACACCTCATACCTCAAACGGCCAAGTCCGGGAAATGGAACGCCTGGGCCACCCACCCATCCGCATGGTCAATATCGCCAAATGTTATCGCCGCCAATCGGACGTCTCCCACACTCCCATGTTCCATCAATTTGAAGGGCTTGTCATCGACGAAAATATAAATATTACCCACCTCAAGGGCACGATAGATTATTTCGTCAAACAATTTTTTGGGCCTAATAGAAAATCCAGGTTAAGACCATATCATTTTCAGTTTACCGAACCATCATTTGAAGTTGACGTCACCTGCGATATTTGTTTAGGTAAGGGCTGTAAGTTGTGCAAAGAAGGTTGGTTGGAGCTGGGTGGTGCCGGCATGGTCCATCCAAATGTTTTGAAGGCCGGAAAAATCGATTCCGAAAAATACACCGGTTTTGCTTTCGGTTGGGGAGTAGAACGCACTTATATGATGAAATCCGGCCTCAAAATCCCAGACTTAAGACTGTTATACTCCAACGACATTAGATTCCTAAATCAATTTTGATATGCAAATATTGATTCCTGATTCGTGGCTTAGAGAGTACTTGCAAACAGATGCCAAGCTCAAAGAAATTCAAAAAGCTCTGTCTCTTTGCGGTCCGTCGGTTGAACGGATGCATAAATCCGGGGATGATTTTATTTATGACATTGAGGTCACAACCAACCGGGTAGACTGCATGAGCGTTTACGGCATCGCCCGCGAAGCCGCTGCCATTTTGCCCAGGTTCAACCATCCAACCAAGTTGCTATCCGACCCATTTGACACCAAACTTTCTTTCAAAACCGCGGATTCCGTCGACTACCTAAAAGTCAAAATAGATCCAACCCTTTGTTCAAGATTTTCGGCAATTTTAATCAAAAACGTCTCTGTCAAACCACCCCCAAATTGGCTCATCAAAAAGCTTGAATCAGTTGGAATGCGCGGACTAAACAACGTCGTCGACATCAGCAATCTGCTAATGCATGAGTTGGGCCAGCCCACCCACACATTCGACTATGACAAAATCGCAGATCGCCTCATGACCCTTCGCGAAAGCAGGGTAGGGGAGTCAATTATTACTTTGGATGGCAAGACCCACAAGCTTCCCGGCCAAGACATTGTTATCGAAGACGGCTCTGGAAAATTAATCGATCTGTGCGGCATTATGGGCGGATTGAACTCTGCAGTAGGGAACGATACCAAAAATGTCTTACTTTTCGTCCAAACATACAAACCCAACCACATCCGTAGAACATCTATGGCCCTGGCTCATCGAACCTCAGCCGCAGTCCTATTCGAAAAAGGACTGCCGTCAGAAAGCGTCCTTCCCACCATGGAGAAAGCTCTTCAATTATTTAAAGACCTAACTGGAGGTCAACCTGAAACTACCGCCATCGATATCATCAACGAGAAAGCTTATTCCAAGTCCGTCACAGCCTCGCCAGATTTTATCAACTCCCGGCTGGGGATAGACCTTGCCCCCAAAGAAATAAAGGACATTTTAGCCAGCATTGGCATTACTGACAAAATTCCCTGGTGGCGAAAATCTGACATCAATATCCCCGAGGACTTGGTCGAAGAAGTGGCTCGTATTTATGGTTACCACAACCTCCCCTCACAGCTCATGTCCGGACCACTACCCACCAATCGCGCCAATGACTCAGAATTTTACTGGATCTCGCGCATCAAATCCGCCCTCAAACATTGGGGTTTCACCGAAACCTATACCTATTCTCTGGTCCGGGAAGACTCTGGCCTCAGACTCAAAAATCCGCTGTCCTCCGAATGGACTTATTTGCGCACCTCTCTCTCTCACTCCCAAGTCATCTCGGAAAACCTAGGCCGGGTCAAACAGTTAAATTTGTTCGAGATCGCAAACGTGTATTTGCCCCAGAAAAATGGCTTACCCACGGAAGAAATGCATCTCCTAATTTCAACAACCGATCTAAATCACTCAAAACTTAAGGGGACAATCGAGGCTCTTCAGATAGACCTTGGAGCCGATTTCCACTTTCAAATTGATGCCAATCCGACTTGTTTAAGTTGCGAAATCGATCTATCCAAGATCTTACCCACTGCTACCAGCCTGCGCAAATTCACTCCCATATCCCAATTCCCGCCCATTATCGAAGACATCAACGTCACGCTAAACACCAATTACGATACTTTAATTAATCAAATCAAAAAAATTAGCCCTCTTATTAAGCAAGTCGACCTCATTGACAAGTTCGGCGACAAATTTACTCTCCGTCTCACCTTCCACTCCGACACCAAACAACTCTCATCTTCCGACATTGCCCCCATCCGCGAAAAACTCTTCCGTCTCTAACTTGACTCGTCATCCAACAAACCCAAGGACTCCAACGCCCCGTTTACCAACCATGATACGTTTTGTCTCGAGCAACCCCATCTTTCAGCCAATTCGCCCGAAGTTCCGGTTTTGCCCCCCCAGTTCTTCAATATGAAGATAATTAATCAACGCCCTATATCTACCCGAGTGACGTTCCTTCAACCTCTCTAAAGAGTCGGGGTTGGCCCTATATAACGTGACTACTCGTTGCCAATCCTTCCACCTCGCCACCCGCAATTCCCTGGGTGGCAGTTCATCTCCCACAGAACACTCGCTCCTCAACCTATCCCGCTCCTTCCCCTGGGCCTCAGCCTTTTCCAATCTCAATACCAACTTTTCCAAATTAGCCGCTCGCCTTTGTGCTATTTTATCTTGGATTGGACGCCCCGCCCAACACATCAAAGCCGATATGCATCTCTGCACCCGACTTAACGGCAAACCCAACTCGCTCGCCACATCAGACAACGACTTCCAAGAACCACTCAAATACTCTTTTGCTACCAAAGCTTCGTTCAACTCATGCTTCTCCATCAAAGCGAATATTTCACCTTTTCGGCCACCTTCCAATAAAGCGGCGTAAACCTCTTTCTTTTCCCGATAACCATCTTCATGCTCCATCTTTCCTCCGCCCCCGTCATCATAAAATGGTATATCCCTTACCCTTCCAATCCTCAATTCGATACCACGTTTTTCCAAAATCGCTCGAATTCCCGGGCCCACCATCCTCATATGACTCTCTGGGATCTGCAACACTTTCAAATTCGGATGAGCCCGCAAAAGCCTGTCGATAACCGCCTTATTAATTAACTCCTGTGCCGACAAGTGCACCGTCTCCACACCCGCAGGCAATGACATTATTTCTTTTTTCGAAAATACTGCCCCAAAATTTGGGCCAAAATCTTCTTGCCCACGCCTAGAGCTCTTTATCGAAGCCGCTTGACCAAAGTTGGCTCTACTCTGTTCCTCATCCAACTTCTCATGCAACAACATTAACGGACTCCTCCCCCCCAGCTGTGGACTCGCCTTAACTAAAAATTCCCCCTCTCTTTGGGCTAACACATCATTCAAAACTCCACGGTCGTTAGGATCCTGGCGCACCTTTCGCAATCCATCTAGTGCACGGTAAAGAACATCCAGTTTATCCCCTTGGCCCGAATACAACTTAAATAAATCGACCTCTTCCCCAGACGCACCCATTCCCTTGTTGCGCTCAAGTCTTGACATGCAAACATTGTATCAACCCCGTCAACTCACCAAATCTACAGCCGACTCTCACCCGTCTAAATCCCGTTCTCAGCCATAATCTGGGTGATCAAAACAATAGCGTTATCCAATTTGTCATTTCCCTCAGGCAGTCCTGATTCAAACTCCACCCTCCTTTTATCAAAAGCTTTCCCATCACGACTCACCAACAACTCACTCCTAATCACATACCAAGCACTCAACAGCTCCAAATCTCCAGCCGGGATTTCTCCTCGATACACTTTCTGGCCCAAAAGCTCCCGCGCCTTTTCCCACCCAGACCGAAAGCTCTCCCTCTCATGGTGCACCGCACCCGCTATCCCTACCTTAGGCGGATAACTCATTCACCCTGATTGTATCAAATACGTCAAGGGGCTGGGGTGGGAGACTGCCAGTCTTGATTCACCCCGATATCAACAAACCTCGAACCGTCAAACCCTTTCTCATCCTTCGCTTTGACACCAATTCTGTGCACACCGTCGGGTACGGTCAAAGTCACCGTCCATGGCTCATTATTCAAAACTGTCTTCAAGCTTTCATCTACATACACTTCCACCTGCGTCACTTTATAGTTATCCAACACCTCAATCCTCACTTCCACATCGTTAGTGTTCACTCGAGATTTGTCGCCCGGAGATAGAATATTAATCCACAGAGAACTTGTTCCGGAGCAATACTCCGTCGGCGGGTGATATTTAGGATCTTGTTGCTCGTTCAGCCAACCCAAAAGACCCTCCTGCCACTTATTAACATTACCATTAGCGGCAAAAAACGGATCCTCTTCCTTAAAGTAATAGGCCTCTTTTTCCTCGTAATTCCCGCTTCCCACGTCAGTCACCGTAGCTAGCTTGCCTTCGCCTTTACATACTTTTATTTTTTTATGCACCGGATCATCCCCGGTCGGCTCCGTCCCAGATACGAAATATTCCTTTTTAGAAGCAAAACCATCATGGGATGGATACCCAGATAAGACGTCAACATCCACTTCAACCACATCACCAGGCTTTTCAAATGGCCGGTTCGCGCTGTTTCCGATAGCCGCCAGTATCACTTTCCTCCAAATTGGAGCCGCACCCGTCACTCCCGACGCCACTTCTTTCATGGAAGAGTTGTCATTATTGCCCACCCACACCCCGGCAATTACCCCGCGGTTTGTCCACCCTAAAGTCCAATTGTCCCGCTTGTCGTTGGTAGTTCCGGTCTTGACAGCAATCGACCGCCCCTCTACATTAATCGAACTCCTCGTCCCGAAAGTTAAGGACCTCGCTGCCCCGTCAGATAAAATCGACGAAACAATAAATGCCTCACCCTCCGAAATTACTTTTCTTCTAGGTTCGTCCCGCCATTCCTCAAGTACCTTTCCCTCACTATCCGTCACTTTAAGTATCGCCACCGGCTCAACCTTTGTTCCGCCATTTCCAAACGCGCTATACGCCGTCACCAGATCCAGAAGCCGTACTTCCCCGCCTCCCAGTGTCACCGACAAACCTACTCTTTTTAAAAGTTCCGCAGTCGGTTCCAGCGTTGTCACACCCAAGTCATATGCCACGGTTAGCATCTCTTTTATCCCCACGAGTGACAGCATCTTCACCGCCGGCACGTTAATAGAATTACCCAGGGCTTCCCGCACCAGCATTGGTCCATGGTATTTGCCGTCATAGTTTTCCGGAACATATTCCGGCTTATCTCCCCCGGGAAAAGAAGTTTTCGTATCCAAAAGAAGCGTAGCCGCCGTGTACCCCTTGCGCAAACCTGCCAGGTAAGTAACCGGCTTTATAGCCGATCCCGGCTGCCTCTTTGCCGTAGCCACATTGTATTTCCCGTCATAATCCGGGTCATCCCATCCCCGGCTGCCCACCATTGCCATTATCTGACCAGTATTCACATCTTCGACTACTGCCGCTCCGTTAGTGATTTTCAGGTGCTTAACCTTAGATATCTCCTCCGTAACAGCTTTTTGCACCTTCTCCTGCAAGTCCAGATCAAGCGTCGTCGTCACTTTCAATCCGCCCGTTTCCACGATCTTCTCCCCGTATCTTTCGCTCAAGCGTTGCTTAACATAAAACACGAAATGCGGTGCTTTCAACACGCCGGACTGACTGGCAATAACCAGATTTGGTAACTGCACTTTCGCTTCTTTCTCCTGCTGGGAAGTGATATATCCATCTTCTCGCATCCGCCGCAATACTTCCCCCGCCCGGCCAATGTACAGCTGGCCCGCAAAGGGCGAATACGTCGAAGGCGACTGGGGCAAACCAGCTAGCACTGCTGCCTCGGCCAAATTCACATCTTTCACCGGCTTATTAAAATACGTTTCCGCCGCCGCCTCTACCCCCCCTGCCGTTCCCCCGTATGCCACCTCATTCAAATACATCTGCAAAATCTGATCCTTGGAATACCGATTCTCCACTTGAAGCGTCAAAATAAATTCTTTGATCTTACGCGACAACGTCCGGCTAGAAGTCAAAAGCGTGTTCTTTACCAATTGCTGGGTCAACGTGGAACCGCCCTGCAATCGCCTGTAAACTACGGTCTTTACAGCCGCGCGGAAAATTCCCCAGGGGTCAAACCCCTGATGCGAGTAAAAATTTCGGTCTTCAATAGCTATAGTAGCCTGGCGTAATACTTCCGGCACATCGGTCAAGCTCACTGGAATCCGCCTTTCATTCTCAAACACGTCGTACAATTGTTTTCCGTTCCGGTCATAAATCTTTGTCGAAAAACCCTCTCTCCTTACCACCCGATCTGGACTAGGCAAGTCCCGGGCAATGTAAGCTAGTCCCGCCACCATTCCCACTACCCCCACCACCAAGCTAATCAGCACCAAAGCGGCCAGCCTCACCATCCACCTCCCCCCGATATAAATCTTCGTCCGGGGTTTAAGATATCTTAATTTCATTTGCTTTTCTCGCAACAACTCCCACCAGTCCACAGTTGTATAATAATACCAAATATGACCCTCAACCGTCGTCAAAAACGCCTCTGGACCATCATGGTCGTAGTTGCCTCCCTAGCACTTCTCGCCACTTCTATCCTTCCGTACATATCGTTTTAAAAAATGGACCTCGCATCTCCCGTCACCTCCCTTCCCGGTGTCGGTCCCATCATGGCCAAAAAACTGAGTAAGTTGGGCCTCTCGTCCATCTTCGATCTCCTCTATCATCTGCCCTTCCGCTATGAAGACCGGTCCCAAATTTCTTCCCTCTTTACTGTCCAGCCCGGGGAAACAGTCACCATCATCGGCAAAATTGAATCGATCAAAAATGAGTTCACCCGCAGCCGCAAACTCATCCAAAAAGCCGTCGTTTCCGACGATTCAGGACCCATTGACATAGTCTGGTTCAACCAGACTTTTCTGACTCGCACCCTAAGAGTGGGGGACATCATCGGACTCCACGGAAAAGTAGATTTCTTCGGCCCCAAAAAGTCCATTATTTCCCCCGATTATGAGCAAACGACTAATAACCCAGCGCTTATCCACATGGGAAGAATCGTCCCGATTTACCCGGAAACGGCAGGGGTAAGCTCCAAATGGCTCCGCGCCAAAATATTCCCTCTCCTTGGCCATCTTGACAATATTCCCCCGTTTGACCCCAACTCCCTAAGACATATTCATTTCCCCGAAAGCCTGGATCAGGTCGCTCCCGCCCATCGTCGCTTGGCTTTTGATGAGCTATTTTTACTTCAACTCACATCACTCATTCACAAACAATCCTGGCACCAAATCAAGCTTACCCATCCTTTCCACATCGACCAAGCCAAAATTCTCCAGTTTGTCTCTTCCCTGCCATTCACTCTAACTCCTTCACAAAACCAAAGCCTGAAAGAAATTCTTGCCGATCTCTCTTTACCTCATCCCATGAACCGGCTTCTGGAAGGCGACGTCGGCTCAGGTAAAACTGTAGTCGCCACTATCGCCGCTTACAGCACTCACCTCAATGGCTTCCAAACACTCATTTTAGCCCCCACCCAGATACTTGCCTCCCAACACTACATCACTCTCAAATCCCTCTTCGAACCATTAGGTATCAATGTCGACATAATAACCTCCAGCCATAAAGCCATTCAGCAAGCAAGCCATGTCATAGTCGGTACTCACGCTCTCCTTAATAAATCTTTCAACCGGATAGGTCTCGTAGTTATCGACGAACAGCACCGTTTTGGCGTCACCCAACGCACCCTTGCGGCTTCCAAAGGAGAATCTCCCCATATCCTCACCATGACCGCCACCCCCATTCCCAGAACTGTCGCTCTGTCTCTATATGGAGATCTGGACCTCTCAGTCCTAACTGACCCCCCCCAAGGAAGGCTCAAAGTCAAAACCTGGGTCGTCCCCGAAACCAAACGCGCCGCCGCTTATGAGTGGATCAAATCACTAATCACCGATCGCCAATCACAAGCTTTTATCGTCTGTCCATTTATCGAAGAAAGCGAGTCTGTCAAATCAGTCAAAGCAGCCACTGTCGAATTTAAAAAATTAAAAGAAACGTTTGCCAAAAATAGGCTTGGTCTTCTTCACGGCAAGTTAAAGGCAAAAGAAAAGGATGAAGTCATAAATAAATTCAGAGCCGGGGAGTTAGATATATTAGTTACTACTCCGGTCGTCGAAGTCGGACTGGACATCCCCAATGCCACACTCATGGTTATCGAGGCTGCCGAGCGCTTCGGCCTGGCCCAGCTTCATCAACTTCGCGGCCGCGTAGGTCGCTCTTCCGACCAGTCCTACTGCCTCTTATTTTCCGATTCAGATACACAAAGACTTAAAGCCTTGGAAACCCACCACTCCGGTATCGAGCTTGCCGAAATTGACCTCCGCCTTCGCGGCCCCGGTCAAATTTACGGCACCGCCCAGCACGGCACACCCCAACTCAAAATCGCCGCCTACACCGACCTATCGCTCATTGAAAAGGCCAAAAAGGAAGCCAAAGAAATCTTTCCTGACCTAGACCAATACCCGCTTTTGCACAAACTCACTCAAAAAGATAAGATTGCCCTTGTCCAGCCCAACTAAATGTCATCAGAATCATCTTTTTCAGTAGGAATAGGAGTCCTCAAAGACGCTGGTAATCGATTTGCCAATCACATGCTGGCTCCCATTTTCCCCCAAATCACGAGTCCCAATTCTAAAGCTGAAATACCTTCAACTGCTCAGAACAACCAAAAAAAACTCCTCCAACACGGATTTAGGGTTTGCGCCGCCGGGTTTATCATATCGCTTACCGCTACCGCCAGCGAACATATACCTCCCCTCATTGCCGGTCTATTGTTATTAGCACCTGAGCTTCTTTATCTCGGCTACGAAATAACGGACGTCCTCTTGACCGGTGTCGCACTGCTAGGCGTCAACCATCAAACTAGGCAAATTCCAAAATAGGCTATATAATCTAGCCACATGACTCCACTTCCCAAGCGTCGCTGGTCCACTCATCGCCAAGGCAAACGCCGGGCCACTCACAAAATCTCCATTCCAGCCCTGGTTCCTTGCTCCAACTGCCACCAACCCACCCGCCCCCACCGCGTCTGCTCCCACTGCGGCTACTATCACGGTAGAGATATGAGATCGTGACCATAACTACCATATCAATGCGATTTCATACAAAGGCCCAAAGGTGAAATGAAAACCCGCTCAGATCCCAGACACCAACGCCGCACCAAGATAATCCAACATCTCTTTTCATCCTCGTTTCAAAACAAACCGGACCCTCTCGTCACAGATCTCTGGAAACAGTTGCCCCAAATAGACCCACTCATTGCTGCCGCTGCCCCGGAGTGGCCCATCGACAAGCTCAACCCCATCGACCTGGCCATTCTCAGGCTGGCCGTCTACGAATTGACCGTTGACAAAAAAGCCCCTTACAAGGTTATCATTGATGAGGCCATCGAGTTAGCCAAAGAATACGGCGGGGCAAACTCACCGGCATTCATAAACGGTGCTCTGGGCCACATTATCAAATCCCATATGAACCCAAACCTCAAATCCGCTATATTAAACTTTCTCGCCGACGAATTCAAAAAAGACCTGGCGACGGTTACCCCTGACCTCAACTTTACGACTGACTTGGACCTAACCGAGCAAAATGTGTCAGACTTACTCCAACGCCTCCAGGATTCACTTAACGTCATCTTACCAGAAGACAAACTGGCTCAAATACTCACGGTTGGCGACCTAATAAACGCCTTGGAACAAGATTCTGAGCCAGACTCCCCACCCTCATGAACCTCGCCTCACTTTTTCACGAGCCCAACAACCTCAAGTCCGCCCTTGTCCACCGGTCCTACTGCAATGAACACCCTGGAATCAGTTCCAACGAACGGCTAGAATTTTTAGGCGACGCCATTCTCTCGTTTGTAATTTCCCACCGCCTTTACCGCCTTCTCCCCGATATTACCGAGGGTGAGCTCACAAATCGTAGGTCCTATCTGGTTCAAACTTCCACTCTGTCCCAAAAAGCACTCTCCTTAGGCTTAGACAAAATGCTTCTCTTAAGTCGTGGCGAAGAAGACTCTGGGGGCAGGTCCAACCCCTCCCTCTTGGCCAACACTTTCGAAGCGGTTTTGGGTGCTCTTTATCTCGATTCCGGGCTACCAACTTGCGAGACTTACCTAACCCAGGTTTTCCCAGATTCAGTTCTTACCAGCGATCTTCCCACCAAAGACCCCAAAAGCCTTCTTCAGGAAAAATCCCAAAGCCAGGGTCTCGGCACCCCTGCATACCATGTAAACTCAACCAGCGGGCCGGATCACGCCAAAACTTTCACAGTCCAAGTACAAATCCCAGGGCATACACTTGTTACCGGCACCGGCCCCAGCAAGCAAAAGGCCGAAACTGCTGCAGCCATCGCTGCTCTGGATAAACTATTTCCCAGCTGATATAATAACCCCATATTTATGCTCAAAATTAAGCTTTCTCCCACAGGAAAAAAGCACGATATCCACTACCGGGTAGTAGTCATGGAAGAAAATTCCAAAATTACTGGTCGCTTTATTGCCTCCTTAGGTCACTACCACCCAGACTCCAAAAAGCTGACAGTGGACCATAACCTTCTTAAGTCCTGGGTAAAAAAGGGTGCCCAACCCACCAACTCCCTCCGAAAACTATGGAAGAATTTTTAACCTTTCTTATCCGCCCGCTCCTTTCCAAGCCCGAATCACTACAAATCTCCACTAACCCCGGCAACATATCGATTTCAGTCAGCCCCGAGGATACAGGCCGGGTAATAGGCAAACACGGCCAAATCATAAACAGCCTCAGAACTCTTTTCAAAGCTTACTGTAGCCTCCATAATCTCCCCCCCACATCCCTCACCTTAAATGCTCCACCCATCTCTAAAACAGACTCCCGCCCAGATTCCCACTAGCCGTCCCTATTTCCTCAGCCTCTGCCATGTTCGACTGGGACAATCTTTCATACAACTCCAGTTTGTTCTTCACCTGTAACAGTTTCGACTGATAGTCTGGCAATGGCTGGTCTACTGTCGCTCCCGACTTCACCCACGGGGAATAACCCTGTTTCACCGTCACCCGAACTCCACTTTTTCCCCCAAACTCAACTTCAGTCACTCTAGCGACGGGCAACTGCCGTTCCAGCACCTCCAAAAACTCCCGTAATTGATGCAGATCAAACACATTCAAAAGCACTGCCAATTGTAGCGCATCGGAATTGGCTTTCTGAGCACTCACCGTCGCCTCACGGATGTCACCCACCTGCGCACTGTATTTTTCCAACTTGATCCCCGACACTGTCGCGGCCATCCTCACCTGGGCGACAGCTGCAAACAACTGCTTAGATACCGGCACGGCCGTAATCAGTTCCGACAAGTCAGCTTCCATCTCATCCTCCGATAACTTTCTCAATATCGCAAGCTTTGCCTCCAACCTAGAAACGGTCTGCTGCTCCTCAGCTACCCTCTTTTGTCTCTCTCGTGTTTGGCTCCAGCCAAAACTTTTAGCATCGATCACCGACTTAACCGTAAACAATATAAACAACCCCACTAACACCGGGTAAACCGCCCACCCCCATTTAGACTTCACGTATTGGTTCCTCCTTCCAGTACGATATCTACTTTCCAGTCACCTCCCGCGGTCCAAGAAACTGTCCCCGCCTTCAAATTGGGGTAAATCTTTTGCAATTTCTCCATATAATCTTCCAAATCAGTAGGATTTGCTGCCGAAACTGTCAGCCTGTAAACCCCACCCAACCTATAATTCCATGCTGATACCACCACGCGCTCGTCCAAGACTTGGGGGATCAAGCCCGAAATCTTCTTTTCTTCCAAAGCCGTCCCTACTACCTCCAAACGAGCAGCTATCTGTCTCACCAGCCCCTCTTTAACCGCCATCCTTTCTATTTCCCGGTTTAGATTTTCAACCTGCAAAGATACCGAACTTTCACGTCTCGCCAAATACGCCCACCACCCCATCCAACCAGCCCCAGCTACGATATATAATGTCAACACCACTGTGGTTGACGTCACGACCAACCGCTGTATCCCAGCCAATTTAGCTTTCTTTTGCTGTTCCCGCGGCAGAAAATTTATCATATTTCCCTCATAGACAAACCAATCGAAACTGCATAAAACGGACCACCGTCCGCCAACTGCCGAGCTTGCATCTGATCCACCGCCACTCGCAAAAACGGGTTGCCCACTGTGACCTCCAACCCCAGTAATTCCGACAGCGCCCCCACAATATCTGGTAAAGCTGCGATTCCCCCGGACAATATCACCATCCGGATCACTTCTCCTGCATGCTTAGATACATAAAAATCAATCGTCTTTTTAATCTCGGAAGCAATGACCATCATTACCGGCTTCATAGCCGCTGTCAACTTTCCCTGCAATTGAGTAGCCGAAAAACCATACGTGTTCTTATATTGTTCTGCCTGTTTAGTATCCAACCCCAAAGTAGTTTCAATCGCCCTCGTAAATGCTTGGCCGGCAGTCGGAATCGTCCTGGCAAATACCAGTTGTCCCCCCACGATCACTCCCACGTCAGTGCTTTTTGCTCCCACATCCACAATCAAAGAAGGCGGCGTCGCCTCAGGTACCACCGCCCGGGCAGTCGCCATCAACTCCGTTTCCATGGCCACCACCTCCAACCCCGCCTGTTCCACCACTTGCCGATACGTCTCCACCATCCGGCGGGCCGCCGCCGCTAAAAGCACTTCCATTCCTCCTCCTCCATTCCCCGGTAGCTCCCGACGAATAATCTGATAGCTCCACACCGCCTGGTCCGCCGGAATCGGAATATATTGCTCCACCTGCCACTGTAGCGCCTGCTCCACCTCCGCCTCACTCATCACCGGCATCTCCACCACATGAGAAGAAATCTGGTCCTCAGGCAGCGCCACTATCGCCTTTCGGCTCCTCACTCCCGCCTCGCGCAGTATCTTGACAATGGCATTGGTTATCGCCGCCTGATTGCTCGCTCCTGCCATTACTCCTCCCACCGGCACCACCGACGACGCCGCCGCCAGTAATTTCCACCGACCTTTAGAAACCGGCGCTAATTCCACCACCTTAATAGTAGCCGATCCGATATCAATTCCGATTTTGGGCAGATTAGACATAAACTTCTAAATATCAATTGGAATGACCAACCGATCCCGAGCCAGAAAATATCACATCGGCAAATATCGGCCACGGATCGGCAAAGGACTCAGTCACCTGTAACCGCTTAGTCACTTGCCCCGCCACCCCCACCGCCGTTATCGTTTTGCCCTGCATCGGAAAAAACCAGCACCACCCGGCCCCACCGCACGGGGAGCCGTTTACCGTCGACACTCCTACCTGTTGGGGTGTTTCGCCGTTATATAAAGTCCTTACTTGTAAGTACAACGGCTTCGTGGCAACTTTTCCTATCACCGGCTCAGCATAATACCTAAAACTTCCCCCACTATCCGGTCGTGGACACATCGTCGGGTTAGGTGTAGCCACCGGCGGAGCCATAAAGTTATTCGAACCCCTTCTCGACCCGTCCGGATCATAAGCCCACCTTCTGACAAAGTAGTCCTTAGGATTAGGGTTTTGCCGAGACAAAAGCGATACCTCCACGGCCGAACTTACCCCCGCCTCGCCCCAACATACCCTCACCCGGGCATTCGGCCCACCCGGCCCCTCATTCGGAGTCGGAGTCGGTGTTCCCGGACCAACTGTGGAAGGTATATCCTCAATATTAAACGTCGCGATATCACCTCCCACCAGATAAGTCCTCGACACTAGTTGTTGCAATCCGGCCACCGTTTGCACATTCACTGAGTATGTATCAATTGGGTTAGTATCCACCGGCTGATCGACCACATTGCCAACCACCACCCCCCCCAAAGCTTTTTCAATTCCCGTCTCGGCCGCCTCCAACGCTCTGGCCGCTTCTTGTTGCGTTGTCGAAATTTCCACTTCGGTTGTGCTTCGAGAAGCGATCGATATCCCAATAGTCAGAGCCACCCCCAACATTAGAAGCACTACCAAAAGCGCCTGACCACTCTTAAACATTAATCCATTATAGAGACATCAGTCCTTATTTCTCAATACCACCTTCGTTTGAAACTGAATCCCGCTACTTACCCCCACCTTCTCGCTCACATCCAATCCTCCCGGCACATCCGCCCAAAAACAAATATCCACGGTCTGGGGATCCGGACATGTAAAAACCGTGGTTCCACTACAAGCCGTAAGTGTTACTCTGCTAGAATTTAAGGGGGTCGCCAACGCTCCGCTCTCTGAGCTTATCCGAGGTAGGGGAGTTAGATAATATCTATAATTAATAATGTCACCGTTTTGTTTCGTAACCTCCAAAGTTTGACCTCCCGCGTCGGCAGCAGAGCACACCACCTCCCCTGCATACCTGACCATCTCTGCCATCGCCATCAATGCATACTCACCTTCAGTCTTAGCAATTCCCAGAACCGCCGCCTTGCGAGCGCTGCGAAGTAATGACGCCACCAATGCCGTCACCGAAACAGCCAAAATCACAAATAGCGTCATGGACACCAGTATTTCCACTAATGTAAACCCTCGTCTTTTCATATCAATGCGGTGTAAATACCGCGGTTAACCTCCTCCTCACCAATCTTTCCCCCTCTCTCCACCTCACCTCCACATCCGCTACAATTTGGTCGATGGGGGTACCCGCCGGGGTAGGATAATAGGTCACTCCCGTTACCGTCACCCCCCTAACATACTCGGTCCCGGACAACAAGCCACAGTTTGCCAAATCCACAGCCGTCGTACCCCAATCAAAACTGTCAACGCCAGGTAAACAATATACAGATCCTCTTTTGGCAGAAAATTCAGTCCAACTAAGAGTACTTCTCTGGCTCTTCACCCAAGCCATAGCTTGCGAGGCATAAGCCGTTGCCTGGGCCTCACGTTGGGACAAACCGGAATTAGAAGTAGACTTGGTGGCCACCGTTACCAATCCCACCAACGCCACCAGCATAAGGGCAAAAGATATTATTACCTCCACTAGCGCTTGGCCGTTCCTCATATCTATGGCATCACCCCCGAACCTATCCGGATATCGTCCACGGTTATCCCAATATTGTTCACGGTTGGTCCTACCGTTACCCGGCTAATCGATGCTGTAAATGTCTGAGTCGAACTAGCAGCAAATGGCCCACCAAAAGCCACTTCTCCAGCTACTACAAATGCTTCCAAAATCCCGTTTCCCGATCCCACCTTCTCGTGAATTCCGACTCGGTATATGGTCCCCGGAGTTAGTGCCGGAGAGTCAGAGCCCACCACAGATCCGTTGTTACTCAGCCTCAACTTACTCGCCGTAGTTACTTGAAGCATACCCTTCCTCGCAGTTCCCGTGTCCCTCAAATCAAACATCGTAGCGTTAGTCGTAGGTAAAGTGTTCACCCTCAGGTAAAAGGATACATACACATCACTCACCGCTGGTGAAAAATTCTCAACCATGTAAGCCACACCAGAATTTACTGGAGTTGCGGAATAAGTCCCCTTAAGTGGCGAGGTCGTCTCCAAGTCCACGGTCCCCACCGTACTATCCACACCATTTGCGGCGTTAACAATCGTTCCGCCTTCAAAGGTGATGGCTTTTACAATCGCCGCTGAGGTAGTCGGTGTGGGAGTCGGAGCCGGCGGAGTAGATGTAGGTAACGGCGGAACCGGAGTACTAGTAGACGTCGCTGGAGTGGCCGTAGGCGAGGAAGGAGTAGCCGTCGCAACCGCCCCGGTCGGAATCGGTGTCGGCACAGGAGGCTTTATCTCCCCACCTGTAGTAACCGAGAACCCTCTAGCCGCAACCCCCGGCTGATATACCACCACAGAGTAATTTGCAGCCAAATTCGTCCCTTGTCCAAGTGGCTTAAACATTACCGAATTACCAGGGTTATAAGAGACCACTATCCCCCCGGGCAGCGGCTGCACCCCCGAAGTGTAAAAGTATGTCGTCCCGCACTTTCCCGACAATGTATAACTACTAGTAGTCATCGTTACTTCCCAGCCCTCCAAAGCCAAGTCGGTACTCGCCCCGGTGCACCCGCACACCGCACAATCTTTCTTGCCCGCCTGGGCATTAGTTTTAGCTTCCTGCAAAACTTGGTTTATTCTTTCCGCCGTCTGGTCAACTGCCTGCCTCCTGACAGTACTCTGAAAAGTTGATGCCCCGAAACCCAAAAGTATCACTGACAATCCCATAGCTAAAATCACCTCCACTAATGTAAATCCTTTAGTCATGGATTGGTTACCCGAAAACTGCAACTAACCGCCCCGCCGCACGACCCGCAAACGGGATAACTAGCAGGTATTGGAGTAGTATTTCTCTCCAGGGCCGCGCACAAGGCAAACCCGGGACACCTATTGGGAGCCACGCACGGCGTCGGCCCCGCCCCCGCCCCGCCAAAGTAATAAGACGTGTAAGCATATTGCCTTCCCGTCGTTACGTCCGTAGGCACATTCCTCAAGTACCCGGTCCCGGTAAGGATTGTTGTCAAGCTTGCCCAACTGCTGCCTGGAGGATACGTCCCGTTATCCGTTCTGTACAACTCAACAGCCGAAGCTATAGATTGTAAATCCGCCTGCCGTCTGGCATCCCGCCCATACCTCTGCTGTCCCGGCCCCAAAAAAGACATCGATGCCGCCGCCAACACCGCAATTAAAGCAATAACAATTATTAACTCTATAAGCGAATATCCTCTAATCAGAAACATACCACTTACATTGTATCCCTACTCCGCACTCCTTTGTCAAACCCGTCTTCGCACCTGGATCCCGCCCGTACTCCAGCCCTACGTATATTCTAAATTTCTGCCCCTCCCCGCCTGTTTCATATGTGTACTCCCAACCCCTAAAAGCTAGGGGGTCAACCGGCAACTTTTTCAAATAAACTACGTTATCACCGTCTACCATACTGCCCTCCCCCCATTCGCACGTTGCAAGGCCACGGTCTCCGCAAGACACAATTTTCCCCTCACTGCCAATCGGGTACTGGCCATAGTCTGCGTAATATCTCTCCATAGCCCTGGCGACCAGCTCCACATCTGCCTTCCGTTGTGCATCCCTAGTCTTCATCTCCCCAATCTTCAACTGGAAAACCGAAACCCCCAAAACAATTGTCAAAACTACTCCAACAAAAACTATCTCGCGTCTTTTCCAGTCTAAAATATCAAATTCCATAAGTTGCTTCCCCAAATATAACCAATCCAAGCGCCAATTATCAAAAACGGCCCAAACGCTATCTCGCTCTTCAACCTAGCTTTGCCAACTGATAACTGATAACTGCCAACTATAGCTCCAATTATAAAAGCCACCCATAACCCTACGGCAATTTTAGGCCACCCCAACCACCATCCCATAACCGCCGCGATCTCCACATCCCCAAATCCCATCGCCCGCCCGCGAGATACCGCCCACACCCCCCCAATCAGCCCCACCCCCACTGCAGTCCCAATCAACTGTGCAACCGTAAAACTGTGCAACTGTAAAACTACTAGTATTCCCCATATCAAAACCAATAATTCAGAAACAAGTTTAGTTTCCCAATCCATCACAGCAATCACCACAGTTACCCAAAAAATTGCCCACAACTGCCACGGCAACATCACGAATCCTAACCCCATCATCAGTTCTACCCAAAAATTTCTTACCACAATCGGTTCCCGACAATATCTGCATTTCCCACCCAAAAACACAAAAGAGAGTAGGGGAATCAAATCCCAAAATCCTAAAGTGTGTTTACATTTATCACAGTGTGACCTGCCGCGTAGCCAACTTTCATTTCTCGGCAAGCGGTCTATAACCGCATTCGCCGCACTCCCCGCAACCGCCCCCAAAACAAAAAAGATCAAACCCATTCGCTAAGTATAAACCAAACACTGCCCCTCCCGGGGCAGTGCGCCACACCACATACCAAAACCTCTAAGGAGCACAGCCGAATGCTGCTGTAACAGCCACTGTTAGACCGCTAGCCGATCTCCAACACCAGAAGGAAGGAGCACCACCCACCAAATTCCTAGTCGCCTGGAGATTTGAATGCAACTCTGCAGCCGCATTACCTGCACTCACACTGTAAACCCAACCACCTGCGCCAGGAGCCGCCGGCGGTAAAACTGTCATTTCCCCATCCGTAACCAGAGTAGCCAATGCGGCCGGATATAACCCATTATTTACTGCCGCCCACGACTGTAAAGCGGTAGCTATCTGGCCTACTCCACTTTGCGTCTGCGCGTCCCGGGCCTGGAATATCTTCTGCTGCGGATTAATGGTCGCAATTACTCCCGCCGCAACCACTGCCAAGACACCTATCGTCACCAGTAGTTCGATAAGGGTGAAACCTTGCCTGCCGGCAGGCAGGCCTTTTTTAAATAGTGTCATAAATTTATTTCGGTTTCACCTCCTTTCAAAAACTACAAACTATTCGTAATACTATAAAGTGGCATAACTACAGCGTACATCAAAAATCCTACCCCTACTGCTAATACCATTATTATTATTGGCTCAATTGCCGTTGTCAAGCCTTTAACCCGTTGTTCAGATTCGGACTCGAAATAAGTAGACATTTTGGTGAGTACCTCGTCCATTTTTCCGGTTTCCTCACCCACGGCTATCATCTGCCCGACAATTGCCGGAAACACCATGCTTTCCGAAAAAGAAATCGACACCGGAAATCCCTTCTCCACCTGCCGGGAAATCCGTCGCAAATCCCGTTCTACAATCACGTTTCCCGCCGCCTCGGAAACGATCGTTAGCGCCTCGACGATGGACACTCCCGCCGAAACCAATAATCCCAAAGTCCGCGTCACCTCGGTCAGCATCACTTTTTGCACCAGTTCCCCCCATACTGGAATCTTGACTACCAGTCTGTCTTTAATCTCCCGGCCATTTGGAGTTCGTAAAAAAGCAACGATCCCAAATACCGCTCCCACCCCCATTGCAATAGCCAGCCACCAGTAATTTATAGCAAAATCCGATACCGCTATCAGTACCTGAGTTGCCGCCGGTAACTCGGCATCAAAGTCCTCATACAACGCGGTCAGCTTCGGGATAACTACCACCACCATGATAATCACAACGGCCACCATACCGATCAGGATTATTATCGGATAAATCATTGCCCCAATCACTTTAGATCGGAACTCCCGCCCTTTTTCCAAAGTATCCGCCAGCCTGTTCATAATCGTCTCCATCACCCCTGCCGCCTCCCCCGCCCGAACCAAAGAGATATAAACTTTGGAAAAAACCTGCGGGTGTTTGCCCAAAGCCCCAGAAAGTGACACCCCGCCCTGCACATCCGCCATTACCGCCCCGATAATGGGCGAAAACGCTCTTCCGGACTGGGCTTTCAATAAATTCAGTGCATCGGTTAGAGGCAACCCTGCGGTAATCATCGTCGACAGCTGCCGGGTAAACGTCGCCAGCTCGGCCGTCCCCACTTTCCCAAACATCGAAAACACATTACCCAAATTCACTCCTCCTCCGGTCTCATTAATAGAAATCGGCGTCAGCTTTTGCTCCCGCAACACCCCCGCCGCGGACAACGCCGTTATCGCCTCCACCACTCCCGCTACCGGTTGCCCCAGTTCATTTCTCGCCCGGTACTTATACCTCATGTCAAACCCCTATCCTCCTTTAAGAAACCGCGTCAGATCAGCCGGCCTAAACGAATAAGACAGCGCCACATCCTCAGAAATTTTTCCGGACTTTACCAACTGCGCCAAAGACGCCTCCAGGGTAAACATTCCATATTCCGCCGATGTCATTATCACGTTATCAATCGTATGCGTCCGCCCATCCCGAATTGCCGTCCGAACCGCCGCCGTCCCCAGCATGACCTCGGAAGCCACCGTCCTCCCCCCGGCAATCAAAGGCACGAGCCTCTGAGAAAATACCGCCTCTAGGCTTCCCGACAACTGCTGCCTAATTTGCGGCTGCTGGTTTTCCGGGAATACGTCTACAATCCGATCGATCGTCTGTGCCGCCGAATTAGTGTGCAGTGTAGCCAATACCAAGTGTCCCGTCTCCGCAATAGTCAAAGCCGCCGCGATCGTCTCAAAATCGCGCATCTCGCCGATCAGTACCACATCCGGGTCTTCCCTCAGCACTGATCGCAGCGCCACCTCCCAAGAATGCGTGTCTCCGTGAATCTCTCGTTGGGAGACAATGGACTTAATCGGAGTGTATACATACTCGATCGGGTCCTCAATCGTTACCACATGCACCGCCCTGGTCTTATTTATCTCGTCAATCATGGCAGCCAGCGTCGTCGACTTTCCCTGACCAGTCGGCCCGGTCACCAGCACAAATCCCTGCTTCAGCCGGGTCAAATTGCGAATAATCGCCGGTAAACCTAAGGAATCGATACCCGCCACCTCCACCGGAATAAACCGGAAACTCCCAGCCACAGTGTTTTTCTGATGATACACATTCGCCCTAAACCTGGCGTGTTCCCCCAAGGTAAACGAAAAATCCAATTCCTTGTTTACAGATAATATCTGCTTCTGCTCCACCGACATTACTCCATGCAACAGTTGCTCCACCTCGGATACGTTAAGCGGTTTCTCCCCATCCGCCGGTGCCAACACTCCGTCTATCCGCACAATTGGCGGCGATCCCACCAGCAAGTGTAAATCCGACGCCTTCTTTTCAATTACATATTTCAATAGTTGTTGGATAGTCATTTTATTCTTGCGCCACCCGCAGCACCTCTTCAATAGTAGTTATTCCTTCCACCACTTTCAAGTAGCCATCTTGTTTCATGGTAATCATCCCTTCGTCTATAGCCAACTTCTCGATTTCCGATGCTGGCGCGTGTTCAAGTATCAAACGGCCTATCTTTTCCGTCACCGGCAGAACCTCATAAATCCCGACCCGCCCCCGATAGCCGGTATTAGCGCACTCGCTACACCCAGCCCCTCTATACAACTGCACCGCTTGCCCTGAGCTTGTCGAAGGAGTCCATAGCTTCCCCAACACTTTCTTCATATCCATAACCACTTCCGGCGCCGGTTCATACGGTTTTTTGCACACACCGCACACCTGGCGGCATACCCGCTGACCCACAATGGCCGTGATAGTAGACGCCAGCAAATACGGCTCCGCGTGCATGTCCAGCATCCGCGGCAGTGCCCCGGCCGATGAATTAGTGTGCAGCGTGGAAAACACCAAGTGACCGGTGAGTGACGCCTGAACCGCCAGCTCCACCGTCTCCTCGTCCCGAATCTCTCCCACCATGATCACATTCGGGTCTTGCCGCAAAAACGATCTTAACCCAGAGGCAAACGTCAGCCCCGCCTGGGGATTTATTTGCACCTGGTTCACCCCGCCAATCTGATATTCCACCGGATCCTCCAAAGTCACCACGTTGACTTTAATGGTATTAATTCGCGACAAAAGCGAATACAAAGTCGTGGTTTTTCCCGATCCGGTAGGTCCTGTAGCCAGAATAATCCCGTGCGGCCGCAAAACTGCTTCTTCCAGGTTTTTCAAGGCCCGCCCCCGAAGTCCCAACTCAACCAAAGTCGGCACTCCGCCGGTTTTTTTAAGTAACCGCATCACCACTTTCTCCCCATGCACCGTCGGCAACGTCGATATCCTCAGGTCCACTTCCTCCGTATCCGTCTGGAAGTTAAACCTCCCGTCCTGGGGAATCCGTCTCTCATCGATCTTCATATCCGACAAAATCTTGATCCTCGACACCAACGAATCATGGATTTTTTTGGGCAATACCAACTTCTCATGCAAGATCCCGTCAATCCGGTACCGCACTCGCGTCCTGTCCTCCAACGGTTCAATATGCACATCTGACGCCCGGGATTTAATAGCAAATTCCAATATCGTCGTCACAATCTTAGCAATGGGCGCCTCCCGAATAAACTCTCCCACCTTCCTGATATTTATCGTCTTTACTTCCTCTCCAGCCGCTCCTCCCGCCTCTTTAAGCGCCGCCGTCACCTCAGTCGTCAACGTCTGTTCATATCTTGTCTCCACCGCCTCTGCCACCTCGGCCGGTATGGCCGCAAACGGCTTGATCCTCATTCCGGTTTTCTTCTCCAAAAACTCGATCGCAGCCAGGTCCACCGGGTTGGCCATCGCCACCGACAACTCCTGCTTCACATTGTCATAGTTAAATGGTAATAGCTGGTATCGGGCCGCCAAACCTTTGTCCACATACCCCAAGGCCACCGGCGAAACCGCGGTCTCAGTAAGGCGCAAGAACGGAACGTTGTAATACTTCGCCCGGGCCGCCACCACATCCTCCACTCGGACAATTTTTTGTTGCAACAAAAATGCAGTCGCCGGTACACCTGTAGTCACAAAAGAGTCGTTTGCTCTTTTGGCCTGCTCCGCCGTTATCTTCCCATCCCGAACCAACACTTCAACAATCGCCGCGGATTCCACATCACCACTTCCGCCAATTCTCTGGGCAGGCATACATATATAATACTACACATGCACGCCTTCCTAACCAGCGTCCTTGACCTTCCCGACAGTCCAGATACTCTTAAAGTTACCCCCGACACATCAATAGGCATTGAAGAGGTTCGTCAAATTCAAACTTTCCTATCCCGAAAGTCCTTAGGGAGTCACAATACCGTCATAATTTACGCCGCCGAAAAGCTGACTCTCCCTGCCCAACACGCCTTGTTAAAAACCCTAGAAGAGCCCCCCGGCAATTCCCTCATTTATCTTGTTACTTCGTACCCTGACACTCTCCTCCCCACCATCCTCTCCCGTGTTCAAATCATTTCTTCTCCCTATACGTCCAATTCGTCCTATGCGTCTTATATTCCGCAACTTATTTCTGCCGGAGTAGGGGACCGCCTCAAAATTTTAGACTCCCAATCCTTCACCCGCGAAACGGCCTTAAAATTCCTAGATGAAATAGAGTATTACATCCACGCCTCGTTAAATAACTCCCCCTTACGTCCCCCTCTTAATTTAAGAGGGGGATCAGAGGGGGCGTTATATTCCCTACTCACGGAGTGTAGAAAATTCCTTAAATCCAACTGCAACGTCAAACTCGTCATAGACCACCTGGCTCTCAACCTTGACTTCCGGCCGATCAGAGAATAAATTCAAACATAATATGTCTGCACCTGACCGAAAAATCCACTACTTAAAAATTGATTTAAAAAAACCGTTGGCGAAAAACGGTCTTCCAGAGGCTTCAGGACTCATAACCTGCGCTGAAGTACCAGAAGATTCGGGTATCCCTTTTATGAGAATCCATCACAATCTGCCTGGACAATATCCTATGAGACTAGACACGGGTAAACAGAGAATAATAGACCACCTCCCCGACCGTGAATTAGATCAAATTGTCGCCCAAGCCACTCCGGCTATCATGGATGCCATCATCGATGGATACCAAGATTGGGATCGGCTTCCAGGCTTCGTCAAGGCCATAATCCGCCTCTTTCCCCAACGCTTTGATTAACCACCCATCCCCTCATTTCCTCAGTTTGTCAAGTTGAACGTACCCTAGCTTCCTGCTAATATACTTCCGCCATGGCCAAACCCACCAATTACGACGCTTCGGCTATCCAGGTCCTCGAGGGCCTGGAGCCGGTCCGGAAACGCCCGGGGATGTACATCGGTTCGACCGACCAAAAAGGTCTGCAGCACCTGGTTACCGAGATTATCGATAACTCTGTAGACGAAGCTCTAGCCGGCGCCGCCTCCCACATCTGGGTCATCCTCCATAAAGACGGCTCGGTATCGGTCCAAGACGACGGCCGCGGTATCCCGGTAGACATGCATCCCAAAGCCAAGGTCTCCGCTCTCCAAGTCACCCTGACCACCCTTCACGCCGGAGGCAAATTTGACGAAAAAGCCTACAAAGTTTCCGGCGGTCTCCACGGCGTTGGCGCCTCGGTTGTCAATGCCCTTTCGGATCACTTGAGAGTAGAGGTTCGCCGTGACAGCAAAATCTACTTCCAAGAACACAAACGAGGCGTCCCTGAAGGAAAGGTCGCCACCACCGACAAACCGGAATCACCCAATCTCTCGAAAACCGGCACTTATGTCCATTTTCATCCCGATCCCACTATGTTCACTTCTGTCGAATTCGATCCCCAAACTATCGAGAATTCTATAAGAAACCGCGCTTACCTGATTGCCGGAGTCCACTTCTACTTCACCAACGAAATTTCCGACATTACCAAACAATATTACTTTGAGGGCGGCATCAAATCCTTAGTTGCCCACACCAACCGCGACAAAAAAGTTCTTCACGACCCCATTTACATCAAAAAAACCGCGGATCACACCGACGTCGAGGTAGCAGTCCAATACAACGATAGCTTTTCCGAAATGGTTACCTCTTTTGTCAACGTGGTCGAAACCGTCGACGGCGGCACCCACGTCACCGGCTTTAGGATTGCTTTAACCCGGGCCATCAACGACTATGCCAAAAAAATCGGCGCCTTTAAAAATGGTGAAGAATCCTTAACTGGCGACGACGTCCGTGAAGGCTTGACCGCCGTCATTTATGTCAAAATTCCCACCCAGGCTATCCAGTTCGAATCCCAAACCAAGGCCAAGCTCAATAATCCCGAAGTCCAAGGCTATGTCAACGCTGTCGTCAAAGAAGGCCTGGATACTTATTTTGAGGAAAATCCGGCCGACGCTCGCCGCATTTTAGAAAAAGTCATGCTGGCCGCCCGGGCCCGCTTGGCCGCCCGGGCCGCCAAAGACGCGGTTTTGCGAAAAGGCGCTCTCGAAGGCATGACCCTCCCTGGCAAGCTAGCCGACTGTCAATCCCGCATCGCTTCAGAGTGCGAGCTCTACTTAGTCGAAGGCCAATCCGCAGGCGGCAGTGCCAAAAACGGTCGCGACCGCAAGTTCCAAGCTATATTGCCTCTTCGGGGAAAAGTCCTAAATACCGAGCGGGCTCAACTAGACCGCGTCATCGCTTTCGAGGAATTGAAAATTTTAACTATCGCCGTGGGCATGGGGATAGGAGACACCATCAATCCCGAAAAGCTCCGTTATCATCGGATTATTATTATGACCGACGCCGACGTCGACGGCTCGCATATCGCTTGCCTCCTCATGACTTTCTTTTACCGCCACCTGCCTTACATCGTCCAAAATGGTCATCTTTATTTGGCTATGCCCCCCCTCTACAAAATTGACATCGCCAAGCAATCCTTCTGGGCCTACTCTGACGAGGAGCGAGACGCCATTTTAAAAGCTCACCCCGATTCCAAATTTACCATCCAGCGCTATAAAGGTTTGGGGGAAATGAACGCCACCGAGCTTTGGGACACCACCATGAATCCGGAAAACCGGACTTTGAAAAAAGTGGAAATATCAGACGCCGCCCACGCCGACCATGTTTTCTCCACCCTCATGGGTGACGACGTCCCCCCCAGAAAGAAATTTATTACAACTCACGCGAGAAGCGCGAATCTCGATATCTAATCAACTCAACAGGCATGTCCGAAAGAAGGCTTTGGCCAAACCCCACCCAAGTTAGCATAGTTGAATGGACAGCTGCCGTACTCGCCAACGAGACAGAAATGATATTAGCTGACCAACGTCAACGCATGCTTCCAACTTCCATGACCTTCAGAGGATTTCCGATCGTCATATTTGGTGGACGATCGTGGGTCAAAACTCCAGAAGGCATGTTTTCTCTTGTACGTGAACTGGGCATCGAGTAAAATCGCACAATGAATCTCCAGCTTATTGCTTTAACCGCCGCTCCCATAACCGCCATCTGCGCTTTGGTCTACGGCATTTACCTCTCCCGCAAAGTTTTAGCCGCTCCGGTGGGTAACGCCAAAATCGCCGAAATCGGCGCCGCTATTGAGTCCGGCGCCATGGCCTATTTAAAAAGTCAATTTCGAATTATCACCATCTTTGTCGCGGTTTTAGCAGGACTTATTTATTTATTTTTAAGCCCCGGTATCGCCGCCACTTTCTTGCTCGGTGCAGTTTTTAGCGGTCTCATCGGTTATTTCGGCATGCTTATCGCCGTCAAGGCCAATACTAGGACTGCCAACGCCGCCCAAACCGGCCTCAACGCCGCCCTCCAAATTTCTTTCGGCGCCGGCACCGTCAACGGCATGCTCGTCGTCGGGTTAGGGCTATTAGGCGCTTCAGTCGTCTACATTATTAGTTATGTCCTCAAAATCTCCCAAGGTGACGCCGCTGTCACCAAACTGGCCACAGAGGTATTAGTCGGCTATGGTTTCGGCGCTGCCCTCTTGGCCCTATTCATGCGCGTGGGCGGAGGCATTTTTACCAAAGCCGCCGACGTCGGTGCTGATCTCGTCGGCAAAGTCGAGAAAGGCATTCCCGAAGATGATCCTAGAAATCCCGCCGTCATCGCAGATAACGTGGGGGACAACGTGGGCGACTGCGCCGGTATGGCCGCCGATGTCTTCGAGTCGTATGCCGTCACTATTGTCGCCGCCATGATTTTGGGCGGCTCGCTTTTTGGCCTTAAAGGCGTCGTTTTCCCGCTTCTGGCTCGCTCCGGAGCCGTGTGGACATCAATCCTGGGCACCTTTTTCGTCAAGGCCAAATCCGATACTGAAAACCCCCTTAATCCTCTCATGCGCGGCTTTACCATTTCCGCCGTCTCGGCCCTGATCATCTTCATGGTTCTATCGGTCTATCTATTGGGCGAACCCAAAGCCGGTCTGGCCGCCGCTTCCGGTCTGGTCGCCATGATGGCCCTTCTGTACATTACCAAGTACTACACCGGACCCGGCGAAAAGCCGGTTGTGGAGATAGCCCGTGCCTCCCAAACCGGGGCCGGAACCAATCTCATTTCCGGTTTAGCCTTTGGTATGGAGTCTACTCTGGCATCGGCTGTTGTGGTCGTTCTGGCCATTCTCGCCGGCTATGCCCTGATGGGCTATTACGGCATCGGTCTGGCCGGCATGGGCATGCTGGCCACGACAGGAATTATCATGTCCCTCGATACCTTCGGCCCCATCTCAGATAACGCCCAAGGCATAGTAGAAATGGCCGGCTTAAACAAAAAGGCCAATGAAGTCACCTCCGCCCTCGACGCCGTCGGCAACACCACCAAAGCCCTCACCAAAGGCTTTGCCATAGGTAGTGCCGCCGTGGCCGCCTCTTCACTATTTGCCACTTTCTTTGAAAGCACCCATCTTGACTCCATAAATATCGCTCACCCCACCGTCTTCGCCGGGGCAATTTTAGGGGCCACCATACCCTATATTTTCAGCTCCCGTCTCATTTCCTCGGTCGGCCGGGCCGCTTACGAAATGATTGAGGAAGTCCGCCGCCAGTGGAAATCCATCAAGGGCATCATGGCAGGCACCGCCAAGCCCGATTATGCCCGCTGTGTGGCCATTTCTACCGCCGCCGCCCAAAGGGAACTGCTGGTTCCCGCCGCCATCACCGTCCTTTCTCCTATAGCCGTCGGCCTAATTCTGGGACCGGAAGCCCTGGGCGGTTTCCTGGCCGGAGTCATTATTTCCGGACTCCTTCTAGCCTTCTTTATGGCCAATACCGGCGGCGCCTGGGATAATGCCAAAAAATACATCGAAGACGGCCACTTCGGGGGAAAGGGGAGTGACACCCACAAAGCCGCAGTTGTCGGCGACACTGTCGGTGATCCCTTGAAAGACACCTCCGGTCCGGCCATCAACCCCATGATCAAAATAATAAACATCGTCGCCCTGTTACTAGCCCCCTTGCTGGTATAATCAAAAAATGTCCACTTCCGCCATTGAAGCCAAAATTAAATCTGCGGCCGATGTAACTGGATGGGGAAGAAAAGGCTATCAATGGAATCCAGCGGACCAAGAGTACGAAGCCATCTTCCCTCAACCTTCAGCCTCAAAATAACCCCTTTCGCCCTTGCTTCAACTGGTCAAACTACGTGGTACAATAAACTTCCTATAATTCCAGCTCTTGCCTAACTACCATCATCCAGCCAAGCCAAAAATCGCACTTACTTTCCACTTTTTTCCCTCGCCAATTGAATCCCCATCAAAATAACAGAGGCGGCAATTAATCCCAAACCATTTATACAATTCAACGTGGCTAGCTCCGAACTATTTAAAACCGTCGCGTCAACAATCGCAATACCGCTACTAATCACTCCACTTACACCAAGAAGTCCAACTGAAACCCAACCCCACGCAGGAGAGTTCTTTTTAAAACTCTCATGAATTTTCCTTAATGTATCCATACTACAGGGCATTATATATTGCAGCAAAAAACCTGTCAATCTCGACTTCCCCATACCTAAACCGAAAGATCCCCCTGGGCATAAGTCATTCAATCGTAAATATCACCCGCCCGACCCCAGTCGTTCCAGACTCTATCTATCTTCTCAACCTCACTCCAAGCTCCGAAATTGAACTTCTAGAGGAGGGCGCGTCTCTGCTTTGATTCCAGCCTCAAAATAATCTCTTTCACCCTTGCTTCAACTGGTCAAAAAAGGTAAGATAATTAGGTTCAAAATATGCCTGATGATAATAACCCTATCGGCAAAATCCAGCCCGTGGAAATCACCACGGAAATGCAGAAAAACTTTCTGGACTACGCCATGTCCGTCATAGTAGCCAGAGCACTTCCGGACGTTCGCGATGGCCTAAAACCCGTCCACCGCCGCATTCTTTATGCTATGTGGGACACTGGTCTTCGTTCTTCTGGCAAACACAAAAAATCCGCTACCGTGGTCGGTGAGGTATTAGGCAAATATCATCCCCATGGCGATGTCCCGGTCTATGATGCTTTAGTCAGGTTAGCCCAAGACTTCTCGATGCGCTATCCACTCGTGGACGGCCAGGGAAATTTTGGCTCAATAGATGGCGACTCTCCCGCCGCCATGCGTTATACCGAAGCTAAACTTTCTAAAATTGCCGAAGAAATACTCGTCGACATCGAGAAAGAAACCGTAAATATGGTTCCCAACTTCGATGGGACACACAATGAACCCGAATTTCTGCCGGCCAAGCTTCCTAACCTTCTTCTCATGGGATCGGATGGAATTGCCGTCGGTATGGCCACCAAAATCCCACCCCACAACCTAGGCGAAATTGTAGACGCTATTACCCACTTAGTCGACAATCCTGACGCATCCGTCGAAGATTTACTCCAATTTGTCAAAGGCCCAGACTTCCCCACCTACGGCGCCATTTATGATGCTAAAGCGATAGCCGAAGTCTACGCTACCGGTCGAGGGCGTATCATCGTCCGAGGCAAAGCCGAAATCGAGGAAAACAAAGCCGGTAAACAGCAAATAATTATTACCGAGGTCCCGTATCAGGTTAACAAAGCTGAAATGGTAGCCAGAATTGCCGACCTGGTCCACGAGAAAAAAATCGAAGGCATTTCCGACCTGCGAGATGAGTCAGATCGCACCGGGTTGCGGGTGGTTATCGAGCTCAAGAGAGACGCCAAACCCAAATCCATCTTAAACAACATTTACAAGCACACCGCCCTGCAAACCTCCTTCCCTGCTAATTTTGTTGCCCTCATAGACGGCACACCCCAAACCCTAAATCTCAAACAAATACTGGCCGAATATATCCGCCACCGTCAGCAGGTTATTACCAGGCGAACCGAATATGACCTCAAAATTGCCCGCGCCCGCGCTCATATTTTAGAAGGCCTCAAAATTGCTCTAGACCACCTGGACGCGGTCATAAAAACCATTCGCGAGTCCAGAGATTCAGATGTGGCCAAAACCAACCTCGTGCAGAGATTTGGTCTGTCAGAACTTCAAGCCACGGCCATTTTGGATATGCAGCTTCGTCGTCTGGCCGCACTTGAACGCCAAAAAATTGAGGACGAATACAAAGAAGTCACCAAGACCATCGCCGCTCTCGAAGATCTTCTGGCGCACCCGGCCAAAATCCTGGCCGTCATCAAGGCAGAAATAGCCGATTTAAAGGCCAAATTCGGTGATCCTCGCCGTACCCGAGTCTATAAACAGGGAATAGGGGAGTTCTCAGAAGAAGATTTAATCCCTTCCGAGGACACTGTCGTCACAGTGACGGCTACCGGCTACATCAAACGCCAGCACCCCTCCGCTTTTAGAACCCAAGCCCGGGGAGGTAAGGGCGTCACCGGCATGACCACAAAAGAAGAGGACGAGGTTTCCCACATTCTATCCGCCAATACCCACGACGATATTTATTTCTTCACCTCAAAGGGCCGGGTCTTCAAAATCAAAGCGTATGACCTACCGGAAGGCTCCCGCCAGGCGAAGGGTCAGGCCGTCGTCAACCTTATAAATATCGAGGTTGACGAAAAACTTACTACAGTTCTCTCCTTAGGCAAAGACGATCAGTATAAATTCTTGTTGATGGCCACCGACCGCGGCACTGTCAAAAAAACCAAACTCACAGAATTCGACTCCATTCGCCAAAGCGGCAAAATCGCTATCAAATTGGAAGCCAACGACAGTCTGAAATGGGTCAAGCCAACGACCAGCACCGACCAGATTCTCCTGGTTTCCTACGAGGGCAAATCAATCAGGTTTCGCGAAGAGGACGTTCGTCCTACCGCCCGTGACACAATGGGTGTCCGTGGCATAGAACTCAAACCCGGCGATTACGTCGTAGGTATGGAAGTCTTCCCCTCGACCAAACAACCACCCACAGATAAAAGACGCAAGGTTTTTGAAGACGTCCTGATAATTACTCAAAACGGCCTAGGGAAAAGAACTTCCGTCAAAGGCTGGCCCTTACAAAAAAGAGGCGGTCAAGGTGTCAAAGCTGCCCAGATCACCGCCAAAACCGGCAAAATTGTCAGTTGTATAGCCGTAGATGAAACCATTGACCAAGTAGTTTTGACCAGCCGCCAAGCCCAAATAATTAAGCTCCCCCTAAGAAATATTCCCCAACTTGGCCGGGATACCCAAGGAGTAATCTTAATGCGCTTTAGTAAAAAGGGAGACAGCGTCTCCTCCATCACCTGCCTGGAAAAAGATCAGGAAAATAACGTAAAATAATCTATGCCAGATTCAGGATTGTCAGAACAAGATTACACAGAGGTACCTAGAATCCAGGAAAAGTTCTATGGTGAAACTGCCGCTATTCGCCCTTTCGACCCCAGTGACAAACATGATATTGAAGCACTCCTAAAAATCTCCACCGATCCCGAGGTCAAGAAGTGGATGGACATGTCAGAAATTCAAGACAAAGAAGGCGACATTGATCCTAATAAGGTCTTCAACTGGGCCAAGGAGCGGTCAGGCAATAAAATTTTATACGCAATCTCCGGCTCCCCAGTACATGTTGGCCAAGAAAACGTAGGAGAAATACAAGGATTTGTTTATATTTATCCCGTAAGCCAGGAATCAATGGATTGTTTCAAGAAGGGAGGAATTAATATACCAGATACTAAACTTTCAGAAGTCAGCTTTGCTGCTCTCCCGGGAGCCAAACCTAATCAAGTAGCCAGTGCCACCAGGCAAGCCATAAAGGCCTATGCGAGTGGCAAAGGACTCACACACCACGAGACAATTTTTATAGCCACCATCGATCCTCAAAATATAAAATCCCGAAACGTTCTCCGAGCCTGCGGATTCGGTAAAGTAGGTGAAGCCTACTACGACAGGGACGCTGAGAAACAAGAAAAAAAGGACGAAGTTCATAAATTAAATTCGGACAAGTTGGACCAAATACTAATTTCCCACTTAATTACAACTCAATAATAAAGGGCTATTCCATCTCCTCAGTCACCTGCCTGGAAAAAGAAAACGAAGTAAAATAATGTTGTGTTCGCACTAGCTCTCACCCTCGGCCTCTATTCATACACCATTTTTTTCCTCGGCGTACTCCACCTCCTCACCAAAACCAATATTATTTTAGTCACTATCCCCCTAGCGCTCTGGCTGTTTAATAAATTAAAGAATCTCTCTTTTAAACTTCCGGAAGATAAATTATCAAAAATATTACTTAGTCTTTTAATCACTCAGTTACTTGTAAACTTGGTTGGCGCTCTTGGCCCGGAAATCGGTTTCGACGCTCTCTGGTATCATCTCACTCTTCCCAAAATCTGGCTTCAACGAGGTGAAATGATTTTCATCCCCGGCGCGCAGTTTAAATACTCCGTCATGCCCATGCTCACCGAAATGTTTTACTTTATTTTCCCGGGCAAGCTTATTCATTACTTGTTCGGAGTTTTAACTCTTATCGTCACCTACAAACTTTCCCGCTCACTCTTAGCTGTTCTCATATTATCAGCCAATCTTGTATTTGGCTGGCAACAAACTTCGGCCTACATAGATTTATCCAGGGCCTTTTTTGAAATCATGGCCCTTTATATGTTCACCCAGAACAAAATATACAAATCCGCCGTCATGCTAGGACTCGCCGCCTCCACCAAGCTTTTAGCCCTCACCTCCCTCCCCATCTTCTGGCTACTTCTCTGGTTCAAAGAAAAATCATTCAAACCCCTCATACGTTATACGTTATACGTAATACTCGTTTTAAGCCCTTGGCTTCTCCGTGCCTATTATCACACTAGCAACCCATTTTATCCCTTCTTTTCATCTCTCTACACTGACACGCACATTTCACTAGATCCCAGAAATTTATTAAATTTACTTACCCACGCCGTCGATCCCATCCACCCCATCTATCTGGTTTCACTACTTTTAATCCCGACTTTAAAAATTAAAAATCATAAATTAAAAATTATTATTCTCTATTCTCTATTATCTTTAATAATTTGGATCTTGACCCCCAATACCGGTGGCGGCCGCTTCATCCTGCCCTACCTCCCCGCCCTATCCATCGTCGCGGCATCGATAGCATCAAAACACAAGGCCCTTATAGTATTCTGTATTCTGTATTCGGTATTCAGCATCTCTTATCGTTTCGCTGCTAATTTAAAATATCTCCAACCCAAAGAAAAACTCCTTGCCTCCAAACTCGCATTCGACTTTGGAGATTACTACGACTTCGATCATTTTTTCAAAGACACAGATAAAGTTCTACCTATCGGCATTAATAATTTATTCTACCTAAACGCTTACATTGCAACGCCTTCCGGAAACCTCGATTACCTCCTTGTCCGCGGTCAACTTCCCACCGAATATAAAGAATGGAAACTTGTTTCACAAAATGATATAACCAAAACAGGGATATATGAAAGGCCTAATTAATATTTTCTCCATATTCATTCTGGCCTACCTCCTTCTGCGCTTCGCTCCAGCCATACCAATTTCTTCTACCGTCACCCAAAAACAAGATTTATTCACCGTCACTGGCACCGGCAAAGTTACAGTCATCCCCGACACAGCCATCATCAGCCTAGGCATCACGGTCTCCCGTCCCACTGTCAAGGCAGCCCAAACAGAAGCCAACACTATAATCAACCGGATTACTTCCAGCCTGAAAAGTGCTGGCATTGCCGAAAAGGACATTAAGACCGATCAATATTCCATCTATCCTCAATACGACTACCAAAGCGGCACCAATCGCATCACTGGCTACCAAGTATCTACCAGTCTTACTGTCACCGTCAGAAATCTTGAAAAAATAAACGAGGCCATAGATACAGCCACAGCCCAAGGTGCCAATACAATTAGCTCAGTCCAATTTACCGTAGACGAAACCCGCCAAAAAGAACTATCACAACAAGCCCGGCAAGAGGCAGTCAAAGAAGCCAAAATCAAGGCGGAAAGCCTGTCCCGCTCAGCTGGACTTACCCTGGGTCGAATCGTCAATGTCCAGGAATCGGAGCCTTCATTTCCCAGACCCTACCTAGCACTATCCGAAAAGGCCATAGGCCGTGGGGGAGGGGATACCCAAGTAGAACCCGGCTCCACTGACATCACCTCCGTTGTAACACTTTCCTACGAAACGAGGTAGCTCCAAACCAGTTCTTAGTAAACTCCGCCGCAGCATCCGCATCAAACCATTTGCACGAAAAAATATTAATGTAACAGGATTTTTTGTATTCAGAAAAGTGTCCCGAGACGCAGCTAGTCTCTATAAGTTGCACCACCGAGTATCCCGCTGTAATTGGATTATCATGTCCGAAATGTTCAATCAACGGCCCTTTATATCTCTTCATCAAAATCACTTCATCACACAATTTAACAATATATTTTCGGATATGCTCCCCGTCAGAAATTCTTTTCAAATCGCACTCGTACAAGTCCAGTATAAGCTCTTGACCGAACTGGGTGTTAGTTTTTCCGTCTTCAAGTATCATGCCGTCAGCATCAATTGCCGCTCGCGAATCCGGTCCGGCAACCTCCCATAAACACGTTTATAAGTAATCGCCACTAAGGTCTCCACAAATTGCTCATACGTCCAGTCCAATGCATAAACGGACGCCAGCGTCGCATCCTGATCGTCAAATTTATTTAGGCTGGGGTTCATATTTACATCGACAATAAACGGTCGGTCCTTTTCATTAAGCCTTAAGTCTATTCTGGCAATATCCCGACACCCAAATGCCCTATACGCACCGATAGCCAGTTTCTCTATCTTTTCCTCCAGTTTGCGGGGCAATTTCGCCGGTGCCTCCACCCGCGCGTCCCAATACTCCCAAGACTTCTTATCCCACTTAGCCTCATAGGAATATACATCCCAATTGTCTACAAACTCTCCCCCAAAACTTACTTCACTCGCTGGCAGCGCCACCACCCGCCTATTATTACCCATCAAAGTGACGTGAATTTCCCGCCCATCTACAAACTCTTCCGCAATTACTTCTCCGGGAAAATTACTAAACAAATACTTCACTCTTTCTTCCAATTCCTGCTGGTCAATCACCACCGAGTCCTGGGAAATCCCAATCCCAGCGTGCTGCCTGGACGGCTTAACCATTAATGGAAATTCAAGTCCCCGCACCTGACTAAACTTAGATCTCCGGTTAAATATCCTAAAATTCGGGGTGCTTATTCCCAATTTTTGCATCCGATTTTTTACCCACGCCTTACGTGTCGCATACTTGAAACATTTCATATCATGTCCCACCTGAGCTCTCCCCAGCATTTCCAACCTTTGCCCCACTTTTACGTACAACTCCCACATTGGATCTTCCACCAAATTAAACACCACCTCACCCGGCGTCCGAACCGCCCTCAACCAATTTCTTTCATTCACCAACATCGTCCGGACCACGTGTCCGTTTTCTTCCAGAGCTTGGGTAATTCCTTCTACTGCCTCCTCAGTATCCTGTAAATCACCGGCTTCCCCCCCGTAATACAATACCGCCACGGAAATCGGATAATCAAAATGTAATGGAGTCATACAAACCTCCTCCAAGCGTTTTCCACAATGTGTTTCAGTAAGTCTTCCCAATTCAAACTCACCGCTCTTGCAGACACACCAATACCGCTTTCAACATCGTAATCAATACCCGGATTGTTATTTATCTCCAACACAAAAATCTCATTATCCCTAATTCTTAGATCCAAACGGGGATAATCCCTTCCCCCCAATTCCAAATAGCACTTTTTAGCGATTCTCCCTACCTCTTTCTCAAGCCTCTTATCCAATTTCGCCACCTGCATCCTAGCCATTTTGTACTCTTCCGACTTCTCGTTCCACTTCATTTCGTAGGACAAAATCGGCACATGCCCTTCTTTTTTCTCATAAATCACCTCGGCAGGTGGCAGCACCCACGGTTCCCCGTTTTTTTCCAGAATAGTCACATGCAACTCCCGCCCGTCGATATATTCTTCCACCAACACCGGTTGTTTATATTTTTCCATCATTTCTTGTACCTTGTTTCTTGTGTCTTGGTCGTTGTAGCAAACACTGGTTTGCGAAATTCCTATCCCACAATGCTCAAGCACGGGTTTCACAATCACCGGAAATTTCAACTTGCCCTCGTTTACAAACCATCTTGGTGTAGGAATATTTTTTTTATCCATCTCTTCTTTCATAATTTTTTTATTACATGACAACCAATACCCCCAAGAGTTAGAACCAGAGTAGGGGAGACCGGCCTTTTCCAAAGTCTCGATAACTTTCACTCCCCATTGCGAATTTAGTCCCGACCACTCGACCAGATTAAACACAAAATCCGTTTTTAAATTCATCAAATTACCAATATCGTTACTATCAATTCCCAATATTCTAACGTCATAATATCGCTTCAATTCCTCCGCCACTCTCTGAGCCGATTTTTGCGTATCAGTGTCCGATTCATCACTCAATTCGGGTAAGTTATATAATACAGTTATCGAATTTATTCTTTTCATTAACGGCTTTTGAAATTTTCATTTCAAACAAACACTATACAACTAATACAATTGAGTCTGAATAATAATCAATTTTATGTCAAGTTTTTTTATGGCCCTACTAAGGCGTTAAATATCATATTTGTGCGTAATAAATTATTGAAATAAAATTAATGATTAAAACTTTTGTAAAAAAATCTCATATCCACAATTTCGGAATTTTTGCGGGTCAAGATATCCCGGTCGGCACTCGGATAATTGAATATACTGGAGAGTTAATTGACAAAAAAGAGGAAGCACGTCGCGAAAAACAAAACGAAAAAATTGGTATCACATATATCTTCGACGTCAACGACAGATACAGTATCGACGCTGCAATCGGAGGTAACAACTCAAAATATATAAATCACTCCTGTGATCCGAATTGCGACGCTGAAAGATTTAAAAATCGGGTTTTTCTTTATTCCAACAAATTTATTCCGAAAGGCAACGAACTAACTGTCGACTACGCCTTCGATTCCAAAGAACCATTGGAAGTTTGCCACTGTGGTTCGCCTAAATGCCGTGGATTTATTAACGAAATTTAAATTTCCACAAAATTGTTTTCACAAACAGGGGACTGGAGTAGGGGACCAGGGGCTATTTTACCGGATGAAATTTTCGGTGCGTCTCTTCAGCAAATTTATCCGACGCATGGACATAACGAGTTGTAGTATCCAAAGATTCGTGACCCAACAATACCTGTATTGCCGCCGGGTTTGCACCACTTTCCGCCAGATAAGTTGCAAACCCATGTCTCAACGAATGAGCCGAGGTTGGTACATTTATCCTTAGTTTCTCCCTGTACTCCTTAATTTTCGCTTGTAAGTAATTGGTGGAAATCCGCCTAATCATTTTGCCAGCATTATTCCCCCGGTACGGCACAAACATCGCCGGCGCCGGATCCACCCTTCGGGTTAAGTATTGGTTCAGCCAATACACCGCCCTGTCGGTCAAATAAACAAACCTCTCTTTGCGTCCCTTACCGCGGATAAACAATCTACCCGTACCATCTAGCTGGTTTTTATTAAGTGACACCAGTTCCGAAATTCGCATCCCGGTGGATAACAAAACTTCGAGCATCGCCCGATTGCGAATCCCAATCAATTGATCTTTCTCAAGCCGCATCGGACTTTCGATAAGAGAAATTAGTTCAGCCAGCTCCGCCACTTGCGGGTGTTTCTTATCTGTCTTCACCAACTTTACTGCATCCGGCGGCACCGGAACCTTCCGATCCATATCGATGAGATATCGCAAATAAGTCCTAAAGGTCGATAAGTTGCGATTTACCGATCTCGCTTCAAGCTTACGACCCGCTGTAAGCCCCGTAAACGGCTGTTTTCGCTCCCGGCTGACCAGATACGCCTTATAATGGTTAACCTTTTCTTTATTCAAGGCTAGAAAGTCAATTTCTTCTTCTTCTAAAAAATGTTCCAGCTGTTTTAAATCCGCCTCGTAGTTATACAAAGTTTCTTCGGAATAGTTTTGGGTCTTGAGAAATAAGAGGAATTCATCAAAGTAGGGTAATCTCACTTTTGACTTCTGGGGAACCTCGTCATTCATAGGAAAATTATCACTCGGATTAATAACTCTTAGACTAGGTCTCCTCCGATCAAAGGTAACCGAGCCTAAGAGATATTATACCCAGTTACTGTAATGCCGTCAAGTACCACTAGGGAAGAACAACAACCCTTCTTTCTATATCTCTATTACTATTCACTATCACTTTATTAATTGCTCTTACTAGTCCCCAGTCCCCAAACCTTAATCCATAACTCTCTCTCCGGCATTTTCCTAGCACTTATCCACAAATTGTGCTCAACAAGGGAGCACCCCCCTACTCGGGGATACACATCAAACTATATCATTTAAATCTAAGATTAGTGTAATCTAACCCATGTTAAGCCCCAATATCACTTCCCAAGTGCAACAGGATAGTCCCATAGTAATATCACCTAGTTGTGAAAACTCTCCCCTCCCCGCGTGAAAAGCGACTACCCTACTTCCCATTGACCCCAAAAAATTTCATCCCCTCACCCACCAATCTGTCGTATACTGGGTTAAAATTTCCCAGTAACTCTTCCTTCAACTGGCTTTTTGACATCCGTTGTCCTCCCCTCCCCAAGAAAGCCAAGGCAGCCCCAGCCACGCTCAGTAAGATCGGTTGCAATTCCCGCAAACCTTCCACATTTACATGAACTAATCGGTGTTCATGACCATAACAAAAAAATAATTCCCTAATCGTAGCTCCAGCTATTGCTATGCAGACAGCCTGAACAGCATCTATTTTCTCTTCACCTCTGCGCATTTTCCCCTCAACAACCACACGGCCATCACCATTCTCCACAACCACATCCAGTCGAGCCTTCACTTCCCACGGAAAACTCACCGCTCTCTTTACCGTAACCTCTTTCTTTACATTTCTCCCGTCAATATCAATCAGCCCGCCACCCAGAACTAACGAAAACAAACGCCTATGGTACTCTTGCCCCGCTCTAGCCAATTCTTTACTTCTTTCGTCCAGTTTCATCGGCCCATACTTAGCCTCTCTAATCATCGAAGGCGTAATTACTCTCCGCTCCCAATCCGGAAACATATCTGGAATTTTAAACCAAACTGTGTCTATAATCTCAACCACATGCCCCCGCCCCCGGCCGAGGTAAGAGTCAGAATCAAATCAATCACCAGAGGCACCCCTGCCGGCTGGACTGCTACCCTGCCCGAACAACCAATAGGGCCAGAACGTCTTGACGAAATATTAAAAACACTAAAAGCCCTGGGAATAAATTTGGAGCCAGGCGAGGAAACTACACCCCCCACGCCGAAGTGACTAACATTGTCACCAACACTACCACTCCCACCACCACATATTCCATAACAGTTCTAAAAAACAATCTCTGCGAGAAGTGATGCTGGGAAATACCCAAAAACACATATAAAGCCGTGGTCAAAAACAACGATGCCACGGCCAGCGTCACCGGCCAAAACGCCACTGCCACCGCCAGCCCCCCCACACTCTCTCCCAACCCCAAGCTAAACCACCAGGTGTCAGCAGAAATCTTCTCTCTCAAGTCCACCGACCACAAAGCCGGCACTAAAAGCAAAAACGTCGCCATTCCGACCAAAAGTCCCTGCCACCAAAAATCCAACCTGAAAGATAAAATTGTGTCATACATGAAAAATCCCGTCAGAAGTGTCATCACAAATCCTACAGCATGAGCAGCCCGCAAAAGAGCAATAGTTCGAATCGCCGCCACTGAAAAAATGTTAGCTGTCAAAAGCAAGGCATACTCACCCACCCCAAACAAAAATACTACCAGTAGTTTCGCCCACCACGCCTGGGGCAACAATATGTAAAACAGACCCACCGCCCCAGTAAACAGCACCGGCGGCATCGTCACCACCAACCACTCTACTCCAGTCAGCCCCTCCCGAAGCGACCAGGCCGAAAGCGCCCAGGAAACAGCCGCCAATCCAAAAACCAGCCAGTACCTCCACTCCAGAGGAGCATACTGAACAGCCAGAACTCCGACAGACAGTAGCACCGACGTCAAAACAAATTTTTGTCTTTTACGCATAGTTGGTCCAAACCTTTTGAACATCGTCCAATTCAGACAACATTTCCAATATTTTTTCGATTTTAACTCTGGCTCCGGGGTCTGACACCAAGACCGTGGTCTCCGGTAACCGCACCAGCTCGGCCCCCACCACTTCGCACCCCATACCTGCCAATCTGTCGCGAATGACAAACGTTTGGTCAGGATGGCAATATATCATCCACTCGTCCTCGCCCCTCACAATTTCAGAAACTGCCAAATCGATTATCCTCAGCTCATCTTCATCCTTCAACTCCTTATTCTTAATTCTTATCTCCCCCTTTTGTGAAAACAAATACGCTACCGCTCCACTGCTTCCCATCGTCCCTCCGTTTTTATCAAAAACCTCCCGAACCGCTTGGGCTGCCCGCAGCTTGTTATCAGTCAAAACCTCAATCATTACCGCCACCCCGCCCGGCGCAAAGCCCTCATACACCACCTCTGTCAACGTATTTTCCAAAACCCCACCCATACCCTTCTCGATTGCCCGGTTCACATTCTCCTTAGGCATATTAAATTGCTTGGCCTTATCAATTGCCAGCCTCAACCTGAAGTTTTGACTCGGATCAGCAATCCCTCCCCCAGATTTAACCGCTACTGTAATATTTGCCGCCAGTTTCGTAAATATTGCTCCCCTCTTCGCGTCTTTTATCTCTTTTTGTCGGTGAATTGTCGCCCATTTCGAATGACCGGACATAGCGCAATTTTACACCATTGACATCCTCCACACACACCATATACTTTGCAACAGTTTAATATGGACTATACTCCCCAAGACGCCATCAATGCCGCTCTAAAGTCTGATTGGAAACAAGCCGTAACCACAAATCTTCGGCTCATAAAACAAAACCCGAAAGACATCGACTCCCTAAACCGTCTCGGCCGGGCATACACCGAACTCGGACTAAAAACCAAAGCCAAAAATATCTACTCACAGGTCACCAGATTAGACAAATTCAACTCCATAGCCACCAGAAACCTCGAACTATTAAAAAAGTCCCGAGTCTCCCCTATCCGCTCTTCTCCACCTCCAGCTGTCCTCCCTTTATTCCTAGAAGAACCCGGAGTCACCAAGACAGTTCCTCTTATCCGGCCCGGAGATCCCAAAGTTATTTCCTCTCTCCATCCGGGTGACGCCGTAAAAATCGTCGCTCGCGGACACCTGGTCAGCGTCGTCTCCTCCCAAAATGCATATCTGGGTAGGCTTCCAGACGACTTGGCCTCCCGATTGCGCTCGCTGATTAACGCCGGCAACAAATACGACGCCTGGATCAAATCGGTCGATACTCGTGAACACGTATCGTCCCCCACTCTCAAAATTTTCATCCGCGAGACTTTTCGCAGCCACAAATTCCGCCATTCTCCCTCATTCCCTCTCAGTGAAAAACTCTCCTACGCGGCATTTACGCCCCCAGAGCTCGTTCACGACGAAAAACCGGATGTCTCCACCCCGGAAGAACAAGATACCGAATCACGCTTCGACGCCGATTCCGCACGCGAAGAGTCCTAGATTCCCAACCACCATCTCTGATAATTGATACCCAACCTCAGTTCTACCTCCCCCTCCCCAAACTCCCCCACTTCCGCCCCACAACCAAAATTTCCAACCATTCTTTTAGCCCCAATGCTATCAAGTGTATTTCCCCCCGCCACGATCTTGCATCTCTCCCCACCCGCATCTTCATCGGACTTAACCAATCCTACTCGCAAGCCCGCCGACTCCAACGACCTGGCCGCATGTCCTCCCAAACCGGATGTAATTGTGGTGTTCACCACGGTCACATTCAACTTCTCACCCACTATTGCCGCGGATACAAATAATTCCCTTGCTTCAACATCCCAATTTAATCCCAACCGCCACATTCTCTCTCCGTCCGCCGCCACTACTTCTTCCACCCAACTCGAGTCTGCTACATCCTTCTCCCGCCAATCTACCCTAGATCTCCATCTCCACCAAGCCAAATTATCCCACCAGCCCAAAAGCGTCTTTTCTCCGGTATACATTATCCCCATATAATCAGCTACCGAATCTGCCGCCCACTTCTTTCCCCCAAACCAAGACGGTGCCTGACTCAACATTTTTACCCTCCACTTACCCCGCCCTCCTACTGTATCGATTTCCATATTATCGGGCAGGATAAGTTTGACACCCCTCCTAGAAACTGGATCAAAACTTTCGACCACTGTCCTGCTTTCATCTCCATCGCCAATATCAACAATCGTAAATCGGCTCATCCCATCCCATTTCCGAAGCAAATAACCCCTCGTTACCGCGACAATTGTTACCCCCGCCAAAACAATGCCCCCCACCACAATCCAACCGCCAAAAATCTTCCTAAACCGCATTTGCCACCAACCAATTCCAATGTAACTTGCCATAGTTCACCACGTACTCCATATCCCGCTTGTGACGGTCCAATATCTGCGCCAGAAAATCCCCGCCCACGCTATGCGGCACCAACACATAATCCGCACCCGCCCTGTACAACTCTTTCGCGTCCCCGCTGTCAACGGCCGTCACTATCACCAGCTGCTTCTTCCCTCCCCTTTTTCCCTCCGGGCGCAGTACCCTAAGTAGTTGCAGGGTATCACTCAAATCCGGCACTGTCGACACCACCACACTAGCCCTATCCAACCCCAAACTTTCATACAATTCCGGGTCGGACATGTCCCCAAAGATCGCGTCCAACCCCTCACTCTTGGCCTTCTCCACCACCACCGGATCAAAATCAACGACAACCAATCTCCCAAATGTGGCCAAAGATTTGCCCAAACTCGATCCAGTTCGACTATGGCCAAAAAGGATTGCGTGTCCAACTAGCTCCTCCCCCGAAAGTTCAAGAGGCGATTGTTTTTTGCCCTTCCCTGGCCAAACCGGCAAGTACTTACTTATTCTTCTATAAACTTTCTCGGAATTTGCCACCACATAACTACCTGTCGTCATCGTAACCAGCCCTACCACGGTCACAACCCCTATTACTTCCCGCGGCACTTGTCCGGCCGCGACAGCCGCCGCCACTACCACCAGGGAAAATTCCGAGATCTGACCCATAGTTATTCCGGCCAAAAACGCAGTCCGTTTACCATAGCCCAACCCGGTCAAAACCCACACCATTATCAACGGGTTCCCGACCATCACATAAAGTGCCAGTACCATAGCCGGCCACCAAACAGATCCCAAAGACTCCAAACTTACTTGAGTCCCCAGTACCACAAAAAATAGAGTCAGGAAAAAATCCCTCAGGGGACGAATCCGGGCCGTGATTTGAAAATGAGCCGCAGCATGAGCGAGCGATAATCCCGCCAAAAACCCTCCGATCTCAAGTGACAAACCCACCCACTTGGATGCCGCCACCCAAGCGACAGCCAAGCACCAGGCAATAGAAAAAATAAACAACACCTCAACCGAAGTTGACAACTTCCGAGCCACCCACGGCAAAACTTTGTCAGCCAGACCCAGACCAATTGCTACCGCTGCCGTCCCTTTTATTAACAAAGCCGCCACTCCCACACCGTCAAATCTGCCCACCCCGGAAAGCACAATCAAAATACCTATGGCCACAAAATCCTGTACCAGAAGCGATCCCACGGCAATCCGCCCATGCAAGCTATTCAATTCCCTCTTCTCCGAAAGCAGCTTTACTATTATTATCGTGCTGCTAAACGTCAGTGCTACTCCCAAATACAAAGCCGCTGCTATCCCAAACCCCAAAAGGCGGGACAAAAAGAATCCCAAACCCGAAGTTACTGCTATCTGTCCCACTCCAGATAAAAGTGCCGCTCTCCCCATCTTCTTCACCTGAGACACGGGCAACTCCAATCCCACCAAAAACAGCAGGAACATCACTCCCATTTGCCCCATCAGTCCCAGTAAATTTCGAACCCCAGGATTTGCCGCCCATCCTATCCATCCCACCATCACCCCCACCAAAATATAGCCAGTTATAACAGGCAGTCTCATCCATCTAGCCAACGCCCCCCCGACTGCGGAAAGTATCAACACCCCCGCCAAAACCCCTATCGATTCGTACGCCATTAGTTCAAGTGTACCAAGTTTGCCAACACCCTCTCAAGCGCCGCAGGGATCCGCGCCTCAAATTCAACTTCCTCACCAGTACCCGGATGTACAAATCCCAAGGACTTGGCATGTAAAAACAATCTGGGACACCACGCCACATCCTCTCTATACCGTTTCCCTCCATAAATGGGATCTCCCACGATTTGGTGACCCAAATGCTTCAGATGTACTCTAATTTGGTGAGTCCTTCCCGTCATCGGTCTTATCTCCAACAGACTAAAGCTCTGCTCCCCTATGCCCTTGTACCTATGAATCTCTCTCCACTGCGTGACTGCCGTCCGGGATAGATCATTTCCGACTGTGAATTTCATTTTATTTTTAGGGTTCCTAACAACAGGCATGCTCACAATCCCCTCTCTCTCATTCATAATCCCATGCACCAAAGCCAAATATACTTTCACAACTTTTCTCTCGAGAAACTGATATTTCATTTTTTCGTAAGCCGCTGGGGTTTTGGCCAATATCATTACTCCACTGGTGTCTTTATCCAACCGGTGCACCACGCCTTGCTTAGAACCAAATTCCGTGTCGTCCCTCTCAATCTTATTTTTTTTTGCAAACCAGCTTTGTAATGTATCGCCGGATGTGTGCGAATCATTCACTATTACCCCCGCCGGCTTGTCCACCACGCAGATCCATTCATCTTCAAAAATTATCTTCATTTCTCTCTCTTTTTCTCACAGCCCACACACAAGGTCGTTTCCGGCATAACCATCAACCGGTCGGTGTCTATCATTTTCCCGCAATTCTCACACACACCATACTTACCAATCTTCATCATAGACATAGCCTTTCTTACCTGGATAATACTCCGGTCGAGCACTTGGCGAATGGCCGACGCCTGCATATGCCCCACTTGTTCCGCCGCATCTGCATCAATAGCCGCGTTGTCATCCAGTCTGCTCTTATCCCGAAACGGATCCGCCTCAGAAACCGCCCTCTTTCTTTTCTCCAGCGTAGCCAGCCTCTCTCCCAAATATCTCCTCACCGGCTCCAGCACCTCCCAAGGGTATCTGATCACTCTCGATGACTTCTTTTTTTTATTATTTTCGTCTTTTGCCATAAGTTATACGCATCTTGCGTAACTCTCCGTCCCCCACGCAAATATATTACCACAGTGCAGGCCACCACTACCCACAAACCGATCCACTGTGAAAGCTCAAAGCCGCCCCAGTATAAACCGTCATTGTTGCGGTTTGCAACCAGCAATTGCACCAATCCCAACCACATCAAGCCAATTAGACCCACCAACCCGGGTTTCCCACTCACATACCATCGCCATCTCCGATGTACCCCGGCCAACACCGCCACCACTCCCACTCCCACACCATATCCTACCGCCTGCTGCCACTTAAGCCCCGCCAGCGCCACTACAGTTCCGACTACCAGCCCTCCTGCCGTCAACCCGTCCAACCACTCCCACGTGTCCCACTCCGAATTCACGCACCACCAATACACAGCTACCCCGGCCCCAGCAACCGTCCCCCACACCCATACGCCCAAATTTCTATATATCACAAAGTAGCTCACACCTCCAAAAACTATCGCTCCAACTATTACTCTGGCCAGAAGTGACAATATTTTTTCACTTTCATATTCTGCCCGCATCCTCTTCCACACCCAAAATCCCCCAGCAAAAACCCCCGCAACACTACTAATCGACTGTACAATTGTTAAACTCGCCAACTTATCCATTATTTCACTCTCTCCGCATAACTTCCATCACGCGTATCAATTACCACTCCGTCCCCCACCTCAATAAAAAGCGGCACCCTCACACTCATCCCGTTATCCAAAAGCGCTTGTTTATACAGGTTGGCCACAGAGTTACCCTTTATCCCCGGGTCGCACTCCACGACAGTAAATGACATTTTTGGCGGTAGTTCCAACAGGAGCGCCCGCTCATCCCAAAACAAAACGTTGACTACTATTCCCTCTTTCAAATAACCCAGCGACTCAGCCACCACATCTGCCGGAAGAACCACCTGTTCATATGTTCTGGGATCCATGAATACATACCCCTGGTCCTTGTACAGGTATTGCATCGGCTTTCTCGCCAAATTAATCTCCTCTACCCGAGCTGAATTGATAAACGCTTTTTCCACAATCGCCCCGGTCAACAAATTCCGCATCTTGATCTTAATCGTTGCCGACCCCCGGCCCATTTTGATGTGCTCGTATTTAAGGCCCACCCATGGTTGCCCATCCAAAAGAAACGCCGTCCCATTCCTAATATCCTGCACCCCGATCATTTTTTCTTCACCTCTCCCGCATCCGCATTCATTAATCTCCGAATGTAACTCACCCCCTCATTTTTAGTCACTCTGACCAGCCATGTCTCACCCTTAGCAACAAAAGCTATACCCAACCCAAACCCAACGGGCAATATATCAAGTCTTCTTGTCACAACTTCTCGTTCTCTCATAACCTGGCAATTTTACGCCCCAAAAGCTAAAATAAGCAATATCGGCCGGGGTGCTGGAATGGTAGACAGGCTGGTCTCAAAAACCAGTGAGCCGAAACGCTCGTGTGGGTTCGAGTCCCTCCCCCGGCACTACTCCCCCTTCCTCTTCCCCTCCACTCTATAAAACTTCCCAATAAGCTGGCCGGGGGTCAAAATCTCCACCCCCTTTAACTTACCCTGCAAAACCAACAGGTGTTTCTTGTCCAAAGTGATAAGCAGGTCGCATTTTTCATTCATGTAGGTCGCCAAAATATGAGCATCCCCGGGATCCGTCACATGAACAGCTTGTTTTTCAACCTGCGACTTACTCGGAGCGAGAGTTACTTCACGAAAAGTCTCCACAACTATCGCTTGCATTTCCACTTCGTCCTTTTTCACCTTTCCGGCGTGACTTACCACTTCATTCACAATAAGTTCAGATACAATCCCCACGATCTTACCTCGCTTTGCCAATTCTAAAGCCGCCCCAGACCCTCCGGCCGGAGAACCAACCCCGGCAATAATTACCGAGGCGTTAAATAATACCCGCATTTTTCAGCTCCCGACTTTCCTTTTCGTCCAGCTTCAAAAACTCGTCCACTTCCTGATCGCTATATCTTCTCACTCGATATTTCAAAATCGTCACTGGTTCTATCATCACCCCACCACCCACATCCCTCACCCTTACCGGGCCCTGACCAAAACCATATTTGACCCTGAATCTCCTAGGTACCGTTATCTGTCCCCTGGGTTGGAGCATTACTATCACATCATCCATACTTTCATACTATCATACTTTCATACCCTGTCAATGGTGACAAATAATTACTCCCCCTTCCTCTTCCCCTCCACTCCATAAAACTTGATCCTGTCGCCACGGAAGCGCAGTTTAAGAGAGCGTAGTGGACCGTTTCTGTGTTTGGCAATATCCAAAGTCATATTTTCCAAATCCTCATCGTTTTCCCGCCACATGAACATCACCACGTCCGCATCCTGCTCAATCGCTCCCGACTCCCTTAGATCAGCTAGCTGGGGTCTTTTCACCCCGCGGGACTCCACCTGCCTGGACAATTGGGACAAAGCCAGTACTGGCACTTTGAGTTCCCGAGCCAAATTTTTTAATCCCTGGGAAATTTCCGATACTTCCTGCACCCTATTATCCAAATTCCGAACCGGTCGGGCTAGCTGCAAGTAATCAACAATGACCAGCCTCAATCCGTGCTCCGCCTGTAGTCGTCTGGCCTTGGTCCTCATCTCCAATATCGACGCCCCCGGCGTATCATCTATAAAAAGCGGTGTCTCATATAGCTCCCCCATTGCCCGGGACAACCGGTCAAATTCTCCTTCCTCCAAATTTCCTGTTTTCATTTTCCAAGCGTCAATTTCCGCCTGGGATACCAAAAGTCGATCCATCAACTCCTCCCGGCTCATTTCAAGTGAGAAAAATCCAACCGGCTGCTTATACCCAAATGCGGCGTTTTGAGCAATATTCAGAGCCAATGCCGTCTTCCCCACCCCTGGCCTGGCAGCCAGAATAAGAAGGTTTGAATCCTGCATTCCAGCCAATGTATCATCCAAATCAGAAAATCCCGTCGGCACTCCTCGTAGCGCCCCAGCAGTTTTATGCAGCTCGTCCAGCCGATCAAATGACTCGGACAAAATTTCCTTAACCGGCACAAACACTTGCTTTAAATGTTGCTGGGACAGCGAAAACACTTTCTGTTCGGCAGTATCCAAAATCTGCTTCACATCGGCAGATGCGTCGAACGACATGTCCGAAATCTGAGCAGCGGACGAGATCAACTGCCGCTTCGTAAAATGGTCCCGCACCAGTTGTCCGTAATGCTGGGCGTGAGCCGCCGTCGGCACATTATTTACCAGTTCGGTCAGATACGCCTGCCCGCCGACTGCCGTCAAGGCCTTTTTCTTCTTCAGCGTTTCCGCCACGGACACCACGTCTACTGGCTCACGAGCCTGGTATAAATCCACTATCGACTCAAATATCTTCCCGTGTTTGTCCTCATAAAAGTGTTCCGGCCGCAAAAACTCCACCACCTCTACGACCGCATCCCGATCCAAAAGACACGCCCCCAATACCGACTTCTCAGCCTCAATCGAATGCGGCGGCACTTTTAATTCTGCCATCTTGCCCCAAATATACTATTTCCTCTCCAAAACAACTACCTGCATTTCGGACGGAAGTTTGTCAACTGTTATTACGTACTTTGCTACCGGCTGTACCTCACCTTTTCCCATCTCGCTCAAAAACTCACCCACTCCTCCCAACTGGCCAAAAACCTTAGCATCTAACCCTCCTTGCTGGTAATGCATCGGAATCGCCACCCACGGATCCACCTGGCGAACCACTTCCGCCGCAATCTTGGCATCTATGGTATATACCCCGCCCACTGGAACCAATACCACATCAACAGGCCCCATTTCATCTATTTGCTCTTGAGCCAACTTGTGTCCCAAGTCTCCCAAGTGCGCCACTCGCAGTCCGTCAATCTCTATTACATAAACCGAGTTTGCCCCCCTCTCCACTCCGTTTTTATCATCATGCCAAGTGTGTACTCCAACAACAGATACCCCTTTCACCTCGTATTCCCCAGGACCACGAACAATAAACGATGAACTAAGTAATTTCGTGGCATTATGGTCACCATGATCGTGCGAAACTGTCACCATATCCGCCGTAATATCACGAGGGTACTTACCGCATTTTTCATCATAAGGGTCAGTCACCACTACAGCCGACTTACCCTTCAGTCTAAAACTTGAGTGTCCCAAATAAGTTATTTCCACAATTCTTGACAATACCAGTTTCCGCTGTTAATCTCAAGACCAACAATGAAAAAGGAGGTCATCTTAGCCATTCTTATCGGCTTTGCCGTAGGCCTTACCATCACTTTCGGAATCTGGACAGCCAATAAAAGTTTGCGTCAGGCCGCCACCACCAAACCCACCCCCACCTCTTCCCCACTAGCTGAAGGCCCCTCACCCGCTCCCGCACCATCATCTCAACTGTCCCTCACCCTCGACTCCCCAAGTGACGAGCTTTTAACAAATAATAACGTTCTCACTATATCCGGAAAAACTTCCCCATCTGCAACAATAGTCATCTTCACCGAAACCGAGGAGAAGATCACCACAAGCAGTGCCACCGGTAACTTTTCAGCCGAGGTCGAATTGGAAGGCGGTTACAACCAACTGCGTATCGTGGTTTTTGACAATTCCGGCAACTCCACCGAGCAAAAACTATTAGTTACTTACTCCACTAGCAAAATCTAAAATGAAAACTCTCCTGGCTCTAGCTCTCCTACTCTTAAACTCTCCTGCTCTAATTGCTGCCCAATCCCCAACCGCCACCGACAGCGGCATCCGTGACTCCATCAAAAAGAAAGTTGACGAGGAGCTAAACCTCATTAAACAGGCAATTTCCAAACGTGCCTACCTGGGTACTATCTCTTCCAAGTCCGACGCCACCCTCACCCTGACTACCACAGGCAACGCTACCAGAACCATAACCGTCACCACCGACTCAATCATCAAGTTAACCGGTGGTAAGGACGGCACCATTGCAGACCTCAAAGAAGGCACTACCGTTTTGGCAATGGGTGACGCCGACGCCGAAGGCAAACTGACCGCCAAACGCCTCCTGGTCGTTCCCACTCCCCGGGCGGACAAACGCCGCGCCATCTTCACAAACATCACTAAAGTTACGACTTCCCAACTCACTGTAACCGATAACAAAAACCAGACCCTGACCATAAAACTCACTTCCGCCACCAAATACACTGGGCAAATCCTGCCTGCCGGCAGGCAGGCCAAAGCTTCCGACGTCAAAGTAAACTCCAAAATTGTCGTCGTGGGTACCGAAAGCGCCACGGCCAATACCCTTACTGCCCGCCTGATCCATCTGGTACAATCTCCTTGAAATGCCCCCTGTCCACTCTTTCGAAGCCAAACTGCAAAAGAACCGCAAGTTTACAGAGCGGATGGCCGATGACATCACCCGCATCGCCGGATCCTTCGGATTCTTTACAACAAACATCATAGTTTTTGCCTTCTGGATTGCCATGAACTCCGGGTCCATCCCGGGGCTATCCATTATCGACCCCTACCCGTTCACCTTCCTTACCATGCTCGTTTCTCTTGAAGCCATATTTTTGGCCGTTTTTGTCCTCATGAGCCAAAACCGCGCCTCCGCAATCGACTCACTTCGAGAGGAAATCCACCTCCAGATAAACGAAATCGCCGAAAAGGAAATTACCAAATCCCTCCAACTCCTAGCCGAAATTCACAAAAAAATAGTTACCGACAAAAAACCGGATCCCGAACTTGAACATATGCTCAAGGCCCTCAACACTGCCCAGATTGAGTCCCAAGTGGAAAAAGAACTCTCTCCCAAACCCCTAGCCATTTCCGAAGCCCTGGAGAACTTCGAAACGCTCCTTCACCGCAAACTCTAGATCATGTCGTCGATTATCTCCGTCAAAAACCTGGTTAAACGTTATCGCAACTCCCCCACCTCATCCGTTGACGATATTAGCTTTAGTGTAAAAAGGGGCGAATTCTTCTCTCTATTGGGCCCCAATGGCGCCGGTAAAACCACCATCATCTCCATTCTAACGACGACCCTCTCCAAAACTTCAGGCGACTGCCTGGTAGCAGGCCTAGACGTCGCCACTCAAAGCGCTTCTGTCCGGGCAAAAATCGGCATTATCTTTCAAAACCCCAGCCTGGACAAAAACCTCACTGCCGAGGAAAACATCCGCTTCCACGCTTGTCTATATAACCTTTTCCCCTACCGCCCGCTTTACACCCAAATGCCGGATAATTATAAAATCCAAGTTAAATCTCTAACCGAGGTCATAGGATTAACTGCCACAGACTTAAATAAGCAAGTCAAAGACATGTCCGGCGGCATGAGACGCAAATTAGAAATCGTCAGAAGTCTGATGCACAAACCGGAAATCCTTTTTTTAGATGAACCCACTTCCGGTCTCGACCCACTATCCCGAAAAAATCTCTGGGACTATCTTACCCATATTCGCAAAAACGATCGCACCACAATCTTTCTCACCACCCACTATCTCGAAGAAGCAGAAGACTGCGACAACGTCTGCATCATAAATAACGGCAAAATAGTGGCTTACGGCAGCCCCGGTGACATCAAGAGGCAATACACCGGCCACCACACCACCCTCGAACAGGCCTATCTAAAAATCATCCAAGAGACTAACTGACTATGAACCATGAACTAAACGCCATATTAGCCATAGCCGGCCGCGACGTCACCAAACTTTTGCGCGACCGCACCCGTATCATCTTTAGTTTTATGTTCCCTCTCATCTTCATAGGTATCTTAGGTCAAAGCCTCCAAGCCAACGTCGCCTCTTCTCTGGGCTTCAATGTCCTTCTGTTTACTTTCATCGGCGTCATGGCCCAAACACTTTTTCAATCCTCAGCCTCGGGCATCATCTCTCTAGTCACCGACCGCGACTCTGATTTCGCCCAAGAAATGTTCGTCGCCCCCATCTCCCGCTACACCATAATTACCGGCAAAATCTTAGGTGAATCGACTGTTTCATTCATATTGGTCCTTAGTATCTTGATTTTAGGCCTTATCATGAGCATTCCAGTCGATTGGACCCGCTTAATTCTCATTTTACCCGCCGGCTTTCTTGCCTGTCTTCTGGGTGGCGCCTTCGGCGTCCTAGTCATGTCCAATCTTTCCGGTGTTCAATCAGCCAACCAAGTTTTTCCCTTCGTCATCTTTCCCCAGTTTTTCCTAGCCGGTGTTTTTAATCCCATTACCCACCTCCCCCCGCTCCTTTTTGTTCTTTCCCGCATCGCCCCCATGACCTACGCTGTCGACTTTTTACGCGGTTTGTATTATCTCGGCCGCCCGGAATACTCCCGAGTCGTTCTCCACTCTCCCCTCATAAATCTGGCCATCATGTCGGTCCTTTTCCTCCTCTACCTTACTGCCGGAACATACTTCCTCAATCACAACGAAAAAAACCGCTAGTTGACATCCATTATCAAACCATTATAATAATAAACATGGACGCAACTATTCTCCAGGTTCCCATTAGCAAGGCCCTTCGTGATAAAGCAGCCAAATCCGCTCTTTCCCAAGGATTTTCCTCTCTTCAGGAAGCCGTTAGGGTTTTTTTAAATCAGCTTTCATCCCAGGCCATCCGCGTCACCTTCGAGCCCCAACCAGTCCAACTCTCCCACAAGGCCATCCGAAAATATAATAAAATGAGCGAGGATGTCAAATCAGGAAAAGTCAAAACCGTCGGTTTCACTGACGTTGACGAGATGTTCAAATACCTCAATTCATGAACATTGAACTTCATCCCACATTCAAAAAGCACTACAAAAAAAGAATTTCCCAAAATCAAAAACTTACTTCCAAAACAATAGAAAGAGTCGGTCTATTTAAACAAGATCCAAAAAACCCCCTCATCAAAGACCATGCTTTAACCGGAACCCATTTCGGACACAGGGCATTCTGGATCACCGGAAATATCCGTGTTATTTACGAAAAACTGGACGAAAACACTGTATTGTTTTTAGACATCGGTACCCACCCCCAAGTCTACTGAAATTTGACAAGTCAAATATATCCGGTATAAAAAGTGTACAATTTGTAAATCCGCTTGTACCCAAGTCACGCCTGGGGAGGAGACAGCCAAATACTGTACAGAAGGCAAACTGTAAAAATCCGCCAAAGTCGATAATACAGAGCACCGCAAGGTGCTTTTTTATGCTTAAATAAACATATGACCACTCAAACCCTCAAAGGCTTTCGGGATTTTTTGCCGCCGCAGGCAGCGGCTAGGCAGTGGTTAAAAGGCCAAATGATTAAAGTTTTTGAAAAATGGGGCTACGAACCCTTGGAAACCCCGACTTTAGAGTCATACGAATTATTCAAAGGCGAAATCGGCGAAGACGAGAAACTATTCTACAAGTTCAAAGACCTGGGTGATCGGGAAATTATGCTCCGCTACGACCAGACCGTTCCCACCTGCAGGGTAATCGGCCAGTATTTCAATCAATTAACCTTTCCATTCCGCCGCTACCAGATCCAATCCAATTTTAGAGCCGAAAAACCCCAGGCTGGTAGATATCGTGAATTCGTCCAAGCAGATGTGGATATTTTCGGAGTCGCATCCCCCCTGGCAGACGCCGAAACCATCGCAATTTCTTTGGATCTTTACAAATCTCTAGGCTTCAAACAAGTGGTCGCCGTAGTTAATAACCGCGACCTGATGAAAGATATCCCCTACGCCGCCATTTCCGCCATCGACAAACTGGATAAAATCGGCTCTGACGGAGTAATTTCCAGCATGATCTCCAAGGGTATTACCCCGGATCTGGCCCAAAAGTATTTCGACCAGGTCAGAAATATTCAGCCCGACGAAACTATTAATACCATTTTCGATTATCTGAAAAATGCCGGCTTCCCTCCGGACTGGTATCGTTTCCAGCCCACCCTCGCCCGGGCTTTCTCCTATTCCCAAGGCCCCATTTGGGAAATTGTTATCCCAGAATACTCCTCCGGTTCGGTCGGCGGTGGCGAAAGATACGACGCACTTGTAGAAAGAATCACCGGTCAAAAAATCCCCGGCACTGGCATTGCTTTTGGCTTCGACCGCACTCTCGAGGCCGCCGAAAAACTTGGGCTAGTTCCCCAATTTAAAACCCCCACTCAAGTTCTCGTAACCGTTTTCTCACCGGAACTATTAAACAACTCTCTCTCCCTGTCTCAATCCCTCCGCTCACAAAATATTAATACTGAACTTTATCCCGACCCGAATATTAAGTTAGACAAACAGCTCAAATACGCCAGCGCCAAAGGCATCCCGTATGTTGCCATTTTAGGCCCAGAAGAAATCGAAAAAGGCACGGTTACTCTCAAAAACATGGCCACGGGAGAACAAAAAACCCTCAGCCAAAACTATCTCGTTATTGAACTGGCTCAACTGTCGCAGTCGCAGTAGCACAAGCGGGCACCGGCCTCTCAGTCATTTGGGCCAAAATTTGCGTTACCACAATTGCCTGATCCCCACCTTCCACGGCTAAAGTCGCCAAATCACCATTAATTCGTTCCAAATCAGCGCAAATCCCCAAAGCGCTCTGAGTCAGCTCCAATGCTGTTCTACTTGCATCAGCCTTCGCCTCTTCGGTAGCAAACACATCCACCACTGGCGTCCTCACTGCACCACAAGCCGTAGCAATGATCAATATACCCACTCCTAATCGAGCATAGTTTCTTGGCCCCAAAAAATCTTCTAACCTCATACCCCATAGTATACCAAATTTTTTGGCGATTGAAAATACGAGTCCAAAACCCAACAATAGAGCAGTGACCAAAACCCGTACTCGCGCTTACCTTATCCTTCTTGCCGTTTCTGCCATTTGGGGCTTTGCCGGTCCCGTCATCCGCTTCACGGTGGGATTTATACCTCCATTTCTATTTCTTCTTTATCGTTTTTTTCTATCAGCAATTGCAGGAATCTTCCTACTTTCTTTCACCAAAACTCAATGGCCCAAAAAAATTTCCGACATTATTTGGATTACCATCTACTGCTTCCTAACGTCAACAGTTTCATTAGGGCTTTTATTTCTAGGTTACGAAAAAACTACAGCTCTAGACGGCAGCATCATCAACGCCCTATATCCCATCATGGTCTCAGCAACCGGAGCCGCTTTCTTGCACGAACGTGTCACGCGACGCGAAAAGACCGGTATGGCCATCGCCACGCTAGGAACCATGGCGATAGTTTTCGAACCAGGCTCATCGTTATCAGGTAACCTATACATTATCGCTTCACTCTTGGTTGGCATCGTATTAGCCATCATGGCAAAACTTCTACTTCGGCACCTCGTAAACTTTGATTTCGCCCTAACTCAACTTTCTTTCATCGTCGGATTTGTAACCGTAATCCCAATCGTACTTTTTCTGTACTCCCCATCTAGCATCTACCATCTAGTAACTAGCATCCCCGCAAGCGCCCATGCCAGCATATTTTACATGGCCCTGATATCTGGCACTCTCGCCTACTCTCTCTGGCACCGGGCCCAAAAAACCATAGAAACCGGAGAAACCGCCGTGTTCTCCTATCTCTACCCCATTTTCACCATTCCTCTATCCATACTCTGGCTACACGAACAGGTTACGCCAATTTTTATTTTCGGCGCCTTCATAACCGCAATCGGCGTGATCATAGCTGAGACAAAGAAACAACCACATCCTCCAAATCCCCATCAATAATCCGGTCCAGCTTGTGCCAGCTCTTACCAATTCTGTGATCCGTTACCCGGTTTTGTGGATAGTTATAAGTCCTGATCTTTTCCGCCCGCATACTCCTCCCGATTGCAGATCGCTGATCACTGATTAACTTGCTCTTCTTCTCCTGCTCTATTTCCCATAACTCCGCCCTCAATAACTCCAATGCTATTTTCCGGTTCTGCTCTTGGAATCTCTCCTGCCGGCAAGACACCACGATTCCTGTCGGTTTATGAGTTAATCGCACCGCCGTCGCCACCTTGTTCACATTCTGCCCCCCGTGCCCGCCCCCCCGGCTAAACTCCCACAACAGATCATCTTCGCCAATTTCAATTTGAGACTCAGGAACTTCAGGCAGCACTACTACCGACGCTGTAGAAGTATGGATCCGCCCCTGCGCCTCAGTTTCAGGCACCCGCTGCACCCTGTGAACTCCAGTCTCATACTTCAGCTTCTCCCAAACCCCTTTGCCTTTAATTTTAATTACCCCACTGTCCAACTGGGAAACTGAAAAACTGTTGAACTCCGCAAAGCGGTTATACATTCGCTGCAGATCCTCTGCCCAGATCTTAGCTTCTTCCCCTCCCACCCCGGGTCTTACTTCCAAAATAACGCTATTAAAACTTTGCGACTCCGCCGGTTCACCCTCAATTATTCGTTTCAACTCGTCCCGCCTCCGCTTCAATTCCTCCAATTCTTTGGCTGCTACTTCTCCTAATTCTTCCACCAACTCACCAGTCTCGACGATTTTAGTCTCAATCTTAGCCAGCTCCTGCTCTAAATAGTCCATCTACGCCCTCGCTTTAACCCGATCAAACATCTCTTTGAGACTCTTTGGCCTCTTGGCCTCTTCCTCCTCCTCAAGTTTCTTTTTGAGTGCTACTCTGGCTTTCTTCGACAACGGCTTACCTTGAGCAAGACCTAGTGCCTGTTGTTTCTGTTGGAACCGTTCCACCCTCCCCATGGTATCCACAAACCTCATCTCCCCCGTAAAAAACGGATGGCAAGCCGAGCAAATTTCTACAGAAATCGCAGGCTTAGTCGAACCCACGGTCAAAGTCGTGCCGCACGCGCACGTGACCACACAATCGGAATAGTAAGTTGGGTGTATCTTCGCCTTCATCAAGCCATTTTACCAAATCTACTTTGCTTCTTCCAGCGTCACCGTCAATTTATTAGTCTCCCCTTCCCTCCACACCTCAAGTTCTACTCTGTCTCCCACTTTGTGCCCGGAAATCAACTTAGCCAGGCCATTCTGATCGTCTCCGTCTATTTTCTCCCCACCCATTTTCGTGATAATATCTCCCGGCTCTATCCCACCCCGGGCAGCCGGCGAATCCTCGATCACCTCCTGCACATATGCTCCCTGGACAACATCGTTATTAAGAGCGGTTTTTAAGTCAATCATCCGGTACCTGACTCCCAAGTACGGCCGGCTAAACTGGCCGGTTTTATTAAAATTTTCTATTGCTTCTTTCACTACATTTATGGGTAGGGCAAACCCGATATTCTGCCCCTGGGTAGACACTGCTACATTTACTCCTATTACCTGTCCGGCCGAATTGAGGAGCGGCCCTCCCGAATTACCCGGGTTTATAGCCGCATCAGTCTGGATTACGTCATCCAGTTTTTCCGATCCCTCAAACGGACTTCCGGCCGTAATCCCCCGCCCCAATCCGGACACCACCCCTGTCGTCACTGTATGCCTAAATTCCCCCAAAGCGGTTCCAATTGCCACCACAAACTGCCCTACTTTCAATTTTGCCGAGTCGCCCATCTCCACTGGTTTAAATCCTGAGCCTGCCGAAGGACTTATTTTCAAAATAGCCAGGTCGCTCACTGGATCGCGGTAAATTTTTTCCACTTCATACGTCTTATCGTCCCGAGTCACGATCTTGTACTCGGCATCCGAATCATCTACCACATGCTTATTAGTCACAATTAGCCCGTCGGCCGAGATCACAAAACCCGTACCTATGTCCTGCTCAATTTTCCTCTCCTGAGGCTGGCCCCCAGGAATCCGGCGAAACATCCCAAACGGATCCATAAACCTTACCGTTTGTGTCTTTTTAATTCCCACAGTTACTACCGATGGCGATACCTTTTCCGCCACCTCAATCACCACATTCTCCTCACTTAAAACCCTTTGAGAATTGAGGCTTGAGGACTGAGTATTGTTCTGCCTCGGCAGAAACTTGTCCAGCCACTCCATCTTCCCCAACCTATCTGCAACCGACCCTCCAACCACGCTCCCCACGACCACTACAGCAGCCAAAGCCCCGACTCCAAAACTTCTCAAGTCTATAGTCTTCATGGCATTCATTTCACTCCTCCATCCTTAAAAATACCTGAAATTAATACCTACTTCAACAAGTCTATGGATTTTACTAGCTGCAAGTCATCTTTTAACTCTGCGCTATCAGACGCCTCGTATTTCACCTCAAAATCTGGCGTTATTCCTTTTTTATCTATCCACTCCCCGCTCGGCCGTAACCAGCGAGCGACTGTCACATGCAATCCCGACCCGTCGGCAAAATCCTCCGGCTGCTGCACGCTTCCCTTGCCAAACGACTTCTCCCCTACAATCTTAGCCCGCTTATAATCCTGTAGCGCCCCAGCCAGAATCTCCGAAGCCGAGGCGCTTCCCTTGTTCACCACAACCACCAATGGAATCTTAAGCAAAGACCCGTTCCGCCCCACCTTACTTTCAATTTTAGACCCATCACCATATTGTTGAGCTACTACCAATTTCCCAGGGGTTAAAAATTCCCCTGCAATTTGCACCGCTCCCTCCAAATACCCCCCCGGATTATTTCTTAAGTCTAAGACGATTCCCGTTATACGTGATTCATTGTTCACAATGCGGCTAATTGCCTCTCCCCATTCCGACTGGGTCCTATCCCCAAATCTAGAAAGCTTAATCCAGGCAATGTTAGCCCTCTCGCTTTCAGATAATTCACGATCCAAAAACATCACCTCCACACTCTTCACCACAATCGTATTCCGTACCAAATCTACTTTGATCGGTTCTTTCTGGCCGTTTCGAAGAAGAGACAATTGCACCACTGTCCCCTTCTTTCCCCGAATAAGTCTCACCGCCTCCGGCAAGCTCAGCCCATCCGTATCTCGATCCATTTTAGCGACAACGTCCTTGATATGCAAAATATAGTCACCCGCTTTTACCCCCGCCAAATATGCCGGGGACCCCTCAAGTGGCGCCACAACCGCCAATCGGCTATCCCTATACCCCAGTTGTATTCCCACCCCCTCAAACGCTCCTCCCAAATCCTCCTTGGACTCTTTGTTAATTTGTCCCGGCAAATACACGGTATAAGGGTCACCGACAGCCCCCACCATGCCTGAAATCGCCCCGTCCAGCATTTTTTTGGAGTCCAGTGCATTTTTGTCCACATACAACTCTCCCAATCTATCCCACACCCGCCAAAACAAGGAAAAATCTACGTCGCTCTGAGGAGTTGGGAAGTTTGGAGTCTTGTTAACTACCACCCCGGGTTTCCATCCCTGCCAAGCCAGCCTTACTCTCTGCTCCCCCAACCAATAACCCACCGTTACTGATAGAGTAATCAGGGTTACTATGAGTAGATACTTCCTCACTCCCATGCCGTCCATAGTACCAGATTACAATCCTGCAACAAAGGGCATCATAGCCATCTGCCTAGACCTCTTAATCGACCTAGCGAGCTTCCTCTGATGTTTGGCGCATACCCCAGTCCGGTCCTTCCCCAATATTCTCCCCCGATCCGAAACATATCTAGAAAGCGCCGCCACATCTCTAAAATCCGGCTCCCGGCCTTCTTTACAAAACATACAATTCCTAGGAACTTTGAATATTCTTTTTCTCTGTATCATGACTAGAAGGGTATATCCTCGGCAACTTCTGTTTTCTCCTCTTTCTCCTCTTTCTCTTCTTTTTTCTTTCCTGGCTTCCCAGCCGTAGCCGAAACCACTTCTTTAGCTATATCTTCAGAGCCTCCGGCAGCCATTACCGGCTCCATTGGAGTCACGTCATATCCTCCGCCTCCCTCTTCTCCTTGCCTTTTAGAGTCCAGTACCAGCATATCCTCGATCACAATTTCAGTCGCCTGCCTAGTCGATCCGTCCTGGCCCGTCCACTGCCGGGTCTGCAACCGACCCTCCACATACACTCTCCGCCCCTTAAACAGAAGTTGCGAACATAGCTCAGCCAATTTGTTCCAGGCCACGATCCGATGCCATTCCGTCTCTTCCCTTTTCTCTCCAGAGTCAGTCACCCATGTCCGGTTAGTCGCCAGACCAAAAGTGCACACTGCTGTCCCCTGGGGTGTGTATCTCATCTCCGGATCCCGGGTCAAGTTCCCAATCAGCATCACCTTATTTAAAGACCTCGTAGCCATTTCTATTTTTTCACCAACAAATATCTCAAGATTACCTTATCCACCGATAACTTCTTTCTCAATTGTACCACCGACTCACCCGGCAGTTCAACATCCAGTGATAAATAATGGGCTTCGCCGGCTTTCTTAATCGTAAACGCCAGTGGTTTCTTCCCCATCTCCGTCACTTTTTCGACCCCTCCCTTAAGAACTTTAACTAGTTTTTCGATTTTCTCGACCAACCCGGCCAAATCCGTGGCCAAAATCGTCAATTCATACTTTTTCATCACGATGCATTTTACAATAAAATCCAGCTCAATTCCACTTTATGATGGCTTCTCCACCTGAGCCTGCTCCGAATACGCCCACTACTTCTCATCACCCGTCCTTCCAGTTCGTCCTACAACTCTACCCAGCAAATTACCAGCCATCTCAGCCACGCTCAAAATCATACCAAACCCATACAAAGCCAGTGATTCACTTTTTATTTCAAGCCACTTCACTAACTTATCATACTCTCGAGCAGTCTCATCGGGAATCTCAAACATCTCCCAAGTATAGCAAAAACTCCATATAAACGCTATAATTAAAAGTGTATGGGAGACGAAAAAAATTATAGTTTCAAGCTTGGTCGTCCCATCGGGCAACCAGACAACCCAACCCGGGATTATACCAAAGCTGAATCCACAATTCTCAAACCATATCTTGTAAAAAACACTCCTGGTGTAACCAACCCCGAAGAAATCTGGAAACAAGCACCTGGATACTTATTCTTGGCCACATACAAAGCTATCATGGCGGACCGGCATCTCAATATTAAAATGTCTCATACATACGTTGACTCCACAGCCGCGCAAATCCAAGCTCTAATTACTGAGGCCCTTAATGCCAGTGATAAAGGACCCTACACACCAGCCGAACTTAATCAAATGGCTGGGGAAATAAAATCAAAATTTCTTCAAGAAGCAACCCAACCACCCACTTAAACCCCCACTTTAAACTCCACTACGTCCCCTTCCTGCATCACATAATCCCGTCCTTCTAGCCGCACTTTGCCCGCTTCTCTCGCCTTCTGCCACCCCCCCAGCTTTACAAAATCCTCCCAATAAATAACATCAGCTTTTATAAAATGCTTTTCAAAATCGGTGTGGATTACTCCTGCGGCCTGTGGCGCTTTAATCCCCCTTTTAATAGTCCACGCCCGCACCTCTTTCTCGCCGGCCGTCAAAAAACTCTGCAATCCCAAAATCTCATATGATCTTTTAATCAACTTTTCCAAACCCGATTCTGAAATCCCCAAATCTTTTATCTCATCCCCCAGTTCACTTTCCAATTTGGCACTCAAAACAATGTATTCCTCCCTGGGCGCGATCTTGTCCTCATCGACATTCAATACTTTTATCTCCGGCTTCTCAGCCAATAATGCCAGCGCCTCTTGAATTTCACCTTTTTTAGCTTTTCTTTTTTCTATCGTCTCCAAGTCTGCCAATTGCAACTCCGTCCGTAGTGTCTCATAATCACTTTGCGGGCTGACCGATCCCGCCCGGATCACATTCTCATCCGTAAAATCCCTTAGTACATAAACTATCGCGTCTACTTCCCGGATATGTGATAAAAATTTATTCCCCAACCCCTCTCCTTGGCTCGCCCCCTTCACCAACCCGGCAATATCCACAAATTTCACCGTCGCCGGGACGATCTTTTCCGTGTGTGCCACATCCGCTAGTTTCTGCAATCTCTCATCCGGCACGGGCACTATTCCAATATTTGGCTCAATCGTCGCAAACGGGTAATTAGCCACATACGCCTGCTGTTTCCTCAAAAGTGCATTAAACAATGTGGACTTTCCCACATTCGGCAGGCCAATAATCCCAATTTCTAGACCCATAGTAAATATTGACAAAAATCAACATATGTATATAATGAACTTACTAAACATGAAGCGGATATCTCGTATGTCCGCTTCTTTTTTTGTCTACTTACCTTCATATTTGATTTCCCGCTCAAGCTTCACGAAATCTCTAAACTTGTCTCCAGCAAATTGACGAATTTCCCTCGCTGTCCTCTCTCCTCTAGCTAATATGATAACTTCCTTTCCAATCTCCCTAAGGTGTTTAAGAACCGGCAAGAAGTCTCCATCTCCGGACAATACCAAGACTCGATCGAAATTGTCTTTCTCTTTCATTAGATAGAAAGCCATTTCTACATCACAGTTAGCTTTTCTTTGAGTGCTGCCATCTTCCTGATGATATAGTTTCACTGGTTTCAAGAATAATGTATATCCAAATTGTTTCAATTTTAGATAAAAGCGTATCCGCCCCAAGTGCTTAGACAATAAAAAGAGCTTAGCCTCATCAAGATTCTTCTTCTCTTTCTTAATGTACTCTAATAATTTACTTTCCAACTCGTCCACCGGCACACAGTCATTTTTAAGATAATCGTACTGATATCCATGTATTTCTACACCGCCAAAATAATAGACCTCGGAAACTCCATATTTACTCTTCAAATACTTTATCAGCTTCGCGTAATCAATTTTCCATCCCAAACTCTTCTCGCCCCCATAAAAGAGATTCGAAGCGTCAATGAAAGCGTTTGTCTTCATGGCTCAATTTTATCATTTTCCCTGGGCAATGAAGTCCAAAACAAGCCTGCTCCACAACTCCATTTCCTCTCTCTTCCAAATTAAAGACTCAATTGGCAAGAATTCCTCTTCTTGAAACTTGTCTTCTTCCCTAATCTTTGCCTCATCTTCAACCTGAATTTCAAAAATTAGCCCAAAGTGAACTTTGTGCACCCCATTGTCTTCCGGCCCGTCATGATTCACAACACCGAAAAAAGAAATTCCTAAAACCTTTTCGGCTTCAATCTCCTCATCAAACTCTCTTTCCAACCAGTCTTTCATCCTTCCTTTGATATCGCCTGCTCTTAGATGCCCACCGAATCCAATTAATCTACCACCATGCAACCTTTTTTCTCCTTGAGTGTTTTTTCTCCTGGCAGTTAAATATTGATCATCTCTCCGAACCAAGAAATAAGGTATTACTTGTTTTAAACTTTCGTCCTTTTCCAGCTCCTCTGTTCTTTCTTTAAAAACCATTTGCCGACTCAATAATTGGAACAGCTCTTCTTCTCCCATCTCTCGAACTCCGCTCCAATATTCCCCGCTGAAGAGGTTTTGACGCGGAACTACTGCCAAATCTTTCTCGCCAATAGCATCGTGCATTAATACTGATTCCAATCTCATGCTCGATTTATACAATAATATTTTCGGTTTGCAAATAACTCATTTTTATACTGGGAGTTATCGAACTAACTATTCTCCCAAATTCATCCCCTTGGGTAATAATTCTTATCTTTCTCAGCTCCGGAAGAACGTTGGGATGGCGCAATCTCGATCCCTACCGATAGGTTCATATCCCACCTTTTGGGCAAAAACCCTCCCTACCACAGAAAACCACTACCCAAGTCTTTTTTAATGTCATTCACCAATTTTATCATTCCGCCACCACCACTCGGATTCGAGCCTAAAAGTCATGTTGTTCTATTTAGTCCCTGTAGGCCAGGGTGTCGGGGAGCTTGATGGTGGCGTGGATTTTGGAGAAGAAGTTGAGCTGGGACCTATGGTCGGAACCGGACCTCCCGTCGGACTGGGAGTGGCAAACACTACCGGGGCAACCTTTACCCTATAAAAAGCATTATCGGGCACGTCTCTGCACAGCATTAGCCACCTGCTCATCTCCGGTTCATACAACACTGACGCTTGCATACAATCAGAGAATACATATGTCTTCCGCAAAGTCATACTAGAAGGAAAGCCAGGGGCAAACGAGTAAACCTTCACGGGACGATTTGTCGCTGGGTCATTTACAAATGCATAAGCCGCCGAACTATCACTTACAATCGAAACTGGACCCCAAGCCGGCAACCCGCCATTTACTCCCCTGCTCTGATTTGGGTCCAATCCTGTCAAGCTCGATCCGGTAATAACACCCAACTTTTTATTCGCATATTTGCTTACCCCATTTGGAATATAAAACACATTCCAACTGCCTCCGTTTTCATAAACCCCTACCGGAAAAATCTCATCGCCGAAGCCCCACAACGGAGACGCATTGTGAATAACCTCACCTACGTCAGTAAAATTAATACCGTCACTACTTTGGGCCAGCCTTCCGGCAGCATGCACCAAACACTGATCATAAGCGCTATTCGCCCCATAATAGAGGTATATATTCCCATCTGCTCCCAAAACTGCCCCCGAACTGACTGCCCCCTCCGTCACTGCTCCCTGATCCGTCCAAGTTATCACCGGATTACCGGCATATTTCGTCCAATTGATCCCGTCCGTCGATGTCGCTACCCCGATTTGTCTATACGTATTATCGTTGCATGTATCGCTAAATGAGGACGAACCCTGATAATACAAATAGTAAACCCCATGCTTTTTAACCAGACTCTCTGCAAATCCTCCCCACAGATACCTGTCCCACTCCCCTTCCGCCCCTTCGGAAATTGCAATTCCCAGGTTAACCCAAGCAGAAGTCTCCGGTAATACCAAAGAGCCAAAACTCGTCAACGTTACTTCCGCTTTAGAACTACGCGAAGCTGTCAGAAACACCGCCAAAGAGAAAATCAGTACCAGCAGAAACAACTTCTTCGACATTTTCACTCTCGCTCAGTCATACAATAAATATTACTGCTATGCAAGAATCACCCATATTTAATTCCTCACTCTTCCCGTCCTAACCGAGGGAACGTTGTCTATTATATCCAGCCTTTTCAGTCCATTTTTTTCAAACTCCTGAGCCCATTTCTCGTGATACCGATCGTGCAAGTCGGCTTTTTTCTCATCACCCATTTTCTTCAAGTCCTCTCCATGATTTTCCTCCAAATCCCGATGGGCCAAATCCGTCTCCAATCTTTCCCAAAACATGTCGTCCTCAAATTCCTCTATCATCTCTTCCACCTGATCGTATAACCATCCAGCCGGCACCAACTTCCCTCTCCGTTTCTCCACCAATTCCTCATAACCTCGTTTCTTTGCCTCTGCCAACATTTCATCAAGCACCCTACCCGCTTCCTGCCATTTCTTCCCTTGCTTCTCTAAACCCATTTCCCACACCCAAGTCCCAATAACGACAGCCATCAATCGCTTGGCAAACTCCCGTCTTGCAGATTCCGCCTTTACTACCGTTTTCTTTTGCAACATCCAAGCCCATTTTACCCCAGAATCTGCCTCAAATCACTATAGCTCGCCGCATTCATTAGCCTCGCCCGTAATTCCCCCGCTCCCTCAAAATCCCTGACATAAACTTTTACATATTTTTTAAACGCCGCAAAATTTTTGTGTTCCCCCCACGTCTCTTCCCAAAGTTTTAAGTGCTGATTCAATAATTTCAACTTTTGAGTTCGATTTAAAATTAAAAACCTGCCCGACCGGCAGGCGGGTTTAGAATTAAAAATCGCGGGATTCTCCAAAACCCCCCTTCCTATCATCACCCCATCCACTCCATATTCACGAACCTTCTCTCTTGCCTCCTCCAGACTCTTCACATCTCCATTACCAACTATCAAAGTCTCAGACTCAGACTGATCTCTTAAACTGACCGCCTTCCCAATCTCCTCCCAATGCGCCGGCACCGAGCTGAGCTCGACTGCCGTCCTCCCATGAACCGTAATCGCCGCTAGCCCTTGCCCCAACAAAAATCCAATCCACTCCTCGGTAACTATCGCTTTAAATCCAATCCTGGTCTTGATACTCACCGGCAACTTACTTCCTTCTTTCACAGCCGCAATTATTTCAGCCACCTGCGAATTTTTTCCTATCATCGCCGAACAAGCGCCGATTTTGACCACGTCTCTAACCGGACAGCCGAAATTTATGTCTATCCCGTCAAACCCGAGTTTTTTTATAATTTTGGAGGCCTCATAAAACTTTTGAGGATCCGTCCCCCAAATCTGAGCCACAATCGGCCTCTCTGATTCAGAGAAATACAATCTCTGCAGTGCAGGAATGCTAGCAAAATCCGCCCGCAGCGATCCCGGCGAACGCAGTGAGACCGGTAGTTCGAGGACAGACTTTTGCGCATTCCGAACTGCATACACTATCGCATCTACATTCGTAAACTCCGTAAAACACACATCCGGCTTCCCCACACTGGCCACGATTCTTCTAAAAACCGTATCCGTCACATCTTCCATTGGCGCCATTGCCCAAAATGGCCGCGACAAACTTTTCCAAAACCCCGTCATATCTGTTACATTATATTAAATGGTCCCTGTCCACCTGCTCTTTTATTTCTTCACCTGTCTAATTGGCCTCATAATTTTAGGCAAAACTGCAGGCTATCTAGTTACCGCAGTCTCCCGTCTGGGAGTCTTTCTCCGCCTCTCCCAATTCCTTACCGGATTTATTATTTTAGGCATCGCCACTTCCATCCCCGAAACCGGAATCGCAGTTAATTCCATTCTTTCTGGAAACCCCCAACTTTCTCTGGGCAATCTCTTTGGCGCCACCATTGTTCTTCTGTCCCTTATCGCTGGCGGCACCGCCGTCTTTCATCCCAATGCTATTATTCGCGACGAACTGGCCCATCCCGACCGAATACTGCATATTGCCGTTCTCATTCTCTCCCCCCTTATTCTTCTTCTTGATTCCCGCCTTACCCGACTAGACGGTGTATTTCTAATCTTGCTCTATATTGGCTATTTGCTATACGTCTACAAACTTCGTCCGCCGGATTCTCCGCCTCTCGACGAAAATTTGCTCAACCAAAAATTTCTAAACACAGTATTTCTCACTCTGGTAGGGCTCATTGGAGTAGTTTTGTCTTCCCGCGCTGTCCTTTTTTCCTCCCTCCGCCTGGCCACCCTCCTCCGCATCCCCCCTCTCGTCATTGGTACTCTGTTTTTGTCACTGGGCACCAATATTCCCGAAATCTCAGTCGCCATCGCCGCCATCCGCGGCCGTCATACCAATCTGGTCATCGGTGACATTTTAGGCAGCGCCGCCGCCAACACCTTCATCATCTCACTTTTAGCAATTTTCTCCCCTTTCGTCGTCAATTCCCAAATACAAATCGAGATCTCCGCCATCTTTATGGTTTTCTCATTAGTGCTTTTTTTGGTCTTCACCCATTCCAAAAACCGTCTTTCATATCTTGAAGGCATCGTTTTGATCACTCTTTACGTCGCCTTCGTCACCGCCCAAATTTCCTCCCTCACTCTCTTCAAATAGCTCACTTCTTCCCCACTATAACGACAACATCATATAGTGAGCCCTCTTCAAGGCTCTCCACCTGGGCCACAACTGTGTACTTTCCCCCTAAGTCCGCTTTCAACATTTCCCAATACGTCTTCTTGTCGGACTTAATCCGGACCACCGTCTCCTCGAAGTCACTGTCCGGAGCGTTGCCCACATCAGCAATGCTATATCCCAAACTCTCCAAATAACCCCCAGCTACCCCCGCTGCTCCTCGTACACCACTCCCGTTCAATACCTGAACTTTCAAATCCTCCCTCGCGACCGTTGCCATAGTGGGACTTGGAGCGGCAGTTGGGGCCGTCTCTGTGCCCCCTTTTGTCATCACTACCGCTGCTGGAGCTTTAATAAGTTTGGCCAATAGTCCCGACCCCCACGCCGCGTATCCGCCCAATCCTCCAATAGCTGCCCCACCCAAAAACGCTACTACCACCCCCAGCCAGTTCCACCCCCCACCCTTGGCACTAGCCATCTCCACCTCAGGCATAACCACCGGCATTTGGGTAGTTGATGGAGTCGCCGTTGTCACCGCTGGCGCTGACGTAACCGCTTCCGGCTCAGTTACCCGAGCCAAGTCACCCACCGTCACCGCATGCGCCACTTCCGGCACTGACCCGGCGCTAGCTTTACCCAATTCCGTCACTGACGTAGCCGCATACTCATCGGTAGTAGAAGATGCCGGAGTTCCCTCAACCGCCGTCTCCAATCTCACCTCCGGCTTAGATTCTTCCTCCTCCTTCTTAATAACTTTCTTCCGGGCAGGCATCCAGACTATATTAATTCCCCCTCATAAGCTCTGTCAACCACCCTGATGTATAATCCTATCCCATGGCTATCGAAATCCCCTGCATCTGGAATTTCCTCCTACCAAATTACCCAGCAAACTGCCCCAGCCGCTGCCCTCTTCACAAAAAAAATTTAACCGACCTCGAAAATCTCGCCGCTGAATTGAAATCAACCTATCCCAACATTACCTTTTTGGCCTTAGCCAGAGTTCTTCTCGATCCACAAAAAGAGGCTGCAACCTTGCGCCGCAATATCCAAGACCCGGAACTAGCCTCACTCTCAGCCACGGTTCTTGAAGTATTTGCCAATCAACAAAGCTCTCATCGTCTTGTCACATTCCACGGCCAGAGAAAACATTGCACCAGATCCCACGAGTAATCACCCAATTGGTCAGCTAACTCCTCAGGCATTTTTCTTAAAATACACTTTTCCTTTCAATTCATCCGGCAATAGACTCTCTTTTGCATATTTTTCATATCCTTTCCCATAACCTAAATCTTTCATCAACTTTGTCGGAGCATTTCTAATTTTTAAGGGGATCGGCAAGTTGCCGTATTTCTTGACATCAGAAAGGGCAGTCATATACGCGTCGTACGCCCGCCGGTCTTTTTTAGCGCTAGAGAAATACACCACCCCCGCCGCCAAATTCTCCTGGCACTCAGGATATCCAACCGTCTCACACGCCCGAAACACAGCATTGGCAACAACCAAAGCCGTGGGTGCCGCCACATCTTCGCTGGCAAACACCACCATTCTCCGAGCAATAAAAAGCGGGTCCTCGCCCGCATCCACCATCCTGGCCAAATAGTACAATGCGGCATCCACATCAGACGCCCGCATGGATTTAATAAATGCCGATATAGTGTTGTAATGCTCCTCTCCCAGTTTGTCATACCGCAAATGCTTGGATTGCAAAGTATTCTTCAATGTCTCTAAAGTTATTTTTTTATACAGTTCCTGCGTATTCTCAATCATAGTTATAGCCTGCCTGGCATCCCCATTGGCCATCCTCACTAACCAATCCATTTCTTTCACCGCTATCTTTATTCCCGTCCTGGCAATAATCAGTTTCATCTCCTCGTCAGTCAGTTCATTCAAGACAAAAACTCTGGCTCGAGACAACAACGGACTAATTACCTCAAAGCTGGGATTTTCGGTCGTCGCCCCAATCAAGGTAATTGTCCCATTCTCGACATATGGCAATAAATAGTCCTGTTGAGCCTTATTAAATCGATGAATCTCATCCACAAACAACACTCCACCCATTTTTACAGCCTGGCGCATCTCGTCTTTACCCGCCGACACTGCTGAAATCTCTGTCAATTCCAACTTCAACGCTTTCGCATAAATCCGAGCCAGTGTCGTTTTCCCGGACCCCGGCGGCCCCCACAAAATAAAGCTAAATTTATGTTTCTGTACAATGGCAACGCGAAGAGGCTTATCTCTACCCACCAAATGCTCCTGGCCCACAAATTCATCAAGTGTTGTCGGTCTCAATCTCTCCGCCAGTGGGATATCCATCTCAGCCTTCTCCCACCACCCTGTATCCCTGCGCCTCAATTATCTGGCGAATTTTCTTGTCATCCACCTCTCCCTCTACCTCCACTATCTGCTTGATCCAATCGCACGCGGCTCTCACCCCTAGCTGATCTTCTAGTTCTCCCTCGATCACCATAGCGCAACTAGTGCAATGCATCCCCGACAATTTATAGATTTTTTTTGTCATATTATCTTAATGCTTCCGGTATACATTCCCATAGCGCAAGCAATCAACAGCTCCCCAGGTTTCTGAGGGGCTTTAAAGCTAATTTCCTGGCTCTGCCCCGGCCGCACAATTTTGGATATTCCCAAAGACGGGATAGTTACCGCTTGCTGGCATCCCCGCCCATCAGTATTTACCAATGTCATTTTAACCTCATCTCCAGCCCGCACCGAATTAGACACGCTGTATCCGCTTTTATTAATCTCCACCGTCACCCGATCAGACACCATTCCCGCCACTTGTCCCTCACAATAGCTAATGGCACACTCCGCCCGCGCCAGCACTCCTTGAATCGTCACCGGACTACCCAATACGACAGCCGCCGAATTCCCACCCCACACTGCCATTCCAACGACAACCCACGCTGCATATCGCAAAAATCTCTCCCGAAACATGTCCCCCAACTTGCTCATTGCCATCCCCAAACCCATAAACAGTGGGCTAGTTCCCAATACAAATGTCCCCAAAATAGCGGCCCCCCATACCGGATTACCCGAGGCGACGGCTAGTGCCATCATCGCCTGTGTTGTGCCGCAGGGGATAAAAACCGTCATGGCTCCTAGTACAGCCGGGGCAAAAACCGTTCCGGCTTTAGCCTGATTTCTTACCATCCGCGTCAAAAATCTAGGCGGCTGGATCACGAAATATCGAAAAATTGGGTGGACACCAAGCATAGATAGTCCCACCCCCAGCATATATACAGCGACAATTGCTTGCAGCCACCCGAAAAATTGCGGCGAAAACTGCAACTTACTTCCCAACCACCCGAGTATCAACCCCAGTATCGTGTAAGCAACTAGCTTGCTGATTAAAAAACTAATCGTCCCCAAGATTTTATTGGGGTTTGTGGCTTGAGGATTGGGATTTGCCGCCACTGCAGTGGCGAGAAGACCTCCCTGAACTGCCATACATGTCACTCCCCCAGCCAAAAGCCCAGTTGTAAACACCAGCCACAGGTTAGGCATGCTAATATATTAACATGAAAGTCGCGCTTCTGGTCATCTTGGGAGTGGCCATCGCCGCCTTCCTCACCTTCAAATACCAGCCCCAATTCTTCACCCGCTTCCCCAGCCTTCCCCTTCCCAACATCATCGTCACCTCCCCCCGCTCCGGCCAAAGAATCCCAAGCCTTTTCACCGTCACCGGCTTCATCAAATCCCCACCCGCACCCCTGATCATTACCGATTCATCCAACCGCGAGATTTATTCAACTACCGTTTCCGACTCCAATTTCACCCAAATTATCGACCTCTCCTCGTCCGTCCAGCCAGGTGACACCATTTCCCTCACTCTCGGCTCTCCCACCGACCTCATCTCCATTCCCCTTACGATCCAGTAGTTCCCTTGTCTTGAGTCTCAGAACCGACTTTAGGAGACGGCTTCCAACCTTCAATTTCAACGTTTGTGTCCCCCCCTATCACCCATAAAGCGGCCCTAACCGCTCTTGCTGATCAGCCTCTCTCGCTGCCGCTAATGCAGCCTCCCGAGCCTCTCGAATAATCGTTAGCTTTTGAGCCAACTCTTTCAACATACATTCATTATACCACAAAATGCCAACACCGATCAATACCCGAATGCCTTATTAACCACTTTGTTCACAACTGCAGCGAATAACACACCGCCCACCAATCCTTCAGCCCCCGCTAGGGCCGCAGAATGACCCAACTCACCCATTGCCAGCACTCCAATCCCTACTCCAGCCACTGCGGTGTTAGCCAGAGCCAGCGCCCCCAAAAATATTCTCTTTCCTTTAGCCAAAGGATTCTCCGGCGAATGACCTGTTTTTTCAGCCATACTAGCATCAATATTCATTTTTTCTCCTCTAGTTCAACATACATCTTGTATGCCTCGTTGGCAGCCTCCTTAACTAAATCTGCCACGTCCATTTTACCACCAAACTCTTTCGTATGCTTGGAAACTCTTTGTAGAAACTCAGTCGCGCCTTCGGCCTTAGTTATGTCCAGACCCATCTCCGCCTCTTTCTGCAAGCTCATCGGTAGTCTGTCATAAACTTGCATGACATACGATAAACAAAACAACTTATAGATTTTCTCCCACTCCGCAGTAATAATCTCATCCGAAACACCTTTCTCTTTTAGTTGCCTTACAAACTCCTCCTTCCCCAAAATCCTATCATACAAATTCGCGCTATCCATTTCTCCCCCGACCTCCAACACCCCCCATCAAACCTCTAATTCCATTTACTGCCTCGTCGTATACCTTTCCCCCATCCTCCCCCCCCCTTATCAACTCTGCCAACCTTTTAACAACTGGGCTCGATTTCATTACTGGCTCACTCCCCACCACCGCACCAACCACTGCATCCAAATACGTTGTCCTGTTTCCGTCCAAACCCAACAATTTCAAGTTATCCGACACTCTCTCACCATCCACATGGTTCTCCAATGCCGCCTGCTGAAACATTCTCCCCCCCAAGTAAACCTTCTCCCTTTCTGTCAAATCCTGACCTACCGGGTTTGGTTCCCTGCCCGGCATCGAATATTTCGCATTAAGCTCTTTTTTCAAAGCTGGATCTCCTTCAATGACTCTCATCGCCTGAGCAACCGCCTCAACCCCTTTATCCAATTTATCCCCAGACAAACCCCCCTCAACTCCCCGAGCCGCCAAATACTCAACTATCGTCCTTGGAACGGCCTTTTGGATCTCCTCCGCAGACAAATTCTTCGGTAACTCAGCCATGGCCATATGATAAACACCCCTGCTCTTCTCGCTCACTCCCCCTCTTACATCCAGCTCAAATTTTTTCTCTTTCCGTCTCCTGAGCCCAGCCAACGATTCAACCGCCCACTCCACTGCCGGAACCGCCAGAGCCGATCCTACCACCACTCCACCCGCTACCATCACCTCCGCCGATTCTCTCCCGGCGCCTGTAAAATGCTGAGCATACGTACTAAGTAAATTCCAGGCCTCGGGAGGCAATTGCCCTGCCAACTCAACTCCCATTCTCGCACCCAGAACAATAAGTCCACCATTTTTTATCAGTTCAAACGCTCCCCCAACACTCCCCTTCCAACTCACAAGAGATTCCCTTCCCAAATTCTGCGCCCCCACAGTTGTTTCTCCACTCGTCAAAGTCGTCACGAAATCCCCTCCTCAACCTTAAATCCCTTCAAATAATTTTCCTGGGCCCGCATTGCAGCAGATTTAATAATCCCGTTGCCGTCCAGCTTGGACAAGTTCTCCTTAACATAAGCCACTACCTTATCTATAGCCTCACCAAAGTCCCCATCCGGAGACAACCGGCCTTTTTCTTCACCCGAAAGGCCATCGTAGACAGCCACTAATACCTGCCGATAAAATTCGTCTTCCAGCTTCTTCCACTCAGAAGAAATCTCCTCGTCCGAATACCCCAACTCCTTCAATCTAGCCACAAACCCCGCTTTATCCAACACCCCATCAAACATCACCCCATTAAACCACACTTATTTTTTATTGTCTACAGGATTTCTATACTTCCCAGCATCCACAAATCTGCTTGTGTCCTCAACCCGCACCTCTTTTTCAGTAAGCTCGTGGTAATAAATCCTTTTCGAAGCCTTATACACAGGAATCAGAGAGTCTTTGTTGAGTTTTTCTATCATCTCTCCCACTCTCCTCTCCGCTTCCTGAGCCTCCCGTCCAGAAACCGCCTTAAAATACCTTCTTCCTCCCTTTCCATCATCAACCCAAAGCCTTTCCAAAGATTTGTGAGTCGAGCCTACAGGGAGCATTACCACCCGAGGCACCATCGTCGTTTTGCCATCTACCGTTTCATCGCGCTGATCGACTATCAACTCAGGAGATCCAGTTAACGTATCAACCTTCATGGCCCCTACCCCCAAATCCCATTTTTCTCTAGTTTCTGCTTTCTCTACAGCCAATGACATGGCTTTTTTTTCAGAGTTTCCCTTTTTCTCCCCCACCCCTAAACTACGCAACTTGAAATCGGTCAACACTTCGCTCTCTCTCGGCGTCAACCCCCCTTGACCAGTAATCATTTTCTGCTCTGCACTCGCAAGCGCCGCCGCATCCTGTCTTAACCTCGCCATCTCAGCTCGTTGAGCCAAGTCCTCCCCAACAACTGCACCCTTCCCAAACAAACCCTGGACAAGATTCTCAGGTTTTTGTGGTCTAGTCAATTCAGCCAAAGACCTTGTCCTCGCACCAATATCGGGACTCGCTGGCGCCGCCGGTGGCATACCCCAATCTTACCAAATTTCTTCCAATATCCCCACACTAGATCTCACCGCCCAAGTTAATCGTCAACCACTTCAAAGTTGTCACCCGCTTCATACATCTTGCTCCCTGGTAAATCCTTATTGACAAGTATTTTCCTTCCCTTACCATCCGTCTCCCCAGTCTCAATCCACCCAGCCTCCCTAGGATCAGCCCCCGTAGTCGGCTCCTCACTGAAGAGCCTAGAATCACGTTTTTCAGCCATCCTGCTAGCAATGGCTTTAGCGACCTTCGCAATCTCACCCGTCTTTGTCATACAAACTAAATTATACCACTTCCATCAACCCTTTCACTTCCTCCATCCCCTCCACCACATCCCCAATCACTTCACCACTTCAAATCCAGCCGTTTCAAAATGCTCATCAAAAGTCGCCACCTTTTCTATGCCCAACCTTTCCATAACAGCAAAACTGGTACAATCGGTGTACGATAACTCCCGCCAGTCATGCCAAAACCAATCCCACACTCTCCTTTCATCTTCCAAAGTCACCCTTTCGATTCCGAATTTTTCCGGAAACTTGGTCAAAAACCCAAATAATCTTTTTGCCCTAAATACACCACATTTATCTTTAATTAAAGTAAAAGATTCATCGAGGACAAAGTTGGTCGTGACCATCACTAGCCTCTCTTTTTTAATTCTTCTGAAAATATTTTTTGCCCGGAGGTGATGACCATCCCGCTCGTCCAACTCGGCCTTAAACCACCCCGTATCCAAAAAGATTTTATTCATTATCTCCGTAAATGATCTTATCCTCCTCGGATAACCCCATCGGCTTTCGCTCGTACGGATCATCTATAAATTTTTCAAAAGCTTCATAAAAATCCTCTCCCGTCTTCGACTTTTTGGTCTTTTTCGCGGATGCCAAATACCTCCTGGTCGGCTCTTCTCTCAATATCTGGTTAACATATTCGTTAAAGCTCATCCCCTCCTCAACCGCAATAAGTCTATTTCGGCGGTAAACTTCCTCGTCTATCCTTAAATTAGTCGTAACTGTCTGCATAGTATGAAACATATCATAGTATGTTTAGTATGTCAATGCATTTATTTATATCCTCCACTATGCACCAATAAGATAAACCGCATGGCCATAAAAGCTTTTGCCCTATGCTACCATTTGACAAATATGCTATCAAGAGTTTATTATGATAGCATGTACACCCTACCGCAATACACAAAATCCAAAGTCAACCGCCTTATTCCCTCTCCAGTCCGCAAAGCCCTCGGAGCCAAACCGGGCGACGATTTACTGTGGGAAATCTCTCCAGACGCAGTCCGCCTCAAACTCGCCCCCAAAGACTGGATGTCATATCTACGTGGTTCAGGCACTGGTGTATACGGCAATTCAGATGAATACATCAAAAGCCTCAGAAACGAATGGTCAAAATCATGACGCCCAAAATATTTCTAGACACGAACGCGCTCATCTATTTGATCGAAAACCATCCAGATTTTTCACCCAAAATATCTCCAATATTTAATCAAATATTCCAAAACCAGCTTCAGTCTATTACCTCAATCATTACAGTTACAGAAGTTCTGGTAAATCCCATGAAACAGGAAAACAAATCTTTAATCGAAAAATACTTAAATTTATTTACTAATCTCACTAGCCTCAAAGTGGTCGAGCCCAACATGCAAACAGCGATCGACGCCGCCCACATCAAAGCAAAATACGGTTTCCCCCTCCCCGACTGCTATCAACTCAGCCTTGCCCAAGAACACGCTTGTACGTCATTCCTTACCAACGACTCGCGTTTAGAACATTTTTCTCAAAAACTAGAAATTGTCACCATTTCAAAACTCAAGGCTTAATACTTCTTCCATACTTTCCACTACCCAAATCTTTCCTTCACCAGCCGCGGCAGTCAACAATTTACCCGGCGCGTAATCAGACGCTAGGGCCACGACCGGGCACCCCGCTTCCACGGCCGAGCGCACCCCCGCTACCGCGTCCTCAATCACCAGGCATTCCACTGGCTCCAGTCCCAATTTTTGGGCCGTTAGTGTGTATATTTCCGGATCCGGCTTAGGCAGCAGCACCTCATCCCCGGTGACTGTCACGTCAAACGCCAGCTGCAGTGATAATTCTTCCAGTTCCCGCTCCACAACATGCCACAAGGAGCTGGTCGCCAAAGCCGTCCGCCACCCTCTTTCTTTCACTTTCTCCACCACTTCTACCACCCCGTCCCTCAACCCCAATCCGTTATCCGCTACGCTTGATACATACTTCGCTTTTGTCTCCGCCGCCAACTTCCTCGCCATCTCTACATCCCCTTCGGTAATCTTGAGCCAGTTTCGCTCCAACCCTATCCCCGGCTCATGTACCCACCCATTTGGCTGTCTCACCAACTGAACAACTGTCGACTGGTAACTGTCCACTCCCGCCCGAAAGGCGGCCTCCCATTGGGACTCATTATCCAAAACCGTCCCATCCAAGTCGAATATGACCGCCTGAATCATATTGCTCCCGGCTCAACCCTTTTAACTCCCAGTTTGTCAAAATCCCGGTCATACGACACCACAATCCACTCCCCATCCGCGACCTCCCTGATTGAGCCAATCATCGCGTCCACAAACTTTACCGTTTTTTCCGAAAAACGCTCTACTGCCCCTGCCGCTCCGTAACCGTTCACAAACCGCAAACCTCCAAGGTTAACAATACTTTTCAAAACCAGCGCCACCCGGTTTTTCTCCCATTTGTAATGCGAGCCCAACGTCCAAGCCACTTCCGCCAACACCAGGCCCGCCGTCACCGCTTCCAACTCACTCCGTTTCACCCTCTCCAAAACCCGTTTGCACTCCTCAAAGCTTTTCTGATTTTCCCTAGCCGCCACTCGCAAAAAGACATTCGTATCCAGAAAATACTTCATTAAAACCTCCTATAGGTCTTCTCCATTGCCCGGCGGGCCGCCAACGCGTTCTTGCCCCGTGGGGCTTTCCATTTTCCTGCCAGATCCAAAATATCCTCAGTCGCCGACACTTTTATGTATCCGTTCCCCGGCTCGATCTTAACTTTCCCATAAGGCTCCACCCCAAACTGCGCCCGCAATCCCGCGGGAATAGTCACCTGCCCCTTCTGCGTCACCGGCGAAATATACATAATGTAATACTAATACTCCCAGTATTACCCTGTCAACTAGTATTACTACTTCCTTATTCAATTCTCCGTCACGATCCTCAGTTTCCCACTATTATATACCGTAGTATCCGGCACTAGAGTCTTGGCCTGAACCCGAATGAGATTTTTTCCGGCCCAGAAATAAACTTTTTGCGATTTGGTCCAGATATCGACCTGGGACTTGGTGTCGTTCTGACCCCCCACTGGAGAAATATTATTCGTAACATCATAAAGCCTCACATAAGCGCTGCCTCCCCCGCTTACCAGTCTCATATTGGCTTCAAAATAAACTTCGACCAACCCCGGATAATCTCGCGTATCAAAATAAAACTCGGTCCCGCTCAAATTTGCCCAGTCGGTCGCACCCGTCGAACCGCTCCCCGGAATCGTCAAAATCTCCTCCCGCCTAACTTTTTTAACCACCGATTTCACCACCGGCTTCGGAGTCGGCGTCACCGTCGGCACCATAGTAGGTAAAACCAATTTCTGATCCTTAATCTGCAAATTTGCTACTTGATTTCTGATTTCTTCCCTGCACTCCTCCCCACACTGGTCAATTTGTTCAACTGATGTTTCATTCTTGGAAATTAGTTCATTGGAAATTATTTGTGAATTGAGAATTGTAAGTTGGTAAATCAGCAGTCCGTTCACTGCCACCAAATCCAAAACCAAAATAATTTTTAAAATCTTGTTTAGCATTAGAAATTAATAATTAGGAATTTTCTTAAGTCTAGATCCCATTTTAGTATCTTCTATCTTCCATCCCATTTTTTCCATCTCCACCCGAGTGTTGTCCGCCTCCACATAGCTTCCCTCTCGACGCAGCTGCTCTCTCCTTTGCAGCATATCCTTCACCTCACCCGGTGCCTCTTCAGAAATAAGCGGCCCCGCCAAATTCAGTCCCAACACAGCATCCCAATCCAAAAGTGCATCCGCTTTATCGTAATCTGGAATGTTACTTTTGACCATCTCCCACACTACTGAAAGCGCCCCAGGGAAACCCAAATCAGTGTTTATTGCCCCTTCAAATCTCGATCTGTAACTTTCCAATTTTCTTAATTTTTCTTTTGATAATTCAGTTCTTTGGGATTTGAGACTTGGAGCTTGGGATTTACGGACAAAGTCCAAAAGTTTGTCGTATGCCGTTTGCGCCGCCGCCATACTTGACCAAGTAAAGTTTAGAGGCGTCCGGTAATGCGCTGTCAAATACAAGTACCGCAGTGCCAGAGGTGAAAATCCCTTTTCTATAATATCTTGCACCCGAAGCACATTGCCTACACTTTTGGCCATCTTCACTCCATCCAAAGTTAAGTGCGAATAATGCACCCAGTACTTCACGAATGGATGCCCGGATGCTGCCTCAGATTGGGCTATTTCATTTGGATGATGCACCATTTGGTGCTCTAGGCCGCCTGTATGAATATCAAACGTTTCTCCTAAATACTTCATCGACATGGCCGAACACTCGATATGCCACCCCGGAAATCCATCCCCCCACGGGCAGTCCCAGTGCATTTGGTGATCAGCAAACCTGCCCACCCGTTTAAACCACAACGCAAAATCAGCAGGGGTTTTTTTATGTTCCCCCCGCTCGACTTCTGGCCGAACCGCCGTCTGTTTTTCCGAAAGCCCGCCCCGCCCAAACAACCCCTCATACCGAGGAAATCTGCCTACATCAAAATAAACTGCTTCCGGCGTGTCATAGGCAAAACCGCGATCTACTAACCTGTCAATTAATTTTATCTGGTCTTCAATATGCTCCGTCGCCCGAGCCACAATCGTCGGCCGCAAAACACCAAGCAAATCCATATTCTCGAAAAAATCCCTCTCAAAATACTTTGCCACCTCCCACACCGTTTTCTTTAATTTTCTCGCTCCCTTCTCCAACTTATCCTCCCCTTCGTCCGCATCTGATACTAAATGCCCCACATCTGTCACGTTTTGAACATGTATCACATCTAATCCATTGTAAGCCAAAGTTCTGCGCAATAAATCGTCATACACGTATTTACGCCCGTGCCCGATGTGCGCATAATCATAGACCGTCATCCCGCAGGTATACATCCCCACTTTTCCTTTTTTCAACGGCTCAATTTCTTCTACCTGACGAGAAAGACTGTTGTAAATCCTCACTAGCTCATTCTACCGCGAACCCCGTCTCATGCCAATAAAACCCTTATTTTGAATTTTTAGATCCTTATTGAAAAACCCCGTCGACCCCCGGAAAAAATCCCTCGGCCCCCTGTCAAACCCCGCCACCGGCGGAACCTTTACTTTCTTTTTCTTTACTTCCCTAGACATAAACTTAGTATATCATCCTCCCGCATTTACTTTCCTCTCCGCCTGGCTCCCCATCTTCATCATCTTCTTCCACACCGGTTCTTCTTTCTTTTTTTTCTCCTCCACCTTCTTTTTTTCGGCTCTTTCACCCTGAGCTTGCCGAAGCGCCTGCTCCTTTTTTAACCTCTCTTCCCTGGCCTTTTTAATCTGCGCTTCCAAATCCGCCAGATTCCGCCGCCACTGGTCCAGTTTCTTTTTTTCCTCCGGCTTCACTTCCTGTTGCACTGCCTGCAAATTTGCCTGGGCAACCTGCTTGTCCGCCGGAGCTTCAGCGAAGGAGGATTTTACATCAGCAGCGATCGTTTTTGTCGCATCCGAAGCCGCCTTCTTGACCGACTTATGTACTTTAGTCGTCAAGTTCTCAAAGCTCGTCTCCCAAGGATTTCTAACCAGCTTTACCTGCATATCTAAATGATATCAGACTTCCTGGCTTCCAGGCCCAAATCCCGCCTTCCTCAACTCATCTAACCTCGCCATCGCCTCCAACCTCCCCAACACTGCAGCTTTATAGTTCTCCCTTTCCATCACCCCCACCCTCACACTTCCATCCCCCCAATACCTCCCCACCATCATCAACGCCGCCATCAGGTCGTTACTCCCATCCAAAATTTGATCATTGCACACCACCAACCATTTATTTTCTATGACCATTTTTCCCTCGCCCGGCTTGGTACAATAACGCCGCCGGACAATCATCAGGACACCACGAAAAATCCGACACTCTCACCTCTTGCCTTCTCCGGCGTTTTTCTCTCAAAATAGGGACGTTTCGATGAAAAAAACAAGCTATTTGATGAGCCAAAAAATCCTCAGCCCTCAAAACAATTCTCTCTTTATTATCCTCCGGTCTACGCAAATCATCACAATTCCCACCCACCAATATCTCAGCTCTGCGCAACCATTCGTCACTAGGCATTACCGTTCTCCATATTACCCACGGGTTCTAAAAAATCCAACTTACATTCTTTTTCCCCCACTGTCAACTTAGTCAAAATTCCATTCGGCAGCGGGTAAAACCGTCGGTTATGAAAAAAGCGCTTTATTTCCTGGAAATTCCCATACGCCCACTCCGGGTGCCCGAAGTCTCCGCAAAACGCCAATGGCAGGCCTACTTTTTTCACTCGCCCGCGAATCAGCTCCTCCGCCGTCACCTTCATTCCCCACTCCGGATATGATTTCTCCAAAATATTCGTCAGCCGTCCCACAATTATTCCCCTAATCCTCTTGGCTCTTTTGTGACTAAAAATTACGTCGATTTGCCGCTGCAACGTACTTTTATCTATGTCCAGCTCCTCGAGGGCCAACAAAATATCCCCCTCCCCATACATAATCGGGTCAAATCGTGTCCCGAAAGACAAGATCAAAAGTTCCAGATTGGAAGCCACAATTCTCCCTTCCGCTTCTCCCCCCAAACCCACCGTCCACCTCGCCTTTTCTCCTACCCCCCCCACTTCTTCTCCAAAAAGCATCTTGCAAACCGTCTCCTGGCTCATCTTATCCCACTCATGCAGTCCCCACATATTTGGTCCCATAACAGACACCATTCGAAAGCTAGTTAAGGCATTTAAAATCATGCACATATCCGAGTAACCGATAAACCATTTAGGATGATCCTTGAGGTGATCTATCGTCTCCCGGTTAAATACCGGCATCACCTCTGTCACCGCATACCCACCCGATGCCGCCCAAACTGCTTTAACTTCATCATCAAAAATCATCGTCTTCAAGTCCTCCATTCTTTCCTCCGCCGTCCCAGCCATAAAATCTCCAACTTTGGCATACACATGTTTCCCCACTTTCACTTTCAATCCCCAGGATTTAACTATCTCCAGGCTTTTTTCCACTCCCTCTCTTTCCACCGCATCAGACGGCGCCACCAACCCCACCACATCACCCGACTTTAAAGCAAGTGGCCTGATCATTAATATTCCCTCCTCCCCTCCATCGCATGCGCCAAGGTCCGATCGTCGGCATACTCAATATCCGCCCCCACCGGCAATCCATGCGCCAATCTGGTCACTTTTACATTCTTCAATAATCTTTTTATATACAGGCAGGTGGCCTCACCTTCCATATTCGGATTCAACGCCAATATTACCTCCTTAATTCCTTCATCTCTTAATCTCTCTATTAACTCGACTATCTTAATTTCTTCCGGCCCGATATTATGTAACGGATCAATTACCCCGTGCAGCACGTGATACACTCCCTTATATCCATCTCCCCTTTCCAAAGCTAGTACGTCCAGCGGCTGCTCTACCACACAAATCATCTTCCGGTCCCGGCCTGGGTCAGCACATATATCACACGGGTCCGTCTCCGCCACATTATGACATACCGAGCACTCCTTGGTATTCCTCTTCAAATCAGACACCGCCCCAGAAAACTTATCCAGCTCACCCTGGGGCACATGCAACAGATAATAAGTCAGCCGCGCCGCCGACTTCGGCCCGATCCCCGGCAATCGCTCAAACGCCTCAATCAGGCTACTTATTGCTCTAGCTACTCTCACAAGCTTATATTCTAACCCATTACTTCCTTAAAGCCAGAAGAGCAAAAGACAGTACTTGTCGCTCCCGCTCCATCAGACCCAAAAAGCCTTCATAGCCGTCCTGATCCGTTTGCAGCACCACAACTCTTCCCGGCTCTTCACCCTGTGGTCTATCCAATGCCATGCCAGCCGCATCCATGCCCATATTCACCACACTGATTGTCATCAACCCCCCCGCCTGTTCAGAAGTATTCAGATCCTCCTCACCCAGCAATCGTTGCACACTTGGCCCCAAATCGGGTCCCTCCCTACCCACAACAAGAATCTGGCCATAGGCTGGAACCGCCGACCTCTTATCAGAAGCCGGTTGCCCTCTCTCCTTCCGCTTCTTATAATCGTTCCGCAGCAACCCCAACACAGCCGCTCTCGCAAACCGGTTTTCAATTGTCTCAGACCCACCCATCCGGATTACTCCGTTGCCAGGCAGTTCCTCCGGAAATATATCTTTTATAGCCATATCCCTCAGTATAACATCCCCCTTGACCCCCACGTCACTATAGGATACAATTCTATTATGAGCATCCCCAATTGCGAACTCTGCAAATATCTGGTAGGCATGGGAATAAAGAACAAAACTGGCTGCATGTTAAAACATCTTTCTTCCGAAAATAAGGCCCGAATACAAGAAGGACTCGCGCGCCGACCTGTGCATCGACGAATATCCCTCTCAACCCACCACCAACGCTGATGCTGTTAGCAATCGCACCGATCCCGAAACGCGAAAAATTAATCCATAAAATTATGCCAATCGAATCCGGAGCTGCAAAAGACAATATCTTCACACTGGTTTCCAAATACACCCGCACCAAAAAATACATCGACGCTGATCCTCGCGATCCTATGGGTAAGGCACTTGCAAACCAGTTCCAGGATGAACTCGAATACGCCTTCAAGCACCCCAGGGTCCTATCAGGAATTGGGATCATCTCCTACCTCATCCTCAAATCTCTCGCCAAAAAACCCCGCTAATCCTACATCTGCCCGCCGGAAACATTCATCAACTCTTTCGCCGCCAGCTCCTGACTTTTTCGAATCGCCTTGTTCAAAACATCATTTAGAACCGGGTTCTCCATCCCCTGGATAGACAGTTTCAAAATTCTCTGGTCCCCGGATATCTCGATATACACCCCATTTTCCTCGACGGTAATCACCTGACCAGACAAATTCTTTTGCATCTGCATTGCCTGCTGTCTTAGCTTGTTTATATCTCCAAGTTTTCCGAATGCATCACCGATACCCATACTTACTCAGGATTCTAGACTCCAATAGCTTGTTTGTCAAAGCCCAAACCAAAACCACCGGCGCCAGTAAATAAATTCCCGCCATCGGCCAGGTATGAGTATCCGTCCCTAGTCTCCACGAATGCCACCACACCATCGCCAATATGACATAATTTAGCCGGTGTACCCACCGCCAATACCTGACCAGCCACGGCTGAGCCCGCATCGCTCCGGCCAAAACAGAAATAATTAAAAGATTTAAGGCTATTTTCCCCCACACCGCGTCCCCGCCCATTCGCAGAACTTCTCCCACCCCAAACACGACAGCCATAAGTACCGGATGCAACATTGCCAAACTAAAAGCCACTGTTCCCTGCCATATATGCCATCTGATTATTCTGGCTCCAAAAATCGGCCTCAATTTATCCGCCAGCCCCCCGATTCCCACTTGAAGCGTCATCAAGGTAAACGCATACAACCCGGCCAGCCTTGCCAACCCGTAAACCACCCCACCACTCCACCCAGAGTTTTTCACCCACGTCACCCCAGGAACACTCAATATTAGCAAGTATGCAATCAATAAAATTAATTTGTGGCTTGAGACCTGCCCGTCCGGCAGGCGGGTTTGTGGCTTGGTCATCGTTTAAATATTTCTTCTGCCGCCTTGACTAACTCCTCTCCTCCGTCTCCGCCGGTGGCCTTCGCAACCGTTGAACCATGCCCCAGCTGCATCTTCAATGCCACCACATCCACCCCCAATACCTCACTCACCGTCTGCTCTACAATCACTCGGCACCTTTCAGTCTCCAACTGCTTTTTATGAAACTCGTAAAAAGCCTCCAAAATCAAATCCCGCCCGTCAAACCCGACAGGTTTGGTAGAACGAAGGAGCGCTTCCACCGAATGATTTTTTGGCCGAACCGCCTTCATCACCTCCGGCCAATGTGACAACACATCATCTAGCATATGCCCCCCCAAATTCCCACCCACCACAGGTTCTTGTTTCTTTATTGTTGGTCCTTCACTCTTCTTTTCCCCTCCAGCTCTTATACTCTTAGACTCTCCCGCCCTTTCAATCACAAATATTTCTAAAGGCAATTGCGGCACCGCCGCATCTTTCATTCTCCCATACGCTCTCTCCAACTCCTCAATTTTAGAAATCAAACTCACATCCTTCGTCTCCAGCAATTTCTCCCGCAGCTCCTCAACACACTTTTCCACAAAAGTCCGCAAATTCACTCCTCTCTCTGCCAGCTTATTGACATAAGCAAGCGCCTCATCAGTCCCCATCTCCAAAAACTCCCCCGCCCCTTCTATTTCATCCAACTTTCCCCCCAGCATCACCTGTTCCAGCATTTTTATGGCATCCCTGAAACTCCCCCTCGCCGCCTTAGCTATCAATATCAGTTGTCCATGATCAACTTTCAATTTCTCCTCGCCCGCCACTCTTTTCAGCTTCTCCACAATCTCCTCTAGGCTAGGCTTAGAAAATACCACCCTCGTACATCGGCTGATCACAGTCTCCGGCAACTTCTCCGCCTCTGTCGTGCACAGCACAAACATCACATGTGGCGGCGGCTCCTCCAATGTTTTCAGCAAAGCATTAGCCGCCTCCGACGTCAACATATGCACCTCGTCGATAATATAAACCTTAAATTTAGCCTGCATGGGCGCCAAGCCCACCCCTTCACGCAACTGCCTAATCTCATCTATACCCCGGTTACTGGCCGCATCAATCTCAACTACGTCCGGACACGCCCCTGCCGTAATCCCCAAACATAAATCACACTTATTACATGGCTTCTCCTTCCCCCGACAATTAATGTATTTAGCCAGCACCCTAGCTGCACTCGTCTTTCCAACGCCTCTCGGACCCGAAAACAGCCACGCATGTGGCAAACTCTGCCTGCCGGCAGGCAGGTCTTTGTTAGAAAGAGTTTTTCCCAAGGACTCCCGAACAGCCTTCAAATCCAATTCAGGAACAGTTTGGGGCCGGTATTTCAAATACAAAGTCATAGGCCACATCAGTTATATCGATCCCGATCTCACTAATCAACTGTATAAATTTCCTACTCAATCGTGATGACGCCCAAGCAAATGCTCAATTCCATGTACTATAAAAAAATCCCTATTTTTAGCCCTTTTGTAAATTACTACATCTCCCAATCTCCACACCCCATCCGGCCCCGGTCCAATTTCGTCTAGAGGAAAACTGATCACCTCATGAAATTCATCGTCCTTCATCCATTTCTTCCCCAACTCTCTCATTTCTTTCTCGTCCCCCAGCCACACTTCAAATACCCGACCACCAACATCACCGGTCTTATACTTAACCACTCACCATCTCCCCAACAATTCTAGCCACTAACCCTCCGTCTGCCTTACCTTTAAAAACCGGGGCAACTAACCGCATCGCCCCGCCAAAATCTTTAGGCAATTCCATCTTTGCCACTTCCGTCCTTATTTCCTCTTCACTCATCATCGAAGGCAAATAACCCTGCAAAATAGCCAGTTCTGCCTCCTCTGTTTTCGCCTGCTCCCCCCGTCCTCCTGCCCGGTACGACTCGATCGCTTCTCGCCTCTTTTTGGCCTCGTTTTGTAGGACACCCACCCCCTCTGCCTCAGTCAGTTCCCGCTGCAACTCGATCTTTCTATAGTCAAAGGCCGAAATGGCCATCCGCAACACCGAAACCCGCAGCGAATCACCCGCCTTCATGGCACTCGTCAAATCGCTCCTAATTTTTTCGGAAATCATATTTCCTAATAACTCCTCCGTCGCGTTTTTCTGCGCTCTTTAATTCTCTCTTGCTTTAATACCGACGGCTTACGATAAAATTCCCGCTTTTTGATCTCCAAAATCAACTCATCATTAAGGACTTTCTTACGAAAGTCAGCGATAAGTTTGTCATCTGATTGGCCGGGTTTTTTGTGTACCACTGTCGCCATAAAATCATTTCACCCCCCCTTTCCATCCTCCCTGCACATGATAATGCAGGTGCCAGACCACTTGCCCCGCGCTGGCTCCGTTATTCAACATTAATCTAAATCCATCCGCTATTCCCATTTTTTGAGCGACAACGGCCGCTGCCAACTGCAATCCACCCAACAAGTCCCGATCCTGGCTAGTAGCTTCCGTCAACTTATCAATGTGCCTTTTAGGTACTACTAATACATGTACCGGCGCCGAGGGATTAACATCCTTAAAGGCTACTATCTCCTCGTCTTCCCACACTTTCTGGGTAGGCAACTCACCCGCCACAATCCGACAAAAAACGCAACTATTCATAAGCCCCTTATTATACTCCGCCCCTACAATCCCGCTGCGTCTCGATCCAGTTGGCGAAGATCGCCCTCACCCCCGTCATCCGCGGTGGTGTTTAGTTCATTCATCAAATCACTCGCGCTCACATCAGGAGACACAGTTGGTTTAACTACATTTTGCCCTCTAGCGTAACCCGACAAACTACCAGTCCTTACCGGAATCAGCCTCATCAAAACCACTCCTGCTGCCAGAAACGCCCCAGCCAAAAGCAGAAACATAAGAAAATTATTTTGATTTTGTTCAGAAGATGCCATAATATCCCTTTTTACGGCGTAGCCGTCGGCGCCACCTCCCCTCTGACTTTAGCTAATGATGATATCGCTCGAGCTACTGCCTTTCTCGCCTCCACGATTCTTTGGTGCACCCCCCTCAAATCAGTTGCCAGCTGCTTCTTAGCAGCCATAAATTCCGCCCGGGTGGTCGCACTATAAACTTTTGCCCCTTGCGCATCCACCGCTGCCTGGGCCGACGCAATCGCCGCATCCGCGGCCGTCACGGCCGTGTCCACAGCACTTACATCTTTTCCGGAAGCGGCAGCTTTATCACGAGCAGCACCCACTTTCTCCATCAAGGCTCGCATCCTCTCCAAATGCCGGTTCATAGCAGCCACCCGCCGGCTGTTTATACCATTCATATTTTTGACCAGTCTCTCTAAAATCTGAGCCGTAGTCTCCGACCGCCTCTCCAGCATCAACTTCGCCCGCTGTTCTTTCAATCCATCCACTTCTTCCTCATCCAGCGCCCCCACAGCCACCGGCAAAACCAAAAGCCCCAAAACCACAGACACCAACAACTTCTTCATCACTCATCCAGTACATCACATCCCCTTTCCTCTTGTCAAGAGCCGTCGCGTCTCGCAATGACCTGCTCCAGTAAAGTCATCCTTCCATTTCGAAGTGTGCTCACTATGAGGACACTCAGATATCTCTTTCTTTATAACCCCAGCCATGCCCAATTCTACTCCTTTTCACACCCAGTCAATAGGTATAATTGCCAAATGGTCATTTCCACGCCTCATGGCAATATCACCGCTCCCGTCTTTATGCCCGTGGGTACAGCCGCCTCCGTCAAGTCCCTCTCCAGCGAAGATCTCGAGTCAGTAGGCGCCCAAATAATCTTGGCCAACAATTATCATCTCTATCTTCGTCCCGGTCCACAAAACATCAAAAAGTTAGGTGGCATCCACACCTTCATGAACTGGCCTCACCCCATTCTGACCGACTCGGGAGGCTTTCAAATCATGAGTCTTACTCCTCGAATTACAGACAAAGGAGCATATTTCAAATCCCATCTCGACGGCTCGCTCCAATTTTTGTCGCCTGAAACTACCACCCTATCTCAAATAGATATTGGGGCGAATATCATTATGGCCTTCGATCACCCCATCCCCGCCGGCGCGTCTCATGCTTACGCCAAAGAGGCAATGCTCAGAACCCACGCCTGGCTACTCCGATGCATAAAAACATGGAAGGACGCAGATCTTGACAGAAAATTCGCGCGCAGCCGGACCCCGCTTGCGGGAGTCGAGCACGAATTTTCGCAAGATCGAGTCCGCAATAAACAAGCCCTCTTTGGCATCATCCAGGGTGGTCAATACCCCGACCTATTAAAAGAATCCACCAAATTTATTGTCGACCAAGATCTTCCCGGTATCGCAATAGGCGGCGCCGTCATCGGCTCCAACCCAAGCCAAACCTCACAAGCTCTCGCCATCATCCGCGATCTCCTTCCCAAAAATAAACCCCTCTACACCATGGGGGTCGGAGTCAAACCGTCAGATATAGTTTCGGTAATCCGTGCCGGCGCGGATATGTTTGACTGTGTAGCTCCCACTCGGCTCGCCCGCTGCGGTCTTTTATATAATCGTCAGTCAAAAACCGAAAGGCTTGATATCTCCAAATCCCAATTCAAACTAGACAAAAACCCCATCGACGACACTTGCGATTGCTCCACTTGCCGCGATTATTCGCGCTCTTACCTCCATCATCTTTTCAAGTCACATGAGCTTCTCTACTATCGCCTGGCCTCAATCCATAACCTCCGCGTCATGATCAGAACCACGAGCCTTGTTCAATCTCTTTAGATTCGTCACAATTGCTCCAATCACCGACCCACTCTGCTTCCTTTTCTTCTCCAACCCCGCCACCCCCTTGCCCCCATTAGCCCTGGCCTGGGCAATTTGCGCGTCCAAATCGGCCTTTTTTTTCCTTTCCTTTTCCAATCTCCTCTTAAACTCCTCGACACTAACCACAATTTTTGCCTCCTTCCCCATCGCCTTCGTCACAACCACTGCAAACACCGGGCAAGGCTGCCTCTCCAAATACTCCTTTACCTGGACACTATTCTTTATTAACCCCATCCTAACCTCCCAACGAAGCCCGGATTCCACCACACATCCGTCTGCACAGGCATGCCTTCCAGGGTCACATCCAGGGTTCAATACCTGCCCACCGCTCCTTTTAAACTCCAGTTTATCCAGCCATTCAAATGATCCATTTTCTGCCGCCATCCGCCCCACATTCTACACTATCCCTTATCTACCCCTGCTCTGGTCCACTAGATTCATACATCACCAATTTCTCCTCAGCTTCTCTTTGGTCAAACAAGATCCTATGCAATCGCCCATTCCTTATAATTGGTACCGGTAAGATCCAATCACCAACTTCCGGTTGGACCAACCTCATCATCCACCCCCATGAGATCAACCCCACATCCCGCACAAAAGTCAAATAGTCCTCTATACTCACTCTCCACACTCCATTCCTAATCCACCCATCTCTCCACGTCAACCTCACTGTATCTTCCGATTCCACATATGGCTTTCCCGGATCAAATTCCATATCAGACCTTGCGCCTATTTTTCCTTCCCAGTAACTGTCTTTTGACATTTTTTACCTTTTTCGCAAATTCCCTGGCCCAACCAACCGCTCCGGACCCTATAGCCGCATCCAGTTCTCGTTGACTTACCTCCAAATTCTCCTTCAATATCTCCAACCGCTCCCTCTCCTTGTTCTTCATACTTTTAGCCCTCCGATCCATTTGGAAAACTCCTCCCCGATATCCTCGTGCTTTATCCCAAATTCGACAACCGCTTTCAAATAATCCAGTTTATCCCCAGTGTCATAAAACCTGGCGTTTTCAATTTCCCGGGCTATGATCTTTTTACCCGCTAAAAGCATCAGCTTCAATACATCATTGTAGTAAAACTCATGTCCCGGCTGCAAACCAGAGGCCGCTTGATCCACGTATTCAAATATCTCAGGCGCCGCCAGAAATCCGCTTACCGTAGCCAGATCTGAAGGAGCATTCTCCTTCCCCGGTTTCTCCACAATCTTTTCCACCTCAATTACCCCCTCCGCCAACTTTTTTCCCGATGCAAATCCATATTTCACATAGTCCTGGTTGCGAGTCGCCCGGATACAACTTAAAGTAGTCGCTCCATACTTCTCATAACACTCAACCATCTGGGCAAATCTGGTGACCGGCGCCGCCTCGACAAAATCATCCCCCCACGTATAAATAAACGGCTCGTTACCCACCAAATGCCGCACGTTGAGAAGTGGCGTCCCGTTGCCATACGGTCCCTTTTGCCGCACATAGGCAAAATTAGCCAATTTACCTATCTTTTCCACTTTCAAAAGCATCTCTGGTTTATTTTTCAACATCTGTGTCAACTCCGAAGACGGCGCATCAAAGTGATCTTCGATACTGCGCTTATGATAACCGGTGACGATAATAATGTCTTCTATTCCCGCTCCCACCAATTCTTCCACTACCCGCTGGATAATCGGCTTGTCCACGACCGGCAGCATCTCTTTGGGACTGGCCTTGGTCATCGGTAAAAACCGCGTCCCAAACCCCGCCGCTGGAATTACCGCCTTACGAACCTTTGCCATTCACCGCATCATAATCTCCCAAAATTTTCCGGTCAACAATCAATTTTCCAAAATCCAACATTTTCGTTCAATCTTCGGTCTTACACCCCGCCCCCCCGGGCTTATAAAAAGTAGTTACTATATATATCCAGACACTAGTAAATATTGCGCTAGTTCAACATTATTTGTATAGGATTTTTGTTGCCTATTAACAAGTTCTTTGTGGGTATATAATCAGCTCAGAAATGCCAGAAAAAATCCGCCACCTCCACATCTACCTCGCCATCGCACTTGCCCTATTGGGCATTACCTCCCCCGTCCAAGCCTTCCCTTTTTCTCCATCCAGCTGTACTGGTATTCCCCTCCAAACCACAAAACCCCATTTTCTAAACGACTCTTCTCTCCTCCTCCCCGACTTCTACAAAGATTTATACAATCACCCCCACCCTTATGTCACTCTCTATACAATTTATCAAAAGACCGGCAAACCATACTCTCCCTGGATGGCAGAAGTCGAAGACGGCAAATCACATTCATACACATTCAGGGGACAAACTCTTTCCGTCTGCTTCGATAGAAATATCTTCCACCTCACTCAGTCTCAGCCTGACCTCCCCCATGGAGTTCAGACCACCTCTGTAACGCTCGGTACACCATCGGCCCCTTAACCGGCCCAATGCTATGCAAATCCTGAATCTGCTCCGGTGTCATTGCCGCCAAATTTGTCGCCGCCGCCACGTTTAAATATTCCCTCTCCCGCCTCCCGGTCATAACCACCTCAATAAACATTCTCGCCACCTCCCGTTCCACATCCACCTCCATCTGACCAGTCACCTGACGCATGGTAATCCCCCGCTCTGACATCAAGTTATTAATCCGCCTCCCATGCTCTCGTCTTTTATAGGCAATCACCACCGCATCGTAAATCGACTTTCTCCTATACTTCGGTTCGACCTCATTACCAATTAACTCTTCCAGTTCCCTGGTCATATATTAACTACTCCTTCTCAGCTCCTTCTGCCCTTTTAGCCTGCAACCCTCTAAGCATTTCAGAGCTATCAGTAACCACGTGAGCTCTCTCTCGATACCATCTATTCTCCTTTTCCTGCCTCAATTCCAACTCCCCCACCTTCAACCCCACTCCCACCACTACCGCCACTGTCAACAGCCCCATCCCAACTAAAAACATCTGACCTCCATCCATAACCTAGACATTTTACCAAATTACCCTATAATTTCTAAATTATGCCGCTCAACATCAGAGAAACTCTTGATCCCCGAAAAGTCGTAAATATTTTCGAAGGCCAAGTAGCATACATGACTAAACAAGTCGGTGAGATGTCTCCCGAAGATCAAATAAGAGCCCAGATCCATCTAAAAAACATGCTTAGCTTGTTCGCCCACTACCTCACCCAACTCGGTCCACCTTTCCCAGGGCTTAGCTCCCAGGACTACCAGGAAATAATGACTGAATATGGAAGACGGCACCAAGAATCACAATATATTGATCCTACACTGAACCCACAAGACCCCGACCCGAAAGTGATGAAACGAACCGGTAATCTCATGGACAGACTTCTGGACGAAACTAGATCTGTAGCATATGGCCTTCCCAAGCTTCCCGTTTACCGGAGACAGAAATAGATTTATCCCTTGCTACTTCCCCAACCCTCCACTAATCACATCCTGAAGCGTAATTAGGACAAGTAAACCTATCAAAAAAGCCATTCCCCAGGAATTTATTTTTCTCTCCAACTCAGGTGTCACTCTCTTTTTCCTCACCCATTCCCACCAGATAAATATCATCCGTCCTCCGTCCAGCGCCGGAATGGGCAAAACGTTAAATACAGCCAAGTTAACAGACAATATTGCCGTCAACTCCAAAAGCGGCCAAAACCCGCCCACAGCCACCACATCCACCAATCGGTAAATCCCTACCGGTCCCGACACCCCCTCAGGCGCCTTCCCCGCCACCAAGCTTTTTCCAATACTCCGTAAGCCGTCGAACACTCTCCCCGCCCAAATCACCGTGCTTTCTACCCCTTTTCCCGCTGCCAATACTAAACATTGAACATTAGACATTGAACATTTTATTGTTTCCAGATACGGATAATTGGAAATAAGAACTCCTATCGATCCCTGTCCCTCCGGAGGGTTGGCCCGGGGCACAATGGCCACGATCTTTTGCTCCACCGGACCGGGAGCAATCCCTTCAAACAAATATGTCCCTTTCCCCCGCTCGATTAGTAAATGTACCTCCACCCCGGCCCAGGATTTCATCAATTGGGGAAACTCGGAAGCAGATACCGGCCGGCCCTCCACCGCTACAATCCGGTCGTCACGGGCAATACCAGCAGAATCAGCGGGAGTATCCTTCTGCACTTCGACCACAGTTACGAGCTCCACTCTTCTAACCGGCACTCCGACACTCGCATACAACACACCAAATCCAACCAAAGCCAAGACCACGTTCATGACTACACCGGCCGCGATCACCATCATTCTTTGTTTCTTTCCCCTGCTCCAAAACGACCCCTCCTTATACTCTCCTGCTCTTCCACTCTCCTGCTCTTCCCCCTCTAATCTCACGAATCCGCCAAATAAAAGTGGATACAACCCATACTGCGTCTTCCCTTTTTTGATCTTAAAAATCGGCTTAGTAAACGGCAATCCGAAAGCAAATTCCTCTACTTCGATCCCAAATAACCTAGCCGCCATAAAATGCCCCAATTCGTGGACCAGCACCAAAATCGACAGAACTACAAAAAATATCACCCCCGTCGCCATTTCCCAAGTGTATCAGACATTACCTGCTTTGCGAAGTCGCAGGTGGGCACATATCTCCGTACATCGCCGCATGATTGCAATTATCCGGCCCTAATTTGTACAAACCATACCCACAAGCCAACGCCAGAGCCAACAACCCCAGCTTAATTCTGGCACCCAACGATAACTCAGAATTTCTATATTTACGCTTACACCACTCACCACTGGTCATAACCCTATTATACTATAAGTCTACAAAGTTTTCAACTCCTCTTCCTTCATCTTCCCCATCTCCTCAACCAGTTTCATCATCTCATCAGTCAGCTCCTGCAGTTCCTTCTCCAGCCTATGCCTATCATCCTCGGTTAGCTCTTTCGCCTCAAACTGCCTCTTTAACTCGGTCATTTTATCGTGCCTAATTTGCCTTATTTTCACTCTCCCGTCCTCCAGCCTGGTGTGTAGCAATTTCACATATTCCAATCGCCGCTCGGTCGTTAGTGCCGGAAATGTCATCCGAATCACCCCGTTATCAATTACCGGCATCACTCCCAAATTTGCCGCCTCCAAATCCCTCCTAACATCGCCAATTATCGATTGGTCGTAAGGTGTAATCACCAGCTGCTGCGGCTCCGGTACAGAAATAGTCCCCAGCTCCACCACCCTCATCTTTGCCGTCCCGCCGTATGCGTTTATGACAATATTCTCAACCAGCGCCGGATTTGCCCGCCCGGTTCTGATCATCGCCATTTCCCGCCGCGTATAATCCACTCCCGCCTGCATCTTTTGCTTCACTTCCCCCAAATCCATTGTGGACTTTAGTCTACACTTCTACGATCCTGACATCAACTACCTGAATATTTTCACCCAATTTACCGATCACCTCTTTTACCAAATCGGAAATTTTTTTAGCCGGATCCCGCACGTACTCCTGCCCCAAAAGCACATCAACACTCTCGGGCCTTGAAGCGGCAACATGCAAGGCCAATTCTTTACCTAATTTGACAAAATCATCGGTTTTAGCCACAAAATCCGTCTCGCAGGCCAGAGCCACCATCGACCCCAATCGGCCGGTGTGATGCACATAAGAAAAGACGGCTCCCGCTCTCACTTCCCGATCGGCCTTTTTGGCCGCCCGTTCAATCCCCCTTTTACGCAAACCCTCCTCAGCTTTCTTCATATCCCCCCCCGACTCCTCCAATGCCTCCCGGCAATCGGACACTCCCGCCCCGGTCTTCTCCCTAAGTTTTTTTATGTCCTCTATTGAGATTTTATTCATTGGGACTTGATTCTTGTTTGTTACTTGAGATTTGTGGCTTGGAACCTGCAATCGCATCTGCGATTGCGGTCACCACCAATTCTACCGATTTTACCGCATCGTCATTAACCGGAATCACATAATCAATAAGCGCCGGGTCGCCATTGGTATCCACCAGAGCCACTACTGGAATGTTCATCCTTCTGGCCTCTTTTACCGCCACTTCTTCTCTATGTGAGTCCACGACAAACAACACGTCAGGAAGTTTAGAAAGAGTCGAAACACCGCCAAAAAACTTCTCCAATTTGGCTATCTCCCGGTCTAGCAGCAGTTGCTCCCGCTTGGTGTAAACCTTAAAGTCCCCCCTATTCCTCTTATCTTTCAAATCAGCAAGTTTAGCCAGCCTCTTTTGCACCTGTTCCCAATTGGTCAACAACCCCCCTATCCATCTGGCAGTCACATACGGCATCCCCAGTCTCACCGCTTCCCTCCTAACTACTTCCTGGGCTTGACGCTTGGTGCCCACGAACAAAATCACGCGGCCCTCAGAAGCCATGCTGCCCAAATATTTGGCCGCTTCCTCGATCCCTTTTTTAGTCTGGGCCAAATCTAAAATATGTACCCCGTCCCGGGCCGTATAAATATACTTGGCCATAGCTGGATTCCACCTCCTGGACTGATGCCCGAAATGACACCCCGCTTCAAGTAAATCCTTCAAGCTCACCCCGCTCACACTATCTCCTTCCCTCGACTTTCCCTCCACTCTCTCAAAATCTGACCCCGACCCAACTCCCCCAACCCCATCGCCCTTCCATCCAACGCGTCATCAAGTCTTTTCCACTCCTCCACCGTCATCGCACCCACCTTTACCATCTCCAAAGCTGCCAACCTTGCAACATTAGTCCGATCTAACTCAGACATTATCAAATCGTGAGCTGTATTCATACTTTCTCCTTTTTACCTCCCCCGCCAAAATTTATAAGGAGAAATTAGGCGAGGTGCGAAATAACCTCCAAAGCATTTTATCACAGGCGTATAATTCGCGCTATGCCTAGAATCAGGAACTATGCCGGACGTGGAGACGCCGGAAAACCTCTCAGTCATGGGCGACCCAAATCCACCTTTACCAGCCACGAACTCAAATACGGCCTAGTACTGGCCCTTGGAACCTTGGTTGGGGCATCTTTTTGTGCAGCTCTTTATTCCGAAGCCACCACTACCCCAGAAGGTTCAATGCTTACCCCTACACCCGTCGACTGTTCTCCCAGAGTCCTACTCCACAAAATCTTTTCCACCTCCCAACCCGACCAGGAAATATACCACGACTCGGATCTATCTCTTATCATTAAACCTCATGCCGCAGACCTAGAACTAAAATTCGCCGACGGCCAAGAAACAACCATTGACCTTCATCTCGAAAATCCTGTTGCAGAAACTCACCACCCCAACCCAGATTGCCCCGGGACCTCGGACACAATAAAAGGCGAGTTACCATATGGGGACGGCTCCACCGAAGTCACCATCACCCGCGAAATCTCCCACTAAAAACCTGTTTTTGACCTTATCTTATTTATCACCCCTCTCAAAAAACCAATCCTCACTTTATCCTCCGCTACCCTCTCCGAAACACCAGTATTGATGCCTTCTGACAATTTAGACGCTGCTCCCTCAGCCTGCATCTGAGTACTCAACAAACTCCCCAGTTGCTTGTCCGACAAGCCTTCTCCAATATCCCTCCCCTCCAACTTCACCGGAGTCTCCACTGCTTGATCTTGAACTGCAATCGCCACTACTCCAATAATACAGCATCCACCAAATTTTTAAACAGCATCACCACCGTTACCGGCCCCACTCCACCCGGAACCGGCGTAAAAAACGCGGTTTTCTTCACCACTTCCGGGTCAAAATCCCCTTTGGGATACCCCACATCAATAGCTACCACCCCCTCTTTAACCATATCGGGCTTAATCAGCCCCGCCTGCCCCGTAGCACTTACAATTACACTTGCTCTGAGCAACACCGAAGGGTCAAAATCCCCCTTATCCATCCCCACCGCTCCCGGCAACTCCCGCATCAGCCTAGATCCCACAAACCCCTTCGACCCCACAACACAAATTTGTGTTTTGGATTTTGGGGCTTGAGATTTGTTTAGAAATTCGAAATTAGAAATTAGGATTTCACAAATCGCTCTCACTACCGCCGGCTTATACGGCGAATCTTCTCTCAATCCGTCTATATCTTTCCTTGGGTCAATTAGATCAATTAGAAATTTGGCATTCGGGAACGGCATCTGAACCATAATCCCATCAACATCTGAATCCACGTTTAGTTTTTGGATTTTAGATTTGATTTGTGATTTGTTATTTGATTTTTGAATTTCAAAATCTACACCCAGGCGTGCAGCCATAGCAGCTTTGAGATTTGTATATGTTACGCTTGCTGGATTCGCCGGGTCTACAATCGTCACCAGCTTCAGCCTCTTCCCCAACTTAATCACTTCATCTCTTAATATCTTCTCAATTTCCCCCGCAAACTTCTTCCCATCAAAAATCATGCCCCGATTATAATCGTCAGGCTCCTGACGAGTATATAGCCAATGCAATCCGCCAGTGGCGGACTGGAATACGTTGGATTTATCTCACAAATTGAGACGCCGCCACGGCCGCCAGTGCAGCCAACCCCAGTATCCAATAGGCCCACCTAACCACTTTTTCTGGTTCCCTTAAAAACTCCCTCGCTTCCCCACTCCCGGTCTTACCCAGATCCTTGGCAAACACAACTTTCCTCTCATCCATACCTCACCTTAGTCCTCTTTTCACACTCCTGTCAACCATCAAGTCTCACGGCACCGGAAATTTTTTGCACATCTTCTTCACTTCATTTCTAATTTCCCTAATACCTGATACGTTATTCCTTATACGAATCGTATCGCTTATCCACTGCGCAATTTGTTTCATCTCCTCTTCTTCCATTCCCCGAGTTGTCACCGCCGGTGTCCCCAACCGGAGTCCCGAAGGGTTAGCCGGAGGATTGGAGTCATGCGGTACGGCATTATAATTGACTATAATTCCCGCCTCTTCCAAAGCCACAGCCGCTTCCTTACCGCCTCCGCCCAAATTTATAACCACCAGATGGTTATCTGTCCCGCCAGTCGTCAGCTTAAACCCCAATTTTGTTAGCTCATCACTCAAAACTTTAGCATTCTTTACAACCTGCACCCCGTACTCTTTAAACTCCGGCGTACCGGCTTCAACCAAAGCGACAGCAATAGCAGCAGTCGTACTGTTATGCGGACCGCCTTGCAATCCCGGAAATACCGCCCGGTCGATTTTGCGAGCGGTTTCCTCATTATCAGTCATCAAAATTGCCCCCCGCGGCCCCCGCAATGTCTTATGAGTTGTGGTCATAACCACATCAGCATGACCCACTGGCGATGGATGAGTCCCAGCCACCACTAACCCGGCAATGTGGGATATATCCGCCAACAAATACGCCCCCACACCATGGGCAATTTTTCCAAACTTAGAAAAATCCAAGATTCTGGGATACGCCGTGGTTCCTGCAATAATCAGTTTCGGTTTCTCGGCTCGCGCCATCCGCTCCACCTCATCATAATCAATCCACCCCTCATCATTTACATCGTATTGCCCACTCTGATAATACTTGCCCGAAAAAGTGATCTTGGGATGTCCATGCGTCAAATGCCCGCCTCCGGACAATTTCATCCCCATAATTTTTTCTCCCGGCCCAACCAATGCCATTAACACCGCGGCGTTAGCCGGGGAGCCGGAATATGGTTGGACATTCGCATACTTCACTGCGAACAATTTTTTTACTCTTTCTATAGCGATATTCTCTATATCATCAACATATTTATTTCCTTGATAATATCTCTTTCCGGGATACCCTTCCGAGTATTTATTATTTAGTACCGACCCCATCGCCTGCCTTACCGCCCTACTGGCGTAGTTCTCCGACGGGATCATCATCAGTGTCTCCCCCTGCCTCTTCTCTTCCGATTTGATCAATTCAAATACTTCATCCATTGCCGGGAATTATACCGCCTTCTCCCTCCCATCGCATCCGATCCACATCCATCCCTAAACCTAAGACTCCCTGCACCACCACCCTCACAGCCTTGTGCAACTCCCAAACACTCGCCTTAGCGTCGATCACTACCCATCTGTCCGGTTCCTGCCGAGCCATTTCTAAATAACCACCTCTCACCCGCCCATGAAACTCCACATCCATCGCATCCAACCTATTCCATTCTCCTCCTCCAGTTTTCCGACGCTCCAAACCCTCCTCGACAGACAAATCAAGGAGTAACGTCAAATCCGGCGTTAACCCTCCGGTGGCAAAACCGCAAACCACTCTCAGCATATCCAAATCTAGACCATGCCCGTACCCCTGATATGCCAGAGTACTATCGTTATATCTATCGCTAACCACTATTCCTCCCCAAGCCAATCGGGGCCTGATTTTTTCTCCCATCAGCTGCGCCCGAGACATCAGATACCCCAAAGCCTCAGCTCTCGGTTGCATTGCTGTATTTCTCATATCGTGCAACACGTTTCGCACCTGCTCACCAATCTTCGTCCCTCCCGGCTCGAACGTATGCATCACATCGTATCCCAACCCCCCCAAGTATTGGACCAATAATTTCGACTGCGTGCTTTTACCCGAACCGTCGGGTCCTTCAAAAGTAATAAAATAGCCGTCGTATTCCCCCGCCACTGCCCGAAATATACCACACCCGAAAAACTATCTTCTTACCAACACCGGTCGGACCACGGCCCAGATCCGGTTAGCCACAATCAATATCGGTGCGTCACCGCCCACCCGCACCCAGCCGTATTTATCCGCCAGTTGCAAGTAAATCTTCCGCAGTCTATACCACTCATCCTCGTTTTCTTCCGTCCCATATGGATGACCCTCAATAGGCAATTCAGCTCTTTTCGGCCCGTCCAGAAATATCGCCACATCCGGCTCCAGTATGCCTTTATTCATCTCTTCAAGTTTAATCATGGCCACACCCCGCACCGCTCCCCACGCCAATCCCGTACCGGTATAGTTTTCCGCCGCCACACACACACCGGAATTCAACCAGGACCTTAGGGTCGGTTCGAAATCCCGCCGATTTTGGGCAAACAGTTCCTGCATTTTCTCCTCTTCCAAAGGTTTTTTATTTTTATGCAGCATCTCATCTAACCTAGACCCCGTAGGTTTTAAGTCATAAATCGGATACCTCAGCCGCCGGTACATCACCCCCTGCTCCCGCAACCGCTCTTCTATTAGTTCCATCTGCCGGCTTTTCCCCACCCCGTCCGGCCCATACAACACCACAAACAATCCCTTCTTCATAACACGAGTTTATCACCCTAAAGCACCAACGCCAAGATCCCAATCGCCAACGCAATTTTTAAAAACGTCCCCAAATATTCGTTCTTCTCTCTTCCTTCAGCCATACCCCTATTTTACCAGACCCAGTCTACGTAGTTTATCCAGTAATTCCTCCCGCTCCCTTTTATTCTTCATTCCTAATGCTTTTGCCCTGTCACCGACCTGCTGTTCTGTCAAAACCACACCCAAACTCGCCATCAGGCTTCCAATAACCACCTGATCAGGCTTAGTTAATCGAATCGCTTCCAACTCATAGTCCACAAAAGCTTGATAAGTAATCGGAACCGCATCAGCTACTACTGTAGCCACAGCATTCGCATATTGCCTCGTTTCATACTGGGCATGGGCATCCATTCTTAAACTAAGAAAATGCAACAAATTATGCAAGTCCATCTTCCAAATCCATTGAGTGTATTGCCCCATAGTCAACCCAAGTCTGGCCAATTCCCGAGCCAGCATTCCCCGACTTTGGTCAACCGGATTCCCAATACCATCGTCATTCAACAAATACTCATAGTTTTTCCTTGCCATACCCGCTTCGGCAATCAGTAATTTCCTCACAGCCTCAGCTTCCTCTGCACCAAACACTTCGTCTCGCCCCTGCCTGTTACTTTTCGATTGTCCAGCCAGAACATTCGCATCTGGAATATACACTTCGTCAGCCAATATCGAATACCTGGCCGATTCTTCATTCAAACCCGCAGTCCTATGTCTGACCACCTGTCTAGCCACAAAAATCGGCAACTTCATGTGAAACACGTATTCGTTCATCTCAAAAGGGCTGGTATGCCTATTTCTCATCAAATATCTCAGTAGAGTTCGCGTTTCACTCACTTGTCTCGTTCCCGCTTGATACGATACTCTAGCCGCCTTCTCAATCGTTTGATCGTTTCCCATGTAATCAACTAGCATTACATATCCATGATCCAAAACAGGGATCCTAACTCCTAACCACTTCTCCGCACCTTCGTTTACAATTTTTTCTGAACTCTTAGTCTCAGTAGACAAAGCCATTTATTTCCTCCCCCAAATACTCCCGGTATCGGCGCCGGTCACGCCTTTTTGCCCCATGTAATGACTCTTTAATTTTTTGTGCCCGTACGGATACTGGGCTGGACTAGTCATTTGCTGCAAACTAAACTGACAAATCTTCATCCCCGAGTACAAGGCAATGGGCAAATTAGCTAAGTTAGATATCTCCAGCGTCAACTGCCCGGCAAAACCCGGGTCCACGTACCCGGCCGTCGAATGGATCACCAGGCCAATCCGCCCCAAACTCGACTTTCCCTCCAGTCGTCCCACCAAATCAGACGGCAATTCCACCCATTCTCGAGTCGTCCCCAGTACAAACTCCCGCGGGTGGACGATCAACGGTTCCCCCGATTTAACAACTATCTTTTTCATCAGCCCCTTAATTTCATTTTTAGTGTCAATCAAACTCTGTCCGTGTGTATCAAACACCAGAAACTCGCTACCCAAAAGTAAATCCACAGACGACGGCTGGACATTCTCACTTCTAAACGGCCGAATTACCAGCCCTTTACCCTTTACCCTCTTTCTAATATCCCGATCACTCAAAACCACGCCCCACTTTTAACAAAACTCACCCCCCACTTTCAATCCCCAAAATACCTATTGACATCAAACCTCCCTCCCGCCTCCCCAATTCATCCAATAAAAGTACGCCCACATTCCTGCGCCCAATGCCAACTCACCCACGACCAGCGGCGCGACTTTGGGCAAAATGTACCCTTCCACCACTCCTCTCCCAGCCTGCGTCAAACCTGACACCAGTACTGCCGTCGCCAAAATTTGATATAACCACCAAGCCCACTCCGGTACATCACTGTTCTGCTCTTCCCTTTCCCGTTTGTCCATCTCCTCCTTCTTTTTTATCTTGACCACTCACTTGCGGCTTAGTCCAACTGGCAAAATCGCAATCGGGGTACCGGCTGCAGCCGTAAAAACTCTTGCCCTTTCTGGTCTTTCTCACTATTACGTCCCCTTCACTACATTTGGGGCATTTCATCCCAATCTTGTTCTGATAATTCGCTTTATATTTACACTCCGGATACCGGCTGCAAGCCAAAAATCTTCCAAACCTTCCTATTCTTATCACCACATCCCCAACTTCGCACTCCGGGCACTTCTCCCCCGTTTTCTCCACTTCCACTTTCACTCTCGCCACCGTCTGCTCCACATTCTTTAAATCCGCCTCAAATGGCCCGTAAAAATCAGACACCAGCGGTTGCCACTCCTTGTCTCCATTGGCCACTTCGTCCAAACCATACTCCATATTGGCCGTAAACTCATAATTTACTTCCCGGGGAAAGTTGGCCACCAAAAAATCATTCACCGCCACCCCCAACTCAGTTGGCTTAAAGCGCTTTTCGATCTTCTCTACATATTGCCTGTCTTGAATTGTCGACAAAGTCGGCGCATACGTGGAGGGCCGCCCGATCCCCATCTCCTCCAATGCTTTAATCAGCGAGGCGTCATTGTACCGGGCTGGCGGTTGAGTAAATTTTTGCTCTTTTGTTAAATCTACAAAATCCAACTTCTCCCCCTCACTCACCTGCGGCAATAAATTTTCTTCGGCGTCTTTTTCCAACACCTTGTACCAACCATCAAAAGTTATAGTTTCACCCCTTGCTTCCAAGCCGTATTGACCGGCAACCACACTAATTTTAACACTCGTCCCCCGTACCTCCGCCATCTGGCACGCCACGAACCTCCTCCAAATCATCTCGTACAATCGCGCCTGGTCGCGGTTTATACTACCCCCGACCCCTCCTAAATTAGGAGGGGTGCCGTGAGACGAGGTGGTATTCACGTCCGTAGGACGTATGGCCTCATGAGCCTCCTGCGCCACTTTGCTTTTGGTTTTATAGAATCTAGGTTTCTCTAAAGAATATTCTTTCCCAAACCGATCACTAATTAACTGCCTAACCGCAAGCGCTGCTTCAACAGCAATGTTTGTCGAGTCCGTCCGGTGATAAGTAATTAGTCCCTCTTCATATAAACCCTGTGCCACTTGCATCGTCCGCTTGGCACTCCACCCCAGCTTATTTGCCCCCGCCTGCTGAAGTGTAGAAGTTGTAAACGGCGCCGGCGGGGTCCGCTTAAACTCCTTCATCTCCACCCCCTCCACCACATATCCCGCCCCCCTCAAATCCCCTTCCACTTTTTCCGCCTCAACTTGATTTCCGATTTTCATTTTCTCCCCGTTCTTCTCAACCAACGTCACTTGTATCTTGTTTCTTGGTTCTTGGATCTTGAGCAAATCCACCATGATTTGCCAATACTCTTCTGGTTTAAAAGCTTCAATCTCCCTTTCTCGTTCCACTACCAATCGCACTGCCACGCTTTGCACCCTCCCCGCCGACAGCCCCCTTCTTATCTTTTTCCACAGTAATGGAGACAATTTATACCCTACCAACCGGTCCAACACTCTTCGCGCCTGCTGAGCGTCAACCAACTTCATATCCAATCCCCGCGGATGCCCCAACGCCTCTTTTATGGCATGTTCCGTGATCTCATGAAATACAATCCTCTTAATTTGGGATTTGGGGCTTGGGGCTTGGGATTTGTTGACTTTCAGTAGCTCCGCTACATGAAAGGCAATCGCTTCTCCTTCCCGATCCGGATCTGTCGCCAGATATATCCATTCTGCTTTATCACTTAATCTCTTAATATCTTTGATCTTTTTCTCCTGTTCTTTCGTACTCACGTACTCCGGCTCAAACTTCATCACTCCATCACTTAATCTCTTTATCTCTATCCCCATCTTCTTCTTTGGCAGATCCCTCACATGACCATACGTCGCCTCAATGTCAAAACCAGTTCCCAAAAATTTCCCTAGAGTCCTGGCCTTGGTCGGGCTTTCCACTAGTACCAAATTCATAATCATGCTATTGTAGCATTAGTCGCCCTATGCCCTTCTTCGCCTTCATAAACCCCATCCTGGACCCAGCCTTAGGTCAGCTAGGAGTCGACAAGATAGGACCAACCGTCTCCAACTTCCTCCAGGCAATTCTTTCCATAGCGCTCACCCTAGGCGCTGTCATCTTTTTTTTCATGCTCATCTGGGGCGGGTACGAGTTCTTGACATCAGCAGGGGACAAAGAAAAAATGGGCATGGCCAGTAAACGCCTCACCTCCGCCCTTATTGGCATCATCATCCTTTTATGCATCCTGGTCATCACCCGCCTCGCCTCCCAGTTCTTTGGCGTCAACCTCTTGGCTTTCCAACTCCCCACTTTCTCAGAAGGCCCGGGTGCTTTCATTCCCCTCCCCACCTTCCCCGGCGGCAGCACGCCCACCCCGACGATTGACATATTAAACCCCACTCCCACCCCAACCCCAGGCGCGCCCACCCCCACCCCCTCCTTCATATCAATAGTCCCCATAAACGCTTCGGGCAATTGTCAAACTGCTTGTACAAGCAGGGGGTACACCTGCGTGAGCAGAGGGACGGACGCTGCAGGTGAGAATGGTGCCAGGAGAGCTTTCGTAGGCGGCACATGCGCAGACCAATTAGCCTTCGGTGGTACAAATGTATGCACACTCAACTTAAATAGCGACGGCGGTATTTGCGAAGGGAGACCCACTCAATGGACAAACTGTAAATGCGGCGGCTCCGGCCCCTCCCCCACCCCCACCCTCGCACCCCTAATCGCTCCAACCATGGTCTCTTGCTCAACAAATCTCACAGACAGAATTTCTGTCACCTTTAGAGACAACTCCACAGACGAAGACGGGTTCAGGATATACAGAAACGACCTAGCATTCAGACTATTCGACAATCCCAATCCCCTCATCGGCACTGGACAAACATTCACTTATCCGGATTTCACTGCCATTTGTGGAACTAGTTATACCTACACGGCCACAGCCTACAGGCAAGCCTTAGAAAGTCCTGTTAGCAGTACTTCCTGTACCGGAATCCGCCCATGTTCCGTCCCCACTTCCACCCCTACCCCAGTTCCCGTCGTGGTTCTCAATGAACCAGCGCCTGGCATCTCTCAATCTTGTAACACGGTTTGCGGCAATTCCGGCAGGACATGTATCGACATCGGAACCAATGCTACCGGAACCGGAGGAACTTACAACACACTTAGCGGCTTCTCTTGTTCATACAGTCAACCGGCTAGTTGCAACACCACACTAACTAGACAGCCACAAATCGCCGGTGGTTACGTTGTCTGCACTGGACACTTCGTAGACTGGACCTATTGTCGCTGCCAATAAGCAATCAATAATATGCCTCTATTTGCCCTGGTAAACCCAATTCTAACTCCAGCCTTAGGTCAGCTAGGATTAGACAAGCTGGGAACGATTCTCTCCAACATCTTTCAGGCCGTCCTCACCCTGGCACTCATAATCGGCGGCATTGTCTTTCTGTTCATGCTCATCTGGGGAGGCTATCAATTTTTAACCGCTGGAGGTGACAAAGAAGCTCTGGGTCAAGCCAGAAAAAGGCTCATTTCTGCTCTCGTAGGTCTGACCATTCTTTTATGTATTTTACTCATCATCCGCCTCGCCTCCCAGTTTTTTGGGATCAACCTCATCTCTTACCAAATCCCTTCCTTTACCTCAGGTTTCTCGTCTTCCCCCCCCCAACCGACCTTCCCACCTCCCCCACCCACAGCCACCCGAGTCCCCACTACCCCACCACCCACTTCCATTCCCCCCACCCCCACCTCATTTCTTCCTCCAAACACCTGCCAGTGCGACATAGGATCAGTGGTTGAAAACAACTGCACATCTCCAAACCAACCCTACTGCATCTCCTCCCTCATCTGCCAATGTCTTTCGTCCCCCCCCACCCCCACCCCAACCCTACCCCCATATCCCAATTGCAAGAATGTGACTGGACCTTCAACAATAGTGCTAGGAAATCCAGCGACGTACACTTTCACTTACGAAAACTACAACGGACCGGTAACCAGCAGGGGAACGGCAGTAACAAGTAATAATTGCGCGACACAGAATTTCTGGCAAGATTCACCGGGCGGACCGGGGAACGTGTCATTCACATGGACTCCCACGGTTGGCGGTAGATATGTCATCGATTGCCGAGCATGGAATGATGGTATTGCGGAATGTCGAGGGAACAGCGACTGTGTTAGTGGACCACCCGTTTATCGCTGTCCCGGACCGTTTGCAAGTTATGTTATTAATGTGGTCACCCCCACCCCCATTCCCCCCACCCCCACCCTCGCTCCGATACTCAACGCAGGCACTGGCGATTCCTGTGCCATGATCTGCAGCAGCCGTGGCCTCTCTTGCGTTGATATCATAATTCCCGGATACTCCGACCCCGCCGACCTCAACTGTCCATTCTCTCCATCGTCATGTTATGTAAATTACGACTGCGTCACAGAAGGTGGGAACTGTGCCACTTTAATGACCAGTTCATTCTTATCAAACTATTGTTCAAAAGGGTCCACATCAAACCAACTCACCAGATGGACATATTGCGTCTGCCGGTAATTTATTCTCCCTCCCCCCTAATCGCCCCGTAAGGATAAGTGTCTTCCACCCCAAAATATTTAGCAAATATTTTCCGGACCGCCGGCGCTGCCACATTGGATCCTTCCCCCCCGCCCTCAAACACTACCGTAGCCGAAATCACGGGGTTATCAGCCGGAGCAAAGGCCGTCAGCCAAGCGTGGGTTTTTATCCGGCCGTTCTGGGCCACATACTCAGCGGTCCCCGTCTTACAAGCAATCTTCGGAAACGACTCCGACGCATTCCAATCAAACATCACAAAGCTCGTTCCCCCGGTACTGCACGCCCCCACCATCCCCTTTTTAATAATTTCAAGGGTTTCGGATGAAATCTTAACCTCGCTACATACCTCCCCCTTACTTCCCCCTCCTAATTTAGGAGGGGGACTGGAGAGGGCGGTATTAACCAGCCTAGGCTTACATTTCTTTCCGTTCGAAGCAATAATATTAGTCATCACATTAATCTGCAACGGCGTCGCCAGCAAGTCTTCTTGCCCAATCGCCAAGTGATACGTGTTCCCCAAATACCAGCCTTGCCCTGAGCCAGCCGTTGGGTCCGGCACCAATCCAGCCACTTCTCCGGGCAAATCAATCCCGGTTTTCTCCCCCAACCCCATTTTCTTGGCCCACTCGACTATGATTTCCGGCCCTGTCAACTCCCCCACCTTATAAAAAAATGTATCCGTTGAGCGGGTCAAAGCCCGATCAAATCCCACCACCCCTTCTATTCCCCCCCGTTTGGTAAACAACCAGTTGGTGTAGCTAAAACTACCCACGGTTATCACTCCCCGGTCCTCAAACACAAAATCCGGTTCGACATTCCCCGACTCAAGGGCTGCCGTGGTCGTTACTATCTTAAAAGTCGACCCCGGCGCATATACACCGCCAATCGCCCGGTTGAAAAAAGGTAAGTCCGCCTTTGCACTTAGTACTTCATACTTAGTACTAATCTCGTTTGGATCAAACGACGGCGACGACACCAGCGCCAATATTTCTCCCGTCCTCGGATCAGAAACCGCCGCCGCCCCCTTTTGACCATTTAATGACTTATATGCTATTTCCTGTAGGCCAGCGTCTATTGATAACCGCAAATCAGTCCCCGCTACCGGCTCCCGCCTGCCCAACTCGCGGGCTGCCTCACCTACGTTATCCACCTCCACCAGCCTCCCCCCATCCACCCCCCGCAAAGTTTCTTCGTACTGAGCTTCTATCCCTGATCTGCCAATCAAACTTCCAGGAGTGTATTTGGCCCCCTTTTCTTTCAAAAGCCCTACCTCATCTTCGCTTACCTCCCCCACATAACCCACCACGTGCGCGGTCGCCTCGTCTCGGAGCAACTCTACTCCGTTCCTATCCAAAATTTTTCCCCTGGGCGCCGGCAGCCTAATCCTAGAAATCCGGTTCTCATCCGCCAGTACCCGATACTTTCCACCTGAAAATACCGTCAAGCCGGTAAGTCGTACTCCCAATACTCCAAACACCACGACAACCCCCAGCCACACCAACCATCCCCTCCGGTAATCTCTCTGCTCCTCGGCCCTAAATTTCCATACCTTCCCCCCCCGCTGTACAAAATCGGAAAAACTCAACCCCGGCCTGAATTTACGCATACTTAGACATTAGATCAATTAGGTCAATTAGGTCAATTTGCTATCTCAGTCCTCCCACCACTCTCACTCTTTTAAGAAGCTGCTCGTCCTCCAACACCATGCCACACCCCCGAACGACAGCCGTCATCGGATCGTCCGCCACATATACCGGCATCCGCGTCTCGTCCTCCATTAGCTTACTCATTCCGGCAATCATGCTCCCCCCTCCGGCCATCACAATTCCCCGCTCCAATACATCCGCCACCAGTTCCGGCGGAGTCACCTCAATCAAATCAGCAACAGCCGACGTAATCTCTCTTAAAGTTGGCATCAGCGCTTCTCGGATCTCGTCTGAAGTAATCTTTAGGCTTCTAGGAAGCCCGCTCTCCAAATCCCGCCCACGAACAACCATATACTTCACTTGGTTCTCAAAAGCAGACACATGGGCGTTGCCTAAAGAAAACTTCACATCCTCCGCCGTCCGCTCTCCCAAAAGTACATTATATTTCAGCCTCACATAGTGGATAATCGCCTCGTCCATCTCATCACCGGCAATCCTGATCGACTTGTTCAAGACTATCCCTCCCAAGGAAATTACCGCCATCTCGCTCGTCCCACCGCCAATATCAACCACCATCACCCCCCCAGCATCATCAATAGGCAACTGCGCCCCGATAGCCGCCGCCATCGGCTCCTCAATCAAAAAACATTGTCTGGCCCCGGCGCTAAGCGCCGCTTCCTGCACCGCCCGCCTCTCCACTTCGGTCACACCCGAGGGAATTCCAATAACCACCCTGGGCTTGGGAATCCTAGGAATAAGCCGCCCCGACTCATGCACCAGTCTGATGTAGTATGACAGCATCGCCTCAGTCGCATCAAAATCGGCAATCACTCCGTCTTTAAGTGGCCTTAAGGCTTCAATTGTAGCTGGCGTCCGCCCCAGCATTTTTTTGGCCTCCTCACCAATAGCCAACACCTGATGGGTCTTTCTGTGCCGAGCCACAACCGACGGCTCGCGAATTACAATCCCCCGGCCTTTGACATGCACCAGAGTATTGGCCGTCCCCAAATCAATCCCCACGTCATGCGAAAGCAACCCGAAAAAGTAATCAAACATAACTCACTCGCAATATATCATATATATGCCCAACGTATTCCAGTTTGCAGTAGCAAACTGCGTTGGTCATATATCCGCCAACTCTTGTCCGCCATTGGCGAACTCGAGTATGACGGCTATAATCTCTCCCATGGCCTGCGAACTCTGGAATTCCGCCCGCCAACTTAGCCAACGAAAAAATCTACTAATTCTTCCCTTCCAATGCCCTCACGATCGCTCCGGTGAATGTACTGGTCCCCACTGCCTCTTCTTCCCCGTCCCCGACTCAGAAAAAAACCTCCCCACTCACACCCGGCCTGCCAAACTACCCAACGTCGTCGATCAGGCTGAGCAATTAATTTGCCGGATTATACTAGCAGATAGAGATGCAATCACAAACCTAAAACTAGATGCGAGAACGTTCATACTAGCAGATCTTCCCCAACACCAAAACTGGAACCACCACATGTTAAAAGGTGGTGAACCCTACGCCAGCCCCGACGATAACTCCTAATAAGCTATGAAAGGACACCACTGGACCCGAAGAAGCAAGTTTAGCAAAGAAGGGCCTCCCCCATGTGATTTTCCACCTGCATACGATACAGATTCATCAACAATAAAAGACGAAGAAATATTGAGGGGAACGGCCATTGGAGTAATGGTCTTCTGTCAAAAATGCGACCGCGGCCGCGGCCTGCATTTGTTCCTCCTACTTGTTCGCTATTGTGGACAAACCCCAGACCCCAATGAGCCCCAGATATTACTAAACGCAAAAGTAGAAGCCGAAAAATCGGCAACCAAACACATCTTAGCTCACCCCACCGGCCACTCCGTCCGCATCATCAACCTTGCCTCCAGCCAATCTGAATAATTTTAACTGAGCCGTCCCATAAACAATTCCTTCGACCTCTGGTAGTGAACCGTTGGGTTACTAGCCCCCGAGAACACCCTGTCTCTATTTGACTTCCTCAAAGTAAATGCAAAAAAATCGTGAGCTTCACGCGGAACCAAATTTTTAATTTTATCAAACGTCAAAAACTTAGCGAAATCTCCTACTGGAACTATACTCCTAAATCTCTCCTGCCCGATTAAGGCCCTGGCCAAAACACAACCCAGACTATATGTATCAGCCTGAACCTCGGCCACTGCACCTTCTGTATTAATCACTTCCGGAGCCACGTAACCGGCCGTTAAATCTGACATCCCACCCTGCCCAAGCAACCCGTCCCATTCAATAATCTCATATCCCCGCCCAGACTCGATTACATTTCGAGCGGACAAGTCACCGCAATATGCCATACCAACATTAATCAAAACTCCGTCAGAAGAAACTTGTGCCAGTTGGGAAAACAACACTCCCACGCGCCTTCTCACTTCACTAAGCGGTCTTGCTGAAACAAAATCTCTGAGTGTCATACCTTCAATCCTCCCCCGCACTATCATAACCTTATCAACCCTGTCACTTTCATCTACCCCCACTACCACGTCCAACAACTTTCCAGTAGTATTATCCTGCATTTCCAAAGCGCTTAAGACCAACGCCTGCTTAGTTGCCGCCTCCAACCACCCACTTCCCTGGCCACGCTCATACTCTTTACAAATCCCCTCTACCTTTTTCCCAGACTCGTACTCAACCATTGCTAAATATGTAGTTCCGGCCTGATTAAGAAGTTTTCTTTTACTTACTCGACTTATATTTCCCCTCTGCTCGCGGGACAATGATTCTATGCCTGATAACAATTCAAAAACCTCATATCTACTGGCCATTACCCCGTCTCCTTGATTTTTTTGCTGCAACCGCTTCGGCATCAGAGTCTTGAGCCAAAAAATGCACGGTCTCTTTACTTGTGGATCTCTTGGGTGAACTCTGAGACGTCTCTACATCAAACACCACTTTTCCACTCGGATCATGTAAATCTTCTCTGATTCTCACGAATTTTTTCGTCCCGTTCTCTCCCTTTACCTGCCACACCACCGCCTTCTCGTCTCCAGCATTATCTACTTCTCTTTTGGGTGTAGTACAACCAACCAACCATCCCAAAGCTCTCATTGCATATCCCACGGCAGAATTCCTGGCCTGTTCGACAGTTTCGAAAGATCGGTCACCCTCATTGCTTCCGTATGGCATAAATATAAGGCTACCACATACCAAACACCATGTCAAGCCTATAGTATCCAATCTCTTTTGACATATCCTATAGTCAGTGTTATAATGACATAACATGTCTATTCGTCCCCCAGAAAATCAACCCGAATCCAAATTGAATATCCCTTCTTGGACCAAATTGGCAGCTATAGCTACACTAGCAATTGGCACCGGGGCCGCCATCCTAAACCAGGTTTACGAGATCGGGGCCGGCAAAATCTCTCCCGACGCCATGCTTGGGGTATATTGCCTAGGCGGCATTACCCTTTTCGGCCTGGGGGCGCTGGCCATCGCTTCCCAAAATTAAAGACGGCAACATGCTAAACTAATTAGCATGTCCTGGCCAAGTAGAATCATCCGCTGGTCGTTTTACCTTCTTTTCTTCTCCGTCCCCCTCTTTTTCCTCTCAATCACCTCCGAGCTTTTTGAATTTAATAAAATCATTCTCACCTATCTCATCACAACCGTTATAGTTTCCTCCTGGCTCGCCGACTGCATTCTACAAAAAAAATTCGTTTTTAGGCGCACCCCCCTAGACTGGCCGCTTCTTATTTTCTTAATATCTCAATCTCTTAGTCTCTTATTCTCTATTTCCACCCACGTCTCCTGGCACGGCTACTATTCCAGATTTAACGGAGGTCTAGCATCATTACTGGCTTACTCCCTCCTCTATTGGGCCTACGTCACCTACATGGACCGCCGCTCTACCCTGAAACTGATCAACTATTCACTGATCACTTCCGCCCTTGTTTCTATCTACGGCACTCTCGAGCATTTTGGTTTCTCCCCATCCTGCGTATTCACGACAGGTACCTGGGACGTTTCCTGCTGGGTCCAAGATGTCCAAGGCCGGGTTTTTGCCACATTGGGCCAGCCTAACTGGATGGCCGCATATTTAGTCGCCCTAATGTTTGTTCCCCTCTCCAAAATTTTATCTTCCAAAAAATTCCCTACAATTTACTATTTACTGTTCACTATTTACTTTTCTGCATTACTGTTTACCAAATCCCGCTCCGGCCTCATGGCCTTCGGCATATCATCAATCTTGTTTTGGGGAAATTTAATAATTGAAAATTTAAAAAATAAAAATTCATTAAAAATTTCGAATTTAAAATTAAAAATTCTTGCCTTTTTAGCCCTCACGCTCACCCTCACCCTCACCATCAATAATCCCGCCGGAGATTTCCTGAAATCCAGATTTAAATCCTCTCCTCCCCCACCCATCACTACCAAAACGACCTCCCCCACCGAAACTTCCCTGGAAACCAGCGGCATCACCGAATCCGGAAATATCAGAAAAATCGTCTGGTCCGGGGCCTTAAGTATCTGGCAAGCCAGCACCAAAAACTTCCTAGTAGGAACCGGCCCGGAAACATTTGCTATGTCCTACTATCAATACCGGCCCCGGGCCCACAACACCACCACCGAATGGGAACTCCTCTACAACAAAGCCCACAATGAGTTTCTAAACTACTTAGCCAATACCGGTTTACTCGGCCTTCTCTCCTACCTGGTCTTGCTTGGTTTTATGATTCGATGCTTTTTTAATAACACCCCCTCAGAGGGGGCGTTACTGACCGCCTTGTTTGCGGGTTGGCTTTCTATATCCGTCACGAATTTCTGGGGCTTTTCCGTCGTCATTATCCAAATATTTTTGTTCCTCTTCCCCGCCATGGCCATCGCTCTAAACAATGAACCCCAAGAACACAAATCAACCCAAATCTCGAAACCCCAAATATTCTTGTTATTTATTCCCGGATTTGCTGTTTGCTATTTGTTGTTTGCTATCTCCCGCTACTGGCTAGCCGACGTCGATTATGCCGCCGGCACATATAATCTCCGCGCCTTCACCGCCACCCAGGAGCCAAAATACCTGCTCTCCTCCTATCAATCTTTGACCCAGGCATATGAAGGCAATCCCGCCGAACCCTCCATCGCCTCAGATTTATCAGTCACCGCCGCCTTTTTGGCCTTGGCCTCAAACGAGTCCGACCCTACTTCCGCCTCCCAACTCGCCAGAGTGGCCATATCCGCCTCGGACAAAGCCGCATCAGTCAACCCATATCATCCCAACATCTTCAAAAACCGCTCCCGCATGTTTATTCTCCTTTCCGACTTAGACTCCAAGTACCTGGCCCAAGCAGACGAGGCCTTAGCCAAGGCCACACAAATCTCCCCCACCGACCCCCGTATTCCCTACAACCGCGGTATCATAGCCATCTACCTAGACCACCCGGATTTGGCCCGCCAGTATTTCCAAGCTTCTCTCGACTTAAAGCCGGACTTCAACGATCCAAAAGTTCGCCTGGAAGAGCTCACCCTGCCTGCCGGCAGGCAGGCAACCCCCTCTGGTGATAAAATCACCCCATGACGACAATCGTCCAAGTCCCCGACCCCGTACTCCGCCAAACCGCCAGGTCCGTCGCCTCCTTAGATTCTAGAGTACTAAATATCATCAATTATATGAAAAAAGTACTAATTACCGCCAAAAACCCAGTTGGCGTCGGGCTGGCCGCTCCCCAGATTGGAATCTCTTTGCGCATTTTTATCACTCGTCCCAAGCCAGACGATATACCCCAGGTCTTCATCAACCCCGAAATTATAAAATATTCCCAGCGTCGCCAATTGCCCCATGGCAAATCCGGCACCTACGAGGGTTGCCTCTCCCTTCCCGGCCACTATTCCCCCATCACCCGCGCCATGTCTGTAACCGTCAAATATCAAACTCTCCACAGTATCACCCCCCATCCCCCTCTTACGACGAAGGCACGAGCCGAAAGCGAGAATTTAAGAGGGGGTGCCGAAGGCGAGGGTGATATTATTGAAAAGACCTCAGTCTTTTCGGGCTTTCCTGCCCATATCATTCAGCATGAAATGGACCACCTCAACGGCATACTATTTATAGACCGGGTCCTAGAACAAAACGCCAAATTATACAAAGCCGAAGGCGACACCTGGCACGAGGTGACAATCTAGACAACCCGCGCTATACTATAAGTTATGGGAAGTATTCCTACACCAGAAGCGCCTGTCAACTATGCCCCGGCCTTTAGTAATTGGTTCGTTCCTTACGCCACCAGAGACGGATACGCTGTCCAATTGGTCCAACCTCCCCCAGGCGAACCGGATCTGAACAATTTCCAAGTCGCAGAGCAAATATTACACCAGCAAGTGAGCCCGATAAGTAATCCAGACACCGCCCTCGCCCTGATGATTGCCAACGCCACTGTATCCGGCAACTGTCAAATCACCTCCACCGGCCAAATAGAGTTTGTTGACCCCAATAGCCCCGAATCTTGTCTCTACTCCACATCCATAGTCCAGCCCTCCCATCCCACCGAAATGCCTGTCACTGTTTCCAAAAACCCAGAGATCCAAGGCCCCAATGCCACTTTGGTCGGTGGAGCGATAATAGCCATCGCCGTAATAGCCTACGTAGGAAACCGGATCCTCCGCCGTCGCCCCATCCAAGTCACTCGAAACCCCCAACGTCTCCCCAACCCCCTTGGCCCTTTCCACATTCCAATCGTTGTCCAAAGAGAGGCCGGATTGAGGCGCAGAGCCGCAGAAAGGGCCTCACCACCAGAAATTAAAGTTCCGGACGAACCCGAACTCACACCTGGGCAAGAAGCAGCGCTTGAATTCATAAACGAAATCGAAGGTCCACCGGATTCAGTATTAAAATTCAAGGACGACTTGATTAACTCCTACGCTCCTTCAGCCTAGCCTTCTTCTTTGCCCTATCCAACTCTACGGCATTCCCAACCTGCTCCACCAACCCCGGTGCCAATCCACTAAATCCCCGAATCGACATTCGGTCACCCACTTCAGTTCCCCCCGGCAAACACATCTCATCACCGTCTGCTTCTACAACTGTCGCCCTGCCGGTCACCAGTTTCGGTCCTCGCGGCGTAGCTACAGTTCTTTCGTACCCCGTAACTTCTCCCAAAATCACAGCCTCTCTCTGATCTACAGAAATCGCCGGTGCGGGTTTGGTACCCCTCACCCTGCGGTACAAACTACCCACCCTATCCACTCTCTCTCTCATCACTTCAATCCATACCGGTGCCATATATATCTATTATAATCTCCTCATGTCAAGTCTTGTCTTCTTTGGCTCCTCGCCATTCTCAGTAATAGTGTTAGAAAAGGTTCTAGGTTCCGGGTTTCAGGTTGCAGCTACAGTAACAACACCGGATAAACCCGCCGGTCGCGGACTCAAACTCACTCACAACCCCGTCAAACTCCTCGCCCTGAAACACCATATCCCAGTTTATATATCACCCTCCTCAATCCCCCCTCTTAATTTAAGAGGGGGGAAGGGGGGCGTTATAGGTCTCGTCGCCGCCTACGGCAAAATTATCCCCCAATCAATTCTGGACAAATTTAATGACCATATTTACAACATTCATCCGTCCCTTCTACCTAAATACCGTGGTCCAAGTCCCCTGCAACAGCAGATATTAGACGGCGTGACCCAAACCGGCGTTACCATCATCCAGCTGGACGCGCTCATGGACCACGGCCCTATTGTCGCCCAGCAAAAAGACGTCATCCTCCCCAACGACACCTGGATTACCCTGGGAAATAGGCTTTTTGAAAAAGGCGCAAAACTTTTTCTAACCTCTCCCCTTCCCCCTCTCCTGAATCAGGAGAGGGGAACCGAAGGGGTGAGGTATAAACCCCAAAACGAAGCCGAAGCCTCATTCACTCAAAAAATCACCCGCCAAAGCGGTTTTATAGAATTTGAAAAATTAAAAAATTATTTGGATCTTGGGATTTGTGAATTGGACATTGCGCGAATGCATCGTGCATTCGTCGGTTGGCCAGGAATTTGGAGTATCGATCCTTCCGGCAAACGAGTCAAACTTGTATCCTTAAGTCCGGTTTTGGTACAATACGCAGGGAAAGAACCCCAACCATGGAGAGATTCCTAATCAGGTTCGAGTCAGTACTAATCCCTTACATCATACCCATCCGCATGGTCCAGATAAATCGGACCGCCAAAAAACAGATTTTCTCTAAAATCGAAATCGCGTCTTACTTCGCCCTGGAAACCATCAGGGTCACCACCATTGCTTTACTGGGAATTATAAATCAGGAACCACTTCAGGCCGCGTTCTTCTACTCAGCCCTCGGCACAGTCACAGAATTCGTCGCCTCAAATCTTGTCGTAGATCGCACCTTCCCTAAGCCGCCGCCGCCACAACCGTAATCCTTTGACCCTTTATCTTCCTCAAACACTTCGTGCAATATTTTGAACCCATATATTTATGCAGGTTAGGCTTAAATACTTTTCTCGTCCGCTGCGCCCTCTTCTTCCACCTGCCTCCAGCTACCCCCCGGCCGTGCCGACCCGACTCGCCGTACTGCACTCCTCGACCACAATTATCACAAACGTATGACATGATAGAATTGATTTTAACATGCTCCCCCTCCTTTTTTCCAACCCCTACGCGTTCATCTTATTCTTTGGCGGATTAATTATCGCTATCGGCATTCATGAAGCCGCCCATTGCTACATGGCCGATTACCTAGGAGACCCCACTCCCCGCGCCCTGGGTCGGCTAACTCTAAACCCCCTAGCCCATCTCGACCCCCTAGGCACCGTGGTCATTCTCATAACCGGCGCCTTCGGCTGGGGCAAACCCTCACCATTTGACCCCTACAATCTCAAGGACCCCCGGAAAGACACAGCCAAAATCGCCCTCGCCGGCCCGGTCAGTAACATAATCGTAGCCATTCTCCTCGCCCAGCTTTTCCGTTTCCCTTCTCTCCCCCCTTCCCTAAACACTATTCTCTATTCTCTAGTCTCTTTAAATATCAATCTCGCTCTCTTCAATCTTATCCCCTTACCGCCCTTGGACGGCTCAAAAATATTTGCCATCCGCTCACCGCTTCTAACTAACCCCCAAACCAGCTATTTTATCCTGATTCTTCTCATTGCCACCGGCATCATAGGCTCCATCCTCTTCCCCATCTCAAATTTCCTGTTGCATATCTTGTTATAATTAACTTGTCCTGCCAAGAAGGACCGATTGAGTCATTTTTTCTCGACTGTTTTTTCCAAGTAGGGCCTGCATAATTCCAGCTTGGTCCTGTACCAGACTGGACATCCCTTCAAAGCGAAAGTCAGAAGGGGAGCTCGCCCACCTAAAAAAGGACTTGGGGAAAAACCTCAATTGCCTGACTGGCGGGACATTTTATTGGTAAAATTAATTCCCGCCGCCCTAGCTCAACGGTTGAGCAACGCTTTTGTAAAGCGAAGGTTCCCAGTTCAAATCTGGGGGGCGGCTCTCAAAAAATTCAAGACTCCTTCTCGTGCTCCTTCTGAATCGTCTTCCAGTGGTACAAATAAAGAGGCAACCCAACCGCGATCATAGATATCGACCCCGTAAACTCCCTCTGCCTCTGCCGCACAAATTCTCTTTCTGACCGCTTCTTCTCTTCCACTACATCCACCTGCATTTTTTCTCCCTCGACTCTTGCCGGCGCCACATATTCAAATTTGTCCGCGTCCTTAAACACAAACACCTTGAGTCCCAAATCCACCAGTCTTATCGACCCGATGACCACAATCAGCAAACCCACAAACGAAAACAGATACAAATACAAAAGCCTTAAGTTAATCTTCACCAATCAATAATAGCACTTTTGCTGTAAAATTAACTCCAAAGCCGGGATGGTAGAGCGGTCAAATACACGGCTCTGTAAAAGCCGCGCCTTTATGGCTACGTAGGTTCGAATCCTGCTCCCGGCACCCTTCGACTTCGCTCGGGGCAAGCACAAATCTTGCAGACTTTCATGAAACCCTTTGCACTCACCCTCCTCACTCTTTTAGTTTTGTCCAACCCAGGCACCGCCCAAGCTCACCCCGTCGACGAGTTTGGAAATACCATAACTTACGACCAGAGACAAATATTGGAGATATCCCCTCGTCAGGCAAAGCTGACTATCCAATTGATATTATACCCCTTGGACAAAAATAAAATTTGGGAAAGTATCGACATAAATAAAGATCGGGAAATTTCCCAGAAAGAAAAAGACTCCTGGATGATAAAGGGCCAAGACTCGTCATGGTTGGAATTAGATGGAACCAGATATGACTTTTCAGCCCATAAGTTATCGTTTCCAGGCTACTACGCCTTTTATTTACCCCGGCCAGCTAACGTTAGTATCGAGTTTGAAACTAGCGGGAAATTTTTGCCAGGACAAATTTGGAGTTACCACTACCAAGGAAAGGACAAAAAATTAGGGGAGTTTGAACTGTCAGCCAAAGGTACAGAAGGTCTAAAGGCGGATGTTTTGGAAAAAGTAGAATCCGACTCGGTCAAAATTAAAGTTAGTGAGGGCCAGAAAAATAGCCCTTCGGTTCTGGGTATAAGTGCTGGATCCAGAATAAACATTTTTTTAAACACTTACGTAAAAGTTGACAAAGTACCAACGAAACTAGCCGGGCTTGCCCTCTTTGCTGCTTTTGTAATAGGCATGCTTCATGCGTTAACCCCAGGACACGGCAAAGCTATCGTTGCCGGTTATCTAGTCGGTGAGAAAGGAACGATTACTCATGCCGTTCAACTAGGTCTGATAATCACTATTACCCACACCGCCAGCGTTTTTATTTTGGGTCTTCTGGCTCTGCTTCTTACTCAATATATTGTGCCGGTCACCATTATTAAGTGGTTGAATGTCGTATCGGGGATTCTGGTTACCGGGTTTGGACTATACCTTCTGGTTACTAGGATAGTTGATTTGTTTAAACCCCAGCATGAGCATCTACATCCACATTTGCACGAAGATAATGTGAGTAAGATTGATTGGAAAAACCTGATGCCCTTGGGTATCTCTGGAGGGATTGTTCCTTGTGTTGATGCTCTGGCTATTTTGGTAGTTGCCGTCTCGGTGCGAAAGATATTGTTCGGGATTATTCTTTTGGTGATTTTTAGTCTTGGCCTTGCCAGCGCTTTGGTTATTGGAGGTGTCTTGGTGGTTGTTTCCAAAAAAATGACTTTGCAAAAAATACCCCATTTTGCAAACACAGAAAAGTATATCTCGATCCTATCTGCTGTTATTGTGACAGGTTTAGGATTGGCTATACTTTTAAACAAACCCACATGAGTGTTAAACTAAAACCATGTATTTCCGCTTTCAAAACAAAATCGCCTACGAAAAGACCCTCATTTTCACCAAGGACATTTTCAACCTCACCGGAAAATTACCCGACTATGAGAAAAATGGCGTCATAAAACAACTCCGCGCCATGGGAACTTCCGTCCTCCAAGATATTGCCGAACATTACTCCTCCAAAGGCCCAGACGATTCGTTTCACAGCCTGGACAGGAGCATCAAAACCGTAGCCAAAATCGCCGCTATGATCGATCTCTGCCACAACCTAGGGTACCTCTCCAGTCCCAACCACCACTCCTGGACCGTCTACTGTGAAGATCTGGCCAAACATCTCGAAGAAATCCGCAAATCCCCACCCAAAAAGTAGTAATCTCTATCCATAAACCCCAAAACCGTCCTCATTTTTTTGTTCTTGATCCACTTAAGCTTCTTAAACCGAGATTTTCTTTGGCTCGAGCACAATGACATCCAAAGGCGCGCCGCCGTCCTACCCCTGTCTCAAATTTACAAGGCCTTCACCTCCCCTTTTGGTCACACCAGCTTTTATCGCCCCGCGGTTACCATCTCATACAGTCTCGACTCGGCTATCTATGGCCAGTGGTTGCCCGGATTTCATCTCACCTCGATTTTTTTGCATCTTCTGGTGGCCGCCTTAACCCCCCTTTTTCTATCGGTATTTTTCCACCTCACTGCCAAAGAGAAACTTCTTACGACTCTTGTCATCGGCGTCCATCCTGTCGCCTCCCCCGTCGTCGGTCTGATCTTCCAACGCCAGGAATCACTGGTTCTCATCGGTATCATGCTCACCTTATATTTTTACAATCTTAATCGTGCCTTACCCACCTCCGCCGCTTTCGCCCTGGCCCTGTTTTCCAAAGAAACCGCCCTCATTATAGTTCCTGCATTAATTTTGCTCACCAAAAAGTTTCATCGCTCGCCGCTCTTGTTGCTTGCTTCTCTCATTTTAGTTTACAGCACCCTGCGATACTCCGCCGTTCCCCAAGTCTGGGGCACACCGGCCGTCAGCCTTTCCCTATCCGAAAATATCGGCACTCGCCTTGATCTTCTCAACCGTTGGCTATTTATGCTCGTCGCCCCCCTCAAACCGACGTTGAGCGACGTGGTGCCCATCTTAAAAATCACCGACCCCAAATCCCTATTTTCGCTCTTTCTCCTCATCATCGCATTCCTAAAAATCAAAAACAAAAAATTCCTAGTCCTGTTTGCCATCATGCTCGCCCCTGGCCTGAACATCATTCCGGTTCCCAGGGTGGGTTCGCCCCACTATGCTTATCTGCCCCTCATTCCCTTCGCCCTGGGTCTGGTCTTGATAACCCGCCGGCTCGGTAGTCCGCTTCTTTACCTCTGGATTGCCATCGCCTCTGTCTCGACTTTCTTCGCCGGCTTCCAATACCAAAACGACGCCACCCTCTTCACCCCGGAAGTTGCCACCGATCCGGATTTTTCCGAAGCCCACTCTTACTTGGGCAACTATTACCTATTCAAGGGGGATTATATCCAAGCCGAGTCAGAATTAGAGCAAGCCACTAAAACCCACCCCCATAAACTCTATTTTTATCTTGGCTACCCGGACATGATCAATCTAGCCGGAATAAAGTTCACGCTCGGCAAACCGGCAGAGTCTAGAAACCTATATCAAAAAGCTAAAGCGACAGCTCCGCCGAATCTCCTCCCTTACATTAATTCGGCTCTTCTCCTTCTGTATCCCTCTCCTGGACCACGGTAATCGTTCCGGTACACCCCTGCCCGCATTCAAAGACATAATCTCCCACCCCCAAAAATTCTATGGTGGCAACAATAGTTTTCCCAGCAGGAACGCTCACATCCATTCTGGGGTAATCCCTAACTTTAAAAACGTAATCCCGGTCTACAGCCGAAATATTCAGCTTCACCATATCAAATAGCTCCACCTTAAAACTATCCGGCACAAATTTCCCCCCATCCGCCCGGACATTTACCGTCTGCACCCTATTCAGCACCTCCTCAACCGGTTCTGGCTTCGATCTTTGGAACAAATAGTAACCCAGCGCAATTAGACCAACTACAGTCAAAACAAACAACAAAAGTCTAACCTTCACCTTTTCATCCTAGTCCTTGACAAACAACCCTGTCAAGAACGATTATTGAATCTAACTATAATGTCCAAAAAATTCTCGTTCATCCTCACCCTCTTCCTCCTCCTAATACTTCTACCAAGACCGGTCCTGTCACAAACCACCTCAAGAGTAGTTTTCAATGGAGGTGAGGCAGGTCCGACTTCTAATGGGGCTACATGTAATGACGTATGCGCAAACCAAGGATACGGATTTCAATGCTATGATGTTGGCACCGACTCGTCTGCATCAAACAACAAGTACTTCGCCAGGGATTCAACAAATAATTCATGCATTGAATTGAGTGGTACCTGCTCTAACTTTATCGAAAATACCCAAGGCACCATATATTGCCCGGCTGGGGCAATCGATAGGCACGAAGTTCAGTGGACAAATTGCTTGTGTTTAACAAACCAAACCGTCCCTACCAACACCCCCGTCCCCACCCTCGTTCCAACAAATACCCCAATCCCAACCCCGACACCAATTCCTGGTTCCGCAAACCTCACCAGAAAGGTTTTTTTACAAAAAGCCACCACCGCTTCATATGATTTCAGATGGGTAACCAATACCCAGAACCAGCTCATCGTCAAGTACGGATTGACGACTTCTTACGGCAGCCAAGTGACTAGTGACGCCGAGCAGTTAATAAATTGCGGTAACAACTCCAGCTTTCCTTGTACCGGCGGGAATAATAACCACGCCAAAATCACCGGCCTGGCTCCAAACACCTCATATTACTATCAAGTTACCACTACCACAGGAACGGCCTTAACCCCGGCCGGTGATCCCAACCACTATTTCAAAACTCCTCCCGCCGTCGGCTCATCCACCCCCTTCACCTGGGCCATTTGGGGAGATTCTGGCGACAACGGCACCCGCCAAAATAACGTTGCCAAACAAGTTTTTGCCAAAAGACCGGATGTGACCATAGTTGCCGGCGACATCGCTTACCCATACAGCACCAGTTTTAGTAACAACAATACTCTTTATTTCGATCGCTACTCTGATGCCTCTCCCGGCCAAAATACGATGTCGTTCTCTCCTTTTTACGTCACCTGCGGCAATCACGAGACTTCTTGCCCCACGGTAATGGCCGACCATAGTCTACCCGGTGGAGGAAAAATGTCGTCCCAAATATCAACTTACGCGTTTGATTATGGCAACGTTCACTTCGTAGCCCTAAATTCCAACAGTAGCTACGCTTACAATGCTACCAATCCTTCCGCTTCCGATCCCCAGGTAGCCTGGGCTTACAATAACTTGATTACCTCAAACCAGCCTTGGAAGGTCGTCTATTGGCACCACAACGGCTGGTCTGCCGGATCTCACTCCACAAATACAGCTATCATAGACAACTTAATTCGCATGGCCTCCGATGCCGGAGCCGATCTGGTTCTTTGGGGCCACTCCCACGTTTTCGAACGCTGGAACCGAAAACCCGGTTTTTACCCCAACGTCCAGGCCTATACTATCGGGAATGGTGGTAAAAGTGGCTCTTCCAGTTGCACTTCTACCAGTCCTGGTCCGGGCTGTGCCGCCAAATCGGCTTCCGGCGACTCCGACGCCGGTTTTCTATATTTCCAGGTCAATGGCGACACCATGACTGCCAGCTATATTGACCAAACAGGAGTTAACCGCGATACCATTACCCTAAATTCTGGCGGTGTTGGACCCACCAACACTCCCGGTCCCTCACCCACCTCCGGCCCTACTCCCACCCGAACCCCAACTCCAATTCCTCCCACTCCCACTCCTTCAGGTGCTCCCACTCCCACTCAGCCTTCAACGGGCGAGATCGATATTGCCGTCTGCGACCGCGCCAACGGTCCTTTCTCTCTTAACATCAACAATCCCTACTTCCCCCTGCCAGTCGGCCTGGTACACATACTCGAAGGTGGAGGACTTAAGGTTCAGTTCAGTGTCTTAAATCAAACAAAAGTTATAGGCGGCATAACCACCCGCGTGATAGAGGAGAGAGAGTGGCTAAATGGTACTCTTGTTGAAGTATCGAATAACTGGTTTGTTCAGGCCCCCAATGGCACCGTCTGCTACTATGGCGAGGATGTGTTCGACGGCAACGGAAATCCCATAGCAGGCTCCTGGATTGCTTATGACGATCCAGCTCACCCAAATTTCAGGCCGGGTATAATCATGCCGGCCTCTCCAGCAGTAGGCCAGTCTTATTATCAAGAATTTGCTCCAGGATTCGCTGAAGATCGGGCTCTACACATATCATTTGGGACATATACAGTTCCCGCTGGCACCTTCAACAATGTCTTATTGGTAAATGAAACTCCCCCCAGTACCAAGCGCTATGCTCCCGGGGTTGGTTTGATTTATGACGACGGAGCTGTATTAACCAGCCTGGGACCAACCATCTCACCCACCCCCATCGCCACCATCAAAAATCTCCTTCTCTCCTGGCTCAGCTCAATCCTGGACCAAAATGGGGACTTCAAAGTCAATTCCCTTGATTTCGCCTCCCTCGCCGGTCCTCTCCCCGCTTCCACCCCATCCCCCACCCTCTCTCCCACTGCCACCACAACAGCCCCTACTCCCACCCGCACCCCTACTCCCATCCCTCCTACTCCCACCCGCACCCCAACCCCAGCTCCTCCCACCCCCACCCCTATCCCTGTCTGCTACGTCAACCTGACTTCCCAAGGAGCGGGCGGAAACAGCTTTTACTCCAGGATATTTAATGACCCAACAAAATCCACAGCTAATGCCACAATTTCCAGCATTTCTCTCACCTGGCCGTACTATAAAGGCCAACTTCAAAAGATTACCCTTGCTGGTGTGATTATTTGGACAGGCTCAACCGGGTCATGCAATTCAACCACGGGTGTTTGCACAGCCACAATTAGCTCCTGGTCGACGGGTAACAGGGTTACCGCCGTCGGACAAACCAAAGATCTGGTCTTCCTTTTCAGTGGCAATATAATAGCAAGTCCCTACATTCTAGCCACCACTTTCTACGAATCTTGTTCTGCAAGTGTTACCTGGCCCTAACAGTTTTCATCTTATGCCCAACAATCGCCGCGGTCTGTTTATCATCCTCCTTCTCCTTCTGGGTTTATTTCTCGGCTTGACTGCGGTCCGTCAAACCCAGCTCTTCAAAAAGAAAGCCGCCCTCGCCGACACGGCCACCCTCACCTTTGCCCCTCTTTCCCCAACCACCTACTCACCCGGTAACTCATTTCCCGTCACCGTCAGGCTCAATACCAACACCCAATCCATATCCGGCAGCGACATCCTAACCAGCTTCAACGCCGACCAGCTCTCCTTAACCGGTATCACCATCAATCCCACTGGAGACACCAACCTCAACTCCACCTCGGCCACCTTTGCCCCCGTCACCAGTACAGGAACATTCGATTTGTTAAGGGTCATAAATTGTGCCAACAACGGCGGCTCGTCTGGTTGCCCCTCCGGTCGGGGCGTTGCCGAATTCGGCTTTGTTCGCTTCAACTGGGGTGCCAATGCCCCCACCGCCGCCTACTCCACCAATGGTTCCACTGTCGATGTGGCCACTTTCACTTTCCAGGTCAAATCTACCGCTCCCGCCGGAACCAATCCCATCAAATTCGTCTTCACTTCCCTCTCCTCAACCACCGACTCCAATGTCACCGCCGCAACCACCGTCGAAGATATCTTGGCGGCCCCCACTTCCCAACTCAATATCACCATTTCCTCGACCGCACCTACTCCCACCCCCACACTTCCACCCGGAGGTACATTTACTCTTACAGCAATTGAAGACACTTACGTGGACTCGGGCAGCCCTTCCTCAAACTATGGTTCAAGCGGTGTCTTGGGAGTAGATGCTTCACCCACCACTAAAATCTCATTTCTCAAGTTTGACCTGAGAAATCTAAGTAACACCACCATTACCTCGGCCAAACTCCGGCTTACCGTTTCCCAGGCCACAAACTCAGACTCCACTTCCACCCAATCGGTTAAATTCATTTCCAATTCCTCTTGGTCCGAAAGCACTCTAACTTACTCCAATTCCACCAGTTACCCCCTAGGAACAGTTCTGGCTACCAACCCCGGGGGAACCCTTGGCGAAACTAAACTAATCGACATCACTTCTTCTGTCTCTGCCAACCGGGGTAATTATTACTCTGTCGGCCTGGACCAGACCGACATTGACGGCCTGGATATTTACTCTTCCGAAGCCACCTGTCCCACTGCCATTCCCAGCTGCCGCCCGGCCCTGGTCATCTCCACTTCCTCCACTTCGTTCCCCCCTGGTGACGCCGACCATGACGGGGACGTAGACCTAGGTGATCTGGGATTATGGGCCCGGGATTACGGTCTGTCCATCTCCCCGGCTAACTTCAACTCGGATTCTACAGTCAACGGCCTCGACTACCTCATCTGGCGCACCAATTTCCTCCCCGCCCCCTCTCCTCCCACTACTCCTACCCCCACCACTACCGGCCCCACTCCCACCCGCACCCCGACTCCTACCCCCACTCCATCAGGCCCCACTCCCACTCCTCCACCAGTAGGCTCCGTCTATCGCTCCTTCACCAACGACAGTTACTGGAACGTCCCCATGCCGGCCAATGCTCCCATCGATATTCACAGCTCCACCTATATTACAGATAGCCAAACATCTTCGGAGAATCTCGACTATCTTGGGCTTACCGCCGCCCCCGACGCTCTCCAAGACTTTGGCTACCCCATCTACTGGGCTACCGCCTCCGACCCCACCTATAACTACAACTACACCTACATAGACCCAGTCACCAACAATCCCGTCACTGTTACCATCCCTTACCGTATCCCTCTTGGCGCCAAACCAGCATCGGGCTCTGACGGAGCGCTCATCGTCTACGATCGGGGCTGGAACCAGGTCATAGAAATGTGGAAAGCCGTATACAACAGCACCAGCAACTCCTGGTCTTATGCATCATTCAAGCATTACGTTCTGGACTCCAATGGCCTAGCTTTCGGAGTCACCGGCTATACCACAGTCTTAAATTTCGGTCACCGAGGTATCCCTCCCCCCGCCCGCGCCATCCGGGTGGACGAGGTCCAAGCCGGCGCCATCAACCACCGCCTGGAGTGCTTCTGGTGGGCCACTGGAACCAATTACGCCAACCACTACTGGCCGATGTCCGGTGACGAAGGTGCCAAAGGCGGCATCGTCCCCGAAGGCATTGTCGCCCGCATCAAACCCAGTGTAAATCTCTCAACCAAAGGCCTAACCCCACCCGCCCTAGTAATAGCCAGGGCCCTTCAAACTTACGGCTGCACTGTAGGAGACAACACCGGCGCAGGAAACCGGGTACAGCTTGAGTTAAATAAAACCGCGTGGCAAAATCTGGGCCTGACCTTCAGCGCTCTCAGCTCCATCCCCTGGTCCGACTACGAATTCATCCAGGGCGGCTACGATCCCGTCACCGGAACCATCAGACAGTAACCCCTCTTGACTCTCCCCCCAAAAACCTTTTTACTTAAGAGATACTCCAAATGAGAACGATACTCGTATTTGCCCTAGGTTTAGCGGGTCTCCTCATGCTTTTATCCCAGCTTTTCTCTCCACAAATCGCTCTGGCCCAAACGTCTTGTACTACTCCGGGCTCACTATGTACCTCTGGCGTCACTTACAACGCCGACTCCAGCGCCAATATCTCCCGCAGTAGCGACTCCGCCCAGCTCCCGGAAACAAATCTCATAAACCCCACCCAAGGCTGGGTCGCAGTGAGAATGAAAGTGGGCTTCCCCTCAACTACTACTCTTTCCCCAGACCCCATCATCTGGGACATGAGCGAATCTGACCCCAAGGACCTCTTTGTGTATTACGACGTCGGAACGGATCAGTTTCACTTCGCCCGCAACAGTGGCTCCGGCGGCACTATCCACGCATCAGCTACTCAATCCTTCAGCATCGGCGATACCAAAACCATTATCGCCGCCTGGACTCCCACCCAACTAAAAATCAGTGTTGATGGAAATCAGTTCGTTACCACCTCTACCAGCTCCATACCTGCCCAAGCGCCGTTTCTAATCGGGTCTACCCTTGTCCAAGGCTCAGGTCGCCAGCCTAATTCCGATTATTATTGGGTTGCCGCCGGAACCGGAACCTTGTCAGACACCCAAGCCGCCCAAATTCATTCCTTCGCCAACTCCGACCATCCCCGCGCCGACTTCCCCGGAAGTGCAACTTTCATCTGGTGGGCCAAATCCGACCAATACAATACCGACTCTGCCGCTCCAGACCAACTAGCCGCATACAGTTTCAACGAAGGCTCCGGCACCACCGCTTTTGATACCTCCGGCAACTCCCGCCACGCCGCCCTCTCCAACACTACCTGGACTACCGGCAAGTTTTCAAATGGCCTATCATTCAACGGCACTTCCAGCCGCACCCAGGACTCTTCCGTTACTATCCTCCCCTACACCTTTATGGCCTGGATCAACAATCCCACTAACAGCTCTCGGGAAACCATCGTCTCCGTCGGCCCCAACCGTCACTTTTTCCTGGCCAACGGCCAAGTCGGCTTCTACGACGGCACCCGGGATGATATCTGGTCCGGCACAATTCCCAATAACCAATGGCACCATCTGGCGGTAACTTATGATGGCACCGGCAATCTCCGAGCTTATCTCGACGGCACATGGATGGGCACTACTTTCGCCTCTCCCTTTGGGGCCCAACCTAGCTCGGTCACCGACACTATATATATTGGTGCTCATCCATCGGGTTCCAGCTTTAACGATTTCTTCTCCGGCATCATCGACGAGGTTCGAATTTACAACCGCGAGTTATCATCCACCGAAATCCAATCCGTCATGAATACTCCCATCTCCGGCAATCCTCTCTCCACCCCAACCCCCACTTCCGTTCCTACCGGATCCCCCGCCCCCACCTCCTCATTTCTCCCAGGTGACGCCGATCACGATGGGGATGTGGATCTAGTAGATCTGGGCCTTTGGGCTCGCGACTACGGCCTAACTACTTCGCCAGCCGACTTCAACACCGACTCAATGGTCAATGGGGTTGACTACCTCATCTGGCGTGTCAATTTCCTTCCCTCTCCCACCTCTTCCCCCACCCCGACTTCTACCGGTCCTACCCCCACCACTAGTATCCCCACACCTACTCGTACCCCCACCCCCATTCCGACATCTGGTCCCACCTCCACCCCCGGCCCCACTCTCCCCCCCGGCACCTTTCCAAACCCCCCACCCGGGTCAACATCAGACTGCGGTGGCCTCTGGTGTGCCGAGTCGCCCCCTTACCTTGTCAATGGCCAAGTAGCTTTTGATCAAAGAAGAATTCCAATCGAACTGCAAGGCTGGTGGATGCCAAGTTACGGACATGTGCACTGGGCCGCTAATGTTCCTTTGGGTCAACAGGTTACAGGAACCATGAACTTCAACATCCGTATCGTCATGCACGATAACCCTAGTACTTTATCAACGGTCGAGGTTTATGACGAAAGTCATACAAGACGTTATGTTAGTACAAATACCAGATGTCCATACGACGGTTCAATTAGCACAAACTGTGCATTTAACTTCGATGTAAACTTTGATACCAACAGCTTGAGTAATCAATGGCACGAATTCAGACTCCGCTCGGTTTCACATACTCTTGACGGCAAGGAATTCCTCAATTCCAGCGCAGTTCCTTTTCAAGTAGCAAATGGTAGTACATCAGACACGGCCCACGCCGACGCTGTTACTGGTCAAATGCTTTGTAATAATCCCGGCCCCGGATCAACTAGATATTCGTCTTTTTCAGGAAGAGGTTGGTATACAGACGCCGGATATACTGTCGCCGTGATAGACTGTGTGCCTCTTAGGCCACTTTCAAAGAGTGCTTACCCATCAGGTTATACCTTCCGAGCAAGAGCCTCTCAAGAAACTAGTAGCAAACTCACAATTGCAATGGACAAAAGTCACGCTATTCCCGCGACCGGAACTTGGCCCCAGGTTCAAGCCCGCGCTGGTTTAGTGCTTCTAGCTCAACCTGGGAATATAACATCACTCCAGCCTGTCCTAATCGATCTTAATAAACTTCAAAATGGCTGGCATTCCATCGCTGCCACCTCGGATGATTCTGAAACCCACTTAACCACATGCAACATTCCTTTAATATGTGGACCAAGCGGCATCCAAAACCGAGCCTCTGGTGTAGCCAAAGTTTGGTTCTTCGTCACGAATTAAAATCTCTCTCCTCTTCCCAAAACCCCTCCCCCCCCGTAAAATCAAATCCACCAGCCTGGGTAGTTCAGTGGCAGAACGCATTCTTGGTAAGAATGAGGTCCTGGGTCCGATTCCCAGCCCAGGCTCACCTCACCAAATCAGCAATTTACCCTCGCTCCGCCACTAGTCTTCCTCTAACTTCGCTATCCCAAATAAACTGTGGGTCGCTCCACTCAATCCCATATCGGCTCCCAATGCAAAGATCAGTCCTGACCAAAAATACGAATATTGATGGCGCAAAAACACCTCATATGCCTGAAACCCCACACCAACCATCGCCACACCAAGTGGCCCAGCAGTAAACACTAAATCGGCCAGCACAGAACCTTCGAACTTCTCTTTTCCAATAAACCTCAATTCCCTGACATGTTTCATAATGTTAAAAGCACATCCCAACGCTGCACCTGCAGCCATTTCGGCCGCGTTTGTATGCCCTCAAGTTCTTCCCGCCACACACAAAGTTGCGGCCGCTCCAAATGCCACCGAGTTGACAACAAACCCCACTGCTTCCTCACGAGCCCGAGCCCTCCATACTGCCTTAGTGGCAGCCTCTCTCGCCTTTTGCTCTGCATCATAACCCCGTTCAGACTTACCCATCCGCCCCAGTATAGACTATAGGATTAAACATGTCAACCCAAGCGCTCATCTGGCATCATACATCGTCCGGATAAACTCGGGGATGGACGTCACTCCTTCGTCCACCAGTCTTATTCCCTCTTCGTTCATAGTCTTAAACCCTTTCCTAAGTAGCTCCTTTTTAAACACTTCTTCATCCGCTCCCGAAAAAATCAGCTGGCGCGTCTCCTCGTCCATCTCCAGCATCTCATATATCCCCACCCGGCCGCGAAACCGGCTCTGGTGGCACATTTCACAGCCGCGGCCTGTTAAGAGCTGCAATGGTTTTTTGCCCGTCTCTCGGGCATACAGAGCCAACTCCTCAGGCGTCGCCCGATAATCTTCCCTACAATGCTCACATATCCGCCGCATCAACCGCTGCGACACCACCGCCCGCAAAGCATAGTTGATCATAAATCGGTCTATTCCCAAGTCCAAAAGTCTATAAATCGCCCCCACACTATTTCTCCCATGAATTGTGGAAATCACCAGATGGCCCGTAAGAGACGCCTGAACCGCAATTTTAGCCGTCTCCGCGTCCCTAATCTCCCCCACAAAAACTATATCCGGGTTCAGTCGCAATATTTGCCGCAAACCCCGGACAAAATCCAATCCCACATCTTCTCCCACCTCAATTTGGTTCACCCCCGGCATGACATATTCCACCGGGTCTTCAATTGTCATGATATTTACTTCGCCCGTATTCAAGTGCTTAAGGCACGCGTGAACCGTGGTCGTTTTCCCTGACCCCGTCGGCCCGCACACTAAAAACAATCCGTATCGACCAGATATATTACTTCTAATTTTAGAAGCTAAAGCCTCAGACACCCCCAATTGAGTAAACTGTGTATACTGAGGCAAGTCCAACACCCGCAAGGCCGCCATCTGGCCAAAATTAGTAGTAACAATCCCCGCCCGCAGGACATACGGGTGTCCCTCCACTTCCACCCGGATCTTACTCTCCTGGGGCTTTCTATTTTCCGTCACATCCATGTTACCCAGCACTTTTATCCGCGACAGCACCTGGTCATATGCCCCGTGGGCCATCGTCCCGTAAGTCTGCAACACCCCGTCCACCCGCAATCTCACCCGGACTTCTTTCTCCTCCGGCTCCAAAAGTATGTCGGACGCCGTAACCCGAATCGCCTCCGAAATCACCTGGTCCACAATAGCCACAGGCGAACTCATCCCCGACAGATTAAACAATCCCGACCCCAATTCCATACATCCATGATCACCCGTCTTTACAACCACGTCAAGGATGGTTTATTATAAATACTATTAAACACTAAATATTAAACATTGAATATTAACGAAAGGCGGTGATTTCTTTGGATCAATCTCAAATCAAGTGCGTCAACTGCCAAGAGGTCGCGCTTACCGACGGCTCCAAAGTCTGGGTCTGCCAAAATTGCGGCACCGAAAACCCAGCCGTTAGTACTGCCGCCATGCCCATCACCTCAACTTCGGCAGAACCAATGGAAGCCATATCTCCCGTACCTCCAGTGATTCCGGCATCAATTCCAGACATGACTATGGGTACTACAGCCACCGCGGCTCCGACAGTACCGATAACTCCGGCAACTCCCGCTGCTCCAGCGGTTGCATCTCCGCTAGACCCCAACCAAGTTCAACCGCTGCAATAAATAGAAACTGATCCCAAAAGCACTCCCCCTTGCCAAGGGAGTGCCTTTTAAACTAAAATCCCCCCATGGCTAAAAAAGGCGCCCGTCAATATTTCGCGTTTATCTGCTCGGTCTGCAAGTCCCAAAATTACCTTAGTCAGAAAAACAAAATCAACACTCCCGATAAGCTGGAGCTAAAAAAATATTGCCGCCACTGCCGAAAATACCAGCTTCACAAGGAGTCGTCTAAACTCAAGTAGTCTTCTTTCTCCTCCGAAAGAGTTCCACCATAGCCAACACCCAAATTTTCTCCTCCGGCTCGTACCACTGCCCATTAGCCCCCTCAATCATGTATCTAAACCACTTCCCTTGGAGGGTTTCCCGACGAATCTTGGCCAACCTCCCGTCCCGGTCCATCCCCGTCGTTTCCGTCTTCCCGTGCCGGAACTTGCGCCCCAATACATCGTCCACTCTTTCAAAAAACGCCCCATCGTTTAGAAGCTCCCGGGCAATCCTATCCAGCTCATCCGCGCGCATCCAATCAACCGTGTCCAGATAATTTTGCGCTTTAGGAAACCGCCTCACCATGGCTGCAATAATCTCTCACTGATTAACATTTGTCAACACCAAAATCACTCCCTACCCATCTCCACTATGTACCCCGCCGGGCATTTCGCCGGATCACATCCATTCTTCCCAGCCAACGGACACTCTTCCCGAACCATCCTCACTTGGTTCAAAATCCTCGCCGCCCGCACCGCTTTATCGTCTCCCTGCCCCCATAAAGCCCGCAGCAACTTTGCTATATCCAACCTTGAAATCCACACTCTCTGACAAGTAATCTCTGCTCCCACCAGCCAGAATACTACTCCCCCTACTTAGCCGATGCAATGGCTATTAGCCCACACGCCACATTCTCAATCTTACTCCACCCGTCAAGCCCACCGTCAAAAATGCTAAAATCCTATCATCATAGGGGCGTCAGTCAGTGGTAGGCTCTTGGTCTCCAAAACCAATGACGAAGGTCCGATTCCTTCCGCCCCTGCCAATTACCATTTTCCTTTGTTTTCAGAAGTTCCGAGAACGGAAATTTGTAGGTACATAGGACTTTTCCGTCTATCAACCGGAGGTCCGATACAACATACCTCAAAAGTTCCCGTTTTAGCTTAGGACTGGAACTTCTGAATAGTTCCGGAGCCCGGTGGCACACTTCAATGAAATTCTCAATTTGCTCATAGTAGACTCTATTTCCACTTTCGTGCTTCTCTCTTTGAGCCACGACCTCCCTTAGTTCCCTTTCCAATTCCTCATCCTTCTCCTGGTATGTTGCCTCTTTAACGGCACCATCCAAATACCCATCCAGCAACCTCCGCTTTTTCTCCTGAAATTCCTTATATCTCTGACTTAGAGCTTCAATGGCTTGAGTGTGATACACGTGCTCCTCATCAACTCCCTTTCGCAGAATACTTTTCATCAATTCCACCACTTCCTCCGTAATTGAAATGGAATCCACAATTCCAGTAAGTTGGCCCACCATCTCCTCCTCCGTAATTGGCTTCTGATGGCATTTTATCCGTCCGTAATCGGGCCTAGTGCAATGATAGTAAGTGTATTCGGCCTTCCTGTCAGTCTTCTTGTAAAATTTAGTCTTCTTCTCCGCCGTCACGCTGTACCCGCACTCCCCACATCGCAACAACATGGTGAAGTTAAAGTTATGCCTCCGAGTCCTGGGTTTATTCTGCTCATCTAATGTTTCCTGCACTCTATTCCACAAATCCCTGCTCATCAACGGTTCATAAGTACTGTTACTGGGGTAAACCTTCCCATTCCACCTAAACTCCCCATAGTAAAACGGATTTCTTAGCATGTGGCCCACATCGCTGCTTCCCAATATCCCCTTGTTTAGCTTAGTTGCCAACCCTTCCGCAACCAGCTTATTCCTAAGCTGCCTTATCGAGTAAGAACCGGAGGCGTACCACTCAAACGCCTTTCTCACTGCCACCGAAGTCTCCGGATGCACTAAAATCTTACCCTCCTTCCTCACGTAGCCAAACGGCGGAGTACCCGGATACTCACCCCTGGACGCCTTCTCCGTCAAACCTTTTTTCACTTCATCAGACAAGTTATTTAGGTAAAACCTCGCCAGCTCTGCCTGAATTCCATAAGTCAATTTTTCCGTCGATTTTGAATCCCCAGAGTAGGACGTGCCATCCTTTACAAACACTACTTTCTTTTCATACTTACTCACCAAGTCGTCCACTTCTACTCTGTCTTTCAGATTCCCCCTTAGAAGTCTATCGACCTTCTCGCATAGCAAAAGCTCCACGTCTGGCTTCGTTTTTAGAAACTCAACCATCTCGGAAAATACCTTCCTACCATCCTCCTTTGCACTTTCTGAACAAACAAATTGTCTAATTATCTCAACACCGTTCCTCTCCGCATAATCCTTAATCAACTTTGTCTGTGCCGCCAATGAATACCCCTGCTCCTGCTCTCTACTGGACACCCTGGCATACAGTACCGCTTTCATATTCATCTTCAGTTCTAAAACACTAATACTGTTATATAACTAATACTCATTTCTTACAAGAGATAGCTACTGTAACCATATAGTCACCGTTACCATATAGTTACTATTATGGTTACTATCTCTGGCCATCTCCATCCAAAAAAATATAATTCGGCGGAACCTCGCCGGTTTGTTCACAGTAAAACTTAACCGTTTCCGCACAAATCCGACGAAACTCATCGCTTTCCAGAAAAAAGGACTTGAAATATCGAGGGCCAGCTCTATATGCCGGAGCGTCAAACGATAGCAGCTCCTCTCCACTTGGCAACTCTTTTAATTTGATTGTCCCGCCTCTTATTTTCAAATCTCCCTTCGAAGTCTTGAAAGTCCAAACCACAAACGCTCTTATCTTATCCCCTCTCACCACCGGCCTAATCTGAATTTCCAGCGTTTCTATTCGCCAGTCCTGAAAAGCAATTCTTTTTATATTCATCTCCATACTAATCTCTACCCCCTCGCAAACAACCTATCCTTTAACGATCGAATAGCATCGGCATATCGTTTGGCTACAACCTTCACCTCCCCTGCCCAGTAGGAATCTGCCAATCGCTGTGTATCCTCCCGTCTCTCAAACACAAACCATAACTGTCTAGGCTCTCCCTCAAGTCCAGTCAGTCGTACACCAATTGCATACAGCAACGCCGCCTCATACAAATCTTTGGTTTTATAGCTATTCATATTTCATCAGTAGGTGGATAGTCAACCTCCAACCTCCTCCGCATACCGGATTTCATAAACTCTTCCAAGAAGCACCTCGCCGCAAAGCCCAGGTATCCGGGATTTGAACTCTCATAAGTTTCGTTGATGTGTCCCAAGCCATCTTTTACCAAAACAGCCGTTTTATGCCCCGAGCCAGCCTTGCAAACGGAGGTAAAACGCTTTTCCAGAAGGTCCCATGTTCCCCGTATAGTTTTCCGATACGACACCCTGCCAGTAAAAGGGTTAGAAATCCTGAATCTGGGGAAATCAGAGATGGGAATAACGACTCTAATTATTAGCCCTTCCATACTTCCTCTCCATCGCCATCTTTAACAACACTTTGGCAAAACCACTTAAATTAAATTTAGCCTCAACCACCTCTTCATCGGTTACATTTCTTCCCAGACGTGTCAACAAAATCGGTGCAATTTGCTCGTCTTCACTTTCATAAACATTTGATGATTCACCCATATTCATATTTCCACAGGATAATCGGGTCAAAAGTTAGAAGTCACTACTGGAAGCGTTAGAAATCAAGGCTATTTTCAAAAAATCCAGGGAGGGTGGTATTAGATTACGCAGAAGAAATGAAGCTAAGTATTATTTTCTCTCGAAATTAATCAGTTAGAGAAATCAACTTTCTTCGGTAAGGCTTATTTTTCTCGGTTTCTATATAAAAACCTGGTTTAAGAAATTTCCTAACTCTAAACTCCAAATTTCTTAGGCTGGACCGGTTTTTTGGCTGGTATTTCTTTCCTATAAGTCCACCCACAGCTACGTAATCGAAGCCGCTGAGCCTATTCAAATAAACTTTGATCTGGTTTTTCCTTTTCAAACCTGAGTTTTCAATGAGGGCAATAATCTTTTGCCTGTTCTCCCCCATAAATCGTTTGGATATTGTATTGGAAGGTAATACTTCTTGTGCTGGGTAAATATCGGCCTTGGAACCAAGAACGTATGGATTATTACTTATTTCTAAGGGGATTTCAGGTTCAGGGACTATCCCTTTTTTCAAGCAATCCTCTTTATAGGAAAGATAGGACAGATGGCTATTGATATCCATTTTCATACTTAATCTTCATCTTTGCCGATTTTATCACTGTGGACAAAAAACCTTGTAATTATTCAGCATTAGTTCTGCATAATTCCCAATAATCAGCCAATAATGGTAAAATACTCTCAATACTTCCATGAAAAACAATGGGCCGGTCTATTTAATTCTTGCCCTACTAGTTATTGCTGCTTCCGTATGGTTCTACTGGTTTCAATGGCGAACTTCAAAAATTAGGAAAGAGTGTTACCAAAAATCCTTCGCTATAGACGAATATAGAAATGAAAGTAATCGGAGCGGAGACGACAAGTGGGCCTGGGGAAAAGATTGGATGCCAAACCCATTGCAAGACCGCTGGGATGCCAAATGGGGCTGGTGGCACCGTTTAACTTCACAAAAAACAGTAGAGGGTTGGTACAACCAATGTTTACTCAAAAATGGAATGAAAATATAATTTTTAAGTTATAAATGAAATATAAGGAATTATTAACTATTCTTATCCTACTTTTACTAACTGGATTGTTTTATTGGTTCCAATGGCGGCCAACCGAAGACAGAAAAGTGTGTTGGAAATATGCCTCTGATCTAGCAAATACTGCAATTTCAAAGGGAGCGAGTTTTACATTCGATCAGTATCAAAGTCTTAGAAAAAGATGTCTGGATGAGAAAGGATACGAGTGAAAAAACTTACTACTCAGCAATTCATTGATAAATTAAACAAAAAAGCAAAGGAAGAGGGAAGACTACTTGAGGAAAGGGAATCTGATAAAACACAGGTAATTTTCTTTCGGAAAAAACCGGAATATCCAAAAAAGGAGGCAGCATGAGCCGTATGAAGCAACTTATGGAAGACCTAATTGGAAAAGACGGTATAGCGGGTTTTCAGATGTTTACGGGAATGTCTAAGTCACAGTGAGAAAAGGCTCACAAACTTCCAAAAGACCAGACAGTAGAACCGCCACAAAAGAAGAAGAAGAAGCTGGTGTTTTTAATCAGTCTGAACAATATTGTGAGCGAGTTGGTGGAGATGGTTAAGCAAAACCCGGAGCTGTATTTGGAGAAAAAGAATAAGGAAGTGGAAGCAGAATTGTATTTTATGCCAACTTATAAAAGGAAAGAAGCAAAATAAATAGTAAAACTTTCTTGTTAAAGTAATAATTAGAAAAGTTTGCACACAGCGGTAGCTCTGTCCCCACGCTCACCTTTCTTCCCCCTTTGAACCGCAACCGCTTTTATTCTTTGTCATTATTCTTCCTTAAAAACTCCTTCAATTTATTATGGAAAGCCTCTCGTTCGACTGTGTTGACTTGGAAGAAATTATATTGCTGGTTTGTTTCTGAGGTTGGCTCTGAGGATTTAGTTTTACCAGTGACATCACTCACCAGTTTCAGGAAGTTATATCTGGATCCCCAGTCCGGATGCTTTACTGCATCCTTCCCGAATAGCTTGGTGGCTTCCAGGCCTTCCAGAGTGGTGTCAATCATCTTACTTTCCAGGGATATGCCAAACTTTGCCTGGGAGGCCTTGTCCAGTTTTGCCACATAGGACTGCACCCCTGGCCTGTCGATGAGGTTCTGCTTAGGGTGTGATGCTGATACCTCCGTATACTTAGCGTCAATCATGGCTCTTCTGGCTGACTTGCCTTGCAATATCCCCATCACTGCAAGTTTCTGTTTCTCTGTCGGTTTAACTTTATTTTTCATAGGTTAATTATAGATCAATTAGACAGGCTCAGGTTAGCCATAGAAAATAAATACTTTACTAATTGGAAAATTGTTATTTTTCCAAAAAATATAGGGTGGTATTTGATTTTGGAAAATAAGCATCCTTTTTTTGAAATTAGAAAACTGTCTGAAAGATGTGTTTGGGTAGGAGGAAGTACCTCGTGGGGAAGAGGCTCATTTTGCGGGTATACCCCCCTCTGCAATGACAACCATCCAAAACAAATTGTATACCGTAAACTGACCCTAGAGTGTTAGAATCTACCCATAATTTATGAAACTGATATTTAAATTTATATTGGCAACTTTATTAGTTGGAGCGTTAGGACTTGGTATATACACATACAAATACCACTCGTTGGCCATAGAGGGTTGGAAATTATTCAACGATCGCTGCAACAGCGTGAATCCCACTCTTATCAAAGTCAGAAATACTCATCTGGCACTTGGAGCTGCTGTGTCAGGTCGAGCAACACCATCTGCTGAGCAGTTTAGCGGCGACCTTGGTGTACTCTTAACTTCTGCCGACAAGTATATCGAGCTGGAGAGAAACTGGTTAGACAAACAAAGTGCCTTTATGAATCGCTGGGATTTCAAACTTCTTGCTCCTGATTACGTAAAGACTGCCGGGAAGTATCAGCTAGCCATGTATGAAGCGTATTACAAATATTACAAGGTAGTCAGCGATATGAATAAAGCAGGAGACAAGGCCAAAGAAACCGGCACGGAATTCCAGTTTGAAGGTAGTCCAACAGAATTAATGAGTAAGTTCCAGGAGGAAAGGTGGGCAAACCAAGATTTATACTTTGATGCGTTTGATAAGGGGCTGGAAATAAAGGACTGGAGAAAGTACTTTGCCCAAGTTCCTCCTCCAGACTGTCCTGAAGAGAACATGAATATTCCTGAATACTATTCTCCCACTCCTACTTCTATACCTACAACAAACGATTCTGACATGGAAATAAAATCTTAAGTTACTCTTTCACTGTTTAACTACAGTCTCATAGACTAACCGTAAGACCCGACTTTTTTCTAAAAATCCAATCTTCGTATTAGGAGGAGGGAAGTAGTATATCTCCTACCCGACGAGGCTCATTTGCGGCCATACCCCCTATTTGGCAGTACAAAGTACTAAAATTGAGCAATGAAACCCTCTATCCCTAAAAAGTCAGTCATAGTTTTCTTAACAATTCATCCACTTCTCCAGGAGCTATCAGACTGCATGTAAACTCTGGGTACCTCTTAGAGAATTTAAGCTTATCAACAATACGATCCCTCATATCATTATCCACCACCATATAATCTGCAAAAGGGTACATCATAGAAATCATTACAACATCAAAGTAGTCCCCCCGATTAAATTTCCTTGATTTGTTAGATGTCATTAGGTCAGAAATGAGCCAAGAATGAATTTCAATATAAGGAATAGTCTTGTAATATGGCGACTTGAAAAATCCAAGCATTGAATCAATACTGCTTTCACCTGATGCATTTTCCCAATTCCTTAAGTGATGTTTCACTAAGTTTTCCATCTTAACTTGGTCACCGGATTCAATCACCTTCTTAAGAGCTTCGTGAAGACCAAGTAACTCTAGCTCTCGCTGTTTCAAAAGGCTAATCCTCTTAGATTTAGCTTGACTACCTAGGGATTCCCAATCATCGGCCATGCTTTTACTAAGTGATTTGAAAGCACTTGGAGTACCCCACCTTCTCTTAAATAATCTATTTTGGATATCCAAAAAAGGCGTCAAAAAGTTAATTAGTGGGTCAAACAAATCATAAAAATCATATATTACTTCGTCCTTCTGCTCGACACATGCTTTCATGGCTCTTGAGATTTGTTTACTAAGAAAACTGTTATGATCCGTCGAAGAGTAGTCTTGAACTAAGAGTTCATACCGTCTAAGCAAGAGTTCCGACTCTGGATTCATAGTAAATTTCGATGAATAACGCTCCTGTATTTCTGTGAACTGCCCAGTGTCAACCACAATTACTTTCCTACCCAAAATGACAGTGGAGAGTTGTTGCCAAAAATTTAAATCGTTTCGGCGACTCCAAATAAACCCCGTATCAAACCAAAGAATTGGTGTATTTGGCTTGCTGACTTTCCTAACAGGAGAATTCATCTTTTTTGCAAAACATATCTACAAGCTACTTGTGAAATGCCTCAAAAGTCGATCTCCCCCTCTTTATCCCCAGAAATTTTCCACTCTCCCCACTTTCTATCATCTCGACAATAACCCTAGCTACATCCTCAACCAAGTTGGCGTCCTTAGCGTCCTCCGGGAAATATTTCTTGTATTCTTCCGTCGCCGTATCCGACGGCGACACACAATTCGCCCTTATTCCCTTATCCTTTAACTCCTCCGCCAGACCCAAAGTAAAGTCCTCCAGTGCCCGTTTAGACGCAAAGTATGGCAACCAACCCTTGGCTCCATTCTCAAAGGTACCGGACAAGTTCACAATCACACTCCCCTGACCCATTATTGGTAACAATCCATGAACCATAAGTGTCGGGGCAGTAAATCCCACCGCATAAGTATCCAAAATCACTTTCTGGTCAAAAGTGGCAAATTCTTTCCCAGCGTAAACTTCTCCCTCACCATGCCACACTCCCGCCACATACACCAAAACATCCAATCTGCCAGTCCACTCCTTAACTTTCTGTATCAAATTAGTAACTTGTAACACATTAGCCAGGTCGTAAACGAACACTTCTGCCACGCCCCCCACTTTCTCAACCATCTTCTTCGTCTCCTCCATCTTTTCCTTTCTCCTGGCTACCAATCCAACCATATATCCCTTTTTTCCCAATTCCACCGCCACGGCTCTCCCAATCCCTGTAGACGCACCCGTAACAATTGCAAATTTATCTTTCAACTTCATCGTTTGCCCTACCTCCTAATCCAGCAAATCCAAATATTGCACTTATAAGATCCTTTTGGTCCTGCCAAATTGTTTGGGTTATTGATACAACCTGTTCGCTGGACATATTTTTGCCCAACTGCTCGGCCAGTCTATTCCCAGTATTCTGGGTCATCTCTATTAATCCCTTCTCTCTTTCTCTATGAGCTTTAATGCGAAAGTACGAAATAAAAGTAGAAAGAGATAAAAGAAACAGACCTGTAAAAGCAAACAATATTTGCCTATTCAAGTCAGATTGAAAAGGGAAGAATACTAAAATCAATGTGCCACCAACGTACGTAACCACCCCCATGACCCCAAACTCCCTCAATACATTAACCATACTGTCAGTAAAACCCCTCTTTAATAAATCTTCTATTTTCCTACCATCGGGAAGAACTGCCCCCATAAAATCCACAATTGCTTTACCCGAAGCGTCCTTAGTTGTATTCATACTCCCCTCCTTTTATCTACCTCTCCTCCACGGTAATCCGCCTTGTAAATCAGCTTTCCCCTTTGCTCAATCGTCTCTTCACCTGAAAATCTGTCCAACTCTCCATCCCACTTATTTCGGTATACAAAGTCGCCCCGTTTGTACTCCTGCGGCCCTCGGTATGGGTATTCCTCCGGCATTTGCATCAACGCACCTCTCAATATCCCATATACAGCCTCCGCTTCCACACCTTCCACCACCCAGCCGTAGTAAATCATTGACCAAACCGCACGGCTTTCATAAGAAACAATCATCATTCCCACATACGGCTCACCACCGTAAAAATGGTCATCTGACCTCCACTCCCCCTTCTCAAATGGAATCCGGGTCGACCCGTCCGGTTCCTTAATCCATTTCTTCTCCTCCCCTCCGGCATAACCAGCCCTGTTTGAATCAATCAAAAACTTCCGTAGTCCCTCAATATCCATACCATCCGAATTCTATCCCCTCCCGCCTATTTACGCAAAAGCCAATTCCGGTTTCAGCAGCCTCCCCACCCCCTCCATCCCAAAATCAAAGCTATTCAGATTCACCCAAGCGTTCCTGATTACGTCCAATAGGGCCTGCAAAAACTTGTAATTCCAGCCGTGGTATACTAAGTCCATGAAAGACGAAGCCAAGACGTGGCTGGATCAAGCCGAAGAAAGTCTAAAAGACGCTGAATTTCTTTACAACGGTTCCAGATACTCTATGGCCGTCTACTGCTGCCACCAAGCTCTAGAAAAGTTACTAAAGGGCTGCATCGTCCAGTTTGCAAACCAGCTTCCACCCAAATCCCATAATCTGGATGCTCTGGCTCGTCAAACCACATTAAAATTCCCTGAAATTTGGCTTGAAGACCTAGCAGAAATTACCCGCCACTTTTGGCGTGTCCGCTATCCCGACTTCCAAAGGTTCGTTTACACCTCCAAAGAATCAGTCGAGCCTACTTACTCCAAAACCCAGGAGGTTTTTATATGGATCAAACAACAATTACCCCACTAATCAAACAATACCTAGGCCGCCTACAAAAGTATGTCTCCGTGGACCAAGCCATCTTGTACGGCTCACTACCAGCCGGCACCAACAAAGAAGACAGCGATGTGGATCTGCTTATCCTATCATCCGATTTCTCCAAATACGACCCGGATTCCAGACTAAAAATCATCTACCGTGCTAGCGTTGGCTTCCCTTATGACCTGCACGCCTATGGAGTAACGCCGGAAGAATACGCTTCAGCCTCACCCCTTACTACCCTCGGAGCCATTAGATCCACTAACCCTCCAGCTATTCAAATTTGAGCGTACCAGGTTCGAATACTTTCCATCCAGGCCTGCTACATTCAGCTCGCTCCGCTCGTGAACGTAGCAAGCCATCCTGCCCACCTTGCCTCGCTTAAACAACGAGCCTGAATTGTAGCCTGATACGTTCAGTTTACATGAACGTATCCTGCCCTGTATGTTTTACTTCTACATACTTCGAAGCCAAAAAAATAATAAACTGTATCTTGGTTACACAACCGACTTGAAAGCCAGATTAAAATCGCATAACTCATCAGAAAACAAAGCTACGAAGCCCAATGCGCCATATGATTTAATCTATTATTCTGCCTTTACAAGTCAACCTGACGCTCTAGAATGCGAAAAGTACTTTAAAACAACCGCCGGCTGGAAACGCATTCACTCTATGCTCAAAAACACGTTGGACAAACCGCTTTAGTACGTTCACAAAGCTAATCGTACTTTAGTACAAGCACGAAGCTGCTTGTACCACCGCCCTCCCAATCCCAGTTGAAACCCCCGTAACTAAAGCTGTTTTCATTCTAGGGTAATTCGGAATTTGACCAATATGGTTTCTTAAACGGCCACTCATTCAGCCAATCCTTGATAACTTGATAAAGCTCCGGATATAAACCGACCTCATACCCTTTCTGGGTGACCCAAAAACTTACATCCACATCTGCGTTCTCCGGAGGATTTTTCCTCGTTCCTGGCTTAAAAAAATACAAACAACCTAAACATTCCGTTCCTTCTTTGTTCACAACCGTATAGGCGAAACTGCTCTTAAATTCAAACTCTCTCTGGTGCCAAGCCAAGTCAATCAAATCGTCCTCAAAAGTTAATGCCGGTGTTGGCCACTTTCCACCCCGGGTCCTCTTAATAATGTCAACGCTGGACATCACTGCCATATAGTCCAAATACACGTCGCTCGCACACAATTTCCTGATTACAAATCTCGGACAATCTAACCTCTCTGGAACCTTAAAATCCCTTGGTACTAGCGTTAACATACCTAAATTCTACCACCAAATCATTGATTGTCAGAGTAAAATATATCCATGTCAACAAAACCAATCGTTTACTGTCTTATAGCCACATCAGTCGTTACTCCGCTGTTTGTGCACGAGCACCTAGACGACCTGCCTCATTTACACTTCAACACGGCACCCGTCTCCCCTTCGGCAACTATCGTTGGTACCGCATCCCTGGCATCTCCAAACTCAATCTACTTCATAGGCACAACAACCCCCTAGTCATCCAAAAGCCAACCCTCTATACATCCTCCAATTCAGGCTGAAATACGTTCCCACATAGTCCACCAAGGCCTGCAAACTTGACACTTTCGTCTCAAAATGATACGATAAACGCATATGAATGAGACGAAAAACACTCCCAGGCTGCAAAAAATTCTTGGCATACTAGGCACAAAAGATCAGGCCACCAGGGCGGAACTGTCCTCCCTTTTGGCTTCGGTCTACCCGGTTTCCAAGCCCACTCTCGTCCGCGACCTGAAACATCTCATATCCACCGGCCAAATCCAAGGCCGGGGAGCTGGCCGAAACACCTCATATTTTATTCCTTCCACTCACCCCCTGCTAAAACCGATAAACTTAGCCGGATACTTCGAGCTTGATCCGGACCAGCGTCCAAACGTCCAAAAACAATTCAACCCGGTAATATTTACTCAACTGCCCGGTTTGTTCACCACGGAAGAATTTACAGAACTTGAACATATTTACAAACCCTTCCCCAAAAAACCAAATTATCGGGAACTCGAAAGATTTGTCATTGAACTATCTTGGAAATCTTCCAAAATTGAAGGCAATACCTACACTCTTTTAGAAACTGAGGGATTAATAAAAGACGCCAGGCAAGCCCGGGGCAAATCTTTATACGACGCAACCATGATTCTTAATCATAAAGCGGCTTTTGAAACTATATTGCAAAATCCCCATGACTTTAAACAACTCTCCCCGTCTTCAGTTCTCCAACTGCACAACTCCTTAACGTCAGGTCTGAATATTTCAACGGGTATTCGTCAGGTTCAGGTAGGCATCTCGGGAACCGCTTATCTACCCCCGGATAATCAGTGGCAAATCACCGAATATTTCAAACGGGTTTTAGATTGTGTTAACCAAATCCGATTTCCCTTGGAAAAAGCTCTGGTCATTTCAGCCATAATTTCTTATCTCCAGCCGTTCGCGGATGGCAACAAGCGAACCTCCCGTATGCTTTCAAACGCAGTCTTGATTGCCCATGACTACTACCCTCTTTCGTATCGGAACATTGATGAAAACGAGTATAAACAAGCCCTAATTTTGTTTTTTGAAACCAACAATCTCTACCACATCAAAAGGTTGTTGATAGATCAATACCGCTTCGCCCTCTCCACCTATTTTCTCTAGTCAATTTTGAGCGTACCAGGTTCGTTCTGATGTCGAAGTGAAACGAAGATATCAGGAGTGGTGAGCGTAGTCGAACCACGCACATACTTTCCATCCAGGGTACATTCATGCGAACTGAATGTACCAGGGCCTGCAAAATCACTGCCAGTTACTCCACGTCAGGATATATACTCTTACTCTCCTCAGCAATTCTGGCCATCAACCCCCCTAAAGGACAGTTGGCCAGACAATTGTCACATCTTTTTCCCCTCATTCCAGAATAAGTCACACCACCAGTACCCCTCTCCCTTAAATTTCTTACGTCACCCGGACCAATCATAACCCCCTTCCCCAACACATTATTAATGCATTTATACTTCCCGGTAGGAATCTCTAGTTTTTCCAGACTCATTTCGAGATTATACTATCGGATATCAGTAGTCTACAACCCCAGTTTCCTCAATTTTTCTCTCAATGCCTTGTATTCGTTTATTACCAGCTCGAGAGCCACCGCTACTCAATCTTCACTTCCCAAGCGTACCTCCTACAACCGGCTTCTCTTTTCTTTCACGACGCCGTCTCCTCCACCATATTACCCCTATCACTATTATTAGGATCAAAACCAGCGCCAGTAGCACCCACCACATCCACAACTTACCCCCCTGACCTCCCACTGTCTCCATTGCCGGCTCGGTAGCCCCCAAATCTCTCTTGGGCGCCTGGGACACCAACGGGCCATTCAGATCGCCGGGATACCCCTGCCCGCTCTTTAAGCCTAGTGCTATAAGCACCCGGTCCCACAATCCAACCACCGGTGTGGGGGTTGGACTCACATTCCCAGCCGGCGTTGGGGTCACTTCCGCCTCCACTACTTCGTCGCCGCCCCCAACTACTATCGTCAAATTATCAACCTTAGCTAAAATATCCCCCGGCTCATAAGTCACGGCTATATTCGAATCCCGGGTATCTCCCAGCGTAAATTCAAACTTGACAATGCTCACCCCCGCCGCCCGCCCCATAAATGTAACCGATCCCAAAGTTCCCCTCCCGCTATACAACCTGTCTTTGGATGAAACAATCCCGGAAAAAGATATTTTACCCGTTTCGTTATCAAATGCGGCAATTGGATAATCATCAAATAAAGTCCCCGGCACCACTTCCACCACAGTTACCTTCTCCGGATCGTAAACTAGCATCATATCCGCCCCTCCCACTTCAGCTCCCGCAGTATCCATTACTATCTGAGCCGTAAACCTCTCCCCCACCTTAATTACCTTCGAAACCGGTACAAACCCTAAGCTCGGCTCTGCTGCCGCCCCGGCCGTACCCACCAGCCCTCCCACCAAAAAGACCGTCACCGCCAACCATAAGCCTACCCTGACCATTATTGCAATATATCGTCTACCTGGAACCAGTTCCTTCTCATGATGCTGAAGTCCAAATTATTAACCAGCCCGCTGCCGTCCAAATCCACTGTCTGATTAGTACTCAAGAAGGCTTGCAAGAACACCGACGTATAGTCAACCGCATTCACTATTCCATCGCTCGTCAAATCCCCTCCCTTAAGTGGGGTGCTCGTAAAGTCCACCACCGTCTGCCCCGTCGCAATGACTACAGGGGAAGTCAGCGTTCCAAATCTACGTTTCAGATAACCAGCCGTATCGGCATAAAAGATATAGCTGCCAGGCGAAACACTGATTGCTGCCTCGCCATTTGAATTCGTGTTTACCGTAGATATAGTCTCAGTCCCAGTAGGCAGCGTCCGTTTGATAACAGTCACAGTCTTAGCCCGGCTCACGCCTGCCCGCAATCTTCCTTCGAAAGCAAACCTGAAAGTCACCAATCCCGCTCCCGGCGTTGGCGTTAGCGTCGGCGCCCCAGTCACAGTCGGGACCGGCGTATTGGTGGGAGTAGCCCCCCCTTCTCCGATTACGATATTGGCATTTGTCACCGAACCCAGTATATCAATCGGATCCTGGAGCGTACCCGAGCCATACAACACCATATTACTGTCGTTCCTGTCCCCCACTCCATTAAAAAGATATGAAATACTCGTCCCGGCAGTGTTAGCAAACGGCATAAATACTATACCAGCGACTATCACCGGATCCCCGTTAACCGGCGTAGCAGTGTCACCACTCCCAATATTAGCCGATATTTCTATCTGCCCCGGCACCATGCCAGCAGCACACGTCTGGTTGGCATTACAATATGTTATCGCCGGATACGAAGCGAAAACCGGTCCTTGGGACAAACTCACTACCCTCATCACGTTAGAGTCAAATCTAATTCTTGCATCCAGGCCATCAATACTCTGGCCTCCAGTACCCGCCCGCACCTCCATATTAAAGGTAGTACCAATTGCCTGAGGATTAGCCGGATTGGGACCAGCAAAATACAGTCTACCCTGACCGGTAGGCGGACCGTTCACAATCAGATTTCCATCATTAATAGTCCCCAACACATCCGCCCCCAGACCGTTAGTCACCACTGTCCTAAACGTCCCATATACACTCAAGATATCAAGCACAGTCGAACCAGCCGTCCGGCTCGTAAAACGTATAGTAGCCGCCACCCCAGCTGTAGAAGAAGTCACCTGGCTCCCCAAAGGAAAGGCCACCGAATATCTGACAATTCCCGGTTCAGTAGTAATATCCTTAAGAAGCACCTGAGGACTCCCTGCAGCTGAGTTGAAAAACGCCCCCGGCGTTACGTCGGTTACCCCAATCACATTAAAATCGTATCTAATCGTCACATCCATCCCCGCCACATTCTCACCCCGCGGATCCAAAAAGACATCAAACGTCCCCGCCGTGTTCGGAGCTATCAGCACATTAGTAGGCGCAATTGACAATATTGCCGTGCCCGCTGCCTTACTCCCCAACCTCGTCTGCCGCAGCGCCAAAATCACTCCCAGCGGCAGCATCAGCAAAATGACTAGTGCAGCCAGCAAATGCCGCCTCAACAAATCTCGCATACTATCCATAGTGCTACTATTCATAATCGCTTGTCAATATGATCTTTTTCACGAACATCGGCCAAAGTTGTTGCTTAACAATATGTAATCCTGGACATTGACTATCCCATCCCCATTCAAATCTGCAGCCGAGTTATTCGTCCCGTAGGCATTAGAGAGCAGTATGTAATCCTGGACGTTGACACACCCGTCCCTATTAATATCCCCAACTAGAAACGCTCCCGTAGGTGGAGGCACTGGCGTCCCGGTGACAGACGAAGCCACCGTCACACTCAATCCTGCTACACTTGCCAAAATATCCGTCGGCGACGATACGCTTACCATATTGGTGTCATTCGTCGCCCCAGTGGAATATTGCCAATTCAAACTAGTCGTCCCCCCGGTCAGCCCTTTAAACCGCAAGACAGCCAATGGGTTACCGGTGCCCAAACTCCCGTTAAAGCCACTAAGCACAGCCCCAGTATTTAAGTCTTGCGCCACCGCCCCCAACACAATTCCCCCGGTAGTATTTGCCTGGGCAACCACTTTTACTTTATCAAATGTTTTGGTCGTCGTCCCAGTTACCGGCAAAAACGCCCGCAGCTCACCCCCAGCATTACCTGTCCTAGGTGTCACTATCACATCCACCAGTTCCAACGCTCCCCGGCTAAAATTAACCACCGCATCTACCGCCCCCACCGCCACCCCGTCGGTATTTAAAGTCACATATACATCAAATAGTGTTCCAACTGCCGGATTCACCGTAAATGTTTTTTCCAGCTTCAAATACGAAGCCGCTCCCCCCGCCGCCTTCTTCCTAATGTCCAACCTCTGCTGCACCAAACTCACCCCCACCGCCACTCCAAACACTAATACTGCCAAACCCACACCCGCTACCACTTTTTTATCTCGCATATGCGTCGCAACTCCATATTGGATCAACTCCCCACCTGTTGTCAACTACCTGTTATTTACTGTCTCGCTCTGCTTCTTCTGACTTTTACATTCTTGGTCCCCTCCCCCACCCAAGCCATCCCTCTCTCCTCCCCCAAACCGGCTCGTTTCAAGTCACATATCCTTACGCTTTACCTTAACAAAATTCTTCCCGTGTTTCAGCCGGTAATTCCCCCAGGGCAATCAACGCTGCTGCTGCCGATATGTCACCACCTTCACTCGCAACTCGCCCAAACACATCCACCCCCTTCAAAATTTTTCCCCCTATCTTTTCCCCACCCCTACCTTCTATCACAACCATCCCCCCTGCCCTAAATCCAATATAATATTGTCCATCACCAGGAAAGCTTTTTTTTAACTCTCCCAAAGTCACCGACATCACCCCGATACTATATTCACAACCCCTTTTCTGTCAACCCCCACCTCCTGCAGCCCTCCAATAGTATCCTCTCAACCAGTTGCTCATATGTCATTCCAGCTTTAAATGCAGCGTACACAAAATAAGACGGCCCGGCCGGATCGGGATTCAACCCCGGCAACGTGTTTATCTCCAAAAAATACAAATTATCACGCTCATCCAGTCTAAAATCAATCCTTGCACAATCTTTGACATTTAGTGACTTAAAAATATTTACCGACGTTTTCTCTATCTCCTCTCTCAAATCACGATCTATATCAGCTGGGCAGCTATATGCCTCGGTAATATCAGCCAACTGCGTCTCGTATATCCATTTCACCTCATATCCCGCAATTCTATTCATCCCCGGCGGCAAGAAACCGAATTTTTGCTCTATGATCGGCAATACTTCTACAGGATCGTTACCCAACAGAGAGACCGTAAATTCCCGCCCCTCGATATATTCCTCCACCACCACTTCCCACTTTCCGCCCTTGGAAACTTCCTTTATTACACCCGCCAGCTTTTCCTTTTCTTTCACCACATTGGTATCAAACACCCCGATACTTGACCCCTGGGCATTGGGTTTAACTATTACTGGCATTTTCACCTCCGGCAATTCAGGCACTTCAGCATGTCTGACCACAAATCCCTCCGGCACTTTTACTCCGGCTCCCTTTACCGCCAGTTTTGCCATGTGCTTATCCAGCTTCACTGCATGCGTCGTCGGCCCGGAATGTGTATAAGCTAGCCCCAGTATCTCGCAAAAAAGCGGCACCTGCGCCTCCCGCGCGTCTCCATGTAAGCCCTCGGCAATATTAAAAACAATATCTACCTTTCCCTTTAAATTTCTCAATTTATCAAACGCCTCTTCATCCGCCTCGACCATAGCCACAGTATGCCCCAGCCTCTCCAACGTCTTTTTTAGTCCTTCTATCACCTCCCAAGAGTCAAAATCCAGCTCCACCAGCTTCCCCATCTCCCGCCCCGTTTCCTCATGTTTTACGTTATAAGCTAAACCAATCCACATACTGGTATACTAAGTCGCCAAGAATGAAATCTCAACCCCGCATTGTTACCATTGGTGGCGGAACCGGAGCTCCGACAGTAGTCAGAGCCCTGACCCTGGCCGGCTTTAATAACATTAATGCCATTTCCGCCTCTATGGACTCCGGCGGCAAAACGGGCACTATCAGATCAGACGAGAGAGACCAGGTGATTGCCGTCAGCGATCTGATGCGCAATCTTTTAGCCCTTATTTCCCCAAGCTATCAAAACCTCCCCCAGATCCAAGCCTTCACCGATCTGGTCACTTACACCGATGGCCGCAATAGAAACCTTGGCTACACCCTTTATTATGCTCTTTTGGAAAAATACTCCGGCGATTTTCTCCAAGTCCAAAAGCATCTAGAAAACCTACTTTCCTTAAAATTTTCCGGAGCCGCCATCCCCATCACTCTCTCCCCAACCACCATTTGCTTCTCTACTATATCCGGTTCCGAGTTCCGTGGTGAACACGAGCTTGATCGTCACTCCATGTCCACCGACTCCATTTTTTCTATCTGGCTCAATCCCCAAGTACCCGCTACTCCACAAGCTCTCACGGCGCTCACTGACGCCACCCACATCATTTTCTGCCCAGGCAGTATCTACGGCTCGGTCATAGCCAACCTTCTCCCAAAAGGAATATCTCTTGCCCTAAAAAAATCCCGGGCCCATAAAATCCTCATCACCAACTTGGTCTCAACCCGCAACCAAACCCACAAATTCTCTCCAATCGACTTTCAAAAAGTTTTTCAAACTTACTCCAGGACACCTAGCCCTTTTGATACCATAATAGTTCCTCATCTCAGCGAGTCTCAGTTCGAAGCTAAATATCCCAAAGTAGCCCAAAATTACTCTCATGAGCACTCTCACTTCCTAGGCTGGAACCCAGGACTGCTCACACCACTAAAAAAATCTGATGTTTTAGTCATCTCTGCCCCAATCTTTTCAGTCACCAGCCATCTCAATCGCATCCGCCACGACCCCCATCTCCTCGCCCCCATCTTGAAAAAACTCATAAATCATATATAATACTTGACACGAGTCGAGAAGACTCTTTTTTTGTATGAACCCTATCGCATATCTGCGTGACACGCTGTCCGAGCTCAAACAAGTCCGCTGGCCAAGCCGCGACGAAACCGCCAAACTCACAGTTATCGTCATAGCTATTTCCCTGCTCGTCGGCGCCTACATCGGCGCCCTGGATCTAACTTTCACCAAATCCTTATCTCTAATCTTCAAATAACCCCTATGACTCCCCATGACGATCAAATAACTACTACCGACAGTCCTACCGCTATCTCCGAGCGTGGACTAGGGGGCAAAAACATCCCCGGCCACATGATCATCAACTCCAACGTCCCAGATTCCAATTCCGTCCACTGGTACGTCGTTCACACCTACTCCGGTCACGAGGCCCGGGTCGCCGACGCCCTCCGCCAACGTGTCGCCACCCTCGGCCAAACCGATAAGGTTTTCGAGCTTTTGATCCCCACTCAAAACAAAATTCACATCAAACACGGCAAAAAGTTTCAAGTCCGCGAGAAAATTTTCCCCGGCTATCTCTTGGTCAAAATGATCGCCGACGACGATTCCTGGCTAGTCGTTAGAACCACCCAAGGCATTACCGGGTTCGTCGGTATGGGCAACAAGCCTACCCCCCTCTCCCAAGCCGAGGTCGACGCCATTATGCAATTTGCCCAAATGGGAGCGGCCAAATTCAAAACCAATTTCACCGTCGGCGAGGCCGTCAAAATCACCGATGGCCCGTTCACCGACTTTTTGGGTTCAATCGAATCTCTGGACGAAGAACACGGAAAACTCCGGGTTTTAGTCTCCATTTTCGGCCGCGAAACCCCAGTAGAACTCGACTTTTTACAAGTTAAGAAAATATAATGGCCCCGAAAAAGATCAAGGTCGTCGTCAAACTAAATCTCCCGGCAGGCGAGGCTACCCCCGCCCCTCCCGTCGGCCCAGCTTTGGGCCAGCACGGGTTACCCATCATGGACTTCGTCAAAGCCTACAACGACAAAACCCGTGACCAAAAAGGCAACATCATCCCGGCAGTCATCACCGTCTATGAGGACCGGTCATTCACTTTCATCACCAAGCTCCCCCCCGTCTCCGCCATAATCAAAAAAACCCTTGGCCTCAAAATCGCTTCCCAAAAACCCGGCCGCGAAACCGCAGGCTCCCTTACGATGGACCAAGCCCGCGACATCGCCGCCCAAAAACTGGCCGATCTAAACACCGACTCGTTAGATAGTGCCCTCAAAACGGTCATGGGTACTGCCCGCTCCATGGGGATAAAAGTAATTTAATGTCACTCGCCGAGTTTCTCCAAGCTTGGGGCCGCGTCCTTCATCTTTCCGATGCCAGAGGATTAGGTAATCTAGAAACGAGAGCAGCCGAATTAGCCGCAACCGAACTGGAACCAGATTTATTCAGCCCTAGTAGAGACAGGTCAATCGGACTTAAAATACTCGACACTCTGGTGGCTGGAATACTTGGCGAATTTCACGCCAAAGAGAAAAAGAATCCCTACGGAACTAAGCTCGACGAATTCGCCGCCGAATACTCAAAAAGACCCAAAACCTAAAGTTACATCACCACATTCTCATAGTGCTTTACAGAAACTGGTTGGTTTGATTCGTTCAAAACCACCGCCACCATATCAATTCTACAGAGCACGTCCCGGCCCTTTAAATACACCGTCGCCATTCGTTTTACCTTGTTGTACTTCCCCCGAGTAAACATTTCCTCCGGTGACCCAAAAACCAGTCCCTTTTTAGCTTTTACCTCCACAAACACCAATACGCTCTTATCATTCATTATCAAATCTATTTCCCCGAATCGAGTACTAAAATTTCTCAAAACCACTTCTAATCCCTTTTTTACCAAAAATTCCTCAGCTGCTAGTTCACCGATCCTACCAATCTCCCGGTTAAGTTTTTTCATATCTCACTAGTCCCACTTCATCGGTTCCGCACACGCATATCGCCCGAGCCAGCACCCCTTTGGCCACCCTCAGCTGCATTCTCAGTTCTCCCAGCGGACAAATATCTTCATACTCGCAATAATCCTTTTTCAAAGCTTCCCCATCCAACGGCAAAGCCTCTCTTTCACTGCAACAAATTATATCGAGTGTTGCTTTTTCAGACATATCACCAGCTCCCTCCCCCTCCACCGCCTCCCCCGCCGCCGGAAGACCCGCCGGAAAATCCCGACCCCCCGCTCCACCCGCCACTTCCGCCCGATTTCACAGACGGCAGAGTCGAGCTTATCTGGCTATGGAAACTCCCAATGTTTCCACCAAAGCCACCCACATACTCCGGAGCCGCCAGGCCCAGTCCCTTCATATCAGAAACCAGTTTAGACACTACCCCCAAAGATACCGCCAGCGGAAATACTTCCTCCAAAAACAAATATTTCTCCGCAACTTCATACCGCCATTTCCCCTTACCCAAAAAGTACTTGAGTCCCACCGTTTGCCTATACAACGAATGTCCCCACGCCGTCCGTCTTGGCAGCTGATAAGCAAATACTCCGGCAATTGCCGATGAGACCAAAAGAACCACTCCCCACGGCCCTTGCGCCAAAACTACCGCGCCAAATATCCCAATTGTCATCCAACCCGCAAACGCTCCTATTCCCACCACAATCCTTCGGATATTATCCGGCCTCCCGTCAAATATCCGCGCACTTGCCAAATGCTCATACAATTTATCTTTAAACTCGTCTAGGGACTTGCTAAATTTCTGCTTCATCTTGGCAAGCGAAGTTTGTCTGCTAGTACTCCCCACATCCGGAGCAAACCGGACAGAATCAGTAATATTTGTTAACAGTGACTTCTGAAAGTCTTTCAAAGCTTCATCATTTTTATCCGTCCGCTCAAACAAATAATCTTTATCGACTTTTTTAATTTTGACATAGCCCAACCTGGCCAATTCCAAAATTTCCGCCGTCACATCAGCCAGATCTACCCGCTGGTCGATAATCGTCCCCACTTCCGCCGGAGTTAAACCGGCAATCGGTGAATACACCAATGGCAAATGTTCCCTCTCCCCCACACCAGTCTTCCGAACTATTGCCGCCTCCTGTTTAACATAAACGTTACTTCCTATATACTTTAAATCTCTCCCTCGGACATACCAAATACTTCCCATAATTAAAGCCGGAGCTAAACTCAGCAAATATTTCCCTATTTCCCGCCAGTTTCTGTCCCACCACCCAGGCCATTCCAGTAGATTTTCCTTGTCTAGTCCCACCACAATCGTCATCTCCTTTCCCTCCCCCAATCCCCCGGCCGTCCAGCTGTCCCCAACCGTTCGACAACTTCTATCGCTCGTCCCGCTTACTCCGGCAAAACAGTCAGATTTAATTATCTTAGCCCACGGGGTAACCACCTGAACACTCGCCTTGTCAATTGTTGTATCCCAATCGGCTCCGGTTACGTTCCAATACACTTCATCATGGTTAGAAAAATCCAGCACCATATTCTCAACTACATAAGTAATCTCGTACGTTTTTGGCCCTGTCGAAGTCACATTGGGATCCCCAATTTTTATAACTACGTTATTTCCCTCATGAGTCAAAGTGTATCTCTCGTTTACCCGCTCTACTCGCAAGTGCGTATCCCAAGTCTTGCCCTCCACTTTATATTTACTTGGAATGTATCTAAAAATTCCGTGCTTGGGAATATTAAAATTAGCCTCTATCGTCTCCGTAATACGCAAATCCGTGTTCCTCAATATTTCAATCCTGCTAGAAAAACTGGTTACCTCATATTCTTGTGCCCCCACCTTAGTCGGCAAGACCAGCGCCAACCAGATCACTAGAGCCAATTTCTTCATACCAGTTGCCTATATTGTAGCGCTTCTGCCATATATCTAACCGCGATATTCTCCGACTCGTCCAGATCGGCAATTGTCCGCGCCACTTTTATTAAACGGAAATACGCCCTCGCCGATAAATCCCATTTCTCCACCGCCAGCTTCAATATCCTCAGCGTCTCCCCATCCAACTTACAATATTTCTTCACCTGCTTATTGCGCATTTGAGAGTTAGTATACAATCCATCATCCCCAAATCTCTCCACCTGTATTTTTCTTGCCAAAATAACTTTATCTCTAATAACTTTTGAACTTAACTGATTAACCTGCCCGTCCGGCAGGCGGGCTGATAACTGATCACTTGTCAACTTATTTGTTTCCACCGTCGGCACCTGCACATGCAAATCTATTCTGTCCAGAATTGGGCCAGAGATCTTTGCCCTATACTTCCGAATCATTTTATCCGTGCATTTACATTCCCGCCGGGGATGCCCCAAATATCCGCACGGGCAAGGGTTAACCGCAGCCAAGAGGGTAAAACTAGCAGGGTAAGAAACATGCGCCGTCGCCCGCACAATCCCCACTACCCCGTCTTCCATTGGTTGGCGCATAGACTCCAACACCGACCGTGGAAATTCCGCCATCTCATCCAAAAACAAAACCCCCAAGTGGGCCAGTGATACTTCTCCTGGCATTGGGTTGCTCCCGCCCCCCACCATTCCCGCCGGAGATATTCCATGATGCGGACTCCTAAACGGCCTTCGCCGGAGCAATGATTCTCCGGCAATCAACAAGCCGGAGACCGAATAAATTCTCGTCACCTCCAACGCCTCCGGCACATTTAATGGAGGGAGTATTCCCGGCATCGCCCGGGCCAACATCGTCTTTCCTGTCCCCGGAGGTCCCCACATTAACAAGTTGTGTCCTCCGGCGGCCGCTATCGTCAGCGCCCGCTTGGCCTGTTCCTGCCCCGCCACTTCCGCCAAATCAAACTCCACCGACACATCGTCTACTAGCTCCCCAATCTCCAAATTACTCAATCTCTTAATCTCTTTTATGTTATTCAAATGGTCCACCAATTCCCTGAGGTTTCTCACCGGGTATACATTTATATTCTCCACTACTGCCGCCTCGTTGGCGGACTCGATGGGAACAAAAACACCATCACCTTTTTTCGCGAACAATCCAACGAGCAATACTCCTTTCGTTCCCCGCAATGATCCATCTAACGACAATTCACCATAAAATATTGAGTCTTGGGGTTTGAGTTTTGGGACTTGCTCGCTGGCCGCGAGTATTCCTACTGCCATCGGCAAGTCATAAGCTCCCCCGTCCTTAGGCAAATCAGCCGGGGCCAAATTCACTGTAATTTTTTTTGGCGGAAAATCCAGGCCGGAATTGACAATCGCTGTCTTTACCCGCTCTCGCGCTTCCTCCACTGCCTTACCAGCCAAGCCTACTATATTAAATCCAGGAAATCCGGCTTCCGCCACATCCACCTCCACATCCACCCCAAAGCTTTGCAATCCCACATTCGCCACCGACCTAACTTTAACCAGCATCTTTTTTAATCTTCTCCCGAACTCCCCTAATCCTCTCCCCCAAAACCGGTAAGTCGTTTTTCACCGTGTTCCACACCTCTTCCAAATCCACATCGAAATACTCGTGAATCAAGACATTGCGGAAGTCCGCAATGTCTCTCCAGGGAACATCAGGCCATTTTTCAAGAAACTCCTCGGGAAAATTTTTCACCGCCTCTCCTATTACCTCCAACTTCCTCATGACAGCATCTTGAGTCTTGCCGTCATCCAAAAACTCCTCCCAAGTATAGTCACCTAAATACTGGTTCACATCTCGAATAGCATCTTCAATATGCCCCAAATAGACATCGGGATCTCTCCTCTTCATATTACTCTCATTGTGTCAGCCATCACATAAGGAATCAGCCGCGAATTCAAGGCCCGATACGTAACCACATCCACATTCCTCTCCAGCCGGGTCTTCAAATCTCTACGTAATCTTATTAAATCCAAAAGACCAGTTTTTTTGGGCAACTCGACCAGCACATCAACATCACTGCCTGGACCCATCTCACCCCGAGCCGCCGATCCAAACAGCTCCGCCTTCATCACCCCGTGCTTCAAAAGCACCGGCTTAATCGCACTGATAATCTGATCCGTCCCCATACCCGACTATTGTAAACCTTGACAACAACAACAACAACAACCCGTAAAATACCTTATAGTATGTCACTGCAAGAAAAGGAGTATGTTTTACTCGACCCCGCTGGGTTCAAACCGCTTCTCGAACTGGCAAGGCTGTGGATCCTCTCAACCCTTGCCCCCAAACTTTGTCCCGACCTTAGGTCTAAAAAACCTATCAGTAATGTAGCCGTCGGCTGGCCCACCTCACCGGAAGCAAAAATCCTGTTCAAGTGCCCGGGAACCCCATTATATCGAGTCTGCGACAAATGTCCCATACGAACCACTGGGGAACTCTTCAAAGTAATATCTGTAGACCTGCCTGAAGAATAGTTTCCATTAATCCTACCAATGCTGGCCATTGGTCGTTCACATAATATCCCCCCTCTCGACACCTTCCGACACCTCCACATCCACCCCAAAGCTTTGCAATCCCACATTAGCTACACTCCCCACCTTCACCAGCATTAACTCACATATTACACGGTCTCATTCCAAATAACCCTTAACCATCTTCACAAACTGACCGGGGTCGGCTCCGCTCACCTTCATCACATATCCTGCTGCCCCCATCATCCGCGCCCCCGTAGACATATCCGAATCAGCATAGCTCGTCATCATCACAACCTTCCCATTTTCCCTTTTCGGCACACCCTCATGCAGTTGCTTCAACACTTCCATTCCATCCATTCCCGGCATCCTGATATCCAGTAAAATCAGCCTGTACCCCCCGGCCAGTGCTTTCGCCAATCCCTCATGTCCATCCCCGGCCACTTCTACCTCATACCCCTCTTCTTCCAATATCCGCTTGTAAAAATCACAAAAATCCCCATCATCGTCAACAATCAAAACTCTTGTTTTCGATCCCACTACTATTATAGTATGTCAATTAGATCAATTAGGTCAACTGGTCATTGATATAATACTTTCCCTCCCTCTCACTCACTTCTCCTCTCAAGGTCATCATAGTAAGCGCAGCTCCCACCTCCTGGGCACTCTTTCTCGTCTTTCTCACCAGCTCATCAATTGTCAATGCATCATTCTGCAACACAGTATATAAATCACCTATGTTAGTACCTCCACTTATACTCTTAAACTCTCCCGCTCTTTTATTCTCATTTGGCACCCACATCTTCGCCAGCCCATCGGCTATTAACTTGTTCGTTCCCTCAGACACTTTGCTTGTCACCGGTCCCGGCACAGCCCAAATCTTTTTCCCCAACTTTCTTCCCCACCCCACGGTAATCAACGCTCCGGAGACAGAAGCCGCCTCCACCACATAAATGTCCGACACCATCGCCGCCACAATCCGGTTTCTTAGAGGAAACGTCCACAACATCGGCTCCTGCTTCTCCCACTCCGAGATAATCAGCCCTCCAGAATCAACAATTTTATTAGACATTAGACATTCGTCATTAGACATTGGGTAACTTATTCCCCATCCCAAAACTGCCACAGTTCTACCTCCACAGGCCACAGTCATCCTATGGGCCGCCTGATCCACCCCATACATGAACCCCGACACAATTGTGTATCCCTGATCCACCAACCCCGGCACCAGTTTCTCCACCACCCTCTCTCCATACTGGGTCATCCGCCGGCTACCCACCACTGCCACACACTTGGTAAACACTTCCTCCCGCCAACTCCCTAAATAGAACACCTCTTTTACCCGGGGTTTCACCCCCTCCAACCAAGGTATCTCTAGGCCCTTTTTTATTCCCATCTTAATCCAGCTTACCAAAGCCATCTCCAAAAGGCTATTGACACATATATAAAAAGGCTTCACACTGGTTTTACACACTTGTAAGAACTTGTAAATTTAGCCTCACAAACTTGTAAAAACTGCCGATGCCCAAAACCTACACCGTCAAACAGGTCGCTGTAGCCTTAGGCTTCTCCACCAACACCGTCTATAAGTACCTGGACGAGGGCAAGATCAAGGCCACCCGCTTAGGCTCGGAAGGCCGCTTCCGCATCCCAGAAAGTGAAGTCACCCGCCTCCTGGGCGAGCGCCAAGCTGTTACTCCGCCTTCACCCTCCGAAGCCCTGAGCGGAGTCGAACGGGCGAAGGAGGGCTCAACCGAAGACAACACCTTAAGCCTTCTTAACCGTGTCGCCAACCCTGATCTTTTCGATTGGTTTCTCGCTCTCACAGCCGTATTCGTCGGCCTAACCGAGTTTCTTTATCCCCTCTCATATCAGCTTCTCTCGGTAGATCCGTATCGCTCCCTCGTTTTAATCACAAAAATATTACTCATCTTGGCCGGCCCAACCCTCATTGCCGTAGACATCTTCATCCCCGCCAAAAAAACCGCCCACCACCTCCTCTCCCGCCTTCCTTTGGCCGCCGGTTTCGCCGTTCTGGCCTTCATCAACACCATCACCAACCAGTACCTCAATGTCGCCCCCCTCTCCATACTGGCCATTTTCTCCCTTATCTCCATCCTCTGGCACAAGCATCCCATATTCCGTTTTCTCACTTTTCTTTACCTGGTCAGTCTAACTTCCGCTTTCGCCCTCGTCTACCAACCCCAGCCCATCCTCTTTGCTGACCTGCGCTACTTTATTTCCTCTACTCCCGGCCTGTTTATCGTTCTCGCCTCTGCCGCCACCACCATCGCTTTCGTCATCTGTTTCTACGCATCGCGCGTAAGCCGCCCTATTTTTACCTTCTGCCTGTGGGCCATCTCATTTTTTTTTCTTCTGGTCAGTCTAAGCAAACTTACGGATCAGAGCTGGACCAAGGCTATCGTTTATTTGTGCATTGCCGCTTTTTGCTTTCTCCAACCCATTTCCGAGCATATCGAATCACTCAGTCACTTTACTCGCCGCCAAGTATTAATCGCCTTTATCTGGATGTTGTGCATTGTCGCTTTGGGGGTACTCGCTGTCTACACTATCCAATCCTCATATCGCCGTTCAATCCTGTCCACAGTCAACCAAAACTCCCTGGCTGCAGCTAGACTAATAGATAACTTCATCACCGACTCTGTTCGCACCATCGGCTCCCTAAGTCAATCTCCCCAAGTCGCACCATCAAATCTCACCGACTTTCTCAAGGAATCCTATCTAGCCAATTCTACTCTCCGCCGCCTGCTAATTGTTTCCTCCGCAACTGGTGAAATTATCGCCTCCTATCCCCCCTACCCCGCAGATCTTTTGCCCAATCTGGCCGGATCACCTCTTGCCGATCAACCCCCTACCACCCTTCTTTCCTATCTCTCACCCCCCCCAACCCAAGACTCCTCACCCGCCATCTATATCTCCTCCTCCATAAATGCCGACAAACTCACCGGTGTCCTAGTAGGAATTATCGACACCGTCAAGCTAGAGGATCAGCTTGACGACCTGCTATCGTCATCTTCGTCCACATACACGCTGATCGATTCCCGAAACAGATCCCTCCTCCCCCCTGACTCGTCCGCTCCACCCTCTATCCCCGGGCAGTCCTACCCGAGAGTCGGATACTCATCGGCCGGCGTCCTTTCTTTCCTCAGTTCATCCCCAATCAAACCATATCAATTAACCATATTAGTGGATCAACCATACGCTCAAAGCTTCCGAACTGCTTCCATAGTTTCTTTCTCAGTCTTTTTGGTCACTTTACTTTCTGGCATAGGAGGTTTGCTGGGCGCCGTCTATTTTAGCTCAAGAAAGCCATGACTGAGTCCCGCCTTCGTTTTGGATTCACCCCCCTGTTTATCTTACTTGCATTGGCTCTAACCGGATCCCTGGCAATCGGCGGGTACTCACTTGTCCAATCCCCTTCCGTAAGCCAATTCCTCGGTGTATCTAGTCTTTCCCACCAACTCAAATCTTCCTCTGCATTTTTGGACCAATACAAACTTACCAGCTCCCGCGTCCTAGTTCCGGCAGTAGGTACTGTTTCCTTACCCGACGGCTCATTCTCCGCCTACCGCGTCATCGCAGCCACAGTCAATACTTCCCCTAAGTCTCCCATCCCGTCCTACCAAGACGAAACCAAAATCATTTATCCTTCCGGCGACATCTCCATCGACCCTCCGATAAATGGCCAACTGCCAAATTTCCGCCTCAAAGACGGTACTTCCACTCCGGCCCGTGTCCTAGACCATTTGTCAGTTGGTCTGGCTCTCCCCTCCGGTCGGACTCTCCCTCTCAAAATTCTCTCAGGTCGTGTTCGTGACGGGAAACTCTCTGGCGACTTTATCGCTCAAACCTACTCTTCCGGTCACATAGTAGCCGGCCACATCGATGACTCTGGGTATATTTCCACAGTCACTACGAGTCTTGGTTCCTCCAAAACAACGGAGGCCCAATCCATTATCTCCCGCATGGCACTAGCACTTCATTATCAACTTTCCCAAAGTACCACTACCCACGTCCTGGGAGTCACTTCCGATCAGGCAAGCCCTGCTTTCAATGAAAACGGCGACTTAGAAGGACCTCTCCCTCTTTTCAATCCAGAAAAACTCACCTGGACTTTTGGCACTGGCACTGCTACTTCCACTTCCACTATTGCCAATATCTTCACTTTTATTCAAGACCAGGTAGACTCCGGCAAAATAAATGTCGTTGCCCCATCGGTCAATATCGATGCCATCGAAGACATCAAAAGCACCAATTCCCATCTCACAGTTAGCATTGCCGACAATACCGCTACCCTCTCCCTCAATCTCCAAAACTCCATCAATTCCGAGTCAATTATCGACGGCCAAGTCAAACGAGCGGATATAGAAGATGGCGCCGTAAACACTACCAAAATTGAAAACAGTACTATCACCAATGAGGACATTTCCGATGCAGCGTCCATTGCCGGCTCAAAAATCCAACTCCGTTCCGGCGGTGGAATTATCAACTCCTCCGGCCTTACCCTCCTTACCACCTGCGCCAATACCGAAGTCCTCAAATGGAACACCACTAGCTCCGTTTGGGAATGTGGCACCGGCAGCTCCGGCGATGGCCTCTGGCAACTCAACTCCGGCGCTATCTCCCCATTCTCTCTGACTACCGATGTTAATCTTGGAGCCGCATCCACATCATCGGCCAAAATCTCTCTCGCCGGCTCCCTTACCCGAGGTTTAGCCGCCGCCATAATCAATCAAACTGAATCCCAGGACATCTTCACCGCCTCAGCCTCCGGCACAACTCGCTTCGTCATCGACAACTCCGGCAATATTGATGCCGCCGGTACTCTCCAAGCTGGCTCCGGCAACATCACACTTACCGATTCCACCGGGTATGTTCTCCACGACGCCTTAACGGACTGCTCCAACACCCAAATCCTCAAATGGTCATCCGGCGGCAGTCGTTGGGAATGCGCTTCGGACAACACCGGCGGCGCTGGAGCTTGGACCGAAGGCAGCACTGTCATTTACCCAACCACTGCTACCAACAGAGTCGGCATAGGAACAACAACAGAGGCCAATATCATCTCCTATCTATATGTCACCAATGCCAATGTCACCGGTAAAGCCGTAGCCATCTTTAACCAAACTGAATCCCAGGATATCTTCACCGCTTCCGCATCTGGCGCTACCCGTCTGGTCTTAACCAATGCCGGCCTGGTCCAAGTAATAGCCGGCCAGGGGTTAGACGTCCTGGCCGCAGGTGAA
>Ga0209751_10000012_pt1 | contig 184089 bp, 166 predicted proteins | sample RifCSP13_1_FD_184019 | JGI IMG/M metagenome (GOLD analysis project Ga0209751, IMG submission 184019) | Soil microbial communities from Rifle, Colorado - Rifle CSP2_sed 13_1 (SPAdes) (version 2) | ecosystem: Environmental > Terrestrial > Deep subsurface > Rock core/Sediment | place: Rifle...
CGAAGCTCGTGTAGGCGTTGATCTCGCCCCCCACCGACTCGACCTCCCGGGCGATCTCCCCGGGCCCCCGGCGCTTCGTCCCCTTGAACGCCATGTGCTCGAGGATGTGGGACATCCCCGCGCGGGACTCCGGCTCCGTGGTGCTGCCCGCCTTGACCCAGGCCTGCACCGCCACCACCGGCGACGACGGGTTCGGACGGATCACGACCGTCAGCCCGTTTCCGAGCGTGTACTTTTCGACCAACGCTGCCTCCACGGCGGAGGGAGTCGCTCCCCCCGCGATCGCTGCGATCAGTGCCGCGCCTGCCAGCCAGTGCGCCGCTTCCCGAATTCTCATCGTTTGCTCCCCGGCGACCTTTTCCGGAACACCCCTACCTGAACACCCCTAAAGGATGACGGCGGACCGCGAGGCGGTTCACGCCGGCTTCCAGATCCGGGACATGAGGCCGGTCAGGATCACCGCGAGCCCCAGCCGAACGAAGAAGATCGCCGGGCCGTTTCCCCCGATGACCACGAAGATGAGGATATCCTCGATCACCGAGTGGCAGGTGGCGAGGAAAAGCCCCATCAGGAAAAGCTCCCGGCCGGGGAGCCCTTTCTGCTGCGCCACGCGGATGATGATCCCCGCCCCGTAGGCGATGCCGAGGAAGATCCCGGTGAACAGGGGGATCGCCGCGTCCCGCGTGAGCCCCACCCCCCGCATCATCGGCTCCACGAGGTTCCCCGCCCGGCGAAAGACGGGGAGGTGCCGCAGCACCTCGAAGAGGGTCACCAGGGGGACGATGATGAGGATGAGCTTGGCGGAAAGTTTCAGCGCCCCCCAGAGGGCGGCAAGAAATACCTCCATCAGGAAAGCCCCGGCAGGGACATGGCCCAGGAGGAGGCGGTCTCCCACAGGCTCCAGAATCCCCGCAGCAGAAGACCGGCCGCGCAGGCGACGACCAGCCGGCACAGGGTGAGGACGCCGCCGCGTGCGCCCGTGGTCGACAGCACCCCGCCCTCCACGACGAGGTTGTGGGCGATCCCCATCATCAGGCCGCATTGCGTCACCTGGAAGGGAGTAAGGTGCAGCGGGACGATCACCGCGATGGCGGCGTACAGGTTCAGGAGGAAGGCGGCGACGAAGGCGAAGGCCGCCTCTCCCGGAAGGCCGAAGATCCCCATCACCGGGGCGAAGACGTTCCCCAGCAGATCGAGGACGGGCGTTCCCTTCAGCAGGGTGACCGCCACGTAGAGCGGGATCGACACCTTGATGATCTTGAAAGACGTCGCCAAACCCGCCGACAGGCCCGTGCGGATCCGCGTCGGAATGTCGGGGATCGTCTCCCCGGCCGGGGCGCTCGTTCCGGTTTCGCTCACCGTTCCTCCTCCGGCAGGCACGACGGCAGCCCCGCGGCCAGGTCCGGGTAGCGGAGCGTCACCGCCAGCCCTTCCCGCATCCGGCGGACATCCAGCCGGCGGGACTCCGACAGGTACGATAGCATGCCCGGGCTCATGACCTTGCGCGCATCCGCCATGGTCACCGTCGGCGGGCGGGCGATCCGGAGAAGGTCCGCCACGGCGTTGTAATACCCGGTGATCGTCCCGGGCGCCCCGTCGGAGACGTTGTACACCGCGCCGTCCCCGCCGCGCTCCGCCGCCGCGACGCACACCGCCGCCAGGTCGTCCGCATGGATGCGGTTGGTCCACGGCGCCTCGTCCTCCCGCACCACCGGCGCGCCGCGGCGCACGGCATCCACCGGCAGGCGACCGGGGCCGTAGATCCCGGATACGCGCAGGATCACGACGGGAACGCGGCGCTCCCTTCCCCACGCGAGGAACGCCCCTTCCGCATCGAGACGCCGCTTCCCCCGGGTCGATGCCGGGGCGGGGGGCGTCTCCTCCGTCACCCACGCGCCGCCGTTGTCGCCGTAGACGGCGGTGGTGCTCATGTAGATCGCCTTCCCGGGTTCCTCTCCCGGAGGGAGCGCGGAAAGGAGCGCGCGAACCCGGGGATCCGTTTCCCCCGCATCGGGGGGCGGGGCGAGATAGTACAGGAAGGAGCCCCGGGCAGGAAGGCCGTCGAGGGACGCCGGGTCGTCGAGGTCGCCGCGCACGGGCGTGACGCCGAGCCGGGAGAGCCGGCGCGCGGAGGCGTCCGACCGCGCGAGAGCGAGCACCTTCGCGCCGCGGGCGACCCACAACCCCGAAAGGCGCGCGCCAATGTCCCCGCACCCGACGATGAACACCGTGTCCACGATCCCTCTCCTCTTTCGTCCCTTGAATCGTACCCGGGAAGCCGCGCCTCCGGTATCATACCGGGAAAGGAAGAAACCGTGCCGAACGACCTGACGCACCGCACGAACCGGAAACTCTCGCCGGGATGGCACCATCCCCTGGGCGCCACCCTGGGGCTGGGAGGGGTCAACTTCTCCCTCTACTCCGCCACCGCGGAAGAGGTGTGGCTCCTCCTCTTCGACCGCCCCGGCGGCGACCCGACCGACGTCATCCGCGTCCAGGACCGGGAACGGTTCGCCTGGCACGTCTTCGTCCACGGCGCGGGCGACGGGCAGCTCTACGGGTACAAGGTCCGCGGCCCCTTCGACCCGGCCCGGGGGCTCCGGTTCAACGACCGGAAGCTGCTGATCGACCCGTACGCGAAGGCGCTCACCGGCAAGATCGTCAACGAGGGGAACCTGTTGCTGGCCTACGACCCGGGCGACCCGGCGCGGGACCTCTCCCTCGACCGCCGGGAAAACCAGGCCGTCGTCCCGAAGGCGATCGTGATGGACGACCGGTTCGACTGGAGGGGGGACGCGCCGCCGTCCATCCCGTTCGAACGGATGGTGATCTACGAGACGCACCTGAAGGGATTCACCGCCCACCCCTCCTCGAAGGTGGCGCATCCGGGGACGTACCTCGGCTTCGTCGAGAAGATACCGTATCTCCAGTCCCTCGGGGTGAACGCCGTCGAACTGCTCCCCGTGCAGGAATTCTACGTCGAGGACTTCCTCCGCGCGAAGGGCCTCACGAACTACTGGGGGTACAACACGGCCTGCTTCTTCGCTCCGGAAGTCTCCTACGGCACCGGCCTCCGCCCCGGGTGCCAGGTGGAGGAGTTCAAGACGCTGGTGCGGGAGCTGCACCGAGCGGGGATCGAGGTGATCCTCGACGTGGTGTACAACCACACGGGGGAGGGGAACGAACTGGGCCCGACCTTCTCCTTCAAGGGGATCGACAACCCGTCGTACTACGTGCTGACCGGTGGCCCACACGAACCGGCGCGCTACTACATGAACTGGACGGGATGCGGCAACTCCTTCAACCTGTCGACCGCCGCGGCGATCCGGCTGGTGATGGACTCGATGCGGTACTGGGTCGAGACGATGCATGTCGACGGGTTCCGGTTCGACCTCGCATCCGTGCTGGGGCGCGAGGGCGGGATGTACCGGAAGTGCGCCTCCTTCTTCGACGCCGTCTCGCAGGACCCGGTGCTGCAGAAGGCCAAGCTCATCGCGGAACCGTGGGACCTGGGGGCGTACGAGGTGGGGAACTTCCCCGTGGACTGGTCGGAGTGGAACGGCCGGTTCCGCGACACGGTGCGCCGTTTCGTGAAGGGGGACGGCGGACAGCTTCGGGACCTGGGATTCCGGCTGACCGGGTCGGCCGACCTGTACGCCGACGACGGGCGTTCCGCCTACAACAGCGTCAACTTCGTCACCTGCCACGACGGGTTCACCCTGCGCGATCTCGTCTCCTGCAACGGGAAGCACAACGAGGCGAACCTCGAGGGGAACCGGGACGGCACGAACGACAACAACTCCTGGAATTGCGGCGCGGAAGGGGACACGGGCGACCCGGAGATCGCGCGCCTGCGGCGGCGGCTGGCGAAGAACCACGCCTGCCTGCTGCTCTTCTCCTCCGGGACCCCGATGATCCTCGGCGGCGACGAATTCCTCCGGACGCAGGGGGGGAACAACAACGCATACTGCCAGGACAACGAAATCTCCTGGTTCGACTGGGGGGAAGTCGAGCGGAACGCGGACATGGTCGTCTTTTTCCGGAAGGCGATCGCGTTCACGAAGAAATACACGATCCTCCAGCGGCGCAAGTTCTTCACCGGCACGGACACGGACCGGGACGGGAACGCGGTTCCCGACATCCAGTGGTACGGCGAGGACCTCGGCTCTCCCCGCTGGAACGATCCGGAAGGGCGGGTGTTGTGCTACCTCCTCGACGGGAGCGAGGAACCGTCGGAGGCGGGGGCGTACTTCCTCTTCCTCGTCCTGAACGGGGATTACCGGCAGCGCGAAGTGATGGTGCCGCCGCTCCCATCGGGGCTCCGGTGGCGGCGCGCGATCGACACGAGCCGCCCGGCGGGGGAGGATATCGCGGACGACGGCGCGGAACCCCTGCCGGATCCGGCGGACCGATACCTCGTCGATCCAAGGACCACGGTGGTGCTGCTGGGGAAATGAATCAACCCCGCGACTTGCGCATCCCCTTCGGCGTCTTCCCGAACAGGACGCCCGTCCGGAGGACCGGCTTCCCGTCGAGGTAGAGATCTCCCTGCGCGCGCAGGTCCTTGATCATGTCCCAGTGGACGGCGGAATCGTTCCTGCCGCCCGACTCGGGGTACGACCTGCCGACCGCCAGGTGGATCGTCCCTCCCATCTTCTCGTCGAGGAGGATGTCCCGGGTGAACGACGTCACGCCCGCGTTCGCCCCGATGCCGAACTCCCCGAGCACGGACGCCCCCCGGTCGGCGGCGAGCATCTCCTTCAGGTACCCTTCGTTCTTCTCCGCGGACGCCTCCACCACGCGCCCCTTGCGGAAGGCGAGGCGGATCCCCGCCACCTCGCGCCCCCCGGCGATCGCGGGGAACTCGAAGAAGATCTTCCCCTCCGTGGAGGTTTCGACCGGCGCGGTGAAGATCTCGCCGTCGGGCATGTTGTAGTCGCCCGCGCAGGGGATGGCGGTGCGCCCCTTGATGGAGAAGGAGAGGTCGGTCTCCTTCCCCATGATCCGCACCCGGTGGGCCTTCTCGAGGATCTTCTTCGCCCGCGCGAACATCCGCGCCATCGCGCCCCAATCCTGCTCCACCGCCTTGTAGTACAGCTTCTCGTACTCCGCCAGGGACCGGTCGGTCTCCTGGGCGAGCGCCTCCGTGGGGAAGTTCGTGAGCACCCACCGGACGCGCCGCAGGAGGATCTCCGAGATCGGCTTGGTCGCCTTCCGGCGGTCCGCCAGCTTCCGGGGGGGGATGTGCGACAGGCAACGGGTGTTTCGGGGGGCGAGGATGATGATATCGGCGTCGATCGTCTTCGCCTCGCGCATCTTCGTCGGGGGCAGGTGGGCGATCTGCTCCGCGGACGCCTCCTCGTAGAAGATCGCGTTCGCCTCCTCGAACCCCACGGACAGCAGCGGATGCGCCCCTGCCCGCACCACTTCGCGGTAGACCGCCAGCGCCAGCGGCCGTCCGAGCTCGCTCGTCGAGATGCGGACGATCTCCCCCTTTTTCGCCTTCACCGAATGGCGGACCAACGTCTCCGCCAGCCGCCGCACCTGCCGCTCGGAACCCAAGAGGAACCCCCTTTTCCGGATGTCTTCGCCGGCCGCGGCCGGTCACTCCCCGCGCTTGACCGCCTCGATCGCCGCCATCATCCGGCGGGCCTCCTCCACCTTTTTCCGCGCCCGCTCGAGAATTTCCGGGTTCGCCGATTCGAGATTGAACGCGAAGCAGGTGTCCGTCAGGATCGGCGACTGGATACAGAGCTGGCGGTTCTCCTCCAGCTCGAGATTGAGCACCCCGTCCCACTTCTGTCCGAGGATGCTGTAGTTCCCGACGAAGACGGACCGGAAGGTGGATTCGATCATCTCGTAGATATGCGTGCAGTTCATGTTCCTCGGGATCCGCTCCTTCACCTTTTTCAGGCCCCCCCGCTCCAGGACGGCGATCCCCTTGAGCGACGAGAGCATCTCGAGGGGCTTCGTCTCGCAGCAGGGCTGGGGGATCCGGTCCATCTTCCCCCCGATCTCCTCGATGCGGTAGGAATCGGAAAGGAGGATCGCCAGGTTCATGTCGTGGAAATCGTCGTGAAGGCGCGTGATCGTCAGCAGGCGGCCGTCCTCGAGCTTGTACATTTCGCACTTGAGGATCCGCCCGAAGCTCTGCTTGTGGTGCTTGGCCAGCTCCTTGATCGTGTCGAAGTCCATCGTCTCCCCTTCACCGTTCCTTCGTCGGAGGCGCCGCGAGCTTGCGCAGCACCGCCAGGTTGCGCCGGTCCATCTCGAACTCGTCGTCCCCGTCCTTCGGGGTCTCGAGCACCATCGGCAACGCGGAGAACGCCCCGTGGGTCAGGATCCGACGGAAGGCGGACACGTCGATCCGCCCCTCGCCGATATGCTCGTGCCGGTCGACGCGGCTGCCCGCCGGGGTCTTCGAGTCGTTCAGGTGCCACATCCGGACCAGCGGAAGGATCCCGTTCTCCTCCATTTCCGAGAGGAGCGCGTCCCACCCCGACGCCGACCCGATGTCGTAGCCGGACTCGAACAGGTGGGCGCTGTCCAGGCACACCGCGACGTCGGGCGGGCTCCCGGCGGCGACGAGCAGCTCCCGCAACTGCCCCATCGTGCGGCCGATGGAGTTCCCCTGTCCGGCCGTGTTCTCCAGGAGCAGCGTCACCCCCTTCGGGAACTTCCCGAAGGTGCGGATCGCCGACGCGATGCGGACGATCCCTTCCCCGGCGGGGTCGTCGCCGCACGACCCGGGGTGCATCACGAGGTACGGCACGCCGAGCATGGCGGCGCGCGAGGCCTCGTCCTCCAGGGCGTACAGGGAGCGGGTCCGGATGGTCTCGGTCGCGGAGCCGAGGTTGATGAGATAGGCGCAGTGGATGGCCGCCACGCGGACGCCGGTCCGCTCGCTTTCCTCGCGGAGCGCCCGGGCGTCTTCTTCCTCGAGGGCCTTTCCCATCCAGCGGGTGTTCTGCTTGGAGAAGATCTGGACGACCTCGGCGCCGATCCGCCGGCCGCGCTCCGGCGCCGTATGGACCCCCCCCGCCACGGAAACGTGCGCCCCCAGCGGGGGGCCCTTCCTGCTCACGACTTCTTCCGCTCCAGCCGGTGGCACTGCCGGCAGTTCTTCTTGCGCAGCGGGTGGTTTTCCGGCATCGGCGGGCCTTTCCCCGCCTCCGCGGATGCCGGCGGCTTCCCGTCATGGCAAGCGAGGCACACCGCGTCGGCCTGCGCCGTGTCCTGGATCGGCGCGACGGCCAGGTGCGCCTCGGTCCGCGGGATGAAGCGCTCCTTCCCCGTCATGGAGAGGACCGCGAGCAGGCCGACGACCGCGGCCATCACGAGCAGAAACTGGAAGTCCCTCGCGTGAATCTTGCCCATCGCGTCAGCCTTGCGCTTTCTTCACGCGGAGGACGCATTCGTCCCGGCCCTCGCCGCGGGTCCCCTCGAAGCAAAGCACGCAGCGCAGCGCACCCTCCCACGTCCCGAAGTCCACGGAGTGGGCGATGCGGCAAAGCGTTTCCACATCCTTGTCCGGAAGCTCCATGGCGCGCCACTCGTCCACCAGGGGGCACTTCGACATCGCGATCACCGCCTCGTCCGCGGCGAGCGACACGATGCGCGGGGCGAACTGGTGCTGCTTCACGGGATCGGGAGAGGCAAATTCCCGGGCGGCCTGCGCAAGGTCGCCGGATTGCGCCTTCTCCGAATAGTTGCGTCGCGACTTTTCCTTGCCGAAGTTGTAGATCGCCTCGCTCATCAGGTCGACCGCCTCCCGCTCCCCGAGCCGCTCGCGCAGCACGAGGAACAGGTGCGCGTAGACCGCCGCACGCTGGCGGGTCGCCTGGGCCACCTTTTCACCGGTCTCCGACATGGGACCTCCTTCGATTCGGTACGCCGACATTTGATTGTAAGACCGGCGGGGTGGCTTTTCATCTGTTTTATCGGAACGGGGGGGACACCCGATCAACCGGGAGTGCCCCCCCTCAAGGCGACTACCGTGCGGCGGCCTTTTTCCCGCCGGTTCGCTCGGCGGGAACGGGCGGCTCGTCGGGCAGCGCCGCGATCTTGCCATACTCCTCCCGGACGTACTCCTTGAACCGCCGTACGGCGAGCTTCGCCGCCGGGTCCTCGACGCCCCCTGCCGCGGACGCGGCGCCGTCGGCCGAGGAGCGCAGCAGCTCGTAATAGCGGACCCCCCCGGCGGTGGCGTAGGAGCGGGAGGGGACGAGCACGGTCGGCGCCTCCCCCTTCTTCGACCGCCAGACGGAGCACCCCACCAGCTTCAGGCCGGCGAGGAGCCCCTCCTCGAAGTGGATCTCCACGTCGGCGAGTTTCGACGCCGGCGTCCCCCCGTGGTTCAGCACGTAGTGCACCCGCATGGCAGCACCCTCCTTTGCGCGTTGATGCGCGAAAGGAGTTCAACCTCCGTGCCAAAGCGTGGAACCCCAGAACCGGGACGTTCCTAGAACTCCACCAAATCAGGGACAGACTTCACAAAGAAGCATGGACGATGTCTGTCCCACTTCTGTGGGAGTTCTAGGAACGTCCCGGTTCTGGGGTTACCGGTTCTGGGGTTATGGGGGGATCAGACCATCATCTGGTACGGGTCGACGTCGGCCTCGAGGCGCGCTCCGAGTTTGCGGACCCGCTCGCGGAGGGGGCGCAGGAGCTCCGGGAAGAGGTCCCCCACCGGGAAATCCGGGGGCATCGCCAGCAGCACCTGGTAATGGAAGCGGCGCTTGACCCGGGCGATCGGCGAGGGCGCGGGGCCCAGGAGCCGAACTCCGTGGGCGGACATCGGGCCGGAAAGCGCACCGGCCACCAGGTCGGCGGCCTCCCGCGCGGCGTCCTGCCGGGTCCCCCACAGGCGGAGCAGCAGCATCCGGCCGAAGGGCGGGTACCCCATCGCCTCCCGCGCCGCGAGCTCCTCTTCCATGAATCCGGCGTAGTCGTGCCCCGCCGCCTTCCGGATCGCCGGGCTCTCCGGCGACATCGTCTGGAAGAGGACGTTCCCGGGGCGATCGCCGCGGCCCGCCCGCCCCGACACCTGGGTAAGGATCTGGAACGTGCGCTCCGACGCCCGGAAGTCGGGGAACGACAGGGAGAGGTCGGCCAGCAGCACTCCGACGAAGGTGACCTCGGGGAAGTCGTGTCCCTTGGCGATCATCTGCGTCCCGACCAGGATGTCCACCTCCCCCTGTTGCATCCCGGAGAGCACCTCGGCGTACGCCCCGCGCCGCCGGGTCACGTCGGAGTCGAGCCGCGCGACCCTCGCTTCCTTCCACCGCTTCGAGACCCAGGATAGAAGGCGCTCCGTCCCGATCCCCACCTGGGCGAGCTTGTGCCCACCGCACTTGGCGCACGCCTCGGGTTCCTTTCTCTTCACGTTGCAGTAGTGGCAGAGGAGCGCCTCGTGTTCCCGGTGGTACGTGAGCGCTACCTGGCAATTCCGGCACTGCACCGTGGTTCCGCACTCGAGGCACGTGAGGGCGGAGGCGAATCCGCGCCGGTTGAGGAAGAGCATCGCCTTCTCGCCGCGGACAAGGGTCGAGTCGATGGCCGCCTCGAGCTCCGGGGAGAAGTACCGGTCCGCGCCGCGCCGGTCCGCGCGCCCCTTGAGATCGACCACCGAGATCTCCGGCATCCCGCTCCCCCCGATCCGTTCCGGAAGGGAAAGCAGCGTCGCCGCTCCGGTCCGTACCCTGTGGAACGACTCCGCGGAAGGGGTTGCCGAGCCCAGCAGGACCACGGCGTCCTCCATGCGGCCCCGCAGCAGGGCGAGGTCCCGCGCCTGGTACCGGACGCCGTCCTCCTGCTTGTACGCCGCGTCGTGCTCCTCGTCCACGACGATGAGCCCCACGGACGGGAAGGGAGAGAAGATCGCGGAGCGCGCCCCCACGCAGAGGAACACTTCACCGTCACGGACGTGCCGCCACTGGGCGGACCGCTCCGCCGGCGTCAGGCCGCTGTGGAGCACCGCCACGCCGTCGCGGAACCGGGAGCGGACCCTGCCGAGCAGCTGGGGGGTGAGGGCGATCTCGGGGACGAGGAAGATCGCCTGGCGTCCCGTGGCGCGCACCTGCTCGACCGCCCGCAGGTAGACCTCGGTCTTCCCGGACCCGGTGACGCCGTGCAGCACGAAGGCGGCGTGCCGCCCCGAGGCGACGGCCACCCCGATCCGCGAGAGCGCGGCCTCCTGGCCGGGAGTGGGCGCGAGGTCCCCCGCCAGGTCGGGAAGGGACGCGGCGTGGAGCCCCACGGGGCGCGGACGGCTCTCCACGAGGAGGAATCCCTTCGCGGCCAGCCGTTTCGCCGCATCCGCCCCGCCCGGCACCCGCGTGGAAAGGTCGGTCGACGAGATCCCCCCCGACTCGCGGACCGCTTCGTACGCCTGGCGCTGCTTGGGAGTCATCGCCCCCCCGGGGGGGAACGGGGAAGGGCGGTAGAACGACTCCATCCGCGGCGCGGCGGGGGCTTCCTTCCGGGGAAGCCCTCGGGGGAGGGCGGCGCGCAGCGTTTCGCCCAGCGGAGCGAGGCACCCGCGGGCCGTCGCGGTGAGGAACGCGAGGTGCCGCTCCGACACGTACGGGGTTTCATCGAGGATCGCGAGGAGATCCTTCGCCGCCCGGCCGTCGAGAGCCGAGGCGTCGGTGATCGCCGTGACCAGCCCCGTCATCTTCCGCCCGCCGAACGGGACGAGGACGCGGACGCCGACCTGCGCCCGGTGCTCCTCGCCCTCCGGGACCCTGTAGGTGAACGGGTGGTCGATGGGGAGCGGCACGGACACTTCGACGAACAGCGGCGCGGTGAGGGAAAAGGTCATTCCGGGATGATACTACCGATCGAGGATCTCCCGCACTTTCCCCAGGAACGCATCGGTGGTGAACGGCTTCTGGAGGAATTCCAGACCCGCCTCCAGCACCCCGTGGTGGCTGACGGCGTCGTCCGTGTACCCGGACACGAAGAGGACGCGGACCCCGGGCTTCGCGGCCATGACGCGGGACGCCAGTTCGCGTCCTCCCATCCCGGGCATCACCACGTCGGTGACGAGGAGATCCACCGGATCCGCGCAATCCTTGCAGAGGCGAAGCGCCTCGAGACCTTCGCCGGCGGTGAGCACCCGGTACCCCTTCGCGGTGAGGACGCGGGTGACGAATTCTCGGACCTGGCGTTCGTCCTCCACCACGAGCACCGTTTCCGTGCCGTGCGGAGCCGGGGCGGAAACCGGGGACACGGTTTCGACCTCTTCATCGACGCGGGGAAGGTAGACCTTGACGGCCGTCCCCTTTCCGAGCTCGCTGTAGACATAGATGTACCCCTGGCTCTGTTGGACGATGCCGTACACCGTGGGGAGCCCCAGCCCGGTCCCCTTTCCCCTCTCCTTGGTCGTGAAGAACGGTTCGAACAGGTGGCCCTGCGTGTCCTCGCTCATCCCCACGCCGGTGTCGCTCACGGCCAGGAGCACATGCGGCCCGGTGACGGCTTGCGGGTGCTTCGACGAGAAGGTCCCGTCCAGGACCGCGTTGCCCGTCTCGATGTCCAGCCTCCCCCCGCCGGGCATCGCGTCCCTCGCGTTCAGGACGAGATTGAGGATGATCTGCTCGACCTGTCCGGGGTCGGCTTTCACTCTCCCCAGCCCCTGGCCCGGCAGGATCCGGAGGTCGATGTCCTCCCCGATCAGCCTGCGGAGCATCGTGGCCATGCCGGACACCGTCGCGTTCAGATCCAGCACCTTCGGCTGGAGCACCTGTCGCCGGCTGAAGGCGAGGAGCTGCTGGGTGAGCATCGACGCCCTGTCGCCCGCCTTCCGGATCTCGTCCACCTCCCTGCGCAACGTCGAATCCTCGCCGATCCGGCGGAGGAGAATCTCGCTGTACCCGTTGATCACCGTCAGCAGGTTGTTGAAGTCGTGGGCGACCCCGCCGGCGAGGCGGCCCACCGCCTCCATCTTCTGCGACTGGCGCAACTGGTCTTCCAGCTTCCTGCGCTCGGTGATGTTGTCGAACACGGCGACGAAGAATCCTTTCCCGGCGCTGTACACGGACAAGGAAAACCAGATCTTCAGGGCTCCCACATGGATTTCCACCCTCTCGGGCTTGCCGGAAAAGGCCACCCTCCCGTAGAGTTCGAACAGATCCGGGTCGGACTCGCGGATGCCCGGGATGACATCGGTCACCCGCTTCCCCACGACGCCCGTGAGTCCCGTCAATCGCTCGAACGCGGGGTTCACGTCGAGATACACGAAGTCCCGGTATTCCCCGTTTTCAAGGACCATCTCGCAATACGCGTAGCCTTCCAGCATGTTCTCGAACAGCGAACGGTACCGCTCTTCGCTGAGCCGGAGCGCTTCGTCGGCTCTCAGCTTCGCCAGGGCGATCGCCACATGGTCCACCAGGTTTTCGAGCAGGGCGATCCGTTCCGCCGTGAAACGTCCCGTGCGCTTATCGTTGAACTGGAAGAGGCCGAAGGTTCCCCCGTGCGAGCGGAGAGGGATGAGGGCCACCGATTCGTACCCCTCGCCGTTGCACCGGTTGCGCGTTTTCGCCTGCCGGTCGGCATCCGTCGTGCTCGCAAGCAGATCGGTCGTGCAACCCGACCAGAAACTGCCGCGCGCGGTGAAGAACGGCTTGGAGGAGTCGAAACGGCCGCAGAGGATGTTTCCGCACATGCAATCGTAGATCGGATGACCGGCGCCGTCGCGGACGATCTCCCCCTTCTCGTCGATCGCGCACAACCGGTTCTCGGCCAACACGAATTCCTCGGGGAAGCCGCGGGTTTCGAAGTACGGGAAATCGTCCGCCTCCCGCAGCCGGACCCCGATGGCCTCGCATCCGGTGAGGTTCCGGAAGTGGACCATCAGGTCCCGCATCAATTCCTCGAGCGTGCCGGCCTTGTTGCAGATCCGGAGAAGCTCGATCGTGGCTTCCCGCGCCTCCGCGTCTTTCTCCCACGAGCGGTCCGGTTCCATCTCCCCGCCCCCTTTCATGCGTCTACGGGATGGATGCGGGATGCGCCCGGAGAGGGGATCCGGGATGGCCTGGAGTCCGGGGGGATTTCAGGATGTCCGCGTCTCGATGATCCGGCATCGGTTCACCGTGGAGGCGATGGCAGTGATCGGAACTTCATCCTGCCAAGGCTTGCGGGAAAAAGGTGGTGCCCGACTTCGCACTTCGTGCTACGGCGGGCACCATCCGAAGCTCCGAAGGAGCGAAGGATGGTGGAGGAGAAGGGGATTGAACCCTCGACCCCCACGTTGCGAACGTGGTGCTCTCCCAGCTGAGCTACTCCCCCACCCGCGTGCAGTAATGCATTCTCACCGATCCCGCCTCGTGTTGTCAATCCGCGGTCGGCGGGACACTCTTGCCCGGGGGGACATTCCTGTGCAGTGGGGAACGGAGCGTCCTGCGCAAGTTACGCGAGGTTGGAGGAGCGTTCCGCAGAGCGGAACGCCGGTCGGTTCATCGCGCGGGGCGCCGGGAATCCTTCGGAAACGATAAAGTTTTTCTCCGCGCTGCCGATCAATATATGGGGCGCGTCCCGGGCTTCCGGAGGAACGACGCTCCTTCCCCGGCCGCGACGGGAAAAGAATCGTCGCGGAGACGACGGCGCGGAAAGGGCATTTTTAGGGTATAGCAAACCGTCCCTCGGTGATTAGAGGAGCGAGGATGAACATTAAAAAAGTTTATGGGAATCGGTATTTTCCGGTTGACACGGCGAATGCGAATTTTTAGAATTTGGGTAGATTTACTAAACGGAGGGTTTAAAAAACAGTCCCGTGATCGACATCGGCGCACGGATCAAGCACCTCCGCCAGATCAACGGGCTGGCACAGGCCGACCTGGCCGAGCGTGCGGGCCTCACCAAGGGAGCCATCTCCCAGATCGAGCGGAACCTCACCTCGCCCTCCGTCGCCAACCTCTTCGAGATCCTCACCGCCCTCAACGAAACGCCTTCGTCCTTCTTCGCCGACGTCGACGAGGAAAAGGTCCTCTTCCGGAAGAGCGACGCCCTCCCCTCCGAGGTCACCGGATACAAGACGTTCGACACGCTCCTGCCCAAGAGCCGCTACCGCTCCATCGTCGCCTACCGCGCCACGATCGCACCGGGGAAGCAGACGCCCCCGGAACCGCCGCAGGAAGGGGAGAACTACATCCAGGTTCTCGCCGGGCGCCTCGGATTGCAGCTCGGACAGATCTCCTACGTGGCCCGCAAGGGAGAGAGCCTCTACTTCGCGGGGGAGCAGGAGTTCGCGTATTCGAACAAGGGGAAGACGCTCGTGGACTTTCTCTGGGTGCGCACGAGCGGGAGATGACGTCGGGGGCCGCCCCGGCGATCCACCCCGGACACGGGGAACTCGAGGAGGATCATGGAGACCCATCCCGGTGACGACGCCGTACCGCTGAGGCGCCCGAAGGGAAGGACCGCGCCGGTCGGCCTGCCCTGGCCGCAGGTCTCGCGCGAGCAGTGGAACGACTACCGCTGGCAGCTGTCCCACCGCATCACCTCCATCGACGACCTCGCGGGGCTGTGCCGGATCCCCGCCGAGGAGGCGCGGCTCCTCTCCCGCGTGACGGACGTCTACCGGCTCGGCATCACCCCGTACTTCCTCTCGCTCATCCGGTTCGACGATCCCGACGACCCGATCGCCCGCCAGTCGGTCCCCTCCGCCGAGGAATATTTCGGCGCCGAGGAGGGCGAGGACGACCCGCTGGAGGAGGAGAAGGACATGCCGGTCCCGGGGCTCACCCACCGGTACCCGGACCGGTGCCTGATGGTCGTCACCAACTTCTGCTCGATGTATTGCCGCCACTGCACCCGCAAGCGGATCTGGACGCTGGGCGAGGCGGCGAAGACCGAGTTCGAGCTGTCGAAGATGTTCGCATACGTCCGGCGCCACGAGGAGATCCGGGACGTCATCGTCTCGGGCGGGGACCCGCTGACGCTGCCCACCGAGCGGATCGAGTACATATTGAAGAGCCTCCGCAAGATCCCGCACGTCGAGATCATCCGGATCGGCACCCGCGTGCCGGCGGTCCTCCCGATGCGGATCGACGACGAGCTGTGCGCGGTGCTGGAGAAATACGGCCCCGTCTGGCTGAACACGCAGTTCAACCACCCGCGGGAGGTCACCGCGGAAGCGCGCCAGGCGTGCGACCGGCTCCTGCGCGCGGGCGTGCCCGTGAACAACCAGACCGTCCTGCTGAAGGGCGTCAACGACCACGCCGAGATCATCCGCAAGCTGAACACGGAGCTGCTGCGGGCGAAGGTCCGTCCCTACTACCTCTTCCAGTGCGACATGGTGCGGGGGCTGGACCACTTCCGCACGCGCCTGTCGAAGGGGATCCAGATCATGGAGGCGCTGCGGGGCCTCACCTCGGGGCTCGCGATCCCCTCCTACGTGGTGGACGTGCCCGGGGGCGGAGGCAAGATCCCGTTGATGCCGACCTACATCCTCTCGATGGGCGAGGACCGGACGGTTCTGCGGAATTACGAGGGGATCATCGTGAGCTACGAAGAGGCGCGGGACGACGGGCGCCCCTCGGCGCGGGTCGAATCGGCTCTCCCGCAGCCGCGAAACGACGTCTACCGCCTTCTGACCGGGGAGGTCCGCGCGCTCATCCCCGCCGGGAACGAGCGGATGGCCAGGAGAAAACGCCGGTGCGAGTCGGTCTCGCCTACAACGTAAAACCGGCCGACCCGCCCGACCACCTGCCCGAGGACGCCTTCGAGGAGTACGACTCCGAGGCGACGGTGGGCCACATCGAGAACGCCCTCTCCCTCCTGGGCCACGACGTCCGCCGGCTCCCCGCCGGGCGCGCCTTCGTCGACGCCCTCCGGGACGCCGCTCCCGACATCGTCTTCAACATCGCGGAAGGGGAAGGCGGGCGCTGCCGCGAGGCGCACATCCCCGCGGTCCTCGAGATGCTCGGCGTCCCGTACGTCGGCTCCGACCCGCTCACCCTGTCCGTCACCCTCGACAAGCCGGTGGCGAAGCGCCTTGCGGCGTACGAGGGGATCCCGACTCCGCCCTTTCGAACCTTCCGGTCCGCCGGGGAGCTCGACGCGCTGCCGTTCCCCTTCCCCGTCATCGTCAAGCCCGCGTTCGAAGGCTCGAGCAAGGGGGTCCGCATCGCGTCCCGCGCGACCTCCCTCGACCAGGCGAGAAAGATGGTCCGGTTCGTCACGGAGACGTACCGGCAGGAGGCGCTGGTCGAGGCGTTCGTGACGGGGGCGGAGGTCACGGTCGGCGTGCTGGGGAACGATCCTCCGCGGGTCGTCGGGATGATGGAGATCGCCCCGACGACGGTCTCCCCCGCGGAGTTCGTCTACTCCCTCGAGGTGAAGAGAGACTGGGAGAACCGCGTCGTGTACCGTGTTCCGCCCGCGCTGCCGGAGGCGGTCCTCTCGGAGATCGGGCGGTGCGCGCTGGGAGCGTACCGCGCCCTCGGGTGCCGCGACTTCGCCCGGATCGACTTCCGGCTCGATCCTTCGGGCACGCCGCAGTTCATCGAGTGCAACCCGCTCCCCGGGCTATCCCCCGGATACGGCGACCTGCCGATCATGGCGGAGCGGATGGGGATCCCCTACCTGTCCCTCGTCTCGGAGATCCTCTCCCACGCGCTCTCCCGCCTCGGCAGGACGGCCGCGTGAAGCCCGTCGCGACGAAGGGCGCGCGCATCGCCGTCCTGTACACCTCCGTCTTCGAGGCGATCAAGGACGTGAAGGAGGAGATCCGGGAGGACATGGACCTGGCGGTCAACGCGCGGTCGGTGGCGGAGGCCCTCCGCTCCGCCGGGTACGACGCCTGGCCGCATCCCTTCGGGAAGGATGCCGCGGAGCTGATCGCGGGGCTGCGCTCCCCGGGGACCGACGCGGTCTTCAACCTGAGCGAATGTCCCCAACTCTCGCCGGAAAAGGAACTGCACGCCTGCGCGCTCCTCGAGCTCCTGCGGATTCCGTACACCGGAAACGGGCCGCTCACGTTGGGGATCTGCAACAGCAAAACGCTCGCAAAGCAACTGATGATCGCGAACGGGATCCCCACGCCGCGGTTCCGCCACTACACATCCGATCCGGAGGAGGACCCGGGGATTCCGTACCCGATGGTCGTGAAACCCGCCAACGAGGACGGCTCGGCCGGGATCACCGAGGACAGCGTGGTCGCGGACCTGGCCGGCCTGCGCCGGCAGGTGAAATGGCTGCGGGACGGATTCCGGCAGGACGCCATCGTCGAGGAGTTCGTCGGCGGCCGGGAATTCAACGTGGGGGTGCTCGGGAACGGCACCCCGGCGGACCCGCACCGTTCGCTTCCCCCGGCGGAGCTGGTATACCGGAATCCCCGCTGGCGGCTGTGCACCTACGAATCGAAGTGGGACTCCACGCACCCCTCGTACGCGGAGATCTCCCCGGTCTGCCCCGCGGACATCCCGCCGGAAACCACCCGGCGACTTTCGGAGATCACCCTCGCCTGCGCCCGGATCTTCCGGATGACGGGGTACGCCCGGGTCGACTTCCGGATGAACACGCAAGGGGAGCTGTTCGTCCTCGAAGTGAACCCGAATCCCGACATCTCGCCCGACGCGGGAATGCCCCGCGCGGCGCGCGGCGCGGGGCTCTCCTACCCCGACCTCATCCGGGAAATCCTGCGGCTGGGCATGGCCCTGGGTGCGCGGTGACCCGCATCCGCCCCATCGAGCCGGGAGACCGCGAGGCGATCCGGGCGCTGATCGCCGGGACCCGCGCGTTCAAACCGTTCGAGGTGGACGTGGCGATGGAACTGGTGGACGTCGCTCTCACGAACAAGGAGCAGGAGGACTACCACCCGTACGTCCTGACGGAGGAAGACGGCACGGTGGTCGCCTACGCCTGCTTCGGAAAGAACGCGATGACCACGGGGACCTTCGACCTGTACTGGATCGCCACGCGGGCGGACCGGATGGGGAAAGGGTACGGACGGACCATCCTGTCGTTCGTCGAGGAGGAGGTCCTGCGGCGCGGAGGGTATCTCCTGGTGATCGAAACATCGTCGCAGGAGAGCTACGGCTCCACGCGGGAGTTCTACGAAAAGGTCGGCTGCACCCTCGCCGCGCAACTGCCCGACTACTACGCGAAGGGCGACGACAAGCTCATCTACCTGAGGCGGCTCCGCTAATCGCAGCCGGCGGACCCCAGAACCGGGACGTTCCTAGAACTCCCACAGAACTGGGACAGACATCGTGCATGCATCGTTGCGATGTGTGTCCCTGATTTGGTGGAGTTCTAGGAACGTCCCGGTTCTGGGGTCCGTCCCGGTTCTGGGGTCCGGTTCCGGGGTTTTCGTCACAACCCGAAGATCCGGCCCAGCAATCCTTTTTCGAGCTCCACGGCGGCCTCCAGCTCGCCGGCATCCAGCCAGACCCCGTCGCACGCGGAACACCGGTCGATCTTCAGGGTCTTGTAGTCCACCTCGATCAGCTCCATCCCGCACTTGGGGCAGTGCATGAAGTGCAGCTCCTTCTGTCGCTGCTTCTCCTGCACGGCCATTTTCTTCTGTTTCTCCTCCTCGGTCTGCTTCCGCCGCTCGAACTCCAGACGGGCGAAATATTCGTCTTCGCTTTCGGACGACTTCCTGGGCGCGCCGGCCATGTTCGATCCCTCCCCGGTGGTTGAGTCTCGCCACGACGGTGCCATTATAGCGATTCTCCGGATTCCATATACCAGATAAACCCGCGGACCGGGACGCCGCGCGCAGCCCGCAGGATCTCCACGTACTCCTCCACCTGGAGGACGTACTCCTTCTCCCGCTCCCGGTCCCGCTCTCCCGTCTTGTAATCGATCACCCACAGTTTCCCCGCCGGTCCAGGGGGCCGGACGACGAGGTCGGCGCGCACCTCCGCAACCGCTCCGCCGCGGACCCGCAGGAGCGGCAGCTCCGTGCCGACGACGCGCGCGGAGCGAAGCTCACGGTACAGGGCGGAGGAGCGGACGGCGGCGACGATCCCGTTCCACCGGCGTTCCTCTTCCGGATCCAACATCACCGGAAGGGCCGCCCCCGGCGGCGGCCACGGGTCGGTCACCGGCGGGAACGCCTCGAAGATCCGGTGCGCCTTCTCCCCGAACCGCTTCCCCCGCGACCGGTCGTGCAGCTCCGCAAGGGAGACCGGGGCCGGCGCCGGCGGAGGCGCGGGGGGAAGTTCCTCCGGCTCCGCAAGGCGATCCCCGCCGATCGCCGGCATCGCGAGGCGAGCGGCGGCCGGCGGGGCCTCCTCCCGCAAGGCCGCCGTCACGGCCACGCGGAGCAGTTCCCCGTCGAAGGGCCCGTCCGCCGCCGGGCCTTCGAGGAGCCGCAACCGTTCTCCCGGAAGCCCCGTGACGAAGCAGCGTCCCTCCCCCGCCGCGGTTGCGCCTTCGATCCCTTCCCGCAGCGCGTCGCGAAGGGACGAACCGGCGCCCTTTCCCCCGTCCACCAGGTAGAGCCGGTCCTTCGCGCGGGTGGCCGCCACGTAGAGAAGGCGTCGCTCCTCCGCCTCGATCTTCTCCTTCTCCCACTGCTCGAACGTCACCGGACGCCCCGCCCCCTCCACCCGGCGGAACGCCGAGTACGTCCGGAACCCCGGGAAGATCACCGCGGACATCCCGCGCACCCGATCCGCCCGCAATCCTTCCGGACCTTTCCGGCCGCCGCGGGAGAGCCCGCCGAGGATCACGATGGGGAACTCGAGACCCTTCGCGGCGTGGATCGTGGAAAGGCGCACGGCATCCTCCCCCTCCTCGAAGTCGGGGACCTCGTCCTCTTCCCGCCCTTCCCCGGACTTGCGGCGGATCTCCGCGAGGAAGAGCTTGAGGGAGCCCGCGCCCCCCCACTCGAAGGCCCTCGACATCTCCGCGGCCTTCGACAGGTTTCGCACGATCCGCTCCCCTCCGGGAATCCGCGCAGCGACGAAATCGACCCCCGTCTCGCCATACAGCGTCGCGAGCAGGTCCGGAAGCGACGCCCGTCCCCGCCGGGCGGAGAGGCGGGAAAGCAGCTCCCCGGCCTCCCGCACCCGGCGCGGGACAGCGGCCGGGTCGTCCCCGTAGAGCGGAAGGATCTCCTCGTCCGACAGGCCGAAAAAGATCGTTTTCAGGGCCGCGTGACGCGCCGAAGGATCCGCGGGGACGTCGACGGACGACAACACCATCCTCAGGTCCTGGATCTCCTGCCGCAGGAAGAACCCCTTGCGCGAAGGGACCACGTGGGGAATCCCGGCGTCCGAGAGCGCCTTGCGGTACCCGGACAGCACTTCGCCCGAGGCGTCGGACCGGTAGAGGACGGCGATGTCCCGGAACGACGCGGGGCGGTCGGCGCCGCCCCGATCCCGGACCTTCATGGATCCCGCGATCCGCCGGACCAGGGCGGCGAGGAATTCCGCCTCGTCCACGGAAGGGTCGAGCCGGTAGAGCGAGACGGGATGTCCCTCCCCGGGGTCTTCGCGGTCGGCCACGACGGGCGCGTAGGCCGGGGAGAAGTCCTCCCCCCCGGAGAGGATCCGGGAGAAGAGGCCGTTCAGCGTCGCCAGCAGGTCCGGGCGACTGCGGAAGTTGCGGGCCAGCGGGACGTCCTCCCCCCCCGCGGCGACCAGGTCCCCGCGGAACTTCCGGTACACCTGGATATCCGCGCGGCGGAAACCGTAGATCGACTGCTTCGGATCCCCCACGACGAAGAGGCGTCCGGGGGCGGCGATGGCCCGGAGAACCTCCGCCTGCAAGGGGTCCGTGTCCTGGAACTCGTCCACGAAAACGTGCCGGAACCGCTCCCCGAGCCGCCGCGCGACCGAGGGATTCCCCGCCAGAAGTCCGCTCGCCCGCAGCAGCAGGTCCATGAAGTCCAGCCCGCTCCCCTTCGCCGACTCGAACGAAGCGAGGGCGGCCCCGGCCCGCGCGAAGAGGAAACGCGCCGCCGCGTCCCCTTCGGGGGCCTCCGCCAGCCGTTTCCAGAACCGGAGGAGCGCGTCGCGCACCTCGGGGAGCTTCGGTCCCTCGGGGCGGGGGAATTTCTTCCTGCTCATCGACTTGCGCAGGTCAAGATCGAAGGCGGACGCCCCCTCCGCCGCAAGCGTCCCCGCGGCCGCGAGATCCCGGCGCAAGACCGCATTCCACGCGGGCTCGAGGATGCGGAGCGCCGCGCGGAACGCCTCCGCCGCCGGGTCGTCCGCGGATGCTTCGATTCCGGCGACGAAGGCCCGGAAATACGCGACGTGGGGTTCGTGCTCCCGGGCGAGGAAGTCCAGGAAATCCGACGGGGATCCGAAGTCCGGCGCCGGCCCCCGGAGCAGGTCGCGCTGGAAGAGGCAGAGGCGGCGGATCACCCACCACGCCTTCGCGGGATCCGGAAGGCGGGAGAGGATCCGCTCCCACTCCGGCAGGACCTCCTCCCCGCCGAACTCCCCCTTGAGGAACTTCCGGAACGCGGCGTCCCATGCGTCCGCCGCCGCTCCTTCCGGGAGCACCTCGAAGAGGGGGTCCACGCCGGCCTCCGCGGGGAAGGAGCGCAGGACACGGGCGCAGAACGAGTGGAACGTCGTCACGGAGAGGCGGCCGACGGCATCGACCATCTCCTCGACGCGCCGGCGCAACCCGGCGAAGTCCGCATAGACCCCGGCGGGAACGCGGACGAGGGGGCTCCACTCCGCCGCGCGCCGGCCGACCTCGCCGGCGTCGCCGGTCTCCTGCGTCGCCGCGAAAAGGCGCTCCCACCCTTCCGTCACCCGCGCCTTCATCTCCGCCGCCGCCTTGTCGGTGAAGGTCAGCAGGAGGACGTGGTCCGGGGAAAGCTCCGGCCGGGCGAGGAAGAGGTTGGTGACCCGCGCCACCAGCGTGGAGGTTTTCCCCGTCCCCGCGGAGGCGTCGACGGCGAGATCCCTCCGGAACTCGTTGGCGGCCTTCTCCCGGCTCTCCCGCACCGGTCACCCCTTTCCGGGCCGGTGGTCGGCCACGGGACGCAGCGACGGTTCCCGCGCGATCCGCGCGGCGAGCGCGGCGGGGTCGATCTCGGAGCCGTCGTAGACGGGCGAGACGCGGCAATGATCCCGGAAGGGGCAGGAATCGCAATACCGGGGCGACGTCCGCCCCGCGCTGGTGAAGCGGTGATGCGGCAACGGGGGGAACGCGCCCGCTTCGGCAAGGGAGAGCCACCCGGCGAGCGCCTCGATCCACTCCTCGCGGACCTCGTCCCACGCCGGCGCCTCCTCGATCCCGAACGCGTTCCGGAGGAAGTAGAAGGCCGCCGAGACGGCGGGCGGGGAGGGGGACAGGGACGCCGCGAAGGCGAGGTAGACGGGAACCTGGTGGGAGAGGCCATGCCGGATCCAGTCCGGGGGGATCTCCCCGCGGGCGGGGTCGCGATACTTGTAATCCACCACCCTGACTTCCCCCGCGGGCCCGCGGTCGATCCGGTCGACACGGCCGTGAAGCGCGGGAAGGGGCAAGGCGGCGGGAAGGGAGAACGGCTCTTCGACCCGGTCGACGCGCCACCCCGTCCGCTGCGCCCCGCGCTCCCGCTCCCACTCCACCAGGCGCGCCACGTCCCGCTCCACTCCCCGGCACCGGATCCGGAACAGGCCCGGCAGCCCGGTCGGGTTGTCCCGCCCGAAGCGGTCCACGGACCGTCTTGCGGCGGCGGCCACGTCTCCCCACCCCTTCCCCGCGGCGGCGTCCCGACCGAGGCGGCGCAGCATATCATGGGCGATCTCCCCCATCGCCGCGGGCGACAGCGACAACGCCTCCTCGGGCTCCTCCGGAGGATCCAGCCGCAGAACGTGCCGCAGGAAATACCGGTACGGGCAGCGGGCCAGCTCCTCCAGCGCGGAGGCGCTGTGCATCGCGGGGAGGCGGACGCGGATCCCCGGGCCGGGGAAAATATCCTCTCCCGCCGACCGCGCCGCCCAGGCCGAAAGGACCCCGCATACCCGACCCCACGGCACGGCCGCCGCCGCGGGCGGCTCCTCTCCCGCACGCCACGCCTGGAGGCCCGCCTCCCTTGCGCTCCGCGGCCCCCCGCCCTCGAGGGCCGCGAAGGGAGACCGGGGGAGGCGTTCGACGAGGACGCCGGAGGCGGTCTCCCACTCCTCGGAGAACACCGAGGGGCCGGCGAAGCGCGACAACAGGTGCAGGAGGTACCGGGAAGGGCGCCGGGCCGCGCCCGCCGCGTCGGCGCGCAGGACCGAGAAGGCGATCCCCTTTCCCACCGATGCGGCGGTGAGGGAGAAGAGGAGCTTCTCCTCCGCCGCGTTGCGGCGCCGCAGCGACATGGCGTCCGGAAGGTCCGGCTGCCGGGACGCGCGGTTCAGCTCCTCCCGGTCGTCGTCCGGCAGGAGCGGATCCTCCTCGAGCTGGGCCGGCACCGCATCCTCGTTCACCGACAGCACGATCGCCCTGTCCGCGGTGACGCCCCGCAGGACGACGGCGTCCCCGAGGATCACCGCGCCCGGTTTCCGCATCCCCCCGTGCTCCCCGACGAAGAGCCGCTGCGCGGCGAGGAGCGCCGAAAATCCCTCCGCCCCTTCCCGCGGGCCAGGCCACGGCGCCTCGCGGTCGGGGATCTCCTCCAGGTCGTCGAGGATCGCGAAGAGCGCCTCGACCGCCCTGCGGTCCCGCTCCCCCTCCGGGATGTCGTTTCGGATCCCCCCGAACTCCCGCACGAGAAGGTCCCGCACCGCCCGCGCGAAGGCGGCATGCCCCCGCGCCTCCGCGAGCGGCCGCAGGGAAGCCCGCAGCGCCCGCACCCCGGACCGCAACAGGGCCAACTGTTCCGTACGGCCGTCCGCATCCGTTTGCGAATCCTCCTCCGCGCGGCGCCGCCGGGGAGGGCGTGCCAGGCGGGTCTCCCAATCGGATCCGGAAACGACCAGGAGCTCCTTCGAGAGGAGGTCCCACAGGTCGGGCCGCGCAGCCGTCACGCCGTCCCCCGCTTCGATCCGGCGGTATGGCGACGAAAGGACGTCGAGCACCTCCCTGCGCGGGAAGTCGTCCCGGCAGACCGCGATCATCCGCAGGAGGAGGCGCACGAGGGGAACGGAAGAGAGAGGCACGTCGAGGCGCCCCGCCGTGTCGATCCCGTACTCCGCGGCGATCCGCTCCCAGTCGGCCGCCATCTCCGGGGTGACCCTCCTCGCGACGAGAACGACGGAGTCGCCGGGGTGTTCGTCGAGCCAGGACCGGACCCGCCGGGCGGCGAGCCGCATCTCCCCTTCCGCATGGGGAGCGGAGAGGAGCTGGAACGGCGCGGGTTGCGCTTCCGCGGGCGGGGCGGGGGAGAAGATCCGCTCGCGGACGGCGGCGACCTCGCCGGAAGGGACGTCCCGGAGGAACTCCACGTTTCCCTCGAAGGCGACGCGCAGCCGATCCCACGCCCTTGCGGCATACAGGAACGAAGAACGGAGGTTCCCTTCACCGTCGAAGAGGCCGGGGAAGTAGACCTCCTCGAGCAGCCCGGAGGAAAGGAGCCGATCGACCAGCGTCCACTGAAGCCGCGTGAAGTCGTAGAAGCCGTACAGGGTCACGAGGAACGGGTAGCCGGGTTGTTCGAATCCCGCCACCGCCTCCTGGAAGATCCGGCGGCGCGTCATCCCCCCCATCGCGCGGACCTTCCGGGCGACGGCCGCCCGCAGCCTCCGCCACTCCGCCCACCGCGCCGACGCCCGGGCATCCTCCCGGTCTTTCGCCGCCCTTTCCGCGCACGCAAGCTCCGCGTCCCCGACCCACCCCTCCTCGAAGTCGGAAAGCGTGCGGGCCAGGGCGGGGATGAAGCCGGGCGTCGCGGAGATCCCCCCGAAATCCCCGATCCCCGAGGCGTACGTTTCCCGGACCGCCGCAAGGACCGCCGCCGCCATCCGCGCCGGCGGGAGTTCCGCCGGGAAGATCGACCGGTGCTTCAGCAACCGGAGGGCGAAATCGTACAGCGTCATCACGGAAGCGCCGGCGAAGGCGCGGTCGCCGTCCGTTCCCGACGCGAGCCGTTTGAGCAGGTGCTCCCGAAGTTCGTTGGACGGGACGAGGAGAACGTGTTCCAGCGAAGGGTCGCGCCCGGCGCGGCCGAAATACTTCACGATCGCCCGCTCCTCGAGGGCGGGGAACGGCCCGGCGTACAGGCGCGAGATCGTGGGGGACGGGTCCGGCATCGCCTCATTCTAATGAATCGGCCGCGAAAACGCGCAGGGGATTCCTCCATCGCCGCACCCCGCCTTGTAATCGGCGCGACGGCGAAGGAAAATGGGAGCGGAGGGACCGAGGATGCCGTCGCCCCCGAAGGAACTCACCCGGACGCAGTTCGGCCGGGTGGCGTCGAAATACCGGTGCAGCGCGGACCACACGGACGTGGAGGACCTGGACCTGCTCTTCGCGGGACTCGCCCTCGAACCTGCGCACCGGGTCCTCGACGTGGCCACCGGCGGGGGGCACACCGCCGCGGCCCTCGCCGGGCAATGCGCCATGGTGGTCGCGTCGGACCTGACCCCCTCGATGCTCCGGGAAACCCGGGTGCTGGCCGCGGAGCTACGGGCCGGCAAAATCGTCTGCGCCGCCGCCGACGCCGAGGCGCTCCCGTTCCGGGACGCCGCCTTCGACCGGGTGACGTGCCGCATCGCGCCGCACCACTTCCCCGACGTTCGGACCGCGTTGTCGGAGATGACCCGGGTGACCCGCCCCGGCGGGCGGATCGGCATCATCGACAGCGTCGTTCCCTACGAGCCGTCCCTCGACGCCTTCCTGAACGGGATCGAAAAAGTGCGCGACCCGTCGCACGTGCGCAGCTACCGCGTGGAGGAGTGGCTCGAGTTCCTCGCCGGCGCCGGTCTTGCCCTCCTGCAGACCGCTTCTCTCTGGAAGACCCACGCCTTCCCGGAATGGGTGGCGCGGACCGGCCGCCCCAAGGCGGTGCAATGGGAGATCGAAACGATGTTCCTCTCCTCCTTCCCCCTGGCGAGGGAGACGTTCCGCGTCTGTACCGAAGGGGACCGGGTCGTTTCCTACTCGGACGAGAAGGCGATCTTCGTCGCGAAGAAGCCCGGGGGGGACCCGTCCCGCTGACGCGGCGCCCCTCCCCCGCGCGGCAGCCCGCGGCGGCGCAACGACCAGGGACCCATCGATGATGCGACCTTCCGGAGACCCCACCCTCACGCGGATCTTCGTCCCCGCGATGGATTGCCCCGACGAGGAACGGGAGATCCGCGCCGCCCTCTCCCGGGTCCCCGGCGTGGAGTCGCTGACGTTCCGCCTCTTCTCCCGCCAGGTGGAGGTGTCCCACCGGGGCGAGGTGGAGCCGATCCTCGACGCCCTTCGCCGGATCGGGATGGAGGGACGCCCGCTGGACGAAGCGCTGCGCGGTGCGGAGATCCCCTCGTCCGACCGGGCGCCCCGGAACATCTTTCTCCGTTCCGGCGCCGCCCTTCTCCTCGGCGCCGCGGCGCAGATCCTTTTCCCCGCCGGGCCGCTGGTCCGCCTCCCCTTCCTCGCGTCGATTCTCCTGGGGGGCGTGCCGGTGGCGGTTCGGGGCGTCCGGGAGGCCCGGAACCGGTCCCTCGGGATGAACGCGCTGATGACGATCTCGATCGGCGGGGCGGCCCTCCTGGGAGAGTGGGTGGAGGCGGCGGTGGTGGTCACCCTCTTCGCCCTCGCGAACATGCTCGAGGCCCGCAGCCTGGACCGCGCCCGCCGCGCCACCGTCGAACTGTTCGCCTCCTCCCCCGAACGCGCCGTGATCCGCGTCGGCGGTCCGGGCGGAGAGGAACGGATCGTCCTCGCCGAGGAGGTCCGCCCCGGGGACACCCTGGTCGTGCGACCCGGAGAGCGCATCCCCGTCGACGCGGTGATCCGCCGGGGGGCCTCGGACCTCAACGAGTCGGTGCTCACCGGCGAGTCGGTCCCCGTGGAAAAGAAGGAGGGGGACGCGTTGTTCGCCGGCACGGTGAACGGGCGGAGCCCGTTGATCGCCGAGGCGACCCGCGCGCTGTCGGAATCCACCTACGCCCTGATCCTTCGACGGGTGGAGGAGGCGCAGGCGCAAAAGGCGCCCGTGCAGACCTTCATGGAGCGGTTCGCCGCCGCGTACACGCCGGCGGTGTTGTGCGCGGCCGTCCTCGTGGCGGCCGTCCCTCCGCTGCTGGGCCTGGGCCCCGCGCTCGACTGGGCATATCGGGCGCTCGTGGTGCTCGTAATCGCCTGTCCGTGCGCCATCGTGCTGGCCGCCCCCGTGGTCACCCTCTCCGCGCTCACGCGCGCGACCCGGGAGGGAATCCTTTTCAAGGGCGCAAGGCACCTGGAGGCGCTGGGAAAGATCCGGACGGTGGCGTTCGACAAGACCGGCACGCTCACGCGGGGGAGGCTTACCGTGACCCGCGTGCGCGCGGCGGCGGGGTGGACGGAGGAGGAGGTGCTCCGGCTGGCGGGAGCGGTGGAGGCGGGATCGGCGCACCCCGCCGCGGATGCGATCCGCCGGGAGGCGGCCCGGCGGGGCGTGGCGACGGCGGCGCGCGGAACCCTCGCCCGGACGTTCGCGTCCGTCGAAGGGCAAGGCGTGGCCGCCGAGGTGGAAGGCAGAAAGGTGTTCGTCGGGAACCGCCGGATGTTCGAAGGGCTGGGGCACGGCGGCGCCGCGCTCGACCGGATCCTCGAAAACGGGAGCGCCGTCGCGCCGTCGGTGGCGATCGTCGGGACGCGGGACGCCCTCGCCGGGACCGTGGAGATGGAGGACGAGCTTCGCCCCGAGGCGCCGGAGGCGGTCCGGGCGCTGCGGGAGCTCGGCGTATCTCACCTCGTCCTGCTGACGGGGGACCATGCGGAGGCGGCCCGGAAAGCGGGGAAGGCGGCCGGCATCGAATTCGTGGAGCACGGGCTGCTCCCGGACGACAAGCTCGCGCGGATCCGGGACCTCGTCGCCGCCCACGGGGCGACGGCGATGGTGGGGGACGGCGTGAACGACGCTCCGGCGCTGGCCCTGGCCACCGTCGGCGTGGCGATCGCGGCGGCGGGCTCCCCGGCCGCGATGGAGACGGCGGATGTGGCCCTGATGACGGGGGACCTCCGCAGGATTCCCTCGGCCGTCGTCCTCGGGCGGCGGATGGTGTCCGTGGTGCGGCAGAACGTGGCCGCCTCTCTCGCCATCAAGGCGTTGTTCCTTGCGATGGCGGTGGCCGGGTACGCCACCCTGTGGATGGCCGTGCTGGCCGACATGGGGACCACCCTGCTCGTCATCTTCAACGGGTTGCGGCTGCTGCGCTCCCGGACGCCGTACCATTGAGGACATGATGGAACGCGCGAAGCTGCACCGGAACGTCGTCGCCATCGGAACGGTGAGCCTGCTCACCGACCTGTCGAGCGAGATGATCTACCCGCTCCTGCCGGTGTTCCTCGTCACCTCCCTGGCCGCCGGTCCGGCCGCCCTCGGACTGATCGAAGGCGTCGCGGAAACCACGGCCAGCATGCTCAAGCTCTTTTCCGGCGCATGGTCCGACCGGACGGGAAGGAAGAAACCGCTGGTGCTCGCCGGATACGGCCTCTCCACCCTCGCCCGCCCGCTGGTGGGGTTCGCGGACGCATGGTGGCACGTCCTCGCCGTGCGCTTCTCCGACCGGATCGGGAAAGGGGTGCGCACCTCTCCGCGGGACGCGCTGGTCGCCGCATACGTCCCCGCCGGGCAGCGTGGGAAGGCGTTCGGGCTGCAGCGGTCGATGGACCACTTCGGGGCGGTGCTCGGGCCCGTGGCGGCGTTCCTTCTCCTTGCCGGGGGGGTGCCGCTTCGCTCCGTCTTCCTGCTGTCGATCGTGCCGGGCCTGGCGGCCGTCGCGGTCCTCGCGTTCCTGGTTCGCGACGCTCCCGCCGCAGGCGCGCCGCACCACGCGGGGAGCGTGCTGCGCCGAGACGGGTTTTCACCGGGATTCCGGAAATACCTGGCCCTCGTCGGCCTGTTCACCCTCGGGAACGCGAGCGACGCCTTCCTCATCCTGCGCGCCGTGGACGCCGGGGTGCCCGCGCGGCATGTCCCGCTGCTGTGGGGGGCGTTCCACGTGGTGAAGTCTTCCTTCTCCGTCCCCGCGGGGGCGCTCTCCGACCGGATCCCGCGGAAGTGGCTGGTGGCGGCGGGCTGGTGGGTGTACGCCGCCTGCTACGCGGCCTTCGCCGTGGTGCGCGGCGCCGCCGGGACGGTGGCCGTATTCCTCCTGTACGGCCTGTATGCGGCGACGTGCGAGGGAGTCGAGCGGGCGATGGTGGCCGATTTCGTCCCCGCCGACCGAAGAGGGACGGCGTTCGGGTGGTTCCACCTGGTGACGGGGATCTGCGCCCTTCCCGCGAGCGTCCTCTTCGGCCTCCTTTGGAACGCCTACGGCGCTCCCGTCGCCTTCGGCGCGAGCGCGGGGCTGGCCGTTGTCGCCTCGACGCTCCTGCTCCTCCTTCGGACCGAAAAAGTATGAGACAATCCGAAGATATCCGACACGAAGCCGGAGCGGCGATGGAATACGCGGAATTCGTTGCGCTTGTCCCCTTCCCTTCGAGCGTCCCCGCGCCCGGAAGAGGGACGGGACGGGCCGCCTGGGAAGGGGTGGCGGCGTCCCTCCTCCTGCACCTCTTCGTCGGAGCGGCGGCGATCGGGGCGATCTCCACGACCCCGAACGGACCCCCGCCGGTGATCGATCTCACGCTGGCGGAACCCGGGGGGGTAGCACCCGCAACGTCCGCCTTCACGGCGGCGGAGCCGGCGAAGGATCCTGGAACCGCCCCCGTTCGCGAATCCCCCGCTCCTCCCGTCGCGCCGCCCGTTGCGCCGCCCGTTGCGACACTTCCCGCGGGGATCCCCCCTTCGAACCTGTCCGGCCTTGCGGCTTCGAGCCGCGCTCCGGCCGCCGGAATCGCGGGATCCTTTCCCGCCGCATCTCCTCCATCCGCCGTTTCGAATGCGACGGCCGGGACCGCGGAAGCCGGCGTCCCGGCCGACACGGGGAGTCCGTCCGGGAACACCGGCGCGGGGCGCGCGTCGGGCGACTTCGCCGGTATCCGTGACGGTATCCAGCGGAGGATCGCCTACCCGGCGAAGGCGCGAAGGATGGGATGGGAGGGGAAGGTGGTGGTGACCTTCCTGCTCCTTCCGGACGGCTCGGTGCGTGACATCCGCGTCGTGCAGGGGTCGGGACACCCCGTCCTGGACCGGGGCGCCGTCGACGCGGTCCGCGACGCCTCCCCTTTTCCGCGCCCCCCCGCCGAGGCCGAGATCGTCACTCCCGTCGTCTATCGCCTGAGCGCCGCCCCCTGACGCGGAAAAGGTAAAGAATTCTGCGGTTTCTTCCGATGAGACCCATCGTCTCCCCGATACCCTGAGGGGAACGCAAGGAGCGAACCAAGGGGATCATGGCGTGACGTTGCTGATCGATCTCATCGTCCGGAACGAGGACCCCCTGCTCGGGGAAGTCCTCTCCCTCGCGGAGACGAACGGATACCTCCGGTTCGTCACCGGCACTCCCGCCGGGTGGCGGGCCACGGTCCGGGGCCTGTCCGGTTCCCTGCTGCAGTCGCTCCGGTCCGATCCCTCTCCCCCCGCGCTCGCGGCCGACGACGCGGGAAGCGACGACGGCCTGTCTGCGTTCGGCGTCCTCGAGGCGCGCAAGCGCCGCCTCGCGGGGATGCCTCTCGGGATCTTCCTCGGCCTCGTGAAGATGTTCCGCCATGCGTACCTCGACCTCGTCCGTTCCGCGGGGCTCCCGCCGGAGGAGGAGGAGCGCTCCCTGCGGTACGTCGAGCGTTTCTTCGACCGGAACGAGGTGGCCTGCTGCGTGTCGTGGACGGCGGAGAGCGTCTCCGACCGCGTCGCGGAAATCCTCCGGAAGCATGACGAGCTCTCCCGCCTCTACGGCCAGGTGGCGACGGCCAAGAAGGAGTGGGAGGGGACGATCGACTGCGTCGACGATATGCTCTTCCTGGCCGACCCGCACCGCCGGATCCTGAGGTGCAACCGGACGTTCCGGGAGTTCATCGGGCGGACGTACATGGAGATCCTCGGGCAGCCGTTCCACCGGCTCCTTTCGGAAGCCGGCATCGACGTGGAGCCCACCTTCGAAAGACCGGTGGAATGCTTCCACGAGCGGACCGGGAAGTGGTTCGTGGTCAGCCACTACCCGTTCGGGGAGGTCTCCGGCTCCGAGACCCGGGGGACGATCGTCACGATTCACGACTCGACGGAGCTTACGAAGGCCGCCGGGGAACTCCTCCGGAAGAATACCCGGCTGAACGAGGCGCTCGCCGCGCTCAAGCGGAGCCAGGCCAAGGTCCTCCACCAAGAGAAGATGGCGTCCATCGGGCAGCTCGCGGCCGGGGTGGCCCACGAGATCAACAACCCGATCGGCTTCATCAACAGCAACCTCGTGACCCTCGGAAAATACCTCTCGCGCCTCTCCGGGTTCATCGCCGCCCAATCCGAGTGCATCGCCGGCGGCGCGCCGCCGGACCGGGTCGAGGCGGTCCGTCAGCAGCAGGCCCGCCTCAAGATCGACTACATCGTGAAGGATCTCGAAGACCTGGTCCGCGAGTCGCTGGAGGGGGCGGAGCGCGTGCGGAGCATCGTGGCGGACCTGAAGAGCTTCTCCCGCGTGGACGAAAGCGAATTCCAGCGGGCCGACATCAACGAGTGCCTCCGGAGCACGATCAACATCGTCTGGAACGAGATCAAGTACAAGGCGACCCTCAGGAAGGAGTTCGGGGAGATCCCGCGAACCCGCTGCTACCCCCAGCAGTTGAACCAGGTCTTCATGAACCTGCTGGTCAACGCCGCGCACGCCATCGAACAGCAGGGGGTCATCACCGTCCGGTCCTGGGAGGAGGACGGGTACGTCTGCGTCTCCGTCGCCGACACCGGCCAGGGAATCCCGGAGGCGAACCTGAACCGGATCTTCGAGCCCTTCTTCACCACGAAGGAGGTCGGCAAGGGAACGGGGCTGGGCCTGAGCATCACGTACGACATCGTGAAGAAACACAGCGGGGAGATCACGGTGCGGAGCGAACCCGGAAAGGGGACCGTGTTCACCGTGCGGATCCCCGTGGTGGAGGAGGTCTGACGATGGGGGAACCGACCCGCATCCTGTGCGTCGACGACGAGCAGAACGTCCTCCGGTCGCTCACGCGCCTTTTTCTCGACGATCCCTTCGAGATCCTGACGGCCCCCTCCGGGGCGGAGGGGCTGCTGATCCTCGATCGGTGCGGGACCGTGCCCGTCGTCATCTCCGACTACCGGATGCCCGGAATGAACGGCGTGGAGTTCCTGAGCGAGGTGCGGAAGGGGTGGCCCGACACGGTGCGCATCGTCCTGTCGGGATACGCGGACACCGGAGCGATCGTCTCCGCCATCAACGAGGGGCAGATCTACCGGTTCGTCGCCAAGCCGTGGAACGACGACGAGCTCCGGATCACCGTCGCCAACGCCCTCGAGCGGTACAACCTCGGGCGGAAGAACCACGAACTCGCGGAGGAGCTCCGGCGGAAGAACGACGAGCTGACGGCGCTCAACCGGGACCTCGAGCGGCGCGTGGCGGACCGGACGGAAGCCCTGACCACGCAGAACCGGTTGCTGACGGAGTCCACAGGAATCCTCGACAACCTTCCGATGGCCGTGGTGGGGCTGGACCCGCAGGGGACCGTCTTCCAATGCAACCGGAAGGGGATGGTCTCCTTCGGCAACCGCATCGGACCGGTGATCGGGGCGAATCGCCACGACGTCCTGACGGAGGCCCAGAACCGGCTGGTGGACGAGGTCATCGAGATGAGCCGGGCGGCGGGGAACGGGAGCGCCTCCGCCGTCGACGGGAGGCACCATGCGGTCCTCGAGCGCAACCCGTACGCTCCCGACTGCGTGATCCTCATCGTGCAGGAGGAGCCTGTCGGTGATTGACACCGTCCTGATCGTCGACGACGAGGCGAACATCCTGAACGCGCTGGAGCGGCTGTTGCTCGACAGCGACCTGCGCGTCCTGCGCGCCGGGAACGGGGAGGATGCGCTTGAGATCCTGCGGACGGAACCGGTGGCGGTCGTCGTGTCCGACAACCTCATGCCGGGGATGCGGGGCGTCGAGCTGCTCTCCCGGGTGCGGGATTTCTCCCCCGACACCGTGAGGGTCCTCCTGACGGGGTACGCCGACCTGCCCACCGCGATCGAGGCGATCAACCATGGGGAGGTGTTCCGCTTCCACGTGAAGCCGTGGGTGGACGAGGAGATCGTCCGCACCATCGAGGGGGGGGTGCAGCGGTACAAGGTGGTGCGCTCCCTGCGCGACGGCGACGAGTCCACGCTGCGTTCGATCGCGCAGACGATCGAACTGAAGGACCCGTACACCCGGGGACATTGCGACCGCGTCGCGGCGTTCTCCCTCAGGATCGCCGAGGAGCTGCACCTCCCGGAGACGATGCGGCGTGCGATCCGGCACGGCAGCTGGCTTCACGACTGCGGCAAGATCGGCGTGCCGGAAGCGATCCTCAATTTCCCCGGGAAACTTTCGGAAGAGGAGTTCACGGTCGTCAAGAAGCACCCGGGATGGGGCGCGGAGGTCGGGCGGCAGGCGAACCTGTCCGAAGCGGTCATCAACATCATCCTCTACCACCACGAGCGGTTCGACGGGCGGGGGTACCCCACGGGCGCGAAGGGGAAGGAGATCCCGCTCGAGGCGCGGATCGTCGCGGTGGCGGATGTCTTCGACGCCATGTCCACGGACCGCCCGTACGCCACCGGGTACGACCGGGCGGAAGCGATGCGCGTGATGGGGGTGCTCCGGGGAGCCGCCCTCGATCCGGAGCTGGTCGACATTTTCCTGGCGGCGCTGCGCTCATGATCGAATACGACACCGACGAACAGCGGATGGTCCTGAAGTTCGTCTATTACGGGCCCGCCCTGTCCGGGAAGACGACGAACCTCCTGCGGTTGCACGACCTGCTGTCGAAGGAGGGGCGGGGGGAGTTGATGGTTCTCGACACCCAGGACGACCGGACGATCTTCTTCGACCTCCTCCCCTTCTTCCTGGTCGCTCCCAGCGGCCTGAAGATCAAGGTGAAGGTATACACCGTTCCGGGACAGGTGCAGCACGACGCCACCCGGAAGGCCGTGCTCCAGAGGGCGGACGGGGTCGCGTTCATCGCCGATTCCCGGCGGTCGGAGGCGAAGAACAACGCGGAGAGCTTCGGGAACCTCGAGCGGAATCTCTCCATCGTCGGGATCGACGTCGACCGGCTTCCGCTGGTGATCCAGTACAACAAGCGGGATCTCCCGGACATCACTCCGGAAGAGGAGATCCGCCGGGTCTGGGGGCCGACGGGATTCCCCGTGCTCCTTTCCTCGGCGCTCAAGGGGTGGGGCGTCGTGGAAACGTTCCGGGCGCTGGCGGAGCGCGCCTACGACACCCTGGACCGCCGGTACGGTTTCGCCGGCACGCACGGGTTGACGCGCGAGTCGTTCGCCGAGCGGCTCGTCCGCCGGGCCGGATAACGGAGGAAAGGGATGCCGACGGACAGCGAGGGCCGCAGGCGGATCGTCTACTGCGTCGGGGAGGAACGGGCCCTGCGCGACGTCCTGCCCGGGTTCGAAGTCGCGGCGATGCTCGCGGCGGCCTTCCGGGCGGGCCTTCGCGGCGTGCGCGTCGTCGACCCGGACGGGAAGGACCTCTGGGGAAGCGGGGACGACGTCCCGCCGCCGGGGGAGAGGGACCCGCGGCGCCCCATCCTTCTCGAGGGGGAACCGGCGGGCGCCGTCGTCCTGCCGGACGGGGCGGCCCGGGGAGAGACGCAGGACGCCCTTCTCGCCCTGCTCGCGGACACCCTCACCGCGATGGCGCACAACAACCTGAAGCGGATGCTCACCACGGAGACGCACACCGAGGTGGTCAACCGGTCGTACGAGGAGCTGCTGGAGACGAACCGGAGCCTTTCTGCGTCCGAGCAACGGTACCGGGAACTCGCGGAGACCCTGGAGATCAAGGTGCGGGAACGCACGGAGGAGCTCTCCCGGGCCATGGCGCGCCTGGTCCAGCAGGAAAAGATGGCTTCCGTCGGCCAACTGGCCGCGGGGGTCGCGCACGAGATCAACAATCCCCTCGCCTTCGTCACGAGCAACCTCCGGACGCTGAAAAAGTACACCGAGCGATTCCTGGACATGATCGCCCGGTACCACCGGGTGTGCGAGCAGGGGGGGGTGGCGCAGCAGGACCGGGACGACCTGCGCAAGCACAGGGAGTCGCTCCGGGTGGACGCCATGGCGGCGGACACGGCGGATCTCCTCCAGCAGACCATGGAGGGTACGGAGCGGGTACGGAAGATCGTGGCGGACCTGAAAGGATTCTCCCATGTCGACGAGGACGGGGAAGCGCCCGCGGACCTGAACCGGGAGATCGAACGCACCCTTTCGGTGATGACGCACGAGATCCCGGCCGGAGCCGGGATCACGCGGGAGTTCTCCCCTCTCCCGGTCGTCACGTGCCGGCCCGGGGCCTTCAACCAGTTGTTCCTCTCCCTGCTGCGGAACGCGTTCCAGGCGCGGCAGGACGAGTTGCGGGTCACGATCCGGACGGGGCTGTCGGGGGACCGGATCCGGGTCGTCTTCGCCGACAACGGCCCCGGCGTGCCCGCCGGTCTCCGGACGCGCATCTTCGAGCCCTTCTTCACCACGCGGGACGTCGGGAAGGGGAAGGGGTTGGGGCTGGCCGTGGCGTACGACATCGTAACCTCCCACGGGGGGACGATCGACGTGGAGGATACCCCCGGCGGGGGGGCGACGTTCGTGCTGGAATTGCCGGTCCAGAGAGGTGCCCATGACCCGATACGCTGACCTGTTCCAGGGTACGGAGACCGTTGCGGGAGTCCCGGCGGAAGGAGAGCCCGGGGGGGAGGCGACGGAACGATTCGCCCTCCTGTTCGTGGACGACGAGGAGTCGGTACTCCACGCGCTGCGCCGGATCTTCCTCGAGGAGAACTACGAAATCCTCACCGCCCGGGCCGCGGAAGACGCCCTCCGGATCCTCGAGGAAGGGAAGGTCCATCTCGTCGTCACGGACCACCGGATGCCCGGGATGACGGGGGCGCAGTTCCTCCGCGAGGTGAAGAAGCGGTGGCCGGAAACGATCCGGATCATGCTGACCGGTTACGCGGACGTACAGTCGATCCTCGGCGCGGTGAACGAGGGGGCGGTCTACAAGTTCATCACCAAGCCGTGGAACGACGAGGACCTGCGTCTCACCGTGAGCCTCGCCCTGCAGCAATACGTCCTCCTCCAGGAAAACCGGCGGCTCCGGGAGATCTCGAAGCGGCAGCAGAGCAAGATCAAGAACTACGCGGCCCTGTTCGACGAAAACCGCGCCGTGGCGGGGAACATCCTGCTCCGATCGGGGATCGTCCGGAAAGAGGACCTTGAGGAGGCGACGAAGAGCCGGCTGCCGGGGGAGATCCTGAGCGAGACGCTCGCGCGCCTCGGGGTGGCCTCGGAGTCGGCCGTCCTCAAGGCGTTCCAGGGGTTCCTCAACGTCGATCTCATCGACCTGCGGGAGGTCCCGATCCACCCCGAGGTCGTCAAGTTCCTCCCCCGCGACCTGTGCGAGCGGAACCGGATGATCCCGGTCGGGCTCGACGGAAAACAGGTCACCATCGCGATGGCGGACCCCTCGGACATCGTCAAGAGCGACGGCATCGAGCAGATCACGGGACTGAAGGTCGTCCCGCTTCTCGCCCGGCCCTCGGAGATCCGGGACCAGCTCCGGAAGGTGTACGGCGAGCGGACCGAGGAAGAGGGGCCTTCCGCGCAGGATTCCGCCCTCCCCTTCTCCGGGCTCGAGGACATCTTCGAGAAGGAGCCGCTGGACGAGATCGACATCGTGCTCGACGAGGAAGAGAAGCCGCTGAACATCAACGAGCTGATCGGCTCCTCGAAGGTGCCCCCGATCATCCGGATCACCAACTCCATCGTCTCGGAGGCGATCCGGTACAAGGCGAGCGACATCCACATCGAGCCGAAGACGAAGTACACCCTCGTCCGGTACCGGATCGACGGGATCCTGCACAACAAGATCTTCGTCCCCGCGGAGCTGCACGCGGCGACGGTGTCGCGCCTGAAGATCCTCGCGAAGATGGACATCGCGGAACGGCGCAAGCCGCAGGACGGGAGGATCGGCGTCAAGTCCGGGACGCGGATGGTGGACATCCGGGTGTCGATCATGCCCACGATCAACGGTGAGAAGGTCGTGATGCGGATCCTCGACAAGCGGGCGTCGATCCGGAAGCTCGACGAGCTGGGGGTCGACGTGGAGGACCTGAAGCGGCTGACCGGCATCATCCGGAAACCGCAGGGGATGATCATCGCCACGGGGCCGACGGGGAGCGGGAAGACGACGATGCTCTACTCGATCCTCTCCGCGATGCTGGAGAGTTCCCGGAGCTTCGAGACGATCGAGGACCCTGTGGAGTATTTCCTCGAGGACGCGAACCAGGTCTACGTGCAGGAAAAGGCCGGGACGACCTTCGCGTCGATCCTGCGGGCCACGCTGCGGCAGGACCCCGACGTGATCCTGGTGGGAGAGATCCGCGACTCCGAGACGGCGGACGTGGCGTTCAAGGCGTCCCTCACGGGGCACATGGTGCTGACGACGCTGCACACGAACAACTCCGTGGCCTCCATCACGCGGATGGTCGACATGGGGGTGAAGCCGTACCTCATCGCCTCCGCGCTGGAGGGGATCCTCGCCCAACGCCTCGTCCGGAAGACGTGCAGGTACTGCCGGATCGAGGAACCGGTGGATCCCGGGTTGTTGGCGCTGCTCAACCTCCCTCCGGGCCTCATCGGGGAGACGACGCACCGCGGGAAAGGGTGCGACCGGTGCGGACAGACGGGTTACCTCGGGCGAACCGGCGTGTTCGAACTCTTCGTGATGAACGACGACTTCCGTCACCACATCTGCACGGCGTACAAGGAATCGGAACTGCTCGGGATGGCGCGGGGCGCGGGGATGAAACTGCTGGTGGAGGACGGCGTCGAGAAGGTCCGCCGGGGGGAAACCACCCTCAACGAGTTGCTCCGGGTGATCGGCCCGCAGACGCGCCACGAGCGGCGTTGCGGCCGGTGCGAGCGGATGATCGACGCGAAGTACCCCTTCTGTCCCCACTGCGGAAGTTTCCGTCAGAACGCGTGCCGGTTCTGCCGGATGCCGGTGGAGCCGGAGTGGTCGCACTGCGCCTTTTGCGGGAAGGAGGAGCCGGCGGGAACGTCGTGAGCGGGAAGACTCCTCAGGATCCCCAGCGGGCGAGAGGCTTCGCTCCCGGGATTTCGACCACCCGCAGGAGAAACGGCCGGCGTCCAGGGGTCCCTCCGAAGCGCATGTCGTAGAACGTCACTTCCGTCCGGCCGTGATCCGTGGTGACGCTCGCCGCGGGGAACCGCGCGAACCAAAGGTACGTCTCGACGTCGGCATTCCCCCGCAGCGCCCGGACCTCGGGAACGTCCGATCCCCGCAGCGTACGCTGTCTCCACTCCACCTGCCCGGTCAACGGTTCCACCGCCGCGCGGAGATACGTCCGGCCGTCGTCGATGAACCCGTTCCAGGCGAAGGGGCCCGCGGGAAACGGAATCTCCCGCCCGCTCCACCCGCCTTCCCGGGTCCCGCCGGCCGGTTTCGGCGCACCCGACGCCGACGCGGGGGAGGCGAAGGCAAGGCGATCCGCGGAGGGAAGGTCGATATACGGGAGCGTCGGCAGCGCCTGGGCGGACACCACCGTGACCCCTGCCCGGACGGCCGCTTCCCGCACCGCTTCCTTCGCCCCCACGTGGAGCAGCGCCGCGACCCCCACGTAGGCCGCGAGGGAAACCAGCGCGACCCGGGCCCGCCCCGCCCTGCCGCTCCGGGACAACGCGATCCCCGCCACGACGATGCCGCTGAACAGAAGATCCACGACGAAGAGGAGGTCCAGCGACAGCCGGGCGTCGGAGAACGGCTGGAGAACCTGCGTCCCGTAGGCGTTCAGGAGATCGAGGACGACATGGGAGAGTTGCCCGAGCAGGACCAGCAGGAACAGGCGCTTCGGATCCTTGCACTTCCCGAAGCGCGCGAACAGCAGCGCCAGGACGAGAGAGGATACGGAGATCCCGAGGACCGAATGGGACAACCCACGATGCACCCGCAGGTACAGCTCGCTCCCCAGCAGCGACACGGCGTTGTCGACGTCGGGGAGAACGGACCCGAGGGCGACGGCGGCCGTGGCGGTCCCCGGGTGCTCCCCTTTCCAGTCGTCCGGCAGCGCCCTGGCGACGAGCCAGCCGGTCAGGCCGTGTGTAACCGTATCCATCAGATCATCTTCCGCGGGTCGAGGACCTCGTCGATCTCGGCCGCGGGGAGCACTCCTTTTTCCTTGAGCAATTTCCGGATCGTCTTCCCCGTGTGATACGCCTCATGGGCAAGTTCTGCGGCTTTATTATACCCGATCCGCACCGCGAGCGGGGTCACCATCGCCAGGCTCTGCTCCACCAGCTCCTCGCACCGCTCCCGGTTCGGCGTGATCCCCGCCACGCACCTCGAAGCGAGCAGGGACGATGCGGCGGACAGGAGGGAGACCGACTCGAGCAGGTTCCGGGCCATCACCGGGAGCATCACGTTCAGCTCGAGGACCCCCAGCGACCCGCCCAGCGTCACCACGGCGTCGTTGCCGATCACCTGCGCCGCCACCTGGATCGTCGTCTCGAGGATCACCGGGTTCACCTTCCCCGGCATGATGGAGGAGCCCGGCTGCAGCGAAGGAAGGTCGATCTCCCCGATCCCGCAACGGGGGCCCGACGACAGCAGCCGCAGGTCATGGGCGATTTTCATCAGCGACGCGGCGATCCCCTTCATCGCGCCGCCGGCCGCCACGAGCGGATCCTGCGCCCCCATCGCCTCGAACCGGTTTTCCGCGGGACGGAAGGGGATGCCGGTCGTCCGGGCGACCTCCGCGATCGTCCGCGCGGCGAACTCCGGGTGGGCGTTCAATCCCGTCCCCACCGCCGTGCCGCCCAGCGGCAGCTCCTCGAGGTCCGCGAACACCGCCTTCACCCGCCGGATGCCGTGGTCGACCTGGGAGGCGTACCCCGAGAACTCCTGCCCCAGCGTCACCGGGACGGCATCCTGCAGGTGGGTCCGGCCGATCTTCAGGACGTCAGAGAACTCCGCCGCCTTCGCGGAGAGGGTGTCGCGCAACGCGGCAAGGGCCGGGAGGAGGCGGTCCGAGAGCTCCCGCCGGGCGGCGATGCGGATCGCCGAGGGGATCACGTCGTTGCTCGACTGGCACCGGTTCACGTGGTCGTTCGGGTGGACCGGGGCGTTCCCTCCCAGCGGATGCCCCAGCAGCTCGTTCGCCCGGTTCGCGAGCACCTCGTTCACGTTCATGTTCGTGGAGGTCCCGGAGCCGGTCTGGAAGACGTCGACCACGAACTGGTCGTCGAACTTCCCCTCGAGGACTTCCCGGGCGGCCCGGGAAACCGCCTCCGCCAGCGGCGGGGGGAGGATCCCCAGCCCGGCGTTGACCTCCGCGCCGAGCCCTTTCACCAGCGTGACGGCATGAACCACCGGAAGGGGCATCGGCTGCCCGCTCACGCGGAAGTTCGCAACCGCCCGCTGCGACTGGGCCCCGTAATACGCCTTGGCCGGAACGCGGACCTCCCCCATCGAGTCCCTCTCGATCCGGAATTCCGTCACAAGGTTTTCCCCCATGTTATTTTGATTCCGTGAGGTACGCCGCGGATTCCGACTACCCCCATCGGCGCGTCACTCCTCTTCCCGGATCGGCTCGAACTGCTCCTTTTCCGGGGAGTAGCGGAACACCGTCCCGGTCCCGATCACGTAGTACCAGGCGTGGACGTGCAGGCGCCCTTCGCATGCCGCTTTCTGGACGACCGGGTACGTCCGCAGATTCTCCATCTGGAGAAGGACGTTCTCCTCGGCGGTGATCTCGTACCGTTCCTCGCGCGACAGCTCCGGATAGTTCGCCGCGACCACCGCCATCGTCCGGTCCCCGTGCCGCAGCCACTGCCCGATGTGGGGGGTGGAGGCGAACTTTCCCCGGTCCATGAAGAGGGCCTTCATCGCCCCGCAGTCGGAGTGCCCGCAGACGATGATGTCCCGCACCCCCAGGTGCTCCACGGCGTACTCCACCGCCGCCGCCACGCCGGTGCCCTCAAGGGGATCCTCCGTGTACGGCGGGACGAAGTTCCCCATGTTCCGGACGATGAAGAGGTCCCCCGGCTGCGCGTGGGTGATCGTGACGGGATTCACCCGGGCGTCGGAGCAGGTGATGAAGAGCGCCTCCGGGAACTGTCCGTGCTCCGCCAGCCGCCGGTACAGCTCCCGGTTTTCGCTCCAGTGCTGCTTCCGGAAACGGTGGATCCCCGCGATCAGCTTCCGCATGGGGCAGATTCCTCCCCGCCGGGAATTTCACAAGATGATACACGGTTTCAATATGCCGTCCCGGGGATTTTTCTCTTCTTGACCTGCATCAATGCGGAAGAAATGATATCCGCATAGCCTTCTCCCCGATCGATTTGTATTCGCGGCGTGGCGGGAGCAACCAAACCAGATGCCGGCGGCATCCTCGCCGCCGGGACAAACGGAGGGGACGGATGACCAAGAAGATCGCCTTCTGGATTTTCCTGATCGGCACGCTTTCCTCGGCGGCCGTATTCCTCGGCGCCACCTACGACACCCACCGGCAGGTGGGGGCGCTGGCGAACGTGGACAAGCTGTCCGACCAGGTCGTGGCCGGGAAACGGGCGTTCGAGAAGTACAACTGCAACGACTGCCACACGATCCTCGGGTTCGGCGGCTACTACGCGCCGGACCTCACGAAGGTGGTCCAGCGGGTCGGCGAGGATGGGATCCGGTTCCGGGTGAAGTCGCCCGAGTTGGCGTTCGCCAACTCTCCGCGGAAGATGCCGAACCAGCACGTCACGGACCAGGAGATCACCGACCTCGTCGCCTTCTTCCGGTGGGTCGGGGAGATCAACAACAACGACTGGCCGCCGCAGGACAGCAAAAAGCGCCTGTCCCGGGGCGAGCAGATGATGGTCGCGAAGGTGGGGGTGTCGCCCGGGGCCGCCGTCTTCCAGTCGAAAGGGTGCATGAACTGCCACTCCCTCAAGGGGACGGGCGGGACGTTCGGTCCCGCGCTGGACAAGGTCGGGGCGGGGATGTCGGCGGAGGAGATCGAAAAATACGTCCGGAACCCGAAGGACGTCGACCCGGACTCCAAGATGCCGCCGCAGAAGGACAACCTCTCCGAGCGGGAACTGGACGAAGTCGCCAGGTTCCTCGCGACCCTGAAATAAGGAGGCCCCGATGGAATACCGCTCCCAGAAGATCGCCTACTGGTACTTCGCCGCCGCGCTCCCGCTGTTCGTGCTCCAGGTCGTCGTGGGGCTGTGGCTGGCGGCCAACTACACCTTCACCATCCCGCAGTCGATCGTGAACGTCTTCCCGTTCTCGACGGCGCGCGCGATCCACACGAACCTCCTCGTCCTGTGGATGCTCCTGGGCTTCATGGGCGGCACCTACTACATCATCCCCGAGGAGACGAAATCCGAGCTCTACTCCACCGGCCTCGCCTGGTTCCAGCTGATCGCCCTGCTCGCCACGGGTGTGACGGCCATCGTGGGGTTCCTCTTCGGGTGGACGCAGGGGCGGCCGCTCCTGGAGATACCGGTGGAGCTCGACGTCGTCGTCGTCATCGGCGCGCTCGTCTTCCTGTTCAACGTCGCCATGACGATGATCAAGGCGAGGAACTGGACGGCCATCCAGGGGACGCTGCTCGGGGGGCTGGTCTTCCTCGCCCTGCTGTATCTCTTCGGCATGCCCTTCTACCGGAACCTCGTCATCGACTGGTACTACTGGTGGTGGGTCATCCATCTCTGGGTGGAGGGGGCGTGGGAGCTGGTCACCGCCGCGATCTTCGCCTTCGTCCTGATGAAGCTCACCGGTGTGGAGCGCCAGGTGGTGGAGAAGTGGCTCTACGTCGAGATCGGGCTGTTCATGTTCACCGGGTTGGCCGGGACCGGGCACCACTATTACTGGATCGGCGCGCCGAGATACTGGCTGTGGATCGGGGGGATCTTCTCGGCCCTCGAGCCGCTGCCGATCCTCCTGATGGTCTTCGACACGATGCACCACGTGAAGAAGCGGCAGGAGAAGATCGTCAACCCCCTCACCTGGACGTACGCCATCGGCTGCGCGGTGCTCCACTTCATCGGCGCCGGCGTGTGGGGATTCGCACACACGCTGCCGCAGATCAACTACTACACGCACGGCTCCCAGGTCACCGTGTCGCACGGCCACCTCGCGTTCTTCGGCGCCTACGCGCTGCTGAACCTGATGACGTTCTACTTCGCGATGCCGAAGCTGAAGGGGATCGCGGAGTACGACGACCGCCGGGGCAAGATCGGCTTCTGGACGATGTGCATCGCCATGATGATCATGGGGCTGACCTTCGGCGTGGCGGGGGTGCTGCAAAGCTACATCGAGCGGGTGCTCGGAATGGGATACATGGTCGCCCAGGGGTACATGCGGCTCTGGATGGGGGTCACCATGGCGGCGGGCGTCTTCTTCCTCGGGGGACTGCTCACCACCGTCGTGGACCTCTTCACGTTGCGGCCGGCCAAGGTGCGGGCGTAGCGCTCTTTCCCCCTTTTCACGGCAACCCTAAGGGGGCCGGGGATCCATTGACGCCCGTCAAGGACTCCGGCCCTCCGTTTTTGAGAGAATGGTAATTGCGGGATCGGGGTCGCCCCGGATCCACTACGCTTCTTCGAGAGGAATCGATGGATCGTTACACCAAGGGATTCGTGGTCGCGTCGCTCGTCTATTTTTTCCTGGCCGCCGTGCTCGGGATCTGGATGGGGGGGGCCGACGCGGCCGGGTGGGTGAAGTTCGCCCACGTCCACTTCAACCTGTTGGGCTTCATGTCGATGATGATCTACGGCGTGGGGTACTTCATCCTGCCGAGGTTCAACGGGCGGACGCTTCGCTGGCCTTCCTGGGTACCCATCCACTTCTTCGTCGCCAACATCGGGCTGCTCGGAATGGTGGGCACTGCGCCTTCGCTGCCCTCCATGGGCTTCGTCTTCTTCTCGGCCCTTTCCGTGATCTCCGCGGGGATGTTCGCCGTGAACCTCGGGGCGACGATGCTGCTGGAGCCGAAGGCGGAAGACGAGCCCGCCTCCGCTGCGGAAGACGCTTCACCCGGAGTCGCTTCCACAGCTACGGCGGGGCATGCACCGGCCGAAGCGCCTTCCGCGCAACCGGCCGCCGCGCCGAAGATCGATCCCGACATGCGCGTGGGCGAGATCCTCACCCGCTGGCCGGAAACCGTGGAGGTCTTCGTGGGGCACGGCTTCGCCTCCCTGGCGAACCCGGAGCACCGGGAGCAGGTAAAGCAGATCCCGATCACGCTGCGGATGGCGTGCCAGCGGCACAACGTCGACCTCGATTACATGCTGTCCGAGCTGAACGAGGCGGTCTCTCCCGCCTTCGCTGCGAAAGACGCATCTCCAGCCGCCGCTTCCGCAGCTACGGCGGGCAAGCCCGGGACAGGGAAGAAGGGGAAACAGGCCGGGCTGAAGGCGGGCGAGACGATCGGGGCGGACCATATCCTCGGGGAGATCCTCGCGGCGTACCCCGAGACGGAGAAGGTGTTCCGGAAATATTACGGCGACGGCTGCTTCTCCTGCCCGGGCCAGGCGACGGAGTCGGTGAAGCAGAGCGCGATGATGCATAATGTAAGCGCGAAGCAGCTCCTCTCGGAGCTCAACCAGGCCGCGGGGTTTTGAACACGGGGAGGCCGCCCCACTACGAGCTTCGCGCTGGTGGGGTACCCCCGCAGACGAAAAAACGGAGGGGGCAATGACGCTGGTCGACAGGATGCAGGAGTTGCTGGAGGCGGAGCGGGCGGGGGTGAAGTGCCTCGACGCGATGGCGGACCACGCCACGGACATGGAGAAGAAGGAGCTGTTCACCCTCTTCCGGAACGACGAGGGGAAGTTCTGCGCGGGGCTGTTCCGCCTGGTCCAGGCGCGCGGCGCGGTCCCCACGAAGAACGTCGGCGCGTTCGCCGACAAGGTGATCGCCCTGCCCACGGAGACCGAGCAGGTCGCACTCCTCATCAAGGGGCAGGCGTGGGTCGTCCGCAAGATCGACGAGATCCCCCCCGCGGAGACGAACGCCGGGGAGAAGGCGTTCTTCGGCGACATGCGGGAAGTGCACGTGGTCAACATCGAGAAGTGCAAGCAGTACGTATAAGGAGAACTTGATGTATATCGGCGCGTGGAAGGACGTGGAGGGGAAGGCGGTCACCGAGGCGGGGGCGGGCGGCGTCACGATCCGCGTCCTGATGGGGGACAACGTCGGGGCCCCGAACTTCACGACCCGCCACCTCGAGGTGGCCCCGGGCGGCCACACGCCGTTCCACGCCCACCCCTGGGAGCACGAGGTCTTCGTCCTCTCGGGGAAGGGGAAGGTCAAGCGGAAGGACGGCGAGACGGAGGTGGGACCGGGGAGCTACGTCTTCGTCCCGCCGGACGAGGAGCACGCCTTCGCCAACGCGGGAACGGATGCCTTCTCGTTCCTGTGCGCCATCCCGGCCACGAAGGTGTGCCTGAGGTAGCCGGACAAATGCCCGGGATGCACCCCCTTTCCAGGCGCATCGCGGGTATGGCACTGGTCCTCCTCCTGCCGCTGGCGGGGGCCGCGGCCGCGGGGAAACCGCTCGCGGCGTATCTGCAATTCCCCCCGAAGACACCCGACATGCCGCACGCGCCGTTCTCCCTCCCCGTGTTCCTCGGGTTGGCGCTTCTCATCCTGGCGTCGACGGCGCCGTTTCCGCTCCGCCTTTTCTCGTCCCGGAGGGTGCACGGACCGCGGTCGCCGGCCGGGTCGTTCCCCTGGTGGGGGTGGGCCGGGGCGGGACTGTGCGCGGGATCCTGGATCCTCGCGTGGGGCCGCTTTCCCTGGATGGGCGGGCTGCAGGCGCACACCTTCACGCCCCTCTGGGTGGCATACATCGTCGTCGTCAACGCGCTCACGCACCTTCGGGCGGGTCGGTGCCTGATGCTCACGAGACCCCGCCGCTTCCTCCTCCTCTTTCCGGTCAGCGCGGCGTTCTGGTGGTCCTTCGAATACCTCAACCGGTTCGTCGGGAACTGGTACTACCGCGATCCGCCCGGATTCGGCGCGGGGGAGTATTTTCTCTTCGCGACGCTTCCGTTCGCGACCGTGCTTCCCGCGGTCCTGTCGACCCGGGAGCTGCTCCTCTCCTTCCCGCGCGTCGACGGGGCGTTCCGCAAATGGCATCCGTTCTCACCGCCGAGCCCGAGGGGGGTCGGCCTCGCCGCGCTGCTCCTCTCGTGCGCCGGGCTCTTCGCCGTCGGGATCGTCCCCGACTTCGCATTCCCGCTGGTCTGGGTCGCCCCCCCGCTGCTGCTGATCTCCCTCGCCGCCCTCCGCGGAGAGCCGCACTCCCTCTCCGGGATTGCCGAAGGCGACTGGCGCACCTTCGCCGCGTCCTCCCTGGCGGCGCTTTCGTGCGGATTCTTCTGGGAGATGTGGAACCACGGGAGCGCCGTGAAGTGGGTGTACGCCATCCCGTACGTCGACGCGTTCCACGTGTTCGAGATGCCGATCTTGGGGTACGCCGGGTACCTGCCGTTCGGTGTGTTGTGCGCGGAGGTCGGGGACCGGCTGCTGAAATCCGACACGCGGGCGCCGGAAAAAACCTCCTCCTTCCCTCCGCAAGTGCGATAAAATCGATCCGCGGTACCGGTCGCCAGACACCTCGCCATTCCCGGAAAGGGGACCGATGACCCGGAAGCGCCTGCAGACCACCCTTCCCCCGGACCGTCCGTCCCGCCGCATTCGCCTCTCCCGAGGGAACGCGGGATGAACCCCCTGGCGCTACCGCCCGCCCTGTCGCCGGACACGTTCCTCCTTCTCCGCTACCTTCTTATCGCCGCCCTGCTCCTCTATCTCCCGTTCCTCGGGATCGTCATCGCCGGATCGGCCGCCTCCCTGGTCCTGAACTTCTTCGGGAGGGAGAACCGGGACGAACGGTCGCTGCGCCTGTCCCGGGAATGGATCGAGGCGGTCACCGTCCACCGGTGGGTCCTTCTCCTCCTCGGTCTTCTCGCGTATCCGGCCATCGCCTATGCCTGCCAGCGGTTCCTCGGGGGGCGAACCTCCCTGCCGGCGATCGCCTGGCTCGCCCCGTTCGGAGCCCTCCTCGCAGGGTGCCTGCTCCTCTCCCTGTACCGGTCGGCGATCCGCCGGACGACGGAGCTGCCCCCCGCCCCGTTCGGGGCGGGGGCAACGGGTCTCCTGGCGATGATCTCCGCCGCCTTCCTGACGTTCCTGCTTCTGGGGACCCTCGTCCACCCGGCCAAGCTCCCCCTGGTTCGAAGCAACCTCGTTTTCATCCTCTCCTGGCACTCCCTCGTGGAATTCCTCCTGTTCCTCGCTTTGTCCTTCGGGCTTGCCGGGGGGATCGCCTTGCGGTTCCTCGGCCGTTCGAAGGCGGGAGAGGCCGGCGGGGGCCCCGATTACGAGGCGCGCGTCCGGACCGCCGGAACGTCTTTTTCCCTGGCCGGCGCGCTGGCGGCGCCGGCGCTCGTCGTGCTGGACCTGATCACACTCCCCGCCACGGGGAAGTCCATGGAGGTGTTCGTCATGGCAGCGACCGTTCCGATCCTGGCACTGGCCGTATTCGCTCTGCTATACCTTCTTCCGGGGAAAGGGGAAAGCAGGCCGGGCGACCGCGTTACGTCGCTGTTCGTCCTGATGTTCCTCGCCGTGATCCTGTGCCACCAGTCGGCCGTCGCCAACGCTTTCCAGGGGCTTTCCGCTCCCCCGGGGCCGCTGGCGGCCGAGACGGTTTCCAAGGGAAAAAAGGCCGCTTCGAGCCCCGCGGGAGGAGACGCGGCGGTACTGGAAAAGGGGAAGAAGGTGTTCGACACCGTCTGCTCGGTCTGCCACCGGTTCGACGCCAAGGTCGTCGGCCCCCCGCTGAACGAGGTCGTGCCGAAGTACAAGGGGAACGTCGAAAAGCTGAAAGGGTTCATCCGGAACCCGGTCAAGGTGAACCCCGCCCTCCCCGCGATGCCGAAGCCGGCGATCAAGGAGGACGAGGTCGACGCGGTCGCCCGGTACCTGCTGTCGAAGGTCAAGGGCGGCTAGTGCAGCGTCTCGCAAATAGCCTGACGCATCGAGAGCGTCGATGCGCCGCGCCAGCGAGGCGCGGAAGTGAAGGCGTACCGGGAGAGTACGGCGAACTTGCGCAACAAAGCTGGAGCGGATGCAGCGGCGCTCGAATGCCAGGATATTTGTGAGACGCTGCACTAGTAGCCGCCGGGCCGGAACGGGAAACCGTCGCATGCGGGAGAAGCGTTGAAGAAGACGTTCATCTCCATCGCGGTCCTCGGATATTTCGGGCTTTCCGTCCTGCTCGTGGCGGGGCTCGGGTACACCTGGCACCGCTCCGACCCCGCTCCCGCGCAGCCGATCGCATTCCCGCACACGGTCCACGCGGGGCAGCTGCAGATCCCCTGCACCTACTGCCACGTCTTCGTCGAGCGGTCGCGCCACGCCGGCGCCCCCCCCCTTTCGACGTGCATGGGATGCCACAGGACGATCGCCACCGAAAGGGAAGAGATCCGGAAGCTCACCCGCCACTACGACGAGAAGCGGCCCGTTGAATGGGTGCGGGTCTATGCCCTGCCGGAATTCATCTACTTCTCCCACAAGCGGCACGTGAAGGCGGGAGTGGAATGCGCGATGTGCCACGGGGACGTGGCCGGGATGAAAAGGGTCCGGCGGGTGAACGAGCTGCTCATGGGGTGGTGCGTGTCGTGTCACAGGGTCCGGGGCGCATCGCGGGATTGCGCCACTTGCCATAAGTAGAGGGGGACGATGAAGCGAAGGGACTTCCTTTGGCTCCTCGGGGTGATCTCGGGCTCCGCGGCGATGTCTTCGTGCGGATCTCCGAAACGATCGGCGAAGTTCACCTCCTATCTCCTGCCGCCGGAGGAGGGGGTCGTTCCCGGGGAAGCGAGCTTCCACCCGTCGACGTGCACGGAATGTCCCGCCGGCTGCGGGGTGGTCGCGAGGGTCCGGGAGGGGCGGCCGGTCAAGCTGGAGGGGATCCCGGGGCATCCGGTGAACGACGGCGGGCTGTGCGTCCGGGGCCAATCCTCCCTGTACCGTCTCTACCACCCGGAGAGGATCCGGGGTCCCATGGCCCGGGAGGGAGGGAAACTTCGGCCCATCCCCTGGGAGGAGGCCTTCGCCCGGGTGGCGGGAGCCCTCAGGGCATCCCGGGAGAAGGGGAGGAAGAATCTCTTCCTGTCCGGCCGGACGACCGGCTCCCTCTCCCGGCTCGCCGACGCCGCGTGCGAACGGCTGGAGGTCGAACGGCTCCCCGAATACGAAGTGTACTCCCACGCCGCCGTGAAGGAGGCGAACGGACTCCTGTTCGGAGAAAGGGAGATCCCCCATTACCGGATCGAGAAGGCCGATTTCCTGCTGACGGTCGGCGCGGACCTCCTCGAAACGTACGTCACTCCCGTCGCTTACACCCGGAAGTTATCGTCCGCCCGGGCCGGGGGAGATTTCCTCTGGCACCACGTGGAGCCCCACATGTCGCTCACCGGGGCCGACGCGGATCGGAGGTTCACCGTCGCCCCGGGGCGGGAGCCGCTCCTCCTCTCCTTCCTGCTCCGCGAGGTCCTGGAACGGAAGTCCCCGAAGATCCGGCTGCCCGGGGAACTCCTTGCCGCCTTCCCGCGGACGACCGTGGAGAAAGTGTCCCGGGACGCGGGCATCCCGCCGGAGTCGGTGAAGGAGATCGCGGACCGCCTCGTGGCGGCAAGGCGGCCCCTTCTGATCGCCGGCGGCATCTCCACGGCGCAGCCGGAAGGGTTGGAGGTCGCCGCCGCCGCCGCCCTGATCCAGTGGGCCGCGGGCGCCATCCCGGAACGGGTCGATTTCGCGGGGGGCGAGAATTACCGGAACGTCGGCACGCTCCGGGACATGGAGAAACTCTCCGCCCGGATGGCGAAGGGGGAAGCGGGGGTCGTGTTCCTCTTCCGCACCAATCCCGTCTTCTCCCTGCCGCCACGCGTCGCGTTCCGGGAGAACATGAAAAAGGCCGACCTCCTGGTCGGGATGGGCGAGTTCCTCGACGAGACCGTGCGCGAGGCCGACGTGGTCCTACCGCTCTCCCACTCCCTCGAGTCGTGGGGCGACGTCGAGCCCAGGAGAGGCGTCGTGTCCCTCCTCCAGCCGGTGCTCCCGCCCCTGCACGACACCTTGTCCGACGGGGACGCGCTCCTCGGGCTCCTCGGGAAGGGATCGGGATCGGCCGGCGGCTACAAGAACCTTCTCGCCGCGGCATGGGAGAAGCGGCTGGGGGGAGCCGGGAGGAACCGGCTCCTCGAGAAGGGGTACGTCGAGGAGACGTTGCCTTCGAGGCCGGTTTCCCTCGACGGGAAGGGGGCAACCGAAGCCCTCCGGAGCACGGGGCCGGCTTCGGGCGTCGGGAAGCCCGTCCTGTTCCTTGCCCCCTCCATCAGGACCTTCGACGGGCGGAGCCGGATCCTGCCGATCCTGGCCGAGATCCCCGACCCGCTCACCACGATCACGTACGGCCCCTGGATCTCCGTCTCCGAGGAGGACGCGGCGAGGGCAGGGGTCCGTGACCGGGACGAGGCGACGGTAGCGTCGGGCGACTGGAAGGCGGTGCTGCCGGTGAAGGTCCAGCCGGGCCTCCCCGGAGGGGTCTTCGTCCTCCACCGCGATGCGCTTCCCGCTCCCCCGGTCCGAACGGATCCGCGCACGGGCGGACCCGTGGAGCGCATCGACGGCATCTCGCTCTCGAAGACCGGGAAGACGGTCGAGATCCCCATCCTCTCGGGCTCCTTCTCCCAGCAGGGACGCGGCCTCATCCCCGACCCGGTGCACCTGGACGAGGAGCGCCGCCATCAACGGTGGACCCTGTACCCCGAGCACGACCACAAGGAGTACCGGTGGGCGATGGCCGTGGACCTGGGACGCTGCAACGGCTGCGCCGCCTGCGTGGCGGCCTGCCACGTGGAGAACAACGTCCCCGTGGCGGGAACGGCGGACCACCTGAAGGGCCGGGAGATGTCGTGGCTGCGGATCGAGCCATTCTACGAGAAGGGGGAGGTCGATTTCCTCCCCATGCTCTGCCAGCAATGCCACAACGCGCCGTGCGAATCGGTCTGCCCGGTCTTCGCCGCCTACCACAACCCGGAAGGGCTGAACGTCCAGGTGTACAACCGGTGCGTCGGGACGCGATACTGCTCCAACAACTGCCCCTACAAGGTGCGCCGGTTCAACTGGTGGGAGCACCGTTGGCCGACGCCTTCGGACCGGATGCGGAACCCCGACGTGCAGGCCCGGGGGGTGGGGGTGATGGAGAAGTGCACCTTCTGCATCCAGCGGATCCGGGCCGCCAAGGACAAGGCGAAGGACGAAGGGAGGAAGGTCCGGGACGGAGAGTTCACGACGGCCTGCGCCCAGAGCTGCCCCACCGGGGCGATCGTCTTCGGCAACCTCCTCGACAACGAGTCGGGGGTCTCCCGGCTGGCCCATTCCGGCCGGACCTACCGGGTGTTCGAGTCCCTGGGGACCGAACCGTCGGTCTTCTACCTGCGCGGTAAGAAGCCGTGAACAGGGACGAAGGCGCCATGGGAAACGCCGAACGGTACGCCAAGGCGGACAGGGACATCCTCGCGGCGATGGAGAAGCCGGGCCGGGCCTACCTCGCGGGCCTCGCGTTCACGGCGACGCTGACGGTCATCGGCGGGATCCTCTGGATTTACCAGATCCGGAACGGCCTCGGCGTCGCGGGGTACACCCACCCCGTGAACTGGGCGATCTACATCACGAACTTCGTCTTCTGGGTGGGAATCGCCCACTCGGGGACGCTGATCTCGGCGGTCCTCTACCTCTTCCGCGCCCGGTACCGGACGAGCTTCAACCGCGCCGCGGAGGCGATGACCGTCTTCGCGCTCATGGTCGCGGGACTGTTCCCCCTCATCCACCTGGGAAGGTCCTGGGTGTTCTACTACCTCCTCCCGTACCCGAACCAGCGGCAGCTCTGGGTCAACTTCCGGTCGCCCCTGATCTGGGACGTCTTCGCCGTGGGGACCTACTTCACCGTGAGCCTCGTCTTCTTCTACGTGGGGATGATCCCCGACTTCGCGATCGCACGGCGATGCAAGGAAGGGATCCGGAAGAGGTTCTATCAGGTCCTCTCCCTCGGCTGGAAGGGCACGGAACGGGAATGGCGGCACTACGGCATGCTCTACCTCTTCCTGGCCGCCTTCGCCACCCCCCTCGTGGCGTCGGTCCACTCCGTCGTCTCCTGGGACTTCGCCATGAGCGTCGTCCCCGGATGGCACACCACGATCTTCGCCCCTTACTTCGTGGCCGGCGCGATCTTTTCCGGGACCGCCATGGTCATCACTTTGGTGATCCCCCTCCGGAAGGCCATGAACCTCCACGAGTACATCACGGACGACCACTTCGAGAGCATCGCGAAGATCATGCTCTTCACCTCTCTCATCGTGTCCTACGCCTACATCGTCGAGTTCGGCCTCGCATGGTACGGAGGGAACGTGTTCGAGACGGGGGCGTTCCGGTACCGCGCCCTGGGGGATTTCCGGTATCTCACCTGGGCCATGATCTTCTGCAACTCGCTCGTCCCGCTTTCGCTCTTCGTGAAGCGCCTCCGGCGGAACACCACGTGTCTCCTGGTCGTTTCCCTCCTGGTGAACGTCGGGATGTGGCTGGAGCGGTTCGTGATCATCGTCGCGTCCCTGGCCCACGACTACGACCCGTACGTGTGGGGCACCTATTCACCCACCTATGTCGAGGTGGGGATCTCCCTTGGGAGTTTCGGGATGTTCTTCACCCTGTACCTGCTCTTCGTGAAGAACCTGCCTGTGCTGTCCATCACGGAAATCAAGGAACATCTCTGATGGCCGAACCGATGGTCTTCCGGGAGAAGGAGAGGTTCCTCGAGAGCCTGCGGGAGCTGGTTCGGGACGGAGTGCCGCGGGAGAGGATCCGGGTGATCACCCCGTTCGGCGTCCCCGAGGTGGAGGAGATCCTGCCCGGCAAGCGATCGAAGGTCCGGTTCTTCGCGCTCCTCGGCGCCGCGTCCGGAACGGTCACGGGGTTCGCCTTCACCATCCTGACCTCCCTCAGTTGGCCCCTCATCGTCGGGGGAAAGCCGATCGTCTCTCTCCCCCCCTTCCTCATCATCGCGTTCGCCCTGACGATCCTTTTCGGAGCCCTCTCCACGTTCCTGGGCTTCCTCCTGTTGTCCCGGCTGCCCAGCCCGAGGGGCATCCGGTCGGAAGTGGAGTACGGAAACGCGTTCGTGATCCTGGTCGAGGACGGAGAACGGCGATGACGGCCTTCCTGGAAAAGAAGGGCGTCCTGGCCGTCCTCCTCGCCGCGGCGGGGGCCCTCATGGCGTTCGTCTCGCTCCGCCCCTTCCCCGGGAATGGCGGATCGCTCCTTCTTGCGTTCCTCTTCTTCATCGGGGTCGTCGAGGGGTGCATCGCGGCGGCGGCGGCGGGAGCCACGGTGAACGCGCGGTGGGTCGGCTCCGTGAGGAAGGAGCTGCTCTCGGTCACCCCGCTCCTTCTCGTGGCATCGTTCCTGCTCCTGCTGCTGATCCCCTTCGTGGATTCCTACCCGTGGGCGGGCAGGCCGGGGATCTGGCTCCGGAAGGATTTCTTCATCGGCCGCAACCTCGCCTTCCTGCTGCTCGCATACGTCACGGCCCGGCGGTTCGCCGCCGCCCCCGCCGACGGCGGGGGGACGAAGGTCCGCGCCGCCTGGTACCTCCTCGTCTTCGTCGTGTCCCAGTCCCTTACCGCCTTCGACCTGGTCATGTCCCTCGAGTACCCGTGGGTCAGCGCGCTCCTCGGGGGGTACTTCTTCATCGAGGCGCTCTACGGGGGGTTCGCCGTCTCGGCCCTCCTGTACCTCCTGCTCCACGGGAGGCCCCCGGCCGGCAACGCCCCCGGAACCCGGTCGGACCTTTCGGACCTCTCCATACTGATGTTCGGCTTCAGCCTCATGTGGGCCGGGTTGTTCTTCGCCCAGTTCCTCACCATCTGGTACGGCAACATCCCCGAAGAGGTCGGCTTCATCGCAAGGAGGGTGTCCGCGTCCCCGCTGCGCGAGCTCTGCGTCGCGGTCCTCTTCCTCCTCTTCTTCATCCCCTTCCCGGCGCTGCTGGCCACCCGGGCGAAATCGAACCCGTACGTGGTCTCCGCCGCGGCTCTCTCCATCCTGTCGGGGATCCTGGTCGAACGGTACGTCTTCCTCGCTCCCGTGGTCCGGTTTTCTCCCGGCGCGCTGGCGATCGACTTCGCCTGCCTCCTCGTCCTGTTTGTCGCCGTAGTGTACAAGGCAAGAGTGTTCCGCTGACCCGCGGGCTCCCGTATAATGGGAGCATGTGCCGAATGGTCGCTTTCTCTTCCGCCGAGCCTCGGGATATCGGCCCGTATCTCGCTTCCCTCGCGCTGTTCTGCGCATCGGGGAACCTCGTCGAGGGGTGGGAGAAGCGCCCGGGCGGGAATCACCCGAACGGGTGGGGAGTCGCCTGGCGCTCGGGAGACGAGATCCGGATCGTGAAGAGCGGAAATCCCGCCGCGTCCGACCCGCTCCTTTCCGACGTTCGCGCCCGGACCGACCGGTTCATCGGCCATGTCCGGTACGCATCGGACCCGGCAACCGTCTGCGCGGCGAACTCGCACCCGTTCCAGGCGCTGGGAGTGACCCTTGCCCACAACGGGACGTTTTACGGGAAGATCGGCGCGGAGGGGGATGCCCGCAAGGTCAGCGACACCATCGTCTTCCTCGAACTTCTCGCGGAACGATGGGTGGAACGGACGCTGCCGGGGCTATCCGAAGCGCTTCGGGGGATGCTCTCCGACCGCGACCTGGTGGGGGAATATTCCGCGGCGAACCTGCTGATCGCCGTCGACGACCGGCTCTTCGCGTTCCGGCGGTTCCACCGGAACGAGGAATATTACACGCTGTACCTCAAGTCGGGGGAGGGGCTCACGGTCGCCGCGAGCCAGCCGCTGGATGCGGATGCCGGGTGGAGACTCCTCGCGGACGGGGAACTGGTCGAACTTTCCCCCGGTGCCCCCCGCAGCGTCCTTCTCCCATGAGGGGGAAGCCGGCCTTCAATGCGAGCGGGAGTGCTTCGCGATGTCCTCGGCGACCTCGCCCACCGTCTGCTTCATGAACCGGTCGGATTTCTTCTTTGCGGATTCGCCCGAAGAGGACATCTTGGACACCCAGTTCCCCCCCTTGAGCACGAAGCCTCCGCCTCCGCCGACCAGCCGGGTGACCGGTTTGCGGCAATGAGGGCATTTCTTCAGCGGGGGGTCGGACATCCGCTGCTCCTTCTCGAACTCCCCGCATTCGGGGCACTTGTATTCGTAGGTGGGCACGCTCTCCTCCCGAGGATCGGTCCTCGTACCCGTGGATTATCGCACAATTGAGATGAGCCTGTTCCTGCTAACGTTCTTCCTGGTCTACGGTTCGGTGCACGTCTATGTCCTCCTCAAGGCAAGGTCGGCGCTGGCGCTTGGGGCAGGGACGACGCTCGCGATCCTCCCCCTCCTCGCGGTACTTCTTTGCGCGCCGATCCTCACGTACTCGCTGAGCCGCCACGGGAACGAGGGCGCGGCACGGTTCGTCGCGCACGTCGGTTACCTCTGGATGGGGTTCCTCTTCTTCCTCACCTGCCTCAACCTCTTCGCCGATCTCCTCCGCCTGCCCCTGCGCGCCATGGGGAGCGGCGGGATCGCCGCGCACGCCGCGGCGGTCCTCGCGGGGCGCACCGCGTATCTCTGCTTCGCCGGCCTGGCCGTCGCGCTGTCGGCGTACGCGATCGTCGAGGCGTCCCGCATCGGCGTGGTGCGGGTGCGCATCGTCACGGACAGGCTCCCGGCGTCCGTCCCCTCCCTGCGGATCGCGCAGATCACCGATCTCCACCTCGGCCTCGTCCTCCGGAACGGCAAGGCCGGAGACGTGGCGAAGATCGTCGCGCGCGAGCGCCCGGACCTGTTCGTCTCGACGGGAGACCTCGTGGACGGCCAGCTCGACCACGTCGACGGGCTGGCGGAGATCCTGCGGGAAATCCCGGCGCCGCGGGGAAAATACGCGGTCCTCGGGAACCACGAATATTACGCGGGGGTCGACCGGGCGATCGACTTTACCCGCCGGGCCGGCTTCACCCTCCTGCGGGACGAATCCGTCGTGATCGACAACGGCGTGCGGCTCGCGGGAGTGGACGATCCGGCCGGCGCGCGATTCGCCCGTTCCCGGAGGCCCTCCGAAGCCGCCGTCCTCGGGAACCGTCCCGACGGACTGTTCACGGTTCTCCTCAAGCACCGGCCCCGGCTGGACCCGGCTTCGGCGGGGAAATTCGACCTTCAGCTCTCGGGCCACACCCACCACGGGCAACTCTTCCCGTTCCGGCTCCTCACCCGGCTGGCCTACCCCCTCCTCGCGGGAGACCACCCCGTCCCCGGGGGAGGGGTCCTGCACGTGAGCCGGGGCACCGGAACGTGGGGTCCTCCAATGCGGTTCCTCGCCCCCCCGGAGATCACCGTTGTGGAGATCGAGCGTGCCCCGATCCAGTTGGTTCCATAGGAGTTTTCCCTCTCTTTCGTTGCTTCCGCGGCGGCCTGGGGTACAATACCGACAACGATTCCCAAACGGTAGGGGAAGGAGCTTCCTTGAGCGCCGACGCGGACGGCAAGGGGATCCGGATGGAGGGGCCCCCGAGGGAGCCGGTGGAGACCGATGCCGCGTTGCGGGAGCGCGAGGAGAGGTACCGTACACTCCTGGAGACCGTCTCCGACTGGGTCTGGGAGGTGGACGAGAATATCGTATACACGTTCGTCAGCCCGAAGGTCCGGGATCTCCTGGGGTACGAGCCCTGCGAGGTCCTCGGGAAGACCCCCTTCGACCTGATGCCTCCCGGCGAGGCCCTCCGCGTGAAGGAGATCTTCGATCCGTTGGCCGCCGGGCGGGAGCCCTTCCCGGCGATCGAGAACATCAACCTGCACAAGAACGGCCGACTCGTCGTCCTCGAGACGAGCGGCGTGCCGTTCTTCGACGCGAACGGTACGTTTCGGGGGTACCGGGGGGTAGACCGGGATATCGGGGCGCGCAAGCGGGCGGAAGAGGAGTTGCGGAAGAGCGAGGGGAAGCTGCGCCAGGCACGGAAGTTCGAGGAGATCGGACGACTGGCCGGCGGGCTGGCGCACCACCTGAACAACCTGTTGACCGTGGTGACGGGGTACAGCGAACTGCTCCTTACCCAGGTGCCGGTATTCGACCCAAGGCACGGGGAGATCGTGAAGATCCGCGCGGCGGGGGAGCGCGCCGCGGAACTGACGCGGAAGCTGCTCGCCTTCAGCCGGCGGCAGATCCTTCGGCCCCGGGCGGTGGATATGAACCGGTTCCTGTCGGAGCGTTCGACGACGTATCGGGACCTGGCGGGCCGGTCCGTGCGTTTCTCCTTCTCCCCCGGGGAAAACGCGGGATCGATCCGGGTGGACCCGGAGCTTCTGCATCAGGCGCTGGTCCACCTCGTCGCAAACGCCCGCGACGCGATGCCCGGTGGCGGCGAACTGACCATCTCCACGGACGCCGCCGAGCGGCCGGGACGAATCGAGGGGATCGACGCCGCCCCCGGATGGTACACCCTCCTCACCGTTCAGGACAGCGGCTCCGGAATCGACGCCGAGACCCGGACCCGGATCTTCCAGCCGTTCGCCTCGCTGAAAACGGGGAGCGAGGGGATGGGGCTCCCTTCGATCTACGGCTTCATCAAGCAGAGCGGCGGGTATATCTTCGTGGACAGCCGGCCCGGGCACGGAACGACGTTCCGGATCCACTTCCCGAGGATGGACCGCCCGGAGGATCTCCTTCGCGGAAATGCGCCTCCCCTCGCCGGGACGCCCGTCCCCGGATGAACCCGGACCGGTTCGCCCCCTCGAAGCGCGCGGCGGGGGTCCAGCTCCCCATCATCCCGATCGTCGCGGGGTGGATCGCGGAGACCCCGGGTACGATCTCGCTCGGGCAGGGAGTGGTCCACTACGGGCCGCCGCCGGCCGCGCTCGCGGCGATCCCGGAGTTCCTCGCGACCGTTCCCCACCACAAGTACATCCCCGACGCAGGTCTCCCGGAGCTGCGGAAAGCGTTCGAGGAGAAGCTGCGCGAGGAGAACGGGATCGAAGCCCCCTTCGAACACGGGATCTTCGTGACCGCGGGGGCGAACCAGGGGTTCCTGAACGCGATCCTCGCGATCTGCGACCCGGGGGACGAGGTGATCCTCCTCTCCCCGTACTACTTCAACCACGAGATGGCGGTCGCCCTCGCCTCCGCGGTTCCCGTGCCCGTCCCCGTCGACGAACGGCTCCAGCCGGACCTTCCGGCGATCGCGGCGGCGATCACGGGGAGGACGCGCGCGATCGTCACCGTGTCGCCGAACAATCCCACCGGAGCGGTCTACCCGCGGGAGACGCTCTCCGCGATCCACCGGCTCTGCGCGAAGCGAAGGATCTACCACATCAGCGACGAGGCGTACGAATATTTCACCTACGACGGCGCGCGGCATTTCTCTCCCGGCTCCCTCGGCGGGGAGCACGCGATCTCCCTCTTCAGCCTCTCCAAGGCGTACGGAATGGCGAGCTGGCGGGTCGGGTTCCTCGTGGCGCCGGAGCATCTCTCCCGGGACCTCATGAAGATCCAGGATACGATGGTCGTGAGCGGGTCGGCGATCTCGCAATTCGTCGGGCTGCGCGCGATGCGCGAAGGGCGGGGATATCGCGCGCCGCGCCTCTCTTCCCTCGCCACGGTGCGGGGGGAGGTCCTTGCGCGTCTCGCCGCCGTCCCGGATCTGCTGGAGGTCCCCGCCGCCGCGGGGGCGTTCTACCTGTTCGCGAAGGTGAACACGGAAATGAGCGCCGTCGTCCTGGCGGAACGGCTGGTGCGGGAGCACAAGGTGGCGGTCATCCCCGGAGAGACGTTCGGCGTGACGCGGGGTTGCTGGCTGAGGATCGCGTACGGCAGCCTGCGGGAAGAGACCGCCGTGCTGGGGATCGAACGGCTGGTGGGCGGGTTGCGGACGATCCTCTCCCGACCTACGCCGGGCGGTTGACCAGCCAAACCCCGCACAGCATCATCGCGCCACCGACCCCCTGCAGCGCCGTGGGGCGCTCGCCGAGCAGCAGCGCCGCGATGGCCAGGGCGAAGACGGGAGCGAGGAACATGAACGACGTCGTCGCCCCCGACCCGATCGTCCGGATCCCTTCCATCCAGAGGATGTAGGCGATCACCGTGGGGAAGATCACCACGTACGCCAGCACGATCCAGAATCGACCCGTGAGGTCCGCCCACGGCACGGCCGCAAGCTTCGGGGAGGAGATCAGCAGCAGGGCGAGGCTCCCGAGAAAGATCGTCCACGCGGCCGATGGCATCGCGCCGATCCGCACCGAGAGGGGGCGCGAGAGGATCGACGCGGCCGCCCAGCACATCGCGGCGCCAACGAGCGCCGCGTCCCCCCACACCCTGCCTCCCTGCCCCGCCGGGTGCGCGATCACGGTCCAGAAGAAGAGGACCGCCCCCGCGAGGGAGACGGTCAGCCCCGCGATCCGCCCGAAGCGGACCCCCTCGCCGAAGAAGAGCATGCCGGCCATCGCGGTGAAGACGGGGGACATGGTGGGGACGATCATCCCCGCGTCGGAGGCGGGGGCAAGGGACAACCCGCGGAAGAAGAGGGTGTTGAACCCCGTGACCCCGACCAGCGCGACGGCGGCGAGGCGCCCCCAGTCGGACCGCGCGGGCACGGGTTTCGCCGACCGGCGGAAGAGGATCGCCATCATCAGCAGGGACCCGAAGCCGAACCGCAGGACCGCCCCCACCTCCGGCGGCACCTCGAGGACGAGCATCTTCGACGTGGCGAACGCGCTCCCCCATAAGACCATCGTGAGGACAAGCCCGGCGTAGACGCGCCCGTGCGGGCGCGTTCCCTTTTCCGATCCTTCTCCCGGCATCCCCGGACTATAACACCGACTTCGGAGATCACCGCCCGCTCCGTGCGGAAAACTCCCCGTTCCTGCCGCGTCACCAGGTCTCTTGTCCGTGGCATCCCGTGAGACCTCCCGCGCTCGGGTTGCACGACGTGCCGTTGTACTGTAAGGCCGTGAGCAGCGTGCTCCGGGCGGTCTGCTCGAACGCGGAGGTCGACAGAGCGTCGAAGTGACCCACGACGTTCACCTTGGTCGCGTCGTGGCACCGCTTGCACGTCGCGGCGCTCAGCCCGAACTCGTTGGTGTGCAGCGTGTGCCTCCCGGAATTGTAGCTGTTGAATTGCGCCGTGCCCGATGCGTGGCAGCTCAGGCACGCGTTGACGACGTCGATCGTCCCGGTCTGCCAGTTCGGCGTGGTCTGCCCGCCGTGGCAACTGGCATTGCCGCAGGCAAGGGTCGTGGCGCTGAAGGTCGTCGCGCCGGTTTCCGCGTTGTACGTCGCAAGGAACGCCGCGTCCCCCGGAGCGACCCTCAACGCGTCGCTCCCGGGACGGGCATTGGCGCGGTTGTAGTGGTTCAAGGTTCCCGTCCCCAGCCCGTCGTGGCACGTGTTGCAGGAGACCGGGCTCCCCGCGCCGTTCAAGCCGATGTGCACCGCGTGCGTCCCCGCGACGTTCGGGTACGCCGTCGTCGAGGCGTTGTTCGGCGGGCCGGCGTGGCAGGAGGTGCAGCCGGCCGCCGCCAGCGGCGAACCCGCCTGGTGGCATACCGTGCAGGTCGGCCCGACCTTCGTCCCCGCCCCCGTTTCGAAGTGGCACGTCCCGCAGTCGGCCGCGAACGTCCCGGAGGTCACGGAGGTGTGGGAGGCTCCCGTGAACGGAACCGGATGGTTCGGCCCTCCGCTCCAGGAGAAGGCCGCGTGGCTCGCGGTGTGGCAGGTGAACGTCCCGCACGTCTGGTTCGTTGCGTTGTAGTTCGCGACCGAGCCGTTCGGTTGAACGGTCTGGCTCGCCGGTCCCTCCATCGGGGCCGTGTTGAGGAACTCGAAGTGGTTCAGCGCGCCGGTCGTCCCGTTGGCCATGTTGTGGCATTCCGTGCACAGGACCGCGCCGCCCACCGAGGTGGCCAGGTGGAAGATGTGGAGCCCGGAGTACGGACTGTTGTTCTCCGGGGATCCCAGCGCCGCACCGGCGGTATGGCATAGGCGGCACGCCGCGTCGCCGGTCGCGGGGAGCGCCGCTCTCCACCCGGGAGTCGTGATCCCGCCGTGGCAGCTTACGTTGGAGCAGGTATTGTCGGAACCGGTGAACAACAGGTTCCCCGAATTCGCCTTGAAGAGCAGGTTCGGGAAGGCCACGTCGATCCCCGACGCGCCCCCGACGTTGTCGTAGAAATGCTGGAGACCCGTCCCGGTCCCGCCGCCGTTGTGGCAGGTGTTGCAGACGCCTTGCACGTTGTCCAGGGCGTTGTGCCTGGCGTGGGCTCCCGCGATGTTCGGGAACACCGCATCGACGGGCGCCGCCCCGGCGGGCGGATTCCCGTGGCAGGAGGCGCATCCGGTGAAGGTGAACGGGCTCCCCCCCTTGTGGCACTCGATGCAGTACGGCGCGTTCACGAGGATCCGCGGCAGGTCCATGTTATGGCAGTTGTTGCAGAACGTGTTGAATTGGGCCTGCGCGTCGGCCGGGTGGTCTGCATACGGCCGGACGGGGTGGGGCGCCGTTTGGACGTCCTCGTGGCACAGCGTGTTGTTGAAGCACCCCGGCACGGGGCTGGCCGGCGGCGGGGTGGGCGGGGTGATGACCACCGTTCCACTCCCGCGGTGGCACCACGCGCAGGCGGCAGGGTTCCCCGGTACCGTGTTGTCGGTGTTCGTGTGCCTCCTGGCGGTCGGCGGCGACCCGAACGCCACCCTCCACGGCGCGGGGGAGTGGGGCGAAGCGACCCCGGAGCCGTGGCACGAGGCGTTGTTGACGCACGTTGGCGCGTTGCCGGATCCGGCGAAATTGTTCCCGTGGCAGTTCTGGCAGATCCCGAACCCCGTCGAAGGGCCGGGCGCCGCCTTGGCGGAGGCGCCGTGGTTGTCCGGGTTGCTCCATCCCGCCGGGTGGAAACCGGCCGGTGCGGGGGAGTGGCAGTTGTGGCAGAACGGCTGCGCCATGTGCCCGAAGCTGTTGTTGGTCTCGTGGCACCGGACGCAGACCGCGGTGACGGCATTCAGGGTATCCAGGGGACCGAACGTGGTATGCCCCGTGATCTGCCCGTGGACGAACGGCGAACCCGGCGGAATCCGGCCGCCGTCCTCCGTGAAGTGGCAGTCGAGGCAGTTGTACAGCGCCGGAGTGCCCGGATCGTGGCACGCGTCGCACGCGAGATTCCTCACCGTCACGTTGTCCCTGAACGCCGTGCCGTGGAAATTCGCGCTCGTCTTGTTCAGCCAGTCCAGCGGGTGGAACGCGGGGCCGGCCGGGTGGCAAACCACCCCGTTGCGGGAAGCGCTGAAGCAGGAGACCTTCGAGATCCCCCCCCGGAGATCGTCGCCGTGGCATTCCGTACAGACGTTTCCGTCGGGACGCGCGTAGGACGGGTGGGTATCGACGAAGTTCGAGGGGTGCTTTCCGCTCGCGTCGACAAGGCTTCCCGTCGCCGTCGGCGTCGAGCACGCCGACAGGACGAACCCCGCCGCCAGCAGAAGCCCCGCCACCAGCACCATCCGGCCGCTATTCCGGTGCGTCATTCTCATCGCTCCTTTATTCCGTTCCGCCGTCACTTGTGGCATTGGCGGCACTTCACGTCGTTCTTGTTCCCGTGGCACCGGAAGCACGAGCCGGGGTCGATCCGGCCGTCGATCCGGTGCGTGACCAGGTAGTCTCCCCGATGCGGCGCCATCCGGTCCGGCCGATCGCCCATCTTCGTGTTCGGCTTGAGCTCCTCCTTCCCGGCGTGGCACGTCTGGCAGAACGCCGGGGCGTGGCAGGAAGCGCAAAGGTTCTGCCCCTGGCGGGCGTACGTCCCGTGGGAATCGATGAAGACCCGGGAGTGGCGGACCGCGGCGTACGGCTTCAACGCCCCGGTGGACACGTCCTGGTGGCACTCGAGGCAGTCGACCCGGCCCGGCGGCAGCTCCTCCGGGTGCTTCGAAGGCACCGACGGGGCCTGCGAGAAGGCGGAGCACCCGAACAGCAGGGCGAGCAGGGCCGCCCCGAGGATATTCACGGCGTGCGCGCGGCGCATCATTTCTTCCCTCCCGTGCCGGTCTCGAGCTCAAGGGTCGCCCGGACCAGTCCCGCGTAGTCTTCCTGGAAATCGGGACTCTGCGTGTAGGTCAGGTCTCCGGAGAGGTGCAGCGCGGAGAGGAGCTGGTATCCCGCCGATGCGACCACCTGGTAGGCGTTCTTCTTCCCGTTGATCGCCTTCTTGTACTGCTGGGCGATCGCGTCCAGCGTCAACCGGAGCTTCGACGGCGAGTACGTGGCGAAGCCGCGGAACTCCCGATACTCGTTCTCGTCCCGGTCGGCGGAGACGGCGGCGGCCGCGATACCCGCCACATCCTTCTTTTCATTGTACGAGTACCGCAAGCCCACCTCCCCGCGGCTCGCGTCCCCGGGGTCCGTCTTGTCGTGCCGGATGTTCTTCCCGGCGACCTCCAGCGTCAGCCCGGGAACGAACTCCCAGTCCACGACTCCGAAGATCGACCGGACCTTGTCGTCGGTGTCCACCGAGGGGAACACGAACGCCGGATGCAGCGCCGCCTGGAAAAGCCCCTTGTACGTGTACGTCTCATATCCGCCGGAGATGTCGAACCGCGCGCCGGGGAGAATACGGACCGCGTATCGCTGCGACGCCATCTCGCGGGCCGAACGGTTGTACGTCGCCTGCCCTGTGAGCTCCACCGGGCCCGCAACGCGCAGCCACAGGTCGCCGCCGTACAGCTCCCGGTCCTTCCCCTGGAACGGCCCCTTCTCCGTGAGGTACGAGGCGCCGAGCTCGACGAAGCCGGCCCGGGCGAAGAAGATCCGCCCGCCGTACAGGGAATCCCCTCTTTCCGTGTTGTCCAGAATGGAATGCTCCACCGGGACGCCGCCATACCCCGAGATCCCGATCCCGAGAGGGGTCGTCGCCTTGAAGAAGGCGCCGTCGAGGGTCTCCACCGCCGCCCCTTCCGTGAGGAAGAAACGTCCGAGCTTCATCTGGGCGTTTCCCCGGGGGTGCAGGTATTCGAGGAAGGCGCTGCCCAGGTCCCCGGACTCCCTGCCGGACCCGCTCGGATCGGACAGGTCCACCCTCCCCCACCCGTAGAAATGGAAGGCGAGGGGCATCCCGCCCAGATTCGCGGCGTCCGCAGAGAGATATTCGTACAGCGGAGCGTACGTGTTCCTGCTCCCGGCCGGGAGGTCCCGCTCGTAATACCGAAGGAAGGTCTTCGAAGAGACGGAAAGGTCGGCCGCGGGGACGGTGTCCGGGAGCGCGAGAGGAAGGAACAACGACAGGACGACGATGGCCGGGAGGAGCCGTTCACCGGGAGCTACCGTGGTCATCGGACGTCCCATTCGCACCCCCAAGACGGTATTTGATTCGCAATTCATTCTCACAAAAACAGGCGAGCGTACCAACAATTATTTCATCGATGCCGCATCCGGTCCGCCGTTGCGGGCGACCCGCCGGAAGGAGCGGGAAAAACCTTTTTTATCGATATATTGTTTTATACGCAATATCAGGACCACCGTACCATTAAAGTTTATCCCATGAAAAAATAACCAGATGGCGGAGGGAACCGGGGGAGTATATTTCAGAATTCGGATTTTCCGGCTCATTGTAACAAAAATGTAATCTCCATATTGAGGGCGTATGCGCATCGACCCTGTCGCCGAAAAGTTCGGCAACGGGACCGGGGAGAGCGGTGTACAATCTATCCATCAGAACGAACTCCCTCGGAGGATGCATGCGAAACTCCATTCCGTCCGCACTGGTGGCGGCGCTCCTTCTGTTCATCGCCGTCCCGGCGGCGAACGCCTTCACCGGGGAAGGTTGCGGCAGCGGCGCCTGCACCGACTGCCACAACCTGACCCGGGACGAGGCGGCGAAGATCCTCGGCGGCAACGTCGACAACGTCCTCTCCGTCGGGGCCAGCCCCGTGGGGGGGCTCTGGGAAGTGGCGGTCGAAAAGGCGGGCCAGCGGTGGCCCCTCTACATCGATTTTTCCAAGGAGTACGTGATCGCGGGGCAGATCGTCCAGTTGAGCACGAAGAAGAACCTCACGGGGAGCAGGATGCTCTCGATGAACCGCGTCGACGTTTCGCAGATCCCCCTCGCCGGGTCCATCGTCGTGGGGAAAACGGACGCGAAGCGGCGGATCGTCGTTTTCGACGACCCGAACTGCCCCCACTGCGCGAAGCTGCACGAGACCGCGAAGGAGATCGTGGCGAAGCATCCCGACGTCGCGTTCTTCGTGCGGCCGTTTCCGCGGAACGGCGACCGGCCTACCTATGAAACGGCCCTCTCGATCGTCTGCGCCGGCACGGCCCAGGCGCTGGAGGACGCCTTCGCCGGAAAGCCGCTGCCGAAGGGGAAGTGCGGCAGCAAGGCGGTGGACGAGACGATCCAGGCCGCGAAGCGGTTCAATATCCGCTCGACCCCGACGATGGTCTTCCCGGACGGACGCGTGGTCCCGGGCGCGCTGGAGGCGGAGAGGATCCTGTCCCTGCTGAAGGAGGAGGCCGGCGGTCCGGTGGAACCTTCCGCCGGGAAAGCGAAGTCGAAGAAGTGACCGTCACCGTACAAGGAGATCCCGGATGAAGCCGTTTCTGCCCGCCTGCGCCGTCGCCGCGATCCTCGTCCTTCACCTCCCGAACCCCGCCGCGGCGTTCCAGAAAGAGGCCGGGGCCGCCAAGGTGTGCTCGGAGTGCCACAAGCTCACGAAGGCGGAGGCGGGGAAGATCCTCGGAAAGGTGGTGGACAACGTCGTCGCCGTCGAACAAGGCCCGTTCCCCGGCATCTGGGAGGTGGACGTCACCAGGGACGGGAGGACGTACCCCCTCTACGTGGACTACTCCCTGAAGTACCTGTTCAACGGGCAGTTCATCCGCCTGGCCGACATGCGGAACATCACCGGGACGCGGTACCAGGACCTGAACCGCGTCGACGTCTCCACCATCCCCCTGGAGGACGCGATCGTGGTGGGAAGCAGGTCGGCGAGGAAGAAGATCATCGTCCTCACGGACCCGACGTGTCCGCACTGCGTGAGGCTGCACGGGGAGATCAGGAAAGCGGCGGCGAAGGACGCGGACACGGCGTTCTACGTGATGCCGTACCCGCGCAACGCCAAGGACAAGGCCACCTATCGGAAATGCCTCGCCGTGGTGTGCGCGAAATCGGAGAAGCTGCTCGACGACGCCTATGCCGGGAAGGAGCTGCCGGCGCCGTCGTGCAAGAGCGACGCGGTGGACGAAACGATCAAGCTCGCCGACCGGTTGAAGATCCCGGGGACGCCGACGATGATCCTCCCCGACGGGCGGCTGGTCAGCGGTTCCATGGAGGCGGACGCGGTCCTTGCGCTCCTCAAGTAGGCCATCCCCCCGGGGACCGTCGGTGTAGTGGGAGCGCTCCTCTCCTCCTTCCAGTCGTACCTCCAGGCGGGCTCCCCCCTCGCGTACGCCGCGGCGTTCCTCGGGGGGATCCTCGTCGGCTTCACCCCGTGCGTCTACCCGGTCCTCCCCGTGACGGTCGGATATATCGGATGCCGCAGCGGGGGGTCCCGCCGCAGCGCGTTCCTCCTGTCCGCCGCCTACGCGGTCGGGATGGCCCTGACGTACGCCGCCCTCGGGATGGCGGCGGGGCTGACCGGGAGCGTGTTCGGCGAGGCGACGGCCCATCCCCTCTCGTACCTGGTCCTCGGGAACGTCTGCATTCTCCTGTCGCTCTCGATGTTCGACGTCTTCCATCTCCCCACCCCCACGGTCCTCGCCCGCGCGGGCGGTCCTTCGATCCCGCCGCGGGGGATGGGGGGAGCCTTCGGCGTAGGGATGTTGTCGGGACTCGTGATCGGTCCGTGCACGGCGCCGGTGCTCGGTGGGCTGCTGCTCTACGTCGGGGCGAGCGGGCACCCCGTCTTCGGCGCGACCCTCCTGTTCACCTTCGCGCTGGGGATGGGGGTTCCCGTCGTGGCCCTCGGGACGTTCGCGGGGATACTGGCATACCTTCCGAAAGCGGGAGGGTGGACGGTGAAGGTCCAGCGGGCGTTCGGCGTCCTGCTCCTGCTGGCGGGCGAGTACCTGCTCCTCGAGGCGGGGAAGCGGCTGGTCTGACCCGAACCGCCCCCGGGACGGGGAACATCGAACGGTGGAAGGAGGGGACGATGAGATCACGGTACGCCATCGCCGCGCTGCTGTTCCTGCTGTGCGGGGCCGCCCTTGCGGGGCCCGAGCGTCTCCTGCCGGGAGGCGGGGGGAAACCTGCGACCGGCATCGCGGAAAGCGACCGGTCGACGGATTTCACCCTCCCGGACCTGGACGGGCGGCCTGTGACGCTGGGACGGTACCTCGGAAAGAAGCCCGTCCTCCTCGTTTTCTGGGCGACGTGGTGCCCGGAGTGCAAAGCCGCCATCCCGGAGATCAACGCGATGACCACGGAACCGCTCGCCGGGAAGCTGCAGATCCTCGGGCTCGACTTCAAGGAGTCCAGGGAGATGGTCGCGAACGCGGTGGAGGCGCGCGGCATCCGCTTCCCGGTGCTTCTCGACGAACACGGGCAGGTGGCCCGGGCGTACCGGGTCGTCGGGATCCCCACGTACATCCTGATCGATCGGCGGGGAAAGATGGTCTACCGGGAGCACGTGCTTCCCGGGGACATCACGCGCATCCTCGGATCCTGACCGTTCCGGGGCGGGCGCGCACGGACGCCGCCCGCCCCGGACGGACTCCCGCTACTTCGACGCCGTCTTCCTCTCCAGGGCGTCGTTCACCAGCGTGATTCCCTTGCGCGACTCCTCGACCGACCTCGTCAACGATTCACGCGCCAGGGCCGGGTTGTGGAAGCCGTCGGAGTTCTCCGCCGTCCACCACTCCCAGAGAACGTGCGCCTTCTGGTGCAGCTCCTGCGCCTCCTTGATCACCTCGGGCGGGAGCCCCGCCTTCTTCCCCTCGACGATCTTGTCGATCAGCGCGGAGAGCCAGAACTCCGCCTTGCGCATCTTCCCCTTGGTGAAGTTCCGGATGGAGTCGATCTCGTAGGCGGCCTGCGCCTCCGTCGACTTCGGGTGGCATTTCGACGTGAGGCACGTCTGCTTCAGGTAGTTCCTGGGGCTCGTCTGCCAGTGGGAGGTGTACACCTTCCCCTTCGCGTTGCGCACCTTCGGCATGTGGCAGGCGTCGCAGCTCGCACCCGCCTTGTCGTGCACCGAGTTCCAGAACGTCTCGGCCTCCGGGTGCTGCGCCTTCCACAGCAGTCCGCCGGTCAGCGTGTGCTTGAAGTCGCGGAAACCCAGGGTGTTGTAATGGTCGTAGATCTGCAAGACGTTCTTGAACGGGAAGTGGTTCGTCCTCCGGTCCGCCGCCTTGATGGAGTATTCGCCCGTCTTCGGGTCGTACCCCGGATTGCAGTTGTACTCCACGTGGCACTGGCCGCACTGGAGCTTCGCATCGTACTTCTCCAGCAGGGCGATCTTCCGGAAACCGCCGCGGAACTCCTTCACGTCGATTTTCGTGGCGTTGGGGTCCTTGTGCCAGAGCGTGTCCTTCTCCGGCCGGGTCAGCGCCTGGATCAGGCCGTCCCGCACGATCCGGGGCCGGGCGGCGTGGGGATCGTGGCACATGAAGCAGTTCAGCGAGTTGTTCAGCTCCTTGACGAACTCGACCACGTTCGAGGCGCGGTCCCACTTCGCCTTCTCGTCCTTGTCGCCCATGTACTTCCATTTGAGGATCTGGTCCTGCGTCTTGCACTGCAGGCAGGTGGGGTTCGCCGCGGGGGCGCTCTCGGGCAGGAACGCCTTGTGCTCCTTGCTGTCGGGGTACCGGTCGACCAGCACGTCCCACGCCTTCACGGGTCCGGGCATCGAGACGTATCCCCACCCGTTCTTCGCCTGGAATCGCCCGCCGTACGCCCGGTCGACGATCAGGTGGTCGACGAGCATGAAGGCGTGGCTGCGCGGGTTGGCGTGCTCCTTCGTGAAGCCGTGCCCCATCATCAGCTTGTCCCAGAACGGGTTCGGCGCCCGCTCCGTGAGGAGCGACTTTTCCGTGCGCGCCGGCTTCCTCAGGTTCAGCGTGCCGAAGCTCGCGTACTGGTCCGGGTGGCAGCCGCCGCACGTCTCGAGGTCGACGCGCGTTGTCGGCTTCCTGTCGCTGTCCTTCAGGTGGTCCGCCGTCCCGTCATGGCAATTCGTACAGTTGACCTTCCCGTGCTTGCCGCCCTTTTTCAGCGCCTGGATATCGTCGTGACACTCGAAGCACTTCTCTTCCCGCACCGGCGACTCCGCGGGCCTGGCCGCCTTCGGCACGGCGCGCACGGTCATCGGCCCGTAGATCTCCGCCTCGACGCCCACGTCGGACTTCGCCGCGTGCTTCGAGCTTTTCCCGCCGCCGTTCTTGTCCGCCATCGCGCTGCCGGTCCACAGGTACGCGGACCATGCGACCGCCAGAACGATCCCCAGGAACACCGCAGACCGTTTCATCCGTCCACCTCCTTCCGTTTGTTGCGGGTCGATTCCCCCCACGGCGCGTCACGGGCGACCCGATCGCGCCGCGGCTCGCCGGAATGCATACAGTATACAATTCCGCGCGGGACGGGAGGCCCCCTTTCGCGTCCGCGAAGGTACCCGCAACCGGAATCGTGCCGGACTCCGGAGCGGTCCTTTTTGACCCCGATCAAAGAACCGGGCCAAAGGGGAGGGGATCAACAGATACTCTATATGGGTAATTATTTTCTCTTTTTACAAATTACCGCCACAAGGCAGGAAAAAGGGGCTACAAGCCGGATGCCTGTAACCCCTCGGAGTTCTTGACCGGGATAAGCGGAGAGAGGGGTGATCTCCCCCGCTACATCTTCGGCGGGAAATTGGCCGGATCGATCACGTACCAGACGTTGTTCACTCCCTGCCCGGCGGTGTCTCCCTGAGCCTTGTCCCCCCCCCAGTAGTAGAGCGGATACCCGCGGAACGTCGTCTGCTTCTTCCCGTCCTCGCGCGTGATCGTTCCGAAGTCCTCCGGTTTCGTCCCTTCTCCCGCCGCGACCGCCTCCCGGTAGTAGACCGGCCATTTCTCCACGCACGGCCCCGCGCAGGCGCTCTTGCCGGGCGAATCCTTCTTGAACCAGTACAAGGTCATCCCTTTGGCGTCGGCCAGGTAACTCCCCACTCCGGACTTCGTCATCTTCTTCGCCGCGTGGTCCATGGCGAGCGCCGCTCCGCCCATCGCCAGGGAAAGAAAAACCGCGATCAGCCCGACCGGCAACTTCCTCCCGATTCGCATCCCGAACCCTCCCTGCCGGGGATCCCTCCCCGGCGTCCACGGTTGCCCACCTGGTGCAGCGTCTCGCGAATACCAAGGCATCATCCGAGCGCCGATGCACTCCTTTCCCCCTTGGATGACCCTCCCGGGGTAAAAAATTCGGCGCGGTGGAAATTGCGCACGAGGGGTGGAAAAGCATCGGCGAGGTCGCCTCGTGGAAAGAGAAAGAAAACGGGCCGCCTCGGGAAGGGCGGCCCGCAACGAACAGTGAGGTATAGACGGCCCAGCGCCTGCACAGCAGAAGACCCGCCCCGGCGAGGATGTAAACCATGCCGGCGAGAAAATTGAACCAGAGCACAAAGGGAACTGCATTGCCGAAATCGGCACGCGATTCCAAACTGCCAAACAATGCTCGACCACCAGTTAAAACCGTCACGCCACCGAACACGATTGCAGCGATTGCCATCCGGTTCACTACACGATTTGCATTCATGGCGATGCCCTACAGCCCGAAGATCTCCTTCACCTTCGCCTCGAACGCCTCGTCCGATAACTGTTTCGCCATCGGGACGAACGTCTCCGCCTCGACACCCACCGGAGTGCGGATGGGGGACCCGGCATCCTCGATCACACGGAGGACCGCCTCCGCGACCGCCACGGGGTCCGGCCCCTCATTGATCTTCTTCGCCACCACGGGGATGAGCTTCGCGGCCAGCGCGGCGTACGGCGACGCCGGGGAGACGGTCGCCGGGTTCGCCGCCAACCCCTTCGAAACGAAGCGCGTTCCGAAGAGGCCCGGCATCACGGAGTGGACCCGGATCCCGAAGGGCCCCGCTTCGTACCGCAGGGAATCGGTGATCGCCTCGACGGCGTACTTGCTCGCGTTGTAGTACGTCAACAGCGGAAACCCCATCCTCCCGAGCCACGCGGAGATGTTGACGATCACACCCGACCGCCGGGCCCGCATAAGGGGGAGTACCGCCCGGCACATCCGGCCCACACCGAAGACGTTGACGTCGAACTGGCGCAGGATCTCCGCGTCCGTCGACTCCTCCACCGTCCCCAGGAACCCGAACCCCGCGTTGTTGACGAGGTTGTCCAGCCTTCCGGACTCCTTCGCCACGCGCGAAACGGCGGCGCGGATGGAAGCGTCGTCCGTGACATCCACCTGCACGGCCTTGAGGGGGATCCCCCGGCCCTTCGCCTCTGCGACCAACACCTCTCCATCCGCCGTTTTCCGCGCCCCCGCGTAAACATCGTATCCCTTGCCCGCAAGCAAGAGAGCCGTCGCCTTCCCTATCCCGGATGTCGCCCCGGTGATCAGCGTGACCTTGCCCATGCGGACACCTCCCCCGATTTTCGTCCATCATCATCTGAAATCCCGGAGGATTCATTGACTGGCATCAATTGCCCGGGGAAGGCAATCCGCATGGGGCCCACCACCATCGCCACACGGCGATGATCAGCAGCACGGCCAGAACGAGAAACAGGTTGAGGAAGGTCATGAAGTGGAATGCCTTCAGGTGCGGTGGCTTCCTTCCCGGCCTGGCCGAAGCCAGCAGTTCCCCAACGACGGGGAGTCGATAAACCCGGTCCTCCCCGTGGGGAGCGAGTTTCAGGAAATCCGTCAGGTCGAAACCCGCCTGGTGCTTGCCGAGGTGGCTGCCGCCACCCACGACAGGACGATCTTCACGTCCCCTTGCGACCTGCCTTTTCCGAACCAAGGTGTCCTCGATCACATCTGTTCCCTCCGTGAAGGATTTGACGCGGTAGTGCCCACTACTCACCGTGGCTTCGAACCCCTCTTCGCGCTCTACTCGACAAAGTGCCTCGAGCCGATGAAAAGTCTCCTGGAGGTCGGCGATTATTGCATTTACGATTTCTACCCGCGGATCCATATCCGTATGTTCCAAGCGAGGAACTGGCGCAGTTGGACAAGGAGGGGACATCCTTCTTGAACATCAATACCCCCGAAGAATTTGCCCGGCTCGAAAAAAGGATGTCCTCATGACCGTCAAGGCTGTGGCGTTTGTTGCAAAATCCGGCTCCGGCAAAACGACCCTTCTCGAAATGGTCATCTCCCGGTTAAAAGACCGTGGATATAGAGCGGGTGCCATCAAACACGACGCCCACCGTTTCGACATCGACCGGCCGGGCAAAGACAGCTATCGCCTTACCGCCGCCGGCGCGGATACCATGGAGATCTCCTCTCCCGAAAAGCTGGCCCTGGTGAAACAGCACACGGCCTCTCCTCCGGTTGAGGCCCTTCTTGCCGAATTCTCCACGGATGTTGATATCGTCCTGCTCGAGGGTTACAAATCGTGCTCGTTGCAGTAGCAGCGATGAACCGTCGAACCTGGATGTTCCGGAACTGGATATCAACGATTCCGATGGGATTACGGAGTTCATCGAGAGGAATTTCCTTCTATGAATGACCGGGATTCCGGACTTCAAGTGCGCTCCAAGATCTGGCTGGAAATGGACGGAGAACCGGTATTCGGCCAGGGGCGTGAGGACCTGCTTCGTCTCATCCAAAAGACGGGTTCGATCAACGCAGCCGCGAAAGCGATGGGAATCTCCTATCGCAAGGCGTGGACCTACATCGATGCCATGGAGAAGCGGCTTGGATTTCCCCTGGTGATCCGTCAGAAAGGGGGGGCCGGCGGAGGGGAATCCGTACTCAGCCCGCAAGCGGCCACCTTTCTGGAAAAATTCCACGCGCTGAAGAAGGATTTCAACAACATGGTGAACCGCAAGTTCATCAAACTCCGCTTCTGAACGGGGTACTGAACTCATGGTCAACATAATGGTCAACATAGAGGAAGCACAACAAATGATCCTGCGGCATATTACTCCGCTTCCGACGGAAGAACTCCCCCTCTTGCAGGGGCTGGGGAGAGTGGCCAGCGAGGACGTTATCGCCCCCCGGGATATCCCTGCGACGGACAAATCCGCCATGGACGGTTACGCGTTCTCCTTCGCCCCGTTCCAAGGGAACTGTCTCTTTGTGTACGGGAATATCCCTGGACACATGTCCGTGGTGCTGATCATCGCGGGATTCAAACTGCTGTTCGTTCAGGTCTCTCAGCATGGGATCTTCGCGTTCCGCCGCGAATAGAACCACCACGTCACAACAATGCAGGTGACATAGAAAGCCAGGAAGCCGTAAAGCGCAGACTCCGGACCTCCCGTCAGCCGGATGGAGCTGCCGAATGCTTTCGGAATGAAGAAGGCGCCGTACGCGGCGATGGCCGAGCTGAAACCGATGACGGCCGCTCCTTCCTTGGCCGCATCCTTGAGGGCCTGTTCCTGTGCAGCCGCCCCCTTCCCTTCCGCGTCCCGCTTCCGTTCGGTCAGGAAAATCACCGGGATCATCCGGAACGTCGACCCGTTGCCGATCCCGGTGGTGACGAACATCAGGATGAACATGCCAAGGAATCCCCAGAAGTTTCCGCCGGAGTCCCCATGGGGAAGGAACGAGAGAATACCGCCCACGCTTGCCGCCATGACGATGAAATTCCAGAAGGTCACCCTCGCACCCCCTAATTTGTCCGCGACCCAGCCCCCTACCGGCCGCATGATCGCGCCGACCAACGGCCCGAGAAAGGCATACTGGGTGGGATTCACTCCGGGAAACTGGGATTTAATGAGGAGCGGCAACCCGGCAGAGTAGCCGATGAAGGAACCGAAGGTTCCAAGATAGAGCCAGCACATGAGCCAGTTATTTTTCCGTCGGAAGATGATCGCCTGCTCGGCGAACGATGCCCTGGCGCTGGCGACGTCGTTCATGCCGAACCACGCCGCCAGTGTGGAAGCGACGATGAACGGCACCCAGATGAACCCGGCATTCTGCAGCCACATCGGCCGCGTCACCCCTTTGACGACGGACATCTGCGGCTCCCCGCCGAAGGCGCCGAACACGCCTGCGGTGATGGCAAGCGGCACCAGGAACTGCATCGCGCTGACCCCGAGGTTCCCCAACCCCGCGTTCAGCCCCAGGGCGGTCCCCTTCCGGGCCTGGGGAAAGAAAAAGCTGATATTCGACATGCTGGAGGCGAAGTTCCCTCCGCCGAAACCGCACAGCAGAGCGAGGATCAGGAACGTCGAATAGCTCGTCTCCGGATTTCGCACCGCGAAGCCCATGCCGATCGCCGGAATCAGCAAGGAGGCGGTGCTGAGGGTGGTCCATTTCCGCCCGCCGAAGATCGGCACCATGAAGGAGTAGAAGATCCGGAGCGTCGCCCCTGCCAGGCCGGGCAGCGCGGCGAGCCAGAAGAGCCTGTCTGGGTCGAATCGGAAACCGATGGCCGGGAGGTTTACGACCACCACGCTCCATACCATCCAGACCGCAAAGGCCAGGAAGAGCGCGGGAATGGAGATCCATAGATTCCGGGAAGCGATGGCCTTGCCTTCCCGTTCCCAGAACTCCTTGTCTTCCGGGTCCCAGACCGTCAACACGCGAGATGGCATCGGGTCGCTCCTCGATGGAAATGTCGCCGCGTAACCCTCATTTCCCGGTCATCGGGGACCGCCAGCGGTAAAGAATGGGCGGGTCCTTGAGGAAGCCGACCGGGAGATAGAGAAGGTGGACGAGTTTGGTGAACGGTAGCAGGGCGACGATCAGGAATGCCCCGGCTGCATGCAGCTTGAAAACCAGCGGGAAGTCGGCCACGAACTCGATCCGGGGATTGAACACCAGGAGCGAGTGGAGGTAGGGAACCGCCGTGTGGAGGTACCACTGGGATCCCCAGCGCATGAAGAGACCCATATAAACCCCGGTGGCGGCCTGGACGGTCAGAAGAAAAAGAAGGACCCAGTCCATGGTGGAGGTTACCGGCTTCAACAAGGGGGTTTGCGCCCGGCGCACCATGAGCACCAGGCATCCGAAGAGGGCAAACAGCCCGAGCCCGGCCCCGACGCTCTCCAGGAGGATCAGGGTTTGCTGGTTCGCCAGGAGGACTTTCATGGGTCCGGGTGCGATGATCCCCGGAAAATGCGCCAGAACCACCGGAATGATCCCGTAGTGCCACGGATTGCTCCCCCAGTAGAGGACCTTCTGCTCCAGAAACTGCGTGGAGTAGGCCGACCAGGTGAGCCGGTTCGAGAAGTATCGGTACGGGGTCACAAACAGGAACAGCGCCAGCGCAGCATAGGGGAGAACGACGAACAGGAAGACATTCAGCATGGCTTGCCCTCCTCCTGAATTGCAGAGTCTGCGGCGCACAGAAGTCTCGCCGCTTCGATGACCGGCTTCCAGGGAGAATCCCTGCGAGCTGAAAAAGCGGCACCAAGTCGTTCCACTCCCGGGAGCACACACTCGGAGAGAAAGGACCGACGGACGCCGTCTTCCCCGTTCCGCGCCAGGTATGCCAGGAATCCAAGCAGCAGCGGCAGATGATCGGGGAGTTCGTTGCCGGAAGGAGAGAAACCACAACGTCCGAACTCCTGCTTCAGCAGGACCAGGTAGGTTCCCTTTTTCCGGTTGTCGCCAAACAGGTGGTGTCCCAGATAGAGGGCGACCGTCGGATTGAAATCGAAGGTCGCGACATATTCCTCCTGGAGCCTGGCCAGAGCCGAGGTCTCCACAAACCTGCCGAAGGGTTCCAGCGGGGATTCGATATTTTTTGTTCGTAGAATCGTGCGGACGTTATCGTAGTCCGCCAGTAACCCTTCTATCCCCTCGGGGTAATCGAGCATACGGGCAAGGGCGGAGTAGCATTCCGCGAGACTCATCTCCCCCTCCCCGCCTTCTTCAGGATTCCGAAGCCGCTCGCCCCCTTGCGGGTATATGGATCCTGCTCCTCCCTCTGCTGTGCCGGGATGACGTTCCGTTCGCCGTATCCCCCGATGGTGAACAGCCGGTAGAGGCGAACGGCCGCGGCTTCATCCAGACCCGCCTTCTTGAGAATCCCGTCGTCCATCGGCTGTTGAAGGTTCCTGGCGCGCATGAAGGAACGCAGCGCGATGAGCTTCGCCAGCACCTCCGCCACCACCTCCCGGTTGCCGCCGGACAGCAGGCTCGCCAGGTAGCTCAGGGGAGCCCGCAAGGTATCCACCGCGGAAAACAACCCGTGCTCCACCAATTCGTGGGAATCCCCCAGCGTGGAGAGAACCGGGGACAGGGAGGGAATGTAATACGCCATCGGCAGGGTCCGGAACTCGGGGTGAAGCGGCAGGGCGAGGCCGAACTCCTTGACCAGGGCGTACACCGGCGATTTCACCGCCGCCTCCAGCCACAGGTCGGAGACACCGTTCTTCCTGGCCCCATCCCGAACCGCGGAGTCGCGAGGATCGAGGATCACGGCGCGGTGCGCCTCAACAAGCTGGTCATCGTGTTTGAGAAGCGCCTCTTCGACCTTTTCCGCGTCGTAGAGAAGGACGCCGACGTACCGGATCCGGCCGACGCAGCTGTGAGCGCAGGCATTGCACTGCCCGGTCTCGGTGCGCGGGAAGCAGAAGATGCATTTTTCCGCCTTCCCGCTGTCCCAGTTGAAGTACACCTTTTTGTAGGGGCAGGCGCTGGTGCAGAATCGCCACCCTTTGCAGACGTTCTGGTCCACCAGGACAACGCCGTCCTCTCCCCGCTTGTAGATGGCCCGGGAGGGACACGAGGCGACGCACGCCGGATTCAGGCAATGGTTGCAGATCCGGGGGAGGTAGTGCATGAACATCTTGCCGTACTCCTCGACGATCCTGCTCTCTTCGAGGTTGACGTCCTTCGCGGCATAGAGCTGCGAGCCGGAGAGATCGTCGTCCCAGTTGGGGCCTCCCTGGATCGTCTCGATCTTCCGGCCGGATATCCGGGAGAACGCCTCGGCCACCGGCTGATCGGTCCCCTCCCCGGCACCGTAGAGGTTGCCGTAGTCGAAATCGAACGGCTCGTAGTAATCCTCCATCTTCGGCATGTTGGGCTGGAAGAACATGTTGAGGAGGGTCGGCCCTTTCCCGAGGGCCCGAAGCCGGAGGCTGCCTCTGTCGGCGACCCAGCCTCCCTTGAACGTTCCCTGGTCTTCCCACTTCTTCGGATAGCCGACCCCGGGCCTGGTCTCCACGTTGTTCCACCACATGTATTCGGCGCCGCGCCGGTCGGTCCAGATGTTCTTGCAGGAGATACTGCAGGTGTGGCATCCGATGCACTTGTCGAGGTGGAACACCATCACCAGTTGCGCTCGCACGTCCATCGCCTCACCCCCCCAACTTTCTGACGATGACATAGCAGTCGCGGTTCACCCCGGTCGGCCCCCAGTAGTTGAAGTAGTAACTGAACTGGGCGTAACCGCCCAGCATCAGCGTCGGCTTGAGGCGGATGCGGGACAGGCTGTTGTGCACGCCTCCCCGCCGCCCGCTCTTTTTCGACTTCTTGATGTTGAGCGTCCGCTCCGGCGCGTGGTACATGACCGCCGCCCCCTTCGGGATGCGCGACGAGACGTTCGCCCGGCAGACGACGACGCCGTTGGCGTTGTAGACCTCGATCGGATCGTTGTCCCCGATCCCGGCGCCCGCCGCGTCTTCATGATTCAGCCAGACCACCTGACCGCCGCGGGAGAGCGTGAGCATCCGGAGATTGTCGCTGTAGGTGGAGTGGATGCTCCACTTGCCGTGGGGGGTCAGGAAGTTGAGCACGAGCCCGGTTTCCCCTTCGGTTTCGTCCAGGAGCGCCGGCGGGATCTTCCCCTTGAAGGTTGGAAGCCCTTCGTGGAACTCCCCGTAGTAGGGATGGTCCAGGTAGAGGGATTGCCGGCCGGAAAGGGTTCGCCACGGAACCCCGTGTTCCACGTTGAGGGTATAGGGGGCGTACGGGCGCCCCTCGTTGACCAGGCCGCTCCAGATCGCGGTGCTGATGAAGCGGCGGGGTTTCTGCGTGATCTCCTCCCAGGTGATCCGGAAGTTCCGGTTCCCGGCCGCTATTTGCGAAAGGGGCTTCCCGACCCGCTTCTCCAGGTTCCGGTAGGAGCGGTAGGCCAGTTCCCCGTTGGTCTCCGGCGCGAAGGCCAGGATCACGTCGGCGACCACCTTCTCGTCCTCCAGGTCGATGTAGGTCTTGCCGTTCCAGGAGCGCGTCGGCATCGTCTCGAGGAGTTTCTCGTGCACGTCGCCCGCCTCCCAGTTGACCCCGTGGGCTCCCAGATGGCCCATTGCCGGCCCCACCGACAGGAAGCGGTCGTACAGGTTCACGTAGTCCCGCTCCACGATGGCCAGGTTCGGCATGGTCTTCCCGGGGATCGGCTCGCACTCGCCGAGCTTCCAGTCCTTCACGGATCTTTGGGCGATTTCCCCCGGCGTGTCATGGAGGAGCGGGGCGGCGACGATGTCCTTCACCGGCGCGGGGAAATGCTTTACCGACAGCTCGCTCACCTTTCGCGCGATCTCGCCGAAGATCTTCCAGTCCGGCTTCGACTCCCACGATGGAGGAACGGCGGCGTCCAGGCAGTTGACGAAGGAGTGCATGTCGGTGGTGTTCAGGTCGGATTTTTCGTACCAGGTGGCCGCCGGCAGGACGATGTCGGAATAGAGGGTCGAGGTGTCCATCCGGAAGTTGAGGTCGACCACGAGGTCCAGCTTCCCTTCGGGGGCCTTCTCGTGCCAGACCAGGTCTTTCACCACCCCTTTGGCGACCTCTTTTGCGGTGCAGCTGCTGTTGGGAGCGCCGATCACGTGCTTGAGGAAAAACTCGTGCCCCTTTGCGCTGGAGGAAATGGCGTTGCCGCGCCAGATGAACCAGACCTTGGGGGAGTTCCCTTCCCCGTCCGGGTCCTCGATGGCGAACCGCGTCTCGCCGCTTTTCAGGCGGGACACGAGCCAGCCGCGGATCTCTTCGTCCGTCCGGGCCCCCGCGGCTTTCGCCGCGTCCACCAGCCGCAGGGTGCTGTCGTTGAAGTGGGGGGTAAAAGGAAGCCAGCCGAGGCGGGCCGCCTTGGCGTTCATGTCCGCGGCGTGGAGCGGCATGTTTTCCCCGGTTTCCGGCTTGAAGTAGTCGACGAAGCTCCGGTCGTATCTCCACTGGTCGGAATGGATGTACCAGAAGCTCGGGGTGTTCTGCAGGCGGGAAGGCTTCACCCAGTCCTGGGCCATGGCGATGGAGGTCCACGGCGCGAGAGGCACCACCTTTTCCTGTCCGACGTAGTGGGCGAGGCCCGCCCCGTTGCGCCCGACGCTTCCCGTCAGGATGAGGGAGGTGATGGCGGCCCGGTAGATCAGGTCGTTGTGGAACCAGTGGTTGATGCCGGCTCCCACGATGATCATGTTCCGGCCGCCGCTCTTCTCCCCGTTCCCGGCCCATTCACGGGCGATCTTCAGCATGGACCCGGCGGCGATGCCGGTGTATTTCTCCTGCCATTTCGGCGTGAACGGCTTCTCCTCGTCGTAGTTCCGTGGATAGTCGCCGCCAAGGCCGCGCGAGACGCCGAACTGGGCCATGAGGAGGTCGAAGACGGTCGTGACCGTCACCTCGCCGTTCCGGGTCGCGATCCGCCGGACCGGGACTTCCCGGATCCCGTCCCCGTCCGTCTCGAAACGGAAGCGGACCCGGCCGGTTTCGCCCCCGAGAAAGGTCAGGCGGCAATCGATCTCGGAGCCGTCGACCATGTCCTTCATGTCCAGGTTCCACTTCCCCTCCGCCTTGCTCCAGCGGGAACCGAGGCTGCCGTGGGGGATCTTCACCTCCCCTTTCGCGTCCGCCACGCAGAGTGTCCAGCCGGCGTGCTCGATCCCGGCGCTCCGCTCGAGTTCGTCGGCCCGGAGGAACTCGCCCGGCAGCAACACCCCGTCCTTCTCCCCCAGTTTCACGAGGAACGGAAGGTCGGTGTACTTCCGCGCGTATTCCTCGAAGAAGGGGACCTGCCGGTCCACGTAATACTCCTTGAGGATGACGTGGTTCACCGCCATCCAGAACGCGCCGTCGTGTCCCTGCGTAACAGGCAGCCAGTTGTCGGCGAACTTGGTCGCCTGGGAGTAGTCGGGGGACATGACCACGACCTTGGCCCCCCGGTAGCGGGCCTCGGTGAGGAAGTGGGCATCCGGGGTGCGGGTCATCGGGACGTTGGAGCCGCAAAGGACGATGTAGGAGGCGTTGTACCAGTCGGCTGACTCGTTGACGTCGGTCTGCTCGCCCCAGATTTGAGGCGAGGCGGGAGGAAGGTCGCAATACCAGTCGTAAAAGCTCATGCACACCCCGCCGAAGAGCTGCAGGAAACGCGTACCGGCGGCGTAGCTGATCATCGACATGGCGGGAATCGGGGTGAAACCGATGACCCGATCCGGTCCGTATTTCTTCGCCGTGTACAGGGTGGAGGCGGCGATCAGTTCGACCACGTCGTCCCAGGAAGCCCGTCGAAATCCTCCCATGCCGCGTTTCCCGGTGTAGGCTTTCCGCGATTCGGGGTTTTCCACGATGCTCCGCCATGCATCCACCGGGTCGGGGAAGCGCTGCCGCGCCTCTTTCCAGAGGTCGATGAGAGCGCCGCGCATGTACGGGTATTTGACCCGCAGGGGGCTGTAGAGATACCAGGAGAAGCTGATCCCCCGCTGGCAGCCGCGCGGTTCATGATTGGGGATGCTGCCGTCGAACTGGGGGTAGTCGTTTGCCTGAAGCTCCCAGGCGACGATGCCGTCCTTGACGTGCACCATCCAGCTGCACCCGCCGGTGCAGTTGACCCCGTGGGTGCTCCGCACCACCTTGTCGTACTGCCAGCGGTTCCGGTAGAACTCCTCCCACCCCCGGTCCGCAGGGGTGCGGTCGTCTTTGATCCGCCCGCTCGACATTACCGGACCCTCCTTTTGTACAGCGTCAACCCCACGAGCAGGCAGACAAAGATTCCGATTCCCGCCGCCGGAAAATAATTACTGGAGGGGGAAGCCTTGCGCGCCACGGCATCCTTGGCGAAGGCGACCAGCGCGGTGGTTTCCTCCTCGGTCAACGGCCGGTCGGCGTATATTCTCCTCATGATCGGGAATTTCAGACTCGTCAACATCGCCCGGAATCCCTGCTCCCCCGATCCTTCGACCCGATTGCCCAGATCGACGGCCAGGGTTCCGCCGGTTACCCCCGAAATCCCGAATCCGTGACATGCCGTGCAGGGGGCGCCGCCGTTGACGAAGGACTTGCCGCCGGTGAAGAGGGCCCTCCCCTGCGCGACGAGTTCGGGAGTCACCACGGTCTCCGCGGCCTTCGGCGACGGTTCGGCAGGCGGAGCGGCACCCGAAGACGGCGTGGCCGGGGAAACGTCCCGGAGATAGGCGACGATCTTTTTCGCATCCTTCCGGCTCATCCCGAGGTTCGGCATCTCGCCGCCGTACTTTTTCACCAGCCCCAACTGGATCGGGTCCTTGTCGGCGGTCAGTTTGTCCGGCTCGACGATGACTCTCTCGAGCCAGTCGGCCGGCCTTTTCCCCGTTACGCTTTTCAGGTCGGGGCCACCCGAATCGCCGCCGCCGATCGTGTGGCACCCCGCGCACTCCTTTTCAAATAACTCCTTGCCCGAATCCGCCCGTGCCGGGGCGGAGAAGAAAATCACCAGGATGAGCAGGATGGGGATACAACCCGGGCGCCCTCTCAAGTCATCGCTCATGGGATCTGCCCTCTAATGGATTTCTTGCAACAGCATCCGCCGAATCCACGTTTCATTTATTGATCTACGTCAAGGAATTACCTGCTTTCGCATCCATTCGCATTTTTCTATGGGGACGCGGGGATCCTGGCGCGTTTCCGCTTCAGGACCCCGACGAGAAGAAGGGAGGCCATCGCCAGGCAGATGAAAACCACGAACCCGTTCGCGTAGCCTTCGATCCCCTGCAGCTGCACGATGGTCCCCATGAGCGGCGGGATGGCGAACCCCCCGAAAGCGCCGAGCCCTCCCACCCATCCTGCGGCGCCGCCCACCGCCTCGGGGATTTCCTGGGCGACCAGCTTGAAGACGGCCGCGTTGGCCACCCCCATCCCGACGGCCATGATGATCTCGGCGGCAACGGAGAGTTGGAAATCCCCCGAAAGGGTCATCAGGATCGCCCCGGCCAGCATGATGGCCAACGCAAGGATTCCCGTGGTCTCCCCGCCGATGCGGTCGGAAAGGTATCCCCCTCCCACCCGGACGAGAGAGGTCACGATCGAGTAGACGCCCGCGAGCGTCCCCGCGAGGATGGGTGTGACCGAGTGGAAGGAGGTCCAGTACACGGGGAGCCAGGCGGTCATGGCGATGAACCCGCCGAACGTCGTGAAGTAGATCGCCACGAGCGCCCACGTCTTCCTGTTCCTCGCCGACAGGACCAGGCTGTCGACAAGTGTGCCGGCCGGGAAGATCTCCTGGCCGCGGAGCGCGGAGGCCGATCTCGCCGCTTCAACGGCCACTCCCCGCGCGATCATCTGGAAGTACCATGCGTTCCGTCCGATGATCGAATACACGACGGTGCCCCCGAAAAGGAAGGCGAGCCACGCCAGGTAGGACCGGGGGAGTCCCAAGGTCACGAGGGCGAAGGGAAGCAGGAGGGTGAAGATTCCCGGTGCGAGATTTCCAATCCCGGCGTAGACACCCAACGCGCTCCCCTGCCGGGCCTTGGGATACCAGTACGCCACCTGGCCGATCCCGACCGAAAAGGTGGCGATCCCGCACCCGCAGAGAACCCCGAGGAAGAGGATCAGCGGGTAGAAGGAATGGGTCATCCGGGCCGGGTAGCAGGAGCCGAGGGTCAGGGACAGCCCCGCCATCCCGAGGATGGAGAGGAGGAGGAGGACCAGGAAGGGCTTCTTCCCACCGGTTGTATCTACCCATGCGGAGAACGGGATCCGGAGCAGGGATCCCGAAAGGGATGGGGCGGCCACGAGGAAACCGACCTCGAGAGGGCTGAGGCCCAGGATTCCTTTGAGGCTCTTCGCGGTGGGACCGAAGAGCGAGACCGCGGCAAAACCGATGAAGAACCCGAGGGTGGCGCCGGTCAGCCCCCGGGCCGGCGTTCCGGTCGTCGCGAGGTTCCCGTGCGGTTCATCCTTCGCGGTCATCTTTCCCGCTCCAATCGGTCCGGAGTCAGATGACGATCCCGGCGATTCCATCGCGACGGGCACAACGCGGCAAGCGCGCCGCCGGAAATCCACACAAATTATTTGCATTATATTATAAGTAAAGAATACAGGCGGCCCGGCGGAGTGCGCTTCGGCCTCGCGCAATATCGCAGGGGGGGGATGACGATTCGAACCGCGCCTTCCGGTGTCCTGATCTTCTTCCTGCGGCGGCTGTGGCTACCGGTCCTGCTGTTCGCCGCCTTCATCGTTCTCTGCGTGGTCGGCTACACGGGCCTGGAGGGGATCCTGTGGCAGGATGCCCTCTTCTGGATATTCCACCCCCATTCGATCCATTACGAGAAGGTGCAGAATGCCACGAAATTCTTCTCTCTCCTGGTCTACCTGGGGGTCTTCGCTTTTCAGATCTGGGTCGCGGAGCGGATTCTCGTCACCATTTTCCGGAGGCAGGGAAGGGAGGCGTGGAAACTGATGGTCAACGACGCGAATCTTGAAAATATTCGGGATCATTTCATCATCTGCGGTTTCGGGCAGGTGGGCAGGACGGTCGTGGACCAGCTCGATCGGATGAAAATCCCCTTCGTGCTCATCGAAACGAACGAGGGGTTGTACCACCAGCTTCTGAAGGAGGGGATCCCCGTCGTTTCGGGGGACGCAAAGCGCCACGACACCCTGCAGGCGGCCGGGATCGCGAGGGCGCGCGGCATCTGCGTCGTGATCGACAACGACGCGGACAATCTCTACATCACCGTGACCGCCAAGGCGATGAACCCGAAACTGAGGATCATCACCCGGGCAGGCCAGCAACGCTACGCCCAGGCCATGCGGAATTCCGGTGCGGACGAGGTGATCATCCCCGAGCACGAGGGGGGCTTGATGGTGGGGAGAATGATCGAGAAATACTCCGTCGGATAGGAGTCAATGAAAAGGGGCCACGGCCCGGGAAGCCGCAACCCCTTGAAATTCATGGTCGGGATGACTGGATTTGAACCAGCGACCCCCTGGTCCCGAACCAGGTGCTCTACCAGGCTGAGCCACATCCCGATGGAAAGGGCAATGGTACCAACGGCCTACCGCGCCGTCAATATGTAGAAAACCCCCATCACGATCATGAGCCCCCCGAAGGCCCGCTTCACCAGGAGCTCCGGCAGCCCGATCGTGTACCCGGCGGACAGGTACGAACCGGCCAGGAAACCGGCGACCAGCAGGACCACGGCCGGGACGTTCACCAGGTCCGACTTGTAATATTGCCAGAAGGCGGCGATGCCGATCGGGGGGAGAAGCATCCCCAGCGACGTCCCGGTCGCCATCTTCTGGTCGAATCCGTAGATCCAGACCATCGCCGGGATGACGAAGACCCCGCCGCCGATCCCGAACATGCCGGACACGGCGCCGGTGAACGCGCCGATCGCGAGGAAGCCGAGAAAAGAAAGCGGCACGGGCAGGACCCTCCTATAGCCCCGGGGGCTCGCCGCAGACCAGCACCGCGATGTCCGAGTGCGGCGGCCTGCGCTAAGATGATGGATGGACGCGTCAGATCCCGCCTCAGGCCTTCGCGCCGACGGCCTTCCGGATGTTCTGCTTCATCAGGGCGATCGTCTTCCCGTAGTCGGGGGTCCCGAAGATCCCCGACCCCGAGACGATCACGTTCGCGCCGGCGGCCACCGCCTCGCCGACGTTGTTCGCCTTGATCCCTCCGTCCACCTGGATGTCCACGTCGAGCTTCGCCCGCGTGAGCTGCGACCGCAGCAGCTCGATCTTTCCGAGCATGGACGGAAGGAAGGCCTGGCCGCCGAATCCCGGGTTGACGGTCATGATCAGCACCATGTCGACGTCGGTCAGGACCCATTCGATCGCGGAGAGCGACGTGGAAGGATTCAGGGAGACTCCCGCCTTCTTTCCGAGCTCGCGGATGCGGGAGACGGCGCGCTGCAGGTGGGGCGTGGCCTCGGCGTGAACGGTGATGACATCCGCGCCCGCCTTGGCGAATTCGTCGATGTACCGCTCCGGCTCGACGATCATCAGGTGGACATCCAGCTGCCGGGTCGCAACGTTCCGGATGGCCGCCACCACGGCCGGGCCGATCGTGATGTTGGGAACGAACCGCCCGTCCATCACGTCGACGTGGAGCAGGTCGGCCCCCGCCTTCTCCACCGCGCGGACCTCGTCGGCCAGCCTCCCGAAGTCCGCGGAAAGGAGCGACGGTGCGATGTAATAATCCATGGCGTTCCCCCCTTCCCTTCGTGCGAGGTCGATATTATCACGTCCCCCGGAACCCCAGAACCGGGACGTTCCTAGAACTCCCCCAAAAGAGGGACAGAGATGAACGCTACTATATGGTAGTAGTAGAAACAATCTCTGTCCCGGATCTGTGGGAGTTCTAGGAACGTCCCGGTTCTGGGGTTTTGCGCAGGAGGGCGGCGAAGAAGGCGTCGGTACCGTGCCGATGAGGGTACAGGCGCATGAATCCGTCCGCCGTCCATGCGTCTCCCGGACCCGGCCATCCGTTGGGGGCGGCCGACATCGTCGCCTCCGGGTGATCCGCGAGGAACGCCCCGACCACCTCCTCGTTCTCCTCCTTCAACGGCGAACAGGTGCAGTAGAGCAGGAGCCCGCCCGGGAGCACCGCATTCCACGCGTTGCGCAGGATCGCCGCCTGCACCCGGGCCATCCCCCGCGGGCCGTCCGCCCGGAACCGCCACTTGGCGTCCGGGTTCCGCCGGATCACTCCCATTCCCGTGCACGGGGCATCCACGAGAACCTTGTCGAACCGCCCGGCGGAGGGCGGAAGCGGCGCGCGGGCGAGATCGTGGAGGGCCGTCCCGATCCCCTGCGCCCCGGTCCTCGTCACCACCTCGCGCAGCATCCGGAGCCGCAGGGCCGAGACGTCCGCGGCGAGGATCGACGCCTTCCCCCCGGCGAGGGCGGACAGGTGCGTCGTCTTCCCGCCCGGGGCGGCGCAGGCGTCGAGGATCCGATCCCCCGGCGAAGGGGAAAGGATCGGGGCGATTAGCTGCGCCCCCTCGTCCATGACGAGGTACGTCCCTTCGAGGAACGCGGGATCGGAGAAGACCGGGGCGGGCAGGCCGAGGACGAATCCGCCCGGAGCGAACCGGCATGGGGCGGGGTCCCGCCCTTCGTCGGCCAACCGCCGCGCCAACGCGCCCGCGGCGACACGGAACGGGTTCGCGCGCACCGCAAAGGGGGGTTTCTCCAGGCACGCGGCGAGGTACGCCCGCGTCTCCGCCTCTCCGAGGGACGATTCAAGGGCGTCGAGCAACTCCCGCGGCGCCGAACACTCCGCGGGCAGCCGCCGGGGATCTCCCTCCGGAGGCAGTACGGGGACCTTCCCCGCGCGGACGATCCCGCGCAGCACCGCGTTGACGAATCCCGCCGCGCCGCCGCCGCGGACGGCCTTGACCGCCGCCACCGTTTCGTTCAGCGCCGCCCGGTCGGGGATCCGGGTGTAGAAGAGCTGGTACCCTCCCACGCGGAGGGCGTTCCGGACGTACGCATCGGTCTTTTCGAGGGGGCGGGAGAGGAACGGAAGGAGGGCGAAATCGATCGTCCCGCGTCGGCGGAGCGTCCCCATCACCAACTCGGTCAGCAGCCCGCGGTCCCGGGGGTCGGGGAACCGCGACTCCCGGAGCGCGCGGTCGAGCACGATATCGGCGAAGGCGTCGTCCCGGTCCACCCGGGCCAGTACCGAGATCGCCGCGGCCCTTACGATAGCCGTTCCCCCATCGCCACCCGCCGGCCCTGGGCGTACGCCCACGCGTCCATCGCCTTCCCTCCCTCGGGCTGCACGATCGCCAGGCGGAGGACGCCTTCCCCGCAGGCGACCGCGATCCCGTCGCGTCCGACGGCGACGATCTCGCCGGGCTCCCCCGCCCTGCCGGATTCCCGCGCCACGGCCGACGCCAGGACTTTCAGCGCCTTCCCGCCGTGCGCCGCCGTCGCCGTCGGCCACGGCGTCATCCCGCGGACCAGGTTGCGGACCTCCCCGGCCCGCCGGCTCCAGTCGATCCTGCCGTGCTCCTTCTTCAACATCGGCGCGTACGTCGCGAGGGCGGGGTCTTGCGGCGTTTCGACGAGCGTTCCGTCCCGCAGCTTGCGCAACGCCTCGCCGAGCGCTTCCGCGCCGAGGACCGAGAGCTTCGAAAACATCGTCTCCGCGGTGTCCTCCTCGCCGATCGGCATCTCCCGGACGTGCAGCATGGGCCCCGTATCCATCCCCTCGTCCATCCGCATGATGGTGATCCCGGTGGTCGTTTCCCCCCGCACCAGCGCCCAGTTGATCGGCGCCGCTCCGCGGTACTTCGGGAGGAGCGACGCGTGGACGTTGATGCACCCCAGGCGCGGGATGTCGAGGATCGACTTCGGCAGGATGTGGCCGTACGCGACGACCACGACGAGATCCGGCGCCTCGGCGGCGATGCGGGCGACGGCCTCCGGGCGCCGGGCCTTTTCGGGCTGGTAGACCGGGATCCCGCGCCGCGCCGCCTCTTCCTTCACCGGGGGCGACGCCATGGAACGTCCGCGCCCCGCGGGACGGTCCGGGTTGCAAAGGACGAGGGTCACGTTCACCGCTTCCGTGAGGGCGGCGAGGGACGGGACGGCGAAACGGGGGGTCCCCATGAACACGGTGCGCAACGGGGCGGCGCCGGGCCCGGGAGACGGGAAGGTCACTTCGCGGAGGCCGCTTCTGCGGAGGGGATGCGATCGATGAAGAGGATCCCGTCGAGGTGGTCGATCTCGTGCTGCAGCGCGCGGGAGAGGATCCCGTCCGCCCGGATCCGAACCGCTTTCCCCTGCTCGTCCCGGCCCCGCACCACGACGGTTTCGGCGCGGCGCACCTCGCCCTGGATCCCGGGGACGCTCAGGCACCCCTCGACGGCCACGACCGATCCTGTCCGCTCGACGATCTCGGGATTGACCACGGCCACGGGGGGGATCGTGTTGTCCACGGGGGAAACGTCGACGACGATGACCCGCTTCCCCACCCCCACCTGCGGAGCGGCGAGGCCCACCCCTTCGGCGCCGTACATCGTCTCGAACATGTCGCGAATGAGGGCCCGGACCCGGTCGTCCACGGCCGTCACGGGGGCGGCCTTCCGCGCGAGGAACGGATCGGGGTAGACCAGGATATCCCTACGCATCGTGAGCCTCCTTCCCGGGCGGGTAGAACCGGACCACGTTCTTGCCGCTCTCCTTTCCCCAGTACAGCGCGCGGTCCGCGTTTTCCAGCAGGGAGTCCGCATCCCACTCCGCTCCGGGCTCGAGGGAGGCCACCCCGAAGGTGGCGGTCACGCGGATCGGTTCATGGGTCCCGTCGAAGACGGACCCGGACACCAGCCGGTGCGCCCGGACCGCGGCCCGGACCGCCTCGCCGCCGCCGACGCCCAGCAGGAGCCATACGAACTCGTCGCCGCCCAGGCGGGCCACGGTGTCGTAACTCCTCTTCGCCCGGCTCAATACGCCGCCGAACTGCCGGATCACGCCGTCCCCCACCGCCGACCCGTACGTTTCGTTCACGTTCCGGAGGTCGTCGATATCCGATACGATGCAGGAGAGAGGCTGCCCGATGCGACGAGCCGTCTCCGCGCACCGCTCGAGGTCGAGCGAGAAACGGCGCCGGTCGGGCAACCCGGTCAGCCCGTCCCGCATGGCGAGATCCGACAGGTCCCGTCCGTCGGAGACGGCCTTCCGGTACATCTCCCCGTAGGTCAGCAGCGGCTGCGCGCGGTCGAGAATCTCCTCCTCCGAAAGGTCCGCGGGGAAGATCATGTCCGCGCCCGCCTCCCGGAACCGGCGGGTCCGCCGAATGGCGTTCCGCCCGCCGATCAGGAGGACGGGGATCCCGGGTCCGCCGCTGTCCCGGAACCGCCGGAGAATCTCCTCTTCCTCGGCGACGCTGCCGTACTCTCCCAACAGGACCGCGGCGAGATCCGCCCGCCTTCCCGGTTCCGCGAGGAGCGCGCCCCAGGAATCGGCCGTTTCCACGGAATAGCCGCGGCGGGACAGCAGCTCTCCGATGCGCCGGAGAACGGGCCATACGGGGCGGGCGACGAGGACGGCGCCGGTCACGGGAACCCCCGCCTTGTCAAGGGTATCGGTCACTCGGTCTTCCGCGGCCATCCGCAGAGGGCGTTCGCGTTCCGCAGCGCCACCGCCGCCGCGTTGCCGAACGCGGTGAGCAGTTCGAGGTCCTCCCCGGTAAATCCCCCCACCTGCTGGTGGTCGAGGTTGATGACGCCCATCACCTCGGATCCCCATTTGACCGGGACGGCCATCTCGGACATCACCGCGGGATTGGCCTGGACGTAGCGGGTATCCTTCCGCACGTCGGGAACGAGCAGCGGCTCCCCTTCCTGCGCCACCCACCCGGTGACCCCCTCCCCGACGCGGAGCCGCAGGACGTCTTTCACCTCGGGGCCCAGCCCGCGCTCCGCCTCGATGAAGAGCGTACCCGATTCGCGATCCATCCGGATCATCGACCCGGAGGAAGCGCCCATCAGCTCCGTCGCCCGGTCGACGATCAACTGGAACAGGACGGACGGGTCGCTCTGCTCGTTCAACGCCTTGCTGATCTCGAAGATCGCCGTCAGCTTGCGCGCCTTCTTGTCCAGCCGCGTGACCAGCGCCGCGTTCTCCAGCGCGATCGCGGCGAAGTTCGCAAGGACGGAGAGGAGCTTCAGGTCCCCGTCCTGCAGGTCCCTCCCGTCCAACGGGGTCGCCGCCGCCATCAGCCCGATCCCTTCCCGGGGCCCCTTCACCGGCGCGATGAGGCATCCTTTCACCTCCAGGCGGCGCATCAGCCGCAGCAGGACGCGGTCCGTCCCCGGCCTCCCCTCGGAGACGATCATCCCCTCCCCGGAGGAGAGGACCGGCTGGACGACCAGCTTGTAGATCTCCTGCCGGTATTTCTCGAACTGCCGCCCCCGCGGGATCCCGGCCATCGACCGGACCACCAGATGTTCCACCCCGGGCTCCGAGAGAAGGAGAGCGCAACGTTCCATGCGAAGGATCGACGCGGCGGCGGAAGTGATGAGGTCGAGGCTGTGCTGGACGTCCCCCGCCGGCGCGCTCATCGCCTGCGACACCTCGTACAGCCCGGAGGTCAGCGCGGCGGCCAGCGACACCTCTTTCGTGCTGCCGTGGTGCCTTCGCCCCCCGCGGAGGGCCTCCATGAGGACGGACAGGACGCTCATCCGGCCCCCAGCAGCCTGCGGACCGTTTCCTTCAGTTCCGTCGTGTCGTGCGACTTCACGATGTAGGCATCGGAGGCCCACGTGTTGAAGTCCTGGCGGAACTCGCCGAAGGCGGTCAGGAGGACGACGGGGACCGTGGCGTTCTTCACCCGGATGCGGCGCAGGACCTCGATCCCGTCGATGTCCGGCAGCTTGATGTCGAGCGTCACCAGGTTCGGCCGGAAGGAATCGAGGAGGAGGAGCGCCTGTCGTCCGTCCGCGGCCACCCCCACCTCGTACCCCTCGTCGGTGAGGTCCGCCCGGTACAGTTCGCGGATGCTCTCTTCGTCGTCCACCACAAGGACCTTCTTCATCGTTTCAACCCTCCTTTCCCTCCCCCCACCGGGGGAGGATCCCCGCGTCGATGCCGATGCAGGAAAGCGCCCGGGACACGACGAAATCGACCAGCCCGGAGACCGTCTGCGGACGGTGGTAGAACCCCGGGCACGCGGGAAGAACGTGCGCACCCGCGCGGGCCAGGGTCAGCATGTTCTCGAGATGAATGACGGACAACGGCGTCTCCCGGGCCACCAGGACCAGCGGCTTGCGTTCCTTGAGGGCCACGTCGGCGCAGCGGGTCAGCACCGACGACGCCACCCCATGGGCGATCCGGCCGAGGGCTCCCATCGAGCAGGGGGCGACGATCATGGCGTCGGGAGGGTTCGAGCCGGAGGCGAACGGGATCCCGAAGTCGTCCTCGGCGTACAGGCGGAACGGGCCGGGGGAGGAAGCGACCCGCGCGAGCCATTTCCGCCGCGCGTCGGGGCCGCCGGGGACCTTGCCGTCCCCGACCTCCGCGGCAAGGATCCCCCACGCCGTATTCGTGACCAGCACGTGCAGGTCGGCGCCGCGCGCCAGGAGCAGGGAAAGGGTGCGGACGCCATACACGGCGCCGCTGGCGCCCGATATCCCGAGGAGTACCTTCATCGACCGCCCCGCAACACCAGGTCGAGGTAGGTGAACAGGCAGAACGCGATGCTCACGACCCCGTTCAGGTTGAAGAATGCCACGTTCAGCCGCGAAAGGTCGTCCTTCCGGACGATCGCGTGCTCGTACCCCAGCACGGCGGCGCACAGGGCGAGCCCCGCGAGGTACCACCCGCCCAGCCCGAACACATGATACCCCACCAGGAGGAAGCCCGCCATCGCCAGGTGGAACGCCCGGGCGACCCAGAGCGAGGGGCCCACGCCGAGGAAGCGCGGGATCGAGTGGAGACCCTCCCGACCGTCGAATTCGATGTCCTGCAGCGCATAGAGGACGTCGAACCCGGCCACCCAGAACAGGACGGCGAAGCAGATCGAAAGCACCCGCGGGTCCGCGCCGCCCGTCACGGCGATCCACGCCGCCAGCGGCGCCGCCCCGAGGCACGCCCCGAGTACCAGGTGGGACGCCCACGTGAACCGCTTCATGTACGAGTAGGAGAAGAGCAGCAGGAGCAGGACGGGGGTGAGCTGGAGACAGAGCGGGTTGAGCTTCGCGGCGGAAAGGGTGAGCAGCGCCACGGACAGCAGGATGAAGACCCCCGCCATCGGCCGGCTCACCTGCCCGGCGGGGATCGCCCGATCCCGCGTCCGGGGGTTCCTCGCATCGACCGAAGCGTCCACCAGGCGGTTGAACCCCATGGCGGCGCTTCGGGCCCCCACCATCGCCAGGACGATGTAGAAGACGCTCCGCCCCGGGGGGAGGGCGTTCCGGAGCCCGAGTTCCCGGGCCGCGAGGAACATCCCCGTCAGGGCGAAGGGGAGCGCGAAGACGGTGTGCGCCACCTTGACCATCTCAAGGTAGACGCCGAGGCGGCGGCGGACGCTCAGAAGCCGTACTCCTTCCACCGCCGGGTGACGAGATCCGCGATCTCCCGGGGCATCGCGATGTCCTCCGGCCACTCGCGGGAGAATCCCTCCGAGGCTCCCTTCCGCGTCGCGTCGATCCCCATCTTCGAGCCGAAGTGCGGGATCGGCGAGGCGTGCTCGAGGGCGTCCACGGGACCGTCCACGATCATCGTGTCCCGGCGCGGGTCGACGTTGTTCCCGATCCGCCAGAGCACCTCGCTCATGTCCTGGATGTTCACGTCGGAATCGAAGATCACGACGAACTTGGAGAACATGAGCAGCCCCAGCCCCCACACGGCGCACATCACCTTCCGGGCGTGGCCGGGGTACCGCTTGTCGATGGAGAAGAAGGCGAAGTTGTGGAAGATCCCCTCGACGGGGAGGTTCATGTCCACCACCTCGGGGACGATCTTCCGCAGGAGGGGGAGGAAGATCCGCTCCGTCGCCTTCCCGAGGTAGACGTCCTCCATCGGCGGCTTCCCGACGATCGTCGCGGGGTAGATCGGGTCTCTCCTCCGGGTCACGCACGTCACGTGGAACACGGGATACGGGTCGGCGAGGGAGTAGTATCCCGTGTGGTCGCCGAAGGGACCCTCGATCCGCTGCTCGTCGGGGTCGACGTACCCCTCGAGGATCGTCTCCGCATGGGCGGGGACCTCGATGTCGATCGTCTTGCAGCGGACCAGCTCGACGGGCTCGTTCCGCAGGAAGCCGGAGAACATCATCTCGTCCACGTCCTCGGGCAGCGGCGCGGACGCGGCGTAGATCGTCGCCGGGTCGCCGCCGAGGGCGACCGCCACGGGCATACGTTCCCGCTTTCCCCGGTAACCCCGGTAATGCTGGGCTCCCCCCTTGTGCATGTGCCAGTGCATCCCCGTCGTCGTCTCGTCGTAGACGTGCATCCGGTACATCCCCACGTTCCGGCGGCCCGTCTTCGGGTCCTTCGTGAAGACCAGCGGGAGCGTGATGAACGGCCCGCCGTCGCCGGGCCACGTCTTGACCACCGGAAGGAACGACAGGGAGGGGCGGTCCTTCTCGACCACCTCCTGACACGGTGCGGAGGAGACGGTCTTCGGGACGAAGTGGGCCATGCGGGCCAGCTTCGGGAGCATCTTGAGCTTCTCGACGAAGTTCGAGGGGATCTCCGGCTCGATCACCTCCAGGACGCGCTCCGCGATATCGTCGAGCCGCGGGACGCCCAGCGCGAAGCACATCCGCTCCATCGTGCCGAAGAGGTTCATCGCCAGCGGCACCGACGTTCCCCGGACGTTCTCGAAGAGGAGAGCCGGCCCGCCCGTCTTCACGGCACGGTCGGCGATCTCCGCCGCCTCGAGCTCCGGGGAGACCTCGGCCCGGATGCGTCGAAGCTCTCCGCGCGCCTCGAGGGCCGCAAGATACTCGCGCAGATCGCGAAACGCCATGGCCTCTCCTTTCCGAAGGAATCCGGGGACAGGTCATCATACCACCGGAAATCTTACCCTTCATGTTGACCGCCCGCGGATGTACGGGGTAGGCTGTACACAAAGGGGGATATTCGAATTGAAGAAGACAACGAAACTGTTCAAGGCGCTCTCCGACGAAACCCGCGTGCGGATCCTCAAGATGCTCGAGGCGAGGCCCCTGTGCGTGTGCGAGATCCAGTTCGTGCTGAAGGGGTCCCAACCCAACGTCTCCCACCACCTGAAGACGCTCTCCGAGGCCGGGCTGGTCGATTCCGAGCGGGACGGCCTGTGGATCGCCTACCGGATCGCGGGAAAACCGGACACTCCGCAGCACGCCGCCGCGCTTTCGCTCCTTCGCCGCTCGTTGAAAAACGACGACCGGGTGAGGAAGGACCGGGCCATCGTGAAAAACGTCAATCGGATCGAGATCGCCCTGCGGAAGTAAGATCCCGCCGTTCAATCCTGCGGCGGTTTGAGGGTCACCCGCGTCGCCCCCCACCCGCCCGCTTCGGGCGGGGCATCCGAGTAGCTCTCCACGAGCGGATGGCGGGCGAGCAGCACGCGAACCGCCGCCCGCTGGACCCCCGTCCCCTTCCCGTGGATCAAACGTACCTCGCGATATCGTTTCCCCGCCGCCGCTTCGAGGTACTCCTCCACGACGGAGACCACGTCCCGCGGCGGAAAGGCGTGGAGATCGATGCTCTCCTCCACCGGCACGCGGTGGGGAGGCGGTTCCCCCGGGGGATCCGTCCGCGTCACGGTCAGGGAGACAGGCCGGAGGTCACCTGGTGCAGGGAAGGGACCGGCCGGGACGCGAGAAGCAGCGGGGTCTGGTTGTTCCTTGCGATCTCGCGCAGTTCGTCGAAGGGGATCCGCGCGAACGCGGCCACGACCGCGGGATCGAAGTGCGTCCCCGACAGCTCCCCGAGTCTCGCGGAGGCGTCCGTGTGCGAGCGGGCCGTGTGGTACGCCCGATCGGTCGTGAGCGCGTCGTAGACGTCGATCACCGCGAACAGCCGCGCACCGAGGGGGATCCGTCCGCCGTTCAGCCCCTGGGGGTAGCCCTCCCCGTCGAACCGCTCGTGGTGGGAAAGAACGATCCCGGCCGGCTCGCGCAGGAATTCGATCTTCCGCAGCATCCGGCTCCCCACTTCCGGGTGCGTGCGCATCACCTTCCACTCCTCCTCGGACAGCGGACCGGGCTTCAGCAGCACCTCGTCGGGGATGCCGATCTTCCCCACGTCGTGGAGGAGGGCGCCGCGCCAGAGGACATCGAGCCGCTCCTTGTCCCGGATCCCGGTCTCCCGCGCCAGGCGCAGCGTGTAGTCCGCCACCCGCTGGGAGTGGACCCCGGTGTTGTGTTCCCGGACGTCGAGAGCGGCCGCCAGGGCCAGCAGGGTATTGTCGTTCGCCGTCTCGATGTCCCGCACGAACCGCTTCTGCTGCTCGAAGAAGCTCGCCGACAGGGCTCCCACCAGCCAGAAGACGCCCACTTCCCCGATCCGCTCCACCTGGGAGGAAACCTCCGCCGGCCAGGAGTTGCCGGCCAGTCCCCCCACGCACACGAGAGTTGCGTACGTCGTGGAGGATGCGGCGCCCCGCGAGCCGAACCACATCGCGGAGAGAAGGATGGGGAAGAGGAAGAGCTTGCGGATCATCTCCCGGGACCGGAGCCACTCGGAAGATTTCTCCGGGAGGGAATAGAGGGCGATGGTGATGGCGACCATCAGGATGGCGGCGCCGACGATCCGCGACGCCGGCCCGGAAAACCCGAAGATCGACTCTTCCCTGGAGTACTCGCCCATGAACGACATGGTACCGCATCCGCGCGGATACGATAAGATACCTCCGATGCCGAAAACCGTGATCATCGGGACGGCCGGGCACATCGACCACGGCAAGAGCTCCCTCGTGCGGGCGCTGACCGGCACCGACCCGGACCGGCTGAAGGAGGAGAAGGAGCGGGGGATCACGATCGAGCTCGGCTTCGCCCACCTCTCCCTCCCGTCGGGAACGCTCGCGGGCATCGTCGACGTGCCGGGGCACGAACGGTTCGTCCGGACGATGGTGGCCGGGGCGGCGGGAGTCGACATCGTCCTGCTCGTCGTCGCCGCGGACGAGGGGGTGATGCCGCAGACGCGGGAGCACCTCGACATCTGCCGCCTCCTCGCGGTGCGCCACGGGATCGTCGTCCTCAACAAGTGCGACAAGGCGGAGAACGAGTGGATGGACCTCCAGGAGGAGGAGATCCGCACGGCGGTCCGGGGGACATTCCTCGAAGACGCCCCGATCGTCCGCGTCTCCGCCGCCACGGGGGAGGGGCTTCCCGGACTGGTTTCGGCCATCGACCGGATCGCCGCCGGGATCCCGGGGAAGGATTCTTCGAACCTGTTCCGCCTTCCCGTGGACCGCTCCTTCACGATGAAGGGATTCGGCACCGTGGTCACGGGAACCGTGATCGGCGGGTCGGTCGCAACGGGCGAGGAGGTGGCGATCCTCCCCGGGGGAACGGTCGCAAGAGTGCGCGGGCTCCAGGTCCACGGCGGCCCGGTGGAGCGATCGTCCGCGGGGACCCGCACCGCGGTCAACCTGCAGGGGCTGGAGAAGGAGAGCGCGCCGCGCGGGTCGGTCCTGTGCCGCCCCGGCACGTTCACCCCCACGAAGTCCGCGGAAGTTTTCGTGGAGTACCTCCCGCTGGTCCCCAAGCCGCTGCGGCACCGCGGCCAGGTCTCCTTCCACGCGGGGACCTTCTCCTGCGTCGGCAGGATCCTCCTCTACGGGCAGGCCGAAATCCCGCCGGGAGGCTCGGGGTACGGCCGGGTGCTCCTCTCCGGGGAGACGGTCCTGTCCGGCGGCGACCGGTTTATCCTGCGGGGGTTCTCCCCGCTGGCGAATTTCGGCTACACCGTCGGCGGCGGGACCGTCCTGCATCCGACACCCCCCGCCCGAAGGGGCACCGGGAAAGCCGTTCCGGAGGCTCTCTCCCGGCTGCGCTCGGAAGATCCCGCGGAACGCGTCCTGGCCGCGGTGGAGGATGCCGGCGCCGCCGGGATAACTTCCACGGACGTCGCGGTCGTCGCCGGACTGGGTGCGGAGCGGACCCGCGGGGTCCTGACGAAGCTCGCCGCGGAGAGAATGGTCGCCGAAGTCCCCGTTTCCGGAAAAATATGGCACCGTTCGGCCATTTCGACAGCATCGGACTTCTGCGCCCAAGCCTTGAAGCAGTTGCACGACCGCCATCCCGAGCGGGGCGGGTTCCCTCGGGAGGAAATCGCCTCCCTGTTCCCCGTTCCCCCCGATCCGGCGTTTCTCTCCCTGGCGCTGGAAGAGAACCCCTCCATCGCCCGCCAAGGGGAGCTCCATCTTCTCCCCGCACGGAAACCGAAGGAGGTGGAGCTGGGGAGCCCGCTGGCCCGCAGGATCGCGGAGGTCGTCCGCGCCGCGGGCGACAACGCACCGGGCCGCACAGAGCTTCTCGAGGCGGTCAAGGGAATTTCGGCGGACCCGCGGGCGGTGGACAAGGTGGTCGACGGTCTCGCGCGGGCCGGGGAGGTCGTCCGGGTGAAGGAACTCCTCTTCGACGCCGCGGCGCTTCGGGGGATCCAGGAGAAGCTCGTCGCGTTTCTCTCGAAGCGGGACGAGGTCACCGTGCCGGAGTTCAAGACGATGACCGGGCTCTCCCGCAAATACATCATCCCGCTGCTCGAACACTTCGACGAGCGGAAGGTCACCCTTCGGGTGGGGGACAAGCGGGTGTTGCGGAAGAAGTAGCCGCCTCGGTCACTCCACGGATCGCCAGAGGGCCGCGCACGCCGCGCCCGTCCCGAAGCCGGCGAGATGCCCGGCGAGGCTGTACGGCCCGGGGTTGAGCAGGTTCGACAGGGGCCCCGGGCCCCACCCCCACAGGAAGACGGAGACCGCCCAGGCGCACGCGAAGAGGTAGGCGGGGACGGTGACGACCCGCCCCATCCCGTACATGTCGATCGGCACATCGGGAAAGAAGACAAGGTAGGCGCCCAGCACCCCGGCCACGCTGCCGGCCGAGCCCAGCGCGTCGGGCATGCCCGCCTTTCCCCACAGGACGTGCGCCGCCCCCGCCACGGCGCCGCAGAAGAGGTAAAAGAGCAGGAACGGAACCCGTCCCAATCGATCCTCCACGTTGTCCCCGAGGACGAAGAGGAAGAGGCACCCCACCGCCAGCGGGACGATCCCTCCGTGAAGGAAGGGAGTCAGCAGCAGCGCGAACCTCGGGACTCCGGAAAAGCCGGCGCCGGAGGGGAGCGCCAACCGCCCCGGCAGGACGTCCATCCCGCCGACCCCGATCCACGCGAGGAAGAACAGAAGGACGGTTAGCAGGAGGATCCCGTAGACCGCCAGAGGCGGGAGAGCGGAGGCGGACGGCTTGTCCGCGAGGGGAACCAGGACCGGGAGGCCCGGCACGGGGATCTCCCCGGGGTCCATGCTTGCGGCGTAGGGGCCGAGCCGGCGGTTCTCCCGGCGTCGGACCTCTTCCGCCATCGACGTTCCGAGGGCTTCGTAGAGCGCCGCGTGGTCGCGCTGGAACTTGTATCTCGCGGACAAGGCCGTCACGGAACGCCTCGAAACGAGCATCCCGCCGCACCGCCGGCAGCGGAAGACCGGCACCCCCATGAGCTCGAAGTCGGCGGGGCGCAGCGGCTCGTCGCACCGCGGGCAGGAAAGGCCCGGGGCCTCGTCCCATGCGCGCCGCAGGGCGGCTTTCCTTCCTTCTCCCGGCGGGCGGGAGAGATCGTCCGCGGGCGCGGGATCTCCTCCGGCGGACAGCCGCCCCTGCGTCAGCTCGCGGATCTCGCCGGGGTCGAACCAGGCCGCGCCGCAGGTGCGGCACCGGTCGACCTCGACCTCCCCCGACGTCATCGCGGCCATCGAGGAGATTTTGCAGGAGGGACAGTTCACTTCGTCTTCAAACCGTTCATCGGGGAGCGAGGACCTGCAACCGTTCCCCGGAAGCGGCGCGATTGAGGGCGGCGTCGAACGAGGAAAAAAGGACATCCGGGCCGGCCGGAGCGGAAGCGATGGTCATCGCCGAGGAAAGGTGGATCGCATCGAATCCCCGAAGGCCGTATTTCGCAGCCAGCCGCCCCGCCTCGACCTCCCGGAAATCGACGACCGCGAGCCGCTCCCAGTCCCGCCGCAACGCCCGGGACGCGACGCCGTACCCGCTCTTCGAGAGATCGCCCGCGCGCATCCGCCGGCTCAGGGCGGAAACCGCCTCGGGGTAGGCCACCCGGCTGGCGGCGACGACCTCCGCCTCGTCGACCCACTCCCTGACGGCGGCCGAATGGGTTTCCTCGACGTAAAGCTTGACCAGGGCGCTCGTGTCGAGGAAAAGGATCACCGGCGACTCTCGAGCACCGTATCCGCCAGCGGCTTCCCTTTGATCTTCACGCCCCGCGCGCCCTTGGGTTTCCCCCGAGGCATCCGCGCCTCCCCACCGTCCGAGAGCCGCTTGAGAGCCATGCGTTCCTTGGTGATCGGAACGAGAACCGCCACCTCCCGTCCACGCGCCGTCACCACGACCTCTTCCCCGCCCCGGGCGATTTCTATGTAGCTGCTCAGCCTGGCCTTCAATTCCCGTACTCCGACGGCGATCATCGCACCCTCCCCCCCGCGTGTCCGCGCAGGGAAACTCCCTGTAGCCACATGATATCACGAATGTGGTCACTTCCAGGGCAGGGGACACACCTTCCCTGCATCCCGGGTTTACACCAGGTATGTCCCCTGAAAGCGCCTGCCCTTTAAAGTACGCTTCTCCTGCCGTATCCTCTGCCATAAACATCCATCTGTGGCTTGTGTCGGCAACGGGTGTAGCATGCTCCGATGGAAGCGGTGAAGGTGATTGTCGCCTGGGGGGCGTTCGCGCTCTTCCACAGCCTGACGGTTTCGGAGCGGTACGAGCGGTGGGCCCGCCACGCCATGGGCGAGGAGCGGTTCGGAGCGTGCCACCGGTTCCTCTTTACGGCGTATTCCGCCGCCGCCACGGCCGCGGCGCTCCTCTACGTCCGCTCCCTCCCGGACCTCCCCCTCTACCGCCTCGACGGTTGGGTCCGCCTCCTCTTCCACGGGGTGCAGTTCCTCGGGGCGGGCCTGCTCCTGTGGACGCCGTGGGACCTGAAGGAGTTCGTCGGCCTGCGCCAATGGGAACGGCGGCGGGAAGGAGGACGGCAACCGGCGGGCACCAACGATCGCCTCTTCACCGGAAAGGGGTACGGCCTGGTGCGCCACCCCCTCTACCTCGGGTGCTCGCTGCTGCTCGCCTTTCACCCCGTCCAGACGCGAAACAGCGCCGCCACGGCGGCGGCCGTCATCGCCTATTTCTACATCGGCACCTTTTTCGAGGAGCGCCGGATGCTCCGGAAGTTCGGGGAGGCGTACCGGCAGTACCAACAGCGCGTGCCGCGGTTCCTGCCGATCCGGATTCCGCGTCGCGAAATCTTCCCGTGATATCTTCCCGGCGCGCCCGTTCAGCGGGTCCGGCCGTCGTTTTCCTGACGGAATATCAGTAGTCGATACCCCTGGTGTATGCAATGTTGGCGCCGGAGCCGGTCGGGATGAAGGGCTGCTCCATTCAAATAGTCATCCCCGTGACAAAACCTTCACGAATCGCATCAATAATTAATCTTGGTTCTTTGGCATCTCCGATAATATAGGTTTCTTTAACTATTCTTGATATTTCATTCTCCAGTTGGTTCGATGATTCTCGATTGCTTGCGAATACAACACAATCAGTATGTAATTTGGTTTCATTCTCTTCCATCTTATTAAAAATAATAATTTCTGTCTTCCCGATAATCTTAAGAGTAGAGTTTGTATGTATCTTTACATTATTCCTTTTTGCGAATTGTGTCAAAAAGTAATATGCCAATATTGGTTCCACATCATTCGGGAAACCATTTGTTCCAGCAACAACATTTACATCGAATCCCTTTCTGCTAAGATAATCTACGATATCCAATGCTATGACATCTTCTCCAATAACACAAAACACTTTTTTCCCTTCAATTGCTTCATTGTCGCAATTCTCAAAAAACTTTCCACAGTCATAGACATCAACGCAACTATCGGCATCCTTGACATGTGCTGGAATGACCGAACGCGCCCCTGTCGCGATAACCGCAACGTCCGGAAGGTCCTTCGCCAAGATGTCCTTGTTTACTTCGGTATTCAATAATATCCTTACGTTTTTCAATACATTGAATTGCTCCTTGTAAAAAGAGAGCGTCGTTGAAAACTCCCTGTTAACTTTCGCTTTCAATAGATTTCTGTATTGTGGACTCAACAATTCGCCTTCTTTTTCGTAAAGAGTTACATCATGTCCTCGAATAGCCGCAGCCCTCGCCGCCTCCAGGCCAGCAGGTCCTGCCCCAATGACGGCAACCTTCTTTTTCTTTGCAGAAGCCCCAATATTTGCAAAGGATCTTTCTCTCCCCGCTAACGGGTTTATTTGGCATTTCAAGCTGCGTCCGGAAAACATTTCCCGAAGACATTGATTGCACGCCACACATCTCCTTATTTGCTCCGATCTTTCTTCGATTACTTTTTTTGGAAACTCAGGATCGGCTATCAGACCCCTGCTCAATAATATGTAATCCGCGTAATTGTTTTCCAAAATCTGTTCGGCTAATTTCGGATCATTGATTCTGCCGGCGATACCGACCGGGATATTAAGAGCATTTTTAAACTCTTTAGCGTTTTTAGCGTTATAACCTCTTGGTATTGGATAAGGCGAAATAAAATAATAATAGACTTCGTGGACTCCTGCACTCAAATTAATGGCGGCAATTCCCTCTTCTTCAAATTTTTTACATATCTTTACCGAATCGTCAATCGTGATGCCTCCATCAAACATTTCCGAAGTAACGATTCTGCACGTCAGTGGATAATCATCGCCAACGAGTTTTCGCGTTTTCCTTATCACATTTAATGCGAACGTCATCCTTTTCTCTAACGAACCACCATATTTATCCGTCCTCCTGTTCGTATGTGGAGAAAGAGAACTCCCACCAAAATATCCGTGTGAAAAATGCAAGTCGACCATGTCAAAGCCGGCAACTTTTCCTCGGAGTGCCGCTTTTGCCATGTAGTTTTCGTATTCTTCTATTTCTGTTTCCGATAAAACCCTGACGGGAATATTCGTCAATGGAGACTTTACATCGCTGAAGCACACCACGTCGTCCATTCCCTGACGACCAAGATGCATTACCTGGACCCCTGCAAGGGCTCCGTTTTTGTGAATTACTTCCGCCAGATCCGCCAAACCATTAATATATTTGTCCTCATGGAGGCATAACATGTTCAGGAATTGGTTCAACACCCGCGGCCCCATATTTACGGCGCCGACGTAAATTAATGACGCTCCGCCTTTCGACAGGTTGTCGTAATATTCTATGGTTTTTTGAGTGATGTTTCCTGCAGAATCCGCCGTTCCAGAGGCAGTAGGCGCATAGACCATTCGGTTCTTTAAGGTATGCTTTCCGATTTTAATTTTATCCTGTATTTTTGTATACATCGACATTGGCCCCTTTATTATTTTTATGTTCTATGATTCGATTTCGATGTCTCTGTTATATATTTGACGAACTCCGTGGCGACACATTCCGCCTCCCCTTCAAACATATTGGTTGCTTTTTTGGGCATATTCCCAGCCATGATATTCTTCAAGCGATCCATTGCATTCAAAGAACTATCCGGGACAGGTATCTTTTTCGGTCGCGGTCTGGGCTCATGGTATCCATCGAAAATAATATCCTTTTTCTTTCTGCTTCCTTTACCATCATTTGAATTCAATATGCCTTCTATTTTTACAACCTCGATGTTCTTTTTACTATTTCTTATAATATCCACAAGATAAGTCTCATTAATTCCCTTACCGCTTCCCGCTACGCTAATAATTACCGGTGTCTTACTTTCGCAAATCAGCCTGTCACCTTTTTCCATTTTCTTGTGGAATGTGATTGTCCGATTTTCCATGTATTTATGTACATTGACGTTTTCAATAAAAGATACGTTGTCGAAAATATCTGATCCAAACTTATGTGCCAATGTAGATCCGACCAGGCCAAAACCGAAATCCTGTGAACTATTCCCCAGCAACAATATGTCAAATCCATGACAATACTGCTCTATAATCCTCGACAAGACGTATCCAATATCGTAACTGTTCCCCAGGATTACATTTCCACAATCCCCCCAAATCCCGCGATCTACTCCAATTAACAATGATTTCCTGATGAGATTCGCAGCTCTTTCGTTACCGATGGAAATTGCGGTTATGTTCACATTTTCAAGTTCTTTTTTAATTTTCATTGCCAGATCGATTGCATGTAAATCATTTGGATTGCATACATAATACAAGTTCTTCTCATATAGCTTAAATTTGTGATCGATATATACGGGCTTCTGCCCGAATATACCGTCGCATATTAAAACAATGATATTCATAATTATTCTATAAATCCGTCTTCCCCCTTTATTCTATGACACGCAATAACATACGCCATATCCACCCCGTGGATACTTCCAGGAGATGGCATCTTGGGCACACGCAATACGGCAGGAACCGCATTCGAGACAACTCGCATAGGAAAAATTCAACTCGTTCCTGTCCGACATTTTGAAACATCCTGCCGGGCAAATCAAAACACAAGATCGCGCCGTACATTTTTGGCACACATCCTTATCTAATATTATATGTGCCCTCTCGTCCACGTTGAATCTATTCCCTAATAATACATCGTCGATATTTAACATATGTACGCTCGGATTATTTTGTAGAATTCCCGGAGGCGCGCCATTCTATTACCATTATCCAGATTCGCTAACGCATTATATATAAGCTTCGTCTTTGGTCGATTTATGGGTGTTCTAAGCATATCGTTAAATGAGTTACAAATAATGCCGGGAACCCTTTGATGGAATTCCGGGCTCTTTATTAATGTTGTCGCCCTGCGGTAGCGTTTCAAATCCGACAATACATTGCTTTGCCGTAAATATCGCATATATCGGGATGTTGTCCTGCAGGTGTAATCCTGCCTATTTACGCAATCCGCGACGGTATTGGCTGCCGCGACTCCCGAAGCGACCGCATAATTTACACCTTCAAAATGTAGTCCCGTGCTCAGTACCAAACCAGCCGCATCTCCGGCAACAATCAGCCCATGCGAAAATAGCGTCGTGGATTTTTTATAGGCGGTCGGGATCAAATGCGCCGAGTATTCAAGCGATTTTCCACTCGAAATCAGATGCCGGATATGGCGATTATTCTTGAATTTATCCAATACCTCATAGATATTGCTCCCGTTATCAATCAAGGACCGCAGCTTTGCAACTACGCCAACGCTGATGGTATCGCTATTTGTATATAAGAAACCGCCCCCTATCAGGCAGCCGTCCAATCCGATAAACTCATGCGACAACCCTTCCCTGTCGGTGCTTATCCCCAGATGTCGAAAGACCTCCTCATCGACTTTGATAATTTCTTTTACGCCCAAGGAATATTCGCTGCAGTCCGTCCCATGCCTGTTCGTTTCATTTCTATGGATGATGGAATTGACGCCATCCGCCAAAACGACAATATCGGAGTATACTTCTCCATCATCCCTATCCGTTTTCACTCCAACTACCCGGCCGTTATCTACCAACAGTTTTTCAACCGACATTTCCGTCAACAGCTTCACGCCGGCTTTTTGAGCAATACTTGCGTACCAACGATCGAATTTGGGCCTATAGGTCGTAAACCCGAACGGATTATTTGAATCCGTGTTTTCGCATTCCGCCGATACGCTCAGGTCGTTATTCAACACCGAAAACTTTTTTCGCGTAATCGGCCGTTCGATTATTCCTTCCTCCCAGATGTTATCGACCAGATTCCGAAACCAATCTCCTACTACCACACCCCCAAACATATTCTTGACGCCTACATGTTCGCCTCTCTCCATCAGCAAGACTTCAACACCTTTTTTCGCCAATTCATATGCGGTAGTAATTCCGGCTGGCCCGGCACCGACTACGATTACATCAAAATTTTTCATCGATATTCCGATGCATCGTATCGAGGGTACGTTTGACAAATGGCATTAATCGCTTGATATCGCCCACAAATCCGACATCAGCCACCTTAAATATAGGTGCGTCTCTGTCCATATTCACGGCAACTATGTTCCTGGAATCCACAATTCCCTTGATATGATGTTCAGTGCCGGATATACCAAGCGCGATATACGTATTAGGCGATATTGCCTTCCCAGTAATACCTATTTGCCTGCTCATTGGAAATAAACCTGAATCGACTAATGGCCTTGTACAACCATAGGTGGCCTTGATATTGTCTGCAAACGTCAACACATCGTCAAGACATCCACTGTCGATAACACCTGTTCCAATACCAACCACGATATCGGCTTCCGTCAGGTCAATATTCCTGTGATCTCCTTTTATTAATCCTTTTTCGGTCGCCTTCCTCCGGTGATCGTTCGACAGGTTAAATTCCCTTATATTACTATAGACGTTTTTTTTATCGGTCCTTAGATATCCTATTACTCCGGATTTAATCGACAATATCAGGGAATTATCGGACTTAATCTTATACTTACAATACACTTGTCCGTTAATTATCGGCCTTGAAACTTCAAAATAGCCATTCCTATAATTAACTTCTACACTATTGGAAAGATGAATGATATCCAACCGGGAAGCGATATCGTTGGCAATACTCCGTCCAATATTTGTAGCTCCTACCAGTGCCATGAAAGGATTACCGACATCCATGTGGGGCTTCACGACCAGGCCATGTATATCCATCAGGCAAATATCATCACCGTATTTATAATGGTGAACGCTGTCTAAAGAAAAAGAGTTTAGTTGCCGTAGCGAGCTTTGACTAATTATTTTATCCGTTATTATTATGCCGATCAGGAAACCATTCATTTGCTTCTTCAGCTTGTCGGCTTCCGTAAGCATCTCGTAGGAGATATCTTTCAAATCGGCAACGCCAATTTCGCTATAACTATCCGGCTCCAGGAAGCAATATATAGGAAATTTTGGCGTCATACCCTGCCTTCATAATAACTGTTGATAGCGAGACAAATTTATCGCCTATATTTCCCTCGCGAGCTTATACGCGTCATAGATTGCATCCATCGCAGTTCTTGGGGCAAGACAATCTCCAACGCGGTAAAGCTCCTTCACTTTCCCTTTCAGCGCTGTATACAATTCATCATTTGCTTTGTTCCACGATGCGATAATCACAGCGTCAATTCCCTGGATTGTATCTTCCCTTCCCGAGTACGCATTTTTTACTGTCACATTCCTGCCATCATACGCTGTCATGATTGTATTCGGAGTGAATTTCACTCCAGCGGTATAGAGTTTTTGATACACGTCCGTGAGATTGATGAAGTCAATCTCCAAGCCCACGAACGGATACTTTGTGACTATTTCGACGTATTCCGCCCCGTTTGAACACAAGTATTCCGCAACGTCTGTGGCCTTTCTAAAGGTATCATCCCCGACTATGACAACCCGCTTCCCGACATTCGGTAAACGTTTCAGAACGTCCATACAGTCAATGACATTCTTGTTATTATTTCCGTCAAAAGGCGGGATATGTGCCCTGGATCCTGTCGCAAGAACGACGGCATCCGGATTTTCAGCCAGGACAAATGCTTCGTCAATTTCCTTTCCCAGCGTGATAACTACGCCTTGCTTCTTCAACATCACTTCTCGGTACCTTTTCACTTCCCCGAATTCTTCCCTGCTTTTTACGTTCGTGATCAGGTTTATCTGGCCGCCTAAATGACTCTCCTTCTCGTACAACTTGACTTGATGTCCCCTCAGGTTTGCGACACGGGCGAATTCCATTCCGGCGGGACCGCCCCCCACAACGATGATCGTCTTCTTCTTCTTCGCTTGGGAAATCTCGTCCAACTCCTGTTCAAACCCTACCACGGGATTCTGGACGCACGACATTTCGAACTGCTGGAAGATTCTGCTCGTACAACCTTGCAAGCACCCCATGCACTTCCTTATTTCATCTTCCCTTCCTTCCCTTGCCTTATTGACAAAGTCGGGATCGGCTATATTTCCCCTGCATATTCCAACCAAGTCTGCGTGCCCGTCAGCAAGCACCTTCTCGGCGAATTGCGGATCATTTATCCGCTGAACGGCAATTACGGGCAGATCGGTTACGCTCTTTATCGCGGAGGAGTAGGGAACAAGCCAACCGATCGGGTAGCTCGCGTTGCCGACAATAATGGGAGTGGTCGCATAATTGCCCGCACTGACACTGATATAATCCACATTGCCGGCGCCTTCGATCTTTTTTACGATCTCCTTCGCCTCGTCGAGGTTGATACCGCCCTCGACGAATTCATCGGCACTGATCCTGAAACCAACGATAAAATCCTTCCCACATTCCGCCCGGATACCTTCGATGATCTCCCTGGCAAAGCGCATCCTGTTATCGAGATCACCCCCGTACTCATCCTTCCTCTTGTTGCTGAATCCGGAGAGAAACTGACATATCAGGTACCCGTGTGCGCCGTGGACCTCGACCCCGTCCATTCCGGCCTTCTGGACATTTATTGCGCTCTTCACATACGCATCGATCATCTCCCGGATATCCTCACTCTCCATCTCCTTGGGAACCTGCCGGTTCAAAGGACACGGAATGGCGGACGGGGAGATAACGTGCATCCTGTTGAAGCCCGAATGGGATTGGCGCCCGCCATGCCACAGCTGAACCATCCCCTTGCAATCGTACTTATGCAAGGATCTGGCTAATTTCTCGTACCTCGGGATGCATTTCTCGTCGTAGACGAATGTATTGCCACTGAGGGGATGCGTACTCGGATGCACTCCGGTTACCTCGGTTATTATCAGCCCGACCCCCCCCTTTGCTCTTCTCTCCAGGTAAGAAATATATTTGTCGTTAATTATGTTTTCCGGCTGTTTCCCGAAATTCGTCAAGTGTGCGGTAACAACCACACGGTTTTTTATCATTGTCGACCCAATTTTAATCGGACTGAACAACATGTACGTTCCCTCCTTTTTATTAGCGCCTATATCATTAGAGCGTCATCGTTACCGTATATGCATCATGAATGGCTTTTAATGTATCTCTTGGCGCAAGACAATCTCCTATTCGAATTATTCGCTTTGTCTGGTCTTTATACATTTCCTTGACTTTAAAATAGAGCGAATCGTTGGCTTTCCTGTCCAGACTTACGATAACCATATCTGTGTCTTCCAGTACATTCTCCCTATTGCTGAATAAATGTCTCACCACGACAGAATTATCGTTTATACGATCCAAAATATGGTTCGTCATAACGGATACATTGCTGTGATTGTACAATTTCAACAGAAGGGGTGGAATCGATAGCGGGGGAAGTCTATGGCCGACAAATGGCCCCGGAGTCACATATGTTATCTTCCTTGAATAATCCGCCAAGTGAACGACGGAACCTATGCTTCTCCAGTGATTTTCTCCTCCATCGACTACCACTACATTTCCTCTGAACCTTGATTTAAAATCATCTTTGTGCATGTCTCTTATGAACTCCACTTCAGTCACAACATTCTTTTGATTACTGCCGTCAATATTTCCATCCAGCCCGTATTGTCTATAGCCAATTTTTGTCGAATCCGCCCCCGTCGCAAAAATGATCACGTCGGGATTGGATTCCGCGATCATATTTTGATCGACATCAACACCGGTATTTATATTTACGTCCAGTTTCCGAAGCCTGTTGTCCAAGAATCTCCTGATTCCGCCGAACTCGTCCCTGAATGGTAACTTCGTGATAAGACGTAAATTTCCTCCCAACTCCCTTTCTTTTTCATAGAGGGTTACCGCCTGGCCCCGCTTGGCACATATTTCCGCCGCCTTCATCCCCGCGGGGCCACCGCCGATAACCATTACGCGTTTCTTAATGGCGGTGCGAGGAACGTTTTCTTCATCGTATTCCAACTCCCGGCCCACTTCCGGGTTGTGAGTGCAACTGATGCCTCTGACCTTGAACAGATATTGTTCGCATCCCTGATTACAGCCTATGCAATACCTTATGTCATCCAGATTGCCGCCTCTTGCCTTTTTTACCCAATCGGGATCGCTGATAAGAGGTCTGCACACTCCGATAAAATCCGCGTGCCCTTCTTTTAATACCTGTTCGGCATATGCCGGATCGTTGATTCTTCCGACCGTGCCGATACGGGTATTGCTTATTTCTGCTTTAATTGCTGAAGCAAATGGAACCAACATTCCAACAGGATGTTGAAAATCCGGGACAATTGTGTTCATGGAAAAGTACGTCCCGGCCTTGATTATCAAATAATCCAATTTATTCGTATCCGTAACAATCTTCGCTATTTTAATTGCGTCCTCAATTGTGATCCCCCGGGGCGTAAACTCATCCCCGCTTAATTGCATTCCGACAAGATAATCGTTCCCGACTTTTTTTCGAACGTTATTAATCACATCCACCGCAAACCTGACCCTGTTTTCCAAAACACCACCATACTCATCGTTTCTTCTATTGCTATAATTTGACAGAAATTGAGCGATCAGGTAGCCACCATAGCCGGAATGGATTTCAACTCCGTCGAACCCACCTTCCCTTACCCTTCTCGCGGCGTTTCCATATGAATCGACAATTTCCTGAATGTCTTCCGGCTCCATCTGTTTGGGAACTTCTTGATACACAATGTCCGGAATTGGCGAAGGTGCCAGCAAATGCAAACCTGAATAATCGGATCCGCCCTGTCGTCCGACGTGGGAAATCTGGCTGACTATTTTCGTGTCATATTCGTGAATCGCGCGGGTTAACTTCTTATATCCGGGTATTACCGAATCATCCCAGCAAATCAACTCATTGGGGAGCAATCTGCACGTGGGGTGTATACTTGTGTATCCTACAACGATCATTCCGACGCCGGCTCTTGCCCTTCTTACGTTGTATGCGATTATGCTGTCGTTCATGACATTGCCAAAACCTGTCCCGTGGCCGGTCCATACGATACGATTGCCGAGCTCGACACCCCCTATCTTTATAGGAGAAAACAACTTGTTAAATCTCATTGTCGATCTCTGAGGGTAGTATCTTTCCCAATGCGAAGGAGGAGCCTGCCGGCCGTGCTCCAGGATGGAAGACGAGGTAACCATCACACATTTCAGTATTTAAGCCCCCTGCGCCACTCCTTCATTCCGTGGTAAACGGAGCAATTTCAGTGCCGTCATAGCAGGATCCGGTTTTCGCGTCGGAATGAAACCGGAAACGAAGAGAAAACCATATTTAGACACTTTCGGATGCGTTGGTTATCGCCGGATACCTCGAGAAACAGCCCTTTCGTTGACGTGACATTGCCTGACGACCAGACAGATGCATCAGATCAGGACAGGTAATGTCTTTAGAGCGCGTCCCGGGTTTTTAGCAACACGACCAGATTTAAGGTTTGCACCTCCTCATCGTTTTGATTATGGATATGCCTTTCAAACACCACGATGCCTCTGCCGGCTGTTTTTGTTACCCTTTTGCTATGGACAACTTCCGTCGCCTTGACCGTATCACCGATGAATACCGGCTTGGTAAATTTACATCCGATTTCCAATAGAGCAATTAACGAATCTTCATATAAATTAAGCATGCCCACCAAGCCGTTCGATATCGCCAGAATGAGCGGTCCATGGGCAATTCGTCTTTTGAAAATTGTATTCTTGCAATATTCTTCATCTAGGTGTAGTGGGCTGTAGACTCCGCTTACTCCTGAAAACAGTATCAAATCCGTCTCTGTTATCGTTCTCCCTTTCGTGATATATTTCTGTCCAACTTCAAAGTCCTCAAAATACATGTTGTTCTCCATATGTTTTTATCGTCACATTTTTCTTTTTTTACCGATTTCTTCCAACCCGAATTGCTTGATCGCCCTTTCCTTCAATTCAACTTTTTGAACTTTTCCGGACGACGTCAAAGGGAATTCGCTCACAAACTCGACGTATTTCGGTACTTTATATGAAGCGATATTGTTCATGCAATAGGCGATAATCTCATCGGAGCCGATCTTCGAATTCTCCTTTAAGATAACGTATGCCATGGGGATTCCGCCTTTGACCTCATCGGGTATTCCTACCACTGCGACCTGCTTCACAAGAGGATGCGTATGCAGATAATTTTCGATCTCCGCCGGGTATACATTATTCCCCCCGGACGTAAACATGTCTTTGAGCCGACCGGTAACTATCAAGTAGCCATCCTCATCAAGTAATCCCAGATCGCCTGTATGCAGCCACCCGTCCTTGTCGATCGCTTCCCGTGTCTCCTTTTCTTTCTTGTAGTATCCTGCCATCACGCTGCTGTTCGGCAAGATATCCCGAGTGCAAATCTCTCCATTTTCATTTTGCCCCAATATATTTCTCGTTCCGTCGTCCATGATTCCGATCCTGGTGTAGGGCATTGGCCTTCCCGAAGTCCGCAATCTCTTATCTATCGGATCATCATAGAGAACCATGCTTCCAAGCCCTGAATTCTCAGTCAAGCCATACACCATGGTAATTTCCGGGACAATTGCCATGACTTCCTTGATCACCTCTACCGGATTATGTCCTCCGGCCATGATTCCTCCTCGTAAAGACGAGAGATCATGTTTTGAAAAACTTTCATTATTCATTATGTTAATATACATATTATCTGAACCTATCCCGATCGTTACTTTTTCTTTTTCAATGATTTTTATACATTCTTCGGGATCATACTGTTCCAACACTACCATCGTGACCCCAAATAATATAGAAGTGGCCGAGCATCCCAAGGCTCCCGCATTTGTAAAAAACGGGAGGGCGACAATCATCCGGTCCTTCCCATTCCTGTAACCAACGCCAACCCCAGCACAGAAGAAGGATGCCATGTTACTTCTATGCGTACACATAACTCCCTTAGGAAATCCCGTCGTTCCGGATGTATATTGAATGCTCATAATGTCTGTTGGAGATACATGGGCTTCCGTTTTTATCAACGCACTTTCTGATCCATGATGATCCCCGGTCTCAAGAACTTCATTAAAATCGAATGTCCCGGCGTATTTTTTCCCGATTCTACTGAGGATAACGACATGTTTAGGTTCTATGACGTCTTCCGTATCTTTAGATAACTTTCTGTTTTGTTCGATGCCTGGAACAATTTGCATGATCATGTCGACGGCGTTTGTTTTCTCCAGGAATACATCATTCATAATCAGAGCTGTACAATCGGATTGCTTCAGGACGTATTCCAGTTCACTCAGACGATATCTGGTATTGATCGCCACCATCCTGGCGCCAATTTTGTATATTGCAAATTGTGATACGACCCATTCAGGACAATTTGTCATCCACAACCCTACGTTATCTCCAGCCTTTATCCCCAGTGCCATCAGGCCATTGGCAAAGCTGTCAACGTATCTTCTCAACTGCCCAAATGTAATCCTGCGATTCTTGTATACTATTGCCTCGACGTTGCTATGATCAGCGGCCGCGCGGTTAAGGGCATTTCCCCACGTATTACGTGTCTTTTCGTACCAATCGTCAATTCCGGTTCTCATGCTCCACGCATTCGGTATCATACTTTCCTCCGCAAGGGCTCAATTTCATTGGACGATACGTTTCTCATACAACATGCGTATCCTGTTGTCGTCGTATCCCAAATCTTTTAAAATTTCCATCGTATGCTCTCCGAGAACCGGCGCCCCGACCTTTTTCACGGTCCGACATCGCCCCATTTTTATCGGGCATTTCAATACAGATATCCTGCCACATTTTTTATGATGAGCCTTGGCAACGAACGTAGGCATTTTGATGTTCTTGTCGTTAAATAACTCTTTATAGTTGTATATCCGGCCCGACAATAGTCCATTTTGGTCGAATATCTTCTCCCACTGCCTGTTTGTCTTTTCCGCCAGCACTTTATTCAATAAATCATAAATATTATGTTTATTTTCTATTCTATTTTTATTATTCTTAAATCGTTTGTCATTAATTAGTGATGGTTCTTTGATGGAATCACATAATAAGCGCCAATATTTATCGTTAATTATCGATAAGCTAATGTATCCTGTCTTTGTCTTGAAATAACCTCCTATAGCACCAAATGACGAATACAGCCCGGTTCGTTCCGGGACCCTATTCATCATGAAATATTCCTGCATTTTCGGGAGTTGCAACATCAGTGCAACATTCAATAAAGACAGCTCTACATATTGCCCCATTCCCTTTTTGTCTCTCATCTTGGCGGCGCCTACGATCGCTAACGCCGCATAGATTCCAGTCGCAATATCTATTATCGGTGTACCTATGCGAATTGGCGGGCCTCCTTCATCTCCGCTAATCATGGACAACCCACTCATTGCCTGCATGATACTGTCTACGCCCGGCTTGTTCTTATACGGCCCAGTCTTTCCCCAAGCCGTTATGGAACAATAGATTATTTCCGGGTTGATTGATTTTAGCTTTTTATAATCGAATCCGAATTTACTCATTACGCCCGGCCTGTAATTCTCAACAACTATGTCAACATTCTTTACAAGATCGTATATTATGTTTGCACCTTGCTTGCCATCGATATTTACCACAATACCTTTCTTATTCTGATTCGAACATAGAAACAAAGCGCTTTCGCCTTTCAGAAAAGGTGGGCCCAAATATCGGGCATCATCGCCATCACCTGTTTCAACTTTAATTACCTCGGCTCCCATTTCAGCCAATAATTGTGTACAATAAGGACCCGCAAGAGCCCTTGTAAAATCAAGTACTCGCAAACCTTCCAGCGGGTTCATCTCGTTATATTCCTTTAGTTATGGAATAGTATATTGCGTCTTGGATCTTGTTTCTTCTAATTGTGGACTTACTTTCTAAAAAATCCAATATGCAAAAAAGGATCTGAATTCTTCCAAAAAATTGATTCACGGATTTTACTCTACTGTGGTTATATACAAGCATATACATATCAAACGGCGTCAATTCGACATATATTTCGAGATGACCCAATATGGATGCCATATATTTTTCAATATACCCGATATAGTTCGTCTTGTATTTACCTAAGTCAGTTATGATACCCCCATGCCCTGGCAGCGCGAACGAGAACGAATTGTACTGCTCTAATTTTGCAAATGATTTAATACTATTATTTATTGATGAATATCTTGAGTTGCAATTACCGACATAATCTATGGTGGGTAATGTATTATACCCGCCTACGACATGGTCTCCGCAGAATAATAATTTATATTCGTAATCATAATAACATGCTGAGCCCACAGAGTGCCCAGGCGTGTAGATAACCTGCATCTTACGTCCAGACAAATCCAATATATCATTATCATTAACATAATGGTTTGAATCAAAACTTTCCGCGTAGATCTTAATCTTGTGGAATTCATCAAAATAGTTTACGTATTTCGAGGGAAATCCGCTACTAATCAAAAGGTCATGCACAAGCGTGCATCTTTGATCCCACTTTGCCTCGAAGTTTGTCGTCCATGTTTTTGATTTATTGTGAATGAACACCGTGGAACCATATTGTGTTTGAAGTACCCTGGCCAACCCAATGTGATCCGTATGTTCATGGGTCAGCAACAGGTACACGGGTTTCTTCCTGCTTTCTATGTATCGAGATATCGTCTTAATATTTGACGGTGTTTTGGGGCCGGTGTCGATCATAATTACGGCATTTTTATCATTAATTACATATACATTGCCGCATATGCCCATGATTGGTATTTCAAGAAAAAGCGTGTCGATATTGAAAGTGCGCTTCAAATGCCTAAAGCTGCTCGTCGTATCAGGCGGCATGGGGGACCCGCTTCAGCCATTGCAAAGGCTGCGTCGTTACGCCACCCGTTCGCATCGCCCTGATGGGAAGGAAAGGCAACGGACGAGAAACCGTTCACATCTTTCTTTTCCTGCTGATCTCCTCCAATCCCAACTTCTTGATCGCCCGTTCCTTCAATTCGAACTTTTGAACTTTTCCCGAAGACGTTAATGGCAACTCGTCAACGAACTCGACATACCTGGGAACTTTATAGGATGTTATATTATTTCTGCAATAATCTACGATGTCTTTGGAATCAGCCTTCGACCCCTCTTTCAGCACGACGTAAGCCATGGGAACCGCACCCTTGACCTCATCGGGTATTCCAACAACCGCTACTTGCTTTATCTGCGGATGGGTATACAAATAATTCTCAATTTCGGCCGGGTATACATTGTTTCCTCCTGCAGTGAACATATCCTTTAATCTGCCGGTAACGATCAAGTATCCATCTTCGTCGAAGAGTCCAAGATCGCCGGTATGTAACCAGCCATCCTTATCAATGGCCTCTTTGGTTTCCTTTTCTTTTTTATAATACCCAATCATTAGGCTACTGTTAGGCAATACATCGTGAGTACAAATTTCCCCGTTATTGCCGTTTTTCAATATATTGTTCGTACTAATGTCTTTAATGCACATCCTTGTATAAGGTATCGGTCGTCCTGATGTATGTAACCTTTTCTCAATAGGATCGTCGAACAGTGCCATGCTACCAAAACCTGAATTTTCGGTTAATCCATACCCCAATGATATCTCCGGTACAATTTTCATCACTTCCTTGATAACGTCAGTGGGATTGTGGCCTCCGCCCATCAGCCCGCCTCTTAAGGAAGAAACATCATATTTTTCAAACTTTTCATGCTTCAGAATATTAATATACATGTTGTCCGAACCATGCGATATCGTAATCTTTTCTTTTTCAATCAACCGCAGACATTCTTCAGGGTCATACTGCTCCAGTACGACCATCGTTACTCCAAACAATATTGAAGTCGCTGAACACCCGAGGGCTCCATAGTTTGTAAAAAAAGGTAAAGAAACAATCATCCTGTCTTTCCCATTTCTATAACCAAACCCAACGCCGGTGCATAGAAATGATGCCATGTTGCTGCGATGAGTACACATGACGCCCTTTGGGAAACCGGTCGTTCCGGATGTATATTGAATACTCATGACATCTGACGGAGATACCTGGCGCACGAGTTTTTCCAATGTTCCGTCAGACCGGAGGTTATCCCCTAACTCGAGAACTTCTTGATAGTCCAACGTGTCCGGGTATCTTTTCCCGCTCCTGCTTAAACAAATAATATATCTCAACTTGAAATCATTTTTCCTTTTTATGTCTTTATATTTATTATTTCCTCTATCCGGAATTACTTTTTCGATCATGTCCATCGCGTTCGTTTTTGACAAAAATATATCATTCATGATAAGAGCCTTGCAATCCGATTGGCTCAGCACATACTCCAGTTCATTCAGACAGTATCGCGTGTTAATGGGAACCATACGTGCGCCAATCTTGTAGATGGCGAATTGGGATATAACCCATTCCGGGCAATTCGTCATCCATAAACCAACGCTGTCGCCGGATCGGATCCCGATCTCCAGCAAACCCCTCGCAAAACTGTCCACATGATGTCTTAGTTGCCCGAAATTAAGTCTTACATCTTTATAAATAATCGCCTCGACGTCTTTATAAACATCAGCGGTATTATTTAATATATTCCCCCATGTGTTATTTGCCCTATTATACCAATCTTCAATTTCCTTTCTGGTCTTCCATATATCTGGAATCATTTGTTTCTCCGCTAGATGTGAATTGTCTCCAGCAATGCTCGTCTTAGAAGATCAGTTTTATACCACTCTCTTTTGCAATTATATACCTTTGGATCTCCGACGTACCTGCCCCTATTGTTCCAATAAGCGAATCCCTATGATACCGAGCCACTGGAAAGTCCTCCGTTACGCCGTATCCTCCATGGATCTGAATAGCCTCGAGCGTAACTTTTTGAGCCATCTCGGTGGCAAATAATTTCGCCATCGATGCTTCCATCACGTACCGCTTTTTGTTATCGTATAGCCACGCCGCCTTATAAACCAGGTTTCGCGCAGCCTCAATACCCAGAAGCATGTCGCTCAGCTTATAGGCGATCACTTGGAATTCCGATATACGCCTTTTGAACTGAATGCGTTCATTGGCGTATTTTAATGCGGCCTCATATGCAGCCCTGGCTAACCCAACGGATCTGGCTGCCGACAATATCCTTTCTCCATTGAATGTCTCCATGATGTTTTGAAAACCGCCTTCTTCTTCTCCCAATAATTTACTCTTATGGATCTTGCAGTCTTCGATACATACTTCGTTGGTGGATGCAGGTACCGTTACAAATTTCTTAATCCTGTTTATTGTTATATTATTATTATTATTATTATCCAGCAAGAACACCCCAATGCCCTTGAAACCGATGCTCTTGTTAGTATAGGCCGCAACAACCATGAAATCACATATATCAGCCATACTCGTAAACATTTTTGTGCCGTTCATCACATAATGATCACCGTTTTTTTCAACCCTTGTTCTGATCGACTTAACATCGGACCCGGCACCCGGCTCAGTCACAGATAATGCGGCTAATTTTTTGCCTTCCAATATGGGAATGGCATATTCTTCTATTTGAGCCTTTGTACCCAGCCTGAACAATATCGGCAACACGATTTTCTGAAGAACGATGATCGTTGCAATTCCAACATTTATCCTTGCCAGTTCTTCCGTTACCAGGCACTCTTCGAGCCTCCCGCCATAACCTCCGTATTGTTCCGGTTGACCGACCTTGAGTATGCCGATATCCGCAATTTTCTTCACCAAATCCTTTGAAATCGTACCCTTATTTTCGGCCTCCTCAACAACCGGACCGATCTCATTTTCCGCAAACTTCCTGATTGTATCTTGCAACATGGTTTGTTCATTGGTTAACTCGAAATCCATTGCCGTCTCCTTTTGATCGAATGTGTTTACCGTGGTTCGAAAACGGGCAAAAATATATCCGGGCTGATACATTCGAAACACGCAACGACCGACAGCCCGATGTGAATATCGTCCATATTGCCAAAATTCCTAAGATATCCGATCATATTGAACCCTTCACCTAATCTAACAAAGACAATTACATAAGGTACTTCATTCAAAAAGTCGGCAGACGGAGGGCGGTGGACTATCGTATAGCTGATAATTTCACCATGTCCTTCGGATTGATACCATGTCAATTCTTTTGACCAGCAACTGGAACAAATCGTCCGCGGATAAAATTGGACGCTGGAACAGGCGGAGCATTTTTGAAATAACAACTTGTTTTCCGAACAACCTTCCCAATATCTTTTTGAATAATACGTCGGCAAAGGGATAAGATCTTTATTCATAATGACACTCCCCACAATGACGTAGAAGCCATTGAAAGCGGTCCACCAAAATGTATCGACGCAGCCACTTTGGCTTCGTGGACCTGACCTGGTCCACACTCCCCACGAAGTTGCCTTATGGCCTCCACCACGTGCAATAAACCTCCGGGAATTCCTGGGTGCCCTTGGGACAACAGCCCTCCGTTCGTATTTACCGGAATGGCGCCGTTTATTTCGATATTTCCGTCTTTGACGAAATTTCCAGCCGCGCCTCTCTCGCATAGCCCGAAATCTTCCAGAGCGAATATGACAACGGGGGTAAAGGCGTCGTGAATAAACAGGATGTCGACATCGGATTTCTTGATATCCACTCGGTTAAATGCCCGATCAACGGAACACTTTATTGGGGTTGAGAGAAGATCGGGATCCTGGATGAAGTTGTCATGGGAATAATTCTCTCCACCGCCGAGGTATAGGACCGGCTTTTTTTTCAAGTTTCTCGCCTTCTCCTCGGATGTCATGATCAGCACGGCACCGCCATCGACTATCGGTGCGCAATCGAGCAGATGTAAAGGTTCTGCGATCTTTTTTGATTTCAAGACATCTTCCACCGTTATGGGGTCCCGATACATTACATTGTCTTTTTTCAGGGACGCGTGTTTCCTCATTGTCACGGCAACATGAGGATAGATGTCCGGGGATGCGTTGTAAAAATGAAGATATTTCCTGGCTTTCAATGCCATTATTGCCGGCATGAAGAGCCCATACGGCCTTTCAAACTCCGGATGTCTTATGTCCGCCATCCCCTTCACGGCAAGATCCCTCGTTAATCCCGTCAACTGAAAATCTACCGAGGCAATGACGATCGTGTCCGCCAGACCCTCCTTGATTGCACTCGCTGCCCGCGAAATCATCGTTCCATGGGATTGCGCCCCCAGGTTGACACTATCCGCCCACTTATAATTTCTAATGCCGGCATACTCGGCGAGGACCGTCGACAAACGTGAATGCTTGAAGACCAGGCTTTGCGTAGCAATTATTCCATCTATATCATCTCTACGTAATCCGGCGTCTTTTGTGGCTTCAATCAACAGGTCCGAAAATAATCCAAAGACATTATTGTCCTGAATCTTCCCGATCCGATCGGCAACACCAACTATTGCCACCCGTTTTCCCATGACAACTTGTCTCCCCGCGAACCGTATCCTATAAATTCAGAACGGATTTTGCGTTTTTATACAATATGTTGTCCTCGACGTCTTTGCCAAGATTCATCTTCTTGAAATCATCGATCCATTCTTTGGGCGATATCAAAGGATAGTCGGTACCGAACAGGAACTTGTGTTTCAATTGTCCGGACATCAACCCCTTCCAGGATTCCGGCATCTTTGTCGGTAGTTCCCCGGATAAATCGACAAACACATTTTTCTTGTGTTTGACAATGGCAAGCATCTCATCCGCCCACGGCCATGAAATATGGGCACAAATGATTTTCAACTCCGGAAAGTCGGCGGCCACATCGTCGATATACGGAATCGGTTTCATATGGTCCAATTTGACACCGCCGCCACCGGGTACGCCGGCTCCAAGTCCGGTCGTCCCGGTATGAAACAGGACCGGGACGTTCAAGTCCGAACATGTTTTCCACAAGGGATAGAAAATCTTTTCATTCGGATAGAATGCCTGGGCACCCTGTTGAAACTTGACTCCCTTCATTCCATATTCCTTGACCGCGATCTTCAATTCATTAACGGCAAATTTCCCTTTCCATGGATCAACGCTGGCGAACCCGATAAACACGTCCGAATAGCTCTTGACGATTTCACATACTCTCTCGTTCGGATACCTCGGAAGCCCCGTGCCTGACTCGGCATCCCATGCCAACAATATCCCCATGGTGTTTTGACTCCGATAATCATCGGCCATTACTTCCAAAGGTTTTATGAACCTGTTCCTGACCTTTTCGCTTTTACCAATTGCGGGAGCAAGATTTGCGGACGCATCGATCCATAATCTCGCCTCCGTCGGATGAACATGACAATCAATGTATTTTTCCATAGGAATCTCCCGTTCATTGAAACAACCTGCCAAACGTCATTGCATTGGAACGATCGCTTCCCCCACTATTACTTTATCGTTCTTCTGATTCATACAATATAAATCGATCACTATGTTTCCCTGGTCGGCGTTCACGTTCTTAACCTGTCCATTACAAACCACAATGTCGCCAGGTCTGACCGGCGCGATGAACTTGACCTCGAATTTCAGTCCTTTTAACCACGCACATTTGAAATATTCGTAAACCGATTGAAACATGTACGCCAATGGGATTGTCCCGTGCGCGATAATGCCTTTGAACATCGTGTCCTTGGCAAATTCTTCATCGACATGAAGCGGGTTGTTATCTGTCGACAAGACCGCGTAGTCTTTAATTTGATCCTTGGTGATCGCGTATTTCACATCCGGCGTCACATCTCCGATGCGTACCCTCGAAACGTCTATAATATTTCCACTCATATCATGCCCCTTCCCGTTATTGCGGCCAGATGGCTCTCATTGTATTCACAACATTTATGTTGCCATCATCGCCTCTAACGACAAAGTCCAGCAATACATACTTTCTCTCTTTCTTTATATATTTATCTTTTATTACTACATCAATATAAACATTTCGCCCCTCTCTTATTGGTTCAATACATTCAAGATAGTGCCCGGCCAATACGGCACCTCCTATGGGTATGTTATTGGCGAAAATTGCTCTCAATGTAAATACGAACACCATCGCCGCCGGAGCAATCAAACCATTCTCCAAGATAAACTTCTCATAATCCAGACCTGTGTTATTAATATAATTTAATATCAACTCCCTGGACACATTGCATTGATATGTCCCCATGTTTTTCCCAACAACCAGATTCTTGTAATCGATTCCATCGAGATTTGCCATCAATGTCCCTCTTTTCCCTATTCCATCATCTCTTTGTATATAGCCAACGCTTCAGTCTTGTATAAAGGTTTTTTTATCTTGCCTACCGATGTCTTTTCGAACTTATCTTTTATCGCAATGTATTGTGGTACCTTAAAGGCGGCGAGTCTCTGTTTACAAAATCCTTTGATCTCGTCGGTTGAAATATTCGAATCCGGATGTACGACCACAAATGCAAAGACGGCCTCGTCTCTAAAACTGTCCGGAACACTCACTACAGCGGACTCAAGAATATTGGGGTGATCGTTCAATACCCGCTCGACCTCACTCGCCGAAATGTTCTCCCCCGCTCTTTTTATAATGTCCTTTTTTCGATCATAGAAATAGAAGTACCCATCCGAATCTTTATATCCGATATCACCAGTGTGCAACCAACCATCCTTATCGATTGCCTTGTCGGTTTCTTCTCGATTCTTGTAATATTCTTTAAATATCGGTTTCCCCATGATCAATATTTCCCCGGGCTCTCCGGGCTTTGTTATTATATTTCCATCCGCATCAATCAATTTAATTTCCAGCCCAATGGAAGGAATGCCTACACAATGACGTTTCCTCAAACCCCAATACGGATTCGCCGTCGCCAAGGCATATGTTTCCGTAAGACCGTACCCATCCATGAGATTGAAATGAAATCGATTTTCAAATTCGCTCCATTCTTCTTGGGAAGTCGGCAATGCGTAAAAACAGGAACGAAGCGAATGAACAGAGTCGTTACTTTGAGGAGGTTGCTTCAGCAACGTTCTTAAAATGGTTGGGACGATGCACGTGAATGTCGCTTGATGTGTCCTTACCTGGTTCATGAATTTCGAAGCGCTGTATTCCTCGATCAGGATAATCGTGCCCCCAAACGTCACCGTGGGCACAAGGGTCAGGAGCTGCCCGTTGACATGGAATAGGGGCAACGCAATCATCACTCGGTCTTTCGGGCTTAGCCAAAGTTGGAACCCCGTGGCATAACCTTGGTACACTACTCCTTCATGCGTGAGCAGCGCGCCTTTAGGCCTTGCGGTAGTTCCGGATGTAAATAACATCTCATTCACATCGCCTGGGATTACCCCTACATCCGGGTTGGACACGTTTTCGTCCAACAAAGCACTCATTGGCAAAAAGGTATCTTTCATTTTTGCGTCGGTCTTACACATAATAACATTCGTTACATTCTTGCAATCTCGGAGGACATTATTAAATACATCGATATAATCAATTTCCGTAATTACATATTTCGCATCCGAGAAATTAATTATATATTCCAGTTCGTCACCGACAGAATGAGTGTTTGTCGGAACCATTATTGCGCCAATTTTAGATAATGCAAACCAGGACACTATAAACTCGGGGGAGTTCGCCAGATGAACAACTACCGTGTCACCGCTGGCAATACCCAACCTGATGAAACCATGGGCCAGACGATTAACCCATTGGTTGAATTCGGAATAACTGTATCGCTTGACTTCGCCGACTTTATTTTCGAAGACCAGAAACTCCTTCGCCCCATAAAGCACTACTCTTTCCTCGAACAAGGCACCTAAAGTTTTCGTTCCAACGATATTTCCCATTATCTCGTTATCCAATCCGTTGATATAATGATTTCAATTATTTTCTAGTACGATTTTGGTAATCCGAATTTTTCTGCAATAAAATTCTTTGACATTTCATTTGTTATAGGTGCAAACACATACTGTCTTGCATCACGAAAGTATCTTTGCATGTCATATTCCATCGTAAATCCGTATCCCGCCATGATCCTCATTCCCATATCCGTAACCTTGACTGCGCAGTCTGAAGCAAACATCTTTGCCATTGACGCCTCAAGCGAGCATTCGATATTATTTGATTGCATCCATGCGGCCTTGTATGTAATCAACCTTGCGAGCTCTATTTCAGTGGCCATTTCAGAGATATAACTTTGTATTGCCTGGAATTGTCCTATCGGGCGCCCAAACGCGTATCTCTCCTTTGCATAATTCAACGCATCGTCGAACGCGGCTTGTGCAACTCCCAGACTGACGCTCGCCACCAATATTCTTTCGATATTCAGCGTATCCAGGATATAGTACCAACCGCGGTCGACTTCGCCGATGATCGAGCTTTCATCCACAGTCACGTTATCGAAAAACACTTCAAACGAACTTACGGCCTTGCTTCCCAATTTTTCGATTTTTCTGATTTCAAGACCATCGGATTTCGTCCCGACAAGGAATATGGTCAATCCCAGGGATTTTTTCGCAGGATTGCTGTTTGTCCGAGCCAAAGTCACGATATGGCTCGCGTGATGCGCCCCGGTAGTAAAGACCTTCTGCCCGTTGATGATGAATCTATTATCATCCTTTGCCGCTTTAGTTTTTAATGCTCCTAAAATATCCGTGCCGCCGCCTGGTTCTGTCATCCCCAAAGAAAATATTATTTCGCCATTCAATAATTTTTTTAAGTATTTATCTTTCTGATCGTCGCTACCATGCATCATTATCGTAATTCCGCCAAAACATACACCGAGCAGGTATATGAGCGCCAGCGCTGTGAATCCTCTCGAGAGCTCCTCTACAATGATTGTCTGGTCGATGATGTTACCTTTTGTTCCCCCGTATTCTTCCGGGAATGACACTCCTACAAATCCGAGATCAGCCAGCATCTTCCATTCTTTTGTTGGATATTCTTCTCGTCGGTCATAACCTCGGACCAATTCTTTTGGGCACTTCTCCTTCAAAAATCTTTTTAAGGTATCCCGTAACATCTGCTGCTCGGTTGTAAAAGCAAAATCCATGTCACATCTCCTTGGGTAAATGCCCGCTGATCCGGAGCGGGATGGAATCCCTTCGAAACCTTCCCATCAGATATCCCTTGCCGCCCACCCCGCGGCATGAATTGCCTCCCCAATGGAATGCGGCATTCTTGCATCTCCGACTAAATAGACAGCAGGGAAATTACCTCTGAATTCCTCATATAATTTGTTCTCCTTGACTCGACCGTACGCCAATATAATCTTATCTACCGTTATTTTAATTACGTTTCCATCCTTCGAAACCATATTGATTCCAGTATCCAATATCTCCGCGATTTTCGTTTCGGGATATTTGATAATATTACCTACATTTAAATACCCCATTAAGACTATCTTCCGGAGCCAATCGGACAAATAAGGAGCTCCGGCGATAGAGTCCGTCTCATCAATCATATAGACCGTCTTTCCCTCCTTGGCTAATGATGCGGCTATTTCAGCCCCCTCTTGTGCCCCAATCACAGCCACACTTTTCCCAAGATCCATCTTCGTGTTTTTCAAATAATCATCATAGATTACGACTATATCTTTTCTTATTCCCTTGATTTCCGGAACCTCAGGAGTAGAACCGGTGGCAAAAATAAAGGCATCGAACGCCTTTCTATCGATAAAGTCATTCATCATTGTTTTTGTCACTTCAGTGTTGACGTGCACATCAATCCCAAGTTTTTCCATCTGCCTGGACAGATATTTGACGATATTCCTGATTGAGCTTGTATTGAGTTTAGGGATCGATGCTGCAATTTCCGCCAGTCCGCCGAGCTTATTCTGTTTTTCGAACAATGTTACTTTATGTCCCCGAATTCCGAGAATCCTCGCCGCCTCCATTCCTGCCGCCCCGCCGCCGATAATCATCACCTTCTTCTGCGTATGAACAGGCAGGTCTCTGTTTTCTATCTCGCGGCAATATTGAGAATTTACGGCGCATTTCGAAGCGCCGTGCTCGAGGAGCCCGATTGTTGTAGTACACATGTTGCAGCAAATACACTTTCTCTCCTCGTCAAACATGCCCAGGAGTCTCTTTTTGACAACATCCGGATCCGCAATGACCGGCCTGCACAGGCCGATCATGTCTACTGTTCCTTCGGAAATGACCTTTTCGGATAGCTTGTGATCAAAAAACTTTCCGGCGTGCATGACGGGAATATTTCTGATTCCTTTGATTTTTTCTTTTACCTTGGCGGCCAAATCCAAATTTACGCCATAAGGCCGGTAAATCGATGGAACCGTCCTTTCTCCCGATTCCAGCCCCAGTCTCCCCGCCGATACACAAAGGGCATCGATTCCTGCCGAGACATATTCCGGTGCGAGAACATCGACGCCGTAATCCGTACCATATCCGACCCCTCCGGGCATAAATTCATCGACACTGATTCGCATAATTAAAGGGAAGTCACTGCCGACACGAGACTTTATTTCCGCAATCACTTCCTTCCCGAACAAAGTGGGATTCTTCCCCCATCGATCTTTTCTCATATTTAGAAAAGGGGAATGAAACTGCTGAATCAGGGATCCGTGACAGGCGTGAAGATATATGGCGTCGCTATCCGCCTGCTTGCATCTTAAGGCGGCCGCCGCGTACTGACCGATTACATTCTTTATCTCTTTATCGGATAATCCCCTGATTTCGGTGTTGGGATCAAAAAAACTGGTCATCTTGGAAGAACTTACCGCGTAACCCGTTCCGGTCGTAGTTCCTTTACAAAGGGAGCCGCCGTGAAAGATCATTGGAGCCACTTTCGCTCCCGCCAAATGGATACGCTCAATCGCATTTCCCATTCCGCGGGTATAGTCATCGTTTTCGATGCTAAATAATGACGTGAACGCTCTGCCAAGTCGATTTATGTACCACAATGCCCACGTAACCAACCCGCCCGACATTCCCCTGGCAATAGCCTCCATATTCGCCGTTGCCCTATCAGTGACTTCTCCATTTACCGTCGCCGTAAGGGTTCCCGCCGGCGCATAGTAATATCGATGCGGGAGCTCCATTCTGCCAATGGATATGGGGGTAGATATATTAGGCATTGTTTAACCCTCTCTCCGAGGTAATTAGTGCCCTACTTCTTCTTCCTGGAGCGAAAACTCGGTGGTCTCTTTTCCAGGAACGCGTTCATCCCCTCTTTGAACTCGTCCGATTTATTTAATAATGCAAGCATCTCAATCCCGCTGACGATTGATGGATACATCATGTCCGAAATATGGTTGATCGAAAGCTTGGCAATACGAATTGCCTGGGGGCTTTTCTTTAACAATTCCTTGCACCAAGTATTTACTTCCGCGTCAAGCTCACCATCCCTTACAACTTTATTCACCCATCCCATCCGCGCGGCCTCAGCCGCATCATATAACTTGCAAAGATAAACGATCTCCCTTGCCTTCTTGTCACCAACGGTCAAGGTGAGCATTTGTGTGCCATACCAAATCGGAACGCTTCCGACACGCGGCCCCGTATGACCGAACTTCGCGCTTTCTTCGGCTATTGTCAGATCGCAAAGCATGTTCAATTCATTTCCGCCGCCTACGCAATAACCACGCACCGCCGCAACTATCGGCTTTCCGAGATTCCTCATCACCGTAGACAATTGCAAACATCTACCGTAAAGTTTCCTCCCGGTGGATGCGTCGAATTCCGCTTCCATCTTGACGTCCCCGCCGGAACTGAAGTTATTTCCCGCTCCGGTTAAGACGGCTACGCCGATATCCGAATCATCCGATACGTCCTCAAACGCTTTGATAAGATCGTTGACTGTTTCTAATCGAAAAGCGTTGCGAACCTTGGGGCGATTGATCGTAATCCGGGCCACTCCGTCGCCTTTTTCATACAAGATGTCTTGATACATAAAGTGCTCCTTTATGAGTACTTGTTTGAAAGAGCAATTTCGGTGCCGTGTGTGAATATTGTGCGCCTGCCTTGAAATCCATTTCAGAAAGCAGGAATTATTCGACAAAGAAACGTGATCGTCCCATGGCCGGGCCAGTACCCTCCCCATAACGGCATTTTCAGCAACAAGTCATTGCCCGACGATAGGACCGGTGTATTAAAACAAGGCAACCGGAACCGTTCCGCCCACTTAATGCGATCGCCAAGGCAATCATGGACCGAACAGTCCATTCTCCGCGGTCACCAACTTTTCTCTTTGTTCAACCGCAAGGGTCGAGAAAATATCCTTCGGCTTGAATATGTCGATAAGGATCGGCAGGACAAGGATCGATGCCACCATGTTCATGACGAACATGAAGGCCAGAAGAAAGCCCATTGTCGCCTGAAACCGGAGGTCCGAGAACACCCAGAGAATCACTCCCACCGTGAACGTCGTCCCGGTCACGATAACGGCGCTGCCGCAGGAGACCATCGCTCGATCCAGCACTTCCCTGAATGTTCCTCCCGCCAAGCTCTCAGAGCGTATTTTCCCGTAGAGGTAGATGCCGTAGTCCACACAGAGCCCCATTCCCAGTGCGGCGATCGGAAGGGTGTTCACATCCAGCTCGATGTCGAAGAGCTTCATGAAGGCAAAGGACATCACCGAGACCATGCCCAGCGGGACGCAAACAAGGAACATCGCGATGACACTGCGAAACGTAATCAAGGTGACGGCACAGATGAGCCCGTATGATAACAGCGTCGCTTCCAGGTGGTATTTCCCCAAAACTTCCCCGATAGCACCGAGTACTCCGATCAGGCCCCCGGCCAGCCGCACCTCACCGTTTTTCACCGGGTTCTCGGCAAAGAAGCGTTTTGTTTCCTCCAGCGCCTTGTTGATGGTTCCCACCGTGTGGTCCTTGAAGAACACACGGATGTTGGCGCTGTCAAAATCGTTGGTCCCGAAGATATCGAAATCCCCTGGGTCGGAACCGGAATAGAAGAGATAATAGGCCGCACCCACTTCCTTGGCGGTCGACGGGATGGTAAACCACACCGGGTCGTCCTCGTGGACCTTCTGGTTCACGCCCTTCACCATGTCCACCAGGGAGATGGCCCCTCCCACCTTCGGAAGCCCCGAAATGAACCGCTGGTAATCTCCCATAAGGTGCAGGACCTCCGGCTCGCGCAAGATCCCGGGCTTGCCTTTGATCACAACCGACATCACGTCGGTGCCGTAGAAATCCTCGTTGATTTTCCTGGTGTCCTGGTTGTAGCGGGACTTTTCCCAAAAGAGAGGCGAACCGGGGTGAAGACTCCCGATGTCCAGATGGGAGGCGTAGTACGCCCCCAAACCGAACAGAACCGTCATGGTCCCCAGGACGATCACCCGGTCCGTCCTGCTGAAAATCGAATGGGAAATCCGGGTCAATACTCTTTCGAACAGCCCCCCCACGACATGTTTATTCTCGTGGTTCTTCCCTAAATTCGGGATGTACGACAGGAGAAGTGGAAGAACGGTGAGATCGCGAATCACCGCACAGACCATCCCCACGGATGCCGTGATGGCCAACTCCTGGATCGTACCGATTGGTATGATGGCAAGGACGGCAAACCCGGCCAGGTTCGTCCCCAGGGCGGCAATCCCTGGAACCAGGATCTCCCCCAACGCTTCTTCCGCGGTGTCTATTCCGCCCTCGCCTCGGAGGATCGATTTTTCGACATACCGGGTGATCATCTGATTGGCGTGGCTGATCGAGATGACCATCAGCAGGAAGGGCACGATGGTGGTCATCGGGTTCAGGGTGAAATGGAGAATCTCCATCAACCCCAATCCCCAGATCGTGGTGGCACCCGAAACGGTGATGTGGAGGAGAGGGATCCTCAAGTTCATGAAGTGGAGATACAGGATCCCGAGGACGAGGACCATCGAGATGCCGAAGATCCACAGGATCTTGGGCATCGCCTTGATCACCTCTCCGACAACGATCGGCTCTCCCGAGACGTGAATCGTGGTGTTGGCATCCCCCTCGCGGTCGAGCACTTTCCGGATTTCCCCGTAGATCTTCTGGTAATTTACGCCCTTTTCGTAGACGTCCGCCATGATCATCGCCGCCTTGCCGTCGATGGAAACCAACACCCCGAAGATGGTGTCGTCGGACATGCAAGTGCGCTTTAGAGTCTGGATCGCTTCCGCGGTATTGGGGACGTCCGGCCACAACAAGGGTTTTTTTTCCAGACCCCACGAAGTGGCCTTGTTCTCTTTGACTTTCTTGGCGCCGATGGAGACCACCTTGTACCGGTCGATCCCGGGGATGAACTGGATGTCGTCGGTAATCTTCCGAATCTTGTTCAGCGTCTCGTAATTGAAAATATCTCCCTGCTTGACCGCCACCTCAATCGTTATGAGGTTTGCCCCCCCGTACGTTTCCTGGAACTCCTGATAGGTCTTCACGTACGGATGATTGCGGGGCAACAGCTTTTCGAAATCGTAGGAGAGTTTCAGGTGGGCCGCCCGCCAGCCGAACAGCACGGTAAGGACCGACATGAGGACCAGCAGCGGCCTCCGGAACCGGAAAATGAAGGAGGCGATTTTCTTGTCCATTATTCTTCCTTACCTTTGGGAAGTATTTCCTCCAGACGAAGAATCGTCCCGTGCGCCCCGACGGCGAGACCTTTCCTGTCCCTGTCCAGATAGATTCCCGAGAGCCAGTTGAAGGTCTTGGCATCGACCGCGGCCCACCTCCCGCCGCCTGTCTTCACCCGAACGGCTCCTCGAAGTCCTACCGCCACCGTGACCTGTCCGTTGGAGCGGATTCCGATGAGATGGTCCTTGGTGCCGCTATCTTCCTTACGCCATGTTCGGCCGCCGTCTCTCGTCGCAAGAAGGAACCCATCGATCCCGCTTGCATACCCGGAATTCGCATCGAAAAAACAGACGGCGAACAACGTGTTGGTCGCCGGGGAAGTGAGGCGGGAAAAAGAGGACCCGCCGTCGACGGTCTTCAGCATCGTCCCGAATTCACCGACGATGAATCCGGTTTTTTCGTTGAGAAAGCTTATCCCTCTGAGCGTCACATCTTCGCCGAGAGACTTGTTCTCCCAGGTTCTCCCGCCATCGGTTGTCCGAAGAATGATGCCGAAATAACCGCAGGCAAACCCGACCTTCTCCGAGAGAAACTGGATTCGGAAGATGGGGTGCGTCGTGCCCGTCGTCTGGCGTGCCCAAGTCGCGCCGCCATCCTCTGTGTGGAGGATCAGCCCGTTGCTCCCCGCGCACCACCCCCGCCGTGCGTCGACAAAGGATACCGAGTACAGGTCTTCCTTTACACCGCTGACCTGGATCGTCCAGCTTTTCCCCTCATCGCCGGAATGAAGGATCCTGCCGCTGTTCCCGACGATCCAGATCTCCCGGGAGTACGCCGACGACACATCGTAGAAATTGTCGAAATAATCGTATTTCCAGATGGTTCCTTTCGGCGTGGACACGTTTGCCGGTACAGGTTTTTTCTGCGTGGTCGCGCCTCCGGAATCCGAAAAAAGCAACGCGAAAAAACATACCATTGAAATGACCATGGCGCAGGTAAGCCACGCCCTCCGTCTACTCATACTTTCCCCCCGACGCGGAACTTCGAAATTTTCCCGGTTGTCCCATCGGCATATTTCCCGCGATCACTGCGATTCCTCTCGGAAATTTATTGTCACTATCAATGGAACCTTCCGGAACATGCTCCTCCAAAATGACAAGGCGAGGGTCCGGGGGTTCCCACATAACGAAATCCTCCAAGGAGGATATGGGAAGGGAACCAGGTTCCCTTCCCAATCCTCAAAGGAGGGGACGGTAATTGCTACATCCGGGAGGGGACGGGATGCGGCAAATACCCTCTCCAAGAGTGCTTGTCAGACTTCCACGGAGAATCCGTCTTGCCCTGCCGTGCGGTGTCCCTATCGCGACTGGGACTGAAGCTTCGTCGTTGTAAAGTCAGTTTCTTTCAGACCAAGATTCGTTTTCAGCGCCGTCTTGGTGCTCAGGGTGCTTCTCTTCGCGATCAGATCGAACATATTTTGGTAATACTGAAACATGACGTGGTCCTTCTTATCTACCACCAGGCCGACTTCGTTGTACTTCCACAAAGTACCTCTACGATCCCAGTGGTCAGACGCGCAAATTGCCCAACTGTCCGGGTCAATATAAAACCGGATCTTGCCGTACGAATAATCCCTTTCCTTGTTTACCCCATCAACGATCCACACTTCCCTCAGCTCATACCGTATGTCATCGGGATGCGGAGTCTTCCCTTTGAATCGGTAATCGTTTGAGAGCGCATGATACGGAACAATCATTTCTTTCTTCCCGATCATCGTCCAGTTATAGCCGGCGATCTTTCCGGAAAGTCCACGGGCGTCATCCCATGTGTAATCCGTGCCGCCAAAGGTGTCCGATCGTTGCGCCGTGGAGATGCGACGAATTCTGCGAATGGTCGGAATGTACATCCATGCGTCGTCCGCCTTCGTTCCATCCTGATAACGGACGGTGAGCAACGCCAGGCCGGCGATGTCTTCGGGGTAGGTAAATGCCAGAATTTCCTTTAATTCCACTTTGTCCGGATTCGGGATCGTCCCCAACGTCAGCCGTCCCTGGTATGCCAGCCGTTTGTAGTTTGACTTGATGACCTTGATCTTGCCCGTGGCGCTGATGCTATTGAATTGGAACGTCGTCCACCAGAAATCATCACCCGAATATTTGTATTCGTAGTTGTACATGACCTCGATGCCTGTCTTTGGATCCGGAAAGGGCAGACCCGCGGTATAATTTTCCAATCCGCCCTTTTTATTAACACGCGCAGAACCCTTGTATTTTTCGGTTGAATCAATATATTCCTGGATCGGCGTATAGTCATGTATTGTTTCATAAACGTTAGCCGTGTAATCCCACGTCCTTATTATTTCAGCAAGCCCAAGAGTAAGTTTATCTTTATATTTATTCAAATTAGACTTGTCAACTTTATACTTTATTGCTCCTTTTAGATAACTTTTTTGGAATGTGGCGTCCTTTTGTGATTCAAGTTCATCAGCATATGCCGTGCAAAATGACCCAACGAACATCAACACCACAACAGAAGAAATCAGTAGATACAAAAGCCTTTTCATTGTTCTCCCTCCATCGTTAGCCTTTCCAATCGGCTATTATTGGAATGAATACTTCACATCCAGATAGGCTTCGCTTCGATCGCTGAACGGATCAAAAAATCCCCGGCCGTCTTTATGCCCCCAGAATTTATTGTATGCAAGAGAAACACTGAGGTTGTCCCCGTACTTGAGATTTACCATCGGGCGGGCCCAACCCGCCCCGATCACATCGTAGACGACGAAAACGGAGGGAGTAAGGATTACGCTCGGGATGAGATAGTTATATGACGTCATGATCAACCCTGTAATCATCGTTTGCGTATCCTTCTCCCCCGGGGCTGCGCTGTCGCCGAACATGACCGTTGTAGGATCTTCGGAGAGAACCATCTTTTGAAATACCTGGAAACTTAACAAGGACGATTCGGAATTGATCGGAAGGCGCGTGGGACGATCCGCACCAAGCATGAATGAAAACGTATTTTTCTTCGAGATGAACTCGGGTTTCGTAAAATCGGTATGCGGCTCATCTTTATTGTAGACAGCCTCACCGCGGAACACCGTTTTCACCGGGTTTACGAAGACATTGAACGTACCGCCGATGGAGTTGACAAAAGGGTGCACAAATTCCCACGTCGTAGGGTCTATCGGATTGGGAGCCGAGAGAGTCGGCGACTCAAACCGGTGGTAATAATCGTAGAGCGATACATCGAACCCGGTACCCAGTGTGGTCTTGATTTTCCCACCGACGGAGCCATTACGGATATTCGTGTCGTATTTTTTCTCCGGGATCCCGCCGACCCCGGCCCCCGGGAATTCCCAATAGGTGCCTGCTCCCGCAAATTTCGCCGGCTTGAAGGATACCGGGGCCCAGACGAATTCCAGGTCCGTCTTTGCGGTCACCCCGTAGATTGCGCGGATCATGGGGAGCCCCTGGCGGATATCCTGCCAATCTTCCAGGAAATAGTGCCACCGGAAGTCCAGCGGGTTGATGATGTCCGCCAGGCGCAGCCCGTCGGACTCTCCCCAAACCACCTGCTGTTTCCCCAGCCGGAGAAAGAGAGAACCCTGTTGGATATCCACATACAACTCCTGGACCTCGTTTTCCAACCTTTGATCGTCGATCACCGCCTGTGAAAACTTTTCCTCCCCCTTGATGTCGAACACTGCATCGTAGGCACCGCGCCAACGTCCGTAGACTTTCAGGGTCGGCTTGATGGTGTATGTCCCTTCCGCCTGAAGGAAGGATTTGGAAAGTTCCACCTCCCCGCTCTTGAACTGGTCGCCGCCCAGCCCCCCCTTGGGATTCTCCGTTCGCACCGCGGTGATGTTACGCACGAATCCCTTCAGCTCAAAGTTCCCGTCCATCAACGTGTACGCCAAACTGCTACCGGTGAAACAAAATGAGAGTGCCGTCAGAACAAAAAATCCAAATCCGATTCCTCCGCGCTCTTTCATCAATCCCTCCTCCCCCTTTTTTCCCCCCGTCCTTGCCTTCACTGCTTTACCCTTCCTGCCATGAGAAAGCACCCCGCTCCTTCCAAAGCTCCCATCCCCCACCCGTTCCCTCTGCCTTCCCAGAGGACGGCTATAAATGGCGACCGATACGCAGTTCCTGTTTAAGTTTCCGAATATCGAAACAGGGCCTTCATGGATCATTCGGGATATGCCCGATTCTCCAATCCGTACGGGTTTGATAGAGCAATATTGATGCCGTTATAAAATCGTTCTGTTTCCATGTTGGTATTTATTTGTAACCATAGGTGAAATTCGACAATAAAACATCGCGATCTTGAGGCGGCTTCGGGATGCCTCTCGAAGCCGCGTTTCCAACAACAAGAGTTGTCTGATATTCGTTCGGGTGTGTTAAATAAAGTCAGCCACTGCCGTCCGTCCCTATCCTCGTTCCCCAGGCACCTCCCGGGTTCACCGTCACAGGGATTGCTTTTTATGATGATTTAGTTCGGCGATCATTTCCGGCACTGCCTTGAAGAGGTCGGCCACCAACCCGTAGTCGGCAACCTCGAAGATCGGCGCCTCCTCGTCCTTGTTGATCGCCACGATCACCTTGCTGTCCTTCATCCCCGCCAGGTGCTGGATCGCCCCCGAAATCCCCAGCGCAATGTAGAGCTCCGGGGCGACGATCTTCCCGGTCTGCCCGACCTGCCAGTCATTGGGCGCCCACCCCGCGTCCACCACCGCGCGCGAGGCCCCAACTGCGGCGTGGAACAGGTCAGCGAGCTCCTCGACCACCTTGAAGTTCTCCTGCGCCTTGATCCCGCGCCCCGCGGAGACGATCACCCGCGCTTCCGTCAGCTCCGGACGGTCCGACTTGGTCTCATGCCGGGATACGAAAGCGGTCTCCCCGGGATCGGCCGACACGGAGATCGCCTCCACCGTCGCCGTGGCGCCCGTCGGCACCGCCGCGTCGAACGCAGTCTGCCGCACGGTGAACAAGATCGGGCTTCCAATGAGCTCCACCGTGGCGATGGCGTTCCCCGCGTAAATCGCCCGTTGGACGCGCACCTTCTCTCCTTCCCTGGTCATCCCTACGATGTCGCTGGCCAGCGGGGCGTCGAGCAGTCCCGACAGCCGCGGCATGAAGTCCTTGCCGAAGGTCGACGCCGGGGCGAAGACCGCGCCGTACCCTTTTTCCTTCACCACCTGCGCCACCGATGACGCGTAGGTCACCGCGAGGTATTTCGCGAAGACCGCCCCTTCTCCCAAGAGCACCTTGCGCACTCCGTAAGCCATCACCGTGTCGGCAACCGCCGCGACGCCGCTCCCCAGGACAAGCGCGTCCACCTCCCCGCGAATGAGGTTTGCGAACGCCTTTGCCGCCGTGATCGTCGACAGGGTCGTCTTCCTGAAAACCCCGTCTTGGTGCTCCACAATGACAAGAACGTCCGCCATATCAATAATCCTCCCGGAGGATCGATCCTAAAGAACCTTGGATTCGTTCCTGAGTTTGGCCACGAGTTCGGCGACGTCGGCCACCTTCCGGCCCGCGGCCCGCTCCTTGGGCGGCGCAATCGAGAGTATGCGAACCTTCGGTGCGGCATCCACTCCCAGAGACGCCCCGGGGATCACCATGAGTTCCTTCTTCTTCGCCTTCATGATGCCGGGGAGCGACGCGTAGCGGGGTTCGTTCAGCCGCAAATCCGTCGTCACGACCGCCGGCAGGGACACCTCGATCGTCTCCAGGCCGCCGTCCACTTCCCGGGTAATCTGCGCCTTCTTTCCGCCCGCGACGAGCTCCACCCTGGAAGCGAACGTCGCCTGCGGCCACGACAGGAGGGCGGCGAGGATCTGCCCCACCTGGCTGTTGTCGTCGTCTACCGCCTGCTTGCCTAATAGAACCAGGTCGGGCTTCTCCCGCTCGACTACCCTGGCCATGAACTTCGCCACGGCAAGGGCGTCGAGGCCCTTCTCCGCTTCCACCAATACCGCCCGATCGGCGCCCATCGCCAACGCCGTGCGGATCTGCTGTTCATCTTCCCTGGTCCCGATCGTGAGGATCACCACTTCTCCGCCCAGCTTCTCCTTGATCCTTAAGCCTTCCTCCACCGCAATTTCGCAGAACGGGTTGATCACCATCTTGATGTTGTCAAGAATGATCCCGGTCCCGTCCGGCTTTATCTTCACTTTTTCGTCCGGGTTGGGGATGGGCTTGATCGCCGCAAGAATCTTCACTGCAATCCTCCTCAAACGGGTTCTGTCTTACCCTTCCTGCCAAGGGAGAATGGCGAAGAATCCGCCATCATCCGATCCCGCTGTCGATCGAGGAATCCATTCACCTCCTTGGCTCGGAAACGCCACTGCTTCCCGATTTTGTACCCTTTGATCACGCCTTTCCGAGCCAGGGCGTTCACGTCATCCGGACTCAGGTCGAGCAGTGCCGAAAGATCACTCGAATTCAGAATGGCTGGCATCGGATCCTTTTCAGAAATGAATTACGCGTCCATACGCATCGAGAACCGATTCACGCATTATTTCGGAGAGCGTCGGATGCGGAAAGACGGTCTGCGCGAGTTCGACCGCGGTCGTCTCGAGAGTCCCTGCGATCGAGAAACCGTGGATCAGTTCGGTGACCTCCGACCCGACCATGTGCGCCCCGAGAAGCGCGCCGGTCTCCTCATCGAACACGGTCTTGACAAAACCTTCTTCTTCGCCGAGCGCAGCCGCCTTGCCGTTGCCGGCGAAGGGAAAGCGGCCGACACGCACCTTGTATCCCTTGTTGCGGGCCTCCCGTTCCGCAAGCCCGAGGCGTGCCACCTGGGGATGACCATAGACGCAGCTCGGTATCTTTCGCTTCTCGAGCGGGCGAACTTCCCGGAAACCGGCGATCTTCTCTACGCAGATCACGCCCTCATGGCTTGCCTTATGCGCGAGCCAGGGCGGACCGGCCACGTCGCCGACGGCGTAGACGCCCGGCTCATCGGTGCGTAGCCATTCGTCCACCACGATTTGCGATTTCTCCACCCGGGCACGGGTCCCCTCGATGCCAATCCCCTCGACATTCCCGACGATCCCGACCGCAAGGATGACCCGATCAACGGTTAGCTCGAAGGGTTTCTGCTTCCCGGAGATGGTGGCCGTCACGCTGTCCGCGCCCTTCTTCAGCGCCTGCACAGTGGCGCCGGTGAAAACACGCAGGCCCTGCTTCTCCAGCGCTTTCCTTGCATATACGGAGATTTCCTCATCCTCGGCCGGGAGGATGCGGTCAAGGACCTCGACCATCGTCACGTCAACACCAAAGGCGTTGTAGAAGCTCGCGAACTCGATGCCGATGGCGCCTGCGCCCACGATGAGAAGCGACTTCGGCATCGTTTTCGGCACCATCGCCTGCTTGTAGGTCCAAACAAGACTCCCGTCGAAATCGATACCGGGCAGCGTTTTCGGCCGAGCTCCGGTGGCGATGAGAATGTGGGGCGCCGTCAGGTCGACCATCGACTTCCCGTCCCGGGAAACCCGCACGCGTTTCGGACCATGGAGACACCCGTGTCCCTCGAACACGGTTACTTTGTTCTTCTTGAGGAGGTGCTTGACGCCGGCTTGAAGGCGGCCGGCAACGGCTCGTGACCGATCGACGATCTTGCCGAGATCGAAGCCGACGGCGGATGTGGAAAGCCCGTAGGCGGAGGCACGTCCCAGTTGACGATAGACTTCCGCCGATCGAAGGAGCGCCTTGGTGGGGATGCACCCCCAATTCAGGCAAATGCCCCCAAGGTGCTCCCGCTCGACGACCGCCGTGCCGACACCGAGCTGCGCAGCGCGGATGGCCGCCACATACCCACCCGGGCCGCCACCGATTACGATCAGGTCAAAGGAGGTGTTCGCCACGGCCAGCCCTTCCTTCTCGCGGTACGCATGCGGCACGGACGACGCGCGATCCGGATGCAATCACCTCTTTGGCCCCGGATTTCTGAGAAGCCAGAATGGATTTTCCAGGCCGGCGATGACACGGTTCAGCAATTCCAGCCCCGCGAAACCGTCGAAAACGCGGTGGTCGCATGCCAACACGAGCCCGATCTCCTGCCGAAGCGCAGGCCGTCCGCCTGCGTCGGGCCGGAAGATCCGTCGTACACTGGCGACCCCCAAGATGGCGGAATGACCGGGATTGATGATCGGGGTCATGTAGGACACGTTGAACATCCCCGCGTTGGATACGGCCATGGCGCCGCCGGTCATGTCGTTCGCTTCGAGGCGCCCCTCCCGCGCCTTTTCGACGAGCCTTGCCGATTCCTCCGCCACCGCGTCCAATTTCGCCCTTCCGGCATCCCGCAGGATGGGGACGAATAACCCGCGCGGGGTGTGAACCGCGATGCCGACATCCGTACTTGCAAACGTGACCAACTGACCGTCATCCCAGACCCGGTTGGCCAGGGGAAGGTCGAGAAGCGCCCGGCCTACGGCAGCGACGACCATGTGGTTGATCGTGATTCGCGGATAGCCGGGATCGGTATTCAACGATTCCCGGAGCGCCAGGAGAGTCGTTACCTCCGCTTCGGCCGCAAGATAGAAATGCGGCACCTCCTGTTTCACCGCCGTAAGACGCCGGGCCATCGCCGCCTGTATCGGACCCGCAGGAACGCGCGTTCCAAGGTCGATGGATGGAGCCGCACTCCCCTTCTGCGCGTCGACGATAGGGGGCAGCGCCGATGCCTTGGCCGCCGCCTCGACGTCCGCCACGGTGATCCTTCCCGACGGCCCGGTCCCGCGTACACTGTCGAGATCGATGCCATGCTGCCTGGCAAGACGCCGCGCGAGCGGCGTGCCTTTCGGACGTGACTCGGGCGGTGGAACCGGCAGCACGGAAACGGAAACGATGGGATGACCAGCCGCCGACGGCCGCACCTCGATATCCCCGCCGGACGGCCGCGTTGCGGAAGCCGGAGATCGTCGCGACGCCTCTTCCGTATCCGCCGTGGCTCGCCAGCGAGCTATCACCGACCCCACCGGGGCGATGCTGCCCTGCGACACCAGGATCTCGGCCATCATGCCGGTGAACTCGGCCTCGATCTCCATTGCGATCTTTTCGGTCTCCACTACGAGCAGGGGTTCTCCCTTCGCGAAGGCCTGCCCCGGCGCGACTTTCCATTCGATGATGAGCCCCTCCGCCATGGTGAGCCCCAGCTTGGGCATCAACAGATCGCGTAGCATTCTCCCTCCCTCTTCCGGTCAGACCATGACTTTGCGAATGCCCGCCGTCACAGCATCGACACCCGGGATGTATTGCTCCTCAAGCGACTTGGCGAACGGAACGGGCATGAAAGGCGCGCCCACGCGCACGACCGGGGCGTCCAGTTCGTCGAAGAGGTCCTCCCCGATGCTGGCCGCGATCTCCGCACCCACCCCAAACGCTCGAACCGCCTCGTGGACGATCACCACGCGATGGGTCCGGGCGACGGAGGCAAACACCATCTCCTTGTCCCACGGCTGAATCGACCGGAGATCGATGATCTCCGCCTCGATCCCCACGCCCTGCAGGTTTTGCGCGGCGGCCAGCGAGGTGTGTACCGAGGCGCCGTAGGACACCACGGTCACATCCCTTCCCGGCCTCGCCACCCGGGCTCGACCGATCGGAACCGCATCGACGCCGACCGCTAACTCGCCCGTCATGGCATATAACGTCTTGTTTTCAACGAAAATGACGGGGTCCGGATCGGCAACGGCCGCCTTGAACAGGCTGTATGCGTCCGAGGGATTGCTCGGACACACTACCTTCAAGCCCGGGACATGAGCCAGCCAGGCCTCGAGGCATTGTGAGTGTTGTGCTCCGGCGCTCAGGCCGGCGCCATGCGGCGTGCGCACCACGATCGGGATGGAACATTGCCCGCCGGACATGAACCGCTGTTTCGCTGCCTGGTTCACCAGCGCATCCATCGCGAGCGTCACGAAATCCATGAACATGATCTCCACTACCGGCTTCAGGCCCCCCAGGGCCGCGCCGACACTGGCACCGACAATGGCCGCTTCGGAAATCGGCGTGTCGAACACCCGTTGCGGCCCGAACTTGTTGAGCAGGCCGCGAGTGACCTTGAAGGGACCGTCGGCGGCCCCAACGTCCTCCCCGATGACGATAACCGAGGAATCCTCCTCCATGCATTCCGCGATGGCCTGGTTGATGGCCCTGCCGAAACGGGTTCCCGCCATGATCTAGGCTCCCCGGACGCCGGTATAGACGTCCTGCAATGCCTGTTGGAAATCCGGCGACGGATCGTCTTTCGCCTGTCGCACCGCTTCCGCGATCCGTAGAGCCACTCGCTCTTCGGCAGCCCGCAATTCGGCCTCCCCCCCATCGGGGAGACCGCGAAGCGCCTCGGCCGCCCTGGCGATCGGATCGTCCGCCTCCAACCCGGCCAACTCCTTAAGATCGCGGTATTTCTGGGGATCGCCCTCATAATGTCCCCTCACCCGGAGGGTCACGCATTCCAGGACGTACGGTTTTCCACCCTCCCGAAGACTCGTCGCCGCCGTCTCCGTCTCCCTCGCCACGGCCTCCACATCGTTGCCGTCGACCCGCGCAAACGCGAGGCCGAATGCCCGCGCAAGTTCCCCCAGGTCTGCGGCAAAATGCTTGGAGGTCGGGGAGAATTCGGCCCATCTGTTGTTCTCGCAGACGAACAGGAGGGGCAATCGCCACAAGGAGGCAATATTCAAGGATTCATGAAGGACGCCCTCGGCCTGAGCGCCGTCCCCGAAGATCGCGACGGCGATCCCTCCCGTCCTCCGCACCTGATGCGCCAACGCGCTACCGAGGGCGATGGTGATCCCTCCCCCGACGATGCCGTTCGCGCCGAGCAGGCCGACCGACAGATCCGCCACGTGCATGGACCCGCCTCGCCCACTGCATATCCCGCCGGCCCGGCCCATTACTTCCTTGAAGAAGCGGCCCAAATCGATCCCCTTTGCGATGACGTGACCATGACCGCGGTGCGTGCTCGTAATCGTGTCCTGTGGCGCGAGGACCGACATAATGCCGGCCGCCACCGCTTCCTGACCTATGCAAAGGTGCACTGACCCGGGGATCTCACCGTCGGCAAACAGCTTCGAGAGCTGGATCTCCGTCTGGCGAATCAGCACCATCGTCTCGTACAACGCCCGGAGCCGACCTTCCGGGACTCCTTTTTTTGTGGCGGACAAGAGTTCCTCCTGAATCGATATTCATCAAAACCGAATCTCTCGTTCTGCCTATGAAATTCGACCTTGATCCATTTGCCGATTCATAGATCTCGCGGTGGCGCTCGTTATGGAACGCAATATCCATGCCTGATAGTCCAATGTCGGCGATGAGGCAGGGCGCATGGCCGGGGGAGAAGGATCTATCCACGCGGAGTTGGGGTTCAAGCACCTGGCGGAAAAGCTTCAGGTCCGGCCCGGATGTCCTAATCTAAGACACGGATATTTTTATAGGACATCCCTTTTTGCATTCCCCGGTTCCGGGGCGCCTTCCAGGATCAAAACGAAACCCTTTGACCCGGGCGCCCGGGTTGTGTTCCACTCGATTGTTCGTTCTCTCCACCCTCTCCCGGGACGCCGTGCACGGGATCGGGCGGAAAGCAAGGGCATTGGAATAAAACGTTATTGGCCGATTGACCCCGGACAATGACAATCAGATACATCCTCCGACCCCTCGGCATAAACATTGCGTAAAGATTCGTGCGGTATCTCTTTTTGCTTCTCTTCACGACCGCGTGGGTAACGGCCCGTCGATCTTTCGGTACGTGACCCGCTGTTCTCCAGACTCGGTGGATCGTCATATTATAAAAATGTGGAGGACGTATGAAGGATTCCTATGATGTGGTCGTGGTCGGTGGGGGTCTTCAAGGACTGGCCAGTGCCGCCTATCTTGCGAAATGTGGCCTCAGCGTCGCGGTGTTCGAAGCGCGAAACGAGGTGGGAACGCACTGTGATACCGAAGAGGTCATGAGGCCTGGCGTCAAGTGTAATCTTCAAGCCACTGCGTTGCTTCCCTGGGCTTCCCCCGCATACGAACACTTGGAACTGGAACGGTTCGGCTATGAACCAAAGCAGGGGGGCTGGGGTTTCATGTACTCGTTTAAAGACGGGACGGCGCTTCTCATACACAACTACGACACCGAGAAGACCTATAACGCGTGGAAGTTGATTAGCCCACAAGATGCGGAAACGTTTCGGGATATCTGCAACTACTTCGGCAAGAACGACCGCCTCGTGGATTTCATGCATGAGGGGTTTTACAGGAAACCGAGCCCGGAGTCCTTCGTGAAGGCTGTCCGGATCATGGAGGAATGCCCCCATGTGCCGACGGGCTGGGCGGAAATGACGGGATACCACGTCATCGACCTGATGTTTTCCGACGAGCGGATCAAGGTAGGGCTGATATCCCTCATGGTCTCCATGGGAGCCGATCCCTGGTTGAAAACCATCGGCCCTCTCGGGGTGGTCATGGCGATGTTTACCGGCCCTGCGGTCTCGATGCTGAGCACGGCGAAGGGCGGGAGTCATCTTCTGCCCCATTCGGTTTATCGAGCGCTCATCCACTATGGAGGGGAAGTTTTCCAGAGTTCACCCGTGGACAAGATCATCGTCGAGAACGGGACGGCCAAGGGCGTTGTCCTGTCCGAACACTCCGTGTACCCCAGCCGAAAAGTGATGGCGAACAAGGCGGTCATCAGCGACCTGACGGTTGTTCCCACGTTCCTCTGGTTGGTCGGGCAAGAGCACCTGTCGCCGGAGGTCGCGATGGCGGTGAAGAACTTCGATTACGAGTCACAGGTGTTGTTCACCAACTATTACGTCTTGAACGAGCCCCTCCGGTTCAATGCCTTCGATTGGACCAACAAGCATGTCGATCCCATGATCGAGAAGGAACTATTCATGGGCACCTTCAGCGTGGAGACGGAAAGAGATACGGCGCGTCTGCAAACGTGCATTACCATGGGAGAGTTGCCGGATCCCCCCATCGTGTTCAGTGGTTGTTTCCGCCCCACGGCCCTCGATCCGACCCAGGCCCCTGACGGGATGCACACTCTGCTGATCTGGGCGGATGTCCCGTATAACATCCGACGTTGGGGGACACGGAAGTTGAACGGCCCGGACGACTGGGATGGGATCCGGGAGGAGTACGCGGACCGTGTCGAGGACAAGTTGGCCGAGTATGCGCCGAATATCAAAACGGCGAAGGTGGAGCGTTATGTGCACACTCCGTTGGATATCACGAGGCGGAACCAGAGCATGCTGATGGGCACATGGAGCGGTGGCGGCCTCAACTACAATCAGTGGGGCGCAGGGAGGCCATTCCCCGGTTGTGGCGCTCCAAGGACACCGATCGGGAACTTGTATATCACGGAAGTGAACATCACCAGGGGAACCTGGATGATGGGCGCATATGTCTGCGCCGAGACCGTGGCCGAGGATCTCGGGATACGGAACCAACCGTGGTGGACCAAGACGCGGGCAATTGAGCCGTATATGGATTATTGCAGGAGGAAAGGATTGAATTTCAAAGTCGGAGGGTTTTAGTTTGGATAAGGCCCATCAATAAAGGGGAGGCAGGGATCATGGGCAATAAATCCTACGATGTGATCGTGATCGGGGGAGGGATAAATGGTCTGACGGCCGGAGCATACCTTGCGAAGGCCGGTGCGAAGGTTCTTATAACGGAGCGCCGATGGGAAACGGGTGGTGCGGTGATGACTGATGAAGTGTCAGGTTGCCGTTTAAACACACATGCCACATATATGATGATGATGGACGTGGCCCCTGCATATGCAGATCTGGAATTGGAGAAATGGGGATGCACTTACGTTACCCCCCAACCGGCGGTGTCAATTCTATTGAAAGATGGAAGATCCTTAAGTCTTTATAACGATGTGGAGAAGAGCGTCGAGTCCATAACAAGATTTTCCAAAAAAGATGCCGAAATATACAGGAAGGTCTATTTGGAATTCAAGGAAATGTGTGACGAATGCCTTGTCCCGCAGACATACCGTCCGGCGTCGCCTCCGTTGGAGTTATTGACCATGTTGAACGATAAACCATTGGGGCGGAAGATTCTTGAAATCTCGGAGAAATCCCCGCGCGAAATCATCGAGGAGTGTGGTTTCGAGACAGAGCCGTTGAAAGCGCTGCTGCTCTATCTGACAAGCATGTGGGGCATTCATCCCGATTCGACCGGTGTCGGTTACCTGGTCCCCTTGTATGTCTACCGAATGCTGAACTCTTCCTTGATTCGTGGGGGAAGCCACCGCTTGCCATCCGCGATACTCAAGTCCTTTATTGCGAACGACGGCGAGATCATAGAAACCATTGATGTGGAAAACGTCCTCATCGAAAACAAGAAGGCCGTCGGAATACGGACAACGAATGGCCTTGAATTCAGGGCGAAAGCCATTTTGAGTACGGTTGACCCGGAGCAGTCGTTCTTACGTTTTATCGGCGAAAAGGAATTGAATGAATTATCCACGGGAATGGTTGATGCGGCAAAGGGATGGCAGTGGGAAGAAGTCAGCCATTTCAGTCTTCATCTGGTAACCAAAACGGAGCCGGTCTTTCATGCGGAAAGTAACGATCCGAGCTCCGGGCAGGCCCTGATTCAGGTCATGGGGGTCGAGAGTGTCGAAGAAGTTGTCGCCAAGTATAACCTCGCGAAAGAGGGAGGCCTGCCGCATTGGGGGCACGTGACGACGATAACCAGACATGACAGATCACAGTCCCCGACGGTCGTTGCGAAATACCTTCCCGAGTGGCAGGCAGCCGGTATACGTTTGCACGTAGTGCGCCTCGAAGCGATTGTTCCCTACTCATTAAAGAGTGGAGATTGGGAGAAAGAGAAGGATCGCTATTCCGTCGACATGAGAGATCTCCTCAATGAATATGCACCGAACATGGCGAATGCGGTCGCGGTTCGCAATTTTCCATATCCGCCGACATATATCGAAATGAAGTTTCCCAACATGAAAAAAGGTTCCATCAAACACGGAGAATACCAGAGTACCCAGATGGGTTATTTCAGGCCGAACGACCTGTGTTCCCAGTACAAAACTCCCATCGAAGGATATTATCTCGGTGGCGCAAGTGTATTTCCCGGGGGCATGGTCTTGCTGGGCTCCGGGTACGGTGCGGCGAACGTGATCGCGAAAGACTTGGGGGTTAAGCCGTCCTGGGGAACGCCAAAGTATATCGAGGAAGCGATTAAAAAGAGATATGTCCCATGAGGAAATATATTAAACGCTAAGATTGTGAGGTATTTCCATGAAGATGTGGTCGAGAGGGTTGGGAAAAGAGAACCTTGGTCTGGAATTCGATGGCGCGATTGTCAGAACGCTGGATGAGGCATTGGAAACGATGCCTCCTCCGGCAAGAGAACGACTGCTCTCCGAGTTAAATGGGTCCAGGGGGAAATGTATTACGATTACCGGGAAGATTTCGCCTCCCGTCGGCTGGGAATATGTCATTTTGCTGCAGAGGAAAGATGTATTCAGTTTGTTCGGGAAATTACTTACCAGCAAATTGGTCAAACTGTTTTTCTAATAATGAAATACGGTCGGAACTTAATGATAATTAAGTAAAAGGGGGGAAGTGATCAATGTCCTTAAAAGACAAGGTTGCCATAATTACCGGAGCCGGCCAAGGAATCGGTGAGGCGTTTGCATTGGGTTTTGCGCGTGAAGGAGCAAAGATCGTTGTAGCGGACATAAATGCCGCAAATGCCGAAAAGGTTGCTGCAGAGATTCGAAAGAATAAGGGGGCAGCCTTGGCGATCCATGTCGATGTCAGCAGTGAATCCGACACGATGGCGATGGCGCAGAAAACGATCGATGCATTTGGAAAAATCGATATTTTGGTCAATAACGCAGCGATCTTCTCCGGCTTGAAGCTTAAGCCGTTCAACGCTTGGACGGTAGATGAGTGGGATCGTATCTTTGCGGTTAACGTGAAAGGCATGTGGCTATGCTCAAATGCAGTGGTTCCCCGTATGGCCAAGCAAGGCAAAGGCAAGATCGTGAATGTTTCATCGGTTACCTTTCAACTCGGTTTCACCCACTTCCTCCCCTACGTGGCGACCAAGGGTGCAGTCGTCGCAATCACGAGAAGCCTGGCTCGGGAACTAGGGGATCAGGGCATCAACGTCAATAGCATAGCCCCTGGACTGACCATGAGCGAGGCCACGAAAAAATTGACCTCTGAGCACCATGGCATGGCGGAGGCGGTCGTTAGTAATCAATGTATCAAGCGGTGTGAAGAACCGAAGGATTTAGTTGGTGCCGCCGTGTTTCTCTCCTCCGAAAAGGCGGATTTCATAACAGGCCAGAACCTCTTGGTTGATGGGGGCTTGGTAATGCAGTAACTTTTCCGCTCGTATTCATTCGGAGGTGCTTTCGTGACGCCGGCCCTGATAATTGTCGATATGATCAAGGATAACATCGAAACAGACAAGCATTTAGGGATATCGCGTGAAGCAAAATCCATATTACCTGATTTAGTTGGCTTTATAAATTTTTTCAGGGAAAAAGGCTTTCCCGTTGTATATGCCAATGACAGTTTTCTGAAAAATGATTTCCTGTTCCGCGGTAAAATGAAAGAGCACGCCGTAAGAGGTACAAGCGGAACACAGGTCATAGATATAATATTTCCAAAACAAAATGATATCATCATAAACAAATTACGCTTTAGTGCTTTCTATAAAACAGATCTGGATCAAATTCTAAGGAGATTGGGCATAGATACCGTATTTGTTGTCGGCATATCAACCATGTGGTGTGTTTTCTTGACAGCAACCGACGCACTGTCAAACGATTTTTATACGATTATTGTGGAAGATCTGGCAGCATGTCACAAAAAGGAAATACATGATAAATTTGTGAATTTATATAAAAACTTCCCTCTTTTCCCCATTTTCAGATTTTTAACTTCTCACGAAGCGGTGGATATGATCAATAAAGGGAAAAATGCCTATACAACGGGTTGAAGAAGCACTCGACGATTTCCGCACCGGCAAGATGATCATCCTGGTGGACGACGAGGACCGGGAAAACGAAGGAGATCTCGTCATTGCCGCCGAGAAGGTGACCCCGGAGGCCGTCAACTTCATGGCCAAGTGCGGCCGGGGGCTGATCTGCCTGGCGCTTACCGGCGAACGGTGCGACAAGCTGAATCTGGCGCCCATGGTCGCCGAGAACACGAGTTCGTTCCAGACCGCCTTCACGGTGTCCATCGAAGCGCGCACCGGGGTAACAACCGGCATCTCGGCTGCGGATCGGGCCACGACCATCCGTGCCGCGATCGCCGACGACGCCAAGCCCGAAGACCTCGCCCGACCGGGCCACATATTTCCCTTACGATCCCGCAACGGCGGCGTCCTGGTGCGCACCGGCCAAACGGAGGGCTCCGTCGATCTGGCGCGTCTCGCCGGCCTCAAACCCGCCGCCGTCATCTGTGAGACCATGAAGGACGACGGAACGATGGCGCGACGGCCCGACCTGGAGGTTTTTTCCAGGCAGCACGGCGTTCGGATTGTGACCATAGCCGATATCATCGCCTACAGATTGCGCAAGGAACGACTCGTGCGCCGGGCGGTCCAGACGAGGCTTCCCACCGGGTACGGCGGGGAGTTTCAGGTTATCGCGTACGAGAACGACGTGGACGATTCCCTGCACATCGCCTTGGTGAAAGGGAAGATCGAGGGAGATGAGCCGATCCTCGTGCGTGTCCACTCGGAGTGCCTCACTGGAGACGTCTTCGGAAGCATGCGGTGCGACTGCGGAGACCAACTCCACGACGCCATGCGATTGATCGCCACCGAGGGCAGGGGTGCAATCGTATATCTGCGACAGGAGGGACGAGGCATCGGGCTCGTGAACAAACTTCGCGCGTACTCTCTCCAGGACCGCGGCCGCGACACCGTGCAGGCCAACGAAGACCTTGGGTTCGAGGCGGATCTGCGTGACTACGGAATCGGCGCCCAGATCCTGCTGGACCTCGGCATTCGTAAAATGAGGCTTCTTACTAACAACCCGAGAAAGATTACTGGAATCGAGGGCTATGATCTCGACGTTGTGGAGCGAATTCCGATCCTGATCAAGCCGCACTTTGAGAACGAACGATATCTTGCGACAAAACAAGAAAAGCTCGGTCACCTGATGAAGTTGCCCGACTTCTAACGCAGGAAACCCCGGCTTATCTATCACTCCCGCGATTGATTTCTCTTATTCTTCTATACAGCTTGTCTCTGCTGATACCCAGCTTCCTTGCGACATGCGATTTATTAGTATTATTCATCAACGCTTTTTTTATTATATCGATTTCAGCCGCCTTAAGGTCTATTATACCAACCTGCAATTTCACCTCCTCTTTATCGCATATTCCAGATATGTCTTTATTGTATTGTTTAATATAGGCCGGCATATCGCAGACGTCTAAATTCACATCTCCCTGCGTATTGTTTATGATCATATATTCAAGCATATTTCTTAACTCTCTTATATTTCCAGGCCAGCTGTATTCATTGATAAATGTGCGTAAGTCATTAGATATAGTTATAACATTCTTCTTGTATTTTACTTGATAAATGTCTTTATAATGGCTTATCAACAACTCGATATCGTCTTTTCTCTCCCTTAACGGCGGCAATGAAATCAATATCGCATTGATTCTATAATATAAGTCTTTTCTGAAATTGTTATTTTCAACTTCGTTTTTCAGTACCTTATTGGTGGCGACAATCAACCTGAAATCCACTTCAATTTTCCCACTCATCCCGATTTTTTCGATGTATTTATCTTCTACAACTCTTAGCAATTTCGCCTGTAAATCTATAGGCATATCGCCAATTTCGTCCAGGAAAAGTGTCCCCCCGTTCGCCAATTCGAACTTCCCTTTGCTGCCACCCTTCCTTGCGTTTGTGAATGCTCCTTCCGTGTATCCAAAGAATATACTTTCAAACAATTCCTTCGGAATGGCAGAACAGTTTACTGGTATAAATGGGCCATGTTTCATCTCACTGTTATTATGTATATACTTCGCCACATTCTCTTTGCCGGTGCCGCTTTCTCCCTCGATCAACACAGGTATGTTATGCTTTGAGCAATTATATGCAACCTCAAGACATTTCATATATCGGCTGTTTTCGCCAATCATGTTTAAAATATTATCCTGGTTGGATAGTTTATAAATATTTTTTATCTGCTCTGATTTTTTTATTAGAACCAGATATCCTCTCTCTCCTTCAATATAGTAAACCGAAGTAGACATAATCACTTCGATGTTCTTGCCCTTTTTCCCGGAAATATGTACAACAGCATCGACCATTTCCATTAACTCTTCAACAAGAAACTCCGTGATATTTCTTCCAATAACATCGTTCTTGATTTCTGCCTCAATAAGATCAATGAATTGTTGATTTACATCCAATATTATTCCTTCATTATTCACCACTACAAGCGAATCAGGTAAATTGTTCAGGTATTTTCTCAGGTTGTCCGCGACTTTTTTGTATGATTTCAGTATGTCATTATTCCTAAAAAGGGAACCTATGGCGCTACCTAAAGCAAAATTAGTCGCGACGGATTGCGAATTTGGCTTTATTTTCGCGTTTGTTATTGATATAACACCAATATATTCTCCTTTTTCATTGAATATAGGTGAATAGCATCCGGTTATATCATGTAATATTTCTTTATAGTGCTCCGGACCACATATCTGTACGGTTCTTTTTAACGTATCAGCTAACGAAAAACCGCAGGTCCCATTGACATCCTCCTTAAAACAAAGCCCCTCGACGATACCTATATTGTCGGAGTATGAAAGTGCGGTATCTTTTCCAATTCTTAAGATATGGTACCCTTCCTTTGAATAGAGATTCAGCATATAGAGAGAAGGACCCATCGATTCGTAAAACTCGATCAAAAACGGTTTAATAAAATCCAAATAACCCTTGTAACTACTCAAGTGATTCAAGTATTTCTGCCTGTTTAAAAACCTATCTTCAGAAAAATAGGTTACCGGGACATTATTTTTTACGGATCTGACCCAAGAGTCAAACACGCAGTCATCTACACAACCTATATTACTTACATCAACTCTTTTATCTTTAACGACCATACGCCACATTTGCTTTATATTAGACATATTATACTCATCATGGATCTGGCCATCCGATACTTTCAGTTTCCTGACAATGTTATCCATGATGGTACTCCAATTTCTGCATTATTAACTCCTGCGACATTATCAGAATTATTCTTACCTATAACGTGAAGCGTCCAAGAATTTGCTTTCGCCGGCAGATCTAACCACTTTTCAAGTCACCGCCGAACTGCTTTGTGATAAATACATTTAAATATATAGTAGATACGCGATCCCAAAACACAGTTTTGATTAAAAGCAACTCTACGCCACTGTCCTAATAAATGTCAAGTACCCCCCCGTCGCGAACTCATGATCCGCCCGGTTCCAACGTTCACTTCTCGGGAAGATGGACATGCGACGGACGGAGCGGGGAGCATGTACATGTAGACGACCGGCCGCAGGTAGTAGTAGATCGACACGGCGCTGTTCAGCACGCCGAGGACGGCCAGCCTGACGTAGCCGTTTTCACCGCGGCGCTGAACAGGTAGAACTTGCCGACGAAGCCCGCGGTGGGCGGGATCCCCGCCAGCGACACCAGGAAGAGCGTGAGAAGCCCGCCGAGCACGGGGTACCGGAAACCGATCCCCGCGAGATTTCCGATGTCGTACCCGTCGTCCTCCCGGTGAGCGAGCAGAATGACCACGCCGAAGGCGCCCAGGTTCATGAAGGCGTACACCAGAAGGTAGAAGAGGGACGCCCCCCCGCACGGTCCGTCTTTCCGCGAAGAGCTTTCCGAGACGGTGTACGTCGTTTCGGCCGGGGGAATCGATGGGGTACACTGTGTGGAACCACCAGGAAGGCAAAAGGGACCGATGACCGAGCTGGACCTGGCGCGCGCCCAGATGGCGATGCTGTTCGCCTTCCACATCCTCTTCGCGGTGGCGGGGATGGGGATGCCGGTCCTGATGGTCCTCGCGGAGGGGCTCCACCTCAAGACCCGCAAGCCCGTTTACGCGGAGTTGGCCCGGCGTTGGGCCCGGGGCACCGGGGTGCTCTTCGCCGTCGGCGCCGTCTCCGGGACGGTCCTCTCCTTCGAGCTCGGCCTGCTCTGGCCGCGTTTCATGGAATTCTCCGGCGGGATCATCGGCCTGCCGTTCGCCCTGGAGGGATTCGCCTTCTTCGCCGAGGCGATCTTTCTCGGGGTCTACCTCTACGGCTGGGAGAAGGTCTCCCCTCGGCTGCACCTCGCCGCGGGGTGCCTGGTGGCCCTGGGGGGAATCCTGTCCGGCGTGTTCGTGGTGGCCGCCAACGCCTGGATGAACAGCCCCGCCGGGTTCTCTGTCGTTGCGGGATGGCCGGCGGACGTCTCCCCGTTGGCGGCCATGGCAAACCCGGCCTGGAAAACCGAGGCGATCCACATGACGCTGGCCGCCTTCGTCGCTTCGGGCTTCGGCGTCGCGGGGATCCACGCGATCCGCCTGCTGCGGGAACCGCGGAACGGCTTCCACCGGGCCGCGCTGGGGATCGCCCTTTCGGTGGGGGGAGCGGCCGCGGCGCTTCAGCCCCTGAGCGGCGACATGAGCGCCCGCTTCGTCGCCCGGAACCAGCCCGTGAAGCTCGCCGCGCTGGAAGGGCAGTTCCGGACGCAACGGGGCGCCCCGTTGCGGATCGGCGGGGTGCCGGACCCGGCGAAGGAAACCACACGCTACGCCATCGAGATCCCGCGGGGATTGAGCTTGCTGGCCTTCCACGATCCGGAGGCCGAGGTCCTCGGGTTGACCGCCTTCCCGCCGGACGAGCGACCCAACCCCGTCCCGGTCCATCTCGCCTTCCAGGTCATGGTCTCCTGCGGCATCACACTTGCCTCGGTGGCGGCGGTCGCCGCCTTCCTGGCATGGAAGCGGCGGGAGCGCCTCTTCGCCCGGCCGTTTCTTTGGGGAGTTGCGGCGTGCGGCCCCCTGGGCCTGCTGGCCGTGGAGGCCGGCTGGGTCGTGACCGAACTCGGGCGGCAGCCCTGGGTCATCCGCGGTGTGATGCGGACATCCGACGCGGTGACCCCGGTGGGGGGGCTCGCCTTCCCGTTCGCGTTCTTCACGTTGATCTACCTTGCGCTGGGCGTCTCCGCCGTCCGCCTCCTGCGCGGGGAACTGGCGGCCAGCCCCTTCTTCCCCGCGGAGGATGGAGACTCGCACGCAGAACCAGGGGAGGGGTGAGGCATGCCGATCCTTCCCGCCCTGGCGGCCGGATGCATCCTGGCATGCCTCGTATTGTATGCGCTCACCGGCGGCGCGGATTTCGGAGGGGGCATCTGGGCGTTGTGGAACCGCGGCCCCCGGGCGGAAGCCCGCAGGCACCTCATCGCCCACGCCATCGGGCCGGTCTGGGAGACGAACCACATCTGGATCATCGTGGCCGTCGTGGTCCTGTTCACCGCGTTCCCCAAGGCGTACGCGCTCCTGTCCACCGCCCTGTTCGTTCCGCTCACGCTCGTACTTGCCGGGATCGTTCTGAGGGGTTCCGCCTTCGCTTTCCACGCGTACCACCTGAAGGAGGAAAGCGGACCGGGATGGTGGGAGGGCGTGTTCGCGGGGGCAAGCCTCGTCACGCCGTTCCTGCTGGGCGTCACCCAGGGCGCGATCTCCTCGGGAGCGATCCGCGGATCGGACCTCTCGTCCCTTGCGGACGGCACGGGCGCCTGGCTGGCGCCGTTCCCCCTGTCGGTCGGGTTCCTGACGCTGGCGTCCTTCGCCTATCTGGCCGCGGTCTACCTCATCCTCGAAACGGACGATCCGGGGCTGGCGGAAGATTTCCGGCGCCGCGCGCTCGGCGCCCTGGGCCTGGTGTCGCTGCTGTCGATCGCCGTCCCCTTCCTTTCCTCCGGGGGAGCTCCGGGGTTCCACCAGTCCCTGACCGGAAGCCGGTGGTCGGCGCCCTTGCTGGGGGCGAACGCCCTCGCCGCCCTGGGGGCGGGGGTTTCCCTGTGGCGCCGGGCGTATCCGCTTGCCCGCGCCTGCGCCGCCGCGCAGGTGACCCTTCTCCTTCTCGGGTGGGGGATGGCACAGTATCCGTTTCTCGTCCGTCCCGACCTGTCGATTCCCACGGGCGCCGCATCTCCCGAAACGCTGCGGTTGATGGTGATCATCCTCTCCGTGGGGGCCGTGTTCCTGTTCCCGGCGATCTACCTCCTGCTGCGCATTTTCAAGAAGGATGCGCTCTTCGGCGGGGGCCCGAGGCGTTGCGCGAAGTCAAGGGGTCGGTGATGTCGGGCAGGTCGGTTCGACCCCCGGATTACATCAGCAGGGTGAGGAACGTCACGGCCAGGATCGTCAGGGTGACGAACAGCCCCATCCCGTCGTGGACGATCATCCCGGAGAACCCGTCGATCCGCCCGGGGCCCAGCGACAGCGCGGCCAGGATCGCGGTCGCCGTGCCGGAGATCCCCAGGTGGCAGAGGCGCTTCTTCCCGATCTCCGGGAGGACCAGGTCGGCCAGCAGGACCGCGATCGCCGTGGCGATCAGTATCAGTTCGGGGAGGATGCTGTAGAGCCCCTGCACCAGCGCGGCCTGATCGAAGGGAATCGGCGTCATCGCGCGCTCACTTCTTCCCGTCGAAGTAGCGGACGAGCAGCGTCTCTCCCGCGGGGGAGCCGGCCAGCGCCGCCTGTTTCTTCGCCTCGAAGCGCGTGACGAACGCGTTCAATTACTACGCCGCCTACTCGAATGCCCACCGCGGGGTCGCGCGCCGGCGCGAGAGTTTCGTTGATGTCCCACCGGAAGATGAACCGTTCGACTCCCCGCGACCCGAAAGTACCTGGCTTGCGGTCCGCCGGAAATCGTGGGCGCGCCTTATCCGCCGCGTCTACGAGGTCGATCCGCTTCTCTGCCGTTGCGGCGAGCGATCTGGCATGTCGGAAAGGTTGATCCAGCCCCCGAAACACGACGGCCGGACAGGTTCCCAGGGCCTCCCCCCGTCTCCCGACCATCCCAGGGAAAAAGGAAATGCCTATCTCATTACCGCCCTTCGGGGGCTGCTGACGGGTCCGCCTTCGCCGTAACCGGACAGCGGTTATTGACGAAGGATTCTTTAAGCCCCGCGATTCTCTGCTCCAGCCGGAACCGCTCGAGCGCCATCTTGCCCTGGTTCCCGGTGAAGCCGCGCGCCTCGTCCCGGCGGTGCTTCATGCCGATCCCGGCCGCCGTCGCCTTGATTCCCGCCACGGCCGACTTGAAGGAGATCTCCCAGGCGGGGCCCATCACCGACGCCAGGTTCCCGCCCAGGGACTCCCAGCCTTCGCCGTCATACATGAATTTTTCGTTGAAGTCCTTGAGCGCGATCTCGAGTTTCTCGCGGTACGGCGAAGCCGCGAGAGCGTCGTTGCCGCGAAGGGAAGTGGTCTTGTAATAATCGATGCTTTTCTCCGTCAGGTCCGCAACGTTTCCGCCGTATGTCATTCCCTTGTCCAGCCACTTCTGCGCCTGCACGATCTGGCCGTAGGACATACGTCCCGCGTTCCCGCCCTTGCCCGCCTGCATCTTGTCCAGAAGCTCCCTCATTCTCTGAAGGTTTTTCTGCGTCTGGACGAACGACTGGAGCCCCATGGAGAGCGCTTCCGCGGTCGCGTCCGCCGTCACCTTCGCCAGCTCCTCTTCGGCCTTTTTGCCCTCCGCCTCCGCGTCCCGGAGCATCCGCTCGTTCCGGGCCATCACTTCGTCGATGTGCCGGATCCCGTTCTCGTACCGCGCGATCTTTTCGGCGATGCCGGGACATTCCGCGAGCTGCTTCTTCCGGGAGTCTTCATCGAGGGCGCCGGTGATGTCGAGGATGTTGTTGTTCCCGCCCGACGGCGGCATGCCGAGAAGCTCCGTGTGGACCTCCATGGCCTCCTTCTCCCTGCGCGCGGCTTCCTCCCGCGCGGCTGCCTTTCGGCGCTCCTCCTCGGAGCGGGCGGACGCTTGCTGGGCATTGTGGATCTGCTCGGCGTTCCGGAGGCTTTCCTGCTGGTACTTCTTGTAGGCCTGCCAGTTCACCTTGAACATCTGGTCCACCTGCTTTTGCAATTCCTGCACCACCAGCTGCTCGTCGCTCGGGCCGCGCTTCTTGGCTCCGCCCCCGCCGCGCCCGCCGCTTGCGGGCTCGGCCCCGGTATTCCTGGCCCTGCAGACCGGGGGGCTGGAGTTCCCGTTGCTGCAGCTGCACTCGTAATCGTTCAAATACTGCTTCATGTTGGGATCCGATCTCCATGCCGTGATCGTCGCATCGCAGACGGCCTGCGCGTTGATGCCGTAGGCGGGAGGGGCCGACATGCAGACCACCGCGACGGCGGCAAGGAGGAATACCGCGGATTTCATGGGAGCGTGCCTTCCCATCATCTCCCGCGCCGTAGATTCCGGAGTTCGCTTCCCAGGCGGCCGATGCCCGAACCGCCGGCCGAGCCGCCCGAACGGACCAGCCGCAGGTTGACGTTGTTCGTGGCGATGATGTTGACGGCGTCGCACTTCGTCTCGCAGGTGAGGCAGTTGCCCGCCACGGGGGCGCCGAACATGTTGACGTAGTGGAACTTCGTGTCGTAGCGCGACCACAGGTAATCGATGGACATGCCGTTGGCGTCGGGATCGAGCTTCCCGTTGACGGGATGGAGCTGCCCGGGGAAGGTGCATCCGTGCGGGCCGGAGCGCGACCCTCCCTCGACGGACCCCTTGATGACGTTGTTGTTAAGGGTGAGGGAAAACGTCAGCCCGCTGGCGGAAACGATCCTCAAGTTGCCGCCGTCGATGGCGACGCTGTAGCTCGCGCCCGAGCCGTCCTTCCATTGGCCGGTAACCCCGCTGATCTTGTCGGCCTCCTCCCTGGCCAGCCGGATCTCGTAGATCTTGTCCTGGGCGGCCTGCGGCTTGGGGCCGGGGGGGGCGGCGGCGATGTAGATGGCGAGGTTCTCCTCCGAGATGACGAACCGGTTCAGCTTCGCCTGCAGGATCCCGATGTTGTAGTACCCTTCGAGCCACCAGGGATCGGTGTTCAGCGCCGACGCCACTTCCTTTTCCGCCTGGTCGAGGTTCTGGCTGTTCTTGAGGATGTAGGAGCTGCGGACGAGATGCTCGCGCGCCTTCTCCGACAATGCCGGCGGGTTCGGCAAGCCGTTGACGGTTTTTAATACCCTCACGCGCGCATCCATCACCGCCGCGCCGCCAAGGCCCCCCGCCTTCGAGATGGCGGCGGAATAACGGGCGCTCGCCTCGTCGAACAACCCCTTTTCGGCGGCCAGGTCGCCCGCGGCCAACTCCTCGTCGACCTCACCGCGCAATTTCCCCTGGAGTTCCCGGAAAAGTCCCGCCGTTCCGGCATCCCCGCTCCGGGCCCCGATCTGCATCGCGGATTCGCCCCGGTTGTTTTTCTGCATCGGGTCGGAGCCCGCATCCAGCAGCAGTATCGCCATCCTCGCGTCGGAGGCCAGCATCAGGGCCGTCTCGCCGTCCCGGTTCCGGGCATGCGCCGACGCCCCGTTTTTCAGCAAAAACTCGGCCAGCGGCAGGTTCCCCTGCTTCGCGGCGATCAGGAGCGCGGTGTTTCCGCCGGCATCCACGGTGTCCGGCTTCGCCCCGCCTTGCACGAGAAGGCGGACCACGTCTTCCTTGCCGTTGTTCAGCGCGAAGGCCAGGGGCGTCTTTCCCGTGCTCGTCGCGAGGTTGGGATCGGCTTTATTGTCGAGGAGCTTTTTCACGATCGCCGCATGTCCCGCGCAGGAAGCGGCCTGAAGCGGCGTCAACGAGGTCTCTCCCGGACACGATTTTTGGGATTTCTCTACCGGGACGGAAGTGTTGATGTCGGGGGATCCGGGCCGCAGGCAGCCATCCAGCGCGGCGGCGTCGCCATCGAGGGCGGCCCCGGTCATACGCTGTGGATTGCTGGCGCACGAGACCAGAAGAAAGGGGGCGAGAAATACGATCACCAGGATGTCCGACAGTTCGATGCGTGTCTTTTCCCTCATGTAGTTTTCCTTTCCGTTTTTCACCCGGCGATATGCCGCGCGCTGGCCGAAGATCCGGCAGTCCCATTAATGGGAAGAGTTCCGTGTATTCCCGCGAGAACGGGATGAAGATTTCGTCGCATGAGGTATTTATCGGACGGGGCGATGATAATCTTTACGGGAAGTGATGCAAGATTTCAGGTCACTTCCCACATCCCCGACCAGGGAACCCAACTCGTCCATTACTACGGCACCTACTCGAACGCCCACCGCGGGGTCGCCGCCGGCGCGAGGTCTTCATCGAGGTCCCGCCGGAGAACGAGCTGTCCGATCCTCCGCGACCCGACAGGCCCTGGCTTGCGGCCCGCCGGAAATCGTGGGCGCGCCTTATCCGCCGCGTCTACGAGGTCGATCCGCTTCTCTGCCGTTGCGGCGTGCGATGTGGCATGCCGGGAAGGTTGATCCAGCCCCCGAAACACGACGGCCGGACAGGTTCCCAGGGCCTCCCCCCGTCTCCCGACCATCCCGGGAAAAAAGGAAATGCCTATCTCAGATGTGATATTCTGAATTCAGAAATGTTGCGGGAAGGAGGTTGCACCCATGGGCGGGATCCTGCCGGTCGATGCCGAGATCCGCGAGCGCGGACAGTTGACGATTCCGAAATCCATCCGTACCTCCAGCCATCTGGACGAGGGGAAGCGCGTGCGGGTGATTCCGCTCGGGGCCAGCGTCCTGATCGCGCCGTATCGCCCTGAAATCGAGGAAGTACGCGGGGAAATCCGTCGCATCCTGGAAGACTCCGGGCTGACCGCGGAACAGATACTGAAAGAACTCGCCGCCGAACGGGACGGAACCTTCGAGGAGTCGTATGCCCGGAAAAAGCGTCCGCGTCTTCCTTGATTCGAACGTCGTCGTTTCCGGACTGATCTCCGAGGCCGGGCCGCCCCGCATCCTTCTCGACCTGGTCTTTGCCCGTATCTCCGGCCTGCACATGATGACGGGGGAATACAATATCGTCGAGATCGAACGAACGCTTCGGAAGAAACTTCCCCGAGCCCTTCCCGCCTGGCGCCGGTACCGCAAACTTCTCGAACTCGAAATTGTTCCGCTGCCGGAATGGAAAGAAATCGAGCGGCATCGGGGAACGATCGCCGACAAGGATGTTCCGGTAATTGTATCCGCCATCCAGGGAAAATGTGACCTGCTGGTCACGGGCGACCGGAAAGATTTCGGGGCCTTGGCGAGGAAATCGTCGCTTCCGTTCCGGCTCGTTACCCCGGCAGAGTGCGTGACGCAACTCGGGACGTGGATGGAAGCCCTGGGGGGCGGATGAAGACTCAAAGCGAACGCTGCCGCTTCTGCCACAACGGCGACATCGACGGGTGGGGCGGCGTCACATCAGCAGGGAGAGGACGGAGCGCTCGGCGAACTCGAGGACGGAGCGGGGAACGACGCCCAGCACCATCACGACCGCGGCGGACGCGCACAGCGCGAGGGAGAAGGCGGTGCGGGGAGGCCGGGGAACCGGGATCTCCTCCGGCGCAGGAAGCATGTACATGTAGACGACCGGCCGCAGGTAGTAGTAGATCGACACGGCGCTGTTCAGCACGCCGAGGACGGCCAGCCCGATGTAGCCGTTCTTCACCGCGGCGCTGAACAGGTAGAACTTGCCGACGAAGCCCGCGGTGGGCGGGATCCCCGCCAGCGACACCAGGAAGAGCGTGAGAAGCCCGCCGAGCACGGGGTAGCGGAATCCGATCCCCGCGAGGTTCCCGATGTCGTACCCGTCGTCCTCCCGGTGCGCGAGCAGCATGATCACGCCGAAGGCGCCCAGGTTCATGAAGGCGTACACCAGCAGGTAGAAGAGGGCCGCCTGCCCGCCCGCGACGTCCCCCGCGACCATCCCCACGAGGATGTATCCCGCATGGGCGATCGAGGAGTAGGCGAGCATCCGCTTCAGGTTGTCCTGGAGCAGGGCCGACAGGTTCCCCACCGTCATGGTGAGGAACGCGAGGACCCACAGGATGTTCGTCATCACCGGCCCGAGCGCCGGGAAGGTCAGCAGCGTCACGCGCAGGAGCGCAGCGAAGGCGGCCGCCTTCACCCCGGCGGCCATGAACGCCGTCACCACCGTCGGCGCCCCCTGATACGCGTCGGGGGTCCACATGTGGAAGGGGACGAGCGACACCTTGAAGGCGAACCCGACCAGGAGCAGCCCCACGCCGACCACGAACACCGGGTTCGCGAAGAGCCGCAGGTCGCCGATCATCCCCGCGATCGCAGGGATCTTCGTGGTCCCGGTCGCCGAGTACATCAGGGCGATCCCGTAGAGGAGGAACCCCGAGGCGAACGCCCCGAGGAGGAAATATTTTATCGCCCCCTCCAGCGACGTCATCCGGTTCCGGTGGAACCCGACCAGGCAGTAGATGGGGATCGACATCGTCTCCAGACCCAGGAAGACGGTCATGAGATCCGTCCCCTTCGCCATGAAGAGCATCCCCGCGGCGGAGAAAAGGAGCAGGGCGTAGAACTCCCCCTTCTGCGTCCCCTCCCACTCGGAGTAGCCGGTGGCCATCAGCAGGGTGAGGAACGTCACGGCCAGGATCGTCAGGGTGACGAACAGCCCCATCCCGTCGTGGACGATCATCCCGGAGAACCCGTCGATCCGCCCGGGGCCCAGCGACAGCGCGGCCAGGATCGCGGTCGCCGTGCCGGAGATCCCCAGGTGGCAGAGGCGCTTCTTCCCGATCTCCGGGAGGACCAGGTCGGCCAGCAGGACCGCGATCGCCGTGGCGATCAGTATCAGTTCGGGGAGGATGCTGTAGAGCCCCTGCACCAGCGCGGCCTGATCGAAGGGAATCGGCGTCATCGCGCGCTCACTTCTTCCCGTCGAAGTAGCGGACGAGCAGCGTCTCTCCCGCGGGGGAGCCGGCCAGCGCCGCCTGTTTCTTCGCCTCGAAGCGCGTGACGAACGCGTTCACGGAGGCGTCCATCCTCCGCAGGAACGGCTGCGGGTAGACCCCGATCCAGAGGATGAACAGCAGGAGCGGGATCATGTACGCGACCTCCCGCCCGTTCATGTCGGCGAGGCGAAGGTTCTCCTCGTTCGTGATCTTCCCGAACATCACCCGCTGGAACATCCGGAGCATGTAAACGGCGGCGAAGATGACCCCGGTCGCGGCGACGACGGCGTACCATTTCTGGACCTTGAACGCCCCCAGCAGGATCAGGAATTCGCCGACGAAGCCGTTCGTGCCGGGCACGCCGATCGAGGAGAGGGTGACGATCATGAAGCAGAGGGAAAAGACCGGCACCACCCTGGACAGCCCGCCGAACTCGGAGATGAGCCGGGTGTGGCGCCGCTCGTAGATGATCCCGACGATGAGGAAGAGCGCCCCCGTGGAGATGCCGTGGTTGACCATCTGGAGAATGGCCCCCTCGATCCCCTGGAGGTTGAAGGCGAACAGCCCCAGCATGACGAAGCCCAGGTGCGACACGGAGGAGTAGGCGACCAGTTTCTTCACGTCCTTCTGGACCATCGCCACCAGCGCCCCGTAGATGATCCCGATCACCGCGAGGGTGGCGATCAGCGGCGTCCAGTCGGCGGCGGCGACGGGGAACAGGGCCATGGCGAACCGCAGGAAGCCGTACGTCCCCATCTTCAGCAGGACGGCCGCCAGGATCACGGAGCCCGCCGTGGGCGCCTCGACGTGCGCGTCGGGCAGCCAGGTGTGGAACGGGAACATCGGCACCTTGAAGGCGAAGGCGAGGAAGAAGGCCGCGAAAAGCCACAGCTGCAGCTTCACGGGGATCGTGAGCTCGTAGAGCTTCATCAGGTCCGTGGTGTAGATCCCGGTGACCGCATAATGATGGAAGTAGAGGACGATGATCGCGACCAGCATCAGGACCGAGCCGACGAAGGTGTAGAGGAAGAACTTGATCGCCGCGTAGAGCCGCCGCTCCCCCCCCCACACCCCGATCAGGAAGTACATCGGGATGAGGACCAGCTCCCAGAAGATGTAGAAGAGGAAGAGGTCGGTGGCGACGAAGACGCCCACCATCGCGGTCTCGAGGACGAGCATGAAGACCATGAACTCCTTGACGTGCTTCCCGACGGCGGACCAGGTCGACAGGATGGTGATCGGCATGATGAAGGTGGTGAGCATCAGGATCCAGAGCGAGATCCCGTCCACCCCGACGATGTAGGAGATGCCGTATTGCGGGATCCACGGGACCCGCTCCACCAGCTGCATCCCCGCCGTCGCGGCGTCGAAGCGCAGCACCACGGGAAGGGAGAGGAGGAACTCCGCGATCGTCACGAGGAGCGTGACGTTCCGGATCGGGCCGTGCGCATCCCGCGGGAAGAACAGGAGCGCCGCCGCGCCGATCATCGGCAGGGCGATCAGGACCGACAGGAGGTGCTGGTCGAGCATCGCGACGCCGGTCATTGGACCACGCTCCGGTAGAGGATGTACCCGACGAGGAGGACCGCCCCCGCCAGCAGGGAGAAGGCGTACCCGCCGACGACCCCGCCCTGGAGCCGGCGCACCCGCTCGCCCGCCGCGCGCACGAGCGCGGCGGCGCCGTTGACGATCCCGTCGATGAAGAGGGCGTCGAACATCTGCCAGAGGCCGGTGGAGAAATTCACGATCCGGCGGATCACCGCCCACTCGTAGAACTCGTCGATGTAGTACTTGTGGTACACGACGTCGTAGAGGTTCGGCCACCTCGCGGCGATCTCGTCCGGTTTCCCCGTGCGCACGCGGTACAGGAAATACGCCAGGCCGATGCCGCACAGGGCGATCGCCACCGACAGCGCCATCAGGCCGATCTCGAGGACGACCGGGTGATGAACGGCTCCCTGCGCTCCGTGCGCCCCCGCGGCCGCCGCCCCATGGGCGCCCGCCGCCGCGACGGGGTGGAAGACCGGCGCCAGCCAATGCTCGAAGAAGTTGCTTCCGCCCAGGACCGCCGGGATTCCGACCCATCCGCCGGCGACCGACAGGACCGCCAGGATCGACAGCGGCACGGTCATCGTCCAGGGGGATTCGTGGGCGTGCTTCTCGACCTCGGGATCCATCCGGGAATCGCCGAAGAAGGTGAGGAAGACCAGCCGGAACATGTAGAACGCCGTGATCCCCGCGGCGGCGGCGGCCACCCCCCACAGGACCGGGCTCCCGTGGGGGGACGAGAACGCCTGCCACAGGATCTCGTCCTTGGAGAAGAAGCCCGACAGCCCCGGGATCCCCGCAATCGCCAGGGTCGCGGCGAACATCGTGAAGAACGTGACGGGGACGTATTTCCTCAATCCCCCCATCTTCCGCATGTCCTGCTCCCCCGAGAGGGCGTGGATCACCGAGCCGGAGCCGAGGAAGAGGAGCGCCTTGAAGAAGGCGTGGGTCACCAGGTGGAAGATCCCCGCGGTGAAGGCTCCCACGCCGCAGGCGAGGAACATGTACCCGAGCTGCGAGACGGTCGAGTAGGCGAGCACCCGCTTGATGTCGGTCTGGCAGATGCCGATCGTCGCGGAGAAGATCGCGGTGATCGCGCCGATGACCGCCACGACCATCATCGTGTCGGGGGCCAGGAGGAACAGGGCGCTGGAGCGGGCGACCATGTAGACGCCCGCGGTGACCATCGTCGCCGCGTGGATGAGGGCCGACACGGGAGTGGGGCCTTCCATCGCGTCGGGGAGCCAGACGTACAGCGGGATCTGCGCGGACTTGCCGGTGGCGCCGAGGAACAGGAGCAGCGTGATCGCCGTGGCGAGGCCGGTGGTCAGGACCCCGCTTTCGCGGAGCAGCGGGACCTTCGCGAAGACCTCGGTGTAGGAGAGGGAGCCGAAGGTCCAGAAGACGAGGAACATCGCGAGGAGGACCCCGAAGTCGCCGATCCGGTTGGCGACAAACGCCTTCTTCCCCGCGTCGGAGGCGCTCTGCTTCTCGTACCAGAAGCCGATCAGCAGGTACGAGCAGAGGCCGACGCCCTCCCACCCGACGAACATCAGCAGGTAGTTGTTCGCCAGCACCAGCGTGAGCATGGCGAACATGAACAGGTTGAGGTAGACGAAGTACCGCGCGAAGGCGCGCTCGTGGGACATGTACCCCACGGAGTAGACGTGGATGAGGAACCCGACGCCGGTGACCACGAGGGCCATTACCGAGGAGAGCGGGTCGAGCTGCAGGCCCGCCGGGACGAGGAGCGACCCGGCCTGGATCCAGGGGAAGAGGATCTGCACGAAGGTCCGCCCGTCCGCGGGACGGGAGGCGAGCGACAGCACGCACAGGAGGGCCACGACGAAGGCCGCCCCGACCACCCCCGGCGCGATCAGGGCGACGAGTTTACGGTAGGCCGGCGATTCGTGATGCCCATGAGCGCTGCCGTGGGACGAGGTCCCGTGAGCATCATCGTGCGACCCGTGGGCCGCGCCGTGGCCGCCGGCCAGCGGCAGCCCGGCCTCTTTCAGCAGGAGGGGCCGCTCGGCGAACAGGGCGATCGCGCCGTTCAGGACGACCCCGAGCAGCGGCAGCGCCGGGACCAGCCACAGGTAGTCGAGGATGCCGTTCACCATTTGAGGACCTTGAGCTCCGTGATGTCGATCGTTTCCTTCAGCCGGTACAGGGCGATCAGCAGCGCGAGCCCCACCGCCGCTTCCGCCGCCGCGACGGTCATCACCATGAAGGCGAAGACCCCGCCGGCGGCGTCGCCCAGGAACGAACCGACCGCGACGAACGCAACGTTCACGCCGTTCAGCATCAGCTCGACGCTCATCAGGATGATGAGCACGTTCTTGCGCGTCACCACGCCCACGACCCCGATGCCGAACAGGATCGCCGAGAGGAGCAGGTATGCCGACGGTTCGATCATCCCTTCGTCCCTTTTCCTCAGATCTTCTTCTTCGCCAGGGCGATCGCCCCGATCACGGCGGAGAGGAGCAGCACCGACGTGACCTCGAAGGCGAGCAGGTAATCGGTGAACAGCGCCCGTCCCACGGCCTCCACCGTCCCCACCTCGGCCGCCGGGCCCTTCGGCATCGAGAACCGGCGCGCCAGCACCGCGGATTCGAGGATGAACAGGCCCGCCGCGATCACGCCGAGGAACCGCACCGTCGTCACGCGCTCCACCGGCATGCGGTTCTCCGGCACGTTGATCAGCATGATGACGAAGACGAAGAGGACCACCACCGCCCCGGCGTAGACGATCACCTGGACCGCCGCGAGGAAGTGCGCCTGGCGCAGCACGAACAGCGCCGCCACCGCGAACAGCGTCAGGATCAGGTAGAGGGCGGACGCCATCGGGTGCTTCCGCGTCACCACCATGATCGCGCCGCAGACCGCGATCGCCCCGAACAGGATGAAGAGGACCGGTTCCATCGCTCCCCTACTTCTCGAGCAGCATGTCGATCGTGAAGATGAGCTTCTCCCGGGTGTCGTCCGGGGGGGTGAACCACCCGGTGTCCATCCGGATCGCGTCGCACGGGCACGCCTCCACGCACATGCCGCAGAAGACGCACCGGAGCATGTCGATGTCGAACCGTACCGGGTACTTCTCGACCGCCGGGTCGGGCGACTCCCCCGCCACGATCGTGATGCATTTCGCCGGGCAGGCGGTCGCGCAGCAGTAGCACGCCACGCACCGGGGGGAGCCGTTCTCCCGCTTCATCAGCCGGTGTTTCCCGCGGAATCGCGGAGGCATCCGCCGCCGCACCTCGGGGTACTCGATCGTCTTGATCCCCTCCTGGCGGACGATGTTGCCCAGCATGTGCCCCATCGTCACCCCGAGGCCCTTCACGATCTCCACCAGGTACAGCGACTCCGGGAAGGACATCTCCCGGGGCCGCGCCACCTTCTTTATGCCGATCGTCATCTTCCCGGAACCGCCTCTATTTCTTCAGGAGGAGCATGATCAGCCCCGTCGCGAAGATGTTCAGGAGCGCGAGGGGGAGCATCACCTTCCACCCCAGCCGCATCACCTGGTCGTACCGGAACCGGGGGATCGTCCACCGGACCCAGACGTAGAGCCACGCGAAGAAGAGCACCTTCGCGACGAACGCCCCGATCCGGAGCAGGAACACCGCCGCCGGCGGCAGCGTCACGGCGGCGCCTCCGGGGAAGAGGAATCCGGCGTCCGCGAGATACGGAAACTGCCACCCGCCGAAGAAGAGGGTCGCCACGACGGCCGCTCCCACCACCATGTGGAGGTACTCCGCCATCATGAACATGGAGAACTTGAACGAACCGTACTCCGTGTGGTACCCGGCCACCAGCTCCGATTCGCCCTCCGGGAGGTCGAAGGGGGTGCGGTTCGCCTCCGCGTACTGCGCCACGAGGAAGAGGATGAACCCGAGCGGCTGGACGAAGACGCCCCATTTCGGCAGCACGCCGAAGAGGAGCCCCCCCTGCCCCGTCACGATCTGCGACATCCGCACGGACTCGAAGACCATGAAGATCCCCATGAGGGAGAGGCCCATGGAGACCTCGTACGACAGCATCTGGGCCGACGACCGCAGCCCCCCGAGGAGCGGGTACTTGCTGCCGCTGGCCCACCCGGCGAGGACCACGCCGTAGACGGTCATCCCCGACACGGCGAAGAGGTAGAGGATGCCCACGTTGAGATCCGCGATCTGCAGTGCGACCTTCCGCCCGAGGACGGTCACGTCGGGGCCGAAGGGAATGATCGCGATTCCGAGGATGGCCGGCGCCAGCGAGAACATCGGCGCGAGCTGGTAGAAGAGCCGGTGGGCGTTGTCCGGGATGAAGTCCTCCTTGAAGAGGAACTTCAATGCGTCCGCCAGCGGGTGGAACAGCCCCCATGCCCGGACCCCGAGAATGTCGGCGCGGTTGGGCCCGCGGCGGTCCTGGATGTACGCCGCGCCTTTCCGCTCCACCCACGTCATCACGACGACCAGCCCGAAGCAGAACGCGAAGAAGACAGCGATCCGGGCGATCGCCACCGTCAGGTCGAAAAGGGGCCCGCTCATCCGTGAGTGCCCCATGTCATAAATAGGGTCTGCACCGAGAGCGACGATGCGCCGCGCCGGCAAGGCGCGCGACTGAGGCGTACTTTCAAGTACGGCGCAAGGAGCACAACGCAGCCGGAGCGGATGCAGCGGCGCTCGAATGCGACCATATTTATGACATGTGGCACTATATCTCCTGCCCGAACATGCCGATCGATTCGTAGGTCATCCCCGAGAAGGGCGCCTCGGTTTCCGCCAGTGCGCGGAAGACGGACGCCTCGCCGTCGAAGGTCCAGCCGGCCCCCAGCCGGTTTCCCAGCTCCACGAGGATCTCGATCGGGTTCTTCGCCTTCCCCCGCGCCGGAAAGCCGGGCCGGAACCGCTGCACGCGGCCCGCGTGGTTGGTGAAGGTGCCGCCCCGTTCCGCCACGGAGGCCGACGGCAGGACGGCGGTCGCCGCCTTCGAGACCGGCCCCTCGTTCGTCCCCACCTGGACGACGACAGGCACCTTGGCCAGCAGCGCCGCCGTCTCCTCCTCCGACAGGGCTCCCACCACGTTGCCCACCAGCAGGAGGGCGTCGATCCCGCCGCCCGCGATCGCGGCCACCAGCGCGTCGAACGCCGCACCAAAGGGGATCCCGAGGAGCCGCGCCCCGCGGCTGTTTGGATTCTTGTCCGGCTGGATCAGGAAGTCGTCGGCGAAGCCGTCCCCCGCGACCCGGTGGGTGAAGGCGAGGTTTCTCGTCCCGAGCAGCTTCGTTGCGATCCGCCGGAGAAGGTACAGCTCCTCGTTGGACGATTGCGGGGAGGCGATCACCGCCACGCGGTCCGGCCCTCCCTTCTCCGCGGCCTCCTTGAGGCGGTACGCCACCTGCGGCAGGAGCGATCCCCACGCCGCCGCCTTCCGGGCGCCCTCCACCCGGACGATGGGCGTGAGCAGCCGCGCCTCGTTCATCGCCTTGTAGGTGAGCCGCCCGAAGTCGCACATCCACGCCTGATTCACCGCGTCGTTCCAGCGGGGCTTCAGCCGGTACAAGATGTCGCCTTTGAAGTGGGCGTCGACATTGCACCCCTTGGAGCAGCCGGTGCAGATCGAATCGAACCCCTTGAGGAACCAGACGCGGCACTTGAACCGGAAATCCTTGCTCGTCAGCGCCCCGACCGGGCAGATGTCGGCGAGGTTGCCGGTGTAGTTGTTGTCGAGCGGCCGGCCCGGGAAGATCGAGATCTCGGAGTGGTCGCCGCGGTCGAAGAAGTGCAGCTCCCGGGTGCCGGTCACCTCGTCGAGGAACCGCACGCACCGGGAGCACAGGATGCACCGCTCGGCGTCGAGCACGATCTGCCCGCCGATGTCCTGCACCTTCTTCTTGTGGACCTTGTCCTCGAGGGCGTACCGGCTCTTGTGGAGCCCGAACTTCATGTAGTAGTTCTGCAGCCCGCACTCCCCCGCCTGGTCGCAGATGGGGCAGTCGATCGGGTGGTGGATGAGCATCAGCTCGAGGACGCCGGTGACCGCCTTGCGCACCTTCTCCGTCTCGGTGCGCACGATCATCCCGTCGGTGACCACCGTGGAGCAGGCGGTCTGCAGCTTCGGGAACTTCTCGACCTCCACCAGGCACATCCGGCAGTTCCCGGCGATCGAGAGCATGGGATGGTAGCAGTAGTGGGGGATCTCGACGCCGACCTCTTTCGCGGCGTTGAGGATCGTCGTCCCCTGCGGGACGTCCACGGCCATTCCGTTGATCGTCAGGGTCGGCATCGCCTCGTCGTCAGAACCGGTTCCCGTACGGGCACTTCTGCTCGCCGATGTGGCGGTCGAACTCCTCGCGGAACTTCCAGATGAACGACTGGGCCGGCATCGCGGCGGCGTCCGAGAGCGGGCAGATCGTCCGCCCCATCATGTTGTCGCACAGGTCGAGGATCAGCTCGACGTCCCCTTCCCGGCCCTTTCCCTCCTCGATCCTTCCCACGATCTTCTTCAGCCACCCCGTCCCCTCGCGGCACGGCGTGCACTGCCCGCACGATTCGTGCGCGTAGAAGTTCATGAGGACCGAGAGGGACCGCACCATGCAGGTCCCTTCCGGGATGACGATCACGCCGCCGGACCCGGCCATCGTGCCGATCTTCGCCATCGACTCGATGTCGTACGACACGTCGATCTCGTCGGGCCGGAGCACCGGCGTGGACGACCCGCCGGGAATGACGGCCTTGAGCTTCTTCCCGTCCTTGATGCCGCCGGCATGTTCGTAGATGATGTCCTTGAGGTTGACCCCCGCCGAAAGCTCGTAGACCCCGGGACGGTTGACGGCGCCGCTGACGCCGATCAGGCGCGTCCCGCCGTTCTTCTCCACCCCGAGGGCGGCGAACGTCTCCCCCCCGTGGGTGACGATCCAGGGGATGTCCGCGATGGTCTCCACGTTGTTCACGATCGTCGGCAGCCCGAAGGCCCCCACCGACGCAGGGAAGGGGGGCTTGAGCCTCGGCCACCCGCGCTTCCCCTCGAGGGAGTTGATCAGGGAGGTCTCCTCGCCGCAGATGTAGGCGCCCGCGCCGCGGTGGACCGTCACGTCGAGGTCGAATCCCGACCCGAGGATGTTCTCACCGAGGAACCCCGCCGCGTACGCCTCGGCGACCGCCTCGTCCACGATCCCCGCCTCCCGGACGAACTCTCCCCGGATGTAGATCCAGCAGGCGTGGGCCCGCAGCGCGAAGCAGGAGATGGCGATCCCCTCGATCAGAAGGTGCGGTCCGCGGGTCATGATGACCCGGTCCTTGAAGGTCCCCGGCTCCCCCTCGTCCGCGTTGATGACCAGCACGCGGGGGCGGGAGAGGTCCTTCGGCAGGAACCCCCACTTGACTCCCGCCGGGAACCCCGCGCCGCCGCGGCCGCGAAGGTTCGCCTTCTTCACCTCGTCGATGATCTGCACGGGGTCCATCGCGAGGGCCTTTTTCAACGCCTCGTAGCCGCCGTACTGCCGGTACGTGTCCAGCCGGCGGTACCGCTCGTTGGCGAAATGCGTGGTGAGGACCGTTTCCATGGCCGCCTGCGTCAGCTCCTCACGGGAGTTGGTCGAGGATCCGGTCGATCGACTCGACCGTCAGGTGCTCGTGGTACTCGTCGTTGACCTGCATCACCGGCGCCGTGCCGCAGGAGCCCAGGCACTCCACCTTCGTCAGGGTGAACTTCCCGTCCGGGGTCGTCTCCCCGGGCCGGACGCGGAGCTTCTCCGATATGTGCTCGATCAGATGCTCCGCCCCGAGGAGGGAGCACGAGATGTTCCGGCAGATCTGCACGTGGTACTTTCCCACGGGCTTCCGGTTGAACATCGTGTAGAAGGTGGCGACTCCCTCGATCTCGGCGGGGGAGGTCCCCACCAGCCCGGCGATGTAGACGATCGCATCGTCGGAGACGAACCCGAACTCCTTCTGCGCCAGGTGAAGGGCGGGCAGGATCACCGCCTTCCTGTCGGGGTAGCGGGTCAGCAGGCGCTCGAATTCCGCCCGCGCGCCCTCGGAAAAGGCGACGCTCACCGGTCCAGCTCCCCCGCGATGATGTTGACGCTCCCCAGCACGGCGATGAGGTCCGCGATCATCTGCCCCTTCACCAGGTGCGGGATCCCCTGGAACAGGGGGAAGCACGGCGGCCGGACCTTGATCTTGTACGGCCCTCCCCCTCCCCGGCTGACGATGTAGAACCCGAGCTCGCCGTTCGCCGCTTCGGTCGCGGAGTAGACCTCGCCCGCCGGGACCTTGATCCCCTCCATGATGAACTTGAAGTGATTCATCAGCGCCTCGATGTTTTCGTACACCTGCGCCTTATGCGGAAGGATGAACCGGGGGTCGTCGATATTGATGGGGCCGCCGGGGAGTTGCGCCACCGCTTGCTCGATGATCCGAAGCGATTGCCGCATCTCCTCCATGCGCACCATGTACCGGTCGCACGTGTCGCCCGCCTCGCCGACGGGGATGTCGAAGTCGAACCGGTCGTACACGAGGTACGGCTCGTCCTTCCGCAGGTCGAGGGGGACGCCCGCAGCCCGCAGGCAGGGGCCGGTGAAGCCCAGCGCGATGGCGTCCTTCGGCGCGATCGGCCCCACGCCCATCGTCCGCTCGATGAAGATCCGGTTCTTCGTGAGGAGGGCGTTCACGTCGGCGATGCACTCGGGGATCACGCCGCGGCAGACCGAGAGAAGCCGGTCGGTCCACCCCTCCGGCAGGTCCGCCATCGCCCCGCCGATCCGGGTATACGACGTGGTCAGCCGCTGGCCGCACAGATCCTCGATCAGGTAGTAGACCTCTTCGCGCGGTTTCCAGAAGTACCAGAAGTTCGTCAACGCCCCCAGGTCGACCATGTTCGCGCCGATGCACACCATGTGGTCGATGATCCGGGAGAGCTCGGAGATGATCACTCGGACGTACTTGCACCGCTCGGTGATCTCGATCCCGCACAGCTTCTCCACCGCCATCGCGTACCCGACGTTGTTCATGAGCGGCGAGACGTAGTTCAGCCGGTCGGTGTACGGGATCACCTGGGTCCAGGTGGCGGCCTCGGACTCCTTCTCGAACCCGCGGTGGAGGTAGCCGAACTCCGGTTCCAGGTCGAGGATCGTCTCCCCGTCGAGTTTCGCGTGGAGCTGCAAGGTCGCGTGCGTCGCGGGGTGGGACGGACCGATGTTGATGAGCATCGGCTCGGCCTGCAGGTCGAGCTTCTCGTCGCTCGTCTTCACGATGAAGGGTTCCGCCATCGCTTTCCTACTCTTCCGGCCCGATCGTGGGCTGGCGTTTCGCCTTCGGGTAGTCCTTGCGCAGGGCGTGCCCCTCGAATCCCTCGTACATCAGGATCCGCTTGAGGTTCGGGTGATCGCGGAAGACGATGCCGTACATGTCCCACGCCTCCCGCTCGTACCAGTTGATCCCGGGCCACACCGACACCGCCGTGTCGATCACCGGGTCGCCCTCGTGGAGGCGCACCTTGATCCGCACCCGGTGCTTCTTCTCCAGCGAGTAGAGGTGGTAGACCACTTCGAACCGCGGCTCCTCCCCGAGGTAGTCGACCCCGGTCAGGTCCATCGCGAAGTCGAACCGAAGTTCCGGGTCGTCCCGCAGGAACGTGAGGATCTCGAGGATCCGCTCCCTGCGGACCAGGGCCGTGTCGTCGCCGAAGTTCGAGTGGGTCGACACGATGTCGGCCCCGAACTTCCCGGAAAGCTTTTCGAGCACCACGCTCACTTGATCGGCCACCGTTCCGCGGCCCGGGGCGCGCCGGTCTCGATGATCTTCTGGATCTGAACCACCGCGTCGATGATCCCCTCGGGGTTCGGCGGGCACCCCGGGATGTAGACATCCACGGGGAGGATCTTGTCGATCCCCTGGAGGACGGTGTAATTGTTGTAGAAGCCGCCGGAGGAGGCGCACGCCCCCATCGAGATCACCCACTTCGGCTCGAGCATCTGGTCGTAGATGCGCTTCATCACGGGGGCCATCTTGTAGTTGATCGTCCCCGCCACCAGCAGCACGTCCGCCTGCCGCGGCGAGAAGCGGACGACCTCGGCGCCGAAGCGGGAGAGGTCGTAATGCGTCCCGAACGCCCCCATCACCTCGATGCCGCAGCACGCGGTGGCGAAGGTGAAGGGATAGAGGGAGTACTTCCGGCCCCACGCCACCAGCGACTCGAGCGTGGTCAGGGCTACGCCTGCGGCCCCGTCCTTGACGTGCTTCACTGCCATTCGAGGGCTCCCTTTTTCCATGCGTAGACCAGGCCGACCAGGAGAATCCCGACGAAAATGGCCATCTCGATGAAGCCGAACAGCCCCAGCGACCGGAACAGGACCGCCCACGGGTACAGGAACGCCGTTTCGAGGTCGAAGAGGATGAAGAGGATCGCGAGGAGATAGAACTTCACGGAAACGCGAACCGAGGCCGGGGTGACCGGGTCGACGCCGCACTCGTACACGCCGTACTTGATCCGGTCGTACCGCTTCGGGCCCAGCGCCTGGGAGAGGAGGACGAACCCCACCGACATCGCCAGCGCGATGACCAGGAGCACGAGGACGGCGAAGTACGGGTTCGAGAAGTCCACGGTTGCGAGAAAGCCGGCCATGGGAACCCCCTCAATCCTTCCCGCGCATCAGAATGCCAGCATCCGGACGGAATCGTTGGCGATCCGCGCCACCGGCTCCCAGTACACGCCGAGGATCAGCGTCGGCGCCGCCAGAAGGACGAGCATCGCCCGTGGGACCGCCGGGACGAGGAGGGCCGACGCATCCTTCGGCTCTTCGAGGAACATCGCGCGGACGATCCGCGCGTAGTAGTAGAGCGACACCACGCTGTTCAGCGCCGCCACCACCGCGAGCCAGTATACCTCGCGCCGGATGACCTCGGCGAACAAGTAGACCTTCCCGATGAACCCGGAGAACGGCGGGATCCCGGTCAGCGAGAAAAGGAAGATGGCGAGCGCCACCGCGGCGAAGGGCGCGCGGGTGCCCAGCCCCGAGAAGTCCGAGATGTCCTCCCCCCGGGCGCTGTTGCTCACCACGACCACGACGTAGAAGGCCCCGAGGTTCATGAAGAGGTACACCACGAGGTAGAACAGGATCGCCTGGATCCCCGCGGGGGACAGGAGGACGAATCCCATGAGCATGTACCCGGCGTGCGCGATGGAGGAGTAGGCCAGGAGGCGCTTGACGTTGTTCTGCTGGACGGCCACCAGGTTCCCCACGGTCATCGTCAGCGCCGACAACGCGGCGAACAGGAACGGCCAGTCGACCGCGGAGGTCAGGCGCCAAAGGCCCGTCCCGGGGTCCGCGGCGGCGAACACCGTGTAGTAGAAGCGGACGAGGACGGCGAAACCCGCCGCCTTCGGCCCGACGGAGAAGAAGGCGGTCGCCGGCGTGGGCGCCCCCTCGTACACGTCGGGGCTCCACATGTGGAACGGCACCGCGGCGATCTTGTACCCGAACCCCACGGCCACCATCACGGCGGCCAGCAGCATGGGCAGCGTCGCCTTTCCGGCCGCCAGGCTCCGCCCGATCTCCGCGATCTGGGTGGAGCCGGTCAGGCCGAAGAGGAGGGAGAAACCGTAGATCATCACGCCCGACGCCGTGGCCCCGTACACCACGTACTTCATCGCCGCCTCGGTGGAACGCTCCTGCCCCTTGAGGTACCCCGCCAGCAGGTACGAGGGGATGGAGACCAGTTCCAGGGCCAGGTACAACATCACGATGTCGGTCGCCGAGGAGAGCAGGAACATCCCGAGCAGGGTGGACAGCAGGAAGATGTAATACTCCGCCTGGCTCCGTCCTTCCATGTCCTTGCTGTCCATCGACATGAAGATCACCACGAGGGTGGCCAGGGCCGTCAGGACCTTGAAGAAGACGGCGAACCCGTCGTGGGCCACCATCCCCTCGAAGATCGACCGGCCGTCCCCCGGCGGGGTGATCCCCGCGAGGAGGATCGCCGCGCCCACCCCGAGGAGGGACAGGAACCCGGACGCGGCGGACCGGGGGCTCTTCGTGACCACGTGGAGCAGGACCAGCAGAAGGATCGTCGCCGTGACGGCGAACTCCGGCAGGAAGAACCGCAGGCTGGCCAGGTTGCCCAGGAACACTAGTGGCCCCTTTCACAATTACGGCGTCGCATCAGATCACCACCTTCACGAGGTCGACCAGACGCACCAGGGAGGCGTTCATGAGGTTCAGCACCGGCATCGGCCAGACGCCGACGGCCATGATCAGGACCACCAGGGGCGCCAGGCAGAAGATCTCCCGCGCGTTGATCTCGTCGAGGGTGGCGTACTTCGGGTTCAGCGGCCCGAGGAAGACCCGCTGCAGCGCCCAGAGGTGGAACGCGGCGACGAAGACGATCCCCAGCGCCGCGATGATCACCAGGGTCCGGAATACCCCGAAGGAGCCGAGGAAGACCATCTGCTCGGCGATGAAGCCGGAGAGCCCCGGCAGCCCCAGGGATGCGAAGAACGCGAAGCCGATGAAGGCGGTGTAGACGGGAACCACGGCGCCCAGGCCGCCGAAGCCGTCGATCTGGCGGTGGTGCGCCCGGTCGTAGACCACGCCGACCAGGAAGAAGAGCATGGCGGTGATCATGCCGTGAGAGAACATCTGCATCGACGCGCCGACCATCCCCAGCGGCGTCAGCGCCGCCATGCCGAGGAGGCAGAAGCCCATGTGGCTTACGGAGGAGTAGGCGACCAGCTTCTTCAGGTCGGACTGCGCCATCGCGCACAGGGCGCCGTAGATGATGTTGATCACACCGAGGATCGCCATCGGGAGGGCGAAATACACCGTCACGTCGGGGAAGACCGGGAAGGAGATCCGCATCAGGCCGTACGTCCCCATCTTCAGGAGGACTCCCGCCAGGATGACCGAAATGGCGGTGGGCGCCTCGACGTGGGCATCGGGGAGCCACGTGTGGAACGGGAAGAGCGGGACCTTGATGGCGAAGCCGATGAACAGGCCGAGGAACAGGAGGATGCGGACGTCGAACCCTTTCAGCCAGGCGTTGTGCGTGTTCTGGGACATGTAGTGGAGCAGGTTGAAGGTGTGCGCTCCCGTTTCGGGATTCGTCGTGTTGAAGTAGAGGGCCAGCAGCACGATCAGCATCAGGATCGAGCCCGCCAGGGTGTACAGGAAGAACTTGATCGCCGCGTACTCCTTCCGCGGTCCGCCCCAGACGCCGATGAGGAAGTACATCGGCAGCAGCATCACTTCCCAGAAGACGTAGAAGAGGAAGAAGTCGAGGGCGATGAAGGTGCCCATCATGCCGGTCTCGAGGAGGAGGAAGAGGGCCATGTACCCCCGGATCTTCTTGTCGATCCCCCAGGAGCCGATGACCGCCAGGAACGAGAGCAGGGCCGTCAGGAGGAGCATGGGCATGGAGATGCCGTCCGCGCCCACGAAGTACTCCACGTTGATCGACGGGATCCAGGAGTATTGCTCCACGAACTGGAACTGGCTGGCCACGTTAACGCCGGCCAGGGACCGGTCGTAGGTGAACCAGAGGCGCACCGACAGCAGCAGCGGGAGGAACGAGGCGAGGGCGGCGATCCACTTGATCGTCTCGTCCTTCCCCTTCGGCGCGCAGAGGATCACCCCTGCCCCGAGGAGCGGAAGGAACGTCATGAACGAGAGAATGTGACTATCGATGAACCCCACGGACGACCACCTCCGTTCTTAGAAAGCCTTGATCAGAAAAATGATGAGCGCACCGCCTGCCAGCACGAACACATAGTGGTACAGCTTCCCGGTCTGCAGCCGGCCCAGGAGCGATCCGCTACCGGTCGTCGCGCTCGCCAGGCCGTTGACGGCCCCGTCGACGACGTAATCGTCGAACTTCCCGACGAGGAACGAGACGAAGACCCCGATCTGCGCGGTGAGATTGACCAGGCCGTCCACCACGTGCATGTCGAACCAGGCCAGACCCCTGGAGAGCGCCTTGGATCCGTTGATGATCGTCGCCTCGTACAGTTCGTCGAAGTACCACTTGTTCTGCAGGAACTTGTAGAGCGGCTTCACCGCGTTCGCGACGCGGTCCGGGTTGATCCACCCGAAGGAATACACCAGGAAGGCGAGGAAGATCCCGAGGGTCCCCACCGCCACCGAGGAGTACATCGCGTACGTATGGGCCGTGTGCGCGATGTGCGCGTCGTGCCCGGCGTCCGTCCCGTGCCCGGCCGGGGCCGAAGTCCCGTGGGACGCCGCGGGATCCTCCGCGTGGGGAGCCCCCGCCGGAGCGGAAACCGCTTCTTCCTGCGGCGCGGGCGCCATGACCGCGGCGTGCTCCATCGTGGCGGCCTTCGCCGGAGCCGAAATCCCGGCCAGGTTGGCGACCGACTTCGGCTTCTGGACCAGCGTCCCGAACCACCCGGAGTACCAGAAGGAGAAGGAGAGCCCCGCCAGGACCACGAGGGGGACCCACATGCTCGCGGGCGACTCGTGGGCGTGGTCGTACTTGTGGTGGTCCTTCGGGGCGCCGAAGAAGGTGAGGATCACCAGGCGGAACATGTAGAAGGCGGTCAGCCCGGCGGTGAACAGGGCGCCGATGAAAAAGATCATGTGCAGCGGGTTCGCGCTCTTCATGCCGAATTCAAGCGCCGCGGCGAGGATCATATCCTTGGAGTAGAAGCCGGAGAATCCGGGGACTCCCGAGATCGCCAGGGTGGCGATGAGGAAGGTGACGAACGTGATCGGCATCTTCTTCCGCAGGCCGCCCATTTCCTGGATATCCTGGCTGTGGACGGCGTGGATCACGGAGCCCGAGCCGAGGAAGAGGCACGCCTTGAACGCCGCGTGGGTGGTCAGGTGCGCGAGCCCCGCCGTGTAGCCTCCGACTCCGAGACCCATGATCATGTAGCCGAGCTGGGAACAGGTCGAGTACGCCAGCACCTTCTTGATGTCGTTCTGGGCCAGGGCGATCGAGGCGGTGAGGAACAGGGTGATCAGGCCGAAGCAGGCGATGAACAGGAACGCGTCGGGGGTGAACATCGGGTAGACCCGCCCCACGAGGTAGACGCCCGCGGCGACCATGGTGGCCGCGTGGATCAACGCGGACACCGGCGTGGGGCCTTCCATCGCGTCGGGGAGCCAGACGTGCAGCGGGAACTGCGCGGACTTGCCGATGGCGCCGCAGAAGACTCCGATCCCCGCCAGGGTCAGCAGCGTTCCGGAGAGCTTCCCTTCCCCGATCGCCAGGAACACCTGGTCGTACCCCAGCACGCCGCAGGTGGCGTAGATGATCAGGATCCCGATGAGGAACCCGAAGTCGCCCACCCGGTTGACGATGAACGCCTTTTTCCCCGCGTCGGACGCCGACTTCTTCTCGAACCAGAAGCCGATCAGGAGGTAGGAGGAAAGCCCCACCAGCTCCCAGAAGATGTAGATGAACAGGAAGCTTTCGGCGAGGACCAGCCCCAGCATCGAGAAGGAGAAGATCGACAGGTAGGCGAAGAACCGGCTGTACCGGGGGTCGCCGTGCATGTACCCGATGGAGAACAGGTGCACCAGCGTCGACACGATGGTGACCACCAGGAGCATGACCGCGGTGACGTTGTCGATGAGGATTCCCGTGTTGAGCAGCGCGCGGTTCCCTACGGTGATCCAGGGGAAGGCGATATGGTACCGGAAGTTCGGGTCGTACGCCCGGAAGACCTCGTAGAAGATCCCGATCGACATCGCGAGGGCCACGGCGATGGTGCCCAGGCAGAGCCAGTCCCCCTTGCGCGGCAGCCGCTTGCCGACGGCGATGTTGATGAAGAAGGACAGCAGCGGGAGGAACGGGATGATGTAGGCGTATCGGATCACCGGCTACCCCTTCAACTGGTCCGCGGTGTCCACTTCCACGGTCCCCGTGGTCGAGAACATCCGCAGGAAGATGGCCAGCGCCACCGCCGCCTCGGCCGCCGCGAGGACGATGACGAAGACGGCGAAGATCTGCCCGCCCATCACCCGGGAGAGGAAGAAGGAAAACGCCACGAAGTTGATGTTGGTTGCGTTCAGGATCAGCTCGACCCCCATCAGCACCGCCACGGCGTTGCGGCGGGTCATCACGGTGTAGAGGCCGCAGCAGAAGAGCGCGGCCGCGATGATGAGGAGCTTGTCGAGGGTCATCCCTTCCCCTCCTCCATGTCGCCCTTCTCCGGGGCTCCCCGATCCGGCCGGGAGAGCAGCGCCGCGCCGATGAGCGCCGCCAGCAGCAGCACCGATGCGACCTCGAAGGGGAGCAGGTAGCGGGTCATCAGCAGCTCGCCGATGTCCGCGGTGGAGGGAAGGTAGACCCCCTTCTTCACGGCGAAGGGGGTCGACACGGCGACGTACGAGAGCACGCCGAACAGCACCAGGCAGATCGCCGCTGCGGGAAGGCGGAAGTGGGTGGGGTTGGTGATCTTCGCGTCGGCGATCCGGTTCGACAGGAAGACCGCGAACAGGAGCAGGACGAGGATGCCCCCCACGTAGACGAGGACCTGGGTGGCGGCGAGGAAATCCGCGGAAAGGAGGACGTACAGCCCGGCCACGCCGGCGAAGGAGAACAGGAGCGCCACCGCCGCGTAGAGGATGTTCGGGAGGATGGCCACGAGGATGGCCGCCCCCACCGTCATCGCCGCGGCGGCGTAGAAGACGTAATCGGCGGGTCCGCTCATTCTTTCTTCTCCGGGGCCGCTTTCGGGGCTTCCGCCTTCGCTGCCTTCGGATCATCACCGCCGGCCCTGGCAGCTTCGGCGGGCAAGTCGGCGGGCTTGGGAGGCTCGGCGGCTTTCGCCGCTTCCGCGGCCTTCGCGGCTTCGGCCGCTTTTTCGGCCGCCTCGGCCACCTGGCGCGCCACGCGGGCCTTGACCTCCGCCGCATCCTCCTTGATGAAGTGGAGGATCAGCTCTCCGCGGGACGTCGACGCCATTTCGTAGCCGGCCGTGTGCTTCAGGGACTTCGGGGGGCACACCTCGACGCACAGCCCGCAATACATGCATCGCCCGATGTTGATGTCGTAGGACGCCAGGACCATCTTCTTGTCCGCCCCCCGCACCGACTCGAGGGAGATGCAGTCGACGGGGCACACCTTCACGCACATCGTGCAGGCGGTGCACTTCAGGATGTCGTTGTGGAGGAAGCCTCGGTATCCCTGGGGGATTTCCCACCGCTCCTCGGGGTACTGCAGCGTGACCTCTTCCTTCGGGTCCACGCCGTACCGCGCGGTGATCCGCATCCCCTTCGCCGTGGTGACCACGGCCTCCACGATGTCGTTCAGGTACGCCTTCAGGCCCATGGTCTCATCCGAACAGCGAGGCGATCATCCCGGGGATCCCCTTGCCCTTGAAGACCAGGAGCCAGAGGGAGACGCCGAGGAGGTTGACGAACGTCAGCGGCACCAGGTATTTCCACGACATCCGCATCAACTGGTCCACGCGCAGGCGGGGCAGCGTCCAGCGGACCCACATCATGATCAGCACCATCGCGAACGCCTTCGCGAGGAACACGCCGAGGGAGAGCAGGTTCCCCCAGAGCCACGGAAGCGTCCCGACCTGGAGGAACGGGACGTTCCACCCGCCCAGGAAGCAGGCGGTGGCGAGCGCCGCCACGATGAACATGTCGCCGAACTCCGCCAGGAAGAACAGGCCGAAGCGGATGCCGGAGTACTCCACGTTGTAGCCGGAGACCAGCTCCGACTCGGCCTCGGGGAGGTCGAACGGGGTCTGGTTCGTCTCGGCCTGCGCCGCCGTGAAGTAGAGGAAGAAGGAGAAGAAGGTGAAGGGGTTGTGGAACAGGTTCCACCCGAAGATCCCGAGCAGCCCCCCCTGGGAACGCACGATGTCCTGCAGCGACAGCGAGCCGGCGATGAGCACGGCGGGGATGAGGGCCATCCCCACCGGGATCTCGTAGGAGACGATCTGCGCCGCGGCCCGCATCCCGCCGAGGAGCGCCCACTTGTTGTTGGAGGCCCACCCCGCGAGCAGGACCCCGACCACCACCAGGGAGGTGACCGCCATCACGTAGTAGATGCCGATGTTCAGGTCGGCGGCGATCAGCCCCACGCCGAAGGGGACGACCACGAAGGCGGCGAAGGAGCCGACGAAGACGAAGTACGGCGCCAGCTTGAAGAGGAGCCGGTCCGCGTTCGCCGGGATGATGTCCTCCTTGAGGACCAGCTTCACGCCGTCGGCGAGAAACTGGAGGATCCCGCGGGGCCCGACCCGGTTGGGGCCGATCCGGGCCTGGATGTCGCCGGCGACCTTGCGCAGCACCAGCGACCCCACCCCCTCGAACGTCAGGGCGAACACGAGGACGACCACCGCCGACGCCGTGATCAGCAGGAGGGTCACCGCCCACAGCGGCGCACCGCCGAGCACGGGTAACGCCTTGACGAGGGATATCGCGAGCGCTTCCACTATCGATCGATCTCCGGGAGGATGATGTCGAAGCTGCCGATGACGGCGACGACGTCCGCGATCATCAGACCCCTCGTGATCTTCTCGAAGAGATTCATCGTCACGAAGGACCCGGTGCGGATCTTCAGCCGGAAGGGGTTCACCGAGCCGTCGCTGATCAGGTAGATCCCCGTCTCCCCGCGCGGGCATTCGGAGCGGAAGTACGTCTCGCCGACCGGAGGCTTGAAGACGCGCGGCACTTTCGCCAGCACCGGTCCGTCGGGGATCTGCGCGATCGCCTGCCGCACGATCTTCACGCTCTCCCGCATCTCGTTGATCCGCACCATGTACCGGTCGAAACAGTCCCCGAGCGTCCCGCGCTCCCCGGTGCCCACGCACACCCTGAAATCGAACTTCGGGTACACCGAGTACGGCTCGTCCTTCCGGAGGTCGAAGGGGACGCCGGAGCCGCGCAGGTTGGGGCCCGTCAGCCCGTAGGCGATCGCCTCCTCCGCGGGGATCACGGCGACGTTCGCCAGCCGGTGGACGAAGATCTTGTTGTAGGAGATGAGATTGTTGTATTCGTCGAGCTTCGGCTCGAAGTAGTCGAGGAACTCCTTCGTCTTCTCGAGGAATCCCGGCGGCGCGTCGCCGGAGACGCCGCCGACGCGGGCGTAGTTGTACGTCAGGCGGTTCCCGCAGATCATCTCGAACAGGTCGTTGACCTGCTCCCGCTCGCGGATGGCGTACAGGAACGGGGTGAACGCCCCCATGTCCGCGGTGTACGACCCGAACGCGATCAGGTGGGAGGAGATCCGGTTCAGCTCGCAGACGATGACGCGCAGGTACTCGGCGCGCTCGGGGACCTCGATCTTCGCCAGCTTCTCCACCGTCCACGCCCAGGCGCAGTTGCAGTTCATCGCCGCCAGGTAGTCGAGCCGGTCCGTGAACGGCATGTACTGGGCGTAGGTGACGCGCTCCCCGATCTTCTCCAGACCCCGGTGCAGGTACCCGACGTCGGGCACCGCGCGGGTCACCACCTCGCCGTCGGTGGTGAGGATCACCCGGAGCACCCCGTGGGTGCTCGGGTGCTGCGGCCCCATGTTGATCGTCATCTCCTGCGTGGGGAGCGCGTTGGACCGGGCGGTCATACCTTGATCCCGTGGTAGGAGTCGGGGTACTTGTAGTCCTTCCGCAGCGGGTGCCCCTCCCAGTCCTCAGGGAGAAGGATGCGGCGCAGGTCCTTCGAACCCTCGAACCCGATCCCGAACAGGTCGAACGCCTCCCGCTCCTGGAAGTTGGCGGCGGGCCAGACGTCGTCCACCGTGGGGAGGGACGGGTTCTCGCGGGGGAGCATCGCCTTGAGGCCGATCGCGTGACGGTGCTTCAGGGAGTGAAGGTGGTACGCCACGGCGAACTTGTCCTTGTAATCCACCCCGGACAGGCACATGAGGGAGTCGAAGGAGAGGTCCGGGTCCTCCTTGAGGAACCGGGAGACCTCCTTCACCGCCGCGGGGGCGACGACCGCGAAGGCGGGGGAAAACCCCTCCCCCTGCAATTCGACGACGGCGTCGCCGAACTTCCCCTTCAGCGTGTCGAAGATCGCCTGCGCTTCCACCGGGTCGGTTTTCCCTTTACGCCTTCGCGCCGTAATTCTTCTTCCGCATGATGATCTTCTGGAGTGCCATGATCCCGTCGATCAGCGCCTCGGGACGCGGGGGGCATCCAGGGATGTAGACGTCCACGGGGATCAGGAGGTCCACGCCCTTCACCACGCAGTACGAATCCTTGTAGAACGGGCCGCCGGTGTTGGCGCACGACCCCATGGCGATCACGTACTTCGGCTCCGGCATCTGTTCGTAGAGGCGCTTCACCCGGTCCGCCATCTTGTGCGTGATCGTGCCGGCCACCAGCATCAGGTCCGACTGCCTGGGGGTGGCGCGGAACACGGCGCCGAACCGGTCGAGATCGTACCGCGAGGCGCCCGCCTGCATCAGCTCGATGCCGCAGCACGCCGTGGCGAACAGGAGGTACCAGAGGGAGGACTTGCGCGCCCAATTGACGAACAGGTCGGCGTTTCCGACCAGGACGTGCGCCTCGGGCCCGAGGGCGGCCGAAGCACCGGTAGGGGCGGAGGCCCCCGCTCCTCCCTTGCCGTGCGACGGGTCGTGGGTCATTTCGCGCCTTTCCCGGCCGGGGTGTCCTGCAGGGTGCGGACCCATTCGAGGTCGCCCTCTTTCCACAGGTAGGCCAGCCCGGCGAGGAGGATCACGATGAAGATGAACGCCTCGACGAAGGCAAGGAAGCCGAGCCGCTGGAAGACGACGGCCCAGGGGTACAGGAGCGCCACCTCGACGTCGAAGATGATGAAGATGAGCGCCACCACGTAGAACCGGATGTTGAATTGCACCCACGAAGAGCCGTACGGCACCTCCCCGCACTCGTAGGTGGAGAGCTTCACCGACGACGGCGCGCTCGGGGCGAACCAGCGCGAGAGCCCGAGCATGAGGGCGACGGTGACCGCACCCAGCACGATGAACACAAGGACCGTTGCGAAATCGACCAGCATCGTTTCTCCCTGCCCCTCGTTATGCCGGAGGATGGGCGTGTAGCGGTCGCCCGGCGCGTTTTATTTCCGCCGCGCCGAGGGGGAACGGCTCCATGCCTCGGGGATGTATCTTGTATACAATCGACACTACGATACTCAGGAATCGCCTCAAGTCAACCAAAAAAATCCTGCCCCCCGTTAGGTTATATAATACCGTATATGGTCCAAGCATCCCCGGTATCCCCGGCATTTCCTATACTTCTCGCTCCCGCGGGGTCTCTCCCCGCGGTCGAGGCGGCGCTGTCGGCGGGCGCCGACGCCGTCTACGTCGGGGTGCGGTCCCTCTCCCGGGGGGGGCGGGCGGGGCTCCCCCTCGAGTCGATCGGCACGGCGGTCTCCGTCTGCCGCCGGGCGGGAGCGCTCCTGCACGCGGCGGTCAACGCCATCCCGCCGACGGGAGAGCTCCCCGCCTTTCTGGCATCGCTGCGCCGCCTTCGGGACGCGGGGATCGACGAGGTCATCCTGAACGATCCCGGGGCGGTCGCCCTGGTGCGGCGGGAGCTCCCCGGCCTGCCGATCTGCGCCTCCGTCGGGCTCTCCGTCATGAACCCCGAGGATGCCCGGGCGTACCGGGAGCTGGGGGCCGACGCCGTCGTCCTCCCCTCGGCGGTCCGCCCGGAGGAGATCCCCCCCATCAAGCGGGCGTCGGGGCTCCGGATCGAGGTCTTCGCCCACTGCCGCCCGGAGTTCCTCCTCCACGGGAAGTGCGGATTGACGGGATACGCCGTGGAAGGAGCCGGGGGCGGGACGGCCTCCGCGAAACGGGGGGGGAGCTGCCGGTTCGTCTGCCGGAGCCTGCCGGTCCCGGCGGCGGCGCACTCCCTCGTGGACGAACTGCCTGTCTGGATCGCCGCGGGCGCCGACGTCTTCAAGATCGAGGGGAGAGAGCTTCCCCCGCCGGCGGTGGCGGCCCTGACGGCCCGGTTCCGGGAGAAGCTCGACGCGGCACGAGCTCCCTCAGCGGGATGACAGGATGCTTCCGAGCTCCGCGGGCAGGGGGATCGGCTTCCAGGAGGCGTCGATGGAGCGGCACGAGACCCGCCCTTCGGCCGCGAGGATGTCCTTCCCCGCCTCCGTGCGGAAGAGGGAGAAGCCGAACGTGGCGCCGCTTTTTTCCACCCGGACGACGCGGGTCCGCAGGATCAGCAGGTCGTCGAACCGGACCGGGGCCCGGTAACGGCAGTTCGTCGCCACGACGGGGAATCCGTAGTTCCTCTTCCGGTTCCGGTATGCGAGGTCGGGGGAGAGCCCGCGGGACCGCAGGAACTCGTCCATTCCCCGCTTGAAGTAGTCGAGGATGGCGGCGAAGTACGCGACTCCGTACGGATCGGTCTCTCCGAACCGGACGCGGATCTCGATGGTGTGCGAGAGGGCGGACGGCATCTCCCCGACAGGATCGCCTCTCCGGGACGCGTTGTCAAACGGGCGTAGGCGGGAGCGCGGAAACACGGTAAAGTGAAAAAATGACGGAGCCGCCCCCCCCCGATACGGCCCGACCCGCGGACCGGGACGCGTCCTCCGGGGCGTCCTCCCCGGGGGCGAGGGAGGACCGCCGGGCCTGGCCGGACCTGAACCTCATCGTCGCCGGCGCCATCGTCCTCGCGATCCTCGGGATGCTCGCGCTGCTCCACTTCGCCGCCTCCGTCTTCATCACCCTGTTCTCGGCGCTGCTGCTCGCCTTCGCCCTCGAGCCGGTGGTCCACCTGCTCTGCGTGCGGACCCCGCTGCGACGGCATCACGCCAGCGCCGTCGTCGTCTTCCTGTTCGTCGCGATGCTCTACGGGCTTTTCTACGCCACGTATCTTCGCGCGGAAAGCTTCCTCGCGGACATCCCGGCGATCGCCGAGAAGATCCGCACGGCGCCGATGGTGAGAAACCTCACGGAAAAAGCCGAGGAACTGAACCGCCTGGCCGCCGAGGCGGGCCGGCGCATCGCGCCGCAGGCGGCGCCCGCGCGCCCGAAGTCGGCTTCCCCGGGCGTCGAGCGGGACACGGACTCGATCGCCGGATCGCTGATCCAGGG